>BNJU01005437.1_pt1 | contig 505770 bp, 483 predicted proteins | sample 8539281 | NCBI WGS metagenome assembly BNJU01 (sample SAMD00202456, study PRJDB9452) | human saliva metagenome | isolation source: human saliva | place: Japan
TTGTTGGGTCATGTACGCTAATCAACCCAATTAAACATTGATCCATCACTTGATTAATCAATCATAGAATAATTAATTAGGCTATAATCAATATGTGATTATGGCCTTTTTCTTTCCTTATTAGAAAGGCTTTTATTCTCTAAGTTAAACAACGATTGTACTTATACTTAAAGTACGAAAGGTACTTTAAGTTAATAATCTCTTCTATACAAGTTTGTATAATGAATTATACACGTTTGTATAATTGATTATACACGTCTGTATAATTGATTATACACGTTTGTATAATTGGTTATACACGTATATTGTATACGTTTGATTAGTTATACACGTCTGTATAATAGACTATACCAACGTGTATAAAGAGGTACTTCCAATATAAAGACGATTCACTTCATTATATGTAAAGGTAGTGAGCGTAACTATAAGTCCGATGCTCTTATCTCATATTGCGAGGGCGAGCATACAACTCATTTACGAAATTAAACTGCAAAAGTATTTTTCATGTCTTATTAATATTCAGTATCTTTGCCATACAATTATAATTAAAAACCAATAATCAATAAATTAAAACCCAAACTATGAGAATTAAAAAGACATTTTGCTGTAATACTCATTGCAGGCAGTTTCTTATTACCAACGAATGCTTTAGCACAATTCAATTGGCCTTTACAAGATTGTTAACGGAAAAGGCTGTCACAGAGGTTCCAACCCGTCCTGCTGGTGAGCAAAGTGTTTTGAACCTTGCAACACCAAAGATGAAGGTTGTACGTGTAGCCTTTCGTTGGACTTGGTATGCGTGGTCCAGGTGCCGTTGAACGATGGACGCATATCCCTGGAATACAAGTGATGGCGTTGTGTGACTTTGAGAAGGATCGTGCAGAAAGGTGTCAGCAATATTTACGTAAGGCTAGTATGCCTGCTGCGGATATCTATTCGGGCGAAGATGGTTACAAAGAATTGTGTAAGCGCAAAGATATAGACCTTGTTTATATTGCACCTGATTGGAAACATCACTTCCTTGTTGCAAAAGAAGCAATGACACATGGTAAGCACGTTGCAATAGAAGTTCCTGCAGCGATGAATATGTCAGAGATATGGCAACTCATCGAATTATCTGAGAAGAATCGACTACATTGTATGATGCTCGAGAACTGCTGCTATGACTTCTTTGAGTTGAACTCTTTAAACATGGCTCAAAAGGGTATCTTCGGTGAGATTCTTTATGTACAAGGAGCTTATCGCCACGACCTTACTCCGTTCTGGAATGCTTATTGGAAGAAGGATAAAGAAGATAAATTAGGCTGGAGATTGGATTACAACCAGAAGTTCCGTGGTGATGTATATGCTACTCACGGCTTAGGTCCTATTGCACAAGTGTTAGACATTCACCGTGGCGATCGTATGAAGACGCTTATCGCAATGGATACAAAGTCTGTTAATGGTAAAATGCACGTTGAACAAATGAGCGGTGAGCCTTGTAAGGAGTTCCGCAATGGAGATCAAACCACAACGCTGATCAGCACAGAGAATGGAAAGGTGATTGAGATTATTCATAACGTAATGACTCCACAGCCTTATAATCGTATGTATCAGTTGACTGGTACAAAGGGCTTCGCTAATAAATATCCTGTTGAAGGCTATGCTTTATCATCTCAAGAACTTGCAAAAGCAGGTGTAACCCCTTCAGCAGATGACTTATCTGGTCACAGCTACTTATCGGGTAAGGATAGAGAAGCTTTGGAGAAGGCGAACGAAAGCCCTATCATCACAAAGTATGAGAAACAAGCGAAGGAAGTTGGTGGTCATGGTGGTATGGACTTCATCATGGATTCACGTCTAGTTTATTGCTTACAGAACGGCTTGCCATTGGATATTGATGTGTACGACTTAGCAGAATGGTGCTGTCTAGCCGAGTTAGGTTCTATCTCTATGGATAATGGTAATATCCCTGTGGAAGTACCTGACTTTACACGTGGTGAATGGAATAAGATTAAGGGCTTCCGTCATGCTTACGCATCTCCTGCTGACGAGGCACAAGCTAATGCTGATGCCGTTGCCTTTACGAACCAACTAAAAGAAAAGGGTAAGAAGTATTGGGAGAAGGTTGATAAAGCTGCAAAGAAGAAATAAGGTTTAGACCTTTGATATACAGAAAAGGTGCCACAACTGATAACTCAGTTACGGCACCTTTTTAAGTTATACTCAACTTAACCTCTTACTTTCTCAAGGCTAAATTGTAATTGTAATATTCTGTCTTACCCGTAATATCTTCTACAACCTCGATAAAGGGAGGGAAGTTGACATCCTCATGGTCAACAATGCCCTTCGTTTCAAGTATCTGAAGATTGCGCATTGGAGATAAATAGGTATCAAGCTCAAAGAATTGACCACGCCATATAAACGTTTTACGAATCTTATGGATTGACTGACGATAAGGGTCGGCTTGACGCATTAATGACTCATAGAGGTTATTATCAATCTGTCGCTCGGTAACTACCTGTGCATTGTTTGCTAAGGTCTTTTTCGTTGTACGAACATTAACAGAAACGCCGTTCAATGTACGACGACGAAGACGCACCTCACTACGTGGGTCGGAGGTTAGATAAGTTTGAATAATCTCACTTTCTATAGCATCAGGAATATCACCTGTTAAGCGAACAATATATTTACGTTCTTCTACTATCTGCTGCGGAATCTCAAGTACATTCGATATCTCTTGAATAACACGATTGATCTTTGTATCAAAGTTCTCGTGGTTGTTGATTACACGTAGATGAGGATGCTCTGACCAAGCTTGAATAACTTTCTTATCAACTTCACGTGCAAGCTCCAATCCTTCGGTACGCTCCGCATTGTTAGCCGTAGTATAGAATTGTTCTGCACCATCAGCAGCACTGACAAGGTGAAGTACCGCATCATATCTAGCACGTAACTTCTCCGAACAGGTTCCAACGCCAGCCGTAATCTCATCCCACATTTCTGGTTTCATATAAGCAGAAATATCCATCGTTCCACGATCACAAACGATGATGGTTGGAGTAGTAATTGTTTCGGCTATCCGTGTAAACTTATCCTCCAAAGCAAGCTGCATTTCTAGTGTCGCCTTCTCTCCTTCATAAAAGAAAGCGTGATTATCCGTAAGGTAATCCATACCTGCTTGGCTAAAGAGCGTTGGCACTTCAGGAATAATAAACACCTTGTAACCGAGACTGGAGAAATGCTCGATAATCTTGACAAGTGCTGTCGTTTTTCCGGCACAAGGTCCGCCGGTAAGTACTATTCGTTTCATAATAAACTAATAAATCCCTTCCACCCGGAAGTGAAAAGGGACTATTATCTAACATTACTGCTTTACAGTGCAAAATGTCATTTGTTGAATTACTCAGCTGCTGGAGCTTCCTCCTCTGCAACAGGTGCCTCTGCAGGCTGCTCTACTGGAGCCTCCTCAACAGCAGGTGCTGGCTGGTTCTCTGCAACAACAGTTACAGGAATCTTAACCTCAACCTCCTTGTGGAAGTGTACAGTAGCTTCAGAAGTACCAACCTTCTTCATATCGTGCATTGTAACGATCTTGCGATCAATCTCAATACCACGCTTTGCAAGCTCTTCAACTACAGTTGCTGCGTTAACAGAACCATAAGTTACACCAGTAGCTGATACCTTTGTTTCAATAACAAGTTCTACACCATCCAACTGTGATGCCTTCTTCTCTGCCTCAGCCTTAAGAGCTGCAAGCTTAGATGCCTGCTGCTTTAAGTTCTCTGCCAACTGCTTCTTAGCTGAAGGAGATGCGATAACACCTTTACCTGTTGGAATGAGATAGTTACGACCGTAGCCGTTCTTTACATTAACGATATCGTTCTTGTATCCAAGACCGATAATATCTTCTTTTAATATAATCTCCATCTATTGACCTCCTTTTTACTTCATCAAATCGGTTACGTATGGAAGTAATGCAATCTGACGAGCACGCTTAACAGCCTGTGCCACACGACGCTGATACTTCAATGAAGTACCTGTGATACGACGAGGAAGGATCTTACCCTGCTCGTTAAGGAACTTCTTCAAGAACTCACCATCTTTGTAATCGATGTACTTAATACCGCTCTTCTTGAAACGGCAATACTTCTTCTTCTTTGTGTCGATAGAAGGAGCGGTCAAATAACGGATCTCTGATTTCTGCTCTGCCATAATTATGCCTCCTTTTTAGCTGCCCATTTAGCACGACGCTTCTCAGCATAAGCTGCAGAATACTTGTCCTGCTTAACGGTAATGTAACGAATAACCTTCTCGTCACGACGGAAGCCAGTTTCGAGAGTGTTAATAACTGATGGTTCTGCATTGAACTCTAACAATGCGTAGAAGCCTGATGACTTCTTCTGAATGTTGTAAGCCAACTTCTTCAGACCCCAGATCTCTTCGTTCAAGATCTCAGCACCATTATCAGTGAGCAGTGTCTTGAATTTAGCGACCGCTTCCTTCATCTGTTCGTCAGATAAAACAGGGAGTCAAAATGAAAACGGTTTCGTATTGATTCATACTACTTAAATTATATAAAATGAATTAAAAATGCACCTTGCATACGCAAATGCAGCGCAAAAAGTACTACTTTTCCATGCAATTGACCAAATAATTTTAGTACTTTTTGCTCATCGTATAGCTATAATTACAGGTTCGTTATGAGAAGATATATCAAATATTTAGGTCTTATTGCCATCATCATTGGCATTCTCTTATTTGCAATCCACGTTATCATCAATTATCCAAAGAACACCTTATTGTTTACTGGTTTGATATTGGTTCTTGGCGGAACTATTACCTTTATAAAAGGGAATAAAACAACCTTCTGACAAATCTCAAAGGTCAATTTTCAAAGCTCAAAGCTCAATAATAAGGAACGCAAAAAGAGTTCGCGAACAAAAATCAAAAATTGTTCGCGAACAAAATTTTCAAAGAGTTCGCGAACTCTTTTCCGGATTATTCACGAACTCTTTTTGATTGTCTTAGCAGAATCTGAAAGACCCTTATTATCCTTCTGCTACCGGGCCTGGAGACTCGGTTCCTTCTGCCTTCTTTTTCTCTTTCGTTCCCTTCTTTTCTTTCTTCTCCCTTGGTGTTACTTGTTCATACGTAACATCATTCAGAGTGAAATACTTCAGCAGAGCAAGGAACTTTATAACTGGTTTCTCAATGTGCTGTTGTGCGCGGAACTGCTCAACGCTCTCCACAGCCTTGCTCTTAAACGAGGGTATCAACGTACCCATATCGCCAAACTCCACGATGTCGCCATTCGCCACAATCTCACGGGCGGTCTCGCTGGCAAGGTTCAGCACAGCAGCTACCTCCTGCGCATTAAAGGTTGTCGACTTAGCAATACGTGCACAAAAGTTACGGAAATCTACGCGCTGCCTGCCCGTTGGACGAGCAACAATAACAGTCTTTCCAGCCTGCTTACCGATGTTCAGCTTCTGTTCTTTCAAGAAGAACTGGATTGGTTTATTTGCCATATCATCTTTAAGGTGGTCTCTCTTTGTGATAGCTCCGTAGGCTCGAGACCTTTTAGCCCACGGAGCGTTTGTGAATGATATTATATCAGCTTGAACAGCCTTATTGAGTGGTCTTAATTTCTTTTAGAATCTTCCGACTCATAACCCGAGAAATCAGAGTTGTCTTCTTCGTCTTCATCAAAGAAGCCTGGCTTGCCAATCCTTCCCCCTCACCAACAGAGTGGGAACTGATAACAAATTGGGCGATGTTATCATCGGTTATCATTTCAATAGCCTTAGCGTTAGGGGCGATATACTGCTTTTTCATTGTCATCTATGTTTTATTTGATTACTTTCTTTCCGTTAATGATATAGATGCCATGTGTTGGATTAGTCACACGGCGACCTTGCAAGTCATAAACAACATTCTCTTGAGGCTGTTTCGCATTGCTGATATTCTCTATACCTGTTGTCTGGCTGTTCTCGCGCGCTGCATCGAAATCAAAGAAAAGGGCTTCCTTAGAACGGGCGATTGATTCGTCTAAGCGCAAACCTGCACGATGAGCCGGCAATTTGATAGAAGCTCCACCGCGTGTGCCTTGCTTGTAGAAGCCCATACCTTGGTCACCATTCGCAAGTACATAGAATTTCTTTCCTGTGGCGGAGAACTCGTGTTCGGTAGCTGTTCCAACGAGCAGGTTATCTGTTACGTTCTCTTCTGTTCCTGTCACATTTGCTTGGTAAACAACTGTGCTGTTAGCTGGACCTTGCAGAACGAAGCCCGTTTGCTTTGGGATAATCTTGCCTGCTCCAAAGGCTTTCACATCGGCTTGGTCAGGAGTACTGATACTTCCGCTTGGCGTACTACCTGTGATGATATACGCTGTACAGCCCGTAGGAACTTGGAAATTCTCGTTCTCTAGATAATAGGTTGTGTAACCGGTTGCACCTATCTTGAGTTCCTCAACAATCTTATCCGTATAGCTTGACCAGTCTGATGCCGCCTTGAAAGCGAAGCTACGGTCCACTGGTACATGTATTTTCAATGTTGATTGTGTACCGAATGGAGTTGTGCCAAGTGTGAAAGGATTAGAACCTTTGATATAGACATCATGCGCTATATTGTAGACATAATTTCCAAGGCGTTCCATAGGGGCTGGGACAACTAAATTATCAAGTGGAAGTCCATCCGTATGATATGTTGTAAAAGCTTGATCACCTACTTCTCGAATAGTTGACGGCAATACAGCAAGATCATTAAGATAATCTATTTTATTCGGCGAAGTAAACCAATCCCGAAAAGAGGAAGAACCGATATATTCTACCTGTGACTGTGCAAGACCATGGACTCTTTTTAAACCATAACCGGACATGCTAAAGCAATTTCCTATTCTTTCTTCAATCCTGTAGTGGGAAGCCATATTTCATCTATATCCGAATGAAAGAAAGCAGACGTCATCTAACTCAGTTATCGTAGCCGGTATATGCAATTCCTTTAGAGTAACATCATAAAAGAACTGTTTTCAATTTCTATGTATAGTTGGTGGAAATGTCAATGACTTTCAATTGAGAACCGCTAATGTGTCATTAAACGTGATACTGTATAAGTAACTCCACCATGCGTTACCGTTGACGGAATAATAACATCTGTAGTTGGAGAATTAATCTGACCGAACACTCCGACTTCATTCACTGATGCATCTAACTGTTTATCTGTACCAGTCAATATCCCATAAGTAATAGCGACACCTTCTGCTGTATTTACTATAAAGGTTGTCGTTGGCAATGCTTGTAATTGCAAAACAACCACAAGTAATAATAAAGTGGATAAAAAGTTTTCTCATAATTTTGTTTCATTATTTGATTAATATTATTGTCTTAAATCTGGTTTATCAACTAATTAGAGTTAGGGACACAAAAAGAACAAAGGAAACTCCTAGAAAGTCCTTTGTTTACTAGCTTTTACGGCACGCTTCGCGCGCGCGTATGCGAGAAGAAAAAAATGTGTAATTTACGCCTGCTCTACTAGAGAGAGAGAGAGAGAGAGAGAGAGAGAGAGTATACAAATATTTGGAACTACCAAATAATTTGCTATCTTTTTCTCGTTTTTGAGATGTTAAAGAATCCAACGCAATAGCACTGCATTTACACCTTTATTATATAAAGGCGCAAACGTTAGCTTGATTGAAATTCATTGTTTGTAACATCATTATTAATTGGTTAATTCTCACTCAACGGGCGCAAAGGTAAAAGAAATATCGAAAGAGAGAAAAGAAAAGCCAAAAAAATATTGCTTTCTTGTTCAATTTAAAACGATTTGTCTGATCTCTCGGACATCGTTCTACTAATCAAGGAGTGCAAAAAGCAGAGAAGAGTTACCACTTTTATATATATAAGAAGATGTGCCAAATACCTATTCGGCTTTGACACATCTCAATCACACTTACAAGAATAAACTCTTTCTAATCTTCGTCTGGTACAATAAGCTTTATAGCCTTTACCATGGATATTAATAATCTCTATTTGATTATCAGGCTTCAAATGCTTACGGAGCTTTTGTGATATACACATCCATTGAACGAGCATTGAAGTAATTATCATCAATCCAAATGGTCTTTAAGGCATAATCACGTTGGAGAATCTCATTAGAATGAGCACACAACAAAGCTAGTAATTCATTTTTCCTTCGTTGTAAGCTTAGTTACTTTCTCAGGGATTATTATCTAATGTCAATAATTGCTTCTGTGTATCGAAAGTAAACCGACCAATATTATACATAGTAGATTCTTTCGTCTTCTTTCCTCTTACTCGACGAAGGATTGCTTCAATACGGAAAAACAAGTTCTTCCATAGAGAAAGGTTTGGTGATATAGTCATCTGCACCAATCTTGAAGCCCTCAAGTATATCTTCTTTCAGTTGTTTTGCTGTAAGGAAGATAATTGGAATTTCCGCATTTGCCTGACGAATCTCTTGTGCCAATGTAAATCCATCTTTCTTTGGCATCATCACATCAAGTACACAAATATCATACTTATTCTTCAAGAAAGCTTTTATAGCCTACTTCACCATCTGGGCAAAGGTCAGCTTGAAAGCCTTTTTGCCTGTAAAGTATTCACTCAATAGTGTTCCGAGGTTCTCGTCATCTTCACACAATAAAATCTTTAACTTATCATCCATAATCTATAACTTTTAATGTTTATTCTTATACTTCTTCTATTTCTTCATCACGAATCACGGGAAGTTTTATAATAAACTTAGTTCCCTTACCAAACTCGCTTAATACTTTAATCTCACCACCATGTAAATCAACCATTCTCTTTACATAGGCTAAACCTAAACCGAATCCTTTTACATCATGTCTATTACCTGTATGTACACGATAGAACTTATCAAAGATCTTCTTTAAGTTTTCTTTCTTTATTCCCATACCTGTGTCACGCACAGAAAGATAAAGGTGTTCATTCGTATTCCATGTCTTCAAATAGACATTTAATGGTTCGTCTGGCTTTGCATACTTGACAGCATTATCCAAGAGATTAAATATCACATTCTGGAAGTGCATCTCATCAACATACATAGTTGAATCAACAGCTTCAATCTCCGTATAGACTTTACCACCTGTATGTTCTACTCGCAGTGCGAAAGAGTGTGCGATAGTCTCAACCATTTCGTTTAAGTCTGTATATTTTTTCTTCAGCACAGCCTTCTTCCTATCGTACATACTCATCTGCAATACTTTCTCAACTAAGAAACGAAGTCGCTTAGCCTCATCGTTGATAACACCGCCCAAGTGTTCCACCATCTTCGGACTCTTTTCCAAACTCTTGTCATTCATCATCTGTGCCGCCAAAGAGATACTTGCAATAGGTGTCTTCAACTCATGTGTCATATTATTGATAAAATCGTTCTTTATCTCACTATAACGCTTCTGACGGAAGATCGTCACAATAGTGAAGATAAAAGTTACCAACAATACAAACGTGAAGATGATTGACGGTATCATAAAACGAATACTAGAGAAGATGTAATTATTCATCTCAGGGAAGTGTACCTTCACAACTCCCATTCTACTCACTGGGTCATTACGGAATAACACCTGTGAGTAAGTATTCTCTTCCCCATCCGATACATAATCTGGACAACGATAGACTTCACGACCATCTTGCGTTGTAACCGTAAAATGATAGGGGATGTTAATACCATTATTCATCATCTCCGCCTTTAAATCTTGGTCCAACAATTTAAAGTTAATACGTTGTTTTAGAGGCTTATCTGATGCTGAATAAAGTATATTATAAACCACCTCCTCAAGCATTGCTTTCTGATAGACATAACGATTACGAACAATCTCTTGCATGTTACGTTTTGTTGCAGAAAGCGAATTACTATCATTACGGAGAATCATTGCCTTAGGGGTCAATGATGGCTTGATTGTAATAACTTCGCTTCAAAAAGATGTATATGCATCGCCTTGACTATCTACTGCTGGAGTTTGATGTGTTGCAACGGAATTATCCTTTGAAGTTGAATGTTGTTCCGCCTGCTTACGCTCTTTCTTATTTACATCATCTTCTAAATAACGAAGGGTCTCATTCAATTCCATATTCCGAGAAGCCTGATAAAGAGCACGATTGACTGATTCGTCAAACTGTTCTTTCTTCATCTCAGCCATTTCTTCAATGTAATTGAGTTGGAGTAGAAGTAAGCCTAGGAATGATAATCCCATGATTACTGCAATAATCCAAATTGTCTTCTTCTTCATTATTATTACTTCTATTCGTGTATGCTACGACTCCTGAATGATATTCAGACTACAGCTCTACTACGATGTTCACGATTGCAAAGATAATATTTTAATTAATCCATTAACACATAAAACGTTAACAAATAGAATATAATTTGATTTAATTAACATGTAAAAGAGGCTTTAAATTAATTAATATCAAGCGAATCATTAGCATTAAATGTTCAAAGCCCCATTTATAATATGGTATAACCCTTTATCCAAAGGCTTATTATTAAAGAAATAGCTTTAGCAATTAAAAGTTCAACATATATCAAGCTGCTGCCCTAATATATAATAAAAGGTATCGGAACTGAGGAAATACTTTTTTTCTTTCTTTTCCTTGCTCATTTCCATTTTATCTTTTTACCTTTGCCGCCGTGAAAAGAATTAGCAATGACATATCAAGTGAACGAAGTACTGCAAAGAATTATCGAATTCTTTGCATCTTTTTGCACTTTATCTTTGGTCAATCCAAATAATTTGCTAACACACACACACACACACATTCGCACCTAGCGTCTAATAACACATTTTTTCTTCTCGCATACGCGCGCGAAGCGTGCCGTAACCCCTGTAAACAAAGGACTTCTAGGAGTTTCCTTTGTTCGCTTTTTTATGCCCTTTTGTAAGCTTTATTTACAGCAAAATAAGAACAAAAAACAACTATTTTAATCAATTAAAGCAATGAGAAAAACGAAAGAGAAAAGGGATTATAAACGTCCCGAGTGTAAAGTTCATAAACTTGAACTCGAAAACTTTATTTGTACATCGGTATACCCAGATGCTCCACACACAACCGAGACAGGCTGGGAGGACGGTGGAGAAGTTGATGGAGGAACAATTGAATTCTAGTAATTAACGAGTAATAATGATTAAAAGAAAAACAATGAAGAATAATATTTTAAAAGCATCGCTTTCTACGCTTGTGCTTGGCATTGTTACTGGCTTTGCCTTTTCAGGTTGTAGTAATAGTGAGGACTTAGCAGATGGTGTGACACCACAGGATGGTATGGAGCGTGTCTCGTTCAAGATGAGTGAGAAAGACTTTGAGCCAGCAGAGGAGGTAGCTGGCACACGTGCTGCAGCCCAACCAAAGACAGAATTGCAAGACTTGGGTGATGGTTGGCAGGCAGAGGTTAGTCTAGTTCCTGATACAACCCACAAGGAAGAAGCTAAGGCTAAAACACGCAGCATCTATACTCCAACTCATTACACTATCCAGGCTTACCAAGGCGGTGCACTCAAGGGACAGACTAAGGGAACCTTCAATGGTTCAACCTTTACTCCTGATGCAGGAGAGCTAGAATCTATTTCTCTCCCTCATGGCACATACGATTTTGTCTGTTTCAATGACAAGGTAACGGCTAATGGTACACAGTTCACTGTCAATCGAACCGATGCAGGTACTGCTCGTTTTACTATAAAGCGTAGCGTTCTCATTAATCAAGATCCTAAGCAATATATAGCTTTTGAGATGAAGCATGCAGGGGCATTAGTGTCTTTAAAGTTTGATCTCGTTAACTGCGGCCTTAAAGGTGTAATAACTCATAATGCTTATTTCGGGTGGGCTACCAACGCTTTAGGTGAAGCTGCTAATCCTGCAGAACGTCTTAAATGTATGGTTGAGACAGATCCTAACAAAATTCTAAAGACAATGATATATGATTTTTCAGCAGATTCTTATACATATCCAGCAAAGGAACAGATCTCTAAATCTCACACGCTTACTTGCGGTCAAGGCGGTTATGTAACCCCAGGAACAAATGTTCCTATATACAGTGATACCCCATATTCAGATTTCTGGCTTCCTGGAACCGATTGTTCAAATTTAAAACTCACGTTTACTTTTGGTGAGATTTATGGAAGGAGTATAGTAGGAAAGACGATAACAGTACCTACTCATAAGCTAGTAGAGGCAAATAAGAGCTACCAGATCGTTGTAAAGCTCATAATGGGCTATATGTATCTATATAGTGATGGGACAGCTGGACCACGTGATAAGAATCCTGGGAAGACTCCAGTAGGGGTAGTTGTTGATCCGTATAATCATATAGCAGTTGCACTTCAAGATGTAAAGCCTAATTCTTGGTGGGGTGGTAATATAAATTGGGCATCGTCTACTGCTCAACAGTCTTATAGTCCTGCTGTGAATTACACCGATCTATTTACAAATTACAACAGTGGTACTTGAGCACCAGAGACTTCTTCTCCAGTTCAGCAGGCATTAGATAACTATCGTAATTCTCTTGCGTCACAAGGGCTGACGGTACTGATGCCTAGTTCTGTCTATGTTCCTAACGTACGAGAGTTTTTGTATATGGGTGTTAGTTTAGGAAAACTTCCCGCTCGTGGGGAAGGTGCTATGAATTATCCTGCAGATTATACTTATCTTATCCCGTCAAATGCTCCAGCAACAGGTTTTATGGGAGCTAATGTTACTTTCCCATCAATGGATATGACAAGATTTAATAAGGCATTTACTGATGTAGGCGGAACAGCTCCTAATGGTTCTTATTGGACTTCGACAGAATGTAAGGATGGTTCAGATTATAACCAGGTAATAATGGGCGTTGGTGGAGGCTACAGCTTTGGTTTGATGCCTAAAAACACATCTGCTAGTGTAAGACCATTTATTCATTATTAAGTGTGTATCATCCATTTTAAATATTAAGGCGATGGTATTCATTATATGAAGGCGGTTGCTTTCTTTATATCAAGGCAACGGTCTTCATATAATGAAGAGAAACGTCTTGATATAATGAATAGAAAACTAAACAAAATATAATTACCGGAGTCTTGCTGAAAGGCGAGGCTCCATATTCTTTAAAACTTAAATTTATTATTTTATGATTTCATTTAAAGTAGTTGAGACCGTCCACAGGATTGGTCCAAAGAAAGGTCAGAAAGCCTTTAATGCCGTACCAAAAGCCCCGATGAAGTTTTCAGCCGACTGGCTCGTTAACCGTATTGTTCGCGAAACTTCGTTGAGTGAAGGAGATGTGAGAAACGTGATCATCACCCTGCGTAATATTGCTATTGAGGTGATTAGTCTAGGTGGTTCGCTAGACCTTGGTGACTTGTTCTCGTTCCGCGTAGCAATACCTTCAAAGTTGATAGACGATGTAAAGGAAGTCTCCGCTGAATCCTTGAAGCGTCCTCGCGTCCTTGTTCGCTGGAAGTCAGCCGTTACAGATGCGTTGAAGAAGATTGAGGTGGATGTGGATAACCCTGCAAGACGGAAGGCGAAAGGGAAAGAAGAGAAGAAGACGAAGGAGAAAGAAGAAGGTGGACCTGCAATAGGATAAAGTCTTCGACCTTCTGCGAAAGTCAGTAGAGGAGAAAAGTTACCCAGCAGCTGGGTATAAAAACCCTAAACTGCTGGGTACAAAAACACCTAAAAAACGAATGCGATTCTAATAAACTTATTCTTCTTCGTCCTTTCACCTCAGCCTCATGCTCTGCAATTAGCTTCTGCTGAAGATCATTAGGAACAAGCTCATAACTAGCAAACTTAGTTGTGAAGCTAGCTCTACCACCAGTGAGAGAGCTGAGAGAAATACTATAGTTAGCAAGCTCTTTTAGAGGAATCTTGGCTTGTAACTTCTGATAGCCTGCTTCTGAATCCATACCCATAATCATGGCACGACGTCCTTGTAAATCGCTCATCACATCGCCCATATAGTCACCTGGAACGTAGACTTCCAAGTCATAAATAGGTTCTAGAATCTTTGGACCAGCAGCTTTGAAGGCATCAGAGAAAGCATGGCGAGCTGCAAGCGTAAAGGAAAGCTCATTGGAGTCAACTGGGTGCATCTTACCATCATAGACAATCACACGAACATCACGCGCATAACTACCCGTTAATGGTCCACGCTCCATACAGTCCATGACACCTTTTAATATAGCAGGCATAAAACGAGCATCAATAGCACCACCGACAACAGAATTGATAAACACGAGCTTTCCACCCCAAGGAAGATCACGCTCTTCACGTCCCTTGATATTCATCTTAAACTCTTGTCCGTTGAACTTATAGGTTGTTGGATCAGGCATTCCCTCTGCGTATGGCTCTACTATCAAATGAACCTCACCGAACTGACCAGCACCACCACTTTGTTTCTTATGACGATACTCTGCCTTTGCTTGCTTAGTTATCGTCTCACGATATGGAATCTTAGGTTCTTTAAAGGTTACCTGTAGCTTTTCATTGTTCTCTAAACGCCATTTCAAAGTACGAAGATGGAACTCACCCTTGTCCATGAACAATCGTTTGTTTCAACTCCTTACTTTGCTCAATAACCCACGTCGGATCCTCTTGGTGCATCTTTAATAATGCTGCCATGAGTTTCTCCGTTTCTTGTGAACTCTTAGCCTCGATAGCTCTAGAGTATTTTGAATTAGGATATTTAATAAAGTCGAAACGCTGATCAGTACCCTTACCATTGAGCGTGTTACCAGTCTTAACATCCTTCAACTTCACCATACAACCCAAATCACCTAGCATTCAGCACGTCAACAGGAATACGGTTAGCACCTGCACAAGCATAAAGCTGTCCAACGCGCTCTTTTGAACCGCGATCAGAGTTAGTGAGATCATCACCCGTCTTCACGCAACCACTCATCACCTTAAAGTAACTTACTTCACCAATATGTGGTTCCATACCCGTCTTGAAGAAATAGAGTGATTCTGCACCCTTAGAATCCGAGCGACCTCTTCACCACGTGTGTTATGTAGTTTAGGCATTTCGTCAACAAACGGAACGACATTACCTAAGAACTCCATCAATCTACGAACTCCCATGCTCTTACCAGCACATACACAAAAGACTGGGAATATAGAACGTGTAATGAGTCCTTTACGAATACCCTCACGCAACTCGTCTTCAGAGAGTGTTTCTTCTTCAAAGAACTTTTCCATCAATCCTTCATCATTCTCTGCTGCTGCCTCAACAAGTGCTTTATGAAGTTCCATAGCCTTATCCATCTGATCAGCAGGAATATCCTCAATGATTGGTTCTCCACCTTCTGGCTTCCAACTGTACTTCTTCATCAACAGAACATCAATCAGACTATTAAACCCTGGTCCTGTTTCTAATGGATATTGTACAGGAACACACTTTGAACCATAGATCTCTTGCATACTTGCAATGAGATTATCGAAGTCACACTTGTCCGAGTCAAGTTGATTAACCAAGAAGATTAACAGGCTTCTTGAGTTTCTCTGTATAACGGAAGTTATTCTGTGTGCCAACTTCTGGTCCATATTGACCATTAATAAGAATGACAGCCTCATCGGTAACATTAAGAGCAGTGATAACACCACCAATAAAGTCATCGCTACCCGGACAATCAATAATGTTTAGCTTCTTGTTGTTCCATTCAACATGAACAACAGTTGGGAACACCGAGTAACCATACTCTTGTTCTACTGGGAAATAGTCACTAACCGTGTTCTTAGCTTCAACCGTACCACGCCGCTTGATAACACCAGCTTCGAATAACATACTTTCGGCAAGAGTTGTCTTGCCACTACCCGCACTGCCAATTAAGGCAATGTTCTTAATTTCGTTTGTCTGATATACCCTCATATCCGATAGATTTAAGCTATTAGTAATAAACTTATAATTTTGCTTTTTGAGGTTATGAGCCTTAGCTCTTATTTTCAGTCGCCTAAGGTAGCCATTTCCTATGAAAGCACCAAAAGTTTTTACTCAAAAGGCATTATTTTTTAAAACTTATTAGTACATTTGCAATGTTTCCCACAGCATTACATTATATATAACACAACATCAGAATCATGGCAGGCTTATATGTTCACGTTCCCTTCTGCGCAAGTCGCTGTATATATTGTGGCTTTTATTCTACTATTCCAACAAGGCAAAAGGAAAACGGACTTACAATAGAAGAACAATATGTAAATGCTCTTTGTAATGAGATGCAGCTTCGGGCGAACGAACTAGATGAACCTATAAGGAGTATATATTTAGGAGGAGGACTCCTTTCAATTAGCATATAAGAGTCTACAACAGATATTCTCAACCATCAAGAAAGGTGTTTCACATAACATGGAATAAGAATAATAGTCCTTTAGAAATAACCATGGAGTGTAACCCAGACGATGTAACAGATACCTTTGTACGTGATTTACAAAAGTTACCTATCAATAGAATATCTATGGGTGTTCAGACATTCTCGGATGAACGTCTACGTTTCTTACATAGAAGGCATACGGCAGATGAAGTTGAACTTGCAATAAAAAGATTACGTAAAATTGGAATTCATAATATATCTATTGATCTCATGTTTGGATTCCCAAACGAGACAATGAATGAATGGAAGTCGGACATAGATAGAGCTATCCAACTAGACGTTGAACACCTTTCTGCTTATAGTCTTATGTACGAAGAAGGTACTCCACTCTATCAGCTATTAAAGAATGGGAAGGTAAAAGAAATGGATGATGAACTTTATCGCCAAATGTATGATCTACTCATCAATGGTCTTACACAGGCAGGATATGAGCATTATGAGATTAGCAACTTTGCCAAACTCAAACCTCAAAGATTAAACATCAAAGGTCAACCTTCAAAGGTCAAAGACCAAAGTCCTTTTCGCTCTTTACACAATAGTTCTTATTGGCATAATGTACCCTATATTGGACTTGGTGCTGCAGCCCACTCTTATAACAACAGTAAAAGAAGTTGGAATGTAGCAGATATCAAAGCCTATATTTCTGCATTAAAGGACAACAAGCGTCCTTATGAAGAAGAATTTATAGATGAGGATACACATTATAATGATATGATAATGACGTCTCTCCGCACTCGGGAAGGATTGCAATTATCTACACTTTCAGAGCCTTATCAAGACTATCTCATGCGGCTTGCGAGACCTTTAATACAACAGAATTTACTAAAAGAAGATGATGGATGGCTACATCTTACGCATAATGGAATATATGTTAGTGATGCCATCATGAGTGATTTAATGAAGGTTTAATCCTTACATATCCATATCATCAATAACATTTAACACATAATATTAGAAAGATGACTAACGAAGAATTTGAAACGAAATGGGCGGAGAACCGAAATGATGTTCTCGCTAACAATGAAGAATATCAGCGCATTGCCAAAAGCTATAATAGCTGGGGAATGATAGACTATATCATCTTCATAATAGGATTTGTTATTTGTGAGAACTTTACAAAAGGGCTGGTAAACAATATAATCCTCCAATATCTTATAGCACTTGTAGGCATGGTCATTATATGGCTTGGCTATCGCCTTATCAAAAGCATGCTTACTAGTAAAAAGACATTGGAGGACTTAGAGCGCAAGATTAAACAACAATATCGCGAATCCTTACGCAATCATTAGTCTTGCACTTTCTTTTCCTTTGCTGGAGGTAACAATAGGTTCAGGATAACACCAACGACTGCCGATAGTCCTATACCGCTAATAGAGAAACTACCCCATTGTAGTACGGCTCCTCCAATACCCATTGTCAACGTAATGGATATTATTATGATGTTGCGAGTACGGTTGAAGTCAACCTTATGCTGAATGAGGTTCTGAATACCTACAGAAGCGATGGTACCAAAGAGCAATAACATAATACCTCCTAACACTGCAGAAAGGAATACTCTGTAACAAGGCACTCAACACCAATAACTGAGAATACTATAGCTGTTGCAGCAGCAATACGAATTACCTGAGGATGAGTTACCTTTGTAATACTCATCGCTCCCGTCACCTCACTATAAGTTGTAACTGGAGGTCCACCAAAGAAAGAAGCAGCCAAACAAGCCAAACCATCACCTAACATTGTGCTATGTAATCCTGGAGAGGCAGTGAAGTCCTTACCTGCAACAGCACTAACTACATAAATATCGCCCACATGCTCTATCACTGGTGCTATAGCCACAGGAATCATATAGAGGAATGGTTCCCAAGCGAATTGTGGTAGATGAAAAGTCTGACAAGGCTGGGAGGCAAAGCCAACCATGGCGCTGCCTCGACATGTGAGAAATCAACAACTCCCATACAAATAGCAACGAGATAACCACAAATGATACCACAGATAACAGGTACAAGTTTCATTAAACCACGCCCCAAAGACAATACACTCACAGCTACAGCTAATGAAACAAATGCCAATAACCAATTCGTCTTTGCCATATCAACAGCCGATGTCGATAATGACAAACCAATTAAAATGATTACTGGTCCAATAACGACTGGAGGAAATAATCTATCTAATAGTTTCTTTTCCTGCCACTTGATTAAGTGCCGACATAACAAAAAGTAAACCAGATGAAACTACCTGCTATTCCTGCCAATGTACCAGGCATTCCCCATTGCTTTGAAGCCGCAATGATTGGTAGCGATAAAGGCAAATGATGAACCTAAAAATAGGAACCTTACCTTTCGTAACCAAATGAAAGATAAAAGTTCCTAGACCTGCTGTGAATAACGCTGTTGCTGGATCAAGCCCAACAAGCAAAGGGACGAGAACAGTAGCACCGAAAGCTACAAAGAGAAATTGCACTCCCACCATAGTTTTCCGTCACTGGTGATAGTTTTAAATTATCCATGTATTGATTGATTAATATGAATATACACTAAATAGTCAGTAGACTAAGAATGGTTTACAACTGCAAAATTTATAAAAATTGTGCAGTACAGGCTACAATACTAGAAAAGTTTAAGTATCAGCTTAAAAACATGCCATGTAGGAGATGACAAAAGAATATATTTTCGTACCTTTGAAGTCTTAATCATTAATTCAAAACAACAGTGCCTTATGAAAACAAGATTATTCTACCTCGCATTTTCTATTGCTATTTGCCAAGCTGCATCAATACCAATCAGACAGCTAAAACACTCGAAGAAGCCGCTACTGAGGAAGAAGTCCCAGACTATACTCTTTCAACGGAAGAGAGCAAGCTCATATCTTCTTCTAACGCATTCGGACTAAAACTCTTTCAGCAACTATCCAATAAAGAGAACGAGAAGAGCATTGTATTCTCACCAACTGCTGTCATTTATTCCCTTAACATGCTAAACAATGGTGCTGCTGGGAAGACAAAGCAGGCATTATGCCATGTTCTTGGATATTCAGAAAAGCAACTTGATGATGTCAACAAACTTAATAAGAAGATACTTTATAGGTCAAAGACGAGAGACCTTCTCCGATCTAGGCGCAGGTAATTCAAAGGATAAGAAATCATCTAATGGGTATATGGTCACAGCTAACTTCATAGCTCTCAATGAGGCAACGGAACTATTACCCGAATATCAGAAAGCACTTCAAGATTATTACTTCACGAATATCATTGCCTCAGCTAACCAACAAGAAGCGAAGGTAAAGGCTGATACCCTTTGTGCAAAGATAACGAAAGGCGACATCACGACACTACTAATGATGTCTCAACTCCTTACTCTGCACAGATCATCAATGCTGTAGCTCTACGAATCCCATGGAGTTATGAGTTTATGGAAGAGAGTACAGATCTTCAAACTTTCTATAAGCAAGATGGTAAACAGACCAAGGTTCACATGATGCACACCGTTGATCAAGACAAGAACTTCCGAGGTTATGAAGGAAAGGAATACAAGGTTTTGACCTTAGGCATGCAGAATGGCTTCAATATGTATGTCGTTCTTCCTAACAAAGGCAATAAATTGGGAGACATCATCAACGACTTTAAGGACAGTACTCTCTATAACTTAACGAAACTACATAAGCAATATGACGAGGTGGAGATTGCTCTTCCTAAATTCTCAACATCTATCAAACTACCTTTGAAAGAGCTATACACCAAATCAGGATTAGGCGTTCTTTTCTCTCAACAAGCAGCAGATTTCAGTCAGATGAGCCCGTCACCCTTATATATAGATAAGGTGTATCAACAGATCAGACTGGATGTTAATGAGAAAGAGTAGCTGAAAAAGCTGTTCAATCGACCTCAATGATGACTCTAGGTGACAAACACACCCAACAAGATTCACGTTTTGTAGATCACCCATTCTTCTATTGCTACAGACCAATTCAGTAATGTATGCTTTATCGGGTGAGTTTATGGGCGAATGAGTTCCGTCCCTTTCAAAAATGTCAGTCACTATACTTGTAATTCCAAAGCAAAAACTACAAGTAATAAAGGGTTAGAAATTCTGCTAAGACAGATAAAAATTGTTCGCGAACAATTCGAAAAAGAGTTCGCGAACAATTTTTATATTCCTTTTACGTGTTCCATACTTGGTAAAACAGTCGCACTGGTTTGATAGGTAATTAACGCCTATCTCTTCACTATGACATATATAATAATCGAGTGCACCGATGAGAGGCGTAACAGCATTAAGGGGAATTATACCTAATTCTCCAGGGAGATAACAAACGAGGTTGCAGAACAAAGCTATTACTGCACCTGTCAGCACTGTTCCAGGAAGGAGGATTTGATGGTTGTCTGTGCGGAATAAGAGCCGAGAGATATGTGGATAGCTAAACCAATAAACGAGATAGGTCCACAGAAAGGCTGTTGTTACGGCTGTCAATAAACCGACTGTCACGAGTAATAGGTTACGTATCTGGCGGATATTGATACCGAGACTTTCAGCATATTGAGTGCCTAAGAGCATAATGTTGAGGGGCTTTATTAAGAATATGGAGGCTATGATACCAACCAAACAGAGCAAAGCGAAGAGCAACATGTGATCCATTGATACACCTCCAAAGTTGCCCATACCCCATACCATATAACTCTTTACACCTTCTTCTGAAGCAAAGAAATTCAATAATGCCACAGCTGACGAGGAGACATAGCCCACCATCAGACCAACGATAAGCAATAGGACACTGTTCCTTACCATGGTCGAAAGAAACAGAATAATCATCGTAACGACTATTGCGCCGATGAATGCAGCCGTAAGAATAGCAAGGAAACCTGATACGGTAAATAGGGTTGTTGACACACTCCCACCTAAGAATAACATCACGATTGCCACTCCTAATCCTGCTCCCGAGCTGATTCCGAAGACATCTGGACCAGCCAAAGGATTACGGAATGCCGTTTGAAGCATTAGACCACAGACTGCCAGCGACGCCCCACATAGCATTGCTGTTAAGGCTTGAGGAAGTCGATTCTCCATTACGATATACTTCCAACTCTCCTTGCCTTCAAACTTATCAAAGAGTATATCGCAGACATCGGCTAATGGGATTCTCACCGAACCCACTATAAGACTCATGGCAAATAGCATGATTATGCTAGCCACTAGCAATAGGATGATACAGACGTTCCTCTTCATCATTTAAGTTTCTTGTAATAACGCATCGCACCTAAATGCAAGTCGGGATGGAAGAGTTGGATCAAGTCAGAAAGTAGCCAATCAGGTCGCCAACTGACCTCCTCAAAGTAGGGCGTACTATCCACCTTACAGCCATAAACCTCTCCTGTTTTATAAGACTTCAACGCTCCATAGCCTTGATACTCCGCCAATAAGGTATTCAGACTGAAGTTTCCATTATAACTGAGAATCCAGAAGTCACTGTCTCCAAACTTATCTAATATCGTCTCAAAGGGCATTGAAAGACTACCGCTATGTTTGTCCTGCGCATAAGCATAAGAACCATTGGCATCCTTATACAACAATCCCACACTACTCTCTCCACCGGGCAAATACCAAACGGCACCAACTTTCCTATCTGGCAAGACACTCCGCTTCACCTTACTCTTCTTCGCCTTTGCACTCAAAGCCTTATAGTTCTGCTCTACAACCGCAAACAAGGAGTCTGCTTCATGCTCACGACCATATAACATTCCATAGAACTTCATCCATTCAGCACGCCCTAAGGCTGAACGTTCCATATAATCGGCACACTCAATAATGGGTACGCCAATCTCCCTCCAATCGTCCATAACCACCACTATTCTCAAAAGGAGAAAGCAGGATAGCATCAGGCTTTAAGTCTATAATATGTTCTACATCAGGCTTCATCGATTCACCACAATTAGCAACCTCACCCTTCCGTGCTCGCTGTTGAACATCGGGGATAAGCATATACTTCAAATCGGCAACACCCGCAATAGCCTTCTGGGCATGTAACATTTCTAGAAGATTCGCATGAGCCGTTGTAAACACAACGCTTCGCTCAAGTGGTACCTCTACCTTCGTTCCATCATCAGGAACTGACGCTTTTGATCCACGAGCAACCAAATAATAGGTATGCAAGATTGTCTTTCTTTTCCACGGATTCACTAATCGCACTACCACATACTCCTTCGTACGTTCTATAGATAGGTTTTCCGCATACTTGAGTGCAACTTGTTCCCCTTCCACGGATGCAGCTTTACGAGAATTGTTACACGAGGTAAACAGTAAGAAACAAAGGATAAATGCTAATAACTGACGCATAAATTAAGATTTTGATATGCAAAAATACAAAAAAACACGTATTCGCTTGCCCATTAAGGATATTTTTTATATTTTCGTCCGCGTATTACTAAACAACCTAAAACATTAATCTAAACAACTCGCACCATGGCTGAAGAAAAGTCTAATGCACTTAGTAGCCACGTCGAAACAAAACATGTTTGGCAGCTACTGGCTATTATCATTGTAACAACTATCGTTTGGAACCTTCCAACAAGTGCTTTCGGTATTGATGGGTTAACCATCGTACAACAACGCATCATTGCAATCTTTGTGTTTGCTACCCTATCGTGGCTGACGGAGTGTATCCCTGCGTGGGCAACCTCGCTGAGTATCATGTCTATCATGTGTGTCACCGTTTCGAAGAATTCTTTCGGGATATTCAAAGGTGATGGAGTTGGAGAATTACTCGACTCGGAGGAGATTATGGCATCCTTTGCTGACCCAATTATTATGCTCTTCCTTGCAGGCTTCATCCTAGCGATTGCTGCTTCTAAGTCGGGACTTGACACGCTCTTGGCACGCAACCTTATCAAACCTTTCGGTAACAAGAGTGAGAATGTTCTTTTGGGATTCCTACTTATCACAGGACTCTTCTCTATGTTCATCTCGAACACAGCCACAGCTGCCTTAATGCTTACTTTCCTTACGCCTGTCTTTGCAGCCCTGCCTGCTAATGGTAAGGGACGCATTGCCTTGACGATGTCTATCCCTATTGCTGCCAACCTTGGCGGTATGGGAACACCGATTGGAACACCTCCAAACCTCATCGCACTTAAATATCTCAATGACCCAGCAGGTCTTAACATGAATATCGACTTCATGCACTGGATGGCATTCATGGCTCCACTTGTAATCGTCTTACTCCTTCTTTCATGGAGAATTATCCTCCATTTCTTCCCATTCACACAGAAGACTATCCACCTGAAGATTGATGGTGAAGTACACCGTGGATGGCGTATGTGGGTAGTTATCATTACCTTCATTGTCACAATCCTTCTATGGGTTATTCCAAAGAAAATCACAGGCATTGACACCAACACAGTCTCAATGATTCCAATGGCAATCTTCGCTGTCACGGGCGTAATCACTGCAAAGGATATGCAGGAGATTAACTGGAGCGTCATCTGGATGGTTGCTGGAGGTTTTGCCATTGGATTGGGCATGAACGGATCAGGTTTGGCTGACGCCGCTATTGAGAGTATTCCGTTCGGCAATTGGAGTCCTATCGTCATCCTTGCCGTCTCTGGTTTGATTTGTTTCTTCCTCTCTAATTTCATTTCAAACACTGCAACAGCAGCCTTGTTAGTACCTATCCTCGCTGTTGTCTGCCGTGGTATGGGCGACAAGCTTGGTGGCATTGGTGGTACAAGCACCGTCCTTATTGGTATTGCCATTGCAGCATCAACAGCAATGTGTTTACCAATATCAACACCGCCAAACGCCATTGCTTACTCAACGGGCTTAGTAGAGCAGAAGGATATGCTAAAGGCAGGTCTCACCTGCGGACTCGTTTCCCTCATCTTAGGTTACATCCTACTCTATTTCATTGGCGAAATCCACTTCCTTGGTTAAAAGCATAAGCTCTATTTAGAGCGATTAAAACCAATATTTATAAATGTCTCTCTCACGGCATTATCAAACAATCGTTTGGTAATGCCGTAACTTTATCTCAAAATAAATAATCTATATCTCGTTATATACTAAGCCCTCAAAAGTTCTTAAACTTTTAATAAAAGCTCTATCTGTCTCGAAATAGTTTCCAGACCTTTCTATTCTGACCTATTCAACATCTCATGCAAGAATACCTTCTCTTTTAAAACTAACAAACGCCCTTTTTGGAATCAGAAGGGCGTTTGTTCGATAATAAGGAGAACTCTCTTGCCTCTTTTCGTATTAGTTCATAGAAATTAACTGAAATGATAGTTAGAGATTACTTTAAAGCCATTAAGAAAAGAGGCTGCATCCATGCGTTTCTTTCCAGATAACTGAATATCCAAAAGCTCAGCAAGTTATCTGTGGTATTCACATGAGCGATTCTTCTCAACAACAATGTAACGGCGGCAAAGGTAAGAAGAATAAAATGAAATGAGCAAGGAAAAGAAGAAAAAAAAGCCTCCTTCACTCTCAAGAGAGGAAGGAAAGCTCTTTCATTTTCTTACCATTTAGTTCACAGAAACTATACGAAATGATAATCTGTAATAGCCTTAAAGCCATTAAGAAAAGAGGCTACATCCATGCGTTTCTTTCCAGATAATTGAATATCCAGAAGCTCAAGCAAGTTATCTGTGGTATTCACATATAGGCGATTCTTCTCAACAATAAAGCTACCAACTGCGCCTGTGGCTGCACGATTCGTCTTTGATGTTTTATAGACTTTCATAACCAATGGTTTGCTCTCCGAACCATCATTCAAGACTAACGAACTCCATGCACCAGGATAAGGACTGAGTCCTCGAATAAAGTCATAAATAGTCTTTGCTGGTTGACTCCAATTTATCTCGCAGGTTTCTTTAAATATCTTCGGTGCACTCTTTAGTTCGATATTCTCTTGCTCTTGGGGTACGCTAATCTCGTCTAAGACATGAGAGAAATCAACATCTAAGTTATCTTCTGGCAACTTAGAGGCAATAAGATTGATTGTGTCTATTGCTATTGTTGCACCCAAGTGCATTAAACTATCATAAACATATTCAACATCAGCCGTATCAGGGATGTCGAATGGCTTTTGCATAATAATCCTACCCGTGTCAATGTCTTTATCAAGGAAGAAAGTCGTAACACCCGTTTGCGTCTCTCCATTGATTACTGCCCAATTAATAGGAGCAGCACCCCGATATTGAGGCAATAGAGCTGCATGAACATTGAAAGTTCCCAAACGAGGCATTGCCCAAACAACTTCTGGTAACATACGAAAGGCAACAACAACTTGTAAGTCCGCACGATAAGAACGAAGTTCCTCGATAAACTCAGGATCCTTCATCTTCACTGGTTGAAGCACTGGTAAGCCTTTTTCTAAAGCATACTGCTTAACAGCAGAAGGTTGCAACTTCTCTTGATGCCGCCCAACAGGTTTATCGGGTTGTGTAACGACGGCTACTACATTATAATCGTTTTCCACTAAAGCCTTTAGGGACTCCACCGCAAACTCGGGGGTACCCATAAAGATGATGCGTATATCTTTACTATTCATTCTTTGAGATTTTACAATTAAGGATGCTGAATAAAATGAGAGTAAGAGCAGGACTTACTCGGCACTGAAATCTGCAACGAACTGACGATACATACTATACAATCGTATTCGTGAGATATATCCTACCAAATGACCGTCTAAACCAACCACTGGTAAATACTGCGCCCCTGTACTATCAAACGTCTTCATCACATCTTCCATAGGGTCATTAACACCTAATGTAGCTGCTGGAGCTGTCATAAGTTGACTCACATGAAATCGATGATAAAGCTCTGTACGGAAAATAATATGGCGAAGTTTGGTAATATCTATCTCGCCCATAAGGCAGCCACTTTCATTGAGAACAGGGATATAATCATTGCGGCTCGAACTAAGGGCATGAATGAGTTGCCCCATTTCCATATCAGGAGCAACAGAGGTAAAATCACGGTCAATAATCTTATCCATTGTCATCAATGTAAGGATAGACTTGTCTGTGTGATGCGTGAGTAATTTGCCTTGTTTGGCTAATCGGACAGCATAGATACTATGGTGCTCGAAAATATTAATCGTCAGATAAGAGCAGATGGTTACAATAATTAAAGGTATAAAAAGCTGATACCCACCAGTCAATTCCGCAATCAAGAATATTCCTGTCAAGGGCGCATGCATGACAGCTGCCATGACAGCAGCCATTCCATAGAGCGTAAAGTTCTTCTCTGGAACATAGACACCTAGCTGTTGGATATTCCAAAGACGAGCAAAGAAGAATCCGCCGAAACCTCCAATGAATAGTGCTGGAGCAAAAGTTCCACCACATCCACCTGCACCATTTGTAGCACTAGTAGCAAAAACCTTTGTAAGCATAACGAAACCAACATAGAGTACAAGTAAGTTCGTTTGACCAGCAAACATAGAGCCACTCATAACCTGCATCCAGTCAGCCTCAGTCTTCCCCTCAATAAATAACCCTAAGCTGTTATAGCCTTCACCATAGAGAGAAGGAAAAAGGAAAATGAGAGAAGATAGAACTAAGCCACCAACAAGTAGCTTTAGATAAGGATACTTAGAAAGTTTGCCATAACCATTTTCGCACCACGACATAAGACGCATGAAATAAAGCGAAATAAAGCCACAAGCAATACCAAGGAGTATCGTAGGCGGTACACGTTCAAGACTCCAAAGATAATCCATTTGGAAGTGGTACATCGGAGATCCACCTGTGAAGAAGTAAGAAAAGCATGTTGCTGTTACTGAGGAAATAAGTATCGGTAACAAAGAAGCCATGGTAAGATCTACCATCAATACTTCTAGCGTAAAGACTAACCCAGCAATAGGAGCCTTAAAGATGCCAGATACTGCAGCTGTCGCCCCACATCCCACAAGGAGCATGAGTGTACGATTGTCTAGATGAAAAATGCGTCCTAAGTTACTTCCAATAGCGGAACCCGTCAATACGATAGGAGCCTCAGCTCCAACAGAACCACCAAATCCAATCGTAATGGCAGATGCAACGATAGAAGACCATGTATTATGCGCTTTCAATCGAGATTGCTTCGTGGAAATAGCATACAGAACACGCGTAATACCATGGGAGATATTATCACGAACTATGTATTTGACGAATAAACTCGTAAGCCAAATACCGATAACAGGATAAAGCAGATAGAGCCAATTGATTGTCATCACATGGAAACCTGAAGTAACAAGTTCCTCTATCTGACCAATAATAATATGGAGAATATAAGCAGCTAAAGAAGCAAGAAAACCAATAGCAAATGCTAGTACTAAAACTAACTCACGATCAGATACATGCTTTTGACGCCAAACATCAAATCGAGAGAGAAAGCCTAATTTAGCCGATACTTCCATCTATACGTTTACTTATTTTCTAATAATTTTCACCTCACCATCAACACTCAACTTTATAATACTAGAAGGTGTATGGGGCTTATGTTCTTGACGACGAGACTGACAGACATAGTCTACACCATCAAGTATCTCTTGAGAAATATCGCAATAGTTCTGAGCAGCAGGCTCACCGCTAATATTAGCAGATGTGCTCACAATAGCTTTTTGGAATCGATAACATAATTCATGAGAGAAGGGTTCCTTTGTGATTCGAATGCCAATAGAACCATCTTCTGCTATCAAGTTAGGTGCAAGATTTACTGCACCATCTAGAATTAATGTTGTTGGTTTCTCTACAGCATCAATTAGTTGCCAAGCAACATCAGGGACATTATGAACATAACGTTGTAGACGATTATCAGAATCAACCAAACAGATTAGTGCTTTAGAATCGTCTCTACGTTTTAATGAATAGACTTTTGCAACAGCTTCTGCATTGGTAGCATCACAACCAATTCCCCATACAGTATCTGTCGGATAAAGTATGATTCCGCCTTGTTTCATCACTTCAATAGCTTTTTTGATATCGTCTTCCTGATTCATTTGTTGCTTTAATTAATTATAGATTAACTTTATTCCGAGTCGCAAAGATATAGTAAAAAAGTGAGAACACAAAATAAAACAACAAAAAAAGGCTAAACGCTATTAAGATAGGGACTCCAGAGTATGATATTATCTCAAGAATCACATCTAATATTAACGTTAACCTTTTTTTTAGCTTGAGAGAACTTAATTAAAAAAAGAAGCAACTATAGTTCTATGCAAATATAGATATACGAACTTAGGCTTTACCTTTTATATATTAAGTCGAATATCTTTAAATTACAACTCCCATCCAATAGCAGATGCACCAAGAACAGCTGCTGCAGCATCATCAAGTGAACTTACCAAGAACTTTGGCTTATCACGGAAAAATCTCCAAAGCATTCTCTCTATAAGCACGAATTAATGGCTCCATCAACAAGTCACCCGCTTTTTGTTAAACCTCCAAAGAAGATAAATGCTTCAGGAGAAGAGAATGTCGCAAAAATCAGCACATGCTTCACCTAACATCTTTCCTGTGAACTCGTATACACGCTTTGCAAGTGCATCACCACGACCTGCTGCAATAGAAACATCAAGAGATGTAATCTCATCTATATTCAACTCACGCAATAAAGAATCTTCGTCACTCTCTTTTAGGAACTCACGAGCAGTACGTGCAACGCCAGTTGCAGAACAATAAGCCCTCAAGACAGCCTGTACGACCACAACCACAGCTACGTCCCTTTTTCGCCACGAACCATAATCACGTGACCAAGCTCACCGGCAAAACCATCTGAGCCATAAACCATCTGACCATTAATCACAATACCAGAACCCGACGCCAGTACCAAGGGTAATCATAATGAAATCCTTCATTCCACGTGCAACTCCATACTGCATTTCACCGATAGCAGCAGCATTAGCATCATTGGTAAGACCAACAGGAATACCTAACTTCTCTGAAAACATATCACCCAATGGCACAACACCATCATGTCCCCATGACAAATTTGGTGCAAATTCTATCGTACCACGATAGAAATTACCATTAGGAGCACCAATACCCATAGCACGGAATTGTCCTATTCCACCATACTTTTGCAATAAGTGGCTTCAATGCTTCAACACCAGCCTCTACAAAGTCATCTACTGTTTTTATAGGCCTGCGTCTTAATTGAATTTGTCGCAAGTACCTGACCACGCTGATCAACGACACCGAAGACAGCATTTGTTCCTCCCAAATCCAAGCCAATAACAAATGGCTTTTCTAAACCAGTTACAACTGGTTTCTGTTCTGTTACGTCCATATGACCTACTAAGTTTTTAGTTTAATTATACTTGGAGCAAAGTTATGAAAAAACTAGAATACCACAAAGTTTTTGTTAGGTAAATTTGTTTTTTTCTCACATAATTTTTTTGCAATTTTGCACCCAAAATAACAAGCATGCAATTTCCTATTCAATTAGATATACTGGATTTTTATCTTTAAAGGTTTGTTGATTGGTATTATCGCATCAGCACCTATGGGTCCAGTCGGAATATTATGTATTCAGCGTACTTTAAATAAAGGACGTTGGTATGGTTTTTATAACAGGTATTGAGCTGCCGTTAGTGATACTATTTATGCTCTTATAGTTGGTTTTAGGTATGAGTTTTATCATGGGACCTTTACAAAACCCCTACTTATAAACTTATACTCCAAATATCAGGAAGTGTCTTACTCTTTATTATTTGGACTTTATTGTTTTAAGTCAAACCCAATGAAGAAAGTACACCAAAGCGGAAAGACTAAAGGTAGTATTTTTCACAATGGATTGACTGCATTTCTCGTAACATTCTCAAATCCATTGATCATCTTCCTATTCATGGCTTGTTTTTGCACAATTTGCTTTTTTGTACAACCAGGGCAGACGTTTGAGATGATTATAGGTTTCGCTTGTATCCCAGCAGGAGCATTATTATGGTGGTATGGTTTAACATGGCTTATCGACAGAATTCGAGGAAAGTTCGATGTCAATGGTATTCTTATAATAAATAAGGTGATTGGTTCTATTGTTATTTTATTTTCGATTATCATGCTCTTAGGAACGGTATTCAATCTTTATCACCTTCCTACGGTCGATGGTCTGATGAAATAAATACAAATAATAGGTATTTTATATGTTTGTTGCAAAAGAATTAAGAAAAAAGAGTGTAGCAGAATATCTGCTTTATATGTGGCAGATTGAAGATATCATTCGAGCTTATGGATGTTCACTCACAAGAATACGTACCGAATATATTGATCAATTTCAATATACTGACGAACAAAAGGAGGAAGAGGAGGATTGGTTTGGTGATCTTGTTAGAATGATGAATCAAGAAGGTTGCCGTGAGGGAGGTCACTTACAGATTAATAAGGTCTTGATGCAAGGACTTACAGAACTTCATAAAGAGTTACTCCAATCTTCTAAGTTCCCTTTTTATTCAGCAGAATATTATCGTGTCTTACCTTTCATCGTTGAACTAAGAGGTAAGACTAAACGTACTGCTGATAAAATGGCAAAGACAAATGACAATCGATTGAAGGATGTAGCTTCTCAACTTTCAAAAAGTGAAATAGAGACATGCTTTGACTTGCTCTATGGAGTCATGATGCTTCGTCTACAAAAGAAAGAGATTACACCAGAAACAGAGCGTGCCTTAAAAGAAGTAACAACTTTTATTGGTATGCTATCCGACTATTACATAAAGGACAAGACAGAGGGGTTAGACTTCGGTGAAGAATAAAAACTATAAGGGTATGAATATTTTAGTTACAGGTGCAAATGGACAACTCGGTAATGAGATGCAGATTGTATCTCAAAAGAGTAAAGACAAGTATATCTTCACAGACGTATGTGATGGTTATACTAAGTTAGACATCACTAATTTGGAAGCTATACGCAAAATGGTGAAAGACAATGATATTAAATGTATCATCAATTGCGCAGCTTGGACAAATGTTGACAAAGCAGAAACTGTAGGAGAGATTGTCGAGACGCTCAATGCTATTGCTCCTGAGAATCTTGCGATTGCAATGAAAGAAGTAAATGGCTTACTTGTTCATATCAGCACTGATTATGTCTTTGGAGGCGACCCTTATAATACTCCTTGTAAAGAAGACATGAAAGGTACTCCAACAGGCGTATATGGTTTAACCAAATTACATGGCGAACAAAAGATTCAAGCAACAGGAGTGAAACATATCATCCTCCGTACTGCCTGGTTGTATAGTGAATTTGGGCATAACTTTGTTAAGACAATGATTAATCTTACAGCAACAAAGCCACAATTGAAAGTTGTCTTTTGACCAATGTGGCACTCCAACTTATGCTGGCGATTTAGCTGATGCTATCTACGATATTGTCGAGCAACGCAAATATGAAGGAAACAATGGTATCTATCATTTCTCTAACGAAGGTGTTTGCAGCTGGTATGACTTTACTATTAAGATTGCAGAACTTGTTAGCAATCATAATTGTGATATTCAACCTTGCCATAGTGATGAATTTCCATCACCTGTTACACGCCCAGCCTATTCTGTACTTGACAAGACAAAGATAAAAGAAACCTTTGGCATTAAGATTCCTTATTGGGAAGACTCATTGAAGAAATGTATCAAAGGATTACAAGAACAAGACAAATAATATAAAGAATTTAAATGAACGAAATAGAACGCAGACGAACTTTTGCCATTATCTCACACCCTGATGCTGGTAAAACTACATTGACAGAGAAATTCCTGCTCTTCGGTGGACAGATCCAAGTGGCTGGTGCTGTTAAGAACAATAAGATTCGTAAGACAGCAACATCTGACTGGATGGATATTGAGAAGCAACGTGGTATATCGGTGTCAACCTCTGTGATGGAGTTCGATTACGAGGGGTATAAGGTAAACATTCTAGATACTCCTGGTCACCAAGACTTCGCCGAAGATACTTATCGTACCCTAACAGCTGTGGATTCTGCCATCATCGTTGTCGACTCTGCAAAAGGTGTTGAGGCACAAACGCGTAAGTTAATGGAAGTTTGCCGTATGCGTAATACTCCAGTAATTATTTTCATTAATAAGATGGACCGTGAAGGTCGTGATCCTTTCGATGTATTGGATGAATTGGAGGAAGAACTTCAAATCAGTGTGCGTCCATTATCATGGCCAATCGGACAAGGTCAACGCTTTAAGGGAGTATATAACATCTACGAGCAACAATTAAACCTTTTCACACCCAACAAGCAACGAGTTACAGAGAAGGTGGAAGTAGATATCAACTCTAAAGAACTTGAAGAGCATGTGGGTGCCGATTTCTCTCAACAACTCCGCAATGATCTAGAATTGGTTAATGGGGTCTATCCAGAATTTGATGTTGATGCCTATCGACGTGCAGAAGTAGCACCAGTATTCTTCGGCTCTGCCTTGAATAACTTCGGTGTACAGGAACTCTTAAATTGTTTCGTAGAGATAGCTCCAAGCCCACGACCAACGAAGGCTGAAGAGCGAATTGTAGAACCTACAGAGCCAAAGTTCACAGGCTTTATCTTTAAGATTACCGCCAACATCGACCCTAACCATCGCAGTTGCATTGCTTTCTGCAAAGTTTGCTCTGGTAAATTCCAACGTAACCAGCCCTATTTGCATGTACGCAATGGAAAAAAACAATGCGTTTCTCCTCCCTACCCAATTTCATGGCACAGCGCAAGAGTACCGTAGAAGAGGCTTATCCCAGGAGATATTGTTGGTCTACCCTGACAATGCTGGGGTATTCAAGATTGGTGATACTTTAACAGAAGGCGAATTGATTCACTTCCGTGGTTTACCAAGTTTCTCTCCAGAGCTCTTCAAATACATTGAGAATGATGACCCTATGAAGTCTAAGCAATTCCTTAAAGGCATTGAGCAATTAATGAACGAAGGTGTAGCGCAATCATTCGTTAATCAATTCAATAATCGCCGTATTGTTGGAACAGTTGGACAATTACAGTTTGAGGTTATCCAATATCGTTTGGAGCACGAGTACAATGCGAAATGTCGTTGGGAGCCAGTTCATCTCTACAAAGCATGTTGGATCGAAGCTGATGACGAAACGGAACTAGAGAATTTCAAGAAACGTAAGTATCAGTACATGGCAAAGGATAATGAAGGGCGTGACGTCTTCCTCGCTGATTCCAGTTATGTTTTGAGTATGGCTCAACAAGACTTCGAACATATTCGTTTCCACTTCACAAGTGAGTTCTAGATTAGGAAGACAATATTAGCTTTATACACACTTCTAAAGCTAATTATCGATATAAAGGAAATATTTTCCCACATAATATAGTTAAGGGCTGAAATCCTCATAGGGATGTCAGCCCTTCTGCTATATTCACCCCTATCCCCCACTTTCAACATCAATGAAATGCACTTATCAAATGAAGAGAAGTTCTTTTTGCTAACTGCATTATCATAAACACAAAAATAATTAGCATCCTAATCGTTCTCTGTTAAGTATCTCTTCCATGTGCAAGGAAGAACAAGTATCAAGAGCTTTATTCTATCGTTTTATACACGCCTGTATAATCAGTTATACAGCTTTGTATAATCAATTATACACGTGTGTATAATTAGTTATACATACGTGTATAACTTGATACTTTAACTTTCCCTGATTTGACTATACACTTATCTGTTACATTAGCCGAATAAGTAGACCGTCGTTCTGTAAGTCTACTGGAAAGCTATACACAAGTTGAGAATCCACACTGGAAAGCTAGGAAGTAAGAAGATATATGAAATTATACTAAACAAAGGTATAAAACTGAGGTAAAAAGAATGAGCCCAGTACAATACTGAGCTCATTATAGAGAAATAAATAGTTAACGTGTTAATTGACTGTTCAACATTCGAGGATATAATAACAAAGAATATCCTCTCTGTTCAACCTAACTACTTAATTAAAAATTCCACCAATGCTTCTTCTTGGGTGGCTTTTGATCTTCAAGTGAATGATTAGAGAAATTTCGACTTTCCCATGTCTCATGATTTGTCACCATCTGATAGATTGTTCCCCAATCAGGCAATCCTCCGAAATTGCGATCATCAATAAACATGTCAGCTTTAATCTTTCTCGAGAAATGATTATTCTTCTCTTTCTCTTCCTCTGGATAATCCTTATTGATTGCCCAGAAATCAACGCCTCGTGCGTGGCACCAATCAACCGCCTCTTGGAGTAAGTCATCTTCTCTAACGCTCCATAAGATCAAGCGATGACCATCTTTGATTAACATCTTCAAAGTATCGGTGGCGAAAGGAATTTCGTCACCGATTTTAGGATATCTATGTTCTACGATGGTTCCATCGAAATCAATAGCTATTATCATTCTTAACCTTTAATTTTATCGCTTTACAGAATGGTCATTTTTATCTCCATAATGGCTGTTGCTATAATTTCCGTAGTTACCATAACTACCATAAGAATAGCCACCATATCGCCCATATCTACCATACTTGCCATACTTGCCATAGCCATAATAGTAGCTGTACTTTCTCTTCGACATATCAACGCCATTAAGTACCATAGCCATGTTAGGCAATTTCTCTTCCTTTGCAAGTGAATTGATCATTGCAAAAGATGCCTTTGGAGTGTAATCGGCACGACACATGTAAACTGAAACGTTTGTCACACGGGCAATCTGAAGAGTATCAGTTACCAAACCAACTGGCGCAGTATCAATCATGATGTAATCATATTTCTCTTTCAGAATCTCAATAATCGTATCAAGAGAATTGCGCGCAATAAGCTCGGCAGGATTAGGAGGAACTGGACCAGCCATAAGAAGATCCAAATTCTTATTTACACCAGAAGGTAGAATCTGTGCCTCAACATCTTCTCTATTCGGATTATCTTTCACAAGAAGGTTGGTAATACCATGCTTGTGATCGTTAATGCCGAATTGTTCTGCCAAACGTGGACGACGAATATCAAGACCTACCAAGATAACCTTCTTACCAAGAAGCCCGAAGCTGACAGAAAGGTTGGCTGCTGTAAATGTCTTTCCTTCTCCAGAGGTTGAAGAAGTGAAAAGAACAACCTTCTCACCTTCATGCAACATAAATTGAAGATTCGTTCGTAGAGAACGGAATATTTCTTCCATCTGGTTGTTCTGATTTTCATGAACAACAATATCAGCCTTACCCTTAGCCGAATTACTTGCAATTGCAATATCTGCAATGATTGGTAACTTGGTAAGACGTGCAACATCATCGTGTCCTTCAATCTTATAGCGGAAGAATTGTATAATTAAAATGATAAACACAGGGATTGTCAAACCTATGACAAGTGCAATCAACATTATATATGTTGAATTAGGACTTACTTTACCATTCAATTGTGGATCATCAATCAACCTACCCTTGTCGGCCGTTGCAGCAAGAGAGATACTATTTTCCTCACGCTTTTGAAGTAACATCAAATAAAGCCCTGATTTCACCTCCTGCTGACGACCAATCTGTGTCAACATACGTTCTTGTTGAGGAGTCTCCTCTACTTGATCTGTGTATTTTGTAACCTGCGCTAAAACTGCATCTCTCTGAATCTGTAAGTTCTTGCGTGCAGCGGCAATAGCACGACGAATATTAACATTTAAATCACGAATCTGATCCGTGAGAGGTTCAACAACTGGCGAGCTCTCAGATGCACTACGAAGGAGACGATTACGCTCAAGAACTAACTCATTGTATTTATTAATCAAAGAAGTAGAACTTTCATCATCCAATCCTACATTAGATGGAATAACTTGTGTTAGATTGCGTGAAGAGCTTTCTACTTCACGAGCAATCGTATTAAAGAGCTCAATTTGAGTCTCCATTTCTGCAAGTTTCTGCTCTGATGTATTCTGGTTGGAAACAGAATTACTAGCATTCATCTTCAGTTCCACCATGCCATTCTTTTGCTTGTAGTTCTGAAGCTCACCTTCGGTCTTACCTAATTCAGCATTAATCTTCTCCAAACGTGAATTAATGAACTTCTCTGTTTGGTGTGCAACAGCATTCTTATCCTCGTTTGCTTGACGATTATAAACAATCGCTAATTGCTTCAAGTAATCAAGAGAACGTTGAGGAACCTCATCAGTCAATTGAAGTTGTAAGATAGAAGTACCTTTCCCACTTTGACCTATTTTTAATTCACCTACATACTTATCAGAAGCCATCTTAGGAGAAAGAATGCTAACCTTTAGAACTTGACCTTCATGTAAAGTTCTACCATTATTAGAATTAATGGTAATAATACCTGCACGTGTAGGGATTGTTGCTGGCAGACTCGTAAACTTTTTATTGATAGAGAAAGGACCTTCACTATTTTCCTCATCTGTTGGAACAGAATATGTTCCATTAACAACAAATGAAGAACCATTCTTTGTAATGTTAAGATTGATAGGTCTATTCAGTCTATCCAAATGGGCAGCATCAATGTCTACAACCAAAGGTTGGTCACGGTATGTTATAACATCCTTAACCTTTCCTTCTGTCGTGTAATTCACATACAACTTTAAATCTCGGATAGCATCTTCAGCAATAGAATGTGATGAAAGAATCTCCATCTCATTATCGATACCAGCGGAATTAGAGATTGTTCCCAAGTTAGTTATGTTCTGTAACGAAGAACCTCGTCTACTACTTCCATTGTCATCATCTTTAATAAGCAATTTTGCTGTTGATTGATACAAAGGTGTGGTGTACCTTAAATAAATAGCTCCAATTCCACCAAAGATAATCAGTGAAAGTACGAACCAATACCAATTAAGAATTATGGTTCGATAAAGAGCAGCAAAGTCAAAGAAAGAAGCTACGCCTTCCTTCTCTTGTTCTTTGTCTAGTTCTAGTTTTGTCGTTTCTTCCATATTTGTTTTATTTTTGTTTCATCTCCTAACAAGAATCTAATCCTGATCTAATCTATCAATTCAAGTAGATATTTCCCATAATTGTTTTTAGACATCGGTTGAGCTTCTTCTTTCAAACGATCTGCCGTTATCCATCCTTTTTTGTACGCTATCTCTTCTAAACATGCAACCTTAAGTCCCTGCCTTTTCTCTATACACTCAATAAAAGTACTGGCTTCTGACAAACTATCATGCGTACCTGTATCTAGCCATGCAAAACCACGCTGAAGAGTTTGAACCATCAGAATATCTTGATCTAGATATTTCTGGTTTACACTCGTAATCTCTAGTTCTCCGCGTGCAGAAGGTTTAATCTGTTTGGTAATCTCAATAACACTATTGGGATAAAAATAAAGTCCAACAACAGCATAATTGCTCTTGGGTTGCTCTGGCTTTTCTTCGATACTAAGACACTTTCCATTCTTATCGAACTCTGCAACACCATATCTCTCTGGATCATTAACATAATATCCAAACACGGTTGCTTTATTTTCTTCTTCAGCCCTTTGAACACTATTCCTTTAACAGACTACTAAAACCCGCGCCATAAAAAATATTATCGCCTAAAACAAGGCAGACAGAATCATTTCCGATAAACTCTTCACCTATAAGAAACGCTTGAGCAAGTCCATCAGGAGAAGGTTGTTCTGCATATTCAAATCGTACTCCAAAACTACTACCATCTCCTAGTAATCGCTTGAACGCAGGTAAATCATGTGGCGTAGAAATAATTAGAATTTCCCTGATCCCAGCCAACATTAATACCGATATAGGATAATAGATCATTGGCTTGTCAAATATAGGAATAAGTTGTTTGCTTATTCCTTTTGTTATCGGGTAAAGACGTGTGCCAGAACCACCAGCTAGAACAATTCCTTTCATAATCAGTTCGTTTTATATCTAATACTTATAATTTAGTTACTATTATGAGCAGAGAAGAATAACGGAATTGAATAGGTCAGCTCTTATGAGTTTATCATGCAAATAATTCCTCATTCAACGATGCATATATAACGCATGCAAAGATAACAAATTTAATTTAATTAAAATAACTGTAAATGAGAAAAACATACATTAAGAATGTGTTTTCTTGTTTTTTTAGTAACTTTGCAAGCGAATAAATAATTTAATTACATTGTAATAACTTAAAAACAAGATATAAGAAATGGGATTTTTTTCAAAGCTTTTTTTAGTAAAAGTGGGGATGAAACAGCAAAGTCTGGAGGTATGGAAGACTATATGACTCTTATTAGGGTTTATTTTCAAGCAGTACTTGCCTCTCGTCTAGGTATCAACAACTTGGCAATGCTCCCTGATTTACGCACATATAAACAAACATTCCATGTTCCAACCCTACATAATAAGTTGGGATTAGGTGAAATGGCTAGTGTTAAGAAAACCATGAAAAGTTTATATAAAGTTGATGATAATTTCTTTGATGAAATAGACGCAAGTATTAAAAAGAATTGTAAGAAGATGCAAGATGTACAGCCTTATCTTTATCAATTCCAAGGATTCACACAAGACTTAATGATGTTAATTGGCAATTTAATGAAATTCAAGTTACGTGTTCCAGGCTTCTTCAAAAAAGCTATATATACAATGACGGAGAAGACCGTAAATGATATTTACGATAAAAATGACTTCTCTGATGCTGGTGTCATCAAAGCAGTTGTAGCGGTTCGACAATATAATCAGCGACTGCGCTTTAGTAGAAAATGGACTACTGATTTCGTTTATCAGATTGTTACTTTAGCAAAGAAAGAACCCAAACCCGCAGAGCAGGTAGAGTCAAAATAATTAGGTATATATTTGCTTAAACAGAAACTTTAATGTAATTTTGCGTCCAAAAATGAATTATGGATTCGAATGAGAAAACTCTCAATACGTTTGCAACTCGTGTGCGTCAGATGATTCTTCAGTATGCAGAACTGAAGAAAGAAAATGATGAGCTTTACACACTTGTTGATCAACGTGAGAAGGAAATTAAACAACTTCGAGAAGAGTTGTCTCAAGCAGAAGCTGACTATAATTCGTTAAAGATGGCAAAAGATGCTCGAAGTAACTGATGGTGATATGGAAGGTGCACAAAAAGCGTGTTGCCAAACTAATCCGGGATGTTAACAAGTGCATAACACTTCTAAGTGAGAAATAATCCAGAATATAATGGCAGACGATAAGCTACATATAAGACTGCATGTTTATGATACAGAACTCTCTGTAAACGTTCCACGCGACGATGAGGAGTATTATCGTTCTGCAGCCAAATTAATTACTGATACTGTCAATACTTATTCTACTCTTTTCAAAAGGTAAAAAAAGGGGATAAGGATATTATGTATATGGCAATGCTTGATATTGCATTGAAATATAAGAAAGAAGGAGTACGCAATGATACAGCTCCATTCAATGATATTCTCGGTAAACTCACTTCAGAAATCGAAGAAGTATTAAAGAAATAACGAGAATATTAACTAAAAATAATAAAAAGAATAATAAATGAGTCCAATTGTTACAGTTGTAATAGCTGTGCTTTGTTTGTCTGCAGGTTGTGCTGGTGGATTTGCTATTTTCCGCTATATACTTACAGGAAAATACAATGACACAATAAGTGAGGCAGAGAAAGCGGCAGAAGTTATAAAAGAAAAGAAATTACTTGAAGTCAAAGAGAAGTTCCTTAACAAAAAGAGCGAGCTTGAAAAAGAAGTTCAACAACGCACACTCAAGATACAACAAGGAGAAAATAGATTAAAGCAACGTGAGGTTGCTCTTAATCAACGTCAAGAGGAGCTCAATCGACATAAGCAGGATGTTGATCAGCAGCAACAGCGTGTTGACAATGAGAAGAAGTTGTTACAGGTAAAACAACAGGATCTTGAAAAGATGCAAGAGCAGGAGCGTATTAAGTTAGAAGAACTTTCAGGACTTAGCTCTGAAGAAGCAAAGGAACGTTTGATTGAAAGCTTTGAAAGATCAAGCGAAAGTTGGATGCAGCTTCTTATATTAATGAGATCGTTGATGAAGCCAAACTTAATGCGAATCAGCAAGCAAAGAAGATAGTTATTCAGACTATACAACGAGTTGCAACAGAAACAGCTATAGAGAACTCTGTAAGTGTTTTCCATATTGATAGCGATGAGGTAAAAGGTCGCATCATTGGTCGTGAAGGTCGTAATATCCGTGCTTTGGAGGCTGCAACAGGAGTAGAAATCGTTGTAGATGATACGCCAGAAGCAATCGTTATTTCAGCTTTCGACCCAGTTCGCCGTGAGGTTTGTCGCTTGGCACTTCATCAGCTGGTAGCAGACGGACGTATTCACCCTGCACGCATTGAGGAGGTTGTCGCAAAAGTTAAGAAGCAGCTTGATAATGAAATCATCGAAACTGGTAAGCGTACAGCAATCGACCTTGGTATTCATGGCTTGCATCCAGAGTTGATTCGCATTGTAGGTAAGATGAAATATCGTTCTTCTTATGGACAGAATCTTCTCCAACACGCTCGTGAAACCGCAAACCTCTGTGCAGTTATGGCAAGCGAATTAGGCTTGAACCCAAAGAAGGCAAAGCGTGCAGGTTTATTGCATGATATTGGTAAAGTCCCAGATGAGGAGACTGATTTACCACACGCAATCTATGGTGGTAAGCTTGCTGAGAAGTATAAAGAGAAACCAGATATTTGCAATGCTATTGCAGCCCACCATGATGAGGTAGAGATGACAACACTTCTTGCACCGATTGTTCAGGTTTGTGATGCTATCTCTGGTGCTCGTCCAGGTGCTCGTCGAGAGATTGTTGAAGCTTACATTAAGCGCTTGAATGATTTGGAAGCTATTGCAATGAGCTATCCAGGTGTGACAAAGACATACGCAATACAGGCAGGTCGAGAACTCCGTGTCATCGTTGGTGCTGATAAGATGGACGATGTAGAGAGCGAGAAACTAAGTTCTGAAATTGCAGAGAAGATTCAGAACGAAATGACTTATCCTGGTCAGGTTAAGATTACAGTAATTCGTGAAACCCGTTCTGTTGCTTATGCAAAGTAAGCATACTAACTTTTAATATAATCACTGCGCCTCATTCACGGGGCGCATCTGTTCTGCTTACTATGGGTATTCACATCATAGCTTATTTCTCCTTTTTCCCTATGTTCCTGATTCTTTCTTCCGCTTTTAATCGTGCCGCAATACGGTTCCCGTTTTTAATTTTATACTGTTCCCTGTTCTATTTCTGTACGTATCGCGAATTTGCGCTAATACGTATGATGTATTATCTAGCGTGATAATTAATTATCAGACTTAGATAAAGTATTATCACGCTTAGATAATTAATTATCAGACTTAGATAATATAATTTGATCGTATAAAAGTAATGTAGAGTCGGTAAAATACAAAAGGAAACAGGGAAAAATGAAATGCAATACGTATACATTTCTTTTTCCCTGCTTGATGCCTTTTATGGAAGTGTTAGCTTTGTCTTTATTCTTTAGGCATAGGAGTGCATGCCCCAAGGATATAATTTACACCGAAGTAGGTCATGAGGATGCTTAGGAAAGCTATGAGCATGAAGAGATGATACTGCTCGAGGTTGGCGCAATGCTTGTAAGCTGGCAGTGTGCAAAGGAATGGCATAAATCATGAATGTGATGAGTGCCCATGTCTCTTTTCGGGATCCCATCCCCAATAAGTACCCCAACTGATGTTTGCCCAAATTGCTCCTATGAATATTCCTAATCCGAGGGTGGTTATAGCAGGATAGAGGAATATTTGTGAGAGCGTTGTCAGTTGCTTATTAATCTGAATGATGCTTGCTTTTTACTTCTATTTGTAAAGAAATAGGCAATAGCACTGATGAATGTCAAAGAAAATAGGGCATAAGATATCATGATAATACTGACATGTATGCTCAGCAACGGACTATTTAGTACGGGCATACGTGGCGTGATACTCGGATCCATCTCACCAAGATGACTTACGAGTAGCATGAATCCACTCATGAGTAGTCCGAAAGTGGTCATTAGTTGCATCTTATGGGTTGTTAGGATTGATACAATCATAATGAGCCATGAGAGTAAAAGCATTGTTTCATAGCCATTTGCAATAGGAATCGTCCCGTTGATAATCCATCTTAAAGCTAATGTAAATGTGAGGATAAGCCATGATAAGCCCATGAGACAGGTGAAAATTCTGTATCTCTTCTTTTTGTTTAAGAATAAGATGGATAAAAAGTCCCTAACGTCAGATTGGCGATGAATAGAATCGTTGCGAACGAGCAAGAATTATAGATATTCTCTGCTTTTATTTCCGTTGGTGTAGGGATCGTATTACCACCATAAACTTGTTGATATTTCTGCAACTTTAGAGCAAGTTCGTTCAGCATTCCTGTGTTTCCTTGGTTGGCTAATTGTCTTGCTAAGGAGAGAATCGTGTGAATGTATTGCTGTTGTGCCTTGGGCATAGCTTTGGGCATACGATCGGTAGGTGCAAACCAGTCAATGTTTCCTTTGTTTGATGTATAAGGGAATATCTTGAGCGTTTTGCCCTGCATAAGATCCATTAATAACATCATCTTGTCGTCAGTGTCAAGAATCTGTTTAGCGACAGCATCGTTAGGTTGACTCTGTGCGTCTTCAAGATATGGACCGAGGATATATCCTTGTTGTCCGAAAAGACTCATAGGAGATATATATTCACTGAGCCCTAATTTATTACGTAGCTCACTTCCTTTTATCTTAAAGATAGGTTCTTTCATCCATTCCTTCCCCCAGAACATGAAACCTGTTAGTACTTGGCAGGGAGTGAAGTCCTTGTAATTCTTTTTACCATATAGTTTCTTTGTGAAGTCAATGGCGTAGGTTTGCATAGGACAGATACGCCCATTATAAACAATAAGAACCTTTCCGAACTCATCTGCAGTCTCACGTGTTAATGATGGTTGTGCACTGATAGGTGATGTTCCAGCTAGAAGTAGTAAGAGTAACGCAATGGCTTTACCACTATTACTACGAAGTAATCGACGGAAGTTCCCTTTAGGTTCGATGAGCATGGCAATGAGTCCAAGGAAGAGTAGGGCATAACCTATATATGTTACGGGGATTCCGTATGGATCAGAATTGACGGATAAGTATGAGCCTTTCATATCTTCATCGAAACTACTTTGATAAAGACGTGTGCCATAGCCTGAATATATCTTGTTCATAGATACTTGAAACTCCTCTTTCCTTTCACCTTCTATTATAGTAATCACAGAAGCATAATCCATTGCAGCCATATTGCCTGCGTGATATGTAATATTGAATCTATTTAGAACAACCGAGAATGGTAATTGTGCCTTATTACCATCTTTTGTTATATATGTACTTACGGGCTTCCCTTGTCTTAGATGTATCATTCCTTTGTGTGCTGTTAGATGAGTGAGTAAAGCACCAAGGAGAATGATGACGAATGACAAATGTAATAAGACGATGATAGGGCGGCGTACTTTCCGCTTAATAAAATAAATGATTCCTGTAGCTGTACCTATTGCCCATAATAGGATGAACCACCAAGAACCGAAGATATTATCTGAAACATAATCAAGACTTGTGTATTTCCCTATAACTGTTCCTATCGCCATTATGGCAACAATGAGAATATACACAATCTCAAGTAATCTTTTTGTTCGCATTATTGTAAGATAAAAGAAGACGGAATTCTTTTGCGAATCCCATCTTCTTCTTATTAATGTTTGGTTAATTGCTATTCATTAGATAGAGCGGATGAACTTAACAACAGCATCTCTATCCTTCTTTGGCAAGTTATAGAATTGAACAGCTGCCTTATAAGCCTGACTATTCTTGCTATAAGCGTGCCACATGATTGCCTCAATCTCATTGCGAGCACGAGCATCGTGTAGACGATCTTCTGCACCAGAGTTAATCAATGAAAGACCTCTGCCCAAAGCGGAGTAGTGCGACACCAAGATCCGTGGATATCGTTCTTCATGTCGAGCTTATGCTGGATGAAGTCAGAGTATGGATAGATCTTCTGATTAGCATACTTAGGCAACTGCTTGTTACCAAGGATTACAGAAGAACCATGGTTATCAGCACCTGTTGTCCAAGATGCCTTGTGACAGTGTGCACAACCTAACTCTCCTGTGAAGAGTTCCTTACCACGCTGTACGTCCTTGTCATTTAAGTTTCTTGCACGTGGAACAGCAATACCTCTGTGCCAAACCATGAATGCGTGATAAGCTTCATCGCTCATCTCTGGTTTGAAGTTATAGTAAGGATTGTTGTAAAGGTTTACGTTGTCGCTTGGTGAAAGCAAGTAACGAACAGCCTTCTTGATACCTTCACGTGTTCCATCATTGTAGTATGGATGTACGTAAGAGTTTGGATCACTACCATGCTGTTGGATGTAATTAATTACGTTTTCGTTCTCTGACATTGCCTTTGCCCATGGTTCTGTAGAACAGATGTGCTTGATATCTGAACGAAGAACATTCAACTCGTCCCAAAGAGCAACGTCGTTCTCAAGACAACCATCGAGCAAATCGTAGTTGAAACGCTTTACGAACTTATTGCCGAAAGCATCCTCTGCCCAAGCATCAGCTTTCAATTGCTTTGTGGCGTTATCGAAGAACTCTGGGTTTAACTCTACGTACTGTCCTTCTGCCTTGTATTGTTTCTCCAAGTCTTCATTAGAGATTGCATCAATCAAACCGAGACCTTGGAAGTTACAAGATGCTATCAAACGTACTTCATAATTGCTTGGCTTAGGGTCAGTGTTGAATGCTGACTGTGGAATAGATACTGATGGATAACGAAGATTATACTTCTCACCATCAGGGAACTGCATTGGCAAACCACTTGGCATAGATGTTACGTCATGCCATGTGATGTGTATTTGCTTCGGATCAACAGGAGGCAAGAACGGCTCGACGGCTTGCAACATCGTAAAGGTTGTGAGCTGATTGATAGGAGTTCCATTGTTGCTACCTGGAGCATCAGGTGTATAAACTGAAACAATGTAACCGTTGCCCTTTACTGGCTCCATGTCATTGCGGCTATGACCGTGAGCATAACCTCCAGAGTGGCAATATTCGCATGAACGACGGGATGCAACAGGACCCCAACCTTTGTATGGTTCGGTGTTGAGGGTGTACTTAGCACTTGCCATCATATCTCCTTGGTTGAAGAGATCTGTTAGTCCTTGTTCGTCGATAGCTGGTGTGTTGTCCTCATAACCACCTGCTGCGGTGTTCTCTGTTGTACCAAGTTTGCCACCTGGGTACCATTCGTCTGCAGAGAAATTACCTACTGCCTGACCAATGTACTTTGTCTCAGGTTCTGATGGTTGCTGTGGTTTGTCTGGCGAAACATTGTCGTCAGAACATGCAGCAAATGCACATAAGAGTGCTCCAGCAAGTAAGTATTTGCTATAGCTGTTGTGTCTCATAATGTTTTATTGTTAAATTTACGTTTGAAACGTAGCCTTGTCCTAAAGAAGACAAAGCTACGTTTTTAATTATCTTTGATTTTCAGATATACAAGTACTGATTTACTTGTCAGTCTGCTGATTAATCCATGTACCAGCAGCATTAAGTGCTTCATTCAAGGCAGTAACCTTCTCGATGCAAGTCTTAACCTGTGTATGACCTGGATTATCGATGAAGGCAACGCCACTCTTCTTAGCTGTCTCCAAGGCAGCGATTGCCTCGTTAAGAGCAGTGTTCAATTCATTATATTTAGGATAGTTGTTATTCTTCAAGAAGTTCATGATAGAGTACTGAGCTGGAGTAGAGATTGTCTCTGTACCACGTACGCCATAGAGTGAGTTCTTGATAGAATAGATGTTATCCTGGTAGTCTTGGAATGAACGCTTACTGTATGGTGACTCGATGTAGTTAGCTGCATCGTCTGCCGTACCAGTACCTGTAGCCTTACGATAAGCCTGACCAAGTTTTTGTGAAGCAACTTCTTCGCAGATGCCAGAGCATCCGCCAATGAATATATTGTTCAGTGTCTCATGCCATGAGGCAAACATACCTTTCTCAGTAGTGGCGAACTGTGAGTAATCACGGTATGGGATATTCTTTGCAGAAAGTCCTCTGTGTCGTGTTCCGTTGACTACCCACATTGCATTTGCAAGCTGGTTCAAGTGTGATGTTGGGATACTTGTACCTAACCAACCATATTCCAAAAGGTAAGTCATGTTACGGAGGTCACCTGCAACAGCTGCTGCAAAGGCTGCTTCGTTTACAGTACTTACACTTGTAAGACCTTGTTCTGTCTCTTTCTCAGCATTGAAGTCTGCTACTGTACGATTCTTACCATTACGGAAGAGAACGAACTCCAATCCGTGGAAACCTAACACAGAGTCAAAGTTACCATTGTTGTCATAAACATACTTGGTTGGATTCTCGCCATTAATACCTGAGATAACATCTGCATTATTTAAAGCCCTTGTCAACTGATCATGGTCAAGTGGCCATGAGTCGATATGTGGGTCGATCTCATTGTCAGAAGCTGCGCCATAAAGGAATGACTCACTCTGCTCCCAATCTCTACGTGCTCCTTTGAAAGCCTCACAAGCTGCATCAATATCACTCTGAGTCAAAGTACCTGCTTTACGCTTCTGATAAAGATTCTGGCAAGCCTTATAAAGAAGATCAGACTTCTTTGCCAAGTCTAAATATGTAGGTTTAACAACTTCATTAATGTAGTTGGCAACAACCTTACCCATCTCTGTTTTATTAGCGTTTGCTCTACTTTCGCTTGCAGCCTGGCTTAAAGCAGATTGCTGTTCAGGTGTGAGAATTGTTGTGTTAATAGGTTCATCATCATCACTACTACATGATACGAATCCTGTTGCTAATGTTCCTGCAAGAAGGAACATTGCGAGTTTTGTTACTTTTTTCATTACAATCTTTATTTAATGATAATTTATAATAGTGTTTTCTCTTATAGGAAGAAGCCCTCGTATGCAATACCTATATTTATAGAAGGTTCATCGTTGTATCCTTTCTTAAGATTACGATAGTTGTACTCCGCCTTGATAGCTATCTGTGGGATAGGATAGTAGTTGATACCTGTTGCAAGGATAGTTCTGTTAGTCCACTGCTTTGTTGTAGCGTGAATATAAGAATCATAATGTTCAATGTGACCGAAGACATAAAGCTTCTGATTGTCGGCACGCATCTTGTGAATCTGAGAGAAGATATCATAACCTACCTCAAACATCATTGTCATTGCATGACTTCCGAAGTTTTTACCATTACCTGACTCATAAGGCTTAACATATTGTACATTAGGGTATGAAAGCTGTGTAATCTCTTTTGCATTGCTAACGTAACCATAATCGATGTTACCTCTTGCAATCCAGTTGTATTTATTATAGGTGAAGTCTAAGCTACCAAGATAGACGTTACCCTTAATCTTCTTCTTTGCACCCCTCTCGCTATCGTGTGGTACGTTGTTGTGCATTGCCTGTCCAGCGTATGCGCTGACACCAATACGAAGACCAGGGATAGTATAATTGTCTACACGAGCCAGGAAGCCATACTTGTTAGCAACCTCGAACTCAAAAGGACTTGATGTACCTTTCTGTATCCAGTTGGCACGACTAAAGTGATAAGCATCCAATCCTGCAATTATTTGTGCTACATAGCTAAAATCACCCTTACGTCCCCAGAAAGAGACACCAGTTTGATGCCATGTGCTTGGAAGAATTGTGTTTTCTCCCTCTGGACGATATACTGTGAAGAAGTTTAATGGCTCATGATGAGCATTCACTAAGCCGAATGGTACAACGATATGACCAGCACGGATGTTGAAAGCTTTCCCGAATGATTTTTGTAACCAGAACTGTTCCAGCTCTACTTCTCCACCTTTCTCTGTCTCGTGCTCAAACTCAATAGCTTCATCTGCCTCATATTCAATAGCCGAACCAGAGCCACCATGTTCAAACTCTATTTCACTACCCATTGACCAACCTTTACCGAAGTCGTAACCAAGGTAGATGACTGCATGCGGAATATCAAATCTTCCATGACTTGGGTCTTTCTTATAGAGACTAGGTGTTGTATAACGATTACCGTTATCGCTATAGAAATTGCGTGAGTAAGCAGCCTCACCATAACCACCAAGACTTAATTTGTTTCCTTTGACATGATTCATTACAGAGTCTGCAGCATTAACTTGTGCTTGTGCAGTAGTCGTTCCTGCTAGGAGTGCTCCAAAGATAATCCCTGAATGTAAAATTATTCATAGAGTTCTTGTCTATTATTTATTATTTATTTCGTTTGCAAAGTTACTTTCTTTTTATTGAATAAGGCAATACCTATATCTATTGAAATTTTTATCTATTTTAATATCATTTTAGCTCGAAAAAAACTCTTTTGTCGAGTCATAATTAATAGGTATTATTGTATTTGTTCCATTTTATAATTTGGGATTGATAATATCGTTGTTCTTTCGTATATATGCTCTTTTTTTGAGGCAAAGAGATGCTCTTTTTTGCTCTTAGAAGGTACTCTTTTGCAGTGTAAAAGAGTATCTTTAATATTTCATGATTTTTGTTGTATTTGTTTGTTATAAGACTTTTTCTTCATAAGACTCAACGTATTATGTTGTAATTTAACTAGATATAGTTTTACATTACTTTGCTAAATATTTGTACTTTGTTGTACGTTTTGAAGCAATACAATTCATGTGTTAGGGAAGGTTGTTTCTGCTTTTAATACTAATAAATTAGGATATTAGGTTAAATACTTGATGATTCCTATTGTGTTATTGAACTTTTTTTTGTTATTTTGCATACGATATCATTACGGAAAGACAAGATGAAGAATCAAAAGATGTATGAGCCTGATGATAAGATGATAAACCTTATCAAAGACAACTATAGTCTATTACAGAGTTTAGGTTGTTTTGGCATTAGCTTAGGCTTTGGAGATAAAACGGTGAGAGAAGTTTGTAATGACCAGAATGTTGACACATATACGTTCTTGTCAGTTGTGAATTATACTATTAATGGTTATAAAGGATTTGATGATCTTGATAGGTTATCAATACCCACTCTTATGCAGTATCTTAGAGCGAGTCACACTTATTATCTTGATTACGAGTTGCCTTTCATTCGAAGAGAATTGACGGGTGCTTTGGATGAGAATGATAACCTTGCTCGACTCATACTTCGCCTTTATGATGAGTATGCTCACTCTATTCGTAATCATATGCAATATGAGGAAAAGAATGTTTTCCCTTATGTTGACTCATTATTAAAAGGTGAGGCTAATGATACTTATGATGTAGAAACCTACTCTAAACATCATAGCCAAACAGATGATAAGTTACGTGAGTTAAAGAGCATTATCATAAAGTATCTTCCTTCTGACTCCCATCATAATAACCGTCTCACTGCCACATTATATGATATATATAATTGCGAGGAATGGCTCGACCAGCATGCTTTAGTTGAGGATGATATCTTTATTCCTGTTATTAGACGATTAGAACAGAAGAGTAAGCAAAATGATGTTAGTGTAAAGATCTCTAACATGATAACACAGAGTCCTGAATCGAATGAAGTTCTTAGCGATCGTGAGAAAGATGTTATCGTTTCTGTTGCTCAAGGAATGACTAATAAAGAGATTGCCAACCATCTCTGTATATCAACGAATACTGTCATTACACATCGTCGGAATATTGCACGGAAGTTACAGATACATTCTCCTGCGGGTTTGACAATCTATGCTATTGTCAACAATTTGGTTGATATAAGTAGTGTGAAATTATAATTATCTATGGATAGGGTATATGAAGTTTCTTCTTACTACCCTTTTCTAAAATCAGTTTATATCTTGGTCAGTGTGTATGGAGAATGTTGAAGCGAAGAAAATGGGTCGCCCAAAGATGGCTATCGTAGACCCTAATACACTTGCAGTCTTAGCTTAAAACAGATATTGCAGAATGTGATACCAATCATGTCTGTGGAAACCTTTTCTTCATTCCAAGAGTTTGAAGAGGCTCAACCAGATACTTTCTATCATTATTTCGTAGCGCAAGTAATTGTGTTAGAAAATAGGCAGTTCTTCTCTCAGCGTATACATAAAACCATTGTCTTGACAATTACAAAGAATCCAAACTCTCAGTTGTCAGGCTTCCATAGCTTTTGTATTAATGTTCCCGAAGAGGAACTTGTAAAAGCTATTCTGAAGATAGAACAATACGGTCACTCGGGTGGAAAGAACTTGCCTGAACTTCCACAAGTGTTGAAGAATAAGATATTGAGCAATCGTGAGATAGAAGTCTTATCTTTGATAGTTCAAGGAATGATTAATAAAGAGATAGCCGAAAAACTTAATATAAGTTTGACAACGGTCATTTCACATCGAAAGAATATAATGGATAAGTTAGGTATGAAAAGCGTATCTGCATTGACTATCTATGCAGTTATGCATGGTTACATTGACATTAATAAGATATAGAATGATAAATTCTTATCGTTTATGGACAAGACTTTTCCTTTAAGTCTTGTCTTTTTTGTACCTTATTAATACTAAGGAGCTTTCCTCTCCCTTTATAAGAAAGGTGACAGAAGATGTGCAAACCATCCTCTAAAGCGTTGCCATGGAGTTCTCCATTGTTTCCATCGCTTCTCTGTTAGCTTGAAACTATCTTTCTTTTGATTCTCAAAGAGAGTATCCAATTCATGGGTTGTACATTTATCAACGATCACTGCATTCTCCTCTCTGTCCCACCTAAGACTCCGTGAGTTGAGGTTTGCAGACCCAACAGTACATAATTGTCCATCTACTGTGATAATCTTTGTATGATGAAAACCTGTCTTGTATAACCATATCGTACATCCGTCTTTCATCAGCTGATGAGCATTATAGAATCCACAATCTGGCGTTAAGGGTATATCGCTCCTTACACTCAACAATATCTCAACCTTTACACCCCTCTTTACAGCCTTACGCAAAGCCTTCTTTAAAGTAGGACTTAATGTGAAGTAAGGATTGATGATCTTTATACTATCCTTTGCGTCATTAATGGCATTAACATAGAAGTAACGGATAATATCTCTACTAACTTGTGGCTCTCGATTGATGATACCAACCATCTTTTTACCAGCACTTTTTACAAGTATCAGGTTTTAATCCTTTGATATAGTCAGCGTTCGATATACCGCGATAATATTTTGCTCCATGCACCTGTTTTGTAGAAACAAGATACCACATTCTTAGAAAGATGTTCTGTAAAGTGTTTACCTCATCGCCTTCTATTCTACAGTGCATATCGTGCCATGAGCCAACGACTTTCGTACCTTTTATATAATAGTCAGCCACGTTCATACCACCTGTATAGGCTATCTTACCATCAATGATAACAATCTTTCGGTGGTCTCGATTGAAGATATCATGTATCCAAGGAAACTCTATAGGCTTAAACTCATATATCTCTATCCCTTTCTTGCGGATAGCCCTCAAAGTACTCTTCTTCATGGGTTGGTTATTACTGGCATTCCCAAACCCATCAAATATAGCCCTCACTTCAACACCTTGCTTTACCTTTTTCTCTAAATGGCGTATGAGTTCATCGTTGATTGAATCGTTGCGAAGTTGAAGTATTCTAAGTGAATACTCGAACGTGCTTGGTCTATTGCTTTGAACAAGTCGTCGAACTTCTCCTGACCAGTACAAAGAAGAGTAACCGAGTTATTATGTGAAAAGCTTATTCCTTTGTGACGTAATTGGCATACAAGCATTGAGTCTGCTCTCCCATCCTTATTTGCTAATTCCTTACTATTACCCTTATACTCAAAGGTCTTAGCCGTTAGATGATAAGGGAAGAGTAGGGCTATGAATGTACAAATGCAAGTAATGATAAGTTTTCTATAACTTTCTTGTTTCCTTTTTATCATTTTCTTGTAGGAATACTCCTTTCTTGGTATTAACTCAATGAGAATATAAGGTGTTAAATCATACAACTATAATGATCGACAACTCCCAGAAGATTCTTTTCTTCATCACATACTAAGACTGTATGTACTTTATGTCGATGCATAATCTGCTGTATTTCTGTAATTTTAATGTTGGGAAGAACCATCTTAGGCTCTGTTGTCATAATATCTTTGACGGTATGGTTAAAGAACTCTGCTTGCCATTTTTCCATAGCCCGTCGGATATCACCATCTGTAATCAGACCTACGATTTTCTTTCCAGATAAAGCTATACCCAAGCCCAATTTCCCCTTGCTAACATGGATAATTGCTTCGCCTAAGTGCATCTCCTTAGGGATAACAGGTAAGTTCTCTGATATCATGACATCTTGTGCAGTTGTCAATAAGCGCTTACCTAACTCACCTCCTGGATGGAACTGAGCAAAATCCTGCGGTCTAAAGTCTCTTACACGCATCAAAGCCACAGCAAGTGCATCGCCCATAACCAAAGCAGCTGTTGTTGAACTTGTTGGTGCTAGGTTTAGCGGGCACGCTTCTTTCTCAACCCAAACCTTGAGATGGGCTGTGGAATATTTAGCTAGAAGTGAATGGGGATTCGCACTCATTCCTATGATTGGAATATTCATGTGAAGCACCATCGGTATAAATCGAAGTAACTCATCAGTCTGACCAGAGTTAGACAACGCCAGTACGACATCCTCTTCTTTCATTACACCTAAGTCACCATGATATACATCCAATGGGTTAACGAAGAAAGCAGGTGTACCTGTAGAAGAAAGTGTTGCAGCTATCTTCGCTCCAATATTTCCACTTTTACCAACTCCTGTCACAATGACTTTCCCTGTACAATGAAACATCAAGTCGACAGCTTTCTCAAAGTTATCATCAAGTTGATTGATAAGATTGATTGTCGCATCAGCTTCTTCTTTGATACATTGTATAGCGTAGTCTCTTACATGTGCTAATCTTTCCTCTGCCTCAATCATATTAACTTGCTAATTAATTCGTCCAACTTATTTAACTCTAGCATATTGGCTGCATCGGATAACCCTTGGTCTGGCGTCGGATGCACTTCAAAGAAATAACCTGTAGCACCAAAAGCCTTAGCAGCTAATGCCATAGAAGGAACAAACTTTCGATCGCCGATTGTCTTACCATCTCCTGCGCTAGGACGTTGTACACTATGCGTGCAATCCATGATAACATTCGGAACAATCTCCTTCATATCTGCAATGTTACGGAAGTCTACAACTAGATTGTTGTAACCAAAGCAGTTACCTCTTTCAGTAAGCCATATCTCTTTTGCACCACTTTCTAAGCATTTCTGCACGGGATATTTCATGTCTCGTCCACTTAAGAATTGTGCCTTCTTGATATTCACAATTTTGCCCGTCTTTGCCGCAGCTACTAACAAATCTGTTTGTCTACAAAGGAAGGCAGGAATCTGAATAACATCAACCACTTCGCCTACAGGTTCTGCTTGATAGCTCTCATGAATATCAGTGAGTAGTTTTAAACCATATTTCTGCTTAATATCATAAAGCATACTCAATCCCTTCTCCAATCCTGGACCACGGAAAGAGTTTATACTTGTGCGGTTAGCTTTATCAAAGCTAGCCTTAAAAATGATATTAATATTGTATTTCTCGTTAAGCCTAACCAACTCTTCTGCAACAGAACAGAGGAGCTCTGAGCTCTCAATTACGCAGGGACCTGCAATGAAAGTGGGTTTATTGTTCATAATTCAGTAGGACTACTCCTGTTTCATAACTTAATTGAACTTCTCCTTGTAAGTGTTTGTGCAAAGTTATATATAATAAGGTTACCGCACAAGGTTTTAACCTTTGTTTACGTAAATGTACCAAATCTTATTGATAAAATTTGGATTTTCCGATTAAAACACTTTACCTTTGCAGCGGATTTAAGTTATTATGTACCCCGTATGTGGGTTATAATTATAGGTAGAAAGATTTTATATTTAGTATTAACAATTAAAGCTTTTAAGATGAAAAAGATTTTGATGTCACTTGCTGTAGCCTTTGTTGCTATAGCTGCTAACGCTCAGGTTTATGTTGGTGGTGGTGTAGGTATTGGTTCTTCAAAGGAAGGTTCTCATGATGCAGTAACTACTTACAAGGTATTGCCTGAAATCGGTTACAATGTTAACAAAGATGTTGCTATCGGTACTGTAATTGGTTGGGGTAAGGGTGCTCCTACAGAGATTGAGCAGGATAACCTACGTAACTATATCACCGTACAGCCTTACGTTCGTTACACATTTGCACACACTAAGTACGTTAACGCTTTCGTTGATGGTAGTTTGGGCTATACACACTATCATGGCAAGACTAACGCATGGTCAGCAGGTTTGAAGCCGGTATCGCTGTAAACCCTCAACAAGAAGGTTAGCTTCGTAGCTCACGTAGGTTTCGCTGGTTGGCAGTCAGTTAAGGTAAAGGGCTTACCTAAGGACAGCCACGCATGGGGTGCAAACCTTGATGGTAATAATATTACTTTCGGTGCTTATTACAACTTCTAAGGAATCGTCCTTAGATAGAAGATAAAGAGGGATATATCATTTAAAATGATATATCCTCTTCTTTTTGGCTTTCTACCCAGCTACTGGTCCACTTCCCTCTTCTTTCTTTTTCGGTTCTTTCTCCTTTCCCTTTTCCTCCTCTTTTCTTCTTCACAGTCTCGTATGAATTATCGCGCAAGGCAGCTAGCTCTACGCCCTGGCGTAAATGTTACTCGAGGTTTGATGGTTTCGGTCTTAAAAGATTTCTCGTCCGCTGCACCCTCGCTGATAAGGTTAAACGCACCGTACCGAACTCGCCCAACTGCACGCTAAAGCCATCGCGCAAGTAATTAGGCAGACACTCCATAAAGTTTGTAAGCACATTTTCAATGTCACCGCGTGTCAAACGACGAACGACCCGCAATGTCTCTCGCAATGTCGCGCAACGTCTTCTTACCTACATTCACTGGGTTTGCATACCATTTCCCAGGGTCGCCTTTGCTTCCTTGGGTTTGTTCTCACTACTAATTTTACTTTCATAGTCTTTTTGTTTTTGGGAATTAAACTTATTATTACTAAAAATGCCCCGTCCATCTTCCTTTTCGGATTCCAGTCCGCAGGCGTTATTTTCATTATTAAATTACTCTATTTTCTGTGATTCCTCCCATCTCAAAAATGCTCTTATTCCGCAAAAATTTCTTCCTTGTTTGCGATAAATTTTCTCCTTGTTCCTCGATTTATTTCTTCCTTGTTCCCCGTAAACTTTCCTTTCCAAGGAAGAATTTTTGCGAACAAGGAAGAAATTTTCGAAACATCAAGAGCATTGACTTAGGGGACTATTTCCTCCTTATTATTCCCTATTAAATACTCTACTTTTACAGAGACAGAGAGAAGCATTTAAAAACGAAATAAATGGTCTTATCTTGGCTGTACTGGTCTTGGCTTCAGATCCAATTGGAGCTTGTTACCAGAAATAGTGATTGCCTGCTTGTACTCTGTTCCATCTTTTACACTCCAGACTTGTCCAATATGTACTGAAGAGGCGTACCTCTACTTTTGTAAACGCCTGATTGAAGAGTGTTATGTTCATTGCTGGGATATCTATAGTAGATGGTGCTGGTGTAAAAGTAGCAGGAGCAGCATTAGAAGGGATAAAGTACCTAAATCCACCAGCTGCTGTAAATTTCTTTAAATGTTTCCCAATTATCTATCATTTTTCCTAGATACGCTCCTGCTTGAAGAAAGTTTAGAACTGTAGGAATCCCCATTGGTGTGCTCCAAATTGAGGAGTATAATCTCCTGCAGCTTGCACGACGGGATTCGATGAGTAGTTTTGTGCCAAGATTGGATTTAATAGTAGTGAATAAAGATGTAACAGGATTAGATGTTTCTTGCGCAGTTGTATTATTCCATTGAGCCTGCTCAAGACCTCCCTCATTAACATCATGTAAGGCACAAGCCAATCCCCCAATATGGGTAGTCCCTTGGCGTTCCAAAGAAAATGCTACTCCTACAGGAGTTTTAGAGGGGTTCTTGGCAAGCAATCCTACTGTTCCATCACTAAACAAATACTGACTCGTGATATAGCAAGCGAATGACTATTAGATATCGTTTATTAGCTTCTACCAACTTATGCATTAGGGGCTACAATAGATTTTCCTGTTAGGTTACTCCCCAAAAGGGCACCAGATACAAACCTTACTTTCAGCTTTGAACAATCTGTTGTAGGAAGCAAATAATCTTGTAACGTTTCGCTACCACCAGATCCAAAGATAGAACCTACAGGCAGAGCTGTTGCAGGAAGAGACTCTCCATCTACTTCACCAGGTATAGAGAGTTGTCCCATTGTTGGATAAGCATAAGTGTACGTGCAGATCATATACCATTGTTTCTGGAATCGCATTTGCAGGCGTTTCTACCATACTTATACTTATCCTCTGGAACAAGAAATTCACCCTTATTATATAAAGTATTATCGTCCCACTTATTCATAAATTGGGTATTCGTCACTTTGACAGGTGTGGTAAAAGTTACCATAGAGAGCATAGACTTTTATCGCCGCCCCTGCATGTTTCATCGTGAATTTAACCTGCTGTTTGGGATCTTGGTTGATGAGAACGTTACGCTGTACATCAAAGCGAGCGGTTTCTGCATCAGCACGGTTAACAGTAAGCTGTGTGCCGTTGGAAGTTACTCCATCATTAAAAGCAAACAAAATCGTAAGTTCCATGAGGAAGACCGATTGCTTCAGGCTGACCAGTATCAGGAGTAAAGGTAGAGCCGTTGAATGTTCCTTTTAACTCACCTTTCTTTACTCCGCCTTGAAAAGGCTTGAATAGTATAGTGGGTTGGCGTGTTAATCGCACGTGTCTTAGGATTTTCTACTCTGTGCGTAGTATCAGGCACAAAGGCTAACCTCTGCCATTAAGCCATCACCTAAATCCTGAACTTCTGGTTTTTGTTTCCTCTATTGCTGCACGTGACTTTAGGCGTATTGTCTGCTGGTTCGTAATCCTTTTCAACGATAGAAAAAGAAACGTTGCCTGTACCTTCCTCTTGTGGAGTAACATTGGCAAGGTCTTCGTTGCTGCATCCTGTCAGTGTCATACCTGCAAGGGCTAGCAACAGAATTGCTGTATTAATCTTTTTAATTTTCATTGTTGTCGTTTTTAATTGTTTTCTTTTGTTTTGTTTACCTCTGTGGCTTAGAAGTCAATTGATCCTCCGTCTACCATTCGCCTCCATCTTCCCAATCTTCCTCCGTAGTTTGTGGCGCGTTGGGAGTGACCGATGTACAGATAAATGTTTCTGTCTCCATTTCGTGAACGGCACACTCGGGTCGTTCGTAATCTTTCTTTTCTTTGCTTTTTGCTCATTGCTTTTATTAATTAAAAATAGTTGTTATTTCGTGCTTAATTTCTCTATATTTCGGTTTCGGTACGGACACAAAAAAAGAACAAAGGAAACTTCTAGAAGTCCTTTGTTTACAGGGTTTGCGGCACGCTTCGCGCGCGCGTACGCGAGAAGAAAAAAATGTGTAATTTACGCCTGCTCTACTAGAGAGAGAGAGAGAGAGAGAGAGAGAGAGTATACAATTATTTGGAACTACCAAATAATTTGCCATCTTTTTCTCGATTATTTTTCTCTCCGTATCCAATGATTCAAATACAGAAGCACAACAAACAACACCTTTATTATATAAGGCGTTGTTCGTTGTGGCTTGAATATTTAATGCTTGAATCATTATCGTTTTTTTGTTACGGCTGCAAAGTAATAAAAGATATTAAAACAGCCAAGGGATTTAAAGAAAAACTTAGAATGAAGTAGAAAAGGTGAGAGTTCTAGGTTGTTATTGATTTTTAATGGTAATCTCACGTTGTGGGAATGGAATTTCAATACCATTCTTATTGAGCGTATCATAAATACATTCCATGATAATGCTATCATCAAGTCCTTGTGTGAAAACGTTAACCCATACAAGTACTTTTAGTGTAATGCAGCTATCATCAAAACTCTTTAGTAAGACCATTACCTTCTTTTTCTTGTAAGTAATGTCTAGTGCGGTGATGGCATCAATCAGCATTTTCTTAACTTCATTGATATTACTACCGTATGCTACGCCTACTTCTAGGATGTCAAGCTCATATCCATGATTCTTTGTCATGTTCTTATAGTTCTTTGTAAAGAGCTGTGAATTTTGGAAGGCAATGATTGATCCATCTAGTGCTTCAAGCATTGTTGAGGTATAGCTGATAGAACTTACACGTCCACGTATGCCATCACATACAATGTAATCGCCTATCTTGATTCGTCCTGTCATCAATGATATACCATAGTATATGTTCTCAAGAATATCTTTCATGGCGAAACCGATACCAGTTGATAAGCCGCCAGTTACAACAACTAGCCATGTGTTGCTGATTTGGAATATACTTAAAGTCGTCAATAACCATGCGCCCCATACAACTACTTGTAAGACATTGATAAACATTGTACCTCTAGCAGCAGCCGTTGTAGGGTCACTCTTCTTTAAGAATTCTTTTATAGCGTCCCTAATCGTGTGATTGAGATAGTTAAAGATGAACCAAAGGATTGTAACTACGGCGATAGAGTAGATACTAATCTTGAACTTATCAGAATCAATGAAGTTCGCACGGAATAACCTCCAAGTTATATCACTTAGGTTGAATACATCTGCTGCCCAATAAATTGAGATGATGAAAGACGATACCAATGATGATGGTATGAATACATTGTATATAAATCTGATAATCCACGTCTTTATGATTGATAATTTCTTTTCAGGATGTCTCTCCCTATATTGATCAAGATAATCATGGAAGAACGCGATTGTTAATATACATGCTAATTGCATCATCCACCAAATAAAGGCTTGCACGCCCAGCATGGTATAGCCTATTATTGAGCTAACCAAAGAGAATACGAATACCGTGAGTGATAAATAAGCAAGGTATAAGTCGTATTTAGGAATTTGCAAGCGGTGCTTGTAAATCATCCTTGCCTGCCACAAAGCATTGAGCAATAAGAGGGGAGGGTAGACGAGTGTTACTATGGAGCTTGGCAACATCACAATACGGAAGGTGATGACGGTAAACCCAACAAAGATAAGAGGGTAATATATGCGATAGGTGTTGTGTGTTTGTGCACCACTAACACGCAATAACAATGAGGCAAAGATAACAGTAAGTAACCATGTGTATTCGAGCAAAAGGTTGCATGCCATGTGAACAAAGTTGGATGGCGAAAGAATCTTGATGATGACGAGTATGATACTAAAAGTAATGATTGATGTCACCATAATAATACATGTTCGCTTGGCAAGAAAAGCACGGTTCTGCTGCTCAAACCGATTCGTCTTCATTACCTTCGTAACAAGGAAACGAATGCTTAAATAATTGAAGAGTATTGCCACTAAACCATAGATGAGTATCATGGAAAAGAGCGTAATGAGCCACCTTACATCCCATTGAGATTGCACGACTCGTTGTGGTGTGTATTTCTCAGAAAGGTTAGAACTCATTTGAGAGATAAGTGTTGGAGCATTGCGTAGGAATTTAAAGTAATTTACTCCGCTATTTGTAAAGATGCTCGTCTGAATCTCCTCATATCTCTTTTGCGCATACGTATCGAGCGATTGAAGTTGTTGTTGGTTGTATTGGTAATATTGTATATATTCTTGATAAGAGTCGTTACGCTCTTGCAACATTCGACGTATGCTAATGGCAAGCGTTAAACAAACGTTGCGGTCAGTCTTCATCTTGTCTGTCATGCCAAATGTGTACATTGTACTGAGCACGTTGATAAGAGAATCATAACGAGCAATCTCCTCCTTACTCTCGGTGATAAGGTCATGGAAGGGACGCGACTTACTCTGAAAATCCTTCCATAGTTCGGTAGCCTCTTGGCAGGCGTATGTTAAATCAAAGATGTTATCCGTCTTTTGAGAATAAAGCATGAGCGACACCTGGGTAGAGTGTTCTCCAATCTCTTTTAGCTGATTCATCACTTGCTCACTAATAAACTTAGAGTTGTTTAATTGCTTTGTTTGTTCAAGATGTTGTGCAATTAACTCATGACGGAGAACAGAGAGTGAGTTCTTCAATGAATCTTCCTGTAATACGGCACTTGCTGGGAGTGTAATGATAAACAGCAAGATAGTAATGAAGAATATCTTTTTATACATACTTCTGGGTTGTGATGATAAACAGTTTGTTTAAACAATAATTGATGCAAAGATAAGCAAAGTTTATGATTTTGCAGTTGCTGTTTATGTAAAATGATACTAAAGATATGTCATGGGACTTATTTCTGTTACCATAATGCTTATAAATCAATAAAAAGTGTAAGTTTGCATACAAAAAGATACAATGATATTAATAGCTGATAGTGGTGGCTCGAAGACTGATTGGGCATTAGTGAGCACACCTAATGATGGTTTTAATGTTGTCCTTAAAGTTCGTACACAGGGCTTAAATCCTTTTCATCAATCGGAGGATATAATTTTCAACGTATTGGAAACGGAATTGAAACTTGCGTTAAAAGAGAGCATAAGAGGTGCGGAACTCAGTGAGCCTTTTGATATTATTAGTGAGGTTACTAGTGTTGCCTTTTATGGTGCTGGTTGTACTGCTGATTTGTCTATAAAAGTGTGTAAAGCACTTTCAAAATCCTTTCCCTTAGCTAACGTAGAGGTACAGAGCGACTTATTAGGTGCAGCAAGAGCAACTTGTGGTCATCATGCAGGTATAGTTTGTATTTTAGGGACGGGAGCTAATAGCTGTCTATACAGTGGTAAAGAGATTGTAGAGAATGTTCCACCTTTGGGTTATATCCTCGGTGACGAAGGAAGTGGAGCGGTTCTAGGAAAGCTGTTCCTGAATGGTATCTTTAAAGGGAGCTTGTCTAAAGAAGTTGGTGACGCTTACTTGTCATGGTCAGGCTTGACTTATCCAGACATAATCAGTAAAGTCTATCGTCAACCTTTAGCTAATCGTTATTTAGCTAGTATCTCAAAGTTTATTCATGCTAATTTGGAGAAGGCAGAGTTAGAAGAACTCGTATTGTCTAATTTAGCTAACTTCTTTGAAAAGAATATTATGAGATATTCTAAAGGCTCAGTATATTCTATATCGGCTGTAGGAGGTGTTGCTGCTGCTTATGAAACGCAGTTGAGAAAATGCGCTAAATCATTCGGTTATAGTGTTGCTAAAGTACTTGCTTCTCCGATTGAAGGGCTGATAGACTATCATCGTTAATTTATTCAGTCTTTCCTCTCTTACTTTTAGCTATAAAGTGGGCTAAAAATAAGAAAGATGAATGAGTAATAAGGAGCCGTTAGAAGATTATTTGTAAAGTGGAGTTTGCAATAAGAGTATGTTTTTTAATAGAATTGCTTTGCTTTTCAAATATTTTTGTATCTTTGCATTTGTTTTAAAACAAGTTTCACAAGAACAAGATTGCATATTTAAATTATAGCTATATAAAGTTTATGTATTTCACACTTTTTGTTACCGTTCTGATAACGGCCGCATTCTTGGTAGTGGCAGCGTATGCCATAGCTAAGTTGATTGGTCCGCGTTCGTACAATCCGGTGAAAGGTGAGCCTTTCGAGTGTGGTATTCCGACTTATGGAACCTCTTGGTTACCAGTGCATATCGGATACTATCTCTTTGCGATCCTCTTCCTGATGTTTGACGTGGAAACAGTTTTCTTATACCCATGGGCTGTTGTTGTTAAGACATTTGGACCTTTAGCACTAGCTACCATTGGGTTCTTTATGTTGGTATTAGTATTTGGCCTTGCTTATGCATGGCGGAAAGGAGCGCTTGAATGGAAATAAGGAAGCCAAAAATCAAGTCTCTTCCATACGATGAATGGAAGGACAATGATACGCTCAGTAAGATGGCAAGCGAACTGAACGATGGTGGTACTAACCTCGTTCTTGGTAACTTGGATCAACTTATAAATTGGGGGCGTAGTAATTCTCTGTGGTCATTGACTTTCGCTACTTCTTGTTGTGGTATTGAGTTTATGGCTGTTGGTTGTGCACGTTACGACTTCTCTCGTTTTGGGTTTGAGGTTACACGTAACTCTCCTCGTCAGGCAGACTTGATAATGTGTGCAGGTACTATTACTAATAAAATGGCACCAGCATTGAAACGTTTGTATGATGAGATGGCAGAACCTAAGTATGTTATAGCTGTTGGTGGATGCGCTATTTCTGGTGGTCCTTTCAAAGATAGCTATCATGTTATGCGTGGTATTGATGAGATCATCCCAGTGGATGTATATATCCCAGGTTGCCCTCCTCGTCCAGAGGCTATTATTTACGGAATGATGCAACTTCAACGTAAGGTTAAAGTTGAGAAATTCTTGGTGGTGTTAATCATAAGCAGACAGCTGAAGAGCGTGAGTTGGGTAAGAGTAATGCCGAACTGATATTTAAGGAGAAATTGGGTATTGATCCTGAAGAGATTAAAGAGAAGCGTGAAACTGCATGGGAAGAGGCACATAAGCCAACTCCTAAGCCTGCTCGACCTGCAGCAAAACCTGCAGCAAAGCCTGTTTCTGCTGCTCCAGTAGAGGCAGCACCTAAGAAGGAAACGATTGTCGTTAACCAGCCTGTAACAAAAGAAGATGTTGAGAAGTTGGGTAAGGAAATCGATCAGATAGATGCTGCAAAGAAGGCTGCTGACGAAAGTGCAACTAACATATAATATATAAGGTACGCGAGAATGAAACTAGAAAATAAAGAATTCGGTTTTGATAGCTTTGCTACAGAAATGGCAAGGTTGAAGAATGAGAAGCATTTCGATTACCTTGTAACTGTTGTCGGTGAAGACTTTGGTGCAGAAGAAGGGCTTGGATGTATTTATATTCTTGAGAATACAAAAACACATGAGCGTTGTTCTGTAAAGCAGCTTGCAAAGAAGGTAGGAGAGGAATATGTAATTCCTTCTGTTATTAAGTTATGGGCTGATGCCGACTTGTTGGAACGTGAGGTTTATGACTTCTATGGTATTAAGTTCCTTGGTCATCCAGATATGCGTCGTCTCTTCTTACGCAATGACTTTAAGGGTTATCCTCTTCGTAAGGATTACGATATGGATCCTGCAAAGAATATGTATACTACGGAAGACGATGTTGAACTTGATACTACAACAGAGTGGAACTTAAACAAGAATGGTGAACTCGTAGTAACACAACATGCTTTGTTTACTGATGACAACTTTGTTGTTAATATTGGTCCTCAGCACCCTTCTACTCATGGTGTACTTCGTTTACAAACAGTATTAGATGGTGAGACTGTTACTAATATCTATCCACACTTAGGTTATATCCATCGTGGTATAGAGAAACTTTGTGAACAGTTTACTTATCCTCAGACATTGGCATTGACTGATCGTATGAATTACCTGTCAGCTATGATGCATCGTCATGCACTTGTGGGTGTGATAGAAGAGGGTATGGGAATTGAATTGTCTGAGCGTATTCTCTATATCCGTACTATTATGGATGAGTTACAGCGTATTGATAATCACCTTCTTTATACAGCTTGTTGTGCACAGGACTTAGGTGCTCTTACAGCATTCCTTTATGGTATGCGTGACCGTGAGCATGTCCTCAATGTAATGGAGGAGACAACAGGTGGTCGTTTGATACAGAACTATTATAGAATAGGTGGTTTGCAGGCTGATATTGATCCAAACTTTGTGTCAAATGTAAGCAACTCTGTAAGTATCTTCGTCCAATGATTCAGGAGTATGTTGATGTCTTTGGTGATAACGTAATTACACATCAGCGTTTCGAAGGTGTTGGTGTTATGAACGAAGAAGATTGTATCAGCTATGGTGTGACTGGTCCTGCTGGTCGTGCTAGCGGTTGGAAAAATGACGTTCGTAAGAATCATCCTTATGCGATGTATGATAAGGTGAACTTTGAAGAGATTACATTGACAAATGGTGATTCTATGGATCGTTACTTCTGTCATATTAAGGAAATCTATCAGAGTCTCAATATTATAGAGCAATTGATTGATAATATTCCTGAGGGTGAGTTCTATATCAAGCAGAAGCCAATTATCAAAGTCCCAGAAGGTCAGTGGTATTTCTCTGTTGAGGGTGCAAGTGGTGAGTTTGGTGCTTATCTGGATTCACGTGGTGACAAGACTGCATATCGTTTGAAGTTCCGTCCTATGGGTTTGACACTTGTTGGTGCTATGGATAAGATGTTGCGTGGTCAGAAGATAGCCGATTTGGTGACTACTGGTGCTGCGCTTGACTTCGTTATTCCAGATATTGACCGCTAACAAGGGTTATCATAAAAGTAATCAATTAAGAATTAAAATCATACTATGTTCGATTTTAGAATAGTAACAACATGGTTCGACGAATTACTACGCGTCACTTGTGGCTTGAGTAACTTCTGGACCATTCTGATTGAGTGCGTTGCGGTGGGACTGGCAATACTTCTTGCTTATGCTTTACTTGCAATAGTACTTATCTTTATGGAGCGTAAGGTCTGCGCCTACTTCCAGTGCCGTATTGGTCCTGTCAGAGTAGGTTGGTGGGGAACCTTACAAGTCTTTGCTGATGTATTGAAGATGTTAATCAAAGAGATTTGCAGTTGATAAGGCTGATAAATTGCTTTATTATCTTGCTCCATTTTTGGTTATTATTGCTTCAGTAGGAACTTTCTCTTTCCTTCCATGGAATAATGGAGCTAATATCTTAGACTTTAATGTGGGTATATTCCTTGTAACGGCTATTAGTTCAATTGGTGTTCTTGGAATTTTCCTTGCAGGTTGGGGTAGTAATAATAAGTATTCTGTTCTCTCTGCTATGCGTGGTGCGGTTCAGATGATTTCTTATGAGTTGTCTTTGGGACTCTGTTTAATTTCTGCAGTTATTCTCACAGGTAAAATGCAGATTTCAGGTATTGTGGAAGCACAAACAGGTCCTTGGCAATGGCTGATTATACAAGGGCATATTCCAGCAATATTGGCTTTCCTCGTATTTTGTATTGCCGGTAATGCAGAAGCAAATCGTGGTCCTTTCGACTTAGCTGAGGCTGAGAGTGAGTTGACTGCGGGTTATCATACTGAGTATAGTGGTATGGGATTTGGTTTCTATTACCTTGCAGAATACCTTAACCTATTTGTTGTATCTGGAATAGCTACTACTGTTTTCTTGGGTGGCTGGGCTCCATTGAATATTGGTCTTGAAGGCTTTGATGCCGTTATGAACTATATTCCTGGTATTGTATGGTTCCTTGGTAAGACATTCGTTGTGGTATTCTTGTTGATGTGGATTAAGTGGACTTTCCCACGTCTTCGCATTGATCAGATTCTGAAATTAGAGTGGAAGTACCTTATGCCATTGTCACTTGTCATCCTTGTATTGATGACTATTTGTGTAGCATTCGGTTGGACATTCACTATTAATGGTTAAAGAGAATGGAAGAGAAAAAACAATCATATTTTGGTGAGGTTGGCTCTGCGCTCAAGACTCTTGCTACAGGTATGAAGGTGACAATGAAGGAATACTTCACACCAAAGTCTACCGAGCAGTATCCAGAGAATCGTAAGACAACCCTTCACGTTGCTAAACGTCATCGTGGTCGTTTGGTCTTTAAACGTGACGAAAATGAAAACTACAAGTGCACAGCTTGTACTATGTGTGAGAAGGCTTGTCCTAATGGTACCATCAAGATTGCTTCAGAGATGGTTACTAATCCAGAAACTGGTAAGAAGAAGAAGCAACTTCTCGATTATGAGTATGATTTGGGCGATTGTATGTTTTGTGAGTTATGTGTGAATGCTTGTAACTTCGATGCAATTGAGTTTACAAATGATTTTGAAAATGCTGTGTTTGATCGTTCTAAGCTAGTTCTTCATCTTGATAAGGAAATATATAATGGTGGTTCGCTACCAAAACTTATTGAGGGTGGAGCAGATTGGAAAGTTGGAACATTCAATACTAAAAAGAAATAAGGAGTAAGGGATATGGCAAGATTAATTATGTTTGCGATTCTCGCCGTTGTAATATTGGCTTCAGCTATATTCTGCGTGTCGACGAAACGTATCATGCGAGCAGCAACAGCATTGCTGTTTGTGCTCTTTGGTGTTGCAGGTCTCTACTTCCTGCTAGATTATACTTTCCTTGGTGCCGCTCAGATAAGTATTTATGCTGGTGGTATTACTATGATGTATATCTTTGCAATCCAATTGGTGAGCAAACGTACATTGCAAGGACTCTCTGAACGATGGTTAGGTAAGCGTACTTTTCTTGCAGCAGCAATAGCATTAGTAGGTTTTGCAACTGTTGTTGTTGTATTGCTAAAGAATGCTTTAATCAATAGTACTATCGTTAATGGTGATACGTTGTCAAAAGAAGTAACGATGGATACCTTTGGTCAGAATTTGATGAGTGCAGATAAATATGGATATGTACTTCCTTTTGAATTTATTTCTGTATTCCTTTTGGCATGTATTATTGGTGGCCTAGTTATTCTGAATAATAAAAAGAAGGAGGGAAGCAAATGATACCTGTTGGATATTTCTTTGTCCTTAGTGGACTCTTATTCTTTATCGGAGTATTTGGTTTCGTAACTCGTCGTAACCTTGTTGCAATGCTAATCTCCGTAGAGTTAGTTCTTAATAGCGTTGATATCAATTTTGCAGCATTCAATCGTCTGCTTTTCCCTGATGGATATGAGGGTATGTTCTTTACGCTCTTTTCTATCGGTGTAAGTGCTGCTGAATCAGCTGTTGCACTCGCTATTATCATCAATGTTTACCGTCATTTCCACAGCGATCAGGTGAACAGTATTGAAAATATGAAATTATAAAGAGAAAACAAATATGTTTGATTACGCATTTTTGATACTTCTTCTCCCGTTCCTAAGTGCTATTGTACTTGGTCTGTTCGGAATGAAGATGCCACGCAAGGTTGCTGGTATTATTGGCACCTGTGTGTTGGGAACGTTATTTGTGCTCAGTCTCTATACAGCTTATCACTATTTCTTTTATACGGGAGAGTATACAGCAATGGGAGAGACTTTCCATGTTACCTGACGGTCGTTTAACTAATGGTACTTATCCAACAGTTACCGTCTTTAATCTAACATGGTTAAAGTTTACTGAGCTTTTGACCTTTAATATTGGTTTCCGTCTTTCTCCAATCAGTGTGATGATGTTAATCGTTATTACTACTGTCAGCTTTATGGTTCACATCTATTCATTCGGTTATATGGCTGAACGTGATGAGAACTACAAGTTTGAGGAGTATGAACACGGCTTCCAGCGTTTCTATGCTTACTTGTCACTCTTTACGATGTCTATGCTTGGACTCGTTGTGGCAACCAACATTTTCCAGATGTATCTTTTCTGGGAGTTGGTAGGTGTATGTTCATATCTGTTGATTGGATTCTATTATCCAAAGCATACTGCAGTACATGCTAGTAAGAAGGCTTTTATCGTTACACGTTTTGCTGATTTGTTCTTCTTGATAGGTATTTTGTTCTTCAGCTTCTATGTAGGAACTTTCAACTATGACCTTCATACAAATCCAGAGTTAGTTGGTAAGTTGACGGCATTAGCTTCAAATTCTGCATTGACTTGGGTACTTCCAACATCACTATTCTTGATGTTCATTGGTGGTGCTGGTAAGTCTGCAATGTTCCCATTGCATATCTGGTTGCCAGATGCAATGGAGGGACCAACACCTGTATCTGCATTGATTCATGCAGCTACGATGGTTGTTGCTGGTGTATTCCAAGTAGCATCGTTGTTACCTATCTATGTTCAGTTTGGTGCACAGGAACAACTCCATTGGATTGCTTGGATTGCAGCATTCACTGCTTTCTATGCAGCAGCAGTAGCTTGTGCTCAACGTGATATTAAGCGTGGCTTGGCATTCTCAACCATCTCACAGATTGCTTACATGCTTGTTGCACTTGGTGTTTGCTTCTATGATAGTAAAGAAGGATCATTCAATAGTCCAGAGTTCCTCCATCATGGTGGTCTTGGCTATATGGCAGCAATGTTCCACCTCTTCACTCATGCAATGTTCAAGGCTCTGCTCTTCCTTTGCTCTGGTGCTATCATTGTTATTATTGGTAGCAACTTCAAGGAGTATATGGGTGGTTTGCACAAATACATGCCAATTACGAATATCTGTTTCTTGATTGGTTGTTTAGCTATTGCTGGTATTCCACCATTTGCAGGTTTCTTCTCTAAGGATGAGATTATTTCAGCTTGTAACACCTTACCAGGAGTAGAAGGGCAGGCTTTGAAGTGGATTATGACACTTGTAGCTGGTATGACAGCATTCTATATGTTCCGTCTCTACTACGTAATCTTCTGGGGTGAGTCTTATTATGAGCAAGATCCAGAGAATCGTCGTCGTCCACAAGAAGTACCTTTCGTAATGTGGGGACCATTGGTATTCCTCGCTGCTATTTCTGTATGTGCTGGTTGGATACCATTTGGTCACTTCGTAAGTGCCAATGGCTTAAACTATGATATTCATATAGATTGGAGCATTGCAACAACAAGTATCATTGCAGCCGTTATCGGTATAGCCCTTGCTACTTGGATGTACATGGGTAAGAAGCAGCCAGTAGCTGATGCCTTACAGCGTACCTTCCCACGTCTGCACAAGGCAGCCCTTAACCGATTCTATATAGATGATGCATGGCAATTCTTCACACATAAGATAGTATTCCGTTGCTTCTCTATTCCAATCGCATGGTTCGATCGTCATGTTATCGATGGTACATTCAACTTCATGGCTTGGGGTACACAAGAGGCAGGCGAGTCAATCCGTTCTTGGCAGAGTGGCGATGTACGTCAATATGCCGTATGGTTTATTACCGGAACTGTAGCATTAACATTAATCTTACTTTGTTTGATATAATAAAATGAGTTGGATATTAACTGTATTTGTAATAATCCCCGTCCTGATGCTCTGTGGCTTATGGGTAGCCAAGAATGATAATCAGGTACGTGGTGTGATGGTAGCTGGCTCAACGGCACTTTTGATTGGTGCTATCTGGTTGACTGTCTATTTTGTTCAGCAGCGTAATGCTGGTAACCATGATGCAATGCTACTGGCAAACTCCGTGATGTGGTTCAAGCCTATGCATATTGCCTTCTCGGTGGGTGTTGATGGTATCTCTGTTGTGATGATTTTGCTTTCAGCTATTATTGTCTTTACAGGAACCTTTGCTAGCTGGCAACTTGAGCCGATGAAGAAAGAGTATTTCCTTTGGTTTGTACTTTTGGCTTCAGGTGTATTTGGCTTTCTTTATCTCAACGGATATGTTCACGATGTTCATGTTCTATGAGGTTGCCCTTATTCCTATGTATCTTCTCATCGGTGTATGGGGAACAGGTCCAAAGGAATATTCAGCAATGAAGCTTACTTTGATGTTGATGGGTGGTTCAGCACTTTTGATATTGGGTATTCTTGGTATCTATTACTTCAGTGGTGCTACCACGATGGACGTAATAGAGTTGGCACGTATGCATGCGATGCCTAAGAATATTCAGAACATCTTCTTCCCATTCGTATTCATTGGCTTTGGTGTTCTTGGAGCTTTATTCCCATTCCACACATGGTCTCCTGATGGTCACGCTTCAGCGCCTACAGCTGTATCAATGCTCCATGCTGGTGTGTTGATGAAGCTTGGTGGCTATGGTTGCTTGCGTATTGCTATGTTCTTGATGCCTGATGCTTTGCAGACATGGGCTCCTATCTTCCTAGTTCTGACAACTATCTCGGTTGTTTATGGTGCGCTCTCTGCATGTGTACAGACTGACTTGAAGTATATCAATGCTTATTCATCAGTATCACACTGTGGTATGGTACTCTTTGCATTGGTTATGACCACACAGACAGCTATCACGGGTGCAATACTTTCAGATGCTTTCTCATGGTTTGATGACAGCCTTGTTCTTCGCATGTATTGGTATGATTTATCACCGTGCTGGAACCCGTGACGTACGTTATCTTGGTGGTTTGATGAAGGTTATTCCATTCCTTGCAGTCTCTTATGTAGTAGCAGGTCTTGCTAACCTTGGTCTTCCTGGTTTCTCTGGATTCGTAGCTGAGATGACTATCTTCGTGGGTTCGTTTGAGAATGCAGGCATGTTCCATCGCGTAGCAACAATCATTGCTTGTACAGCGATTGTAATCACGGCAGTTTATATTCTTCGTGTTGTTGGTAAGATACTATTCCAGACCATACCTAACAAGAAGTTCTATGAGTTACACGATGCTACATGGGACGAGCGATTCGCTATTGGCTGCTTGATCTTCTGCGTTGCAGGCTTAGGTCTCTGCCCACTCTTCTTCGAGAATATGATTATTGATGCTGTTCATCCTATATTTGACCACATCATAACATATGTACCAACATTAGGTAATCTTTAATAAACTAGCGTAATGAATTATAGTGATTTCTTTAAGATGATTCCGGAGGCAAGTCTTGTTGCCATCCTGATAGTTTTGTTCGTTGCTGACTTTGCAACGGCAAAGACTGAAGAGCGCAAGTGGTTCAATCCGCTGGCTTCGGTGCTCCTTCTGATAAATACTTTGTTTGTTTGCTCCCTATGGAAGCACAGACAGCATTTGGTGGTATGTATGTTACCTCTTCTGCTGTAAACGTGATGAAGGCTATCCTTTCTATGGGTACATTCATTGTTGTCCTTCAGAGTCGTGTATGGGCTGCGAAGAGCGGTAAGGAGGGTGAGTTCTATATGCTGATAGTTTCAACACTCCTCGGTATGTTTGCCATGATGAGTGCAGGTAACTTCTTGATGTTCTTCCTCGGGCTTGAGATGGCATCAGTGCCATTGGCATGTGCGGTTGCCTTCGATATGTATCGTAATGACTCTGCGGAAGCTGCAGCTAAGTTTATCTTGACTGCTACCTTCTCAAGTGGCGTAATGCTCTATGGTATTAGCTTCCTTTATGGTGAGTTCGGTACGCTTTATTTTGCTGATATAACAGCTAAGATGCATGCGACCCCACTAACTATCATGGGACTCGTATTCTTCTTTAGTGGTCTTGGCTTCAAGATATCTCTCGTTCCATTCCACTTCTGGACTGCAGATACTTATCAAGGTGCTCCAACGACCGTTACTGGTTATTTGAGCGTGATATCAAAGGGCGCAGCCGCCTTTACATTGTTGAGTATCCTGTTCCATGTCTTTGGTGCAATCGTTGAGTATTGGCACGTATTGTTGATGATAGTCGTTGTACTTTCTATCACCATTGCTAACCTCTTCGCCGTGCGTCAGAATGAGTTGAAACGCTTCATGGCGTTCAGTTCTATCTCTCAGGCAGGTTATATCATGTTGACAGCTATTGGCAACGACTGGGCTAGCTCGGTGAGTGCATTGAGCTATTACGTTCTGATTTATGTTGTTGCTAATATGGCAGTCTTCACGATTATCTCTGTTGTAGAGCAGAATAATGGTGGTAAGACCAATATTGACGACTATAATGGCTTCTATCAGACTAACCCACGTCTGAGCTTCTTGATGACTTTAGCAATGTTCTCACTTGGTGGTATTCCTCCATTCGCAGGTATGTTCTCAAAGTTCTTCGTATTTATGTCTGGCGTTAATGGCGCTGATATTAATACCACGATGGGAGCCTGGTCATACGCTGTTGTCTTCATCGCATTGATTAATACAGTTATCTCGCTCTACTACTATTTGAAGATTGTAAAGGCAATGTACATTGTTCGTACAGACAACCCATTGCCAACCTTCAAGAGCGATTGCAATACAAAGTTCGCTTTGGCTGTTTGTATGGCAGGCATTCTTCTCTTCGGAGTCTGCAGCTTCGTATATGAGTGGATTGCAGCAGCTGCATAAAGTATATAATTAGAATCTTATTATAAGATGCCCAGGACTTTAATCGTCTTGGGCATTTTTGTTTTGCGCCTCTATTATAAGCCTCCCACCCATCATTGTTTGCCTGTAAGTAGGGGAGGCTTGAGAACCTTTGAGATAGGCCTCTGTTTCGCCACAGATAAGGCTTGTCTAATTGTAAGAAGAGGTGCCCTTTGATTAACTCATATGTATCAGTGAATTAGCACATATGTGTTACCTCCACTAACACATATGTATCACATCGATTAACACATATGTGTCACATCGATTAACACATATGTGTCAATTTCATGATTACATAGGTATTAGAGAAAGCGTAACAATCACGTGGGATTTAGGCAAGATAAGTAATAAAAAAGACAGAACCCAAATGCTAGAGTTCTGTCTTCTGATATGTATGATCTGTTAGTTTCTGAACTTAGAATGGAAGGTCATCCTCTGGGCTTCCAGCACTCTCCTGTGTTGGAGGGAATGGAGCTTGTTGCGCAGCAGGTTGTGCTGGTTGTGGTGTGACAGGAGCAGCGGTTGCTGGCGCACCAGCCATAACAGCAGCAGCGTCTACACGCTGAATGTTCCAAGCACGGATGTTATTGAACCAACGACCATTATATTCGTGGGCATCAATATCAAAACTTACGATAACCTCCTCACCAGTCTTAATAGCGAACTGCTCAATTCTATCGGCTCCAAAGATGTTGAAGACCATCTTCTTTGGGTACTGGTCATGTGTTTCTATGACATATTCTTGTGACTTCCATGGTCCACGAGCAGAAGTACCCTCACGCGGAGCGAGGACTGCGATAATTTACCTTGTAACTCCATTGTCTGACTTTATTTTGGTTTCTTATTTATTTAAATGTGTTTGCGAAATTAATAAATTAGTTCTAAAAACGGAAACTTTCATACTTAAATTTTGTTTTTCACATCCTTTTTTGTATTTTTGTGCGTTGAAGCGAAGAGCCTATGATATTACTTGTTAATGGTTCTACCTTCGTGATATTAAAGATTGAAATATTAACTAAAATAAGATACCAATGAGGTTTAACCTTTCAAGCACTGCCTTGAGCAGCCGATTGTTGACACTCTCACGAGTAATTAATAGCAAGAATTCACTTCCGATTCTTGATTGTTTCCTCTTCGAGGTACATAATGGACAATTAACGATTACATCTTCTGATAGTGAGAATGTGATGTGTGGAACTTTGATTCTTGATAGTTGTGAAGGGGAAGGAGACTTCGCAGTTAACAATCAGACCATCCTTGATGCTGTGAAAGAACTCCCTGATCAGCCTCTCGCCCTTGATGTGAATTTCAATGAGATGAAGATTTATATCACTTATCAGAATGGCTCTTATAACTTCCCAATTCTCGGTGCTGATGAATATCCAAGAGTGCAGCCAATCTCTGATAATGCGTCTTCAATCACGATAGATGCAGCGAAACTCTCCGATAGTATTAATCGATCAATCTTCGCAACAGCGCAAGATGAGCTTCGCCCAGTGATGAATGGTATTTATTTTGATCTAACAAGTGACAGCCTGGCTATCGTTGCAAGTGATGGTCATAAGCTCGTTAGAAATAAGAACTACTCTATTAAGAGCGAGACTCCATCAGCTTTTATCCTGCCAAAGAAACCTGCAACATTGTTGAAGACAGTCCTTGCTAAGGACGGAGGAGATGTTGTGATTCGCTTCGACAATCGCTTCGCTGACATCTCATTTGCTGATGGTAATCTGTCCTGTCGATTGATAGAAGGTAAGTATCCTAATTACAATAGCGTAATACCACAAGACAATCCTAATAGAATTACGATTGATCGCAAATCACTTATTGGTGCTCTGCGTCGTGTGTTACCATTTGCAAGTGATTCGTCACAGCTTATCCGTTTCCATGTTTCTACAGGCTTGTTAGAGTTGAATGCAGAAGATATTGATTTCTCTACGAGTGCAAAGGAGAGTGTTACTTGTGAATACGATGGTAATGCAATGAGTATAGGCTTTAAGGGCTCAAGCATGCTTGAGATATTAAACAACCTTGAGAGTGATGATGTAGTTATTCAGTTGGCTGATCCTTCACGAGCAGGAGTTATTGTTCCATGCGTACAACCAGAGAACGAAGACATACTCATGTTGATTATGCCAATGCTGTTAAACGAATAATAGGATATTCTAATAATATACATCTTACTGGGGGATGGCTATATCTCTAATAGATAGCCATCTCCTTTCTAATTGTAGTAGGGCTTATAAGCAAGCGTATGAAATTGAATTTGACAAAACCTTTAATAGTATTTGATCTGGAAACGACGGGGCTTGATTTGGTAGCTGATCGTATAATTCAGATCTCATATATTAAAGTATATGCTGATGGGAAGGAGGAGAGAGAGAATTTCTTTATTAATCCAGGTAAACCTATTCCCGCAATTGTAACAGAATTGACAGGTATCTCGGATGAGGATGTTGCAGACGCACCAACATTCAAGCAGAAGGCAAAGGAGTTAGCCGATAAGTTCGCAGGTTGCGACTTTGCAGGATTTAATTCTAATCGTTTTGATGTACCAATGCTAGCAGAGGAGTTCTTGCGAGCTGGGATTGATTTTGACTTCTCAAAGTGTAGACTGATTGATGCACAGAATATCTATCATAAGATGGAACGCCGTAATCTTGCCGCCGCATATAAGTTCTATTGTGGGAGGAAGATGGAAGAAGACTTCGTAGCACATAGGGCAGATCAAGATACGGAAGCTACCTGGCGTGTGTTACAAGGTGAAGTTGCCATGTATGCTCCTGGGAATCAGAGTGACAAGGATCGTATTCTCAACAATGATATGGATGAGTTAGCAGAGTTTTCGCGTATGAATGACTTTGTTGATTTTGCTGGTCGTATCGTATGGGAAGATATGAAGGATAAAGATGGTAAGACTCTTCTTGATGCCACTGGTAAAGCTCGTAAACATGAAGTATTCAACTTTGGTAAGTACAAGGGATGGGATGTTGCAGAAGTATTACACAAAGATCCTGGTTATTATAGTTGGATGTTAGCAAGTGACTTTACTTATAACACAAAACAGGTGTTGACGCGTATTCGTTTACGTGAATTCAATAATAGATAATGGGATGTTAGAAGGGAAGAAAATAGTTTTAGGCATAACAGGTTCTATAGCCGCATATAAGAGTTGTCTGCTTATACGTGAGCTAATAAAGAAAGGAGCCGAGGTTCAGGTCGTCATTACTCCTGCTGGAAAGGAGTTTATAACACCTATAACCCTCTCTGCACTTACGCATAAACCCGTCATTAGTGAGTTCTTTTCTCAGAAGGATGGTACTTGGAATTCTCACGTCGATTTGGGTTTGTGGGCTGATGCAATGATAATAGCTCCATGTACTGCTGCATCATTAGGCAAGATGGCGAATGGTGTTGCTGATAATATGCTTATAACAACCTATCTTTCAATGAAAGCACCAGTATTCATAGCCCCTGCAATGGATTTGGATATGTATAAACATCCTTCAACGCAGAAGAATCTTAAGACATTACGTGGCTATGGTAATCATATTATTGAACCTGCTAATGGCTTTCTCGCAAGTGGACTAGAAGGGAAGGGTAGGATGGAGGAGCCAGAGAATATAGTGAAGTCTTTGGAGTATTTCTTCTCAGAAAGTATTACTTCTAAATATACAGAAAGGAAGGATTTACAAGGTAAGACAATCCTTATTACGGCTGGTCCAACTTATGAGAGACTTGATCCAGTTCGCTTCATAGGCAATTATTCTTCGGGTAAGATGGGATTTGCTTTAGCTGAAAGATTGTCTTCTGCGTGGTGCAAAGGTTATCCTTATAGCTGGTCCAGTAAGTTTGACTTGTTCTGCTGCTATAGAGCGAATAGATGTTGAAAGCTGTAATGAGATGTATGATGCTACGGTTAGGGAGTATCCTAAATGTGATGCAGCTATCTTGTGTGCCGCAGTAGCTGACTTTCGTCCAGAGCAAATAGCAAATCATAAGATTAAACGAGAAGGAGATAGTTTAGCACTCACATTGATACCAACACAAGATATCGCTGCTACTATTGGAAAGATGAAAAGCGAGAAGCAACGCCTTGTGGTATTTGCATTAGAAACAAATGAAGAAGAGCGCAATGCACGTAAGAAGTTAGAGAGGAAGAATGCTGATTTTATTGTGTTGAATTCAACAAGGATTCCTGGTACAACATTTCAATCGGATGATAATCAAATCACAATAATTAGTAAAGATAGAAAGAAAGTTTATGACAAGAAACCAAAGTCAGAAGTGGCTCGTGATATTATTGACGAACTTGTTAGTTCTCTTTAGTAAGGATATTTCGGCACAGGAACTACAAGCGAAAGTAACCATCAATCATAATCAAATTGAGGGTACAGATGCGTCTGTCTTTGAGAATCTTCAACAGACACTGGAACAGTTTATCAATACGAGGCAATGGACTCATTATCAGTTCCAAAAGAATGAGCGTATTGCATGTAACTTCAATATTACAGTAAGTAAATATGATGTAAGCAGTAACATGTTTACTTGTACAGCATTGATACAAGCCAATCGTCCTGTTTATAATTCCGCCTATACTTCTACACTTTATAATAATCAAGATGGTGATTTCAATTTTACTTTTGCTCAATATGAACAGCTCGACTTTAATGAGGAGAATATAGATAACCAACTAACAGCTTTAATTGCTTATTATGCTTATCTCATTATAGGATTAGATCTTGATTCTTTCTCACCGATGGGTGGAGAAGATGTATTGCTTCGTTGTATGAACTTAACTAATAATGCACAGAATCTAAGTTTCACTGGTTGGAAAGCCTTTGATAGTTCTCGTAACCGATTTGCTTTCATCAATGATTATTTAGATGGGGCTATGAAGCCTTTTCGTCAACTACAATATGATTACTATAGGACAGGATTAGACGAAATGGCAAATAATGCTGAACGTGGCAGAACGAATATTACGACTGCATTAGAGAACGATTTGAAGAAAGCACATGAGAACCGTCCGATAAGTCTTCTTCCCTCAAATATGGACAGACTATAAGAAGGACGAGTTAGCTAATATATATAAAGGTAAAGGTACACAGAAAGAGAAAGAACATGTTTATGATATTCTCTTCGGAATTAATGCCAGTCAGAATATAACATGGGATAAAATAAAGCAATAAGTTAATCTCTTTCAATCTCTGAACTTAACAATTATCTAAAGTATTAAATATGACTAGCAAGTATATGCTGAAACATCTATATATAAAGAACTTCACTTTAATAGATCAGTTAGATATAGCCTTTCACTCTGGTTTCTCAGTTATAACAGGTGAGACTGGAGCTGGAAAGAGTATTATCCTTGGTGCTATAGGTTTATTGCTGGGCAATAGGGCAGATAGTAAACAGATTAAGCAGGGGGAGAAGAAATGTACAATAGAAGCGCATTTTGACTTATCTCATTATGGTTTTGAATCTTTCTTTGAAGACAATGATATTGATTTCGAACCAGAAGATACAATTATACGTCGCGAACTAACTGCTAGTGGCAAATCACGTGCTTTTATTAATGATACTCCTGTCTCTTTACAAATGATGCGCATACTAGGGGAGCAATTGATAGATATCCATTCTCAGCACCAGAACTTACTTTTGCAAAAGGATGATTTCCAATTGAATGTTGTTGATATTATAGCACAGGATAGTACAGCTCTCTCAGCTTATCATTCTTCTTATCAACATTACAAGGAGTCCTTACAGCGTTTGTCTGACCTAAAAGAGCAGATTGCAAAAGCACAGGAGAATGAAGAGTTTATGCGCTTTCAGTTTAATGAACTAGAGAGTGCTGGACTTGTAGAAGGAAGACAGCAGGAACTAGAACAGGAGAGTGAGACTCTATCTCATTCGGAAGATATAAAGACAGCATACTTTAAGGCAGATCATTTATTGAATGATGACGATAATGGAATTATTAATAAGTTAGGAGAATGTCTAGATAGTCTTAGTAATATAGAGAATGTCTATTCAAAAGCAAAGGATGTGGTACAACGTTTATCGTCTGTTCATATAGAGTTAAAAGATATTTCAACTGAAGTTGGTAGCGAGGTAGAGAATATAGAGTTTGATCCTTCTCGTCTGGATAGTATCAATCAACAGCTTGATCAGTTAAACACACTTGAACAGAAATATCATGTTTCCACAGAGAAAGAATTGATAGAGATTCGTGATAACATTGCAGAGCAATTGCAGAGTATTGATAATAGCGATGAGGAACTAGAATCATTGACAAAGAAAGTAGATGAAGAACTCAAGCTATGCACGGAGAAGGCAGCTAAGTTAACAGAATTGCGCCTTAAAGCTGGTAAGATAGTAGAGAAAGAAATGAGTCAACGATTGATACCTCTTGGTATTCCAAATGTCCGTTTCAAAGTCGATATAACCTCAAAACCTTTGTCGCTGGATGGTGCAGATAAAGTGCAATTCCTGTTCTCTGCCAACACAAGTACTGCTATGGAACCTGTTGCACAAGTTGCCTCTGGTGGTGAGATAGCCCGTGTTATGTTGTCTTTGAAAGCAATGATTAGTGGAGCTGTAAAACTCCCAACGATTATCTTTGATGAAATTGATACTGGTGTAAGTGGTAAGATTGCTCAGAAGATGGCACTTATTATGCAAGAGATGGGTAATAATAATCGTCAGGTTATTTCGATTACGCATTTACCACAGATTGCAGCATTAGGTAGCTCACATTATAAGGTTGAGAAAGAAGAAACAGCAGAAGGGACGCACAGTCACATGAGAGAATTAAATCAAGAGGAACGTGTCAGTGAGATAGCACAAATGCTCTCGGGTGCAGATATCTCTGATGCTGCTCTTCAGAATGCCCGTGAATTATTAAATCTTAGTCAGAAGTAAATATATAGTCCTTAATTAAACATACGCAATGAAAGAAAGAATGAACATGAAAACGAGGAATTTCATACTATCTCTTATCTTATTGTTGGGAGTTTCTCTCAATGTCTTGGCACAATCTTCAGCTGTGAAGAAAGTGGCTGATGCCGCTTTTACATTAACAACTTTCAAGTCCGATGGAAGTATCTTGGCGACCTCTAATGGCGTTTGCATTAGTACTGATGGTGTTGCAGTGAGTCCCTGGAAACCTTTTATAGGGGCTGATAAAGCTGTAATCATTGATGCTAAAGGACAGAAACATGATGTCACTTGTTTACTTGGTGCTAATGAGATCTATGATATTGTGAAGTTCTCCGTTAGTGGGAAAGTGAATGCTGCAACTCTTACCAATATTGTTTCTACTGGTGAAGAAACTTGGATCGTACCGATGGCAAAGAGTGGAACTCCAGAAAAGTCTAATGTTTCGAGTGTTGAGAAGTTTATGGATAAGTATAATTATACTATCCTTTCATCTTCTGCAACGAATAAGCTGAATGGTGCCCCTGTTGTAAATACAAAGGGGCAGGTCATTGGACTCTTCAATGCTTCTGGTTCCAATAAGAGTGCAGTGGATGTCAACTATGCAAAGGACTTCACATTGACGGGACTATCTCAAAATGATGCCACAATGAATCAGAGTAATCTTCGAATCGGTTTACCAAGTAAATTAGAGGATGCTCTTGTTGCGTTGATGTTATCTTCAGAGAAGTCGGCAAATATTCATGAGGAAACTATCAATGATTTCATTTCTAAATTCCCACAGGTTGCTGATGGCTACAATTCACAAGCTAATGTATTGATTGGGAAATCAAATTTTATAGAGGCTGATAAAGTGCTACAAATGGCTATTGCGAAAGCAAATATGAAGGATGAGGCTTATTATAATTATGCTAGAGTAATCTATTATAATACTGTAAATCCAGCAAATAAAGACAAGATGAAGGGAGTTGATTGGACGCTTGATAAGGCTTTAGATCAGGTTAAAAAGGCTTATGCTATCAAACCTCTTAATGCTTATCGTCATCTGCAAGCACAAATTATTTTCGCAAAAGGTGATTATGCAAATGCCTATAATGAGTTTGACGCACTGACGAAGACAGATTTTAATAATCCAGAACTCTATCTTGAAATGGCACAGAGCCGTCAACATCTTGGTGCCTCTGATAAAGAACTCCTTGACTTGCTCAATAAGAGTATAGAACTTTGCGATACTCCTTATGTTGCAACTTCTGCACCTTATTTCTATATGCGTGGTCAGCAACTTGAAAAAGATGGGAGAGTATCGTAAGGCAATGCAAGATTATTACACTTATGAATACTTCAATCAAGGACGCCTTTCAGCCGATTTTCTATTATATGCGTGAACAATGTGAGATAAAAGGGCGTTTATGGCAGCAAGCCTTACAGGATATTCTTATAGCCTCTCGCCTAGATCCCAAAGAAGCATTGTATCCTACTGAGGCTGGTAGTCTGTTGTTACGACTTAATAAAATGGATGCAGCTATCAGTGCAGCTCAACAAGCTATCCAACTCGACCCTTCACAAGCTGATGCTTATTTGATTCTTGGTATAGCCCAATGTGAGAATAAGCAGAAAGAAGAGGGACTCAAGAATATACAGAAAGCAAAAGAATTAGGTAATTCGCAGGCTGACTCTTTCTTGAAGAAATATCAATAAATATATTTGATAATTTGGCTGTACGGAATTAAATCAGTACCTTTGCACCCATAATGATGGTTCCGTAGCTCAGTTGGATTAGAGCAACAGCCTTCTAAGCTGTGGGTCTTGGGTTCGAACCCCAACGGAATCACCTATTGAAAAAGTGTCTAAAACATTTGTTTTAGACACTTTTTCTTTTTTATCAAACAGCAATATATTTCTATATTTGTTCGAGATAGGCGGATGCCATTTCTGCACAGCGTTCACCATCAATGCCTGCACTTACGATTCCACCTGCATATCCCGCTCCCTCAGCACAAGGGAAGAGTCCTTCTAATCGAATGTGCATGAGATTCTCACGATTACGTAGGATACGGACGGGCGAACTTGTTCGTGTCTCGGACGCAATCATAACCGCTTCATTTGTTAAGAAGCCATGTGCTTGCTTTCCGAAAGTTTTAAAAGCCTCTTGAAGACGTTTGGTAATGAATGACGGCATCCAGAAGTGGAGTGGACTAGAGATGAGACCTGGCGCATAACTTGCTTTAGGCAGATCATAAGATAGGCGGTTATTCACAAAATCAGCCATACGTTGTGCTGGAGCAGTCTGCTTGCGGTTACCTTGTAACCATGTGTCATGTTCCAATTTCTCTTGATAATGCATGATTCTAAGTAAGTCGTCGCCTTCAACATCCTCTGGATTAAGTTGTACAACCATACCAGAATTAGACCATTGCGTACCACGATTGGCAGGACTCATACCATTTGTTACTGTTTGTTCAGAACCTGTTGCCGAAGGAATGACGAAGCCACCGGGACACATACAGAAAGAATAAACCCCGCGCCCTTGTGCTTGTGTGACGAAAGAATATTCGGCTGTAGGGAGATATTTACCTTTACCATTCTTATTATGGTATTGAATTTGGTCAATCAGATGTGAAGGATGTTCAAGACGAACGCCAACAGCAATACCTTTTGCCTCCATTTCGATATTAGCGTCGGCAAGATAACGATAAACATCACGTGCGGAGTGTCCAGTGGCTAGGATAACAGGACCCAAAAACTCTCGTGTAACGCTAATCGCATTGCGATTGTCAATAGCCTTCACACCTACAACCTTGTTGCCATCTAGTATCAAAGATGTCATTTTGGTTTGGAAATGCACCTCGCCACCACAATCGAGAATCGTATTACGCATATTCTCAATCACACGTGGGAGCTTATCTGTACCAATATGTGGATGAGCATCAGCAAGAATAGAGGTAGACGCTCCATGTTGGCAAAATACATTTAGAATTTTATCAACGGGACCACGTTTCTTGCTGCGTGTATATAATTTGCCATCAGAATATGCGCCAGCACCGCCTTCACCAAAGCAATAATTCGATTCGGGGTCTACTTCCTGCGTTTTGGTAATTAAAGCCATATCCAACTTACGATCGCGCACATTCTTTCCTCGCTCCAAAACTACAGGGCGCAAACCTAGTTCGATGAGTTTTAAAGATGCGAACAAGCCACCAGGTCCCTCACCAACAACTATAACAGAGGGTTTATTGCTGACATCCTGATATTCAGTCTTCACGTAAGCATCATCCTGTGGGAACTCATTTACATAGACACGCACCTTCAGATTCACATAAATATCACGATGTCGTGCATCAATCGACCGCTTTAGAACCCTTACTCGATAAATAGTTTCTGGATCAAACCCTTTTTCTTGAGCAAGATATGCCTTTAAATTAGCCTCATTGTATGCAACTTGTGGTAAGACTCGTATCTGGAATTCCTCTGTCATATTGCTTTCTTTTTAGCGCAAAATTAGGTAAATATATCGAGAAAATCGTTGGCTATTGCAATATTTCTTATTATTTTTGCCCATAAGTTTTGTATTTCCTCCATTGTAAGGCGGATACCAAATAATAACCAACACATAAATCAGTAATGAAAGTATTAAAGTTTGGTGGAACATCCGTAGGTTCCGTATCAAGTATTCTTAGTTTAAAGCAGATAGTTGAGAAAGAAGCAAAGCACCAATCAATTATTGTTGTAGTGAGTGCTTTGGGTGGAATAACTGATCAGTTGATTAAAACCTCGTTGCTAGCTCGTGAAGGAGACGAAGTTGGCGCAAAGAATTTGATGCGATGGTCGATCGTCATCATAAGATGATAGACACAATCATTACTGATACTAGCGAGCGGGAGCTGTTATTCAATAAGGTTGATACCCTCTTTGAGCAACTTCAGTCTATATATTATGGTGTATTCCTCATACATGATCTCAGTCATAAAACGCAAGATACGATAGAAAGTTATGGCGAACGATTGAGTTCTAATATTGTGGCATCACTTATCCGTGGTTCTAAATGGATGGATGCACGTAAGTTTATTAAGACTGAGAAGGAACATGGAAGGCAAAGGCTTGATACAGAACTCACCAATCAATTAGTAAAAGATACTTTCAAAAGCCTACCACGTATCTCGATTGTCCCTGGATTTATTGCAGAAGCTCGTGATACGGGAGATATAACGAACTTAGGAAGGGGCGGAAGTGACTATACGGCTTCTATTCTTGCTGCTGCGCTCGATGCAGAAGTCTTAGAGATTTGGACAGATGTGGATGGCTTTATGACCGCCGATCCACGTGTTATCAAGGAAGCCTATACCATCAACGAACTTTCTTATGCGGAGGCGATGGAGTTAAGCAACTTCGGTGCAAAGGTAATCTACCCACCAACCATCTATCCCGTATGCGTAAAAAACATCCCCATCAGGGTGAAAAACACTTTCAACCCTACGGGAAAAGGAACGATTATCAAATCGAAGATAGAGAATAATCAGAAGCCTATCAAAGGAATCTCCTCTATTAAAGCCACAACCGTCATTACGGTCACCGGACTTTCAATGGTGGGAGTTGTCGGTGTGAACCGTCGTATCTTTAGTTCGCTGGCTGCAAATGGAATCAGCGTATTCTTAGTTTCTCAAGCAGCCTCTGAGAATAACACGTCAATTGGTGTTAAGGATGAGGATGCTGTCAATGCCGTTAACGTTCTAAATGAGGAATTTAAACTTGAAATTGAGGATGGGCGTATGTTCCCGATGTATGCCGAAAGCGGCTTAGCGACGGTTGCTATCGTTGGAGAGAATATGAAGCACTCGCCGGGCATAACAGGAAAATTGTTTGGAACGCTAGGACGTTCGGGTATAAGCATTATTGCCATTGCCCAAGGCGCATCAGAGATGAACATCTCTTTTGTAGTGAAAGGTTCCGATTTGAGGAAATCTTTGAATGTATTACATGATTCGTTTTTCCTATCCGAATACAAGGTTCTCAACCTTTTTATATGTGGTGTTGGCACTGTTGGTGGTAAGCTTATCGAACAAATAAAGAAACAATACGAAGAATTGAAGCTACATTCTAATCTGAAACTGAATGTCGTTGGCATTGCTTCGTCCCGTAATGCTATCTTTAATCGTGAAGGTTTAGACCTTGATCATTATTCGGAAGAGCTAAAAGCGAGCGAACCTTCGAGCCCAGAGAAGCTGCGTGATTCGATTTTACAGATGAATATTTTTAATTCTGTATTCGTGGATTGCACTGCCTCAAAGGATGTTGCCGACTTGTATCAATCTTTGTTAGAGAATAATATATCCGTCGTTGCAGCTAACAAGATAGCAGCTTCGGGACCATTTGAGGAGTATGAATTACTGAAACGTACCGCCTTACAACGTGGTGTGAAATTCCGTTTTGAGACAAACGTTGGTGCTGGTTTGCCAATCATTGGTACAATCAACGATTTACGTAATTCGGGGGATAAGATTTTAAAGATCGAAGCAGTCCTATCGGGCACACTTAATTTTATTTTTAATGAGATTAATGCGGATATTCCTTTCTCCGAAACCGTGAAACGAGCAAAGGAACAAGGCTATAGTGAGCCTGATCCTCGCATAGATTTGAGTGGAAAGGACGTCATTCGCAAGCTGGTTATCCTTACGCGTGAGGCTGGTTACAAGGTAAATCAAGAGGATGTTGAGAAAAATCTCTTTGTGCCTGACGAGTTTTTCAAAGGCTCTTTGGAAGATTTTTGGAAGAATTTGCCCAATCTTGATACTGATTTTGAGCAACGCCGACAAAGACTTTCCGAAGAAGGTAAGCGATGGCGTTTCGTAGCGACTATGGATAATGGTCGGACGAGTGTAGCATTAAAGGAGGTAGCTGCTAATCATCCGTTCTATAATCTAGAAGGTTCAAATAATATCGTCCTATTGACGACGGAACGTTATAAGGAGTATCCCATGCAAATCCAGGGATATGGCGCAGGAGCCTCAGTGACGGCTGCAGGTGTTTTTGCGAACATTATGAGTATCGCCAATATATAAAAGGTGTAATTCGTAATAGATGAATAGAATTTCATCATTTCAAACCAGCGATTAGTAACGATTAAAATCAAGGGCAGACAACTTCGTCTGCCCTTAATTCATCCAGGATATGATTGAAATATCTTTTACATTCAGTTTTTCCATTCTAGCATTTTTGTAACGCAATTATAGGATTTTTCTGGCGCATATATTGGCTTTTTGTAAAACGTACCTCCATTTTTAGTAAAATATACCTCCGTTTTTAGTAAAACATACCTCCGTTTTAGATGAAATGCACCTCCATTTTTAGTAAAACGTACCTCCGTTTTCAATGAAACGATAGTACTTTTTACCCAAAACGATACTACTTTTTGCCCAAAACGATAGTACGTTTTATTCAGAAGTAAGTATGATTTTTGTAAAATATTGTATATCAGATTGTTATAAGGGACTAATGAAATTCTCTCAAAAATCGTATATTTGAACGAGAATAAAGGGTTGTTGAATAAAAACGCAAATACAGCGTTGCAATTATCAATATATTATTACAAAGTGCGAGAGCTATCCTTTTGTAAAAATCCTCCCTTTGGAAGTTGTTATTCGATGAGGCTCGACTGACATTCCCTGCCGTTTGCCAGTCGAGTTGGATAAATCAAATCAGTTTTTTAACCGATGTTGTCGAAGAAAGTTTAAATAGGCTTCCCATCGGACAAACAAAGCGGCAGTAGGGACGTGGTACGAAGATTGACAATACAAGAAATAGGATTGCAATGAGAATGACAATCCAACCTGTTGATTGGAAGATGAAAGCAACGAACAATTCATAGTCCATCCATTTCGACCATACGCCTGCTAACATCAGAATCATTAGAACCCAGAATAAATTTTACGGAAGTGTTCTAGATTTTGTACTAGTTGTTTGCTCATTTTCCATTTATGATGGTTCATCATTCCTACTAATTCTTGTGCTGCACCATAGGGACAAACATTCGAGCAGTAATAATTCTTTTTACCAAATAGGGGGTAGATAAAGGCGGTTATAAGCATTACGATTGGAATGAGTGATAGCCAAATGTTGACACCACCAGACATGAATCCAACAAGAACCGACCATGAAATGAAGGTTCCGCTCCATAGCCCTAAGATAGCAACATTTAATAAAAGTTGGAAAATGCGATAGCGTTTATTTTTTACAAACAGAGGAATGATAGCCGCCATTAGTACAACCAGTAAACCGATAAGCGACTTTGCACGCAAATCCATCTTATCGAAGATCGAAGGACGTTCCATGTTTTTAGAAGCATATAGTAGTCCTGCCTTCATATTTCCTATGATTCCACGGGACGAATAGGTAGCTCCTGTCACACCGTCTACTTTCATTGTGAGTGCTTGCTTAGGCGTTTTGCCATCCCAACGGGTCAATAATGCGCTCGCCTCTTGGAAGAAATCAGGCGTTTCAGAGTTTTTAATGCTTTTACCTTATCAATTTTTCCTTTCTTAATATAGATTTCCAGCGGAACAGCCCCTCCGAATCCCTTTACGTCCTTAGCAAGATAAGTGGTATTAATAATGATTGTGCCATCATCTAATGTTCGGAGCGTATCAATTTTATTGGTTTTTGCAGTTTTTTCTTTATTAAATAAGCTATCTCCCCATAGCTTTCCATCTCGTTGTACGGCTGCTACTGCGATTACCAAAATACATGTAATCAATATAAATACTTGCTGTAACTTCTTCATAAATATATCCTAAACATCTAAGAATTGCGTTGCAAAAATACAAATTAATAATTTCTCACCTTTTATTATTATAAAGATATAAGTTTGCTTATTCATAGTTTAACTTTGTTAACGATGTTTTAACAGGTTAAGCTTGTTGGTGAGTTTATTTCTTTGTACATTTGCGCAATCCATAAGATGAATACCTAAATCGATAATTTATCGTTGAGAAGTACAAATTAAAACCTAAACAAATATGAATAACAAAAGAACTTGCCTATATGACAAACATGTTGCATTGGGCGCACTAATCACACCATTTGCTGGTTTTGATATGCCAATTCAGTATACTGGCATTACGGAAGAACATAACGCTGTAAGAGAACACTGTGGAGTTTTTGATGTTTCTCACATGGGAGAAGTGCTCGTTACTGGGCATGATGCAGAGAAATATATCAATCATATCTTCACAAATGATGTGACGGGGCTACCTGCAGGCAAGGTGTTATACGGAATGATGTGTTATCCAGATGGTGGAGTAGTAGATGATACTTGTATTTGCAAACTAGATGATCAAGTATTTTCTCATGACAATCAATGCGTCAAATATAGAAAAGGACGTGGCATGGATTGAGGAAAATGCGAAAGGATATGATGTTATTCTAGAAAATAAGAGTGAGGCTTACGGACAAATAGCTTTGCAAGGTCCAGAAGCTGAGGAGAAAATGGAGACCGTCTTAGGACTTAGTACGAAAGAGCTGAAGTTCTATGAAGTGAGACAAGTAAAGGTAGGGTGACGAAATTATTATTGTTTCTCGCACGGGTTATACAGGGAGAAGATGGTTTTGAAATCTATGGATCTCCCAAAATATATCAATGAAGCATGGGATAAACTCATAGCGGCTGGCGTTACACCTTGTGGGCTTGGCTGTCGCGACACATTGCGTTTTGAGGTAGGACTCCCTTTGTATGGTAACGAATTAACAGATAAAATCTCTCCTGTAATGGCTGGTTTGTCTATGTTTGTTAAGTTGGATAAAGAAGAGTTCATAGGAAAAGAAGCACTTCAAAAGCAGAAAACAGAGGGAGTAAGCCAGCGTCTTCGTGGTATAGTTCTAGATGCCAATGCTATTCCTCGTCATGGATATAAGGTGCTGAAGGATGGAGAAGAGGTAGGCGTGGTAACAACTGGCTATCGCTTAATATCCACACCAAAGAGTTGTGCTGTAGCTTTGGTTGATGGTTCTATCCAGTTGGGCGATAAGTTAGAGATACAAATCCGAAAGAAATCATTCTCTGGAGTGGTTGCTAAAAAGAAATTCTACGATAAGCATTATAAGAAGTAATGTTTTTATAAGATATGATTTGAATTAAAAACCTAAAAAATAAATTATTATGACTAAAGTAGTTGAAGGACTCTATTATTCAGAGTCACACGAGTTCGTTAAAGTTGCAGGTAATGTTGGTTATATCGGTATCACTGATTATGCACAGCATGCGTTAGGTAATATCGTTTATGTCGATATGCCAGAAGTAGATGATGAGATTGAAGTTGATGAAGATTTCGGCGCAATAGAGAGTGTGAAAGCAGCATCCGACCTTAAAGCTCCCGTTTCTGGTAAAGTTTTAGAAATCAATGAGGCTTTAGAGGATGAACCAGGTTTGCTAAACAAAGATGCTTTGATAATTGGATTATAAAGGTGGAACTTTCTGATACATCAGAATTGAAAGATCTTATGGATTCCAAAGCTTACGAAGAGTTCTGTTCTGAAGATTAAAGATAGATAAGGATTATTTTCTAATTACGTTCTTATTAAGAAGAATATCAGATAAATGGTTTTATCTATATCATACACCTAAACAACTCTATACGAAATGAACCATAAGTTTTTTCCTCATACAAATGAAGAGGTTCGGCAAATGCTAGAGCGAATCGGCTTCAATGATCTTGAAATGCTCTATTCGGAAATACCTGAAGAGATTCGCTTTACAGGAGAATACGATATTCCGAATGCTATGAGCGAACTTGAGATACGTTCTTTTTTTGATAAACTCGGAAAAAAAGAACAATATGCTTACTTGCTTTGCTGGTGGGGGAGTATATGACCATTATACCCCAAGTGCTGTTCCAAATCTTGTGAGTCGCTCAGAATTCCTCACTTCTTATACGCCTTATCAAGCCGAAATTTCTCAAGGAACGCTTCATTATATCTTTGAATTTCAGAGTATGATGGCGGAGTTAACAGGTATGGATATTGCCAACGCCTCAATGTATGAAGGAACTACCGCTACAGCTGAAGCCATGATGGTGGCTTTCGATAATAGTAAAAAAGCTGATACTATCCTTTATTCTGCTGCTTTGAATGAGAATATTATAGCGGTATTAAAGACTTATGCGTTCTTTCATGGAGTTAAACTCAAGGCTATTGAGACGACAGAAGGTACTACCTCGCTTGATGAATTGAAAAAGCAAATGGCAGTAGGAGGTATTGCGGGTGTTATCGTTCAACAGCCTAATCGCTATGGTATAATAGAAGATTTTACTGGTTTCTCTGATGTTTGTCACGAGAATAAAGCTATGTTTATCATCAATAGTGTTGCTTCTGATCTAGCATTGCTTAAGACTCCTGGAGAATGGGGAGCAGATCTTGCTGTTGGTGATATTCAAAGTCTTGGATTACCAATGAGCTTTGGTGGACCTTATGCTGGTTATATGTGTTCTACTCAGAAGTTAATGCGTAAACTCCCAGGACGTATTGTTGGTGAGACGCGTGATAATCGTGGACAACGTGTGTTTGTTCTTACACTTCAAGCACGCGAACAACATATTCGTCGCCAGAAAGCAACATCAAATATCTGCTCGAACCAAAGTTTGATGGCTCTATATGCAACAATTTATATGAGTCTTATGGGGAAAGAAGGTATGAAAGAGGCGGCTCAGTTAAGTTATGATGGTGCTCATTATCTTTGTGAAAAGCTTATTAGTACGGGTAAAGCTAAGTTAGTTTACAATAAAGAATTCTTTAATGAGTTCCTCGTTGAAATACAAGATAGGGATGCTTTCTTTGATAAGGCAATAGAAAAAGGTTTTCTCCCAGGTATAAAAGTTGGGAAAGATAAGCTCCTTATTGCTGTTACAGAGAAGCGTACAAAGGATGAGGTCGATTCCTTTATTGAATTATTCTAGTTATATAATGTCTAAATCATAAGTTGCAATGAATAATAAGTTATATGGCAATCTAATATTTGAGTTGTCTCATCCCGGTAGACGTGCTTATAGTTTACCAGAAAATAATTTTGGAAGTTATAATTTGCCATCATCATGTAAACGAGAAAAGGATGCGGAACTTCCTGAATGTGATGAACTCACAGTAGTTAGGCATTATACAAATCATAGTGGAAATAACTTCGGAGTGGATAACGGGTTCTATCCTCTTGGTTCTTGTACAATGAAGTATAATCCAACGATTAATGAAGAAATTGCCGCAATGCCTTCCTTTACAGGACTTCATCCTCGTCAACCTATTGAAACGGTGCAAGGTGCTTTGGAAGTTGAATATAATATTCAGCGTGCATTGGCTTCAATAACAGGTATGGCTGATGTCACGCTCAACCCTTATGCAGGTGCTCATGGTGAATTAACGGGATTGATGATAATTTCTTCCTATCATCTTCAACGTGGAGATACTAAGCGCAAAAAAGTTATAGTACCGGATTCTGCTCATGGAACAAACCCTGCTTCTGCAGCTGTATGTGGTCTTGAAGTTGTTGAAGTGAAAAGTACAGAGAATGGACTCGTCGATCTTGATGATCTTAAGAAACTATTGGGGGATGATATTGCTGGGTATGATGATGACGAATCCCAATACTCTTGGTTTGTTTGAAAAGGATATTCCCTGAAATAGCACGTTTAGTTCATGATTGCGGTGGATTACTATATTATGATGGTGCTAACCTTAATCCATTGTTAGGAATAGCGCGTCCGGGCGATATGGGATTCGATGTGATTCATCTTAACCTTCACAAAACATTCTCTACTCCTCATGGTGGCGGTGGTCCTGGCTCTGGTCCTGTCGGTGTTTGTGAGAAGTTAATACCATTCCTTCCTAAGCCTCACGTATGTAAAAGCGATGAGGGTTTTTATATAGCAGAATCAAAGTTGGACGAAGAGGAATCTCTTGGTAATATCCATATTGGAGGTTATTTAGGTAATTTCCTTGTAATTCTTCGTGCCTATACATATATACTTACTTTAGGAAAGAATCATATAAAGGAAGTAGGCTTATTGGCGACATTAAATGCTAATTACATAAAAGAAAGTCTGAAAGATGATTATGAGCTTCCTATAGATATGCTCTGTAAACATGAATTTGTGTTTGATGGATTGAAAGATAAGAGTACGGGAATAACGACGATGGATGTTGCTAAACGTCTTTTGGATTATGGTTATCATGCTCCTACAATTTACTTCCCTCTCTTATTCCATGAGGCCATGATGATTGAACCAACAGAGAATGAAAGTAAAGAAACCATAGATGGATTCATTAAGACAATGCATATCATAGCTAAGGAAGCAATAGAGAGTCCAGAACTTTTGAAAGAGGCTCCCGCACAATACTCCTATTGGAAGAGTGGATGATGTCCTTGCTGCAAAACATCCTATCTTGACCTATCTACAGCTAGTTAATGATAAGGGTGAAGAATCTTAATTTGTGTTTGTGAAAAGTCTATATTGAATATAATAAATCTATTTAATAAGGATTTATATGGATAAAACAGATTTATTGATTATCGGTTCGGGACCTGGCGGTTACCGAACCGCTTCTTACGCAGCTAAGAATGGTTTACATGTAACTATTATCGAAAAAGATCAACTAGGAGGAACATGTCTTAACGCAGGATGTATTCCTACTAAATGTCTTGCACATGATGCAGAGGTCCGTATAGCAGCTCTTTCTTCTTTAGACACTCTTCCTTCACTTGATTTTGTGAAAGTGATGGAAAGAAAGAATGGGGTACTTAACCAGTTAAGGGAGGGGATAAATACGTTACTTAATCAGCCAAATATCAATTTAATAAAAGGGGAAGCACATTTCGTTTCTGACCATATTGTTGAAGTTGGTGACAGGAAAATAGAAGCAAAGAATATTATTATAGCAACTGGATCTCAAGCAAAGCTGCCACCTTTTATTAATAGAGAAGATTATTTAAATAGTCCTACGCTTAAGCGTTCGGTTGTTACTTCTACAGAACTTCTTTCTATTGACGAACTCCCCAAACGACTTGTTATTATAGGTGCAGGAGTTATTGGTATGGAGTTCGCTTCAGCATTTGCTGCTTTCGGATGTCAGGTGGTTGTTGTAGAATATATGAAGGAATGTCTTCCTATGATAGATAGTGATATTGCAAAACGTCTGAGGAAAATGCTAGAGAAGCGAGGAGTAACATTCTATATGCAAAGTGCTGTTGAAAAAGTTATTCCTCCAACAGAGGAGGATAATGTGGATACAGTTGTTGTATTTAATAAAAAAGATAAAGAGATTAAATTAGAGGCAGACCTAGTCCTTGTAGCTACTGGTAGACAACCTAACGTGATGGATATTGGTCTAGATTCAACAAATATAGAATATTCTCTCAAAGGAATCCCTGTTGATAAGAACATGGAAACCAACATTAATGGTGTTTATGCTATTGGAGATGTAAATGCTCGTCAGATGTTAGCGCATGCAGCTACTTTCCAAGGATTCCGTGCTGTTAATCATATTTTAAGTAAGCAGGATAATATCCGTCTTGAAATAATGCCTTCTGCAATCTTCACTTATCCAGAGGCTGCGTGTGTGGGTAAGACGGAAGAGCAATGTAAAGAAAGCTGGTATTAAGTATACAATACGAAAAGGTTTCTATCGATCAAATGGTAAAGCGCTAAGTATGAATGAAACGGAAGGTATGATTAAAATCCTGATAGGAGAAGATGGTCTAATCTTTGGAGGACATGCTTATGGAAGTCATTCTGCAGATCTCATACAAGAGCTCTCTGCTCTAATGAATCGTGATACTACATTAGACGAAATATGTGATATTATTCATATTCATCCAACCCTTAGTGAAATATTACAAGATACATTAATCGGTTGAAATAAGAGGTTTATTAAGTGTAAGTCCTATAAAGATATAAACAATTTAATTACAAATTGTTTGGATGATCAGGAACTTTATACTAACTTTGCACACCGAAAGGATACAGATTTAGTCGTATCGATTCGATTGGGATAGTCATCAAATAAATTAGAAAACCCGAGATGACTTCTTTTGTTAATGGCGGGCCACATAAATCGCATTATGCGACTAAGCCGCAAGGTCAGTGGATTACAAAGACGAGGAGCTCTCTTATCATTGATACTCGGACTTTTCATCACATCATCGATACGACTCTTCCATTTCCCAACTATACAAGATGAGGGAATTGAGGTGAGATTCCTACATTGGAGTCTCACCTTTTTATATGTGTCTAATTTATTAACTAAATCTTAAAAGCTCCATGTGAAAGATAGTTGTCCTTATATTATATGGCAGATGACATAAGCACTAACTACTATCCTCTAAAGGAGAAAAGAAAGGAATTAATTATATGTTCTCAGGAATTGTAGAAGAGATGGCTCAATTGGTTCATATAGAACACGAACAGGAAAATATCCATTTTACTTTTCGTTGTTCATTTACAAATGAATTAAAGATAGACCAAAGTATAGCTCATAATGGAGTATGTCTCACAGTAGTTCGTTTTGAAAACGAAACATATACTGTTACAGCGATGAAAGAAACACTTGAGCGTTCAAATCTGGGCTTACTTAAAGTAGGGGATAGGGTTAATATTGAGCGTTCAATGATGATGAATGGACGTTTAGATGGTCATATCGTGCAAGGTCATGTAGATCAAACTGCTAAATGCATTAATATAGAGGATGCTGATGGGAGTACATACTATACTTTTGAGTATCCCCTTAATCGTGAAATGGCTCAAAGAGGCTATTTCGCTGTAGATAAAGGTTCAATAACAGTAAATGGAGTGTCTCTCACCGTTTGTAATCCTACTGATAATAGTTTTAAAGTAGCGATTATACCATACACAAAGGAAAATACGAACTTTGCGGATATAAAACTTGGCTCAATCGTTAATATTGAGTTTGATATAATCGGTAAATATATTGCAAGACTTCAGCACTATGAATGATAGTCGCATACAATATCATTTATCAAAATAACAAACAAGTTATTTAGTCTAAAAACGCATGTCTTTTGGCATGCGTTTTTTGTATGAATAAGGTCTTATAATATAAAAAAATTAGTTAATTACGTGGTTTTAGTATAGACATTCAAGATGATTAATGTAAAATAAACTCACATATTCAGATAATACATTTTTTTTACAGAAAGTTTTATTATCTTTGTTTGCGAATTTGTGATAGATACGGTCAATAAGTAGTAATAATGAGGAAACAAATTTATACATCAAAGGTGTTTTGGAGTCAGATAGTACTTTGGCTTCCATTGTTCCTCGTGCCTATCATATACTCACCTTTTGGTTTATTTTCATGGCAAGAGAGCTTATATCAATATATAGTCCCATTGTCAATGATGATAGTAGCCTACGTCAATTATTTCGTTTTTGCTCCAAAGTTGTTGAAAAGGAGATGAGAGAGAATTCTGGATTTATAATGTTATTCTCATCTTATTTTTGTCCGTAGCACAACATGAGTGGTTGTACTATACAGGTACGGAACGATATATTATATCATTCTCCTATCAATTGTTATTACAGAATGAGGAAGAAAACATAAACCCACATCTTTTCTTTATTACTCGCAATATCTTTAATCTTAGTATATGTGCAGGTGCGGCAACATCTGTATTGATGGCGCAACGCTGGTCAAAGGCAGAAGAAGAGAAGAGAGAAGCTGAAACTGCAATGACAAAAGCTGAACTGATTAATCTTCGACAGCAGGTGAACCCACACTTCTTACTTAACACAATGAATAACATCTATGCGCTTACAGCTTTTGATACGGAGAAAGCGCAGAAAGCAATCATTGATCTTTCAAAGATGTTGCGCCATATACTTTATGATTATCAGCAACCCTACGTAAGTTTGAAGGAGGAGGTAGAATTTTTGAACAACTATATTGAGTTAATGATGATTCGTTTACCCGATAATGTTGATATCAAACGAGAGCGCAACCTTCCAGAGCCTTGTAATATACAAGTTGCTCCAATGATATTTATATCACTTCTTGAGAATGCGTTTAAGCATGGGATCAGTCCTAGTCATAAGAACTTTATTCACATTTTATTGGATGCGAATGACGAACGTATAGTTTTTGCTATAGAGAACAGTCATCATCCGAAGACTAAAGAAGAAAGAAGTGGACATGGTATAGGGCTTAAGCAAGTTGAACGTCGTTTAGAGCTAGCTTACCCAGGTAAGTATCAATGGAAAAAGAAATACGATAGTAAAATGAACATATATTCGTCTAAAATAATTATCTATGACACTAAACTGTATAATCATTGATGATGAGCCATTAGCAGCAGGTTTATTAGCTAGCTATGCGAAGAAGACTCTATTTTTAAATCTGGTTGGAGTATTTAATAGTGCTGTAGAAGGGATAAAGTGTATTCGTGAAAATAAAGTAGACCTTATTTTCTTAGACATTCAAATGCCCGAACTAAGTGGGTTAGAGTTTGCTAGGATTCTACCAAAAGAAACCAAAATAATATTTACAACAGCATTCAGTCAATATGCCATAGAGGGTTACAAAGCTAATGCTGTTGACTATTTAATGAAGCCTATTAGCTATGATGATTTCTTGGCTGGAGCTAATCGTGCGTTAGATTGGTTCAATAGTCTTCATCAGTCAGAGAACGCTTCCGGTGATCGTTTCATCTTTGTAAAGAGTGATTATAAGTTAGTTAAAGATCATGTTTGACGATATTCTTTACATAGAAGGCTTGAAAGATTATGTAAGGATATATCTCACAGGTAATCATGAGCCTATCATGAGCCTTATGAATATGAAGAAGATAGAGGAGTCTCTGCCTCGACCAGAAATTCATGCGTATTCATAGATCTTACATTGTACACATGAAGAATATTGACGGAGTCGATCGTCTTCGTGTCGTTATTGGTAATGCTGTTCTTCCAATATCTGATAGTTATAAGAGTAAGTTACAGGATTTCTTAGATGGACATACTTTGTAATTTGTCATCCTATATATAGAAGGTAGTTAGGTTTTTCCTAACTACCTTTTTCATGTTATTAGCGTTATATAAACTCTTTATTTAGGAGATGATTCGCTTCCTATTTAAATGTGTAATTGTTCATTATTTATTACACTATGTTCAATAACTATCACTAATATTCCAGCCTACGTTGTGTCATTTCGAAGGTTAAAGTTGAAGAGTAAATAGGTTCTAAATGAATATCATTTCTTTATTATAGTAAAAAGTAAAACAAATAGGTTATAAATACTTGATTGATAGGATAAATTAATTTTTCTTGTTCTATTTATATCTAATATCTTTTGAAGTTATATCTCATACTGGTTTGTACTTTAAGTTAGAGGTCGTTTGTACTTTAAGTTAAACCTTGATTATACTTTAAGTTATACGTCCCCCGTACTTTAAGTTAAACGTTAATAGTACTCAAAGTTAGAAGTCAACTAAACTTTAGTTGATTATTGAACAGAATCGTAATTGATTCTCTCAAGTATCTGTTATAATTAAATAGGGGACAATATGTTACTATATGAACGTATTTTATTTTGAAGTTCTTTTGTCTCCTAATCATGTGTTCTGTTGCACTTTTGAAATCCTTTTGATAGTTAAGAAAGTTACTTTTATTATCTTTATCTGTAATAAAAAATCATTTAGAGTAGACTATGTTCTTACCCATTTCATAGAATAGTGTGGATGCTTCTGCTTATTAAGTATGGATGTTGCTTACGGGTAGAATCCTCTTACTTTGGTGGCTTTTTTCAGTCATCCCTTTGCCATATCTTAATTTTTTAGTAATTTTGCATGTATTTTTGGAATAAACAATATATCTAGATAATGAAGATTTCATACAAATGGCTAAAGGAATACGTTGACTTTGACCTTACTCCACAGGAGACGGCGGACGCGCTGACATCTACTGGTTTGGAAGTTGACGCATTGGAAGAGGTTGAAACGATACGTGGCGGACTCAAGGGTCTCTTTGTTGGTAAAGTATTGACTTGTGAGGCGCACCCTAATTCAGATCATCTTCACGTTACAACCGTAGACTTAGGCAAAGGGGAACCACAGCAAATTGTTTGTGGCGCTCCCAATGTAGCTGCAGGACAGAAGGTTATTGTAGCTGATCTTGGTTGTGTGCTCTATGATGGCGACAAGGAATTTGCAATTAAGAAGAGTAAGCTGCGTGGCGTTGAAAGTCTTGGCATGATCTGTGCGGAGGACGAAATAGGTGTCGGTACAGCTCACGATGGAATAATAGTTTTACCAGAAGATGCACCAGTAGGTCAGCCCTGCTGCAGAGTATTATCATTTGGATAGCGACTGGCTAATTGATATAGATATCACTGCTAACCGTGCCGATGCTCTTAGTCATTATGGTGTGGCTCGTGATCTTTATGCTTGGCTCACACAGAACGGCTATAAGACATCGCTTCATCGTCCTAATTGTGATGCCTTTGTAGTTGATAATCATGATCTTCCAATCGAGGTAACTATCGATAATCCCGAGGCATGCCGTCGCTATGCTTGTTTGAGTATTACCGATTGCGAGGTTAAGGAAAGCCCACAATGGTTGAAAGATAAGTTGAATGTCATTGGTTTGCGACCCATCAATAACATCGTAGACATTACTAATTATATCATGATGGCGTATGGTCAGCCAATGCACTGCTTTGATGCAGACATGGTAAAGGGTCACCATATCATCGTAAAAGACAATAACGAGGGAAAGAAGTTCGTTACACTCGATGGTGAGGAGCACATTCTAGGTGAGCATGACCTTGCCATTTGTAATGAGGACGAACCGATGTGTATTGCTGGTGTCTTTGGTGGAAAGGGTAGTGGAACTTATGAGACCACTCGTAATGTGGTACTAGAAAGTGCTTACTTCCATCCAACATGGATACGTAAGAGTGCTCGTCGTCATGGGTTATCTACTGATGCTAGCTTCCGTTTTGAGCGTGGCATTGATCCAAATGGCGTTATCTATGCGCTCAAGCAAGCAGCTATCCTTTGTAAAGAATTGGCAGGAGGCAAGATCAGTATGGAGATTCGTGATGAATATCCTACAAAGATGTCCGACTTCCCAGTTCGTTTAAATTACGAGTATTGTGATCGCCTCATTGGTAAGAAACTTGGCAATGATGTTATTAAGCGAATTGCCGAAAGCCTTGAGATGAAGGTAGTGAAGGAAGATGCAGAAGGTTTAGATTTATTGGTTCCAGCCTATCGTGTGGATGTTCAGCGTCCTTGTGATGTTGTAGAGGATATACTTCGTATCTATGGATATAATAATGTCGAGATTCCAACCACATTGAAGTCTTCATTGACGATAGCAGAGGATGCTGATAAAGAGTACCATAAGGAGAATATCATTGGTGAGCAGCTTGTAGGCGAGGGCTTCTTAGAGATTATGAACAACTCTTTGACAAAGGCTTCTTACTATGAGGAGACTGGTTTTAATGCTTATCCTTGGGAAGAAACAGTAAAGGTGATGAATCCACTATCAGCTGACTTGGGGGTAATGCGTCAGACCTTACTCTTTGGTGGTTTGGAGAGCATTGTTCGTAACGTTAATCGTAAGCACAGAACCTCCGCTTCTTTGAGGTGGGCAATGTCTATAAGTACGATAAGGAGAAATGGTCTGAAGAAAGCCCTGTAAAGGCTTACGTACAAGATCATCACATTGCCTTATGGGTAACAGGTAAACATATTCAAGGATCATGGGCACATCCAGACGAGGATAGTTCTTTCTATGAGTTGAAGGCTTATGTTGAAAATATCCTTCGCCGTATAGGTGTACCACAAGGTTTGTTGGTTTGTACTAATTCGGACAATAATGCTTTCGATAAGGCACTTGTCTTGAAGACACGTGCAGGCAAGGCATTGGTAGAAATGGGAATTGTTAATCATAAGGTTCTGAAGAGTTTTGATATAGACCAGAAGGTTTATTATGCAGAGCTTGATTGGACTGGCTTGATGAAAGCAACTCGCAAGAATAAGTTGCAGTTCCACGAGATTTCTAAGTACCCTGCAGTAAGTCGCGACCTTGCATTATTGGTTGATAATAATGTAGAGTTTGCTCAGATAGAAGAGATAGCCCGTCAGACAGATAAGAAACAGTTGAAGCGTGTGGAACTCTTCGATGTTTATCAGGGTAAGAACTTACCAGAAGGCAAGAAGAGCTATGCTGTCAACTTCATTCTTCAGGATGAGACAAAGACGCTCAACGATAAGGCTATCGATGCTATCATGCAGAAATTAATTAAGAATTTAACAAATAAACTAGGAGCAGAACTCCGTTAATAAGAAAATCCAATGGGTAGAGCATTTGAATATCGCAAAGCTACTAAGCTCAAGAGATGGGGCCACATGGCTCGCACATTTACAAAGTTAGGTAAGGAAATCGCTATTGCTGTAAAGGCAGGTGGACCAGAGCCTGAAAACAATCCTCGTCTTCGTGCAATTATCGCTACATGTAAGCGTGAGAATATGCCAAAGGATAATATCCAGCGAGCTATTAAGAACGCAATGGGTAAGGATCAAAGCGATTATAAGGAGGTTCCTTATGAGGGTTATGGTCCTCATGGTATTGCAGTGTTTGTTGACACATTGACAGACAATACCACACGTACCGTTGCCGATGTTCGTTCCGTATTCAATAAGTTCAATGGTAACTTGGGTACTCAAGGTTCTTTGAGCTTCCTCTTCGACCACAAAGCAGTATTCTCATTCAAAAAGAAGGACGGCTTGGATATGGAAGAATTGATTCTCGACTTGATTGACTATGGAGTTGATGATGAGTTTGATGAAGATGAAGAAGAGAATGAGATTACCATCTATGGTGAGCCAACTAGCTTTGGTGACATTCAGAAACATTTAGAGGATAATGGTTTCGAGATAACTTCTGCAGAGTTTACACGTATACCAAACGACTTGAAAGATGTTACTCCTGAACAGCGTGAAACTATAGATAAGATGGTGGAACGACTTGAAGAGTTTGACGATGTACAGAATGTGTACACTAATATGAAGCCTGCAGAAGAGGAGTAAGATTCACCTTATATAATATGTATATAATAAAAGAGGATATGTCATTCAGACATATCCTCTTTTGTTTTCATACTGATTGTAATTGGCTTTATGTACAATCAGTATGACTTAGGATTTATTCTAACTCCTTCTTACTTAGTTTCGTTGCAGCGATAAAGTAGAGAATGAGTGCAATATAAGCGATGAGTGAAAGGAGCTCTGATAGATGATTCTCCCACCATGTACCGTATTGGAACTCAATACCACCAAACTTCAGTAAGGCAGAGACGACTCCCATCAATGCTCCACCAGCAATGAATCCTGAAGCAATCAATGTTCCCTTCTCACCTCTAGCCTTGTTGATGGTTTCACTCTTAGAACGAGTTGTCACATACCAATTGATAGCACCACCAACTAACAAAGGAATGTTCAGCTCAAGAGGAATGAAACATACCCAAGGCAAAAGCTAGAGCAGGAACCTTGCAGCGGTCTAAGACTAAAGCTATCACAGCTCCAATAGCATAGAGAATCCAAGGTGCACCTTGACCACTCATCAATGGTTTGATAACGGCTGCCATAGCATTCGCTTGTGGAGCAGCTAATTTACCCGAATTGAAACCATAAGTTTTATCTAAGACAATCATCACACCTGCAACAGTTGCTGCAGAAATTATTGTGCCGAGGAACTTCCATGTTTCTTGTTTCTTTGGAGTTGTTCCTAGCCAATAACCAATCTTTAAGTCTGTTATAAAAGATCCCGCCATTGATAAGGCTGTACAAACAACGCCACCCATGAGAAGTGCTGCTAACATACCAGCGTTGCCTTTCAAACCTACAGCAACCATGACTACTGAGGCTAAGATAAGTGTCATTAATGTCATACCAGAAACAGGATTGCTTCCTACAATAGCAATGGCATTAGCGGCAACAGTGGTGAAGAGGAAAGCTATGATGGTCACAAGAATAATACCAACAACAGCATGGAGCAGGTTAAAGTTCATTACTCCGAAGTAAAAGAACAAGAAGGTGATAATCAGCGTTGCAATACTTCCGAAGGCTATAATCTTGAAAGGATATGTCTCTTTGTGTGCGAAGAACCTCTGACTGATTGCCTCCTTTACCTTTCATCTCTTTGGCTGCTAATCCAACAGCACTCTTGATGATTCCCCATGATTTCACTATACCAATGATACCTGACATAGCAATACCACCAATACCAATAGAACGTGCGTAAGACTTGAAGATAACTTCAGGTGCCATCTGACCAACAGCTGTTGTAATGGTTGGATCCCACTGATTCAATACTGTGTCAGGGAATAGGAGAGCCATACCAGGAACAATAAGCCACCATACAGCCAGTGAACCTAAACAAATGATGAAAGCATACTTTAGTCCGATGATATAACCAAGTCCGAGTACTGCAGCTCCTGTATTTACTTTGAATACTAGTTTTGCTTTCTCTGCGATTGTTTCACCAAAACCAATCATTCTGCTTGTTACGTTTTCGTTCCAGAAACCGAATGTTGCTACAATGAAATCGTATAAACCACCAACGAGTCCTGCAAGAAGTAATGGTTTTGCCTGGCTTCCACCTTTCTCACCACTGACAAGAACTTGTGTTGTAGCTGTTGCTTCAGGGAAAGGATACTTGCCATGTTGATCTTTAACAAAGTACTTGCGAAAGGGAATTAAGAATAAGATTCCTAATACACCGCCCAGTGCCGCTGCAATGAAAATCTTTAGGAAGTCAGCTTGCAAGTCTAACATATAGATAGCTGGCATGACAAAGATTCCACCCGCAACAACGGCTCCTGAACAAGCACCAATACTTGGATGATAACATTCTCGCCAAGTGCATTCTTGCGTTTAGTGGCAGAGGACAATCCAATAGCAATAATAGCAATTGGTATAGCTGCCTCAAATACTTGTCCAACTTTCAAACCTAAGTAAGCTGCGGCTGCGGAGAATAATACTGTCATTAGGATACCCCAAGTGATAGACCATGGGCTTACTTCTCTGTAAGTTTGTTGAGGAGACATGATAGGGTGATACTCCTCACCTTCCTTCAATTCTCTGAAAGCATTCTCAGGAATTTCAATACTTTGTTCTGTTTTATTTTCCATTGTTTAATAGTATTATTTGTTTGCAAAGATAAATAAAATCGTTTATTTAATGCCTAATAAAAAGCAAAATATTAACTTTGCAACTGTGAAAGAAATAGAACCTATAGCCTTCTTCCGTTCTCCTTTAACTTCAAAGTTTGGGATACCTAGACAGAGCGGATTAGCCCATAATCTTGCGGGGCGTATTGTCTTTGAAAAGAAATATCAAAGAGAAGAAGCCTTACGTGGTTTAGAAGATTTTGATTACTTGTGGTTGATATGGGGATTTTCGGCTAATCCTTCGTCTAATGAAATCTAAGTTTACTGTTCGCCCACCACGATTAGGAGGGAATAAGCGTTTGGGGAGTCTTTGCTACTAGGTCACCTTTTCCGCCCTAACGGACTTGGTTTATCTTCTGTTCTTATTAAGCAAATCACCGAAAGTGAAATTGAGAGTTATTGGTGCCGACCTTATGGATGGTACGCCCATATATGACATAAAGCCTTATATTCCGTATGTTGATAGTCATCCAGAGGCTAAAGGTGGCTTTACGGACAAGAAGGAGTGGCAGAAACTTTCGGTTTATATTCCTGATGAGATAGCAGCTAAGTTTGGAGTCGAGGAACTTTCTGCCTTAAAGGAAGTCCTTGCGCAAGATCCTCGTCCACAATATCAACACAATCCAGAGCGTGTTTATATAATGCCTTTTGGAGGAAAGGAAGTATTTTTCCGTGTTTCAGAAGGCTTACTTAATGTTATTCGTGTGCGTTCTTAATGGTAAAGGGTTACATAAATTGTAATGAAAATGATGTCCCGATAGTACATTATTCTGACTTCAAATATAGGAAAGAAGATACTAATAGAATAAGTACAATCGAAATATATATATGTTTTGAATAAAGCGATAGTATCTTTTCCTAAAAACGATACTACTTTTCAATGAAAATGATAGCACTTTTTCTCGAAAACGATAGTACCTTTTTGGAGGAAGCTATTGTAAATATGTAACTGTCTGATTATCTGATATATAAAAAAGAAAGCTCTTTCGTAAGAAAAAGCTTTCAATAATTTAATGATAACCAGTGTGATAAAAGAACTTTCACTTGTACTCAAACGGGTTAAACTAACTCCGAAAGTTCTAGCCATCTAAGTTCTAACTCATCGAGTTCATCTTTTAATATTGGCAATCGTTTACTCTTTTCGGTTAATTCTTCTACCGAGAGATTACCAGAGCAAAGTTCTTCTTCTAGTTGTTTCTGTTCTGTTTCTAGTTGATTGATCTTCTCTGATATTTGTTCGTATTCTCGTTTCTCTTTGAAGGTCATCTTGCGCTTCCCATTTATCGAAGAATTGTTCTTAGCTTCTGTATTAACCTGTTTCGTATTCTTTACTGGCTTTGTTTGATTATCTTCTTTGGATTTCATCTTCTGATAATCTCTGTATTGCGTGTAGTTACCAAGGAAGTCTTGTATTTCTCCTTCACCTTTGAATACGAGCAAATGATCAACGACTTTATCCATAAAATAGCGGTCGTGCGAAACTACTATAACACAGCCGGGGAAGTCTTGCAAATACTCTTCTAGAATCTGTAAGGTTTGAATATCTAAGTCGTTAGTTGGCTCGTCCAGTACGAGGAAGTTAGGATTCTTCATGAGTACTGTACAGAGATATAGCTTACGTTTCTCTCCGCCAGATAGTTTGTAAACATAATTATGTTGCTCTTCAGGAGAGAAGAGGAAGTAATTTAAGAATTGAGAAGCAGTCATGTGCTTTCCGCCGCCCATATCGATGTAATCGGCTATATCCGTGATGATATCAATAACTTTTTGATCGTCACGGAACTTTAATCCTTCCTGTGAGAAATAACCAAAGCGCACGGTCTCTCCAATATCGAATCGTCCGCTATCGGGAGCTACCTTTCCAAGAAGCATCTTAATGAAAGTTGACTTGCCTGTTCCATTATTTCCCACGATACCCATCTTCTCAAATCGGGCAAAGTTATAATAGAAGTCGTTGAGGATAACTTTCTCATCAAACTTCTTCGATACGTATTGGCATTCGAAGATCTTACTACCTATATAAACGTTAGAGGACTTTAGTCTTACTTGTCGTTCTTCTATGCGTTGTTTTGCCTTTGCTTCTAACTCATAGAAAGCCTCTTCTCGATAGCGTGCTTTATGACCCACGTGCTTGTGGCATACGACGCATCCATTCTAACTCTGTGCGATAAAGGTTGTTGGCACGTGCTATCTCGGCACGTGTATTATCAATACGTTCTTGTCTCTTCTCTAAGTAATAAGAATAATTACCTCGATAGGTGTAGATCGTGTTATTGTCTAATTCAAGTATCGTGTTACACACATTGTCAAGGAAATAGCGATCGTGTGTAACCATAAAGATTGTTTTATTGCCACGTGATAGATAACCTTCAAGCCATTCAATCATCTCTAAATCTAAATGGTTCGTCGGCTCGTCAAGAATGAGAAAGTCTGGCTCGAGGATAAGAACATTCGCTAGTGCTACACGCTTCTGCTGTCCGCCACTTAATTGTCCCATTGGTTGGTCAAGATTAGTGAGCTTAGCATTGTGAGAATTTGCTTTGCCTTCAATAATCTTTCTGGATTTCCCTCATGATTAAAGCAGGCGTCTAGCACACTCTCTTCGGGATCAAACTTCGGGCTCTGTTCTAGAAGTCCTACACGTAAGTCATTGCGATAGATAATAGAACCAGTATCATAGCTTTCTTTTCCAATTAGAATAGATAATAGGGTAGACTTACCCGTACCATTCTGTGCTACTAATCCTATATGTTGCCCTTCAGCTATCGAAAATGAAATATCTTTGAAAAGAACCTGTGCTCCAAAGCTCTTAGTTAAGTTTTGGACATCAAGGTAAGGTATCTGTGCCATGTGTTTGGGGGTTATTCCTGTGTTGCGTTTATCTGGTCTATGTAATCGAGTACTTCATCCCGCCCAGTCTTGTCTTCTGATGAGGTAATGAAGTAAGGAGGCAATACTTCCCATCTGTCTTGCATCTTCTTCATCCATAGTAATGCGTTAGACTTAGCCTTTGCAGGAGATAGCTTGTCAGCCTTAGTGAAGATGATAGAGAAGGGAATATTGCTCTCTCCCAACCAATCGACAAACTCACGATCTATCTTCTGTTGCTCATGTCGAATATCAATGAGAACAAACACATTGACGAGTTGTTTGCGCTGTAGGATGTATTGCGCTATCATCTGCTCCAGCTTGTTACGTACCGTCTTAGAGTTCTTAGCATAGCCATAACCAGGGGAGGTCAACCAAATACCATTCATTATTAATGATGAAGTGGTTGATGAGTAAAGTCTTACCAGGCTTAGCTGATGTCTTAGCCAATCCTTTATGGTTGCATAACATATTTATAAGACTTGATTTACCAACATTAGAGCGTCCGATAAATGCATATTCTGCTTTTGTATCATCAGGACATTTTGATAAACTAGGCGATGATATAGTAAATTCTGATTTCTTAATTATCATTCCGATTTATGTATAATTGTGTACCCTATGTTGCAAAGATACTAAAAACTTAAGAGCTAGGGCTGGTTAGTTGATAGTTTTTTAGTAATTTTGCAGAAAAGCAAAGAGCAATGAAGCAAATTAATTGGGGTTTTATAGGCTGTGGGGAGGTCACAGAGAAGAAGTCAGGACCTGCGTTTAATGAGGTTATGGGCTCACATGTAGTAGCTGTTTTTAGTCGTAGCGAACTGAAGGCACGCTCTTATGCCGAACGCCATAATATTAGAAAATGGTACACAGATGCGCAGGAGTTAGTTGATGATCCTGATGTGAATGCCGTATATATTGCGACGCCACCTGCTGCCCATGCCACATTCGCTATCATGGCAATGCGTGCTGGTAAGCCTTGTTACATAGAGAAGCCATTGGCTGCATCTTACGAGGATTGTGTTCGTATCAATCGTATATCAGAACAGACGAATGTTCCTTGCTTCGTTGCTTATTACCGCCGTTATCTTCCATACTTTCAAAAGGTAAAGGAGATAATAGATAATGGTACAATCGGAAATATCCTAACCGTGCAAGTACGCTTTGCTGTACCACCGCGCGACCTAGATTATAAGAGTAATGTACAACATCCGTGGCGATTACAGTCGAATATCTCTGGTGGTGGATACTTTTACGACTTAGCTCCCCACCAGTTAGACTTACTTCAGAACTTCTTTGGTGTTATTGTTAAGGCACATGGCTATACAGCTAATAGAGCCGGACTTTATGATGTTGAAGACACTGTAAATGCTGTCTTCCGTTTCGAGAATGGTCTTACAGGAAGTGGTGCTTGGTGCTTTGTCGCCCATGAGAGTGCGCGTGAGGATCATATTGAGGTTTATGGGACAAAGGGACGTCTGTCGTTCTCTGTCTATACATACACGCCCATCCACCTCTGTACAAGTGAGGGCGAAAAGGATATAGAAGTAGCTAATCCGCCTTACGTTCAGTTACCAATCATTAAGTCCGTCATAGAAGATATGCAGGGATATGGCTCTTGCGATTGTACAAGTATCAGTGCTACCCCAACGAACTGGGTGATAGATCGTATTCTTGGTAAGATATAGAAGCCTTACTACATTTACATATTATTCAAATCCGTGTTATCAATGAATCAGTTTATTAATCGTTGTGTTTTGTTATCATTCCTCTTGTTCTTCATGGGAATAGGGATAGCGAATGCACATACTTCTACAAGGGCGATTGGTAACCTGGAACATACACTTGACACTATACGCTGGATGCGAATAGATTCTAGTGCTTATAGGAATAAGGTGGAATACCACAAGAAGAGAAAGACTGGCTATAAGTTCAATGACATAGATACAAGCTATATTGAGCCACAGCGATATAACTTTACTACGATGCTACAGAATACGAACACTTACGAGGTGTATCGTATAGCGAGCGATAAAGGGCAAAGCATTACTTTTGCTCCAGAGGCTAATATCCGCATTGGACCTTACTTCGGTTGGCGGTGGATATTCCTAGGTTATACTGTCGATATCACGCATTTACTACGCAAGATTAATGATAAGCGCAGGCAGGAATATGATTTAAGTTTGTATAGTTCGATGCTAGGCATTGACATCTATTACAGAAGGACTGGTAACGATTATAAGATACGGCAACTCTATCTTGGTGAGACTATTAATACAGACCCCATAAAGGGGGCTGGCTTTGATGGATTAACCTCAAGTATCAAAGGTTTCAATATCTATTATATCTTTAATCACCGCCGTTTCTCTTATCCTGCAGCCTTTAGTCAAAGCACCATACAACGTCGCTCTGCGGGTAGTCCGTTATTAGGTATCGGTTACACAAGACATACGCTCGAGGTTGATTGGAAGGAGCTAAACAACCTTGTCGCTAATCGTCTAGGAGGGAGCGTTGCGGTGGATAGCACTTTGATGTTCGATAAGATAAAGTACACGGATATATCTGTTAGTGGTGGCTATGCCTATAATTGGGTCTTTGCCCACAACTGGCTTCTTGCTAGTTCGTTGTCTGTTGCACTGGCTTACAAGCAGAGCTCGGGCGACGTGACACATAAGCGTTTCTCCATCAGTGACTTTAAGTTCAATAACATCAACATAGATGGTATCGGGCGTTTTGGGCTTGTATGGAACAATAGTAAGTGGTATGCAGGTATGAGCATGATACTCCATGCTTACAATTACAGGCGTAGTAACTTCTCAACAAATAACTTCTTTGGTAGTGTTAACCTCTATGTAGGCTTTAACTTTGGTAAGAGGAAAGCGAAGAAGAAGGAAGGTTATCAAGAACAGAAAGAATAAGTGATGAAACAGAAGTATAGCATAATAGGGCTGTTCCTCATGACATTGACTGCATGTGGGGCTAAGACGATAGAGAATAAGCATAAACAGCAGAGGATAGTGGCTGAAAAGATAGAAGATAGTTCCGTGAGTGCTGAACATCATGCGAACAAAGACGCCTTACCTGCTTATATTGATTCTTATTCTAAAGCAGACAGCACACTGGTATGTGGTATCTTACAAGATATGGCTGCACAAAGGCATAGTCTATCACATGAGGAGCTTATCCTCACGATAGCCCGCAAGTTTATAGGTGTTCCTTACGTTGCGCACACGTTGGATAAGAATGAGGAGGAAAGGCTCGTCGTCAATTTACATGGCTTAGATTGCACCACCTATGTTGAGGCTGTGACGGCTCTAACGCTATGTGCTGAGCGCGGCAAACATAAGTTCTCTGATTATGTACACCAATTAGAACTGATTCGTTATCGTGGCGGTAAGATGAGCTACGTGAACCGTCTTCACTATTTCCATTGGTGGTTGGAGGACAATGTGCGCATGGGATTTGTCAAAGAGATTAACACGCCTAACCCACCTTTTACAGCGGTACAAACATTGAAAATAAACTATATGAGCCTTAACGCAAAGGCGTATGATATGCTAAAGAATAACCCGAGGCGTGTGGCTGAACTCAAGAAATTAGAGGATGCTAGTAACGGAACAAAGGTGCGCTATATCCCTACTGCCTTGCTGAATAATAACAACGAGTTGCGAGAGGTTATCCATGATGGCGACATCATAGCTATTGTAACTAACAAGCGGGAACTCGATACAACTCATCTCGGCTTTGCCGTTTGGCATGAGGACGGACTCCATCTCATGAACGCCTCCAGTCTTAAGAAGAACGGCAATAGGGTGGTGGAACCTACCGAAACGTTCTATCAGTATATGACGTCACGACCATCGAATATCGGTATTCGTGTTGCTAGAATCAAATAAACGGAACACACGGGAACTCATCTCCTCACTTTATCTACATCATGATTATAATTGCTACGATTGCAGTCTACTTCTGCATACTCTTACTCATCAGTTTGCTTACAGGGCGCAAAGCCGATAACGAGACTTTCTTCCGTGCCAATGGTAAGTCACCATGGTATTTGGTGGCGTTTGGTATGATAGGTGCTAGTATCTCGGGCGTGACTTTTGTAAGTGTACCAGGTATGACGCTCACGAGTGATATGACCTATATGCAAACCTGTTTGGGCTTTATCGTGGGTTACTTTCGTCGTGGCTTATCTGCTATTACCCGTTTATTATCGTCTACGCCTGACAACCATCTATACTTATTTGCAAACCCGTCTCGGCAATAGGAGTTACAAGACGGGCGCAGCCTTCTTCCTCTTGTCAAAGATGGCAAGTGCCGCCGTTCGCTTCTATGTTGTCTGCATGATACTCCAGCAATTCGTTCTCGACAAATATGCCATTCCGTTTCCCGTAACCGTTGTTGTGTTGGTTGCATTGATATGGCTCTATACACGGAGGGGCGGAATACGCACCCTTGTATTGACCGATACCTTTCAAACACTTTGTATGCTTCTTGCTCTGTTGCTCATAATATATAAGGTAGTGGATGTACTCGGATTGAATCTCCCTCAAGCCGTGCAAGCCATTGCAGCAGATAGCCATTCGCGTATCTTTGTATTAGATGATTGGGTATCAACACAGAACTTTTGGAAGCAGTTCCTTAGCGGTATCTTCATCGTCATTGTGATGACTGGACTTGATCAGGACATGATGCAAAAGAATCTTACTTGTAAGACTTTGCGTGAGGCACAAAAGGATATGTGCAGTTATGGCTTCGCATTCGCCCCCGTCAATCTCCTGTTCTTAGCCCTGGGAATCTTATTGATGATGTATTACCAACGGGTGGGGCAAGCTCTCCCAGCTGTATCGGACGATTTGATGTTACAAGTCATAGCAGGCGGGCAATTAGGTACATGGGTCGTAATTTTGTTTACGATTGGTATTGTCGCAGCCTGTTTCTCCAGTGCTGATTCTGCCCTGACAGCCCTAACCACAACCTTCTGTGTTGATATCTGTAACCAACGCAAGGACGAGCGGTTGCGCAAGTGGTCTCACCTCGGTGTTTCCGTTGTGTTCGTGTTGTTTATCCTCATCTTCCGTTATGTCAATTCCACGAGTCTGATAGATGCCGTCTATACAATCGTCTCTTACACTTACGGACCTCTCTTAGGTCTTTTCGCCTTTGGTCTTTCAACGAAACGCAAGGTGAATGATCGCTATGTTCCATTTATCGCTATTGCCAGTCCGCTCCTATGTTTTGCCTTAGACATGATTGTTTCTAACGCTACAGGATATAAGTTTGGCTACGAACTACTGATGTTGAATGGACTCCTAACTTACGTAGGCTTGTGGCTGAATAAGGCTCATCTTCTTTCTAATAAATAGTACTTACGAGCGTGAGTTTATTGTAATATCTCCCGAAGACTTACTATATCTGATTCGTTCTAATAGGTTTGTCCTTCTGAAGACTTATTATATCCGATTCGTTCTAACAGGTTTGCCCAGTTTCTCTCATCTGTTTGCGAATCGTTATACACCTGTTCCTGCATTCTTTCTAACATGTTGCGCATCCCTTTCTCACGTGTTCCTGCATTCTTACTCACCCGTTCTCCATCTCTTTCTCACGTGTTGTGCATCTCTTTCTCACGTGTTGTGCATCATTTACACACGTATGTAAAGTTAGTCTCATCATGATGAGACACAAGTTTCATCACGATGAGACACTGGTTTCATCATGATGAGACACTCGTTTCACCATGGTGAGAATAAGAAAAGACACGGAACACAAAGACGCAAGACGCATGAGAAAGAGATGCGCAACACGTGAGAAAGAGATGGAGAACGGGTGAGAAAGAAGGCGGAAACCTATTAGTCAAAGAGCGTGCATAGGGTGTAAGTCTATAGGTTTAGTATAAGATTGCAAGTAATCGAGTAGGTTACTGAGGGAATATTTTAAAAGCGTATGAATAGTATATAGCACTAAACGAATAAAGCCCAGACTTATGTAAGTCTGAGCTTTATTAATATGTGATTGAAAACAGATTACTTATTCTTCTTCAACTTTCTCCACGTATGCATCAATAGCGGCAACAGCTGTGATGTTTACGATGTCACGAACGGAACTCTCGAAAGTCGGTAAAGTGGATTGGCTTGTTCAATCCCATCTGAATCGGACCAATGACTTCCGCCTCTGGGCTTAACGCCTGCAGGAGTTTGTAACCACTATTAGCCGATGACAAGTCAGGGAACACGAGCGTGTTGACATCCTTGCCTTTTAGGCGTGTGAATGGGAATTTCTCGTCACGTAGCTCCTTGTTCAAAGCGAAGTTAACTTGCATCTCACCATCGATAGCGAGGTCTGGACACTCGGCTTGCAACTTCGCAACAGCCTCACGCACCTGCTCTGGAGAGCCTCCATTATCTGAGCCGAAGTTAGAGAATGAGAGCATTGCAATAGCTGGCTCATCATTGAAGAACTTAACGGAATGGGCTGCCAAACGTGCCACATCAGTTAGGACATCACTATCTGGATGGCGGTTGATCAAGGTGTCTGCGATGTAGAATACACCCTTCTTTGTATTCAGAATATGCATTGTTCCGAAGTGTTTATACTCGGGACGGATACCGATAACTTCCTTCGCAACCTTAATCGTATTGCTGTATTTGGTGTATAGACCCGTAATAAACGCATCGGCATCACCATTCTCAACCATTGACATACCATAGTAATTGCGCTCATACATCTTATCGTATGCCTCCTCGAAGGTGTATCCCTCACGGGCACGCTTCTCGGCTAAATGCTTGGCGTAAGTGGCGCGGTGACCTTGCTCCTTATCGGCACGCATATCAATGATTTCTATGTCACTGATGTCCAACTTCAGGCGATTCGCCACACGATTCAAGCGGTCTTGATTACCTAAAAGGATAGGTACGCAAATGCCTTCTTGCTTTGCTTGTACAGCTGCCTTCATCATCGTGGGGTGACCACCTTCGGCAAAGACAATGCGCTGTGGGTGCTGAGCAGCTGTTGCGTGGAGTGAGCGGGTGAGCTTTGTCTCTTGCCCTAGCATCTGGCGCAGGTGCTGCTTGTAGGCATCGAAGTCCTTGATTGGCGTGCGGGCTACGCCGCTATCCATAGCAGCCTTAGCTACGGCAGCACTTACCTCAGTAATCAGTCGTGGATCGACTGGCTTCGGGATGAAATACTTAGGACCAAAGGTGAGGTCGTTTACATGATAAACCTCATTGACAACGTCTGGTACCGTTTGTTTAGCTAGGTCGGCAATAGCATGTACGGCCGCCATCTTCATCTCTTCGTTGATAGCCTTCGCATGTACGTCCAATGCTCCACGGAAGATATAAGGGAAGCCAATTACGTTGTTAATCTGGTTGGGATAATCTGATCGACCCGTTGACATGATTACGTCTGGGCGAGCAGCAATAGCGTCATCGTATGAAATCTCTGGTACTGGATTGGCAAGAGCAAATACGATAGGTTTCTCGTTCATAGAACGAATCATATCCTGTGAAAGTATGTTACCCTTTGATAGTCCAACGAATACATCAGCGCCTTTGATAGCTTCTTCCAATGTGTGGACATCACGACGATCAGTAGCGAACAATGCTTTCTGTGGTGTGAGGTTCTCACGATCTGAAGTGATGACACCCTTAGAATCTAGCATTACGATATTCTCTTTCTTAACGCCCAATGCTACGTACATCTTCGTACATGAAATAGCTGCAGCACCAGCACCATTCACTACGAGTTTGACCTTACTAATATCTTTACCAGCTACCTCTAAGGCGTTCTTCAAACCAGCAGCAGAGATGATTGCAGTACCGTGTTGGTCGTCGTGCATTACAGGGATATCTAGTGTGCGCTTTAATCGCTCCTCGATCGCAAAGCACTCTGGTGCCTTAATGTCTTCAAGATTAATACCACCAAAGGTAGGTGCAATCTTTTCTACAGCTTCGCAGAACTTATCCGGGTCTTGCTCGTTAACCTCTATATCGAATACATCAACACCACCATATATCTTGAATAACAAACCTTTACCTTCCATAACAGGTTTGCCACTCATTGCACCTATATTACCTAAACCAAGAACGGCTGTACCATTACTGATAACAGCAACTAAGTTACCTTTTGCTAGTGTATTTATATACGTCATCAGGGTTCTGCTGTATCTCCAAACAAGGATATGCAACACCTGGTGAATAAGCCAAACTCAAGTCTGTTTGGGTGCTATAAGGCTTCGTTGGTTTTACTTCAATCTTTCCTGGACGACCGTTATGATGGTATTCCAAAGCGGCCTCTTTTGTTACCTTGACCATAATCTTATATAATTTTTTCTCGTGAATTATTTTATACGTAGCCACAAAGATAATAAAACTACCTAAAAAGCAGATACCATTCCCAAAGTTTTTTGTAATTTTGCAGAAAATTGAAACTATTAATGCAAAATACAAATAATGAGACTGTCTATCGACAGAAGCTAAAGGGGAAGATTCTTAAGATTGCAGCTACATTATTCCATCAACATGGCATTAAAGCAAGTTAAGATGGATGATATAGCTAGTGATTTAAAGATATCAAAGCGTACATTATATGAGATTTACGAGACGAAGGAGGACTTACTCTTTGAAGTTTACAGCGTAGGGCAGATATAGAACGCCAACAGGTTATAGAGTTTGATAAGCCTGGTATGAACGTTATCAACATTATTCTTGAGGTCTATAGGGTTCGAACATCAGAGTTTATCACGATTAATCCTCTCTTCTTTGAAGACCTTCAGAAATATCCCAATCTGTTAAGCTATGTGAGGAGATTGCATGAAAACAGAGAGGCAGAGATGGTGGACTTTATAGAAAGAGGTAAGAAAGAAGGCTATTTCCTTGAGCATGTAAACTATGATATAGTTCGTGAACTTTCATTTGCTTCAGAGCAGTTTGTTATGAATAATTGCCTCTTTAAAAAGTATGATATGAAGGAATTAAGTCGTATTATGATCATGTTGTTTGTTAGAGGTGTCTGCACAGATAAAGGTATTAAGCTATTGGATCAATACTTCTCTGAAAGCTAATACAGCCTTTACCAATAAAGATATAGTAAGGATAACTTCCATTAAAAGATAATTAAGATGAAGACTAACACATATAAAACGCTACTATTAACATGCTTAGTAGTAGTCTTTCTCTTGTTACTTCATTTCCTACCAACATTCAAGATAGGGGATACAGAACTGAGAGAAATTGATATCTTAAGTGATTTATCACGACAGAAGAAAGAGCTGAAAGATGTAATTCCTGCTCCTAAAACTCCTTCTACAACCCTTGCGTTGGAGAAGGATGGGAAAGTCATTAACTTCAAAGAGCAGTGGCCAAAAGGAACAGAACGTATCGTCGACTATTCTGAAGGTAAGCCAGGGGGTATGGATCACTTCTATGAGCAATTAACAGCATTGAAGGAGAAGAAGAACTTAGGTCGTCCTGTTCGTATTGCTTACTTTGGCGACTCTTTTATAGAAGGAGATATTCTCTTGGCAGACCTTCGTGAGGAACTCCAGAAGTATTATGGTGGAGAAGGCGTTGGATGGTTAGATGCTGGTAATGACCTTAATCAATACAAGCATACAACAACTCAGAAGTTCACCGGACTTACAGAACATCTAGTGAAGAAGCCTGATTCTTATGATGTTCTTCAAGCAGGTATGGCGGAACGTTATTATCCTCTTTCAGGACGTGCAAACATTAGCCCTTGCTCCTTTCATGGCTCATGAATATCCAAGAACTGAAAAGTGGAGTACAACACAGCTTTACCTGCGTGCGAAGAATGGTGCTAGTGTGACTTTCCATATTGATGGAGGTAAGTCTACTACCGAACAGGTTTCGCCTTCTCCTAATGTTCAGATGGTAAGATTCAACGGAGCAACCTCTCATGCTTCTATAGATATTTCAGGTACTAATGCAACTCTCTTTGCGACAGCACAAGAAGGCAATGGTGGTATAGTTCTTGACAACTTTAGTATGCGTGGTTCTAACGGGACTATCTTTATCAAAACTACCAGAGACCACACTCCGTCAGTTTGCTCAAGTTCGTCCTTATGATCTCATTGTCTTCCAATTTGGAGCAAATGCTATCACTCCTGCATCTAAGGAAAGAGAGTTACAAACATATACCTCTAAGATGAAAAGTGTCATACAACTCTTCCATAAGTGCTTCCCAACAGCAAGTATACTTGTGATAGGTGCGCCAGATAGAGGGCTCGAAGTCTTCATCTGATGGTACAATGGAGGGAGTCAAGATGCTTGTTGGTTATCAAGACCAAATGGCTTCCGATTGTAAAGTTGCTTTCTATAGTCTCTATAAAGCAATGGGTGGACCTGGCACAATGATGCGCCTTGTTGATGAGAAGAATATGGGTTCTAAAGACTATGTTCATATTAATTTTAAGGGTGGTAAGTATGTTGCACCACGCATCTTCAAGTCAATAGTTGCTGGTCAGAACAACTACGCAAGAAAGATGAAACTTATACAGAAATAATAATCCAAAGTATATTACTATAATGATCCAAGATATATTATTTTATTTCGCATCACTAGATTTTAGCAAGATTGCTAACATCTTACTCTATAATCCCCCACGAGCCTTTACTCTTCTCTTCTGGGGCTTTCTTGTTCATCTTCCTCTTCTTTATGCTTGTCTATTTCTGCTTGCGTAAGAAGGTCGATGCACGCCTATTGTTCGTAACCCTCTTCTCTTACTATTTCTTTTATAAGAGTAGTGGTTTCTATTTCTTCCTACTTCTAATTGTCACTGTCAGCGACTTCTATATTGCACGACGGGTAGCACGTGGGAAGTATCCACGATTATGGTTAATTTTGAGTCTCCTCATTGATTTAGGTTTACTTGCATACTTCAAGTACACAAACTTCTTTGCTGGTCTTATCGCACAGATGATAGGAGGAAACTTTCAACCATGGGACATCTTCTTACCTGTCGGCATTAGCTTCTACACTTTCAAGACGATCTCTTACGTAGTTGATATCTATAGGAAGAAAGCACAACCCATGGAGTCATTGCTAGACTATGCCTTCTATGTAAGTTTCTTTCCAACGTTGTTGGCTGGACCAATTACACGTGCAACCGACTTTGGTCCACAGATTCGTAAGCCTTTACACATCTCTCCAGAGATGTTTGCACGTGGTGTATTCTTCATCATTATAGGTCTGTTCAAGAAAGCTGTTATTTCAGATTATATCTCACAAAACTTTGTAGATCGAATCTTCGATAACCCTACCTTGTTCTCTGGTGGTGAGGTATTGTTGGGGCTTTATGGCTATACAATTCAAATCTACTGTGACTTTTCGGGCTATTCAGATATGGCTATAGGTATTGCCTTATTGATGGGTTATGAAATACCGATGAACTTTAATGCGCCGCTAACAGCTGATTCCATGACTGACTTCTGGCGTAGATGGCATATCTCTCTCTCGACATGGATTCGCGACTATGTTTATATATCTTTAGGGGGAAACCGAAGAGGAACGTTCTTCATGTACATCAATCAAATGATCGCCATGACAGCTTGTGGTTTATGGCACGGAGCTTCCCTTAACTTCGTTCTATGGGGCGTTATCCATGGCGCGCTTGTTTGTCTACATAAGTTCTGGTCGCAAACTATAATGCGTCATGATCGGCACTATCACCCAGCGGGCATTCGTCGCTTCTTCTCAGTATTGATCACCTTCCACGTTCTCTGTTTTACATGGATATTCTTCCGCTGTCGTGACTTTGAAAGTGCATGGATTATGATCAAGCAAATGTTTACGAAAATTCAATCCATCGGTTCTCCCCGATGTCTTTGTAGCTTATAAGTATGTCTTTGCTCTAATGGCATTTGCATTGATTACCCATTTCTTGCCTAACTCTTGGCAAAATAATAGTGTGAAGTTGTTGCAAAAGGGTGGGGTTGTTCTTTCTGCTGTAGCTATCACCATCGTGATATTTATCATCATGCAGGTGAAGAGTTCAGACGTACAACCATTTATTTACTTCCAATTCTAAATAGTCTAACTGCTCTTTATGAAATCGTTTCAATTTCGTGAGGCAGTACAAGATAGTTGGATAACCTTGATGTGAATAAAAAGAGTTGGATGTTTTATAAAAAATAAGAGAATAAGAACTCATTTCCTCTCTTTCTCTATACATTAGTTGTATGTGCCCAAATGCTCTCAATGAAAGTGTTTGGGCACTTTTATTGAGGGCTTAATTGATGTCTAACTAAAAGTCCATTTCACCTCTAACTTAAAGTACTATCGTCGTTTAACTTAAAGTACAAACCTACATTAACTTAAAGTCTATTTGTAGTTTAAGTTAAAGTCTAATTGCTGTTTAAGTTATAGCATAATTCCTCATTTAAGATAGAGTAATGGCAGTGGTTACTCTATCATCAAATTATCGGTTCTTATGCTTTACATACCACTTATGAACGAAGAATGTATAAAAGATAAGGCTGATAATAAGCACTATCAAACTTACCCATAAAACCAATATGCGGTTACGATGAAGTAAGGCAAAAGAAAGAACTAATCCGATACCTATTCCTGTCTCCCAAGCTAGTATAAACGTACTTTGACTTGTGCCACGTTGGCAGTGTCCTGCTAGCTTAATAAAGAAGAGTAAGAAACGACTACCTATGATACCAACGCCAAAACCTATAAGTATGGGGGCTATATAAGTTACACTTGATTGGTTCCTTGTGAGCATTAATAAGACAGCTCCTCCCATAAATAACAAACCTGTTGTGGCTTCACTACGAAGGTCGGCATTACTGAAGGCAAATCGTTCGGCTAATAACGCAAGGATGAAGCCTAGCATTATAAAAGCATAGAACCTTGGGGTTTGCTCAATCGTTAACAACAAGCCCACGACAATGGTGATGAGGGTTGTGTTAATAAACAACCAATGACTACCCTTTAATAAGAATCTATCTAAGGAGAATCTGCATAGATCTTCATTAGGTAATCTAAATGGAAAACGTACAAAGCTAACAAGGATAAAGGATAGTGCTACACAGCAACATGATACCAATAGCACGGAACCAAAGTTCATAGAATGATAAATGGTTAACCCTACTATCGGTCCTAATGCTAGTGCAAAACGTCCGAACCATGTTACTGCATGATTAGCCTCGGTGCGATGTACAGCCTCAACATTATCAATTACAAGTGTACTCAACAAGACTAGTTGTGATAAGCCATAGAACGAACCTTGTAAGAATCGTAAACCAACTAGAAAGACATAGTCTATGTTGATATAGGCATTGTTGCCAAATAATAGAGTATGGCTGTCACTGCTAATAGCAATAGCGTTGATAGTAAGAACACCATCTTACGGCGATAACGTTGCACGAGATAAGCCGAACTATTGCCAAAGAGATACATTCCAACAAAGAAGATTCCTAATACCAACGCTATCTGTGGCATCGTATACCCATCACTCCTCAGTCGTATCGGTATAGCTGGAATCAACATATAGGATGACATAACCAACAGCAGGTTTGCTATTGCCAGTGTCCAAAAGTGCTATCCCATAACCGTACATGAATAGGGGTATTCTGAGTATCCATAATCCTTGCCTTTAATATCAACTAAGCCTTAACGCTTTGAGGTTTCTTAATAATAACTTAATAAGACTCTTCAATAGAAGGGAAAGACTTCTCCTTTACACACTTAATGTATTCTTGTACTCCTTCTGTCATGCACTTATTGACATCGGCAAAATGGCGTAAAAACTTAGGCTTGAAACCTTGTGTCATTCCAAGAGCATCGGCATATACAAGTACTTGACCATCCGTTTCATTACCTGCGCCAATACCAATAGTAGCTGCCTTTACCATTGAGGTTACCTTTGCTGCCAATGCAGATGGTACTTTCTCTAGTGTGATAGCACTAACACCTGCGGCATCTAACGCTAAGGCATCGTCAATGAGTTTCTGTGCTTCTGCGTCTTCTTTTGCACGAAGCCCATAACCACCAAACTTATGAATACTCTGTGGAGTTAAACCAAGGTGACCAATGACAGGAATGCCAGCATCAACAATACCTTTGACAGTGTTAGCAATCTCTTGACCGCCTTCCATCTTTACTGCACCAGCACCAGTTTCCTTTATAATGCGTATAGCATTACGAATCCCCTCTTCACGGCTTACCTGATAAGAGCCAAATGGCATATCACAAACAACAAGGCAATGTTGGCAAGCCCTAACAACAGCACGTGCATGGTAAATCATCTGATCAATAGTAATAGGGGTTGTGTCCTGATTACCTGCCATTACATTAGAAGCTGAATCGCCAACAAGAATACTATCAATACCAGCAGCGTCGATTATCCCTGCCGTTGTGAAATCGTAAGCTGTCATTTGAGTTATCTTCTCACCTGCAGCCTTCATTTCTAATAGTGTCTTTGGCTGTTACTTTCTTCTTATCTGTTGTTAAATATCCCATATATACCTTTTACCTTATTTTAAGTTTGTGTGTGCAAAGGTACTTGTTTTTAGTTATTTGGCAAAGTAAAACCAATATAATTGCGGATAACCTTATCCGTGTATTTCTTTATTTCATGTATAGGATTCGTTGTAGCTAAGCCAATCACACAAGCACCTGATGCTACACCAGAACGCAATCCATTAAAGCTATCTTCAAACACAACACATTCCTTGGATTGTACTCCAAAGCGTGCTGCTGCCTTTAAATAACAATCTGGTGAAGGCTTGCTTTCTTCAAAGTCTTCAGATGTTAAGATTGCATCGAAATAGGATTGAAACTCTGGATGTTTACGATAAACATTTTGCATCTTCTCACGATTGGAACTTGTAACAACAGCTGTCTTTATCCCTTTCGACCTAAGCGCTTTAACGAAAGGTCTCAAAGCCGTCAACATAGTTGAAAGGCATACTCTGTTCAAACTCATTCAGCTTATTTGTTATTTCTTGTTGTTTCTTCTCCTCCCCAGCGAAATATTTATCATAGATTTGGACTAAGGTCTGCCCCTTAATGATATATTCAAAGTCGGTTATTTCAGGGCAATATTCCTTCTTCATTTCACTCCAAAACGAGGTATATAATGACTCGGTTTCAAACACAACTCCATCTAAATCAAACAAACAAGCTTTTATCATTCTTTCTCCTTATTAATATTCTATACAATGCAAAGTTACGAAAACTTTTTGTAACTTTGCCTTCGCTAATCGATAATTAGGAAGGATACGGGTGCTGTTGATGAGTATTCTTCGTAGCATATAACAATACAACTAATGATTGATATTATAAAGAAATACTTCCCTAGTTTAACTACAGAACAGGAGGAGCAGTTTAATGCGCTTAATGCTTTGTATCATGAATGGAATGCGAAGATAAACGTTATCTCTCGTAAGGACATTGATAATCTCTATGAGCATCATGTTCTTCATTCTCTTGCAATAGCTAAGGTTATAAACTTTCGGGATGGTACTAATGTGTTAGACTTTGGAACAGGTGGAGGGTTTCCTGGTATTCCACTTGCCATTCTCTTTCCTGAAGCTAATTTCAAACTCATTGATGGTACTGGAAAGAAGGTGCGTGTTGCACAAGAAGTAGCTTCTGCGATAGGGCTTACTAACGTTCTTCCTGCACATCTAAGAGGGGGAGGAAGAGAAAGGTAAGTTTGATTTTATTGTATCTCGTGCCGTCATGCCTCTTCCGGATTTAATGAAGATTGTCAAAAAGAATATAGCTCGTGACCAGCATAATGTCTTGCCCAATGGTGTAATAGTTCTTAAAGGAGGAAACCTTGAAGAGGAGTTGAAACCTTATAAGAATATTGTGGAGAAGACAGAGATATCACAATGGTTTGATGAGGAATGGTTTAAAGGGAAATATCTTATTTATGTACCAGGATAAGTCATATAGTAACCTTATTCAAACGACTCTATCTTACAATTAACATCCAAAGAAATGCTAAGAATCCAGACTTTTGAGGTTAATCCTCTACATGAGAATTGTTATGTCATCAATGATGAAACAAAGGAATGTGTCATCATTGATTGCGGTGCACTTACTGAAACAGAACAGAATGCTGTCATTGCGTATATAAATGAGGAGGGCTTAAAACCTATTCATAATCTTGGTACACACGGACATTTAGATCATCATTTTGGCGATGCTGCAATTCTATCTGCATTTAACTTACAACCAGAGGTTGCAGAAGGGGACAAGGTGCTCATGCAGCACCCGAAAGAAGCTGCCTTGCAAATGTTAGGGATGGATTTGAATATAGACCTTCCTGCTGGTAATTTGAAACTTACCGAAAATGAGGATGTTAAGTTTGGTTCGCATACCTTTAAAATCATTCGAACACCTGGTCACTCACCCGGCTCTGTATCGTTCTATTGTGCAGAGGAGAATGTATTGTTTACTGGCGATACGCTCTTTAAAGGAAGTATAGGTCGAACGGACTTCCCTGGGGGAAGCATGTTTCAAATAATTAGTAGTCTGCGTGAACTTGCACAATTACCAGATAAGACGATTGTCTATCCGGGGCATGGACCACAAACTTCTATTGGGTTTGAACTTGCTCATAACCCATATATGGACAGATAATTAGCAGACGATCGAATGCAAAAGAAAAGTGTTACGCCAGAAAAGATTCTCTTAGGGATTGATCCAGGTACTAATGTCATGGGCTATGGAGTTTTACGTGTTCGTGGCAATAAGGCGGAACTCGTTGTTATGGGTGTAATAGATATGCGCAAAGAGAAAGATGTCTATCTACGCTTAGGTAAAATATTCGATCGTGTTTCTGGTATCATAGCGGAGTACCTTCCTGACGAACTAGCTATTGAGGCTCCCTTCTTTGGCAAGAATGTACAATCAATGCTAAAGCTTGGGCGCGCTCAAGGTGTAGCGATTGCCGCCGCTATTCATCGTGACATTCCAATACAAGAGTATGCTCCTTTAAAGATTAAAATGGCAATCACGGGCAATGGTTCTGCATCCAAGGAACAAGTTGCAGGTATGTTACAGAAACTCCTTCACCTACGTGATGATCAAATGCCACACTTTATGGATGCTACCGATGCTGTTGCTGCTGCTTATTGCCACTTTTTGCAAATGAGTCGCCCTATAACTGATGCCCAACACTACTCCTCTTGGAAGGACTTTGCTAGGAAGAATGCAGAGAGAATTAAATAGGAATTAGCACCCGATTGTTGGTGCTGTTTAAAGGTCGTTCATACTTTAAGTTAAACGAGGCTTGTACTTTAAGTTAAACGAGGCTTGTACTTTAAGTTAAACGACGTTTGTACTTTAAGTTAAAGGGCAATCGTACTTTAAGTTAAAGGTTGAATGCTGTTTCACTTTGTGTTTCATAGAGAGTGAAATGAGAGATGAAAGCTACTTTAAAGTATTGTGTTTTCCATTGAAATGAATGAGTCGCAACGCACTTATAGTTATCTAAAAAAGTCACCATACTTTGCATTCTGAATATGCTGTAAGTAGGGTGACTTATGATTTTATACCTTTATCTTGATAGGATTGATATCAGATGAAGGATAAAGAAAAAACTTTAATCGATGTTCTCAAGAACGGCTAAGAGATGATCCCAAACCATTTGAACGGTTGGGATAAGCAAACATTCATCTGGTGTGTGGACATATCGTAATGTTGGTCCGAAGCTAATCATATCAAGCTCTGGATACTTCTCTGAGAATAGACCGCACTCTAATCCTGCGTGGATACCGAGGACACGTGGCTCTTTTCCGAAGAGTTTCTTATACTGTTCAACGGCGACATTTACTAACTCGGAATTAGGATTCATTTTCCATGCAGGGTAACTGTCGTTTACAACAACTTCGGCTCCAGCTAATTCGAAGCAAGCACGAACAGTGTTAGTCATGTTCTCAAGGTTACTCATAACGTTAGAGCGTTGTGAACTAACGATGACGAGCTTGTCTTCTGAAGTCTGGATGCTAGCAACATTGCTTGATGTTTCCACCATATAGGCTAAAGCCTCATCTTGACAATTTGTCAATGGACCATTATCAAGAGCTTGAAGTGCAAGGATCGCATTGTGAGAAACCTGTTTAGGCATAACCAATGCCGCATCAGCACTTTGAAGTGACCATTCCATCGAGGTATCTGTTACGTGAAATTCATCTTCAACGTTCTTGCTAAAGATGTTCCAATCAGCTTTCACCTCATCCTTATGGTTTGCTGGGACAGCAAAGAGTATTTTACCATCACGAGGGATTGCATTATGCATCTTACCCGAGTTCCACTGACTCAAACGTAGATCTAATTTGTTTTGTTCCATATAGAGGAAACGTGCAAGGACTTTGATTGCATTCGCACGCTTCTTGTTAATGTCATCACCAGAATGACCGCCGACTAACCCTTTCAAACTAGCTTCCATAAAGAAGTAGTCCTCTGGAGCTTGCTCACGTTCAAAACTGAATGTAGCAGTTGTGCTATTACCACCAGCACAGCTAACAAAGATCTGACCTTCGTCTTCAGAGTCTAAGTTGATAAGGTACTTCCCAGTCATGAAGTTAGCTTCTAAGCCGAAGGCACCTGTTAAACCAGTCTCCTCGTCGCGAGTAAAGAGGCACTCGATAGGTCCATGTTTAATGTCATCTGAGTCAAGGATAGCTAACTCTAGTGCAACACCAATACCATCGTCAGCACCTAAAGTAGTACCTTTGCGTGCAACCATTCACCATCAACATAAGTTTGAATTGCATCTTTATGGAAGTCAAACTCAACGTCAACAAGTTTGTCACAAACCATATCCATGTGACTCTGAAGAACAACAGTAGGCACATGCTCCATACCCTTCGTAGCAGCCTTAGAGATAAGTACATTCCCCGTCTTATCTACCTTAACATCGAGGTTACGAGCTTTCGCAAACTCTTGTAAATACTTAATCATTTGCTCTTCGTGCTTTGAAGGACGTGGTATCTGATTAATTTTCGCAAACTGCTCGAATACTCGAGCGGGTTTTAATTCTATATTCGCCATATTTAATAATATTTTATTTTGTTATCTTGCTCTTTTATATTACCTTTGCGCCGATAAACAATGCAAAGATAAAGAAAATGCTCGGAACATTATTATACTCATTGTTAATAATTGCTATTGCCATGTTGCTCTTAGGAGTGCGTGTAATGCTAAAGAAGAATGGGAGTTTCCAGTCACAACACATATCAGACAATGCCTACTTAAAGGAGAAAGGTATTAGATGTGTAATAGACCAAGACAAAGAAGCTCGTGCAAAGAACAAAGCTTATTAAAATAATCATTTAAACATACAATAATGAAGAAAACATTTTGTAGTATTGCAATGCTGGCAATGACAACATTCGCTTTTGTTGCGTGTAACAACCAGCCACAGAAGAACGATACAACAGAGACACAGTCAGGTACAACTGCAAGTGCATCAACCTCTGGGGCACAGAAGATTGCTTATGTAGAAATAGATTCTATCATGAGTCAATATACTTATTGGAAAGATGTAACTAAGATTATAAAGGCTAAAGAAGCTAACATTCAACGTACATTAGCTGGAAAGCAGAAGGCTATTCAAACTGCTGCTCTTAACTTCCAACAGAATGCTCAGGCTAATAAGTACACTCAGGCTCAGGCTCAACAGATTCAAGCAAGTATTCAGAAGCAAGCTCAGGATGCTGATGCTCTTCAACAGCGTTTGGGTGCTGAATATCAGAGTGAGGTTGCTAAGTACAATAAGGCTCTCTCTGATAGTGTTCACAATTACTTGAAAGAATACAATAAGGATAAGAAGTATGCTATTATCCTTGCAAAGAGCGGAGATAATATCCTATATGCTGATCCTGCTTACAACATTACAAACGAGGTTGTAAAAGGTATGAATCAAGCTTATAAGGGAATGGGTAAGTAATTGATAACTAAGAATCAATCGGGGTTTCTTGATTGTTACTTATTTATAATAGAAAAGAAGTCAGTTGAAGAAGGTTTCAACTGACTTCTATTATTATATTTAAAGTAGCCCAATACGATAACTCTACTATCTCTATAATCTTGATACAATTCAGTCTACAATCTTTTTACTAATTGTCCTTTAATATACTTCTAATTATAAAAGTAAGGAAAGAACGAATACTTATATATTGGTGAGATAGTTTATTCCACGAATCATGATAGAAAGAGTGCCAATCAAAATAGCAACTTACAGGAGAAGGCTATTTTGATTGGCACTATCTTTATTTATAGCGTTTATTGTGCTTGACTAATATGAATAAAGTTTTAATCATTCATAGAGAGAAGGAACTCCTCGTTATCCTTTGTGCGAGCCATACGATCATGAATAGAGTTCATAGCCTCGATAGGATTCATATCAGCAATGTACTTACGGAGGATCCACATTCTATCAAGTGTTGTGCGGTCTTGCAAGAGGTCATCACGACGAGTGCTAGAAGCTACAAGGTTGACAGCTGGGAATATTCGCTTGTTGCTCAAACTGCGATCGAGTTGTAACTCCATGTTACCCGTACCCTTAAATTCTTCAAAGATAACCTCGTCCATCTTAGAACCAGTATCAATCAAAGCTGTTGCTATAATAGTCAACGATCCACCACCTTCTATATTACGTGCAGCACCAAAGAAACGCTTAGGTTTCTGCAATGCGTTTGCGTCAACACCACCAGTAAGAACCTTACCAGAAGCTGGTGCAACTGTATTGTAAGCACGTGCTAAACGTGTGATAGAATCGAGGAAAATTACCACATCATGCCCACACTCAACCATACGTTTCGCCTTCTCTAGAACAATACCAGCAATCTTCACATGACGTTCTGCTGGTTCATCGAAAGTTGAGGCAATCACTTCCGCATTAACTGTTCGTGCCATATCGGTAACCTCTTCAGGACGTTCGTCTATTAATAGCATCATCAGGTAAGCCTCGGATGATTTGCTGCAATAGCATTAGCAATGTCCTTCATCAAGATAGTTTTACCAGTCTTTGGCTGTGCAACAATCAGTGCACGTTGCCCCTTACCAATAGGGGAGAAGAGGTCAACTATACGTGTAGAGAGATTGGTAGTTTTTGGATCATTACAGAGAGAGAACTTCTCTTCTGGGAATAATGGTGTAAGGTGCTCAAATGGAATACGATCACGTACCTCAGCTGGTTTTCTACCATTGATCATCTCAATACTCGTCAATGGGAAGTATTTCTCTCCTGCGCGTGGGGGACGAACAAAGCATTCAACGACATCACCTGTCTTTAAACCATATTGTTTAATCTGATTGTTTGAGACATAAACATCATCTGGAGAAGAAAGGTAATTATAATCACTTGAACGTAAGAAGCCATAACCATCGGGCATAACTTCTAATACTCCATTTGCCTTGATAATGTTAGTGAAGTCATAAGCCTCCTCATTACTAACCACTGGTGCATCATACATTGCAGGTGTTGAAGGCGTCTGAGTTGGCATAGTAGGCTGGTCAAACATATCGTAGTTTGGTACCGCACCTTGATCCTCTATAGGGAGGTCAACTATAGGTATAAAGTCTGTTCCATCACCTGGATCACCAGCCCAAACCCCTTCAGGGACTACTTCTGTATTATTATGTGCATTGACCTTTTCTTGTAAACGAGCTAAGAGTTCCTCCTTATTCTCGGCATCCTCTTTAACTGGCATGCTTGAGAAATGGTCTTCAGGAATAAAATTATCTTCCATAGCTTCTGGTATAGTTTCTTCAACTACAGGTTTCTGTCTCCTCCTGACTTTTTGTTTCCATCTTCTTAGCCTCTTCTTTGGCTTTGAGTGCAGCTTCAGCGGCAGCGATAGCTTCGAGTTCAGCTTTAGACTTTCTCCCTCTATGCTTAGGCATTGAGGCTAGAATCTCCTCTGGTGTTTTCTCGGTTTCACTTGCTTTTTTAGGTGCTACTTCCTCTTTAAAGAGTGAAGGTTGTGCTTCTCCTGTAGGCTTATTCTTCTTAACATCGAAGTTCTCCCCTTCATCGCCATGCACAGAATATACCCTGTCGGTATCCTTCCGCGTTATTCTTGTGCGCTTCCGCTTTGATTCCGATGGTCGTGCAGTACTAAGCTCTTCAGCCTGACGGTCAAGAATAGCATAAACCAACTTATCCTTGTCGTCGCCTTGATTATATACTGCACCAGACTTCTGAGCAATAGTTTCAAGCTCAGAAACATCTTTCTCTAATAGTTCTTCTTTGCTTAACATATATAATATATGTAGGAAATTATATCTTTGATTTGTTGTGTTTCTTAAAGAGAAACATCAGTAATGTGTCTTTTTGTGCTTGCAAAGGTATAATAATTATTTGACTCCTACAAGAAAAGACATCATTTTTTGCCTTAGTCCTCAATGAAAATTATTAAAAAGGGTAGAAATCAAACCTTATTGATTCTCAACTCTTACACTGATATAAGTAAAGAGGAAGCTCTAACTTAAAGTACGATTTATGTTTAACTTAAAGTATAATTGATGTTTAACTTAAAGTACGATTGAGGTTTAACTTAAAGTACAAGTGTCGTTTAACTTAGAGTATAAAAGACTTTGAAAGAGGACAAGAAAAAAGGCTATAATCTCTAGTTGATTATAGCCTAATTACTATTTCTATAGTTGTCCAATCAATTACTTGATTATTGTTTTATTGATAAGACTTTTAGACATTAACTTTTAAGTCCTTATTGATGCTGTTCACGCAGTAAATCGTTTACTGTTTTAACGGGGTTGAAAGTGATAAGTGGAACTTCAACGAAGATAGTATTCCAGTCGCTCATGGCTCCATTCCAAAGTCCAGGCAACTCTAAAGCTTTCAGTTCACGTCCGTTCTTAGACTTGGAACTAATGAATCCCGTTGACTTATCAACATGCTTTGTTAAATCAAATGGGCTCGCCCTTTATAGTTCTTGATGGCACAAACAATATCCACAGGATTGAAGTGCGTTCCATCGGTAAACATCTTTACATAATCCTTATTGCTCTTATCAATCTGTGAGCTTTCAAGAATCTGCAAACTAATTGTCCCATCATGGTTATAAGCTAAGAAAGGTCCACCACCTGGTTCTCCCACGTTCTTAACCATTCCACATACACGCATTGGTCGGTTCAACTTAGCATAGAGATATTGTGCAAGTGCATTGTCGTCTAATGTCTTTGCTTCACGAACTCTCGCAGAATAAGTCATGCTGTAAGAAACTTAGTATTTCCTCTAGCTCAGCACGTGTATAATCGCCCTTATCCAACAGGTGTAAGTAATCGAATGTTTGTTTCTGTAGTTCTACGAGTTTTCCTGCAATTACCATCTTCCAGTCGATAGTTTCTTTCTTCAATCGATCAGGAACTACATTGTCAATGTTCTTGATGAAAACAATATCAGCCTCGAGGTCGTTTAAGTTCTCTATCAATGCGCCATGCCCGCCCGGACGGAAGAGCAAAGAACCATCATCGTTGCGGAAAGGACTGTTGTCTGGATTTACAGCTATCGTGTCTGTACTAGGTTTCTGTTCAGAATAAGAGACATTCAGTTTAACATCGTATTTAGCTTCATATTGTGCGATCTTCTCCGTTACCTTTTGTTTAAAGAGTTCCAGATGTTCATGCGAGATCGTGAAGTGTACGTATGCTTGCTTGTTACTAGCAGCATAAAGTGCAGCCTCCACTAAGTGTTCTTCAATCGGTGTGCGTACGCCATCGTCATACTTGTGGAAAGAAAGTAGACCTTTGGGGAGTTGCCCATAGTTTAAACCTCTTATATTTAATAAGGTGTCAACGATCAACTTTATAGTCCCCATCTTTCATTAATTCATCTACGCTCTTCCCTTCATTCTGCTCACATTTCTGATTCAACTCATTGAAGAAAGCAAAATCATGTATATTGTCAAAGAACTCCCTTTCGAAGTCATTTGCAGGCTCCTGGTTTACACCATTAAGGAAAGCAAACAGATCTTTAAACATACGACTAGCAGCTCCCGAAGCAGGTACAAACTTCACAACTCTATGATCTCCACTTTGATAAGTCTTCCAGCTATTACATACCTTCTCTTGCTCTTCACTACTCATCAAAACGATACCTTTGGTTGGTGTTGCAGCAGCTTCTAATTTTAAATAGGGAAATCCTAATTTAAACTCTTCAAGCTGTCTATTGATTTGTTCTTCACTTATTCCTTTACTAGTAATCTGTCTTAGGTCAGTTGGGTTCATCATATTCGATAAAGTTTAAAAAGATTGTTTTGTAATTGCAAAAATAACGAATTAATTTGTAAACAAGCAAGTAATTACTAGTTTTATTCCTTTAAGTGTCATTTTTCTTGTACCTTTGTCTGCGAACTATAATGGGTATGCTTATGGAGGATAAATTCATTTACACGGAAGAAGAGAGACTCTTATCCGACCAATTACTAGAAGAATTGAAGGGACTTCTTGAGCCATTATTTGCAGAAAGTGACCTTCCAAAGTTGCGTAAACATCTTGATGAATCTGTTATTAATAATGAGATTCAGCGCAATGTATTTGGTTTGAACCCGATACTTTGCTCTATACAAACAGCCATTATTGCCGTAAGGGACATTGGACTTAAACGTGACTCTGTCATTGCCATTCTACTTTATCAAAGTGTGCAGGATGATAATCTGTCATTAGAAGATGTAAATAAACTTTTTGGTGAAGGAGTTTCTAGAATCATTCATGGTTTAATTCATATACAGACTCTTTATCAAAGAACACCAATCATAGAGAGTGAGAATTTCCGCAATCTGTTGCTATCCTTTGCTGAGGATATGCGTGTAATTCTAATCATGATTGCCGACCGAGTTAACCTCATGCGTCAGATACGAGACGTTGAGAATACGGAGGCAAGGCAGAAGGTGTCAGAAGAGGCAAGTTATCTATATGCCCCATTAGCACATAAGCTAGGACTCTATCAGCTAAAGAGCGAGCTAGAGGACTTATCTTTAAAGTACTTAGAACATGATGCTTACTATCTGATCAAAGATAAACTTAATGCCACAAAGACGGCTCGTGATGCTTATATTAGTCGGTTCATTACGCCTGTCAGCGAACATCTGAAAGCAGCAGGATTGAAGTTCCATATAAAGGGTCGTACAAAGTCCATTCACTCCATCTGGCAAAAGATGAAGAAACAGAAATGTGGCTTTGAGGGTATCTATGATCTCTTTGCTATTCGCATTATCCTCGACTCACCAGAAGACAAAGAGAAGATGCAATGTTGGCAGGCTTATTCAATAGTCACCGACATGTATCAGCCTAATCCAAAGCGATTAAGAGATTGGCTTTCAGTACCAAAGTCAAATGGCTATGAGTGTTTGCACATCACAGTGCTAGGTCCAGAGAAGAAGTGGGTTGAAGTACAAATACGTACCGAGCGTATGGATGAGATTGCCGAACATGGTTTAGCAGCTCATTGGCGTTATAAAGGTGTAAAGGCGGAGGGCGGTATGGATGACTGGCTAGCCTCTATACGTTCAGCCCTTGAAGCAGGAGATAATTTAGAAGTCATGGATCAGTTTAAATCTGATCTTTATGACAAAGAGATATATGTCTTTACACCGAAAGGTGACTTATTGAAAGTTCCCTAAGGGTGCAACGGTGCTCGACTTTCGCTTATCACATTCATTCACGTGTGGGTAACCAGTGCGTTGGAGGAAAGATTAATGGTAAGAACGTGTCCTTCCGAACGGAACTCCATAGTGGTGACATGGTGGAGATTCTTACTTCGTCTACACAGAAAACCACGACAAGAGTGGTTGAAGGTCTGCAAGTCATCACGTGCTAAATCCAAGATTCGTCTTGCGTTGAAAGAAACACAAGCTAACGATAAACTCTATGCAAAGGAGTTGCTGGAACGTCGATTCAAGAACAAGAAGATAGATGTGGATGAAGCCTCAATGGGGCACCTTATTCGTAAGCTCGGGTTTAAGGAAGGTTCCGAATTTTACCAACAAATAGCTGATGGTAAATTAGATCCTAACTATGTCATTGATGAATATCAGAAGATATATAATCATCTTCATAACCTTAACCAACCACGTGAGGCAGAGAGTGCAAAGAACTTTGAGTATGAGAACCCAACGCCAGACATTCTGAAGAAGAACGATGACGTTTTAGTTATTGATAAAAACCTCAAAGGGTTAGACTTCTCTCTTGCTAAGTGTTGCCATCCCATCTATGGTGACTCAGTCTTTGGATTCGTGACAGTTAATGGCGGTATTAAGATTCATCGTTGTGATTGCCCCAATGCTCCGGAAATGCGTAAACGCTTCGGCTATCGTGTTGTGAAAGCTCGATGGAGTGGGAAGGGAACGTCACAATACGCTATCACCTTACGAATCATAGGTAATGATGACATCGGTATTGTAAGTAACATTACGAATGTTATTTCAAAAGATGAGAAAGTCGTCATGCGTTCAATCAATATTGATTCACATGATGGATTGTTCTCTGGCAACCTAATTGTTATGCTAGACGATAACTCTAAGCTGAACATTCTGATGAAGAAGTTACGTACGATAAAAGGTGTGAAGGAAGTCGTTAGAATATAAATAAGGTAAGGCTTCCTTTAGATACAGAAGAGACTTTCCTCCATGCGAGGGAAGTCTCTTCTTCGTTATAGTATATCGAAGAACAATCAATCAGTTTCATCTCCTGTTATGGCATGGTATTTGTAATTTAGTCGGCGTGAATATAAAATTATAATAAATATAACTATGCAAAAAGGAAATATTGGGGTTACGACAGAGAACATCTTCCCCGTTATCAAAAAGTTCTTATACTCAGATCATGACATCTTCTTACGTGAGATGGTCTCTAATGCTGTAGATGCAACGCAGAAGTTGAAGACACTTGCAGCAACAGGCGACTTTAAGGGTGAGTTGGGCGATTTGACCGTTCGTATCACCTTGGACGAGAAAGCAGGAACACTAACCATCAGTGACCGTGGTATTGGTATGACTGCAGAAGAGATTGAGAAATATATTAACCAGATAGCCTTCTCTGGTGTAAACGACTTCTTGGAGAAGTATCAAGATAAGGCAGAAACCATCATTGGTCACTTCGGACTTGGTTTCTATTCTTCATTCATGGTAGCTAAGAAAGTAGAAATCATTACTAAGAGTTATCGTGAGGGTAGTAAGGCTGTAAAGTGGAGTTGCGATGGCAGTCCAGAATATACGCTTGAGGACGTAGATAAGGCGGACAGAGGAAGTGATATTGTTCTCTACATCGATGATGATTGCTAAAGAGTTCTTGCAGAAGTCTAAGATTGAGGAGTTGCTAAATAAGTATTGCAAGTTCATGGCTGTTCCTGTTGCCTTTGGTAAGAAAACAGAATGGAAGGATGGTAAGAGTGTTGAGACGGATGAGGATAACATTATTAACAATGTGGAACCATTGTGGGTTAAAGCTCCATCAAGCCTAAAGGATGAGGACTATAAGAAGTTCTATCAGACGCTCTTCCCAATGAACGATGAACCATTGTTCTGGATTCACTTAAATGTTGATTATCCATTCAATCTCACGGGTATTCTTTACTTCCCACGCATTAAGAATAACATTGAGTTACAGCGTAACAAGATTCAACTTTATTGCAATCAAGTCTTCGTTACTGATCAGGTGGAAGGAATAGTACCAGAGTTCTTGACATTGTTACATGGTGTGATTGATTCACCAGACATTCCTTTGAACGTCAGTCGCAGTTACTTACAGAGCGATTCAAACGTTAAGAAGATTGCGTCTTATATTACCAAGAAGGTAGCAGACAGATTGCAAAGCATTTTCAAGGAAGACCGTAAGGAATATGAGAAGAAATGGGACGACTTGAAGCTCTTTATAAACTATGGTATGTTGTCAGAAGCTGATTTCTATGATCGTGCAAAAGACTTTGCGCTTATCAAAGATACAGAAGGCAAATACTTTACGTTAGACGAGTACAAGACTCTCGTAAAAGATAATCAGACAGACAAAGAGGGAGTGCTTGTCAATCTTTATACAACTAATAAAGAAGAGCAGTACACCTATATCGAGGCTGCAAAACAAAAGGGATATAGCATTATTGACGCAAGTGGACAGCTAGATGTACCAATGTTGTCAATGCTCGAACAGAAACTAGAGAAGACACGCTACGTTCGTGTAGACTCTGATATTATTGATAGAATCATTCAGAAGGAAGACGCACCTAAGAATAATTTGTCAGAAGAAGAGACTGACAATCTGTCAGAGACTTTCCGTTCGCAGATGCCTAAGATACAAAAGGCAGAGTTCAATATAGAGGTGCAGGCTCTGGGTGAGAGTTTCCAACCGGTGCTCATTACACAGAACGAGTATATGCGCCGTATGAAGGAGATGAGTCAATTCCAGCAAGGAATGGGCTTCTATGCACAAATGCCAGATGCTTATAACTTTGTATTGAATGCCGATCATCCACTTATTAAGAGGGTATTGAATGAGGTAACAGAAGGGACAACCAAGGAGTTAGCGCCTATCGCTAGTGAGTTGAAGGGACAGAAGGCACGACTTGCAGCTTTACAACAGGCTCAGAGCAAGAAGAAGGCTGAAGAATTGACACAGGAGGAGAAGGACGATGTACAGAATACGCAAAAGTCAATCTCTGAATTGCAAGATAAGAAGAAGACCGTTATTGAGGCTTGCGCAAAAGATAATGAGGTTGTTCATCAACTCATTGATTTAGCATTGCTTCAGAATGGTATGCTTCAGGGAGCTGCATTAGACAAGTTCTTGAAACGTTCTGTTAGCCTTATTAAATAAGGTGAATCAATAGAAGAATATTAGCCGTAAGATAACTACTTTCGTTAGTTACCTTACGGCTTCTTCGTAGATGAACTTGTACGTGCAAAGCAATCTAAGAAAAACTCCTAAGCTATTTGCGAAAAGCTCTTAAGCTTTTTGAAGAAAGCTCTTAAGCTTTTGGGAAAAAGCTCCTAAGCTTTTTGATAAATACTTGTAACCCTTCTACAAAAAGTATAAAGCACTCAAGGGGAAGAATCTTCTTTTCTTCTTTCATTCTCTCAATCAAAGAAGATTTAGTAACTTTGCAGACATTAAAACGCAAGTTTATGGTTAAGAAGATTTTTAAGATAATACGTTGGGTATTTGCATTGGCTTTCATATCCTCCATATTGATGGTTGTTGCTTATCGATTCATTCCCGTTTATTTCACACCTCTAATGATAGGTCGTTGCTTTGAACAAATGGGCAAGGGAGAATCTATAAAACTCTATCATCATTGGATATCTTTAGACGAAATGCCAAAGTCAATGCCTGTTGCAGTGATGGCAAGCGAAGATCAGCGTTTCTTGACACATCATGGTTTCGATTATCAGGCTATTGAGCAGGCGGCAGAAGAGCACCTTAAAAAGGGAAAGAAGTTACGGGGTGGATCAACAATCTCACAACAAACAGCTAAGAATGTGTTCTTATGGCAAGGACGTTCGTGGTTAAGAAAGGGACTTGAAGTTTATTTCACTTTCTTGATAGAGACACTTTGGGGTAAACAACGTATTATGGAAGTTTACTTAAATTCTATTGAGATGGGTGATGGTATATATGGAGTACAGGCTTGTGCAGAACAGAACTTTGGTATGGAGGCAATGCAATTAAATCGTCGTGATTGTGCGTTGATAGCTGCAACGTTGCCTAATCCTCGTCGGTTCTCTTCAAAGAATCCTGGACCTTATATGCTGAAGCGAGTTAAGCAGATAGAGCATCAAATGACTTTCATTCCTGCTTTCCCTGAAGAACATTAGGCTTTTAGGGGTGAAGGTTGTAATTGTTTATTCACTTAGAGTTACTTTATATCACATCATATAGTTATAAATGACAGATCAAGAGAGAGAGGAACAAATCCTTGCTACATTAAATACTAGTCAGCGTGAAGCCGTAGAATATTGCACTGGTCCTTCTTTAGTCATTGCAGGTGCTGGGTCGGGGAAGACAAGAGTTCTAACTTATAAGATTGCTTACCTACTGAGTAAAGGGCTGAAGCCTTGGAATATTCTTGCGCTAACTTTTACTAATAAGGCAGCAAGAGAAATGAAAGAACGTATAGCACAAGTCACATCTTTAAGGGATGCTCGACAGCTATATATGGGTACGTTCCACTCTATCTTTGCTCGAATCCTTCGAAGAGAAGGGGAGGTGATTGGTTTCAATGGTAACTTTACCATTTATGATGAAGCAGACTCCCGTTCATTGCTAAAGAATATCATCAAAGCCTTGGATCTCAATGATAAGATTTATAAACCAGCGACGGTACATAATGTGATATCCAATGCAAAGAATCATCTGATAACTGCCTCTGAATATGCAGAAGATCGTGCTGCAATAGAACGAGATAGAAGTGCAAAGATGCCAGCTATTAGTATGATTTACAAGGCGTATGAAGCTAGGTGTAGACAGGCTAATGCAATGGACTTTGATGATATCCTACTTTATACTTATATCCTCTTCCGAGATCATCAAGAAGTTAGGAATAAGTATGGAAAGCAGTTTGAATACATTTTAGTTGATGAGTACCAAGACACAAACTATGCCCAGGTGAGTATTATTAGTCAGTTGGCAGAGATACATAGACGTGTCTGTGTGGTTGGAGATGATTATCAGAGTATTTATTCCTTCCGTGGTGCAAATATTGATAATATTCTTGACTTTAAGAATAAGTTTGATGAGGCTAAGCTCTTTAAGTTAGAGCGTAATTATCGTTCAACTCAACTTATCGTACAAGCTGCTAATTCGCTGATGAAGCACAATGAACGCCAAATCCCCAAGAATGTCTATTCAAAAGAAGATGAAGGAGATAAGGTGTTGTACAAACCTTGTTATAGTGATCGTGAAGAGGCAATGGTAGTTGCAAAAGAACTGAAGCGTATTAAGCACATGGATGATTGTGATTACAGCAACTTTGCCATCCTTTATCGTACAAATGCACAGAGCCGCGCCTTTGAGGATGAGTTTCCGTAATCAAGGTATTCCTTATAAGATTATAGGTGGACTTTCTTTCTATCAACGCAAAGAGATTAAAGACATCATTGCTTATTTCCGATTAGTGACTAATCCTAATGACGAAGAAGCCTTCAGGCGTATCATTAATTATCCCACACGTGGTATTGGAGATGCGACAGTAAAGAAGATTATTGATTGTGCACAAATGAATGGAGTCTCATTATGGGAAACCATTATGGACCCCATTACTCATGGGCTGAATGTGAATAAAGGTACGATGACCAAACTCTTTACCTTTAGAGCATTGATCAGCGAATTTATTAAGGATGTTGCACAAACAGATGCTTATACCCTCGGTTGTAAGATTATAGAAGAAAGCGGTATAAAGGCTGACTTGATGTTAGGGAGTGAGCCAGAAGACTTGGCACGTAGAGAGAACTTAGCAGAGTTTATGTCTGCTTTGCAAGGTTTTGTTGATACTAATCGTGAAGAGGGGAGAGAAGAGAATGTTTATTTGACGGATTACTTACAGGAGGTAGCACTTTATACTGATGCAGACAAAGAGGATGATAATGCGCCGAAAGTAACATTAATGACAATCCATGCGGCAAAGGGACTGGAGTTTCCAACGGTCTTTGTTGTTGGATTGGAAGAAAACATATTTCCGAGTCCAATGTCATCTGACTCAAAACGAGGACTTGAGGAAGAACGTCGCCTCCTTTATGTTGCAATTACACGTGCAGAGCGTCATTGTATTTTGACAAATGCAAAGAATAGATTTCGCTTTGGAACAATGCAAATTGATTCTCCTAGTCGCTTCTTGAGAGACATTGATGCTTCGTTACTTCATGTGGAGGATAGTGCTTCAGGGTTATTGGGAGAGAATCGTCGCAGATTACCTTGGGATGAGGATGCTAACGAGGGCTTTAGTAGTAATTGGAGAACTCGCTCGAATGATAACTTCCGTGAATATGAGCCTAATAAAGCCTATACGGGTAGTCGACCTTGGGGACAAGAGTATCATCAGTTAGGTTCTCGATATCAAAACTCTAATCCAGTAGCCAGTCAGTTTAGAGCAGATCCTAAACCGAAGATAACAGAACGCAAATGTCCTGAAGTAACTATTGATCCATTGTCCGCACGTACTAAGCAGAGGTTACTTGCTGAGGGCGGAAATTTTAAAAGGTTATCTTCAGCTATGACGAATGGTGGTCGTACAATGCCTTCTACAGGAAATAGTAATGCTACAGCTCTAAGCGTTGGAGCAACAATAGAGCATCAGCGTTTTGGAGTAGGGGAGATAGTTAGTCTTGAAGGGACAGGTGAGAATGCCAAAGCCACAGTTGACTTTCGTAATGCTGGTAGAAAGCAACTACTTCTTAAATTTGCCAAGTTTAAGGTTATCTAATCGTGATAACTTATTGAGGGCAAACACCTCGGTATAGGACTGAGGTACCCTAAGTATAAGACTAAGGTACCCTAAGTATAGGACTGAGGATATCTCATAATAGAACTCAATTTTGTTTGAGGAATAACGAGGATCAAGAGTGTTTAATACTAATAAGTAAGGGTGTTAAACACTCTTCATCGTAAGTGTTTAACACCCTTTGTCAATAGTGTTTAATCTTTGCAAGCAACCTATTATCTAGTTCACCAGGGATAGTGGAATTAGAACTAGAAGCTCTCTTCACTTTATCTCTTTAATCAAAGAGGTTTAACTTGTTCTCTCTAGCTTTTTCTAAAGAAAGGATCTTCTGTTGTTGTTCTTTATAATTAGCACGCAATTCTTCATAGCTCTTATTTAATTCCTCGCAAAATGCTGGGCGTTCTAGCCTCATTGAGCAAAGACGCTGCTATTGAAGGATTCACAGAAGCATCCTTTACCCAAACTACAGGAGCATCGTATAAAGGTGCTATCTTTAATGCAACATGTAACTTTGAAGTAGTAGCCCCACCCACCATGACGGGGATATGTAGACCTGCTTCTTTAAAAGCGATGACATCATTGACCATCTCATGCAAACTTGGAGTTATTAGTCCAGAAAGCCCTATCAAATCAACACATTCTTCCTTTGCTTTCTTTATAATCTTGTCAGCTGGAACCATCACGCCCATGTCAATCACTTCATAATTGTTACAAGCCATAACAACTCCAACTATGTTTTTGCCAATATCGTGAACATCACCCTTAACTGTTGCTAAAAGAACCTTACCAGCAGTAGCTTTCCCACCGATCTTCTCCTTCTCAATATAAGGTTGAAGAATAGCTACTGCGTCCTTCATTGTTCGAGCAGTCTTAACTACTTGGGGTAGGAACATTTTACCTGCACCAAATAAATCTCCCACCTCATTCATGCCACGCATTAATGGTCCTTCAATAATGCTGACAGCATTAGGATACTTTCTCTAATGCTTCGTGGATATCATCATTCAGATAATTTGAAATACCCTTGCGGAGAGCATATACTAATCTGTCTTCTAAAGAACTGTTACGCCATTCCTCTTGTTGGTTAGATTCCTTGCCATTTTGTTTAAGAATATCCTTTTGAGCTAGAATCTTGTTAGCAAGTTCTATTAGTTTCTCGTCTGCCCCTTCTTCTCTATCAAGTACAACATCTTCGATAATCTTTAGCTCATCTTGTGGAATGTCTGCATAGGTAATCTTTGTCGCAGGGTTTACAATTCCAAAGTCCATACCAACTTGAATGGCATGATATAAGAATACGGCGTGCATAGCCTCACGGATATAATTATTACCACGGAAACTAAATGATAGGTTGCTTACTCCTCCACTGATGTGAGCACCAGGTAAGTTCTTCTTTATCCATTCTGTTGCACGAATAAATTCAACAGCATAATTATTATGCTCTTTCATTCCAGTACAGATAGCGAGGATGTTTGGATCAAAGATGATATCCTTTGCCTGTATTCCTACTTGCTCTGTAAGAATTTTATAAGCTCTACTCGCAATCTCTATGCGACGTTCAAAGCTAGTTGCCTGTCCTTCTTCATCGAAGCACATTACAACAACGGCAGCTCCATAACGCAAAACATCCTTCGCATGACGTATAAAGACTTCTTCACCTTCTTTCAGAGAGATAGAATTTACGATAGATTTACCTTGTACACATTTTAATGCAGCAACAACAACATCCCAATCAGAGGAGTCGATCATTAATGGGACACGAGCAATCTCTGGTTCTGATGAAATCATGTTGACGAAATGAACCATCTCGTCTTTCGCTTCCAACAAACCATCATCCATATTGATATCGAGCACTAATGCACCATCATCAACCTGCTTGCGAGCTATTGTTAGAGCTTCCTCATAATTACGTTCTTTGATAAGTCGCAAGAACTTACGACTACCAGCAACATTACATCTTTCGCCGACATTGACAAAGGTTATCTCTGGAGTAAGTCGGAACTGCTCCAATCCTGATAGAATCATCTCTTTGGAGACAGGAGTAGGAACATGAGGCAACTTGTCTTTAATAATCTTTGTGTAGCCAGCAATGAATTCATCTGTAGTTCCACAACACCCTCCAATGATATTAACGAGTCCTTCGTCAACATAAGTTTGCATCTGTGGAACCATGACCTCAGCAGTCTCATCATATTCTCCCATTGAATTCGGTAAACCAGCATTGGGATAAATACTTATATAATAAGGTGCCTTAGATGCTAATTCCTTTATATAAGGGCGCATTTGTTCTGCTCCAAACGAACAATTTAAACCAACAGAGAAGATAGGATAAGATGAGATAGAAGCAAGGAAAGCCTCAAGTGTTTGCCCACTTAATGTTCGACCAGATAAGTCTGTAATCGTAACTGAAAGCATAATAGGTAAATCAATGCCAACCTTTCTCATCTCTGATAACGAAGCATCAATGGCAACCTTAGCATTTAAGGTGTCAAAGATAGTTTCTATCAGAATAGCATCAATACCACCTTTTATCATTGCCTCAACTTGTTCGCTGTAGGCATGGAAGAGAGTATCGTATGTAAGGTCACGCTTAGCAGGATCACTAACATCTGGCGACATTGAACAAGTTTTATTCGTTGGACCTATACTTCCAGCGACAAAGCGAGGCTTATTGGTTGTCGAATATTCATCAGCGCATTTACGTGCAAGTTTAGCTCCTTGCAAGGCAATATCATAAGAGAAATCCTCTATGTGATAATCAGCTTGTGATATGCGTTGAGCAGAAAAAGTGTTAGTTGAAATGATATCTGCTCCAGCCTTTAAATAACGGCGATGAATATCCTCTATAATATCAGGGCGTGTAAGGTTCAACATATCATTGTTACCCTGATAATTGAGCATTTGTAGAAGTTCAAGGTTACCACGGAAATCCATCTCCGTTAGTTTGTATCCTTGAATCATGGTACCCATAGCACCATCTAATATCAATATTCTTTCCTTTATGCTATCCCTTATCGTCATGAATTGTTTTTACTAATAATGTTTCTTTGCCCGATCCATCTCTCGTCGGTCTTCCTTTTCTTTCAATGTCTGTCGCTTATCGTATTCTTTCTTTCCCTTTGCCAAGGCAATATCAACCTTTGCACGTCCATTTTCATCAATGAATATCAGTGTTGGGATAATCGTGAAACCTGGTGTCTTTGACTCAGCCTCAAGATTACGTATTTCTTTACGTGTTAGTAATAGTTTGCGAGGACGTTTAGCTTCATGGTTAGCATAAGATCCATAGAAATAAGGAGATATATTCATTCCCTGAACCCACATCTCACCTTTATTTATATAACAAAAGGAATCTACTAACGATGCTTTCCCTGCACGAATAGATTTTATCTCCGTTCCTGTCAGAACAATACCTGCAGTGAATGTGTCTACAAAGAAATATTCAAATGAAGCTTTCTTGTTTCTTATCTGGACTGGTGATTTCTTTCTTCTATCTTGTTGCTCTTTGTTCATTGCTCTACCTTTACAAAATTATCTATATGGTCATCAATATAAGCCGCTATCATCTCACACCAGTGCTCCTCATTAACAATAAATTCATCATCAAACTCATCGAACTCTGGCATTTGCTCATACAAAGCCATAAAATCATCATCAGAGACAACTTTCTCTATCTCTTCATGATATTTATCATAGAACTTCTTTGCATGCTTAATATGTGTATAAAGCTCCCTAATTCCCCAATTACGCATAGCAACGGCAAATGGATTCTTAAAGATGAAGGCACCATAACCATTATATATTAATTGAATATATCCACCTTCCATTACTTCTCGATGTAGATAACTCCAACCTAACAACGTAATTTGGTCAACATTCAATTGAGCCATATTATCTTGTGTCAATTGTCCGCCAATAGCTGTATTAATGGCATCAATAAATACCTGGATAAAACTATCCATGCCTTCTTCTACTGCTTTACGAATATCGTTATCTTTTACTCTTACATCTATCATATCAAAGCATTTCTAATATTATGGTATGCAAAGATAATATATTTTTCTTGATTACCTTCTATCGTAGAATTTATATTCCACTGGGATATTTAAAAAAGAAAAGTCTGCCCAATTATCATGAGCAGACTTTATGATTTTATACTTGCGTATATAATTATTCCTCTACTGGAGAAAAGTCATCTTTACCTACGCCACAAAGTGGACATACCCAATCATCAGGAATATCCTCAAAAGCTGTTCCTGGTGCTATACCGCTATCTGGATCACCAACCTCAGGGTCATAGATATAACCGCAGGTCTCACATTCATACTTTTTCATAATGCTTATAATATTAAAAATCTTTATTTATAAATTATCGAGCACAAAGATATAAGTTTTTTTGCAATAATTACAAGATTATATAGTTAAAATTGTATATCTGTGCGTTATTTCTTCCTATATTCTGGTCTTAATTCTACCTTAGGTACTTTCAAAGTATCACCTGCTTCCATAGAATTGCAACCATTAAGCACTTGGAAATAGCCAATCATATCCGCACCTAAAGTCTTACGACTAATACTTGCCATCGTTTGTCCTTTCCGTAACACAATGACACGATCTACACCAATAATATTATAAGCACCATAACGAATGCGGGCATCATTATTCATTTCGGCATACGAATCGTCTCTTTTTTTCTATTTTCTTTATTATAGTGGTATCTTTCTTATTATCTTCCTGAATGACTTTTACACCATTGTCGACCTTTTTCTTTGGAGATTCCACTTGCTTTGTGGCAACTTCTTTAGCAGGTTTCGATAAATTAATACCACCTGACTTTATCCATAGGAAAACTCCCAAGCAAATAATAACAATAACAGCGATAACGGCTACCAATTTCAAGATGCCATTCTCTTTGTTATCGACATAACTTTCTATATCCGAATCCGAGTCTTGTGGTTCTTCTTTCGGAGCCTCTTTAATCTTTTTGACTTCTGTCTTTAGATGTTCAACTGAAGTTGCTTCTTGACGGGGCTCATCATTCTCTAATCTTTCTACCTTTGAGTCAGGATTATTAGTTGTTTCTTCTACTATAGCTTCCTCTTTAGAATCTATTTTTTCCGTATCTGATGACCCTCCAACTTCTTCTTTCTTTTCATCCTTTGGATATTGCTCCTCTTCAATAACATTAGGAATCTCTTTGAGTTGTTCTTTCGTTCTTTGTTATTGTTTCATCCTTTGGGGCAGACTCTTCAGGAGAAGATATTGTCTTTTCTGGTTCTTCTATTGTTTCTGATTTAATAGAATCTTCCACAATTTCCCTATCATTAGACTCAGTTGGAATCTTTTCCAGTTCTTTTGTATCTACGCCATCATTAATAACAACAGTTTCGAATTGTGAGAAAGGCTTATTCACCAATTCCTTCATTGCTGCATCTGGGGTGAAAGAAATCTTATCATGTCCTTCAATCAAGACACGTTCTCCTGTGTTCACATTGACGCTCTCACGTGGTTTAACACGTTGAACCTTGAAGGTTCCTAGACCTTTAATCTTAACTTGATTACCCTTTTTGAGTTCTTCACTGATAATTGCAAAGAAACTATCAATGAATGCAGAGCTATCAGCAGCAGAGAGATTATATTGCTTAGCCAATGCACTAGCAATAATTTGTATTACAGTTCTAGCCATTCTCGGTTCCTCCCTTTCTTACTTGACCTTTAATTGTTGCTGCAGGCTTGAAGTTTAGCACCAATTTAGGGGGTACTAACATTCGTAAGCCTGTTGAAGGATTTACCATTACACGCTCTAAACGTTTCTTTACCTCGAACGTTCCAAAGCCAGAAACAGGTACTGCATCGCCTGTTTCAAATGATTTTGCCATCTGATCAATAACAGCTTTTACCATTTTCTGACTCTCGTCTTGTGTATGTCCCTGTCCTTGATGCTAGTTCTGCTATGAACTCTTTATTATTCATTCAATATATCTTTTTAGAATCCAAAGAAGAAAACTTAAAATTGGATTATAGACCTTTATTCAACAACTTCACCAAATAAATCAAATTCATCAGAATCTGTAACACGAACATTATAGAATTCCCCAATATTCAACTGCTTTTTAGATGCTGGAATCAACACCTCTGGATCCACTTCTGGAGAACAATATTCCGTTCGTCCTATATAATATTCGCCTTCTTTACGATCAACAATCACTTTAAAGACTTTGCCAACCTTCTCCGCTTCTAGCTCTTCCGATATTCCTTGTTGAATCGCCATCAGTTCATCCAATCGTTGTTGTTTCACTTCTTCTGGTACATCATCCTTATAATGTGTGGCACTATAAGTTCCTTCTTCCTCAGAATAAGCAAAAGCTCCCATGCGTTCAAAGCGAGCTTCAGTAACAAACTCTTTTAATTCCTTGAAATCTTCTTCTGTCTCACCAGGGAAACCAACAAGTAATGTTGTACGTAAGTGAATACCAGGTACTCGATGTCGAATCTCTTGGATAAGATTAATGGTTTCTTGCTTGGTTACATGACGGTGCATGCGAGTAAGCATATTGTCTGAGATATGCTGGAATGCAATATCAAGATACTTACAAACATTATCTTTCTTTGCAATGACATCCAATAAATCAAGTGGGAACTGATTAGGATAAGCGTAATGAAGTCGGATCCATTGCACACCTTCTATATCTGCCATCCGTGATATAAGCTCTGTAATATGGTGCTTTCCATCAAGATCCACCCCATAATAAGTAAGTTCCTGCTCTATAATCTGGAACTCTTTTACCCCTTGTTTAACAAGTTCCTTCACCTCATTCAATATTTCATCTATAGGACGAGAATGATGTTTGCCCGTTATTAAAGGAATTGCGCAATAAGCACAATGACGATCACAGCCCTCCGCTATCTTCACATAAGCATAATGGCGTGGAGTTGTTAGTGGCGAGTACCATCACAAGAGGGGATACTTGCCTTTCCTAAATCCGTCAATAACTGCTTATAATTAAACTTACCATAGAATTTATCTACTTCAGGCAATTCTGCTTCCAATTCATCTTTGTAACGTTGTGAGAGGCATCCCATAACGTAAAGGCGATTGAGCTGACCATTCTTCTTGCGATTAATAAATTCTAGTATGGTATTTATACTCTCTTCTTTTGCAGATTCGATAAATCCACAAGTATTAATGACCGCAATTTCACCCTGCGGACGTTCTGCATCGTGTGTACAATGATAACCATTTTCTTCAAACTGCTTCATGATAATCTCAGAATCAACAAGATTCTTTGAGCAGCCCATGGTCACAATATCTATTTGATTTTTCTTCATTCGAATATAGCAAAGCCTATTACTATTTGAATAGACTATCAACAAATTGGGTCTTATCAAAGAGTTGCAAATCTTCCATTCCTTCGCCCAAACCGATATATTTAACAGGAACCTTTAACTGATCACTAATACCTATCACAACGCCTCCCTTCGCCGTTCCGTCCAATTTGGTAATTGCGAGGGATGTTATCTGTGTAACAGCAGCGAACTGACGAGCCTGCTCAAAGGCATTTTGCCCCGTACTTCCATCAAGAACTAGCAAAACTTCATGAGGTGCTTCAGGAACAACCTTCTTCATTACGTCCTTAATCTTCTTTAGCTCATTCATCAAGCCTACTTTATTATGCAATCGCCCAGCTGTATCTATAATCACAACGTCGGCACCATTTGCCTTTGCGCTCTGCAAAGTATCAAAGGCAACACTTGCAGGATCGGCTCCCATCTGCTGTTTAATAACAGGAACTCCAACGCGGTCGCCCCATATCTGAATCTGTTCTACAGCCGCCGCACGGAATGTATCAGCCGCACCGAGATAAACTTTCTTGCCAGCTTGTTTAAATTGATAAGCAAGTTTACCTATGGTTGTCGTTTTTCCGACACCATTTACTCCAACAACAAGAATAACATATGGATGTGTATCCTCGGGTAAAGTCCATTCTACCGAATCTCCAGAATTATTTTCTGTCAGTAATTCCGTAATCTCTCCTTTCAGAATTTCATTCAATTCGCTAGTAGAAACGTATTTATCTCTTGCTACACGATCTTCGATTCGATGGATGATTTTAATCGTTGTGTCCACACCAACATCTGAAGAAACTAGAATTTCCTCCAGATTATCTAGTACTTCATCATCCACTTTCGACTTTCCTGCAACGGCACGCGCTAGCTTCGAGAAAACATTTTGCTTTGTCTTCTCAAGTCCTTTATCTAGTGTTTCTTTCTTCTTCTTGCTAAATAATCCAAATAATCCCATACTCAATTAGCTAATTTGATGTTGCAAAGATAATAAAAAAAAGGAGAACAAACAAATTAAATGGATTACTAACAGAGTGAGTAATCTCGATTAAATCGTGTATTGTAGTGTTGTGTTTGCCGAAATGGTTAGTAGTTTCTAGCTCAAACGTAATGAGTTGTTCTGTAATAATATATTATCATTTTAGTTATCTCTATTTGCGTTATTTGGAAACGTGGCTTGATTTCCTCTCAAATATGCAAATTATAGGATTGTTTTTCTATGCCATTATAAGTAAAAGATAATCAGGGAGTTATGGCTTTGATAGTTCTTTTTTATCAGAAAATACTATTGTTTTAAGTAAATTTTACCATCATTTTACTCAAAAAAATAGCGATGATTTCGATGAAAAATAACTATCGTTTCGAAGAAAAAAAGTACTATCGTTTTACCCAAAAAGTACTATCGTTTTGTCAAAAAGATACCTTCGTTTTTTTAAAATCTAATATCCGAGCTGAATTTTTCTGATTTTATTTGTTTTGTTTTTTTCTAGATTCGTTGCGTCAATAAACAGTATTTTTGTAAACTTATATGATTGTTTGATACAAATTGATAGTAGCCATTGATATGCTATTTTCTTAGCACTTATGGACTTGTAAGTCGAATAAATTTTACTAATTGGCTATAAGAATCGTGGTAAAACAATAGTTTTTTTATACACCTTATATATTATAAGAGCGTAAGCAATAAGCCTTTGTAAGCTCATTCGGAAAGGAAGAAATCGCCTGCGGTTAGTAAGTTAATAGAACAATCGTCTATACATTCTCATGGTTTAATCGATTCCTATCATCTAAAAAGGAACTGATTTATTTTGTTTTATCTTTGAATTATAGTACTTTTGCACCAAATTAATTAGACGGATATGCAATTAAAGAAGAAGAGGTGGCATTGCCTTCCAGGGCAAGAGCCAACCGAAATGGATTTAAAGATAATGGCGTTTGAGAAACAAGGCAAGTTGGTTCCTACTCGCGATATGATAAAGACGCCTGAGCAGATAGAAGGTATCCGCAAGAGTGGAGTAGTGAATACGGGTTGTTTAGATGCCGTTGCAGAGGCCATTCATGTAGGAATGAATACGCAGGAAATAGATGATATTTGTATGCAATATTGCAAAGATCATAACGCCATTCCTGCTTGTTTGAATTATGAAGGTTATCCTAAGAGCGTTTGTACTAGTATAAATGAGGTTGTTTGCCATGGTATTCCAAAGAAGGAGGATGTTCTTCAAGAGGGCGATATCATCAATGTTGATATGACAACGATTGTAGATGGTTATTTTGCCGATGCAAGTCGTATGTTTATTGTAGGCGGTAAGACAACTCCAGAGAAGGAACGCTTGGTTCGAGTAGCTAAAGAATGCCTTGAAATTGGTGCAGAAGCCGCAAAACCTTATTCTTTTGTTGGTGATATTGGTCATGCAATTCAAAGCACGCAGAGAAGAATGGTTATGGCGTTGTGCGTGATTTGTGTGGTCATGGCGTTGGAATTGAGTTCCACGAGCAACCAGATGTTGTTCATTATGGGCATAAAGGAACAGGAATGTTGCTAGTTCCTGGTATGGTATTTACCATAGAACCAATGATTAATATGGGTACATGGAAGGTATTTATTGATGCTGACGACCCATATGGTTGGGAAGTAATCACAGGTGATGAGAAACCTTCAGCTCAATGGGAGCATACATTCGTTATGACCGAGCATGGACTGGAGATATTAACTCATTAAAGAAGTTTGCGAAACAATGGAAGATATTTATATATTAGGCATTGAAAGTAGTTGTGACGATACGAGCGCTGCTGTATTGAAGAATGGAATTATTCTCAGTAATGTGACCGCTTCACAGGAAGTGCATAAGGCATACGGTGGAGTTGTACCAGAATTAGCCTCAAGAGCACATCAACAAAATGTGGTTCCTGTAGTTGATCAGGCTTTGGCTCGCGCTGGAATAACGAAAGAACAGCTTTCTGCTGTTGCTTTTACACGTGGTCCGGGTCTTATGGGAAGCCTCTTAGTTGGTGTTAGTTTCGCTAAAGGATTCGCACGTTCCTTGGGGATTCCATTGATTGATGTAAACCATCTGCAAGGACACGTTATGGCGCACTTCATAAAAGAAAGTGAAGATGACAACCATATGCCTCCTTTCCCCTTTATCTGCTTATTGGTTTCTGGTGGAAACTCACAGATTGTTAAGGTGAATGCTTACAACGATATGGAGGTTTTGGGGCAGACTATTGACGATGCTGCTGGTGAAGCGATTGATAAGTGCTCTAAGGTTATGGGATTAGGATACCCTGGTGGTCCTATAATAGATAAGCTCGCTCGTCAAGGTAACCCCTTAGCATATAAGTTTGCAGAACCCAATGTGCCAGGTTTTGATTACTCTTTCTCAGGTTTGAAGACTTCTTTCTTATATAATATGAGGAAGTGGGTTGAAGAAGAACCTAATTTTATAGAGAATCATAAAGAAGATATTGCAGCAAGTCTCGAACATGCCATTGTTGACATCCTAATGAAGAAACTTCGTTTGGCTGTTAAACAAACGGGAATTAAGCATGTTGCAGTCGCAGGTGGTGTGTCGGCTAATAATGGTTTGCGTAATGCTTTCCGTGATCATGCGGAGCGTTATGGGTGGACAATCTATATTCCGAAGTTCAGCTATACAACAGATAATGCCGCAATGATAGCAAGTGTTGGTACATTTAAATATAGAGATAAAGACTTTACTCAGATTGATGTACCAGCATTCAGTAAAGTAACCTTTAAGTAATAACAAAATAGAATACCCTATACAATAAGATTATGGATTTTGAAAGTAAGATCATTTCTCGCCAAATCGGCGATATCCTTTATGCATCTGGTTTAACTATTGGTACAGCAGAGAGCTGCACTGGTGGTCGTATTAGCGAAGCAATCATGGCAATCCCTGGTTCTTCTGATTATTATAAAGGTGGCGTTGTCGCCTATACTGACGATGTAAAAGAGAGATTATTGCATGTCTCTCACGAAACATTAGAGCAATATACAGCAGTATCAGAAGAAGTTGCTCGTGAAATGGTGTTAGGAACGATTGATACTATTGGTGTAGACTTTGCAATTGCCTCTACGGGATATGCTGGTCCTAGTGGTGGTACAGCTGAAGCTCCGGTTGGTACAATCTGGCTTGCTTATGGAAATAAAGATGAGGTAAGAACTTTTAAGCTCACAGAAGACTTTGGACGTGATATTAATCTTGCCATAGCAACCAATAAAGCTATCCGCTTAATGCTTGATTTCCTGAATGATATGGACATAAAGTCCGAATAATACTGCAAAAAAGCTTAAAAACAGTAATTAACTTTGCTAAAGTTTTGCTCATTTGAAATCTTTTTGTAATTTTGCATCCTGTTTGGAATAGGTATCAATTAACGAATCACAAAACAAAGATAGAAATGTCTAAGATTTGTCAAATCACAGGAAAGAAGGCACAGCTAGGTTGTAATGTGTCTCACTCAAAGCACCGTACAAAGAGAAGCTTTGATGTAAACCTCTTCAGCAAGAAGTTCTACTATGTAGAAGAGAGTTGCTGGATTGAGCTGAAGATTAGTGCTGCTGGTCTTCGTCTTATTAACAAGGTAGGTCTTGATGCTGCTCTTAAGCAGGCTGTATCAAAGGGTTATGTTGACTGGAAGGACATTAAGGTAATAGGAGACTAAATATCATGGCAAAGAAAGCTAAAGGAAACAGAGTCCAAGTTATCTTGGAATGTACCGAGATGAAGAATAGCGGTATGGCTGGTACAAGCCGTTACGTGACTACAAAGAATCGTAAGAATACTCCAGAGCGTCTTGAGCTTATGAAGTATAATCCTGTTTTGAAGAAGATGACTCTTCACAAGGAGATTAAGTAAGCACGCACTGAATAGTAAAGTTAATAGTTAAAACGAATAGACTATGGCAAAGAAAGCGGTCGCTACCCTCCATGAAGGTTCTTCGGATGGTCGCGCATATTCAAAAAGGTAATCAAGATGGTTAAGAGCCCAAAGACGGGTGCTTATATTTTTGATGAGCAGATGGTTCCTAATGAGGACGTCAAAGAATTCTTTAAGAATTAATTCTTATAAAGATATAAATAAAGAAGGTTGTAGATTTATTCTACAACCTTTTTTTGTTTAACCTTATTTACTTCAATAATGAATGAAAAAGTGAGGACTACATAAATAAATGTAGTCCTCACTTCTTATAATTGGTTGTCGTTTTAAATTGACTTGTAACCTTTCGTACTATTGCGAGCAAGCAGATCTTTAAGATTCAGTTCCTTTATTACCATTAGCTTCGTAAGCCTCTCTCATCTCTTCTTCCCCTTCAGCTTCAGCTTCAGAGTGAGTGAATGTAATACTTCTGTTTTTAAGTTCTGCGATTGCCCAAGCTATCAATGCAATAGCAAGTAGTGCAACCAGTCCTATCATTGGAGTTGTCATAATTGATTTGTTTTAATTTTCTAATGCAAAAGTACATTAAGTTTCGGAAAGCACCAAATAATCTATAGCTTTTCAGTAACTTTGCAGCATTAAACCAAAAGGATAGAGATACGATTGGCTTTAAACTAAGAGATGGTATAATGTCTCAGTTACTTTATGCTGCCAGCTGTATTGACATTGGGATGTACTAAAACATTATATGACAATGAAGAGAATCTTTTTATGTTCATCGTTTGCAGATGTTGCTTCAATCCTATTGGAGTTTGTTCCCACTCCATTGGAGGGTAAGACTATTGCATTTATTCCCTACTGCTAGTATTCATGATGATTACACACAATATGTAGATGATGCCAAAGCTGCTCTCGTTTCTCTTGGGCTTATCATTAAAGGACTTAGAGATTACACAATATAGCACAACAGAGATAGAAGGAATCTTAAATGATTGTGATTATATATATGTTTCAGGTGGTAATACATTCTTTCTCATGCAAGAATTAAGAAGAACTGGCACAGACAAGTTACTAATTGATCAAATAGAGAATGGTAAACTATATATAGGTGAATCAGCTGGAACAATGATACTTGCTTCTAATATAGAATACGCCAAAGATATGGATAATCATCTTGAACAAACACCTGGTTTTACAGACTTTAGTGGGCTTGGGGTCATAGACTTTTATCCTATCGTCCATTACAATAGTTTTCCTTTCGAGGAAGCTACAAAGAAAGTTATTCAAAAGAACAAACATCTATCCTTGAAGATTATAACTAATAAGCAAGCGATTACTATAATAGACGATAAAGTAAGTATAAAAGAGAATAAGTAGAATCGGTAAAGACTTATGGTCTACGGTACAAAATTCTATAAACCATATTATAATAGAATGACAAGAAAAGAAAGATATGATTATGTACTAAGTTACTTTCGAAAGCATACTGGTCATGTGACAACTGAACTTAACTTTGGTTCTGCGTTTCAGTTGCTTTGTGCTACATTGCTTTCTGCTCAATGCACAGATAAAAGGATTAATGCGATTACACCAGAACTATTCCGACATTATCCAGATGCTAAGACGATGGCTAAGGCAAGTGTTGAAGATGTCTTTGAATATGTTAAGAGTGTTTCTTATCCTAATTCAAAGGCAACGCATTTGGTAGATATGTCAAGGATGTTGGTTGAGAAGTTTAACGGGGAAGTTCCTTCTACTCCAGACGAGCTTACACAGTTACCAGGTGTTGGACGCAAAACCGCCAATGTGATACAAGCTGTTTGGTTTGGAAAAGCCCACCTTTAGCTGTAGATACGCATGTTTATCGTGTTAGTCATCGGTTGGGCTTAGTACCATCAACAGCGAATACTCCACGTAAGGTTGAGGATTATCTGATGAAGAACATTCCCAACGGAAGAGGTTTCTGATGCACATCATTGGATATTACTTCATGGGCGTTATGTTTGTAAGAGTGCTAAGGCAGATTGTGAACATTGTCCTTTTGATGAGATATGTCCAAAGTTGATGAAAGATAGTAAGTTGTAAATCATTTATTAGTAGTTAAGGGGAGAACAAAAAGATTATGAACACAAAGAAAGATCATGCACTTCCTGAAGGGAATTGCTGCAAATAACAATAGAGAATGGTTTCAAGAACATAAGGCAGAATATGATGCTGTAAAGGATGATTTTGAAAAAGGTGTAGAGCAGATAATAGCCCAACTATCCACCTTTGATGATGAAGTTGCTCATCTTACAGCGAAAGATTGTACTTATCGTTTCTATCGTGATATACGTTTCTCACCCGATAAGAGTCCATACAAACGTCACTTAGGGGCTTACATCTGTGGACATGGTAGAAAGGCATTGCGTGGTGGATATTATATCCATCTCCAACCTGGTAACTGTTTAATTGCAGTAGGTTGTTATTGGTTGCCAACGAATATCCTAACATCATGTCGTAATGAGATTATGGCAAATATAGATGAATGGCGAAAGGATGTTGAGAATGACGAATTTATTAGTCTATTTGGACGTCCTAACCAGGGAGAATGGAGTGATGATAAAGTAAGTGAGAAAGGCTTGGACTAACAGCTTTAAAGACAGCTCCTAAGGGCTTCCCTAAAGATTATGAGTATTTACACTATTTACGTATGAAAGATTATTGTTGTTGGGTATCCGTTCCTGATGACTTCTTTAATGGTGATAGTTGGCATAAAGAGCTAGAACACATCTGCAAGACAGGTAAACCAATGATGGACTTTATCAATACTGTTGTTGATGATTACGAGTAATATCATCTATAGATAATCATAAAAAAGAGATATAAGAAAGCATTTACTTACTTATATCTCTTTTTCTTTCTATCTGTTTAAACAGACTTACAATAGTTCTTCTATCTGCTTAGCAATATTCTCAATCTTCTCTGTTGGTTCAAAGCGTGCAACGACTTGTCCTTTCTTATTAATAAGGAACTTAGTGAAATTCCATTTAATATCTGCTTTTTCCTTATAATCAGGATCAGTTTCTGAAAGCATTTTGTCAAGGATAGGGTAGAGTTCATGTGATTCATCCCAACCAGCGAAGCCCTTTTGTTCCTTCAAGAATTTGTAAAGTGGATCAGCGTCATCACCATTTACTTTCACCTTCTTGAACCTAGGGAATTCCGTCCCATAATTTAGTTTGCAGAACTCATGAATACTTTCATCAGTACCTGGAGCTTGCTGTCCGAACTGGTTACATGGGAAGTCAAGAACCTCAAAGCCCTTTGCATGGTATTTCTCATAAAGTGCTTCCAGTTGGTCATAGGTTGGTGTGAAGCCGCATTTGGTAGCTGTATTAACAATTAGCAGTACCTCGTTGGCATACTCTTTCAATGATACTTCCTTACCTTTTCTGTCCTTGACAGAGAATTCATAAACTGTTCTCATTTCTTGTTTGTTTTATCTTCTGCTTTTAATAAGAAACTAAATTATTATGTGTTGCAAATGTACTAATTTTATTTGTTTCTCCCTGCATTGTTTAAAAGTTTTTATGCCTAATTCGTTAAAACGTGTCGATATATGTCCAGAAAGGATGATAGGGATTTCCCTATTACCAAATAGTGTATTTACATTAAGATTATTAGTTAATTGCTGTACTTTTGCATCAAACAAGTAACAGAAACTATAATATTAAAAGATAAGCTTATGAAACGAGTTGCGAAATTATTCTTAGCCCTTGCAGTAGTTGCAAGTCCTATGCTTTTTACAAGTTGTGATGACTATGATGATAATGGTTATTACTATTACAACGATTTAGTTAGTAGTGCAGTACGCAATTATCGTTATGATTATCCTAATGGTTCCGACTATTACACAGCTTATAACTGGTTCTATGTTCATTATCCAGAAGCCTATACCAATGAGTTTTATGCTTTCATGGATGCTATAGGCAGTAGCCGTAATGCTTATTGGAACAGCTATAATAACGGCAATTATAACTGGAATAACAATTACAATAACCAGTACAATTCCTCCAATAACCAACTAGTTGCAGAGGCTCAAACACTAACAGGTGAATGGGAAGGCGACATTATTTATGAGTACACTAATGACAAAACTCACCAGCGTGTGCGCGATCAATTTACAGCTAACTTGAAGTTCTTCCAGTATGACTCTTCTACAAGTTCTTTAAGTGGTAATGGCGTTGAAGTTGATACTAACTCAAAGGGTGAAACACAAACGCTTAACTTCTCATGGTATGTGAACAATGATGGTAACATTTATATCAAATATACCAAGACAGGTACTATATTCGTATTGGATAAGAATAAAGGAAATGACGGCTTCCACTTAGGTTACGAACAGGGTAAAGGTTATGACACCTTCTTCGGTACAGGTTATAGTACAAATACCACAGACGTTCTCAAACTCGATCTTGCACGTCAGAGACCAGCTTCTGCTAAGGCTAGCACACTCTCTACAAGAGTTGCAAGTCAATACACCTCATTTGGTAAGGCAACTCAGAACGATTTTGCTAAGTTCAAGACAGATGCAGTTAGTCGTCTACACGAGAGATAATAGCAGTAGAATCGCTTTTCTATAGCTTCATATATATTCATTAGAATCCCTCTAACTGAGAAGTTAGAGGGATTCTTTGCTTCAATAAATTGTTATAATTGTTTGATACACTTTCTTTTATGACAATTTTTTTGTACCTTTGCAGCCGTTTGACTTCATTGTTGGAATGGAATCATACGTATGATTGGAAGTGAAATGAAGAAAAGTATTCAATTTTTAAAGGATTGGACCTTACCTGTATCGATAGCCACTGGTGCAGTATTATATCTTCTCTTTGCGTTTATCCCTGCATTGGATAACGCATCGAGCATCCTTGCTCCAGTCTTCAATGCTATCCTTCCCTTATTTATGTTCCTTGTCCTTTATGTTACCTTCTGTAAGGTTGATTACCATAAACTACTTCCCGTGAAGTGGCACTTGTGGGTAGGACTCTTCCAAATAGTTAGCGTAATTGTCATAGTTGGATGGATCATGTACTTCCACACTACGGGTAAAGCTTTAATTCTTTTAGAAGCTATACTCACCTGTATTATAGGACCTTGCGCCTCAGCTGCAGCCGTCGTTACACAGAAAATTGGAGGTGACTTGACAGAGATGGTTACTTACACTTTCATTTCAAATTTCATTTGCGCTATTCTTATTCCAATTTGTTTCCCTTTGATAGAAACGAACATGGGCTTTACTTTTACTGGAGCCTTCTTACTCATTCTTAATAAAGTGAGTTTAGTGCTAATTGTACCAATGCTATTGGCATATATTACAAAGCACTGGCACTTGTTACGCCCCCTCTATAGATGGATTATTAATGTGAATGATCTAAGTTATTATCTCTGGTGTGCCTCCTTACTGATTGTTTCAGGAACAACCGTTAAGAATATTGTCCATGCTAATGTAAGTGTTTCTTTCCTCTTACTCATAGCTATTTCGAGTTTGGTACTATGTTTGTTACAATTTATAGCAGGGAAATCAATAGGAGCCTTCTTCCATAATGCAGTCAATTCTGGACAAGCTTTAGGTCAGAAGAATACAACCTTTGCCATTTGGATAGCCAACACTTATCTTAATCCGCTCTCTACAGTAGGACCAGGATGTTATATCCTTTGGCAGAACATTATTAACAGCGTTGAAATTTGGCATTACTCAAGTCAAAGAAACGCACTAATTAAAATATATTTTGTTGTGAAAAGTATTAAGTATTTAATAGCATTTATTTGTTTACTTTCCGTGCAAGTTATGAAAGCACAGAAAGGTATCGTAGACAACACAAACATTGATCAGGCAATGCGAACCAGGATGGATATTCAACCTGATGAAATGCCCAGCCAGTCTATAAGCCAGAAGCCAATAGAAGACGTGAGTGAAATGTCTTTAGAAGCGAAACCCGTTTCTTCCGTTCAGTCAACAATGCATATTGCTAATTCTCGCAATCAAGTTGTTTTGCTAATTGGTGATTCAATGGTCGATGGGTTAGGTGCCCGTTTTAATGATTACGCAGTAAAGAATGGCTTTGAATTTCACTCAGTAGTATGGTATGGTAGTACCACACGTAATTGGGCAAATACACAAGACCTTCAATACCAAATTGAGAAGTTCCGTCCAACCTATGTAATCATAAGTCTTGGAACAAATGACTTGGGCTATTACGACTTTACTAGACGCTCAGAGGCTATCCAAACCATCTTAGATTGTGTTGGCAATATCCCTTACGTATGGGTTGGACCATTATCATGGCGTAAGATAAAGAATAGAAACATTGTAAATGTAATTCGTGAGCGCACTGGTGCTGAACGTTTCTTTGATAGCAGTTCTATTGTTGCCGCTCGTATAGATGGTATTCATCCTACTCGTCAAGGTGCAGCACACTGGGTAGACAAGATAGTAGAATGGATGGGGGAACCAGAACTTAATGCGAATCCTATAGAGATGGATAAACCCGACTTCACGACAACCTTTCGTCACGATGAGAAGCATGGTATGAGTTATCACGGCAGACGCTAATAAGTTCTCATAACATAAAAACTTATTTTTATCAATAATAAAACAAAGGGACTCCTTAGAGTCCCTTTAGTTTTTTGTTTATATCTATTTAAAGTAATACTTTTAAAAAGTACTTATAGTAATAGTATATTTAATAATACTATAAATTATTGCATATCAATGTTATATATCTTTTAGTATGAGTTATGTCTAATTCTTTAATGAGTGGGAAACAAAAGAAGTGGATTATTCTCTAACTTAAAGTACGATTGTTGTTTAACTTAAAAGTACGATTGATCGTTTAACTTAAAGTACGATTGTCGTTTAACTTAAAGTACGATTGACTTACAACAGGGTTGGAATCGTAGTCCCATTACATAATCCCCGATAGCTAACCTTTATTTATGCACATTTTATTTTGTAATGTGCCAATAAGTATGTACCTTTGCGCATATATTGAAGTAATGTGCAATGGAACAGATTTCGAGTTTTAATGAACTAGTAGAGAAGAGTATCATAAAGTTCTGGGACATGGATGCTCTTACAGATTACAAGGGTAAGACCCTTCAGTATCATGATGTTGCCAGAAAGATTGAAAAGCTACATATCATGTTTGAAGCGAGTGGTGTACAGAAAGGCGATAAGATAGCTTTATGTGGACGCAACTCCTCGGCTTGGGCGGCTTCTTTCTTAGCCGTGTTGACCTATGGTGCAGTAGCTGTACCCATCTTGCATGAGTTTATGCCCGAACAAATACATAATATTGTAAACCATTCGGATGCTAAACTTTTATTTGTTGGCGACGTTGTTGTAACCCAGATAGATGCTACAAAGATGCCGAAGCTGGAAGGTATTATTTATATTCCAGATTACTCCTTAGTAGTGAGCCGTACGGAGAAACTAACCTATGCTCGTGAACATCTGAATGAGGAGTTTGGACGCCGTTACCCAAAGTATTTCCGTCCTGAGCATGTACATTACTATCGTGAGCAAAGCCCCGATGAATTGGCGTTAATTAACTACACAAGTGGTACTACAGGTCGCTCGAAAGGAGTAATGCTTCCTTATCGTTCCTTGTGGAGTAATGCAGACTTTGCTAAACATGTACTTGGAGATGTCGTCAAACCAGGAAGTAATGTTATAAGCATACTCCCAATGGCACACATGTACGGCATGTCCTTTGAGTTCATTTATGAGTTCCTTTCAGGTGTCCATGTATATTACCTTACACGTATACCTTCGCCAGCTATAATCTCTCAAGCATTACAAGAAGTAAAGCCTATCATTATGATAGCAGTGCCCCTTGTGATAGAAAAGATTATCCGCAAGAAAGTCTTCCCTAAGATTCAGAACAACAAGATGCGTTTGCTACTGAACATGCCTGTTATAAACAAGAAAGTTCGTGCAAAGATACGTGAGCAGGTTTATCAAGCATTCGGTGGCAATTTGTATGAAATCATCATCGGTGGAGCTGCACTTAATGGAGAGATCGAGAACTTCTTACGCATGATAGAGTTTCCTTATACTGTTGGCTATGGAGCTACAGAATGTGGACCAATCATTTGCTATCGTGATTGGCATACCTTTGCAAAAGGATCGTGCGGGCAGGCTGCACTTCATCAAGAGGTGCGCATAGATAGTCCTGATCCTGCTAATGTAGCTGGTGAGATTCTTACTAAGGGACCTAATGTGTTGTTGGGTTATTATAAGAATGAGGAAGATACTGCACGTACCATTGATAAGGAGGGTTGGTTCCACACAGGAGACCTCGGATTAATGGACGAGGATGGTAATGTATTTATAAAGGGACGTTCCAAGAACTTGCTGCTCGGTAGTAACGGGCAGAATATCTATCCTGAAGAGATTGAGGATAAGTTGAACTCCTTGGCACTAGTAAGTGAATGTTTGGTTATTCAGAAGGGCGAGAAACTCATAGCTTTGGTTCATCCAGACTATGACGAAGCACAGAGTCTTGGACTCAATGCGGAGGATATCAAGAATATAATGGAAGAAAACCGCACACAGTTGAATACCATCGTACCAGCTTATTGTAAGGTGTCAGAGATTCGTGTTCAAGAAGAAGAGTTTGAGAAAACTCCGAAGAAGTCTATTAAACGTTATCTCTATACAGAATAAGATAAGTTTAAACGCTTATAGCACCTATGGAATTAATGACATAAGCCTTAGAGTAGGAGTGTGTCGATCATATAAATAAGGGCAAATATCCCTGCCTATTTGTAGAATCATTGATTCATTGAATAGACGAGGATATTTGTCTTTATATGTATTTCTTACCTATTTAAATTTACGTAGAATCACTTCGCTAATTACCTTTATTTAAGGATGAAAACATAGACGTTAACCTATTTCAATTAAAAAAGTCTTTAAAAACCAACACTAAGTTTTTATTTAATATAATTTAGATACAAATATTCGCCCTATCCGCTTTTATGTTGTACTTTTGTGACTCGTTGAATGATACATAAGAGTACAATATAAATTGTGAAATAATGGCGGAATCTATTGATATTAGAGAGTTAAATGAGAGAATCGAACGGCAGAGTTCTTTTGTGACAGACCTTACAACTGGAATGAATCAAATAATAGTTGGACAAAAGCATCTAATTGATTCGTTACTTATATCTTTACTTAGTGATGGTCACATCCTATTAGAGGGTGTCCCTGGTCTAGCAAAGACACTTGCTATCAAGACGCTATCACAGCTCATTGATGTGCGCTATAGTCGTATTCAGTTTACTCCAGATTTGTTGCCTGCTGATGTTATTGGTACACAAATCTATTCGCAAAAGGACGAAACCTTCCACGTAAAGAAAGGACCTATCTTCTCTAACTTTATACTTGCAGATGAGATTAACCGTGCGCCCGCAAAGGTTCAAAGTGCATTATTGGAAGCAATGCAAGAACATCAAGTAACCATTGGTGAGTCTACATTCACCTTGCCTGATCCTTTCCTTGTCATGGCAACACAGAATCCAATAGAGCAAGAGGGTACTTATATGTTACCTGAAGCACAGGTGGATCGATTCATGTTGAAGGTTGTTCTTGATTATCCAACATTAGATGAAGAGAAACTTGTTGTTCGAATGAATCTACAAGGCAATGCTCCTGTAATTCGCCCTGTTATTGGTACTAAAGAAATCCTTGAAGCAAGAAGGGTTGTTGAGGATGTTTACTTGGATGACAAGATTATGCAGTATATTACTGATATCGTCTTTGCTACAAGATACCCTGAACGCTATCAGTTAGCTGACTTGAAAGAGATGATAACCTTTGGTGGTAGTCCACGTGCAAGTATCAATCTTGCCAGAGCTAGCCGTGCATACGCCTTTATCAAGCACCGTGGCTATGTAGTGCCAGAAGATGTACGTGCTGTCGCACATGATGTTCTTCGTCACAGAATTGGTTTATCATACGAGGCAGAAGCTGTTAACTTAACTACAGAGACAATAGTTAGTGAGATAATTAACAAGGTGCAAGTACCTTAATGATTCTCGTTTCATTGTTAAGTGTATTGTAAGAAAAGATAGTTTTCATCATTGTATATGGATACAACTGAGTTACTAAAGAAAGTACGTAAAATAGAGATTAAAGCTCTAGGCTTAAGCCAGAATATATTTGCTGGTCAATATCATTCTGTCTTTAAGGGTAGAGGTATGGCGTTTTCTGAAGTACGCGAGTATCAGTATGGCGATGATGTTCGTGATATTGATTGGAATGTTACGGGTCGCTTTCATCGTCCTTACGTAAAAGTCTTTGAAGAAGAACGCGAACTTACTGTAATGTTGGTGATAGATGTGAGTGGTTCTTTAGATTTCGGTACCGCTGGACAACTTAAACGTGAATGTGTGACGGAGATAGCTGCTACATTAGCATTCTCGGCTATTCAAAACAATGATAAGATAGGGGTTATATTCTTTTCTGATCACGTTGAGAAGTATATCCCACCCAAGAAGGGTAGGAAACATATTCTTTATTTAATTAGAGAGATGTTGACATTTACGCCAAATAGTAAGAAGACAGATGTTGGAGTAGGACTGGAATATCTTAATAAGGTTGTCAAACGTCGTTGTACAGCTTTTGTTATTAGCGATTTCTATACAAGGAAGGATTTTAGTCAGGAATTACGTATTACAAATAGAAAACATGACGTTGTTGCCATTCAAGTATATGACCCACGTGCAAAGGTAATGCCTGATGTCGGCTTTGCTGAAAGTTATTGATGCAGAGACAGGACATGAGATGTATGTTGATACACATGATATTCGTGTTCGAAAGGCCCACAATACCTATTGGGAAGAGCGTGAACAGCGATTGCATGATACTTTAACGCAAAGTCACGTTGATAGTGTGGCTATAGCTACTAATGACGATTATGTCAAGATGCTGATAACGTTATTTTTAAAGAGAAGACGATGAAAAGGTTTTTGGTGATAATAGCGTTATTATCTATAGTTGGTGTCAGCTATGCACAGATAAATGTTAAAGCTAGTATTGATTCTACCCATATATTAATAGGTGGAAGAACTAGTTATAGTATTGTCGTAGATGTTCCCCGTGGTACAAAGGTTTCCTTTCCTAAACAGATTGTGCCGAAAGAGTATGCACAAGACGTGGAAGTGCTAAAGGTGAATCGTAGTGTTACGGATTCTTCTAATCATCAGTTGAATAAACGTACCTATGTATTGACGGCATGGAATGCAAAGCATTATACCATTCCTGCACAGAAGGTTGTTATTAATGGTAAGACGAGTTTGACGAAAGCCGTTAGCTTTGATGTTCGTTCTATTCCTGTTGATACGGTCAAGAATACACCAATGCCACCTGATGATATTCAGCAGGTTAGCCTTACTTTTGCAGAGTGGCTTCCCGTCATCCTAATAGGGCTATTGATTCTTATTCTTTTGGGGCTTGCTTATTATCTCTATAAATCATTAAGTAGACGTAAGGTTAGTAAGAAGGAGCGTGTATTGTCTTCTTATGAACAAGCACTAAATGAGTTGGAAGAGATTCGCTCACAAATAAAGTCTTATTCAGATCAAAAGACCTATTATACGCATGTAACTGATGTCTTGAGAAGATATATTTCTAAGCGTTATAAGTTTAATGCTTTGGAGATGACTTCTTCTGAAATCTTGGATAAACTACATGATGAATGTAAGGAGACAGATCTTAAAGAGTTAGAAGAAATTTTCAATACAGTAGATCTCGTAAAGTTCGCTAAATACCAAACGGGTGAAAATGATAAGAACTACTATTTCGATAATGTAGTACGTTTCATAGAAACGACAAAGAAAGATGATATTGTTCCAATAGTTGACAAGACTGAGGAGACAAGGAGTCAGCGTACTCGTAAAATTATCAAGTTGGCTATCATATTATTATTAGTTTGTTCTGTGGCTCTGTTCATATATTTCGTGTCAGAGATTATAGGACTTCTAGTGTAATGTAAATTGAAGTAGAAATGGAATTTGCCAATAGTGGATACCTTCTTTTACTTATCTTGTTAATACCTTATTTATTATGGTATTTTCCTTTGTGGTAAAGGTAAGGAACCAACCATAAAGATGAGCGATACATTCGCTTATCAACATATCTCAAAGAGTTGGAGGATTCGGATGATCCATCTTCCAATGTTTCTGCGTTGTCTAGTTTATACTTTGGTGGTCATTGTGTTAGCACGCCCACAAACGTATAACTCCTGGGATAATAAGGATGCTGAAGGAATTGATATCATGTTGACGATGGATATTTCAGCAAGTATGTTGACAGAAGATGTGTTCCCTAATCGTATAGAAGTGGCAAAAGAAGTGGCTTCAGATTTTATTAGTGGACGCCCTAATGATAACATCGGTCTGACAATATTTGCAGGAGAGGCTTTCACACAATGTCCAATGACAGTCGACCATGCCGCTTTATTAAATCTTCTTCATAATGTACGTACAGATTTAGTAGTGAAAGGATTAATACAGGATGGAACAGCTATTGGGATGGGACTTGCTAATTCGGTTAGTCGGCTAAAAGACTCGAAAGCAAAGAGTAAGGTTATCATTCTGTTGACTGATGGTAGTAATAATGTCGGTTCTATCTCTCCAATGACAGCTGCGTCTATAGCTAAGAAATATGGTATTAGAATTTATACCATAGGTTTGGGTAAGGAGTCAGAGGGAGATTTAGGAGCAATAGACTATAAGACATTACAAAATATAGCTGTATCAACAAATGGAGAGTTTTATAGAGCTCAAAGTCAAGCTGAACTTTCCAAGATTTATCAAGATATTGATAAATTAGAGAAGACGAAATTGAGAGTAAAAGCTTATAGTCATTTGCATGAGGCTTATATGCCCTTTGCATGGCTGGCATTGTTCCTCTTCTGTTTAGATTTACTATTACGTCTGACGGTTTTTAGAAGATTACCATAAGTGATTTGCCTATATATAATAAGGTGAATAACTTATTTAATGTGATAAATGAAGAATGTTTAGATTTGATAATCCTACATATTTATGGTTGTTATTGCTGATACCTCTATTAGCAATGATTTATCTATATTCTCTTCGCCAAAGTAAACGTAGACTTAAACGATTTGGTTCGCTAAAGTTAATGCTTCAATTATCTCCTATGGCAAGTCCAAGAAGGAAGTTGATAAAGTTTGTTTTGGCAGAACTAATATTGACATTGCTTATATTGATAGTAGCTCGTCCACAGATTGGTAATAAGATCGCAAATAATACAAGTAGAGAGGGCATCGAAGTTATTATGGCGCTTGATATTAGTAACTCTATGTTGGCTACAGATGTTGTACCTTCACGTTTAGATAAGAGTAAACTTATGGTTGAGGGACTCATGAATAAGTTTACGAAGAACAAACTAGGTTTAATCGTTTTTGCGGGCGACGCTTTTGTTCAACTACCGATAACGAGTGATTATGTTTCGGCAAAGATGTTCTTGGATAATATAAATCCTTCATTAATTGGAACACAAGGAACAGACATAGGTAAAGCGATTAACTTAGCTATGCACAGTTTTACACCTAATACTCAAACAGGTAAAGCGATTGTCGTTATTACAGATGGTGAAGATAATGAGGGAGGTGCAGAAGCTATGGCAAAACAAGCGCAAGAAAAGGGTATTAAGGTGTTTATACTTGGTATAGGTTCTACACTAGGAACAACCATTCCAATGCCTAATGGTGAGGACTTGAGAGACGCCAATGGTAATATTGTTAAGACACATCTCAATGAAGAAATGTGTAAGAAAATAGCAGATGCAGGGCACGGAGTATATATACACGTAGATAATAGTAGTGTTGCTGATGCCCTTCTGGAGAGAGAACTTGGAAAACTTCAAAAGGGAGAGATAAATAATGTTGTATATAGTGATTATGATGAGCAATTCCAGGCGTTTGCACTACTTGCTGTCTTATCACTCATCATTGATGTCTTTATTCTAGAAAGAAAGAGAAAGTATTAAATAAGTATATGTTTAAGCGGCTTTATTTTATAGTATGTCTTTTGATGATATCGTTTGTTACGCTCAATGCTCAAACGAGTAATCAGTTAATTAGGAAAGGAAATAAGAACTTTTCCTCAAAGAACTATGCGCAAGCTGAGGTCTTTTATCGTAAGGCTATCGATAAGGAACCTAATAATGCTATTGGCAATTATAATTTAGCTAGATGTTTACAGGCGCAACATAAGAATGCAGAAGCAAAAAAGATTTACGAGAAAGCGGCTAAATTAGAAACAGATCCTATTCGTCAGGCTAGTAGCTACAATAATCTTGGTACTATTTATCAAGGAGAGAAAAACTATAGTAAGGCTATTGATTATTATAAGAAGGCTATGCGTGATAACCCTTCTCATAATAATGCACGTTATAACTTCGAGTTATGTCAACGTCAGCAGAAGAAACAGAATAATAAGAAGAACTCTGGTGGCTCTAAAAATAATCAGAATAAAAACAAACAAAATAAGAATCAATCGAACAAAGATAATAAACAGAAGAAGAAGGATAATTCTCAGCAAAAGCCTCAAAACAATAATAATGGTATGAGCAAGAGTAATGCTGAACAATTATTGAATGCGGCTATGCAGCAGGAAAAAGGAAACCCAAAAGAGGCTGGCAAAGGCAATGCAACAACCTTCGGATAAAAAACTTGATAAAAATTGGTAACTATTAGAAATATGAAACGATATATATTTTTACTTTTCATACTTTTATGTACGCTTGGAATGAAGGCACAATATGTTCGTGTCGTAGCTCCTAAAGCATGTATCAGTGGGAGAGGAGTTCCAAGTTGAATATACAGTATATACTCAGGATGTTCGTAGATTTCAGTTAGGTAGATTATCTAATGGACTTGAGAAAGTATATGGACCTGCAACATCCTCTCAGTCTAATTATCAGTTTATTAATGGTCATGCTAGTAGTTCCTCTACAGTCACGTTTGCGTATGTCTTTGTGGCTACAAAAAGGGTAACCTCGGGATAGGACCAGCGAAGATTGTAGTTAATGGTCAAGAGATTGCATCTACGCCTGTAAGAATTAATGCATCTGGTAATGCAAAGGGAGCTTATGCTTCTTCAAAAGGGAAGTTACAATGACGTTCAAGATGATCCACGTTCTTCCTCCTCACATATTAGCTCTAAAGATTTATTCATTAAGGTTTCTGCAAATAAAACAACAGTTTACGAACAAGAACCAGTCCTTTTGACTTATAAAGTTTATACAACAAAGAATCTGCGTCAGTTAATTGGTAAAATGCCTGATTTAACGGGTTTCCACGTTCAAGAAGTTAATTTGCCACAACAAAAAACTTTCCATAAAGAGCGTGTAGGTAATCGAGTTTATAACTGTGTTACATGGAGTAAGTATGTCATGTACCCACAGATGACAGGAACTTTAAAAGTACCTGCTTTGTCTTTCCATGGCTTAGTTCAAGAGAGTAATAATTTTAATCCATTTGAAGCCTTTGGTATCGATGATGGTATCACGAATATAAAGAAAGATATTCTTGCTTCTGGTTTGTCTATAAAAGTTTTACCATTACCAACTCAGCCTTCTGATTTCTCTGGAGGTGTTGGTCATTTTAACCTTTCAGGACAATTAAATAAGAAAGAAGTCAAAGCTGGTGATCCTGTTTCTATTCGTGTTGTAGTAAGTGGAGCTGGTAATCTGAAATTGATAAAACAACCTATTATTCAGATACCTAAGGGGTTTGAAAAATACGATGTGAAGATTACCGACAAGACACAATTAACAGAAAATGGAGTTGAAGGAAATATAATTTATGACCAAGTTATTGTTCCTCAACAAGAAGGAGTTGTTTCCATTCCTCCTGTTAAATTTGTTTATTATGACTTGGTTCAGCATAAGTATGTTACCCTTCAGACTTCTCCGATGGAGTTGAAGGTTATGCGAGGTGATGGTAGTTCTAAAGATATTTTATCAGTAGATTTACCTAATGAAGATATTTTACCTTTGAAGGTTGGAGATAGTGCATTGGATAAGGTAGGTCATTTCTTCTTTGGTTCTATTCCATATTATATTATTCTTTTGTTACTACTTGTTAGTGGATCTATTTTAGCTTATAGATATAGAGACCGTTTCGCTCATCGTGTTGATATGGTTCTCAAGCGAGGAAAAAATGCAAGTAGGATAGCTACTTCTCGTTTGCATTCAGCCAATCTATTAAAGATGAAAGGGAGAAATATAGAGTTTTATGATGAAATCTTACAAGCACTTTGGGGCTATGTTAGTGATAAATTAAATCTCCCAGTCGAACAATTGTCACGTGATAATATTAGTGAGCAATTAACGGCTATTAATGTTCCTATGGAGGTTATAGACAAGTTCATTACGGCTATAGATGAATGTGAGTATGAGCGTTATGCACCTGGAAATGAGAAAGGGAATATGCAAAAGACATTTGATGTAGCAATGGAAGCCATTTCAGAGATGGAAGAAACGATTAAAAAAGTAAAGGTTCAGAAGTCTAAGAATAATAATATTCTTTCCTTCTTGATGATAGTTTTATTAGCTCTCCCTATCCATGCCTTCTCTCAAACTAAGTCAGATGTTGACAAATTATATCAAAAGGGAAACTATGCACAAGCTGTAAAGGGATATGAAAAGTTATTGGAACAAGGCGAGTCTGCGGCTTTATACTATAATTTAGGAAATTGTTATTATCGTCTCGATAATATACCTCATGCAGTACTAGCTTATGAACGTGCTCAACGTTTGTCTCCTAGTGATGATGACATTCGTTTTAATCTTCAGTTGGCTCAATCAAAAACAATTGATAAGTTAACGCCAGAATCAGAAATGTTTTTTTCGTTACTTGGTATAAGGCTCTTGTAAATCTATTAAGTGTAGATAGTTGGGCTTATTTGAGTCTTATTTCTCTATTTCTGGCTTTAGTATCTTTAGTGGTATATATTTTTGTAGAGAAAGAACTTCTACAGAAATTGTCAAGAGGAACACTCCCTCTATTTTTTGTCCTATTTATTCTTACCACATTTTTTGCCATCCAACAAGTATGTTTGTTAGATGCAAGTAATCATGGTATCATAATGTTACCATCAGCTGTAGTAAGAGAAACACCTGATCAAAAGTCTAAAGAGATATTCATTCTTCATGAAGGGTCTAAAGTAAAGATTACTGATCAAGGTTTGAGTAAATGGACAGGTGTTCAACTTAATGATGGACGACAAGGTTGGGTACAAACCTCTTGTATTGAAGCAATTTAATAAGTTTTATATATAAGTTTATTAGTCATTAATTTTGTATGAGTTTTGAAGCCTTTACATACAATTGATAAGTGCGTACTACTTACTCTGAATGGAAGCAATAATTTGTTTCTAGACAACCTAGTCGTGACTTTGACTTCTGCCTATACGTGGATATTGTTGTATGGAGCTTTACTTTATTTAGTTATAAAAAATAATGAAAATTGGTGGAAGATAATGCTTATTGTCGGTACCATAGGAATAGGATTATTGATTGTTGATGGTGTGAATCTTGGCATTGTAAAACCCCTTATTGCACGCCCACGCCCTTTAAATAGTCCTGAATTACAAGGAATCGTTCAATCAGCAAATGGTTATTATGCAAAGCGGATATAGCTTTTTCTCTTCCCATACGGCAAATGCTTTTCTAATAGCTGTATTCTTTTGTTTATTAGTGCGTGATAAGATTTTTTCTTGTTTCATGTTCTTGTGGGCTATAATCGTATCATTAACTCGTCCATATTTAGGCGTACATTATCCTTCAGATATATTTGTTGGTGCAATTTTTGGGACTACAATTGCCATTCTCATTTATTTTTTATATCTTCGCATTTACATTCGATTCAGTGATAAACTTCATTATATTTCCACACGGTACACCCGTACAGGTTATAGCTTTGCAGATATAGACCTTGTGTTAACGTACTTTGTATTAACATTTATCTATGCGGTATTTCGTGCTTTATTATTAATATAAAAACTATATTATGTCTGAAGATACAAAACATATTAGCATTTCTGATTACAACTATCCACTCCCCGATGAGCGCATCGCCAAATTTCCGTTGACAGAGCGCGACCATAGTAAGTTATTGCTTTATAAGCATGGTGATGTATCGGAGGACATTTTTTATAATCTTCCTGAATATTTGCCTAAAGGAGCGTTGATGGTTTTCAATAACACGAAAGTTATTCAAGCACGTATGCACTTTCGTAAGGAGACGGGAGCACTCATAGAGGTGTTTCTTATGGAACCAGCACAGCCAACAGATTATGAATTGATGTTTCAAACAAATCATGAGTGTGCATGGCTTTGTATGGTTGGCAACCTTAAGAAGTGGAAGGAAGGTACATTAAAACGTGCATTTGAAATCAAAGGGCAGAAGCTGACACTTACAGCGACAATGGACCGCAGTAAGGTTCAAGAGCAAGCTGGTGGAACTAATCACTGGATTCAATTTGAGTGGGATAATACAAACATATCATTTGCTGAGATTCTTGAAGCCGTAGGTGAATTACCTATTCCTCCATATCTTAACCGTGCTACAGAGGAAAGTGATAAAGAAACTTATCAAACCGTATATTCAAAGATTAAAGGTTCAGTGGCAGCGCCTACAGCTGGACTTCACTTTACCGATAAAGTGCTGAAAGCCTTGGATGAACATGGTGTTGATCGTGAGGAACTTACACTTCATGTGGGAGCTGGAACTTTCAAACCAGTGAAGAGTCAGGAGATTGAGGGTCATAATATGCACACGGAGTTTGTTGTTGTTCGTCGTCAGACCTTAGAGAAACTTCTAAAGCATAAATGTCACGCTGTTGCTGTAGGAACAACAAGTGTTAGAACACTGGAAAGCCTTTATTATATGGGTGTTAAGTTGGTGTTGTCTCCGGAAACGGCAGAGAAAGACCTTCATGTCAATCAATGGGAACCATATGACTTACCACATAATGAAGAAGGATTGGTAGTAGTGAATGGTAAGGTGATAACTGCGGAGGATTCAATTCGTCATTTGCTTGCCTATTTGGATAAAGACGGATTAAATGTGTTACATTCAAGTACCCAGATTATCATTGCTCCTGGTTATACCTACAAGATTGTTAAGGCACTCGTAACTAATTTTCATCAACCACAATCAACGTTGTTGCTCTTAGTAAGTGCTTTTTTAAAGGGTGATTGGCGTAAGGTTTATGATTATGCCCTCAGCCATGACTTCCGTTTCCTTAGCTATGGAGATTCTTCATTATTGATACCATAGTATTATTTCCCTCAGCGTGAGGATTTATAAAACTTATTTATTATAAGTAGACTTGGTATTTAAAAGAGGGAGGAAATGCAGCTAATTGATAAGATATTGGTTGTATTCTTTAAAAACATTAAGAAGAAAAAGGATGAAAATAGGTGATAAAGTTAGATTTTTAAGCTCTACTGGTGGTGGAGTCATTGCTGGTTTCAAAGGTAAAATTGTTTTGGTTGAAGACGAAGATGGTTTTCAGATTCCAACAGTAGCCAGTGAGGTTGTTGTTGTTGAAGATGCCGCTACTGACCGTGCAAAACTGCGTATCGACCAGCAGCAACGTAAGATGGAGAAAGGCGAGGATACTCGCAGTATCAAGCAACGTCTGACCGCTACAGGTGCTGAAGAAGAGGAAGTAGGGGATAATTGGCGTGATGTTGATGCAGACATAGAACCGCATGATGACCCTTCCGTTAATTTGAAGCTCCAGTGAGAGAACGTGTTGGTGGTGATGAATTGTCTATTTACCTTGCTTTCACACCTACCGATATAAAGAACCTCACGACTACGCACTTCAAGTCTTATCTTGTCAACGATTCAAATTATTATGTTCATTTCTCCTACTCTTTAAAGCAGGAAGATAAGTGGGTATTGAAGGCTGTTGGCGAATTGGAACCAAATATGAAGTTGCTGATAGAGGACTTCACACTTGCCGACCTCAACGATATGTTGCAGGGATGTGTTCAACTTCACAGTTATAAGAAGGATAAGCCTTTCGCACTCAAGCCTACTTGTGATCTTCAGGTAAAGATTGATGCCGTGAAGTTCTATAAGCTCAATACTTTCCACGAAAGTGTCTTCTTTGAGCAGCCAGCATTGATATACACGTTGATTGAGAAGGATAAGCCTGCTCAGCACCCGATGTTGGAACCTTTAACAAGGAAAGGTGAGGACGAAGCCACAGAGAAGTTGAAGGTGGGTTATGCGTCACCAAGCCGTCTGTCAGAAGAAGAGATTGATAAGAAGACGGAGGAACTCTCCAAGCGTTATAAATTTGAGCGTAAGAAGCCAGCTAAACAGATTCTTAGCGATGACAAAATTATCATAGACCTTCATGCTGACGAATTGCTCGAGACGACAGCGGGTATGACAGCGGCAGATATTCTTGAATATCAATTAGATAGTCTTCCGTCGTACGCTCGAACAATACAAGGCTCATCGTGGCAAGAAACTCATCTTTATTCATCGGAAAGGGCGAAGGCGTATTGCGCCATGCTATCATTCATGAACTTAATTATAAATACAAACATTATTCTTACCAAGATGCTTCTTTCCGTGAATACGGCTACGGAGCTACTCAGGTAACAATTAAATAATTTTTTTCATTCAATATGAAACACGGACTTATAAAGGTGGCTGCAGCTATTCCTGCAGTGAAGGTTGCAGATACAAAGTTCAACCTTATAGAAACAGAAAAAGCAGATTGCTATTGCTGAAGGTCAGGGCGTAGAGATTATCGTCTTCCCAGAGCTTTCAATAACGGGTTACACTTGTCAGGACCTTTTCCAGCAGCAACTTCTTCTTGACGATACTGAGCAGGCTGTCATCGACCTGCTCGAATTTACTCGCCAATTAGATATCACCGTCATTGTCGGTGCGCCTGTAGCTGTGGGAGCATTGCTCCTTAATTGCGCATTGGTCATTCAACAAGGAAAACTCTTAGGCATCGTAGCAAAGACCTTCCTACCTAACTACAGCGAGTTCTATGAGAAACGATGGTTTGCATCTTCACAAGACTTGCGTCCACAGCACATTCGCTTTGCAGGGAATAATATTCGCGTGACACCAGAGTTGCAGATTTTCCGCACATCTGAGGGGGCTACCTTTGCCATAGAAATCTGTGAGGATGTATGGGCACCAACACCACCGAGCAATCATCTTGCCTTGGCAGGTGCAGAGATTATCTTTCAACCTTTCTACCAGCGACGAACTCATCGGAAAGCACACTTACTTGAAGTCACTGCTTGCCCAGCAAAGCGCACGTACTATCAGCGGATACGTTTATAGCAGCAGTGGTTTTGGTGAGAGTACGCAGGATGTTGTCTTTGGTGGAAATGCATTGATTTTTGAGAATGGCTCACTTGTTAAGCAGTCAGAGCGTTTCCAGCTTGACCCACAGTTAGTTATCTCTGAAATTGATATTGAAAATTTGCGTAGCGAACGTCGTACAAATAGTACCTTTGTCAACGCACAACGTCCTGTTGCGTCAGGATTAGCCGGTGTTACTGGTCAGATTGATGAACTCGCCTTGCACGTGGATTGCTTGCCACCGCTCAATCCTATGCGTGAGTTTACGCTGACACGCGAGTTCGACCAGCATCCTTTCATTCCTAAATCGGAGAATATGCAGGAATGCTTGCGATGAAATCTATAATATTCAGGTGAGTGGATTGGCAAAAAGATTGGTACATACTAATTGCAAATCAGCAATTATCGGTATCAGTGGTGGACTTGATTCCACCCTTGCCCTCCTTGTTGTTGTCAAGACTTTTGATAAGCTTGGGCTTGACTGTAAGGGAATTGTAGGCGTTACCATGCCAGGGTTCGGAACAACGGGCAGAACCTATAAGAATGCTATGGCACTCATGGAGCGTCTTGGTATCACGATTCGTGAGATTGATATTAAAGCCTCTGTTTTACAGCATTTTAAGGATATTGGTCATGACCCAGAGGTACACGATTCTACTTATGAGAACGCACAAGCGCGTGAGCGTACGCAGATTTTGATGGATTTGAGTAATCAGATGAACGGACTTGTCATTGGTACGGGCGACCTTAGCGAACTTGCCTTGGGATGGTGTACCTATAATGGCGACCATATGAGTATGTATGCCGTAAATGCGAGTGTGCCAAAGACGCTGACGCAATATCTTGTGCGTTATGCTGCTGACACAACTAAGGATGAAAATGTACGTAAGACATTGATAGACATCGTGGAAACTCCAATCTCACCAGAGCTAAAACCTGCTGATGATAAGGGAGAAATTGCTCAGAAGACAGAAGACCTTGTTGGTCCTTACGAGCTTCACGATTTCTTCCTCTATTATGTTCTTCGCTGCGGTTTTCGCCCTTCAAAAATCTATTGGATGGCACAGAATGCCTTTCGTGGAGTTTACCCCGACAGCGTCATTCTTCATTGGATGCGCATTTTCTTTCGCAGGTTCTTCTCCCAGCAATTCAAAGCGTTCATGCTTGCCAGACGGACCAAAGGTGGGCAGCGTGAGTCTTTCACCACGTGGCGACTGGAGAATGCCTTCTGATGCGATGTCAACCAACTGGCTCAATGAGTTGGAAGGACTGTCATGAAACGAATAATCTTTCAACTTATTTTCCTACTGATTCCTCTGTGCATACCTGCGCAGGGGAATCTTCCTTTACTTCCATTGCCTGTGCTTGAATTACTGCAATATCAGGTGCAGAAAGGGAAGCGGGCGGTTGCACCTTATCTTTTCAGTAAGTACGGACTCAGACGAATTCCGACAGAGTTAGTAGCTGATGACACACGTCAGTTGTGGGGGTGGCACGTCGGTCCTAATGCTGACTTCGACCAATCAAAACAACCTTTCTACAGGCTCTTTGCAAAGAAGGATAATTCAAGCCTTGCTGTCATTGACGATAGGGGAGGAGCGTTGCAAATCGTCTTTTGGGACAAGGGATATTATCACACGTTGGCGTCTGGTCTTCGGGCGCATGGCTACCAGCTGCAGCAAGTCAAGCCAGCGAGCAATGTTCTTCGTTTTCAGCGTGAGGGCAGCTCTGTGATAGCAGACGTGACGGTGTGGGCAGATATGTACGTCTTAGAGCTTCATAACTGATAACGACTTGTTTTCTACTTTCTTCTCTTGTTTTTCATTTTGACGATACAAAGATAAGTTTTAATTTCTAAGATTGCAAGAAAAGTGAGTGTTATAAAATGTTATTTTGATTATAATGCGTTATTAATCAGTATTTTACAAAATGATTAGCAGTTATCGCATAGGCTGATAACAATACGCTCATTATTTATTTTTTTTCGCATAGAGGTTCTCTCTAAGCTTCTTTGATGCCATATCTATACGATGCAGATGCGCCTTTTATGGTGAATAGATAGGCTAAAAACATCATTTTATTTCTTGTATAAGACGTTAAGACCTAACTTTTTTTACAATAGTGAGAGTGAGAATAATATTTCTGTTTTGATTGATAATCAGTAACATAACTTCTTTGTTACTTTTCTCCGATTACAAAAATTACAAATTACATATTACATTAAGGGACCATCAGACTTTTTCGTATGGTGCCGAATAGGTGAAAAAAATGATAGTTTTATAATGAATAAAAATAATAATTTATAATATAAATATTTTTTATTATTATATATAATATATATATTATATATAATAATAAACTTTATGTTCTTTAGCTGCTGGCAGACATACCCCCACGACCTTAATGTAATTTGTAATTTGTAATTTGTAATTTTGAGAACTGATAATACAACCATAAATTGTCCGTATACATAAGGGGGATACTTGCTCAATAAAAGATAACTCATGATATATCAAAAAGTTAGACTTAAAATAACATTTTTTAAAGTAATAGATTCTTGGAATCACAAAGATTTGTTCGTAACTTTACACGTATATAAAAGAAACTTCTACATAGAAATCTACTTACATCTTCCTTGCTTTTTTATCAGATATTCTTTATCTTTGCATGCACCATTTGACATTGGACAATCTTTATCAAAAATAAATCTATTTCTAAAAAGCATCTTATGAGAAACGGACTACTTTTGTTGTTAATGTTATTATTTTGCTGCAGTAATGTACATGCAAAAGATGACGCAATCCCTGTTCAAGGGCGAGTGCTTGATAACATGACAGGAGCTGGAGTGCCAAGTGCCAAGGTTTACCTGATGACCTTAGACAGTGTTGTTATAGATAGTATGATTACCTATCCTGCAGAGGCTGGAGAAGATGTGGGATTCTACCGCTTTGAACACTTGACAAAAGTCGGGAATTACATCGTACGTGCAAGTGCTGAGGGGTATGAGGACGGCTATATGCACTGTGTGTTGAGGAGTAAGCGTGAGTTTTTTGTATCTGTAAAGCCTATACGATTGGCAAAGGCGCACGAATTGGCAGAAGTGACCGTAAAGGCTACAAAGGTTAAGATGGTTGTTGCGGGCGATACGATTGTTTATAATGCTGATGCTTTCAACCTTGCAGAGGGGAGCATGCTCGATGCGCTAATCAGCAAGTTGCCAGGCGCACGACTGACCAAAGATGGGCAAATATTCGTCAATGGCAAGTATATCCAAAGTCTTTTAGTCAACGGACGAGAGTTTTTCAGTGGAAACCCAAAGTTGGCATTGGAGAATCTACCTGCCTATACGGTTAATAAAATCAAAGTTTTTAACAAGTCGGGAGCAGCTTCAAAGTTGGCAGGACGTGATATGGGCGACAAGAACTATGTGATGGATGTAAAGCTGAAGAAGGAGTATGCCGTAGGCTATATGGGTAACGTTGAAGCTGGTGCTGGTTCGAACAACAGATATAAGCTACGTGGCTTAGCCATAAAGTTCTCTGACAAAGAACGCATCGGAATATTTGCCAATAGCAACAACCTTAACGACAATCAGCGAGCGGCACTCAATGGCGAGTGGAGTCCACAAGATGTAGGGAGTGGATTGCAGACGACTAAAAACGGTTGGTGCTCAATATATGCGCTTTTTTTAGGAAATGAATTTTTCTTGGTTCGACCTTAGTAGCCTTTTGGAATCATACAAATACTGATGACGAATCTCTCTCTTCAAAACAAACGTTTTTTTATATGGTGGAGACTCTTATCAGCATAGCAGGTATAAGTCGTTAGGAAGCTCTGATAATTGGACAGCAGGTAGCAATTTTTGTATCCAAAAAGATAAATATTATACGATTAATAATCTTTCCTTTTCCTATACCCATAGCCATGGCCTGAACAACAGCAATATTGAGACGTCTGACAATCAATCGTTGCTTAACCGTATGTTGTCGGCAAATAGCCTTGTATCGAAGAATATAGATTTCAACCTTAAAAATAGTAATGGAATAAGTATCATAGCTGATATGATCAGGTGGAATTTTGGAATCAATTATAACCGTAACACGCAAAAGACATTTTCCCTACAAGATTTGACCTATCTACAGCATAGTCTTCCCCGCGATTATCGTAATCAATATATAAACCGCCTTAATCAAAACCTTAAGTTGTCAGCTGGTATCAGTTATACTTGGACTTTTAGAAATATTAGCTTACAACCTGAGTATAATTACGCATATTCTTATATAAAAACGGATAATCCACTCTATCGTCTTGATAAGATTTCTGGACGTGATAGCAGCTTGTTCGATAGATTGCCCTCTGCCACAAACATCTTGGCTACAGTCCTTGATAATAGTAATACTTATCACTTTACAGAATATCAAAATAGTCATCGCTTTAACTTCTGCTATAGAGATTTGCATAGTAAATTCTTGAAGTGTGAGATAAGTGTCAATCTGCCTGTTCGTATAGCTCATGCCAACCTTTATTATCAACGCATGGGACGACACGATGTGTCTCGGCAAAGTATATTCTTTGAACCTAATATATGGTTGAGGGGTAACGCATGGGAGATAAAAGCTAAGATGAATTCTGAATTACCTGACCTTACAACGATGGTTAATTATCGTGACGATAGCAATCCTATGAATATCATATTAGGCAATACGCAGCTTCGTAATATTCATTATTATGACATAGAAGGTGGTAAGACATTTGAGGGGAAGAAACATAGTCGCCTTAACATTAATATGGGTTATCATCAGACGGATAATGCTGTGGCTTATAGTCTTGTATTTGATAAACAAACAGGTGTTTCAACCGTTCAGCCCATTAGCGTAAATGGTAATTATCGCATTGATTTAGGAATAGGATATACTCGTCCACTGGATAAAAAAGAGAAATTAAGTATTGATAATCAAGCATCTTTTAACTATAATCATAACGTTGACATGGCAATGGTACAAGGGGCTACACAAAGTCAACGAAGTATTGTAAATAACTGGAAGATAAGTAACGTCTTGAAACTAAATTATCGTCTCGATGATAACTATGAGTTCACACTTCATGGCGGAGGTACATATTATCTTATCAAGAGTCAGCGTGAGGGATTTAGCAATATTCATGCAGGAGATTATAATATAGGTGTGAATGTGCAGGTAGCTTTGCCTTGGAAACTACAATTAACAACTGACCTAACAATGTTTGCTCGCCGTGGTTATCAGCTCTCAGAGATGAATACTACTGACTGGATATGGAATGCACAACTTAGTCGCAGTTTATAAATAAGAAACTTTTAGTTAAGTTGCAAGGCTTTGACATACTCCGTCAGCTCTCTAATACTCAATACTTAATGAACGCACAAGGAAGAACGGAAACATGGAATAATAGTATTCCACGATATGTGATGTTATCCTTGTCATGGCGATTTAATGTAAATCCTAAAAAGAAATAAACGCTTCAAAATAATAGGTCTTGATAACATTTTTTCGTTATAAGCCCTTTGTGGTATCAAAAAATATTCGTATCTTTACACCTTGAAAAAGTACGAAAACGGCTCAGAAAGGAAATAAAGGCTATTGTGGGCAATTTTAGCCTTATGGGGATGAGCTCGTTAAAGTGATAGAAATTTATAACAGAAAAAATATATAATGGACGAAAATCAGACAATTGATCAGGACAGAATTATGAAGATCAACATCGAGGAGGAGATGAAAAGCTCCTACATCGACTACTCAATGTCGGTGATTGTGGCACGTGCCCTCCCTGATGTTCGTGACGGTTTTAAGCCTGTTCACCGCCGTATCCTCTTTGGTATGCGTGGAATCGGTAACTTTAGCAACCAGCCTTACAAGAAGTGTGCCCGCGTTGTCGGTGAGGTACTTGGTAAGTATCACCCACATGGTGACTCTTCTGTTTACGGTGCGCTTGTGCGTATGGGACAGGACTGGAATATGCGCTACAAGTTGGTTGATGGACAGGGTAACTTTGGTTCTGTCGATGGTGACTCTGCTGCTGCGATGCGTTATACTGAGTGCCGCCTCTCAAAGATGGGTGAGCACGTTATGGACGATATCGAGAAGGATACGGTTGACATGGTCAACAACTTCGACGATACGCTGCGTGAGCCTGCTGTGATGCCTACAAAGATTCCTAACCTGCTTGTAAATGGTGGTAATGGTATCGCTGTGGGTATGGCAACGAATATCCCTACGCATAATCTTGGCGAAGTTATTGATGGATGTTGTGCTTATATTGACAATCCAGAGATTTCTACTGATGGATTAATGGAATTTATCCCAGCTCCAGACTTCCCAACAGGTGCATATATTTATGGTCTTCAAGGTGTTAAAGATGCCTATGAGACTGGTCGTGGCCGTGTCGTAATGCGTGCTAAGGCTGAGATTGAGAGCGATGAGAACCACGATAAGATTGTTGTGACAGAGATTCCTTACGGAGTTAATAAGCAGCAACTTATTGAATATATTGCTGACCTCGTGAAGGAAGGAAAGTTGGGAGGGTATCTCTAACGTTAATGACGAAACGGGCCGTCAAGGTATGCGTATCGTTGTTGATGTGAAGCGTGATGCCAATGCAAACGTCATTCTGAATAAGCTTTTCAAGATGACAGCATTGCAGAGTTCTTTCTCTGTAAACTGTATCGCATTGGTAGCGGGTCGTCCACGTCTGTTGAGCCTTCGTGAGTGCATTAAGTACTTTGTTGAACATCGTCACGATGTCACTATCCGCCGTGCACAATTCGACTTGAAGAAGGCACAGGAGCGCGCACATATCTTAGAAGCACTGATTAAGGCTTGTGATAATATTGATGAGGTTGTCCGTATTATTCGTGCCAGCAAGACACCTTCAGAGGCACAAAGAAACCTTGAGAAACGTTTTGACTTCGATGAGCTTCAATCAAGAGCTATCGTTGATATGCGTTTGTCACAGCTTACAGGGCTGCGTCTTGACCAGTTGCATCAGGAGTTTGAGGAACTCATGCAAACCATTAAGGATTTGGAGGAGATTCTTAATAACCCTGAGCGTTGTAAGGAAGTAATGAAGGAAGAGTTGCAGGAGGTTAAGGAGAAGTATGGCGATGACCGTCGTACAGAGATTATCCCTGATGAGCATGAATTTAATGCTGAGGACTTCTATCCTAATGACCCTGTAGTTATTACTATTAGTCACCTTGGTTATATCAAGCGCACTCCGCTTGCAGACTTTAAGGAGCAGGCTCGTGGTGGTGTAGGTTCTAAGGGTGCTCGCACACGTGAGAAGGACTTCACCGAATATATCTATCCAGCAACAATGCACCAGACAATGCTCTTCTTTACGCGTAAGGGACGCTGCTACTGGATGAAGTGTTATGACATCCCAGAGGGCGACAAGAACTCAAAGGGCCGTGCTATTCAGAACATGCTTTCACTTGAGCCAGGCGACTCTGTTAATGCATTCTTGCGTATTCAGGGCTTGGATGATGATGACTTCCTCGATTCTCACTATGTAGTATTTGCTACAAAGCAGGGTATCGTTAAGAAGACTTCTCTCCGTGCTTACTCACGTCCTCGTACCAATGGTGTGATTGCTATTAACATCAATGAGGGAGATGAGGTTGTAGACGTTCGTCTGACAAATGGCCATAACGAACTTATCATCGCTGACCGCAATGGTCGTGCTTGTCGCTTCGATGAGTCAAATATCCGTACTATGGGGCGTGTGTCTACAGGTGTACGTGGTATGCGTTTGGACGAAGATGGTCAGGACGAAGTTGTTGGTATGATTGTTGTTAATGACCCTGTTAACGAGACGGTTATGGTAGTATCTGAGGAGGGTTACGGAAAGCGCTCACAGGTAGAGGACTATCGATTGACCAATCGTGGCGGTAAGGGTGTTAAGACGCTGAATATCACGGATAAGACTGGTAAACTTGTTGCTATCAAGAACGTTACCGATGATAACGACTTGATGATTATCAACAAGAGCGGTATTGTTATTCGTATGTCAGTTGCCGAATGCCGTGTAATGGGTCGAGCAACACAAGGTGTACGCCTAATAAACCTCGCTAAGAAGAATGATGTTATCGCATCTGTATGTAAGGTGATGAGTTCTGAGATGGAATCACAGGTTGAGGATGATAGTCGTGAAGACACATGAGAGACATCCCGAGATAAACACAGATGAGTGATTTTGAGTCAAACGAGTGACGAGTGACAGCTGCGATCATCAGTAAAACAGTTGATAGTTGACAGCCCAGATGAAACAACGTATCATGATTTTGAATTTTCGAATGTAATTAACCAGTTGTGTTTCACATTATATCATATCTAATTAAATGTAAAATAAGATTATAAACCTTTTAAAATTATAACCAATATGAAAAAGTTAATGATCGCAGCAATGATGCTTTTTAGTGTATCAGCTGCATTCGCTGGAGACAGTGAACCATTGAAGGCTATCTTGAAGGCGCAGACTTATTCCGAAGCTGCAGAATTATTGAATTCTAATCTTGCTCAGATTACTGATAATGCTGAGAAAGCCAAAGCCTATGATAAGCTATTTGAGCTTGCAATGAAGAAGGTAAGTGCAGAGCAGGGTGTCCAACTTGAGAATGAAACTAACAAGCAAATGGGTAAAGAAGGAAATAAACCTGTCGATGAAAGGGCTTATATGAGGCTGTAGGTCAGGCTTTTGATGCCGCTTCTGAGGTAATAAAGTATGACAACATGCCTAACGCAAAGGGTAAAGTTAAGCCAAGATATAGTGACTTAGCTGATAAGCTCTATCCTCTTCGTGGTCAGCTGATCAATGGTGGTATTTACTTCCAGGGAGCTAAGGACGATGCAAATGCTTATAAATACCTTGCTCGCTATGTAGATACAGCGGATGATCCAATCTTTTCAAAGTTCGATAAGTCAAAAGATGAGAACTTAAATGAGATTGCTTATTTCGCTACATATTATGCTTATCAGAATAAGGATTTCAAGAAGGCAGAGAAGTATGTATCTTATGCTTTGAAGAGTAAAGATCGTGCGAAAGATGCTCAACAATTACAGCTAGCCATCTTAGGTTCACAGCTCAAGACACGTCAGGATTCTTTAAATTATGCTGACAAGCTCGCTGGTATTTATGCTCAAGATCCTGAGAATGATGCAGTATTGACCACATTGACTTCTACTTATAGTGCACTTGGTATGCAAAATAAGGCTGAAGAAATCGTAAATTCAGCATTAGCAAAGAATCCTAATAGTTATGGTGCATTGGTAATGATGGGTCAGTTTGCAAGTCAAAAGAAAGACTATGAGACAGCTGCTAATTACCTTTCTAAGGCTTTGGAACAGGCAAAGGATGATAATGCAAGAATTGCTATCAATGCTTCAATTGGTCAGTGTTGGTTCTATAAGGCTCAAGAGCGTGTAGCTGCTGTTAAGGGAGTTCTTTCTCCAGCTGCTCGTGCTCAGTTTAATGAGGTATATAACAAGGCTATCTCTTATCTTGAGACAGCAAAGAAACTTGACACTCTCAAAGAGCAAAAGTCTGCATGGGCTTATCCTCTTTATGGATGCTACTACTTTGTTAAAGGGCGCTCAAGCTCCTGAGACACTAGCAGCAGCAGCTGACGCTGGTGTACAGTAATCAGCAGTAATAAAGTCCTCTCTTATGTGTAAGTTATCTTCTTAGGATAATATACATAAGAGGGGAATATTTTTTTAACTAAAATGTCATAAATGAGAAGGCTACTAATACTATTTTTCTGTGCGTTATTCTGCATTCAAATTGTAGAAGCACAAGATATGCATAAGCAAGCGGAGTCTTTTAATCGCCTAGCTAGGAACGCTTTTTCCAAAATAGAGAAACAATCGGATAGGGATTCTATTACCATTTTTAAGACAGTTGTTGATGGGGTAGAATATTCACTGAAATGTGATGAGTTTGATAGAATGCCTAATCGAAAAGGGAAAATCTTACCAGAGTATGAGGAGGAGAATAAGAAACGTTTGGCTATATTGCATCCTATGCTGATTGATGCAGGGAAATATTTTTACAAAAAGCCTTATTTAAAGCAAGAAGGGATTGATGCTCTGAAGCTCTACTTAGAAACTAGAAAATCGCCATTAGTAAAAGATAATATTGACGAATCCGGAGTTGCTGCATATTATTTAGCTTATTTTTATTTGAAATCTCGTAACTTAAAAATGGCTAATGAGTATGCTGATATAGCCATGCAATATGATGAGAGTGCCCAAGCCTCAGCAGAGATAAAAGCTCAGTGTATGCACGATCAAATGGTTAATGCGGAAGACTCTCTTCGCTATTTATCTGTTATACAGAGATTGTATCGTTCAGATCCAACAAATGAAACCTATTTCTCATGGATTATGAAATTTTATCAGAATCCAACTCCAAGATTTAATTTAGAAGATTTTGTAGATGATTGTTTAGAAAATAATACAAATTCTATAGTACCTTGGATTTTAAAGGGAGAGATAGCTATGCGTGCCGAACGTTGGGAAGAGGCAATAGATGCGTATAGGCAAGCGGATGAGATCGATCCTAGTAATATCCCAGTGGCTTATAATATAGGGGTATGTTTGAATAGTTTAGGGATGGTTTTACGTGATTCTGTCTTGGCAAAACGAAAGAAGGGAGATAATGTTTCGGATAATGAGTTTATGACAGTCTTTGCACAGGCTCGCACCTATTTAGAACGTGTAAGGGCAAAAGATCCCACGTCGAAACAAAGTTGATTGGGTGGCACCGCTCTACCTAACTTATACAATACTGAATGATAAAATAAAGGCTGAGGAATTAGAGCCTTTAGTAACGAAATATCAGAAGAGTGAAAACGATTAAGGTTCTTATATTATATATTTGTTTTGTTTTACCATCTATGTGTTACGCACAAAAGAAACAATTACAAACAGTGCGTGACCAGATAAAGTCTGGTAAGGAACTCTCAAAGCCGAAGGAACACTTCGCGGACTATTAGTAGATTCAACGTCAAGAAATAATCATAAGATATGGTTACTATTATGTGATGTTCTAACAAAACAATACGAGCAAGGGAATGAAAAGCTCTATCTAAAACAAAAATATGACACAGCTGCTTTCTTCTCAATAACGAAACGATTGTATGAGACGATGTCTAGCTTCGATTCTATTGATGCACAAGCTGATAAAAGAGGGCTGGTTCATCCTAAATACAGGGAGAAACATGCTTCTTTTTTAAATTCTATTCGCCCAAATCTATTTAATGGAGGTAGTTATTTCATCCATAAAAATGATTATAAAACAGCATTTGAGTATTACCGTGATTATTTATTATCTGCTGAGTATCCACTTTTTACAGGATATAACTATTTGCAAAGTGATGCTTTGATACCTCATGCTGCTTATTGGTCAATGTTTTGTGGTTATAAATTAGGAGATGCTGATAAGATTATGCGTTTTAAAGACTTGGCAGAACGTGATACTTCTATGCTTAATTTTGTTAAACAATATGAGGCCGAGGCTTATTGGATTCAGAAAGATACGACTATGTATGTAAAGTCGCTGCAAGAAGGGTTTAAGCAATACCCTAATTTTGCTTTTTTCTTTCCTAGGCTTGTGGAATATTATACTAAAAAAGGTGAACATGATTCTACACTTGTTATATCAGAACGAGCCTTAAAAGCTGATTCCACTAGTTTATTATTTATGTTTGCTAAGAGTACAGCTCTTCTTAACCTAGGTAGATATAATGATTGTATAAAGATTTGTAACGATATAATTAAGAGAAATGACACTTATGTAGATGCCTATTATAACATTGGATTAGCTTACTTTAATCAAGCCATAGAAATGAATAAGGATAGGCAGCAATATAGGAGTAAGCGTGCAAAGATTATTGAGTTATATGGATTATCTCGCCCTTATATGGAGAAATTTAGGCAGTTAGCACCTGATGATAAAGGGAAATGGCTAGCACCATTATATACTATTTATTTGAATCTCAATATGGGCAAGGAATTTGATGAAATTGATAAGATAAGAAAAGAGGTTAAATATGAACAATAATAATGTTATAGATAAGCTAGGTCTCCAACTGAATGAAATGCAAAGGCAACGGAAGAGGCTGTCCTTTATACAGGGAAAGATGTTGTCGTGATGTCACCTACGGGGTCAGGTAAGACTTATGCTTATCTGCTTCCATTGATTCAACGCCTAGACGCAAATTCTGATGAATTACAAGCTGTTGTCTTATTGCCTGGACGTGAATTAGCGCTTCAATCTGCTATGGTTTTAAAAGATATGGGAAGTGGATTAAGAGCTATGGCATTATATGGTGGTAGACCTACGATGGATGAGCATCGAGTGCTTAGAGATGTTAAACCCCAGATTATATTTGTAACCCCTGGTCGATTAAATGATCATTTAGACAAGAAAAATCTTAATGCAGAAACGATTAAATGGTTAGTAATTGATGAGTTTGATAAATGTCTTGAACTTGGTTTCCAGGGAGAGATGATGAGTATTCTCAATAAATTACCGAATATAGAACGAAGAATCCTACTCTCTGCCACAGAGTCAGAGTCTATCCCTGCCTTTGTTTCTATGGGTAGAACCATTTATCTAGACTATAGAACGGATGATGATAATATTCCAGATAGGGTACATCTTTATACTGTCACAAGTCCAGAGAAAGATAAACTTGATTCGCTTAAACGACTTTTACTTTCGTTGGGGAATGAAAGTACAATTGTATTCTTAAATTATCGTGAATCTGTAGAGCGGGTAGCCACCTTCCTAAAAGAGAATGACTTTATCGTGAGTTGGTACCATGGTGGTTTGGAACAAGATGAGCGTGAGGCTGCACTTTATCGTTTCTCAAATGGCTCTGTTTCTATACTTATAAGTACAGACTTAGCTTCTCGAGGATTGGATATACCTGATGTTGATAATATCATTCATTATCATATACCAGAAACAGAAGATAATTATATTCATAGAGTAGGGCGCACTGCTCGTTGGGATAAGGAAGGAAGAACTTTCTTTATTCTCGGACCAGGAGAAACGTTACCTGAATATGTTAGTAAGGAGAACGAAGAATACCAACTTCCGACGCATCTTCCTAAACCTTCTTTGCCACGCATGGCTACTATATATATAGGTAAGGGGAAAAAGGATAAAATCTCCAAGATAGATATTGTAGGTTTCCTTTGCAAGAAAATAGGTTTACAATCGTCAGAAATTGGAAAGATAGATATTAAAGACAGGTATTGTTATGTAGCTATTGACCGAACAAAAGTAAAAAAGGTTATTTTGGCTTCTAAAGGACAGAAAATTAAAGGAATCAAAACAATAGTGGAAGAAGTAAGGTGATCGTTTTAACAAAACGTCACCTTCTCTTTAATTCTGTTTATTTACAAGTTTACTACAGGCGTGTAGTATTTGATATATTTTATCTTAGTTTATTTGGAAGTACCAAAATAAAAATGTATCTTCGCACACATAAAGCCATAAGAAGTTAGAGATTTAATACTGAAGTAAGAATAATAACTATACAACTTAAGTCAAACTTAAACTAAACAGATCAGATGAAGAAGTATAACTTTAATGCGGGTCCTTGTATCCTTCCTAGAGAAGTGATTGAGAATACTGCAAAACAGATTTTGGATTTCAATGGTATTGGACTATCTTTGGCAGAAATAAGCCATAGATCAAAGGACTTCCAACCTGTAATTGATGAAGCCTCAGCTTTGGTTAAGGAGCTTTTAGACGTTCCTGAAGGTTACTCCGTTCTCTTCTTGGGTGGTGGTGCCTCACTTGAGTTCCACATGATTCCAATGAATTTCCTTGTAAAGAAAGCTGGTTATCTGAATACTGGTGTTTGGGCAAAGAAAGCCATCAAGGAAGCTAAGATGTTGGGTGATGTTGTAGAAGTGGCATCTTCTGCTGATGATAATTACACTTATATTCCAAAGGGGTATGAGGTTCCAACAGATCTTGATTATCTTCACATTACTACCAATAATACCATTTATGGTACAGAACTTCACAATGATCCTGATGTTCCTGTACGTTTGATAGGTGATATGTCTTCAGACTTTTTGAGTCGTCCTGTTGATGTAGCAAAGTATGATTGTATCTATGGTGGAGCACAAAAGAACCTTTCAATGGCTGGTGTTACATTCGTTATTGTAAAGGATGACGCCTTAGGTAAGGTTGAACGTCAGATTCCTACAATGCTCGATTATCGAACACATGTAGATAAGGGCTCTATGTTTAATACTCCGCCTGTTGTACCAATCTATACAGCATTGGAAAATCTTCGTTGGGTGAAGGCTCAGGGTGGAGTAGAAGCAATGGCTAAGATTGCGAAGGAACGTGCTGACCTCCTTTATGGTGAAATCGATAGAAATAAGCTCTTCCGTGGTACTGTTAAGAATGAAGAAGATCGTTCTTACATGAATATCTGTTTCGTTCTTAATGATGAGTACAACGACCTTCAGCAAGAGTTCTTTGACTTTGCAACGGCTCGTGGAATGGTTGGTATTAAGGGACATCGCAGTGTTGGTGGTTTCCGTGCTAGCTGTTATAACGCTCAAACAATAGAAGGTGTTCAAGCTCTTGTTGATACAATGAAAGAGTTTGAAGCTCAACATTAATAACATTGTTGAATCTATAATTCATACATATCAGACTTGGCTATATATAGTCAAGTCTGAATCTAATCTTTACTAAAATTATACCTAAACATTGAAGCTATGAAGATTTTAATTGCAACTGAAAAGCCATTTGCACCTGCTGCTGTAAAGAATATAACATCAGAGTTAGAGGGTGCTGGACATGAAGTACTCCTATTAGAAAAGTATACAGATAAGGCTCAATTATTAGAAGCTGTAAAGGATGTCGATGCGATGATTGTTCGTTCTGACAAAATTACACCAGACGTATTAGATGCTGCTAATCAATTGAAGATTATCGTTCGAGCTGGTGCTGGATATGACTCTATTGATACTAAATATGCTAAAGAAAAGAATGTTGTTGTAGAGAATACTCCTGGACAGAATTCTAATGCAGTAGCGGAGCTTGTCTTTGGTATGTTGGTATATGCAATCCGAAACTTCTATAATGGTAAGTCTGGTACAGAGTTAAAGGGTAAGAAACTTGGAATACTTGCATTTGGGAACGTTGGTCGTAATGTCGCACGTATTGCAAAGGGCTTTGATATGGATGTTTATGCTTATGATGCATTCTGCCCAGCCGAGGCAATCGAAGCTGCTGGAGTTCATGCTGTAAAGACACAAAACGATTTGTTCAAGGTTTCTGACGTTGTGTCATTACATATTCCTGCTACACCAGATACTATTAAGAGTATTAATTATGAAATGGTTAATCAACTTCCAAAGAAAGCAATCTTATTGAATACCGCACGTAAAGAGGTGATTAACGAAGAAGAACTCTTAAAGTTGATGGCTGAACGTGAAGATCTTAAATTCATTACAGACATCAAACCTGATGCTGACGAAGAGTTCTTGAAATTCACTGGGCGTTACTTCTCCACACCAAAGAAGATGGGTGCACAAACAGCTGAAGCTAACTTAAATGCTGGTGTAGCAGCTGCAAAGCAAATCAATGCTTTCTTTGAGACAGGTGACACTACTTTCCAAGTAAATAAGTAAATCTTAAACAAAACAAAGAATGATAGCCTAGAATAGTAATCATAACTTCTAGGCTGTCAAACTTTTATTTACCTAAAAACCTAGAATACAATGGCTATTATTAAACCGTTTAGAGGTGTTCGTCCTCCTAAGATGTTAGTTGAATCAATTGCAAGTCGTCCTTATGATGTACTAGATTCTGAAGAAGCACGCATGGAGGCGGGGGATAATGAGAAGAGTTTATATCACATTATCAAACCAGAGATTAATTTTGAATCTACTATAGATGAGTCTGACCCACGAGCTTATGATAGTGCAGTAGAGCACTTCCAGAAGTTTCAAGATAAAGGCTGGTTAGTTCAAGACGATAAGGATTGTTATTATATATATGCACAGACCATGAATGGTAAAACGCAGTATGGACTTGTGGTTGGTGCCTATGTTGACGATTATCTGAATGGAAATATTAAGAAACATGAGCTAACACGCCGTGATAAAGAAGAAGATCGAATGAAGCATGTTCGTGTTTGCAATGCGAATGTTGAGCCCGTGTTCTTTGCTTATCCAGATAACAATGTATTGGACACATTGTTAAGTCGCTATGCACAAACAACTCCAGAGTATGATTTTCGTTGCACCTGACGATGGATTCCGTCACCAGTTTTTGGGTTGTTAGTGATAAAGCTGACATCGATACGATTACCGAAGAATTTAAGAAGATGCCAAGCCTTTATATCGCAGACGGACACCATCGTTCAGCTGCTGCAGCTCTAGTAGGTGCAGAGAAAGCGAAGAATAATGCAGGACATAAAGGCGATGAAGAGTATAATTACTTCATGGCTGTTTGCTTCCAATCTAGTCAATTAACCATTCTAGACTATAATCGTGTAGTTAAGGACTTAAATGGCATGGAAGTTGCAGAGTTCTTACAAGCATTAGAGAAGAACTTTATTGTAGAACTAAAGGGAGAGGAAGAATATCGCCCTACCAAATTACATGAGTTCTCCTTATATATTGATCACAATTGGTATAGCTTAGAGGCAAAACCAGGTACATACGATGATACCGACCCTATAGGTGTGCTTGATGTTGACATCTCTAGTCGTTTGATCTTAGACGAACTAATGGGTATCAAGGATCTCCGTTCTGATAAACGTATTGATTTCGTTGGTGGTCTACGTGGACTTAAGGAGCTTAAACGTCGTGTTGATAGTGGAGAAATGCGTTGGGCACTAGCACTTTATCCTGTCTCTATGCAACAAATTATGGATATAGCTGATAGTGGAAAGATCATGCCACCCAAAGCTACTTGGTTTGAGCCAAAGCTACGTTCTGGTCTTGTGATTCACAAGCTAGATTAAGCGATGGTTATTATTATTGAATGGACAACGATAAATATAAAACAATAACAGAAAAAGCAATAGGTGAGGGATTTTATTCTGAAAGTCGGAGTAAGTTCCTCGCTTTTGCCCATCATGTAGACTCAGTTGAGCAAGCTTTAGAGATAGTAAAAGAGTATAGAAAGAAGTACTATAATGCGCGCCATTGCTGTTATGCTTACAGGATTGGCTTCATGGGAGAAGAATTCCGAATGAATGATGACGGGGAGCCATCATCTACTGCAGGTAAACCCATTCTAGGACAAATAGATAGCAATGGATTGACAAATACTCTTATTATTGTTGTACGTTATTTTGGTGGAGTCAAACTTGGTACAAGTGGACTTATAGTTGCTTATCGGGAAGCATCATCCGACGCCATTGCTCATTGTGACATCGAAGAAAGATTTATAGAAGAGCAGATTAAGTTTACTTTCTCCTATCCAATGATGAATGCAGTCATGAAGATAGTAAAGGATATGAATCCACGAATCATCAATCAGGTGTTTGATAATACTTGTGAGCTAACCCTCTCCATTCGCAAATCTTATGCAGACGAATTGAAAACCCGTCTGAACAAATTATCTTTTGAGTAACAAGTATTTATTAAAGACTATGAAGTTTCTTTTGAAAGTAATCTTATCTTGTATTGGAATACTATATTCTATCTCATTGAGTGCACAGAATAATGCAAGTGGAAGGATTGTTGATAAGCAAAGTAAGGGAATTGATGCCGCTGTTGTTATGCTAATTTCTTTACCTGATAGTATCCTTATAGAAACGACACTTACTGATGATAATGGAGACTTTCAACTTCCAGAGCAAACAGGACATTTCCTTTTATATATAAGGGCATTAGGTTATAAAGAATTTAAGAAAGATATAACAATCACCGCATCGGAGATTCTTCCAACTATCCAGTTAGAAGCAGATAATGTTGTCTTGAAAGATGTTGTCGTTACAGCTCGCAAGTCACGCCCATTAACTAGCTTATCTAATGGTAAATTACAGATAAATGTGGCACAAACTTATCTTACCGATATCGGAAATGCTTTAGATGTTTTAAAGCATTCACCCGGAATATCGGTAAATAGTAAGGGAGATATATCTTTAGCTACCCTTGGAGGAACCGCCATATACATAAATGGAAAGAAACTTATGTTACAAGGAGAAGAGCTTTCTGCTTATCTTCGCTCTCTTCCCTCATCGAAAATTACTCGCATAGAAAGTTCTACTAATCCTAATGCGAGTTTTGGTACTGATGGAGCAGGAGGATTATTAATATTATCTTGAAAAGCAATGAAAGAACTGGTACCTTCCTTACAACTTCACATAGTTTATCTTACTGGAAGAACATAAGACAAAACTCTGATATTTCTTTCTCCTTCAACAAAAGCAAATGGCAATTAGGTTTGAACTATAGCCATAGTTTAGGACATTATGCAATGAAGTATGGCTTTGAGAAAGTTCAAGATGGCAATAAAAGTATATCAGAAACATCTGATACCGATAAGCGGAACACTTACTCTGTAGGTGTTGATTTCTCTTGGCAACCTAATCAAAAGAATAAATTGTATTTTAATAGTACGATGAATCTGCTTGTTGGACCTGGTCTGACAGAGACAACAACACAGGTATATAATGGTACTTCTACGTTAGATGGAATCCTAAAGGCACGCAATGACTATGTAAAGCAGAAGACAATTCAATACAATAACAGTATAAACTATCTATACCAACCATCAGAGAGTCGTCAATTATCTTTTTCTGTTGATTGGACACACTTTGATGGTAAAGCTCGTTGCAAACAACCCAATGATTATTTTTCATCTAATAACATACTTATTCGTTCTGATTTATTCTATTCTCAACCTGACAAAGATATTGATATTTATGCCTTATTAGCTGACTATAAATATAAACCTAATGCACAGAATGAATGGCTAATAGGTGCTAAGACTTCATTGATAAAGAGTAATAATATCTTTCTTTTTAAAAAGAATGGGCTAATAGACTCACAACGGTCAAACAGATTTAAGTACAACGAAGATAATATTGAGACTTATGTGCAATACACACTCTCTTTGAATAAACTAGAGTTAAGTACTGGTCTACGTATGGAGTATATGTATACCAATAATAAGCTGCACTCTTATGCTAACCAGTTGATAGAAGAAAATAATCGAAGGAAGTTGAATCTATTCCCCAACATGTCAGTATCTTATGCTTTCAATGATAAGAACAAAGTAGCTCTTTCATACAGTAGGCGACAAGATAAACCTCGGTATGAAGATCTAAATCCTTTTGAATATTTATTAGATGAGTTATCTTATTGGAAAGGCAATCCTTTTCTTAAGCCTCAGATAAGCAATAAGATTATACTGAACTATACATGGAGTAGTTTATCTTTAAGCTTATATTATAATAAGCTAGATGATTACTTTACATCACTTACCGATGTATTTGAGCATAACAAGACGATAATGACAACTAAAAATATAGGGACACAACAGCAAATAGGATTAGAAGCGGTCTATTCTAAGCGTCTTACTTCATGGTGGGATATTAATTCCAACATAGGATTTTACTATTTTGATAATAAGTTGAATTACGAGAACTATAAGCAAGAATATAAACGTCCATCATGTTTCTTATCCGCAAACAATAATTTTCATTTACCTTTGGGTATCGACCTAGAGCTTTCAGGACGATACTATTCAAAACGTCAAGGAGGAAGTTATGAAGTGAATAAGTCAACAGGTGGTATTGATTTAGACTTAAATAAATCATGGAATAATAATCGTTTCCGCCTCTCACTATTGATGACAGACCTGTTACATACAGAGCGTTGGGATAGCTATGGAATAAAAGATAGCTTGGATCTATCGTCTTGGGGATATGGAGAAAGTCGGAAGATCATGTTGCGTTTCACTTATAGTGTTGGTAAACAAAAGTTTGAAAAAGAAGAGAAGAATCTTGAAGAATTAAAGCGATTGTAACTTCTTATTCTCTTAGAAATCTTTACTTTCGTAGTAGTTTTATACTGATAGAGTTCTTACCGAATATCAAAGAACATATCATCCAAGCCTAATAAAGAAGAAGCCAAATGAAGAGATTTATATTCATATTATTTCTGTTTTTAGTGACGGATACGACTATAACTCAAGCATTCAGTAGCTTTCAAAATGATTTCGTAGAAAATGGAAAAGAAGGTCTACACTGTTGTTGAAGAGATGCCAAGCTTTAAAGGTAACGTTAATACTTGGTTAATATCCCACCTTCGTTTTTCCAAAAGGATAATTAGAGAAGGAGTATATGTAAGAGTGATGGTAAAGTTTATTGTAAAGTCAGATGGCAGATTGTCTGATTTTAGTATTTACAGAAGCACTAACCATGAGCTTGATACGAAAGTACTTCGTGTAATGAAGAAGATGCCTAAATGGAATCCAGGAAAGCATAACGGGATTCCCGTTTCATGCTATTATATCTTACCCATCGTTTTTTGCCCACAATAATAATCCCATATATTGATAGATATGAAAAGGAGGTAAACAATAAGTAACAGTGTTTACCTCCCGTTTGTTTTAAGATAAAATAGTTTTTTAGGATAAATAACTTAGAGTACAGTCTATAAACCAACTTATTTACTCTTCATTTATACTTTAATTTGGACATCAATTGAATTTATACTTAGACATCAATCATACTTTAAGTTAATGTGCGATGTTCTACAAGTTTGTATAATCGATTATACACGTTTGTATAACTCATTATACACGTTTGTATAATTGATTATACACGTTTGTATAATGCGATAGCTCTTATAGGAATATGATAGGACACTAACTTAAAGTATGATTGACTTCTAACTTAAACGTCAATTATACTTTAACTTAAACGCCAACGGTACTTTGATTTAAACTTGCCGGGAACTAAAGATATAAAAAGAGATTAAACTATTATCTGCCACACATTTGTTTATATGGACAATACGAACAAGCATTAAGATCATCCGTAGGGCTAAAAGCAATATTGCGATTAAAGAGATCCTCCAATTGTTGAATGAGATGTTCAAAGAAAGGTTCCTTATATTCCGTAACATCTGTTATTTCTTTCCCTTCCATCGACAATATTGGTGAATAATCATCACCACCAGCGTGTTGAATAAAGAGTAATGCAGGGCTAACCGCATGATGCAAAGGATTAAGCTTATCATCATGCTCTGCTTCAATTAAGCTATAAAACATAGCTTGCATTGTATAGTCACTCTTCTTAAAAGCTACATTCTTTGGATCAAATACCTCGTCAATAGATTTCAGTGGTGCTGCAACTCTACCACCAGTTTTATAATCTACGACACGTAATTGTGCCTTGTCACTATCTGAAAAGACTTCATCTAGTCGATCAACACGCCCGCCAACTCTTAACTCCTTTTCAGTATCGCCCACCTTGATAGTTATACTTCTATTCACATCAAACTCATGTGCAAGTACTCTTAAAGGTGCAGAGCGTTGGTCGATTCGTAATAACTGACGTAAATATTTCACGATGACTTCGCGGTTTATGAGCTGTAAACCATTTAGCTTGGGATAGGTTCTTGTTCCTGCTTCTTTATTAAAGAGTGTCGTGGCAAAGGCTTCATCAACAATGTCCTCCAAAGTTAATTGTGAGTTACCTGATGTAATTGACTGTGAACTCTTACCTGTCTTTAATAGATCATCAATGTTCTTAGCTGTAATGATGTCTCTTGGTAGTAACTTTTCATACATCAACTGAGCTGCACAATGGAAGATGTTACCAAATAAACGTCCATCAATGTCATCCTCTTCAATATCTTCTAATTCACTTATTCCTACAATGTATTTAAAGTAGAACTTTAACGAACAACGAATATAAGTATTAATGGCAGTAGGGGAGAAACGACCAATCTCATCCAACTTATTCATGACAGCATCATCCTTATATACGATCTCTGTGTCGATCCTCATCGGTTCTTGACCAGCCTTTAATGCAAGTCGATGAATTGGGTGATTCCACTCCACCATTAGTTGTAACATAAAGCGACTCATCTCTCCAGTTTGACTACCTTGAGTGGAATTATTATACAAGAAGGTTACATCTTTTGCTCTTTGAATCAAACCATGGAAATAATAACTATAGATAGACACCTTGTTATCAATGGTCGTTAGTCCATAAGCCTTACGAATCAAGTGGGGGATAAATGAGGCATCATCAACTCCCTTAGGCATATTACCTTCATTGCATGAGAGAACAAGGACGTGATCAAAGTCGAGATTACGAGTTTCTAGTACGCCCATGACTTGTACGCCTTGAGCTGGTTCCCCATGAAAAGGAATGTTTGTTGTGGTAATGAGTTGATTTAATAATCTTCGGAAAATTATCTTATCAGCCTCAAGATCCCCACTTGACATTAAGTCGTATAGGCGTGTAAGTAATGTGTACATTCTAAACACTGACTCCTGGAAAAGAGGATCTTTATTTACAGCTGCACCATTCATTCCAATGATACGGATAGTATCAGATAGCCAATGGACAAGTTCTGGTAAATGTTGTTTATCACTTTGATGATAAGTTAGTTGTGAAATTTCATTCACGTTTACATAAAACTCTTTTTCCTCCTTTATCTTTTCTATCAATTTCTCTGCCTCTGGAATTAGATATTTACCATACGGATGTCGTAACACCCTACTAAGATAACGTAGCCTATAACCCTGCTCCGATTGAGAGTAACCTTCTAATTGTAGTGCCAAGAGTTGCATTACCATAGAAGCAATAGGAGTTTGCTTTAAAGGAAAACCAGTTGTTATATTCAATGTCTTTACTTCGTCAGGGATACAATGGATAACAGTCTGCAATAAGTGTTCATCACATAAACAATAACTGTTCGCTTGCCATCCTTATAACGATTGTCTTCTTTTAACCATTCTGTAATGTATCGAGCTTGCAGATTTTCTGTAGGAGCTGATATAAAATTTATCTGTTTATCATTCCCTAGGCTATCGTATATCTCATCATTATCATTAGGTAAACTGTTCGGAAATTTATCCAACCATTGATGGATATATGTGCCAGCCTCGTTATTTGAGTTCATGTAATATCGATCATAATCCCAATAGAAACTTGCCTTATTATCTTTCTTTAAATGCTTGAATAAGTGCTGTTCAACTTTCTGTAGAACGTTGAAACCGATGAAAATGTAATGTTCATACTTTGTTTCAATAGAATTTTGCTCGGCTACATCTTTATATAGCATACCCTCATAAGCAAGCCCTTGTGAACGAAGTCTTTGCTTAAAGTTGTCATATATGTCCTTTAGTCTAGCCCAAAGTGTGATAAACTTTTCACGGATACCCTCTGGATTATCATCGAAATTAGCGAAGAAACGGCGTAATTCAGTCTTCTGCTCATTTGTAAGATAACTGACATCATCTAACTCATGCAGGTCTCTGATATTTGCAAAGACCATCTTTGTATCAGCCATGTTTTTATCGATGTCATCGAAGTCGGCTAATAGTAGTTGTCCCCAGCCGTAGAATTGATCCAAAGTTTCATCAACATGACCTGTCACCTCTATGTAGCTCTTATATAAATCGCAAACACTTTTGATAGGATCGGCTACAGTTAGTTCCGAATGTTGACGGAAGAAATCTGATATTGTAATATAAGCGGGACTCCATATTGGCTTACCAGCTAGACGGGCTAGTTCTTGATTGAGGAATAAAGACGCACGTTTGTTAGGAAAGATAACGGCAATATGTGCCAAATCAGTTCCGTATTTATCGAGTAAATCTTTTGCTATATGTTCGAGAAATGATTTCATTTGTTTTGAATGATTGAATGATGTAAATACGATTTGTTACGATACTTTTAGTGCTGAATGATACCACTATTGAGTAATATTGACTTCTTCAACTTCATTACGCATGACATACCACAAATAACCAGATATGTTCTTATGCCCCATACGTTTAAGTAATTCAATATATTGTTTTACTTGCTCATGATACTCTGTGCGTGGTTTACCAAATTTGAAATCAACGATAATTATTTCGTTTCCATCGGTCATAACGCGGTCAGGTCTATGTTCACGAACAACTCCATCTTGGTTGTCATATTCAATTATTGTACATTCATTGAATAATTCCCATCGATCAGAGAACCACGATTTAACTTTCTCATTTCTTAAAGCATTAGCTATTTTATTCCGTAGTTCTGCCGAGGTTACTTCATCATTATAAACAACACCTTGCAGTTCTAAATCCTTTAAACGTGGTTCTATATCTTCCTCCGTTAAAATGGTAGAAAATAGTTGATGAAGGATGTTACCAATCTTGATATATCGATTAGCGTCAGAAGGATCAACATCCTCACCTTTAATAAACTCTTCACTCTTATTACTTTGTCTGAACTCGGCAGGGTGGGGGAAGGTTTCTATTTTAATTAGCTTCGACTCTATAGTTTCACTGAAAGGATTTTTATTTAATAATTGATTATCAACTGGTTTTGTACTATTGTCAGCGTCTTTACATAATGTGCCAAACTCAAATTCTAATGGCTCTGACTCCTTACCATCGCAAAGTGTTGCACCATCCAACTTAGAGCTAAGCGACTCTGTTATTAGTTGTATTATTTGTGAGCGATTACTATTAGTGGGGTTGCTTTCAAGTTCTTTCAGTTTTTTATCCTTCATCCTTTTGCCAGAGATAAAGAGATTCTTACTCGCTCGAGTGAAAGCAACATATAAAAGATTCATGTTATCAACTATATTCTGTAAATGCTCCTCTTTATAGTCATCTTCAAAGATAGTTCCCATCATACTTTTCTTAGAGAAGTCGATAGGGATTAAAGGTAATTGATTGAAAGGTTCCTCTTTATCCTTACCATTACACCAAATAGTATTACCAGTGGTCTTCTCTAATTCCCAATCACAGAAAGGGATTAGAACATTATCATATTCTAAGCCCTTACTTTTGTGTATAGTAATAATACGTATACCATCAACTTCATCACTTTGTATAGTATTCTGTGACAAAGACTTTTCCCATTCTTCGATGAAATCGTCAATATCTGCAGGATTATCACGTAGATATTCATTCAACGTATCATAGAAAGCACATACATAAGCACTTTGTCCTTCAAGCTCTTTTAAACCGAACATTTCATAGATTTGATCTACTAAATCTATCAATGATAAATTGGGTAATTGCTTGAATTGTTCAATATAACTGCTTGGCAAGTTTTTAAATATGTTATCTCCTGGCTGAACTAATATCTCATTACTATTGCTACTATCTTTTAGAACCTGCTGATGGTACAACTTTAACAACTTACTTGCTGTAAGTTTATCATCGGGATGTACTAGTAGTCGGAGGGCAAGAATAATTACATTTACAGCGAGAGACGCATCTAAGCGGAATGCTTCGTCTGAAACAATACTGATAGCACTACCGAAATGATGTTGAAAGGTATCAACTATATCTTGAATTACACCTTTAGTACGCACAAGAATTGTGATACTCTTTTGTCTATATCCTAAATCAAGTAGTTGTTGTACGTTATTTGTTAGTTCATTTAAGACATCTTCTTCGTAATTGTCAGAGGGAAATAGCTTTACACTGACATAACCCTTATGATTATTCTTTTTAGGTTGCTGAATAATCTCTTTATATGCCTCAGTAAGTTGCTCAAAATTACCAATATTATCTTGTTGTAATTCCTTGATAGATTGCTCTATTGCTAGAGTAAAGAAGGCATTATTGAATAGGATAATATTTTCTTCGGAACGATAATTGGTATTTAAAGGTTTAATCGATAATTGTTCTGTAGAGAACTCTTTTTCTATGTTGTTTAAGAGTCTCCAGTCTCCTTGTCTCCAACGATAAATACTTTGTTTGACATCACCTACAATTAGGTTATGAGAATCGCCCTGAGACATACAGTTGATAAGAAGTTTCTTAAAGTTGTTCCATTGTATTGTACTAGTATCTTGAAACTCATCTATCATGATATGTTTTAAATAAGCTCCAATCTTTTCAAAGACAAAAGGGGTGTCACTATCTTTCATTAAATTACTAAGTAAGGATTGTGTATTACTTAGCATAAATCTATTCATGTCTTTGTTTAGTTCGTCCACAGCTTCTGAAATAGAATGAAGTAAACGTAATTGAGAAAGATGTCTTAGTGTAAGGTTACATGATTGATATTCTTTCCAGTTGTTCAGACGATACTCTTCCAATAATTTAAGATCATTGCATAAGGACTTTGAAGCTAGATCTGTAATAATTGTTTTAATTTCTTTTGGACACTTACCTGCAGGCCATTTGTCGGCATTTTCAATACAAGTTTGGACATACTGCGGGGCTAAATCTCCCGTTGGTTTATTTTGAGTTAATTTGCTGATATAGTTATAGATACCTTTTGTACCACGATTAAATAAAGTTGGATTATCGAGATTAGCCTTACTAATTACTGACATCAACTCTTTTGCCATGCTAGTCAGTTTATTAGCGATGGTATTACGTCTTTTTCTAAGATCTTTTATGAAGTTATCAAAGAACCCTTCGTTATTAAAGCATTTGTCCAGAGCTTCCTTATTTTCCTTATAGAAGTCTTGAAATATATTCCTACCAAAGTCTTTAATTTGATCAATTACGTTCCATCCTTGATTATCTTCAATGTTTCTATCAATATAGTCACTAATCCATATAAGTACATCTTTTCCTTCCTCAAGGTCATTAACAAGATTATCAACAGCTTGAGCTTCTACTTGAGTATCATTGAGATCAATGCGCAGGTTAGCTGTAAGATTAAGTTCACGTGCAAGATTACGTAAAATCGCTTGAAAAAAAGCATCAATTGTTAATACACGGAAGTAGTTATAATGATGCGTAAGTAATGATAATGCTTCGGCTGCATTTTCACGAATAGTAATCTCTGGTAAATCGGTCTTTGTTTGGACTTGTTCAAAGTAAGGCTGTGATTCCTTTAGAGAATGGGCAATACCATAAAGCTGTGTAAGAATACGCATCTTCATTTCTTGTGTAGCTTTATTGGTAAAGGTAACAGCTAGTATACGACTATAATCCTGGGGATTCTTAACTACAAGTGTAATGTATTCTGAAGCTAATGTGAATGTTTTGCCAGAGCCTGCTGATGCCTTATAAATTGTCAGTGCTTTCCATGTTTGAATAGCTTAATTCTTGAGTATATAATAAGAACTCTTTTTGCTTTTAGTTGTTTACTCTTATTGCCTTTAACTGGGTACTCTTATTGCTTTAAGTTGTTTACTCTTATCCTACAAATTTAATGAATATATTTCAATCAATTTACCTTTTAATGTTTTTTAGACTATATGTACCATTGAAATATAAGTATAACATTAATAGTAATGAGGAATAAGATTACTTTCATGAATATGTAGTTTACATGTTGAAAGTAATCTTATAGTTTTATCTTCTTCTAAATTCAGCACAAACTATAGATGTGGCAATAGCAACATTCAATGATTCAGCTGTGTCCTCATTAGAAGAGTAGTTAGGTATATATAATTTGCGATTAATCTTTGTACGAAGTATAGGGGGAGATTCCTTTGCCTTCATTTCCCATCACAATCATACCATGGTGTGAGAGTTCTTGCTTATAGATATTCTCACCATCCAGTAGAGTGGCATATATAGGATAATCTGCAGGTAAAGATTCAACCATCTTATTTAAATCCACGTAATGTAACTGCACTCTTGCTATACTCCCCATTGTTGCCTGCACTACTTTTGGATTCCAGCAATCAGCAGTATCTAATGAACAAAAGATATCTTTAATACCAAACCAGTCTGCCACACGAATTATCGTACCGAGATTCCCTGGATCCTGTACACCATCGAGAGCTAAGACCAGTTGTGTAATTGGGAATTCTGTATAATGCTCATTTCTTGGTAACTTGAATACGCCGAGCATTGATTGAGGATGTTGTAGAAAAGAAATCTTCTTAATATCCTCAATATCCTCAAATATGTTTTCTGCAGTGAAACCAGCATGTAGCAGGTCATTTACAACCTTCGGTCCTTCAGCCACAAATAACCCTGCTTTTTCTCTTCCTTTCTTTGTCTCGAGAGAGTGGATAAGTTTTATTTTATTCTTAGAAATCACTTTGCAAAAGTACAAAAAAAACAGCACGCGGTGTCTATTACTCTCAACTTTTTATTATCTTTGCCGAAATTTCTAATATTGCTTTCAGTTGTGTTTAGTAGAGTTTTTCTATTAATGGTGCAATCAATAAGGAATATTTTTCAAAGAAAAAAAGTATCAGGTATTGATACAGAACAAAAGAGAAGAAAAATATCTCACATATAAAGATATTTATGGTATAAGATAATAAGTAAAATAGATAGCAATGTTACTTAGAAGATTACATAATTATATCTCTCCACTCATTGTAGTAGTCATCATTATATTAACAATGATTGCCTGCTCTACAGATAAATTTATACCTGATGGAGAGTATTTATTAGATAAGGTTGAACTACATTCTGACAATAAGGATGTGAATCAATCTCTTTTGATGCAATACGTTCGCCAGAAAGGAAACTCTCGTTGGTTCTCTTTATTTAAGATACCGCTTGGAACTTATACTTTGTCTGGTAAAGATTCTACAAGGTGGATTAATCGAACTTTACGAAAAATGGGGGAGAAACCTGTTGTCTATGATACATTACAAGCACGATTGTCATGTGAAGACCTAACTTCGGCAATGAAGAATATGGGTTATATGAATGCATCTGTGAAAAATAGACAAGAAGGTAAGAGGAAAAAAAGACTTACTGCTATTTATAATTTACATTTTGGAGAACCTTATGTAATTGATAATTTCAAATATGATATTGAGGATTCTGTCATAGCAAAAGTACTTACTAATCATCTGAAATTAGGCACACAGCATCCTAAACAATTTACTGTTACATCCTTGGATGATGAACGTAAACGTCTTACACATATATTGAATGATTCTGGTTTTTATCGTTTTCATAAGGATTTTATATACTATTCAGCAGATTCTATAAGGGGAAAGCAGCATGTTAGTGTTACTCTGCATTTGATGAAATATATAGAAAATAGTAATTCAACACCAACATTACATCCACGTTATATAATCAATAATGTGAACTTCATACCAAAGGATTCCACTGGATTTCATCTCCGCAAAAGTGTATTAGAAGATAACACCGCTATAGAAAAAGGTAAATATTTTTCTACTACAGATTTGCAAAACACTTATAATAATTTCTCTCGTTTAGGGGCAGTACATTATACAAATATAAATTTCCGAGAAGTTCCTCGTTATGATAGTCTAGTTATAGGACATTCTATAACAAAGTCTTCTACACACTATTTGGATGCTGATATTATGGTTTCTAATAATAAACCTAATACAATTTCGTTTCAACCAGAAGGTACGAATACTGCGGGAGATTTAGGTGCAGCTGTTGTTTTATCTTATCAGAATCGAAATCTTTTTCGTGGGAGTGAACATTTGAGCTTAGAGTTTCGTTCAGCATTTGAAGCAATCAAAGGATTGGAAGGTTATAAGAATAGCAACTATGAAGAGTATAGTGTACAAGCACGTCTTCAGTTCCCACGTCTTTTATCTCCTTTCCTATCAAAGGAATTTAGGCGTCGTAGTAGTGCCACCACAGAAGTTGCTGTTAGTTGGAATCTACAAAATCGCCCAGAGTTTCATCGTCGAGTTTCAATGGAGCATGGAAATATCATTGGATGAATGTGCCACATCATCTTACATATGATTTTGATCTTCTAAATCTTAGTTACGTGTATATGCCATGGATTAGTGAAACATTTAAACATAATTATCTTGATAATGCCACGACTCGCAATGCAATTCTTAGATATAATTATCAAGATTTGTTCATTGTCCGTACAGGCTTTGGTTTTAATTATAGTAGTCGTAGTCATGCTTTTAGAGGAAAAATAGAACTTGCTGGTAATGTTCTCAACGGACTAGGTGGTATCTTTAAATTTAAAGAGAATAGCATGGGTAAACGTACATTATTTAATATAGCTTATGCCCAATATGCAAAGTTTGATTTTGATTATACTCAGATTTTACGATTTGATGATCGTAACACATTAGCATTACATGGAGGAATTGGTATTGCTTATCCATATGGTAATAGTACGATATTACCCTTTGAAAAGCGTTATTTCTCTGGTGGAGCTAACTCTGTTAGAGGTTGGAGTGTTCGAGAGTTAGGACCAGGTAAGTTCAGAGGTGTAGATGGTAGGATAGATTTTATCAATCAAACAGGTGATATGAAACTAGATCTCAATGCTGAATATCGTACACACTTATTTTGGAAGTTTGATGGTGCAGCTTTTATTGATGCAGGTAACATTTGGACATTGCGTGATTATGCTAACCAACCTGGTGGTCAATTCCACTTCACTGACTTCTATAAGCAGATCGCTGTTGCTTACGGATTAGGATTAAGATTGAATTTTTGATTATTTTTGTACTACGCCTTGATGGTGGTATGAAAGCTATTAATCCTGCATATACAACCACTGCTGAGCATTATGCCTTATGGCATCCAAATTTCAAGCGTGATTTTACATTCCATTTTGCAGTTGGGCTTCCATTCTAATGATAAAGTAAATTACATGGGATAATTAATTAATCATAAATTCAAGGTTAAATAATAGTCAATGGGAATAAAGAATTTGTACATTTAAATTCTTTTATTACATTTGCGTAAAATAAAAGAAATAATGCTTAGGTTTCTATCTTTTGGTAGTGGTAGTAGTGGTAATTGCTATTTGCTTTATACAGATACAGATTGTCTTATGATTGATTGTGGTGTGGGTATTCGTTCTTTGAAGAAGTCATTCCATAACTACGGACTACAAATGAAAATGGTTCATAACATTCTTATCACGCATGACCATGCTGATCATGTGAAGTCTGTTGGATCTATTAGTGGTGACTTACAAGTACCTGTATATACTACCAGTGATGTGCATTTAGGGATTAGTAAGAACTGGTGTGTACGACGTAAGATAGATCATGAGCTTACTCGAGAATTAATAAAAGATCAAGAAGTGCAAATTGGAGAATTTTATGTAACTCCATTCTCTGTTCCACATGATAGTACTGATTGTGTGGGATATTCCATTAGACATGATGACCTATACTTTACATTGGTGACTGATTGTGGGCACATTACAGATAACATAGCTCGCTACATATCTATTTCAAATTACTTAGTAATAGAAGCTAATCACGAACCTGAAAAGTTGGCGAATGGACCATATCCTCGTCACCTGAAAGAGCGTATAAGCGGTTCCAATGGTCACCTGAGTAATGAAGCATGTGCAAATGCTTTAGCTAACAATGCAACTCCTAACTTACATCATGTATGGCTTTGTCATTTAAGCGATGAAAATAATCATCCAGAGTTGGCGAAGAAGACGATCGAATCAATGCTACGTAATAGAGGTATTATTGCTGGTAAGGATTTCTTGCTTGATGTTTTAAAGCGCAAAACTCCTAGTGAAGTATTCAATTTGGTCTAACCCTATGCTTATAAATAGTATATCATAAGATTTTATTCTAAATAAATATCAGATAATGAGATATATAAGTAGTGTAATATGGATATTTTTTCTGTTACAAACAACTATACTTACTGCACAGATTAACATTCAGACTATCCATGTAGAGAATGGAATAATAAAAGGTTATTACGAATTAGATTCTAACGGATTATGCTATGTGCGTAAGGGGCATACAATAACAATTAAAGGAAAGACTTATCCTTTCTATATGAGGATAGAAGATAACTATACAATTCGTAAATGGGATAATCCCTTAGATACTTTAAGTCGGAAAGAATTTATTAATATGGATTTTGCTTTAGATGCTGAAAAGGGCAACTATAAGAAAGATTTATTTTTATCTCCATTTGAATATGGATACGATAGAACTATTGTTAATTCTGCTGGTGCTCTATATTATCCATCAAATAGAACTCGGTCGATAATAGCCTGTTACTATTTTTCTGGTGATGTCTTTCTATATAAATTACCACATAGTATAGTTAACAATAAATCTTCCAATATGTCTTTTTGTATTAAAAAAAGATGATAGAAGAAAAAGAGTTTGTAATCCTTAAAGAAGCTGATACATTAAAGCATTTATCGAAAAGAGATATTACAAAAAAATGAATCTCCAACGTACAGGTATTTACTCTTTCTTCTATTGTTTAGATGAATAACTTAAACCTTTTCGGTATTAAATGATTAATTTGGATTTTGCTTTATGTCATTATTTCATTAAATTTAGTTTGGAGCAATATACATTTAGTAATCAAAGTTCTGAAAGGTTAGCATTAGCATATTCTAAGGTTAGTGTTGATAGGTTCAAAGATAAGCGTTAATGGGGAAAAAAACATCAAAGATTAAAGTTCAAAGATTAAAGCTAGAAATATATTAAATTCATATTGAAGGATAGAAGTGAGACTTTTTTTCTTTTTCTGCTGCAAAGATAAGCAGATTTTTTTCATAATACATACGTTTTTTTCGTGTTACTGAGGTAACAAGTATTGCAATTACCTTCATAAGTTCCTGTTTTTTTCAGAAAGATAAGGATAATCAAAAAGTATAAAGTTTAAATAATCTCCTTTAAGTTCAAATCATAAAATCACAAATCACAAAATCACAAAAAGATATTTTCAATATGTAAAGGAGGATTCTCATATAATATATTACCTTATTAATAAATAATAATATATAATGTAATTATTTTAATTACGAGAAAAAGCATGATATAAGCTTTAATATGATTTTTGTGATTTGTGATTTTGTGATTGATGTGATTTTAATTCTTCATTTTATGACTTAATTTATTGTCCTCAAGCAAAATTTAAACTGCAAATACCTCTATCAAAAATAACTTTTATATGAGTAACTTCACCTATTTTTTTAAACACAAGTTATCTAAATCAATAAACACTTTACGATTAAAAAAACTATTTGTCAAACAGATGTATTAGATAATTTCAATGGTATCTATAAAAGAGAAATCCATAGATTTTCTTTAATCTATGGATTTCCTTGTAAATGTGAGTAAGAGAATTAAGCCTCAGCAGGAGTTTCCTCTGTTGTAGTTTCCTCTGCAGCATTTGCTGCTTCAGCCTCAGCTTGTGCTGCAACGGCAGCAGCCTTCTTGTCTGCAACCTTCTTAGCAATAGCCTCATTAACTTTCTTCTCAGCCTCAAGGTTCTGAGCAACAGCAGCTTTCTTCTCGTCAGTAACTTTCTTTGCTACAGCATCAAAAGCTGCAACTTTAGTTTGCTTCCAAGCCTCGAACTTCTGTTGACAAGTTGCCTCGTCAAATGCGCCTTTCTTAACACCACCACGAAGATGCTTCATCATATAAACACCTTCACCTTTAAGGATGTTACGTGCAGTGTCAGTTGGCTGAGCACCTGTCTCAACCCAATAAAGAGCGCGCTCAAAATTCAAATCTACTGTGGCTGGATTGGTGTTAGGGTTATAAGTACCAATCTTTTCAGTAAACTTACCATCACGTGGTGCACGAGCGTCAGCGATTACAATGCTATAAAAAGCATAGTTCTTACGACCACCGCGCTGCAATCTGATTTTTGTTGCCATAATTTAAATAAATAATTTATAAGGTTTGAATTTATTGCTGTCATCTCGTGACAGCGGTGCAAATTACTTCTTTTTTCTCTAACTACCAAATATTGTGGACATTTATAATCTACAAGTATAGGTAAACATATTCGGAAAGAGTTGTTTTATGTTTGTAGGTTTCCCCTCCAAATATACCGAAAATCGTGCTTCCACTTCCTGACATTTGCGCATAAAGTGCTCCATTGTCATATAATGTTTGCTTGATAGTTGCAAGCTCTGTGTGATTCGCAAAGATTGGAGCTTCAAAGTCGTTGATAAGTTCGTCACGCCATGTATCAATAGGTTGCTTGACAATATCCCGACAACACTTCGCAGGTTTCTTAGGAGTAATTGAAGAATATGCTTCAACCGTAGAGACAGCTATATCTGGTTTCACGAGAACGAGATAATAGCCATTAAGATTTCCACTTTCAGAATCAGCAGGAGTTAGAATATTGCCAATACCTGTTGCATAAGCTATCTCGGAAGTTATGAAGAAAGCACAGTCAGCTCCTAGCTTAGAAGCATAACGTTCCATCTCATTGATTCCCATATTTAAACGGAAACGTTCGTCTAACAACCTTATCATATAGGCTGCATCAGATGAGCCTCCCCCTAAACCTGCTTGCATAGGTATGCGCTTACACAAGTGTATATGCACACGTGGTAGTTGATAATCCTTTGCAATAAGGTTATAAGCCTTAACAACAAGGTTCTTTGATTCATCACATTCAACAATACTACCAGTAACCTTTAGGTCACAAGCTGTATCTGATGGGAACTCCTCGTCCATCTTCTTTATTTCAAGTACATCACAGAGAGGGACAGGATAAAAAACGGTTTCTAAGTTGTGGTAACCATCTTCACGCTTACTCACAACATTCAAACCAAGATTGATTTTACAACAGGGGAAACAAATCATAGCTTTTCTTTTATAAACTGCTTACAAAGATAATAAAACGTTGTTATAATGATGTAGGGAACGGAATATTTTTTGTAATTTTGCCGCTGTATGCCAGAAAGAAAAGTTAGCAAAACTAGTAGAAAGGGGCAACAAGCTCCTATTGATACTTCCTTTGGTCATTTACAGCCACAGGCGATTGATATTGAGAAAGTAGTGTTAGGTGCCCTTATGATTGATAAGGATGCCTTCACTGTTGTATCTGAAATAATAAAGCCAGAGACTTTCTATGAAGCTAGACATCAGAAGATCTATGAGGCGGTACAGTCATTAAATCTTCAAGAGAAGCCTGTAGATATTATGACGGTTACGGAAGAGTTACGTCATAAAGGAACACTTGAGGACGTAGGTGGTCCTGCTTATGTTGTAGAATTGAGTTCTCAAGTTGCTTCTTCTGCCCATATTGAATATCACGCACATATTCTAGCGCAGAAGTTTCTCGCACGACAGCTCATCCAATTTGCTTCAATGATTGAGACCGATGCCTTTGATGAGACGGTGGATGTAGACGATTTAATGCAGAAAGCAGAAGGAGCATTATTTGAGATTTCTCAAAAGAATATGCTTCAAGATTATGTACAGATTGATACCATCGTTGATCAAGCTCACCAACTTTTGCTTCAAGCCTCTAATCGTGAAGGTGGTTTAACTGGTGTTCCTAGTGGTTTCCGTAAGTTGGATGATATTACAGCAGGTTGGCAACCTTCCGATCTTGTTATCATAGCAGGACGTCCAGCCATGGGTAAAACATCATTCGCTTTGAGTATTGCAAAGAATGTTGCTATTGATTATCGTAAGCCGATAGCCTTCTTTTCGCTTGAGATGAATAATGTTCAGTTGGTCAATCGATTGATTTCAAACGTTTGTTCTATACCTGGTAACAAGATTCTTAATGGTCAGTTAACACCAGATGAATGGGAACGTTTCGACTCTAATATTCGTAAGATGCAAGGCGCACCTATTTATGTTGATGATACTCCAGGCTTATCTATATTTGAATTACGAACAAAGGCTCGTCGATTGGTGAGAGAACATGGTATAGAGCTCTTAATGATTGACTATTTGCAGTTGATGAATGCAAATGGAATGCGCTTTAATAGCCGACAAGAAGAGGTATCAACGATAAGTCGTTCGTTGAAAGGTCTTGCAAAAGAATTAAACATTCCCGTGTTAGCATTGTCACAATTAAGCCGTGCCGTAGAGCAACGTGATGGACCAGAAGGCAAGCGACCACAGTTAAGTGACTTGCGTGAATCAGGTGCTATTGAGCAGGATGCGGATATGGTACTATTCGTGCATCGTCCAGAGTATTATCATATTCTACAAGATGAAAAGGGAAACGACCTCCATGGTATGGCACAAATCATTATAGCCAAGCACCGTAAGGGTGCAACGGGTGATGTTCTCTTGAATTTCCGTGGTGAATATACTCGTTTCTCCAATCCTGAAGATATCGATTTCAATGCTCCTTTGCCTGATGATTCTATAGGAGGAGAGATTATGGGAAGCAAGATGAACGATGGGCCATTGCCTCCGCCACCCGATGACATGATGAAGCCTCCATTCTAATCATTTACTGAAGCAAACTATTCGATTAGAGGGAATACTTTATACAGCATATCGAAAGAGAAAATTAATGCTAACGTCCTCACCTTGTTCCGCAATAAAGTTAATTTATTTCAGACAAGTGAGGACGTTCTTCTTACCGAATATTTCCACTTCTATATCTTGGTTTTAAAAGAGATAGATTGTAGAAAGATGTTGATATATTCTTTACATTTGTTTTTCTCATTCTAGGAAGTATCTTAACGTAATAATTAGTTTTTTTACAAGGAATAACTGATTTCTGGAAGTCTGACCTATGTTTTTTATAAAACGTACCTACGTTTTGAGTAAAATGTACCTACGTTTTGAGTAAAATGTACTATCGTTTTTGGTGAAAGATAGCTCAATTTTTAGCAAAAAAAGAAGCTGTTTTTTTACCCAAATAGATGGGAGTAATTAGTTGAAAATAAGACTCTAATTTATAAGTCTTTAGATATCAGAACTTTATAAGCAAGCTAGCAATTACTTCAAAACTATCGTATTTAAGATAGAATGAAGGTTCGCTGGATAAAAACGCAAATACAGCTATCTAAATTAGCAATATTATATTACAAAATTTTGCTGTCAATCTTTTGAATAATTAGAGATTGATTTGCTTTAAATATTCCTCTGCATTGACTAAATCTTGGGGTGTGTCAATACTAATTGTTTCAATGTCTGTGATACAAACCCTTATGCGATAACCATTTTGTAACCATCGGAGCTGTTCTAATCTTTCTGCAAGTTCTAAGGAAGATGAGGGTAACTTACTGATTTCGCGTAACGTTTCTGTTCGATAAGCATAAAGTCCAACGTGCTTTAAGAAAGGATAATGACTCAACCAGTCCGCTTGATTTATCCCTCGCACAAATGGAATCACAGAGCGAGAGAAGTAGAGAGCGTTGTTATGATTATCAATAACGATCTTCGGTGTATTGCTTTTACTTACATCGTCCATCGACTTCAAAGGAACTCCTAAGGTCGCAATCTGAGTTTGTTCGTCAGCAAAACTAGACATCAGTATTTTGATTTGCTCACTTTGAATGAAAGGCTCGTCACCTTGTATATTGATAACGACATCAAACTTACCTTCAATCTTATCTAAGGCTTCGCTTACACGCTCTGTTCCATTATCATGTTCCTCACGAGTCATAATAGCTTTCTCCCCAAAGTCAGTTACCACCTTATATATATGTGCATTATCAGTAGCCACATATACATCCGTAAGAACACTCTTTACTCTTTCATAAACATGCTGTATCACTGGCTTTCCGCCCAATATAGCCAATGGTTTTCCTGGGAAGCGGGAAGAAGAATAACGTGCGGGTATGATTCCTAAGAACTTCATTTGCTCTATAACTCCTTGTTTTTATTACTGCGAAAAATAGCAATTCTTTTTTTAAAAAGACTATCTCTCACAACAACATTTTTCCTAGAAAATGAGTAATTTTTGTTGTCATGAAGCATATTACATTGATAGGTGCAGGCAATCTTGCAACACAATTAGGGCAGGCTCTTGTTCAAGCTGGCTTTAAGATTGATCAGGTCTTTAGTAGGACGGAGAAGTCTGCCTGTGAATTGGCAAAGAAGCTAGGTGCAGAACCATTGACTTGTCTTAATAGCTTGCGTGATGCTGCTGATGTATATATTTTTTCAGTAAAGGATAGCATTCTTTGTCAGTTAATTATGCAGGTATGCAAGGGTAGGGAAGACAAACTCTTCCTTCATACTGCTGGTTCCATGTCGATTGATTGCTTTAAGGATTCAGCTCAACGTTATGGTGTGTTCTATCCGATGCAAACTTTTTCAAAGACTAAAAACGTGAGTTTCGAGAATATTCCAATCTTTATTGAGGGAAACTCTGAAGCTGTGGAAGAAGACATTAGAACTTTAGCCGAGAGCATTGCGAAACGTGTCATACCATTAAGCAGTGAGAAGCGCAAATATTTACATCTAGCTGCTGTATGGGCTTGCAACTTTACGAACCATTGTTATAGTATAGCCTCAGACATCCTAAGTGAACAAGGTATTCCATTCGATGTCATGTTACCACTGATAGATGAAACGACCAATAAGATTCACACGATGTCACCACTACAAGCACAAACAGGACCAGCTGTTAGATGGGATCAGAATGTTATTGACAAGCAAATGGCATTGATGGAATCACATCCTAGTTTGCAAGCTATCTATGAGAGGCTTTCTAATGATATACATTCACACAATAAATAAGAATGATAAACTACGATTTAAAGAAAATAAAAGCAGTTGTCTTTGACGTGGATGGCGTCCTTTCTGCTAGTACTGTTCTCATGGACGAGAAGGGTGATCCTATTCGCACAATCAATATTAAGGATGGTTATGCCATACAATTAGCAGTCAAGCATGGACTACAATTAGCAATTATGACGGGCGGACATAACGAGAATGTTCGTTCACGTTACGAGTACCTTGGTGTTAAGGATGTTTACATTAACTGCTCTATGAAGATCAAGACTTGGAATGATTTTTTAAGGAAGTATGATCTGAAAGAAGAGGAGATTATCTACGTAGGGGATGATATTCCAGATTATGAAGTCATGACGTTGGCAGGCTGTCCATGTTGCCCTAAAGATGCTTGCACGGAAATCAAGCAAATAGCTACTTACATCAGTGACTACAAAGGGGGCTATGGAGTCGCACGTGACATCTTAGAGCAGGTGATGAAAGCACAAGGAAAGTGGGTTATGAACGCAAAAGCATTTGGATGGTAATGAAGAAACATATTATATTAGCTAGTAATTCTCCACGTAGAAGGGAACTACTAGCAGGATTAGATCTTGATTTTGAGGTAAAGGTGTTACCTAATGTTGCTGAAGACTATCCTCACGACCTACCAGCTGTTGATGTGGCTGGATATATTGCGCGTGAGAAGGCTGAGGTTTATAAATCAATGATAACAGAAGAGGACTTGGTTATTACTGCTGATACTGTTGTCGTTGTGGATAACGAAGTACTTGGAAAGCCTGTAGATGCTAATGATGCTAGTAGAATGCTTCATCTTATCAGCGGACGTAAACATCAGGTTGTTACTGGTGTATGTCTACTTACCTCTACTGGTTACCATTCCTTTTCAGTCACAACAGATGTAACCTTCAAGCAACTGAGTGATGAAGAAATCAATTATTACATAGAACACTTCAAACCCTTTGATAAGGCTGGTGCCTATGGAATACAAGAGTGGATAGGCTATGTTGGTGTAACTTCTATCAATGGTAGTTACTTTAATGTCATGGGCTTACCAGTACAGCGTATTTGGGAGGAAGTGCATAAACTATAATCATTCGCAAAGAAGTATGAAGACAATATTACTCTTAGTTGGTAAGACACAAAGTAAGATATTTAGAGAGGGAATAGATGATTATACAAGTCGGATAAAACATTATATGCCTTTCTCAATCACAACTATACCTGAGCTAAAGAATACAAAGAATCTATCGGAGGAGCAACAGAAACAAAAGGAAGGAGAACTCATTATGAAGGAGATTCAGCCAACTGATACTGTAGTCCTCTTGGACGAACATGGCTCAGAACTTACTTCTGTTCAGTATGCCGATTGGTTAACACGAAAGCAAAACACAGCCCGCCGTCTAGTTTTCGTTATTGGCGGGCCTTATGGTTTCTCACAAGAGGTTTACACTAGAGCGAATGATAAGATTTCACTTTCACGTATGACCTTCTCTCATCAAATGGTTCGTCTCATTTTTACCGAGCAACTCTATCGAGCTTGCACTATAATAAAAGGTGAGCCTTACCACCACGAATAAGTCTTAATGATTTTCTTTTTCTTTGCAGACAGGGCATAGACTCTCATCTTTCTTAATATGCTCGTAATGCTCCTTGCGCTTGGGATTCATAGGGAACCAACCCTTTGCCACTCGTTTCTCTTGTGCTAGTAATTCACCAATACCCCAAAGTAGTGATGCACCTAAGACTCCTAAGAGAGCCGACCAAAAGATACTTTCAACAAACAAAGCACCTACACAACAAGCAATACCCGATACTAACCATATCCACCATGGCTTTGTACCAAAATAATACTCTGTCTTTATAACTAAAGGATGGCACAAACCTATAATTAAAAACGTGCATATTGCAAGAAGGATTCCTTCAAAATTCAAATTCATGTAAGGATGTCTAATTAAATGAATACTTCGTTATCTCTAAACGATCAAAAGGGCATGAATGCAACTAATATGAATCGTAAAGTTTAACTGGTGCAAAAATACAAAAAATAATTAACCCTCAAACGTTTTCTCGGAATAAATGCTTATATTTGCAAATAATAAATTGTAAATACGAAAGACTTAAATTATGGAAAATAACCAGACACTCATCGCTGAATGCGAGAGTAAAGCCAAGCAGTGGTTGTCTCCTGCTTTTGACTTAGAGACAAGAACAGCCGTTGAATCAATGATTAAGAACGAGGATAAGACTGATCTTATCGAGAGCTTCTACAAAGACTTAGAATTTGGTACAGGTGGACTTCGAGGCATCATGGGAGCTGGTTCTAACCGAATGAACATCTATACAGTGGGTATGGCAACACAGGGCTTTGCTAACTACTTGAAACGTAATTTCAAGAACAAAGAGCAAATCAGTGTAGTTGTTTGTCACGACTGCCGTAACAATTCCCGTCTCTTTGCTGAAACTGTAGCTAACATCTTCTCTGCAAATGGTATTAAGGCATATCTATTTGATGACTTGAGACCAACTCCTGAATGTTCGTTTGCTATTCGTTACTTGAAAGCACAAGCTGGTGTAAACATCACAGCGAGCCACAACCCACGTGAGTATAATGGCTACAAGGCTTATTGGGAGGACGGAGCACAAGTGCTTGCTCCTCATGACAAGGGTATTATCGACGAAGTAAACAATGTTAAGGTTGAGGATATTAAGTTTGATGGTAATAAAGAGCTAATTCAAATTATCGGCGAAGATATCGACAAACCTTACTTGGATCAGGTTAAGACTATCTGCATTGACCCAGAGGTTATCAAACATCAGCACGACTTAAAGATTGTGTACACTCCATTACATGGTGCTGGTCGTGTCATGATTCCACGTTCCTAGCTTTATGGGGCTTTGATAACGTTCATTGTGTGAAAGAGCAGATGATCAAAGATGGTAACTTCCCAACTGTTGACCGTCCTAACCCAGAGTTCGCTGAGGCTTTAACCTTAGGTTTGCGTGACGCTAAGGAACTAGATGCCGACATCCTCATGGCTTCCGACCCTGATGCTGACCGTGTAGGTATGGCTTGTAAGGATTCTAATGGTGAGTGGGTACTTATTAATGGAAACCAAACCTGCCTTTCTCTTCTTGTGGTATATTATCACAAATAGACAGGCAGTAGGCAAGATGAAACCAACTGACTTCATCGTTAAGACTATCGTTACAACAGAGGTAATTCACAAGATTGCCGAGAAGCAACATGTAGAGATGCGTGATTGTTATACTGGTTTCAAGTGGATTGCACGTGAGATTGCATTGTCTGAAGGTAAGCAGCAGTATATTGGTGGTGGTGAAGAGAGCTACGGCTTCCTAGCTGAAGACTTTGTTCGCGATAAGGATGCTGTCAGCGCATGCTCACTTTTAGCTGAGATTTGTGCTTACGCTAAGGATCATGGTAAGACACTTTATGATATTCTCATGGATATTTATCTTGAATATGGATATAGTAAAGAGTTTACCATCAATGTTGAACGTCCGGGCAAGAGCGGTGCTGATGAGATTCAACAGATGATGAAAGACTTCCGTTCTAATCCTCCTAAGGATCTCGGTGGTAGTGTTATTGAGATAACAAAGGACTATCAGAGCCTTGAACTAACAAAGGCTGATGGTTCTAAGGAGAAAATTGATATGCCTGAAACGAGCAACGTTCTGCAATGGTTCTGCACAGATGGCACAAAGGTTAGTGTGCGTCCTTCAGGAACTGAACCTAAGATTAAGTTCTATCTTGAGGTGAAGGATACAATGAATTCTGCTTCTGACTTCCCTGCTTGTGAGCAACGTGCAGCTGTAAAGATTGAAGCTATCAAGAAGAGCTTGGGTTTGTAATGGTCTATTTAGCCTTTGATAATATTTACGAGGGCTTGATATTATAATTAAAGCAGGAGTCTCTATAAAGTTTTATTTGTGGAAACTCCTGTTTTTATCGTTCTATGCCTTCTTATATATAAATCTTTGGATAGCTTTCTATCTCTTTTAGCGGGCTACGCTATATGATATTTTAGCCTTTCATGTCATAGATTATTTAGTCTCTTGTAAATGAAAAAGAGTGATATAATTTCAATTATTCAAGATAATGATATTTCCGAATATTATTCCTTGAAGCATTTAGGTATTGAAGGTTATGCTTTTCCAGACCAAGAAGCACTTAAAATAGTTCAACTATGCAAACTTTCATTGATTCCAATCTTAGGTGGTGATGTATATAGTTTGAATGATTCTATAATAGAGGTCTTAGGTGATAATTGGTATTATGATAGGACTCCAAGTGAGTCATATTATAATTACGTGCAAAACAGTTGTAATAAATCTGAATCTTACATAAGGACTTACAAAAATCATTCTTGTGATAGGACCTTATTTTCCTTTGTCATAGAAGATTAATTAGAATAATCGAATACTTTTAGAAAAGGTAGTGCAGTTATTGGTTGATTAGGTGGCTCAGGCACAGTTTCAGGATGAAAGTTGAAGTAGAATCTGAACGTAGGGATTAGAAATATCATTACAATATAATTCAGCATTTTACATGTTTTTTTCTTAATAAAGAGCTTTTTTTATCGTGTTTGTAACTTTCAGTTAATCAGTGTGTTGTAAAATAGCATAAGAAAAGGTGCTTAGTTAGACTCTAACTAAGCACCTTTAAGGCTTCAATTAAGCATCTTTTGAACGTCAACTAAGGCTTAATTGGCTTGCAACTAATCCTTGAAAAGGAAGAAAAGTAGAAGTTGGTGTAAACTGACTGATAATGAGCAGGAAACGGAGTCATTTGCATAATACTACACAGTTCGTAAAGAGTAGGAATATGCAGATTTAGGCAGAAGTTCAGTTACCAAAGTGTTACCTGATTTCTTCATAGGTAACGATGGAGTAATGTTCGGTAACTGAATTATTTTCGCTCGTGTGGCTGTTGCTGCGGTCGGCAGTTTTCTGCATAAGCGAGGAACGCTTTAATTCGGGTAACTTTGCCCATAAAAATTAAAGCGTATGAAACAAGAGAAAATGAAGGTGTTGCTCTACCTCAAAAAGAGCGGTCTTGACAAGTCGGGCAAGGCTCCCATCATGGGACGTATTACACTTGGAAGGAGTATTGGACAGTTCAGTTGTAAACTCTCCTGCAACCCCGACTTATGGAATCCACGAGAGAGCAGAATGGACGGTAAGAGTCGTGAGGCGGTGGAGATAAATGGTAAATTGGAAAATCTGCTGTTGTCTGTTCAGTCAGCTTATCAATCTCTGCTATCCAAAGGTTGCCCATTTGATGCAGCCGATGTGAAAGAGCTGTTCCAAGGGAGTGTAAAAACACGATGCATGCTCATTGAAAGGCTGGATATGCTCATCAAGGAGAAGGAAAGCCATGTTGGTATAGACATCAAGGAAGGAGCCATACACGGCTATCACTCTACCCGAATTCATTTGCAGAAGTTTATTCAACGGAAATACAAGGTAACAGACTTGGCTTTCTCACAGCTCACGGAGAACTTTATCTATGCGTTTGGGCAGTATTTCTTAGGTGAGTGCGGTTTTCAAGAAAGCACATTCTATAATGCAGCCACGCATTTGAAGACGGTATGCAGGTTGGCTTACCGTGAGGGATTGGCTGATGTACTTCTATTTGACAAAGCCAAAATCAGCAAGGGCAACAAGAGACTGCCCAAAGCATTGGACAAGGAAGCATTAGACAAATTGAAGGCTCTCAACTTTGAGGACTTGGAGGAGGATATGGAAACGGCAAGGGATATTTCCTCTTTGCCTGTTATACAGGTGCTGCTTATTGTGATTTGATGGAACTGGACAAGTCCCATCTTGTGTGTGACGACGAGGGTAGCCTTTGGCTGAAGTTCAACCGCCACAAGACAGGTGTGCCTTGTCGTGTTAAACTGCTGCCCGAAGCCAAAAGGCTGATGGAGAAGCTCCACAGCGATGGAAGGGAAACATTACTCCCCTATATCAAGTACAAGAACTATCAGATCTGTTTGAAAGCCCTGCGGCTTCGTGCAGGCATATCGTTTCCCTTTACCACACATACGGCAAGACACACCTTTGCCACGCTTATCACGCTTGAGCAAGGAGTGCCAATAGAAACGGTGAGCAAGATGCTCGGACATAGCAACGTAAGTATGACCGAGCGTTATGCAAAGGTTACACCCCAAAAACTCTTTGAGGAGTTTAATCGTTTCCGTTCTTTCACGGAGGATATGCAGATGAGTATTTAGCAATAGACATATTAAAACTAAAATCATTATGAGAAGTACATTCAAGATACTGTTCTATATCAACAGACAGAAAACTAAGACAGACGGCAATACTGCTATTCTCAGCCGTATCACCATCGATGGAAAGAACACAACTGTTCGCACAGGCGAAGAGTGCAATCCCTCCGAGTGGAGCACCAAACAGGGTTTGACAACCAATAAGAAGACCAACCAAAGAATCAATGAGTTCAGGGAATTGGTAGAGAATACCTATCGGGACATTCTTGTAAAGGAAAGAGTGGTAAGCGTGGAACTTATCAAAAACCGCTTGCAGGGCATCGCCACTAACCCCACCACGCTCCTTGCAATGAGCAAGGCGGAACTGCAAGCCGTCAAGGAAAGCGTTGGAAAGTCAAGGGCAGAGGGGACTTATCTGAACCTTTACTATTATGATAGAAATCTCCGAGAATTTATCGAAAACAAAGGAGTACAAGACATATCTATCGACACCATTACAGAGAGTTTGTTCGAGGAATACCGTTTCTTCCTGAAAAAGCAGGGATTTGCAGCGGCAACCATCAACCGCTATCTCTGCTGGCTGAGCAGGTTGATGTTCCGTGCGGTCAGTCAAAGGATAATCCGATGCAATCCGTTTGAGAATGCCAAGTATGAAAAGGAGGACAGGAAGATACGTTTTTTGCAAAAGGGCGAGGTAATGAAACTCATGGCAATGAAGATGAATGACAGGGAAGCGGAACAGGCACGGCTGATGTTCGTTTTCTCCTGCTTCACAGGTATGGCTATCTCAGATATAGAGAATTTGAAATACAAGCATATCCAAACAGCAGCGGATGGACAGAGGTATATCCGCAAGGAGAGACAGAAGACAAAGGTTGAGTTTATCGTGCCGTTACATCCCATAGCGGAAGCCATCATCAGCCATTGCAGGAACGAGCAGGAAAGAAATGAAGAACATCTGACGGTGAAAGAAAAAGGCGACAGCCTTGTCTTTCAACCTCATTGCAGCCGTAGCGTGATGGGCAAGAACCTGAGTATCGTGGGTAAGGCTTGCGGTATCCGTCAAAGACTTTCGTACCACATGGCAAGACATACGTTTGGCACGATGTGTCTAAGCGTAGGTATTCCTATTGAGAGCATAGCCAAGATGATGGGGCATGCCTCCATATCAAGCACACAGATTTATGCTCAGGTAACGGACAAGAAAATTTCGGAGGATATGGACAGGCTTATCGCCAAACAATCGGAAATGAAGAGAGAACCAACGGAGAAAGGGGCTTGTGAACCTTCGGATATATCAATCTATAAAATGGAGGAAACGGCATGAATACGAGCTATAGACCAAAAACAATGACCGACACGTACAATCATCGTAGTTGTTTTGATTGGGGCAGTAATATGCAGGTTGTTCATAAGGGAAATGGAGAAATTGCCATGACGGAGGGAGAACTGGCGAGGTTCTTCGGTGTAACATGGAGAAAACTCAATTATAGGCTTCAGACGATTATGAAATCTTCCAACCTGCATCCCGATGAAAGGGGTGCAGGTGAAGAACCTGTTTTCATCAACGGACAACTTAAAGGTTATGCACCGCTCTATCCTCTTTCAATTATCATTGCTATGTCCTTTCTGTTAAACAGCACAGAAGCGCATTTGTTCAGGAAGTATCTCTGTGAGAGGTTGCAGAAACCTGCATTCGTGATAACACCGATATTTCTGCTCGGTAACACGAATAACTAATGATTATATCTTATTTTTCCTTTTTCTTTCACCGATTATATCTTACTACATTACTACAATAGGAGTTAAAGCGGTGAAAGAAAAAGGATTAACGTGTAGTTGGGTGTTCAAAATAATTATACTACGCAGTAACTACATCTGCCGTTCTTCTTTCACGGCTTTATTACGATTAAAAAGGAAATTATATGATATTTGTTATTCTCTGGACAATCCTTTGAAGCACGCTTTCATTGCTAACAAGTATAGATGCTGTGCCCGTCATTCCACTGATAATTTTATACTTGCAATCTGTTACTTTTACCTGTGCTGTGAACACGTTGCCTGCTGCCGTTTGTCGGGGCGTATGCATTGTGGCTGTTATCATACCATTCACAGCTCCGTAGGTTTCTGCACCGTAGCCCTCAACTTCGATGTTTACCGTCATTCCTCTCTCTAACGTATTTACGTATTTATAGGGAACGGCGATTGTGCCTTGACGGGCATTTGTCATCTGTACCTTTGCACTGATGATTTCGGGATAAGGTATAAAGTATGCACCTACCAATAATCCCAAAATTACGATAGTAATGATTGTGATACCATAGCGTACAATTCTTGATGGTATCTCGCCGATGATATGCCTTATCTTCTCGCTGCGGAGTTCTATCTTGTCGTCTGCCATAGTTGTCTTTCCTTTACGTTAGTTTCCTAACTCCAATTGATTCTTTACAAGATTGTAGTATGCACCACGCTTTGCTGTGAGTTCCTCGTGGTTGCCGATCTCGACCACCTTGCCTTTATCCAGTACCACTATCTGGTCGGCATTCTTCACCGTACTTAGTCGGTGAGCCACTATGACCACCGTCTTACCTTTATAGAACTCGTCCAGATGTTCCACAATCATACGCTCATTGTTGGCATCAAGCGAGTTGGTGGCTTCGTCAAGGAAAATATAGTTGGGGTTCTTATAGACGGCTCTCGCTATCAATATACGCTGTTTCTGCCCTTGGCTCAAGCCCACACCATCGCGACCTATCTTAGTATTATACTTTAATGGCAGTCCCATCACATAATCGTGAATACAGGCTATCTCGGCAGCTTTCTGCAATCGCTCTTTGTCTATCTCCCCATCATCTACGGCAATATTCCTTGCAATGCTTTCGGAGAATATCACACCATCCTGCATCACCACGCCACATTGTCGGCGCCACCACTTTTTATTGAGCGTGTTTACCTCTGTTCCACCAACGGTGATTTGTCCACCCAGCACGGGATAATAGCCCAGCATGAGTTTGATGAGCGTGGTTTTTCCGCTACCAGATGCACCCACGATGGCTGTTACCTTGCCTTTGGGAATTGTTAGGCTTACATTATCTATGATAGTTTTCAATGCATGAGGGTCGTATTTAAAGTTTATGTTTTCTATGTCTATACCCTTAGTTTCGTCAGTTACTGAAGTTTCCAATCCTTGTTTTCCGTTCTCATCGTCCATGCGGTGTATTTCGTTTATACGTTCAAGACTAATCCTCACGTCTTGCACAGAATAGAAGAAACTCATTAGCTGTTCCACTGGCGAGTTGAGCTGTCCTATGATGTACTGCACGGCAAGCATCATACCCAGTGTTAGTTGTCCGTGAATAACAGCAGTTGCTGCCACCACAGTGATTACGATATTCTTTAGTTCGTTGATGAATATACTGCCAGCCTCCTGCGTTTGTTGGAGCTTTAGCGATTTCATCTGTACGTTGAATAAATCAGCCTGCACGTCCTCCCATTCCCAGCGTCTGCGCTGTTCACAGTCTTGCAGTTTTATCTCCTGCATAGAGGTAATAAATTCGTAAGTCTTGTTGTTGTTGATGGCTTGTTGCTCGAAGAGTTCATAGTCGAGAACCTTTCTGCGCCTAAGGAATAGCGCAAGCCAACCGCCATAGAGCAGACTGCCGAGTATGAAAATGGCGAAGATAAGCCAATTATAGGATAACAATACAATGCTGAACACTATAAAGGTAAAGAGCGAGAACACGATGCTGAGCGTTTGTTGTGTCAGGAACGAGTTTACACGGTTGTGGTCACTCATACGCTGCATAATGTCGCCCATCAGTTTGGTGTCGAAGAAGCACATCGGTAATTTGAGCAGCTTAATAAAGAAGTCGCTTACTAAAGAAATGTTGATACGCAAAGAAATATGTAGTAAGAGCCAACGACGGATAAAATCAATGGCAGTACGGCTCATGGTAAGGACAAGTTGTCCCAAGAGTATTAACCAAATAAAACCGATGTTTTGGTTTTTGATTCCCACATCCACAATTGATTGCGTGAGGAAAGGCAGGATAAGTTGCAGCAGACTACCCACAAGTAAGCCTAAGACTATCTGCCCAAAGTGCTTTCCGTATTTTTTGACATAACCGAAAAGAAACTTGAGTGAGCGTTCTTCTTTCAGCTTGGTTTCTTCTTTAATATTATTGTTATCAAGTAACTGAGTAGTACTGCAAAGCATAGCAATTCCTTGCTCTTTATCTTTCAATCTTGTACTAATCCAATGACTCTTAAATTCCTCTAAATTATATTTAATTAATCCTTTACTAGGATCTGCTATATAAAATCTCTTGTCTCTTCTTATTTTATATAGTATTACAAAATGATTCTGATTCCAATGGAGAATACAAGGTAACGGATATTTGGATAAATTGGTAATATCTATCTGGGTACAAATCGTATCAAAGCCTAGGTAATTTGCAGCTTTACTTAGTCCCAATAAAGAAATTCCTTCTGTAGTTGGCGTACATAGTTTTTCTAAAAAAGATAAAGAGTATCTTTTTCCATAATATTCGCATATCATTTGTAGGCATGTAATACCACATTGCATAGAATCGTATTGATGTAAGAAACGAATATGTTTCATTAAACTGTGAGCTTTAGCATTAATATTTCAATAATAGTCAAAAATAAAACTGGACGTTAGATATTCGATATTGTTAAAATACAGTTTTCTATCATCCGGTAAATAATTCTTTCTACATATCTTAAATTAGCTTCATACTCTTCTTTACCATATTTGTTTTGTGATAGTGCACAAACATTATCTATTATATCGGAGGCTGTTGCTGTATGCTCCTGTAGGAGATAGTCTATAATAGTTTCAACCGTTCCACGAGCAACTACTTCATAAACTGTTTGACGAAAAGCATCTGGTATAGTTACAACTTTATACATTTTATTTTCAATTTTTTGATTTTTTGTAATATACATCAATGTTTCTGATGATATATCTGTCAAGCTAATAAAAAGGATTTAAAATAAACTGACAATTACTCTCATATAATCTCTCATTTTCCCAAAAGCTATTAATGCAAGTATACTGCTTTTTAAAAAATTCCTTCTTATTATCTTCTAGTTGTTTCTCAACTTTGATGCACGTGTTGTCCAGTTTCTTAATTTCGGTATAGATTCTTTCTTTCATTATTTTTCCTATATCATAATTTTTAGAAACTTTAAAACTACGTGACCTTTCTAATATTTCGTTGGAAGTCCTGTAATGATGGATATAAGGAGTATCTATAAAATTCAGATAATTAGATATTGGGATACCGCCATGCTGGATATATGTATTGATTATATGATGATGTAAAGCAGGATCTATTTTTTCTAGAAGCCTTGATGCAAAAATTTGTGCATCATTTCTTTTTTTTATATTTCCAAGCATATGACAATAGCCGTGTTTTTTCAAACACGACATATCAAGATTCATCCAATCAAACAAAGTACTTAATTTTTTTCACCTTCAGTGCAGTAGCTTATAGTTTTATTATATTTTTGAGCTAGGCAATAAAAGAAAAGTTGCTCGTAAACAGAATTTATAAAACCGTCATGATTAAGTTTCAAAATCCTATCATTGTTATATATAAATCTATATGCTTGTTCTGTGTAGTATTGAATGAATTTCACATCATTTCCTCCGAGTACGCCTGCATTAGCCACACTAATAATCTTATTTTTAAGCTCTATATCTGCAAAATTGGGAATTTTTCCTCCAACTTGTATGAAACGATCTATGCACTTACGATTATACAATTGATCGTCATACTCAATATTTTGTGCGAATAAGTCTGCTTTCCAAAAGGAATCTGGTAAGCTGTCATACAACAAAAAATCACAATCTACATGTAAAAATGGTTCATGCTGTTCACTGTATGTATATAATTTTGGCAAAGCCCATAATTCATAGCCAGAATACCCTTCCATAATATTCGGAATTGTTACTATCTGATCATAAGGAATACACAATTCTTCAACAACTTTTTTAGCTGTGGAATTGCAATACAGCGTAACATGACCATAATGCTGCTTTAGTAAAAGGCAACTAATAGCCATAGTTATCCAATGAAATTCAGGTGAGAGAAATCCTGCTTTATCGAACATAGGATCTTCATCTGTGGAGAAACTGTAATATGTCTGTAAAAACCTCATGTATGCAATAATATTAATAAAACAAAATCTTTTTCTAAAAATACCTTTAAGCTACTAACAAAAACCTTAATTTTAGGTTGTATAAGTATTAAACCTTCTGAGTGTATATGACTATATAATTAGTACACTTAAAATACATTAGTGTAGCATTATGCTCATGCCACCAAAGTATTAATTATAAAGTATGCACTATGTTTTTGTTATTTTATGGTGTCATATAATTAATACATTATCAAATAATCCCTTGCGAATACTTGTAATTAAATATTCTTGTTGAAAGGGATTCAAGTCTGTTATTATTTCGTTTAACCGAATAGGCTTCCTAAATATTTTTAAGTAGATTTGTCATAACAGAGTCGTATTTTTATATACACATTCTGCGCAAGATATGTATTGTATGTTTTTAGATATCCCTCCTGTTTGCATTCCTTTTTATCAGGTAATGTTGAAACTTTTTTTATTACTTATGAATTTAACATCAGGAGAAATTGAAATTATAGAGTTTAATAAGTCTCCATTAGATATTTTTTTCATATTCTATTGCTCTTTTTCTCATACTCACTATTTGCAATACCTTTTAGTGTGATTTTTTGACAAATATCATTTTTATGGCATACATAGAGTATTCGGTCAAAATACTCTGGATACTTCCTATACATTTGCCTAATGATATAGCTATTACAGCGTGGATGACTTTTGTAATTCATTATGTGAATATAAGGATGATTGTTAGCTTCCACTACTTGGTCAGGGACTGTTCCCCAAGGCATAACAAAATCCTTAACAACACCCTTAATAAATGTTTCAACCTTGATTCTTTTTTTGTATGTGCTAAGGCATAAAAAATCCATTGTTCAAAAACAACATTATAAAGAAACTTCTTGTCTGACTTTCTTATACTATTAGCATTGCTTGATAAAAAATCTTTAACATATTCAATGTACTCTTTCCAAAAGAACACATTATTACCACCCAATACCCCTGCATTATATGAATGTATATTATTTTCACCGAAACATACTCTCATGTAATCAGGAATTATCGCATTGCATGATTTCAAATGGTTTAGTACTAACATGTAGAAATTTGAATCGTTTTTCTTCATGCTGGGCTACTAAGTCTGCTGTTAATAAGCGCTTCTTGAGCGCTTCCTTGCAAAACACATCACAGTCTATATGCAAAAAGGGAGCATTTTGCATACTATATGTTTGAATTTTAGGGTAACAGTAAAAATCCCTATACTCATTCTTGATGTCATCCAATATGAAGTATGTATCATATGGCAATAGAAACAAATCTTTTAAATATATGTTTTAACTCAAAAATTTGTATACATACAAAGGGTATTTGTGGGTTATACTCTTTTAAGAGTAATCCACTCAATGCTATTGATAGCCAATTGACTAGTGGAGATAAATAACCTCCGCAAAAGTTCAGTCCATAACTTCTTAACTGACTATATGTTTGAATTATATGCATTATGTTATTATTTTATATGGTTAAGTCTGTATATAGCATTTATTAGCATGCGATCCTCTATATTATATATAAACATAGGGCATCTAGGTTCTTTCTCATATAATGCAAGTGGACATAATCCTCCACATAAAGGATAATACTTACAATCTTTACACTGTTTAATCTGACCACTTAACAACATGTGGGGAATGGTCGCTAAGGCACTATTTTTGCGCTTATTACCTCGGTTATGTATATTGCCCAAATGCAATGGACCTCCTAAATATCTTGTAGAATAGGCTGTCTCCGAACAGTCGTAAATATTACCATAAGCATCATACATTAAGGACTCTTTCATTGTCCCAATACATATATAAGGCCCACTTCTGTGCGGAAGAATCTCTGTTCTAAAAACCATGCGTTAGCATATAAAGTATATACTCTGTAGACTTTTTTTCCCAATTATCTTCCATGTCTTGGCATCACCAGCACCATTGTTTGCCCATGAAACAACACATGCACAATAAAAAAACGAATTTTATCCTGCATCCCATCATTGTACAGTTTATGTAAAAGTGGAATAACACCATCTATATTACTTTTGATCAATATTACATCGAATGGTTATCATGCATTTAGTCTTATCATAGTATGGGCTTGAGACTATAGACTTTAAATTGTTGTATAATTTAACAAAAGTTCCTTTACCGCTACACGTGAAACGGTGCTTGTCATGGAATTCCTTATCTCCATCTATTGTTATTTCTATCCTCCTGCAATTAAATTGTTCCTTTAACTCTCTATATACATCTAGTGTGAGTATATAGCCATTTGTAGTTATATGAGATAGATTTTTAATCTTATGCTTATTTGTCAGAATTTTTATATGCTTATTGATTATACGCATTTTATCTAAGGCGCATAACGGTTCTCCTCCAAACCATCCTATTTCCATGTCCTGATAATCATGTGCAGATAATTTAATATCAATCTGTTTGATGAGACATTCTATGGTATCTATACTGATTTCTGCATGGTTGTGCTCTTGACCACAATAGTTACAAGCAAATTGACATTTATCAGTTGGTTGAATGGACATATATAGATGCTCACTATGGTACTGTCTTTGCTTCTTCAAAATCTTTTGGTTTTCTATGTTTATTGATCTAAACTCGTCTTCTTCCTTTGGAACAAGCACCTTTGCTTTTAATTAATAACTCCATTGTATTTTTTTGTCTATATGCCTAAAAATCTTCATTGATGACAGAATTATAGGTGTTAGCTGATACAAAAAAATGTTTTTTTGCTGTTCTTCCAGAAAAGAAGAGACCTAATTGATGTCTCTTAATGTGATATAAATTCTTAAATAAATATGCTGAGAGTTTAAGTTTATTTTCCATTTTCTATGTTATAATATTAGAAAAAAGGGAATGCTATTGTCGGAGTAAAACTCACGCTCCTGAGTTAGCATCCCCTAATACTCATTTTGTAACTGTCTTAGTGACAATTACCGAATGAACAGTTACCATAGTAACCCCATTCTGCTCCTCCGTATAATTCGTCGGCCTGCTCTTCGTTCAAAATAATGCAATCTTGATCGATTTCTTTCAACATGGACTCATCAAGGAGCTTTTTTAAATTAATTTCTGCCATAAGGCTAAAAGTATTTAATAACGTCTACTCTTTTAAAGATTTTCGACATCCTCTTTATCTGTACGTGAATTTTTATTTATCTACTACTTCGTTGTTGGCACAATGCCTGCATCAGTATCAGAGTTATGAATACGTTTGTTCACCTCAGAGCCATGCTTTCCAAAGTTCAGGTTGAAATGAAAGTCTATGCCGAAAAACTTTACATAGATTTTTCGACCATACCATTTGATTGTAAGGAGCAAGATGGGAAAGATTTTCTACTGACATTTCATAACGTGAACTGAAGATGTTCTGCAACTGGAGTTCTACACCCCATTTTTCCCTATTGTACCCAAAGACTATACTATGTGATTTCTCATCTTTGTTAAGTGTCTCCCCCCACAGTCTATGAAAACTTGTCTCAAGATTGGCGCCTACATACCAATTCTTGTACATTCCCATTAAGTTGGCACGCAAGCCCCAGTTAGTATGTGTATGCGTATAAGTATTGCCATTGCTGATATAGCGATTAACAAATGGGGTTAATTGAATGGATATATAATCCTTCCAAGGTTGTACTTTTAGGTTTATTTGAGAGTTCAGACGATGGAAGCCTCTTTGATTGGCATAACTCCTAATATAGAAGCCATTCGAATAGGTCGTTTCTTCCATATATGGCTTGTCGTCATAGCTGTAACGGGTAAACCATTCTGCACTAATATACTTTGTTCCTACGCTAATTGACAGTTCATTAGAGAAAAATCTGACCGCCTGTAGATTAGGATTTCCACGGCGTATTTGGTAAATGTCTATGTGCTGTTCAACATCGCTTAATTCGGCAAGTGAGGGTGCGTACCCTCCCATGTAGGCTTTGTAGCGTATTGACAGATAATTGTTGAAACGGTATCCCAGCTGAATAGTCGGGCGAAATATATATTTTACCTGTTTTGCATTTTCTTGGCTGGCATAAGTTCTCATAACACCAACACCTACCATATAATCCAACTTTCCTAACGTTGAAGCCCATTCTCCAAAAGCATAACTCTCAGCTGTATTCATCTTTACGCTTGAGGATGTGTTTCCATCATATGCGTTTTTTGTGTACATCTGCTGATGTCGCAGACCGAATGACAACCGCGAATCCTTGATTTTCTGCTCGTAAATAACTTCAGCTATAGCCGAATATTTATTACCATCAACATGGGAAGTTATTTCCTGCACAGCATTCCCCAGAGATTGGCGATATAAACGGTCGTTTTTAGTATTGATATATGTTCCTATCAGGTCAAAGAAAAGATGCTTATCCTTGGAAAACTCATGCTGATAATAAATATCTAACGATGGATTGTTACTCCTTGACTTGGTGCGGTCCTTGATATCGAATGTGTTGCTATCCTGAATAAGTTTGGAATTTCTATCAGATACCGCATGAGGCGTATTGTTATATAAATCACGAAAAGTAACACTCAATATGTTTCCGCTATTTATGTAATCGTATCCTATGGATAGATTGATGTTATCATATTGTGCCTTTGTCTTTTGCCCTATCTCATAGTTGTTGATACTGGGGGGCGTTGCATGGAAAGCCTCCATGTTTTCACGTAACCAGTTTACATCACGTCGATTCCAGTTTACAGACGCCTTGAAGCTTGACTTACCTACATGATAATTCCCCGATAACTGATAATCTCCTATACCTAAGGGATTGATAGTGTTCATAAACTCTCCAGAGATACTTCCTCCATTCTTCTTTTCCTTTAAGATAATATCAATTACGGCAGCTACATTTCCATATCGTAAACCAGGGTTATCATGATATTCTATTTTCAACACATCTGCCGGCAAGAGAGCCTTCACCTCCTGTATCTCTGCCTTTACACCATTAATACGCAACTCTACTGCATCCCCCATTGTGGTAGTCACCTTACTGTCGAGAGTATTTACTGAAATGCGTGATAGCTGAAGATGCTGCAACAAACTTAAGCCATTGCTTGATGTTTTTTGCTGAAGCAGATTAGGGATAATAATTTGTCGGTCAACTTTTTGTATTACGTTGTTGGCTGTCACGGTCACGTCATTAAGTTGCTTACTCTCTGGCTCCAACACTATTGTGCCCACCGATAAATGCTTAGAAATGTTTTGGCATTTAATTTCCTGTGTAGAATACCCTACAAAGGATATCCTTATTCTATAGTTCTCTCCCTCATGCGTATTCAGCTCAAAGCCTCCATTAATATCAGTTACCACTCCACTAATCATCTTATTTTCGCTTTCACGAAACAACGAAACCGTTGCAGCTGGTAATGGTTGCTTGTTTTCATCTACTACCGTTCCCGTAGTTTGTGCAGCAAGAATACCATAGCAGCCAGACATGAGCAACGTGAGAATTTTCTTTTTCATAAACATTATATTATTTATTATATGTATTGTCTTATTATCATTTTGGAGTCAACATCATGATATGCCGACAACTTTTCTTGTCTTTCGATGTTGCAAATGTATTGGTTTCTCCAAATCTTTTCACTACACAAAAGTGTAATTCTAAGTTTGTTGTCTGAAATATTACACAAAAGTGTAATCATGCTGCCTTGCAAAGTTCACCATATTTGGAAAAGAACCCCATAATACCTCTTTTACTGGAGCATACTGGAACGGTCTCAGATGTCAGGTAGTCAATGGATTTTCCGATTTGACGTGTACCAAATCCCAACACCTTCATTACTTTCAATAGTTTGCTGTCAATCTCTGCAATCATATAGCTGTACTTGTCCTCAACTATCGGCTTTACTGCTAATGCCATCAATCGCTTGAACAATGTCAATGTTGATATTCCCGAATCCTTTGCAACGGCAAAGCGTCCGATATGCCAAAAACTATATTTACTTTCCTGGTGAATAGCATTTAGTGGGTTTATCCCATATATTTTTTCAATAGGAAGAGTCTTGTGTTTATCCCAATGAAAACTCCTGATGCAGCCAATCATTTTCCCCAAATAGTCCCTTGCAATATAGATGCGAGATTTGTTATCATACAGATATTCCTCTTCTTCAAGCACAGATTTGATATCTTTGTTTATCTCTTCCTCTGTAAATGAAGATAAGTGATGGGAGTAATTTTCCTTGACCACAAACTGTGCTATTTCCAACAGACTCGTTTTGTCTGCCATGAATATAGCGTAATCCTTAAATGTTGCAATCTGTTTTTCCATAATGCTTTTTGTTTCTTGATTTATATGGCAAAAATACTTCTTATCCAAATATCACCTATTACACTTTTGTGTAATTTGGCTTCTCTCTCTTTGTTTTTTACACTTTTGTGTAATCTCTTTGCGGTATTTCGCATTAAAAATGTACTTTTGTAGTGAAATATATCAGAGAGCTTTAGCACGTTTAGCATATATGACAGACATAAAAGATTTCTTTATAGCATCGAACACCGTGCGTAATGCACCAGATTACGATTCAAATGTATTGTCAACATTGATTCATACAGTAGAGTCCTTTGCACGTGTAACCTATCAGAGCATTTATCTGATAGACTATTATAAGCAGGAGTTTCTTTATGTATCAGATAATCCTTTGTTCCTTTGTGGTCATACGGCAAAGGAGGTGAAGGAATTGGGGTATAGTTTTTATTTGAAATATGTACCAGAAGACGAGCAAAAAATGCTTGTTGAGTTGAACAGAAGTGGTTTTAAGTTCTTTGATACGTTCGACAATGTTGATAAATACCAATGTTCCATGTCATATCATTTTCATCTGAAGAGTGGAACAAAAAGTAAGTTGATTAATCACCAGCTTACTCCCATTCTATTGACAGATGAAGGCAAGATATGGATAGGAATGTGTGTCGTATCACTATCTTCACATAAAACAGTGGGACATGTAGAGTTTCACAAGAAAGGACTCCACAATTATTGGAAATATTCTTTCGAAGGGCATCGATGGAAGGAGTGTGAAGGAATATCTTTAAAAGAAGAAGAACTTGAAGTGCTACGGTTGTCGGCAGCAGGGCTTACCATGACGGAAATTGCGGACAGAATGTGCCGCTCGTTAGATTCTATCAAAACCTACAAACGCCACGCCTTTGACAAATTAGGCGTGGCGAATATCACCGAAGCTATTTCAAGAGCTACCTTAAACAAACTCTTCTGAAAATAACAACTTAAGGCAAAAGTGAAGAGAGATAGAATTTAGGAAAATAGTTCACAGGTTTTCCTGTAGCAAGATTGTACATTGCCGTTGTACACAAGCCTGCTGCAATCCATGATGCTATGGACAGTTGTGGAGGTGGTAGCATTTCGCTTTCCTTTTTATATTGGGTTACAATTTTGTCTAACCACTCTTTTGGTTGATTCCAAAAAGCCCCGTGTCCGGTAACATATTCAGCCACTTTCAACTCAAACCCTTTAGGCTCTTCCGTCAGTTCTGACAAGGAGTGCCCCAATGGGTCTACAATCGTAACAAAGCCAGCCCAACCAAAGTTGTATGGGTGCAGTACTGGGATTTTTCTTTCTTTGCATATTTCATCAAAGACGAATGGAGTTTTATCCTTAAAGTCCAATGCATTGATGGCTACATCATGCTCATTCAGCATCTCTTCGATGTTATCAGAAGTCAAAAACTCTGTATGGAAATCTATCTGTGCATCAGGATTGATGCTTAGCAAACGCTCAGCCAAACATTTCGCCTTGTATCTGCCAATGTCATTCTCTGTATAGTTCTGCCTATTAAGGTTGCTTTCCTCCACCTTGTCTCCATCAACAATAGTGATATGTTCGAAACCAAATCTTAAAGCGCATTCAGCGATAATGCTGCCAATACCAGCACCACCAAGGAATATCTTATAATCCTTGATGATGCTTTGTTCTCTTTCGCTCACATAGAGCCTGTTTCTGCTGTATCTTTCTTCCATAATAAAATAATGATTTTAGGCAAAAGTAGATGTAATAAAGCATATATGCATTACACAAAAGTGTAATAATCAATCACATTGTTGATTATTTTAGATTTTATAACATATTCAGAAGATAACATGTTTGCTACTCCTTATAGTTATCCTCCAACAACCTTTCCAAATCCGAAGCCTTATAGAGTATCTTTCCTGCGAACTGTGTATAGGGTATAATCTTCCTATTCCGATAATCCTGTAAGGTGCGTGGACTGATATACAACCGCTCGCATACCTCTTTACCTGTGAGGAAATGTTCTCCACCAAACAGTGGCTTGTGTGTCTGTGCTACTTCCTTAATTCTCTTGCTTACTCCGCTGATAGCGGACAGCACCACCTGCATATCGTCCACCTCCATGTTCAAATCTCTTACCTGTTCCATATTCTTCATGTTTATTTGTTGAATTTATTTTTCTCCGCTTTCGATTTCTTTATTTTGGTTTGGAGCAACCTCTCCACGTCCTCACGCTTGTAATAGCACTTATGCCCGATTTGCGAGAAAGGCAGCACACCCGTGTCCCGATAGTGCTGCAAGGTACGCTTGCTGATATTAAGCAACTTGCACACATCACCATTGTGCAGCCAATCGGTGTGTCTGCTCTGTTCTCCGAATGCCTTGTGGCAGGTCTCGGCAAGACTGAGTATCTCCTTCCTTAGCTTTGCCCAATTTGAATCCGTAATGATAAAATATCCCATAGTTTTATTATTGTTTTGTTTGTATTTCTGTCTTATTGGTTTAATAAAACCTTTGTCCGTCTTGCGTTTCACCGCATATTTCTGCCTGCAAAAAGTAGAGTGTTTGCCATACTTCAAAGCACGAGAGAACAGTAGGAAATAGAGGGAAAAACATGGAAAATGGCAAAAGGATTGTCGCTCTCTTTCTTTGTCTCTTTAACTCCATTTTATCATATCCTTTTTAGCTGACGCAATACGATTCGTATTGTAGCAAACTAGCACCTGCCTTTCTTGCATCCTTTACACACTTGTCCTCTTGTTTGGGGCTTAAATCCTTGTTTCCCGACAGTTTCCTGTCAGAAATCCGTGAGAAATTCATAGCCAATGTACGCAACATTATGCAAGCACTCCCTGAATGCTTGGAACTTTCCAGTTCTCTTCATAACTTCACTCTCGGAAACCAAACTAAGCATATAATGAAGAAGAATGCAGATAAAGGCAATTCAGTGGGTGAAAATAATACGTCCAAGCAAAGGAAGACTTCCTCCAAAAATGGTGAGATAGAAACCTATCTCTCCTCTCGCTATGAGTTCAGATACAACACGGTATTGGGACGAACCGAATACCGCAGAATGAATAGCAGCGATTTCACAAAGGTGGGTCGCTATGAAATTAACACGCTCCGCAGGGAACTTGACAACGATGTGGGGATTATTACATCTTCTGACAACCTCTATTCCATTATGAAAGTAGCTTCTCTCCACGTGTCAATCCCATACAGGAGTATTTCAAAAGGTTGCCATCGGTGGATATAAGCAGTAATCCTTCCTTTTCACTGAAAGCTATTCCCCACTTGGCAAGTTGCGTGGTCGTGCGCAACTCTGACAAGTGGCTGCCGTACCTCACCAAGTGGCTCGTGGCAGTGGTCGCCAACGCAATGGACGACCGTGAGTGCCGTAACCACACCTGCCTTGTGTTGACAGGTGAGCAGGGCAAGTTCAAAACTACATTCTTGGATTTGCTCTGCCCACCTGCATTGCATGGCTATAGCTACACTGGCAAGATATATCCGCAGGAGAAGGACACGCTCACCTATATAGGGCAAAACCTCATCATAAACATCGACGATCAACTCAAAGCCCTCAACAAACGGGATGAGAACGAGCTGAAAAACCTCATTACCTGTCCGATGGTCAAGTACCGTATGCCGTATGACAAGTATGTAGAGGAGCATCCCCACTTGGCAAGCTTCGTGGCATCGGTGAACGGTAACGACTTTCTTACAGACCCGACAGGCAGCAGACGCTTTCTGCCCTTTGAAGTTCTTTCCATAGACATAGAGAAAGCCAAGCGTATTTCAATGGACAATGTCTATGCTGAAGCCAAAGCCCTGTTAAAGTCAGGTTTTCGCTATTGGTTTGATGATGATGAGATTGCCGAACTATACAGAGAGAGTGAGGACTTTCAAGTACAAACTGCAGAGATGGAGCTTTTGTTGCGTTGTTTTGAAAAGCCAACGGAGGATGAAAGTTATTCGTTAATGACCACTACGGAGATACTCACCTATTTGGGTATTTATACTCACCAGCCACTTGTTGCCAAGCGTATGGGCGAAGCCTTGAAGAAAGCAGAATATATAAAGGTGAGCAAACGAAGAAATGGTGGTAGCCCCATCTATGTCTACAAGATTAGGAAAATCTTGCCATGCCCGCTCCTTCAAACTTGTAGTAGCCAAATGTAGTAGAATGTGTAGTATTGTCTTATACTACAAAGTAATACTGATTATCAATCACTTATCACAGAATAGTATGTAGTAAGAAGAAAGATGAAAAAGTTTGGAGGGAAAAACTTTGGAAAAGGTAAAACCATAAAAACAGACAAACATAAATAATTATCATTCAACCCATTAAAGTATCAAAACAATGAAAGAAGAAGATTTATCACGTATCAAACGATACCCCATCGTGGAGTATCTCGAAAGGAAAGGTATCAAACCTGTCCGCAAAACACTGACCTATGCCATGTACCGTTCACCGCTCAGGGAGGAAACGCATCCGAGTTTTAAGGTGGACACTGAGAAGAACCTTTGGATAGACTATGCCGAAGGCAGGGGCGGAAGCATAATCGACCTCTGTATGCGTATGGAGGGATGCACGCTATCGGAAGCTATCCATCGTTTGGGACAGAACGCTTCCGATAATGGCACATCTAGTTTCTTAATGACTTCGTGCCAAATAATCCCCAGCCTGTGATGGCTGTAAATGGAGCAAGGAGACTGATAGAAATATCAGACACCCTGCCGCCACATTTACAGGATTATCTTACGAAGGAACGCTGTATCAACTTGAAAAAGGCTATGCCTTTCCTCAAATGTATCAGCTATGAGGTAAGAGGCAGGCACTATCAAGCCATCGGCTTTGCCAATCTCTCTGGCGGCTATGAGCTTCGGGACGATAAGACGTTCAAGGGAACGATAGCCCCGAAGGACATTACTCCGATATTCACGGATAGAGCGGAGCCAGTATGTATCTTTGAAGGCTTCATGGACTTCCTCTCCTTCCTTTCGATGAAAGAAGAGATTACCAACCACTGCCTTGTGATGAACTCCGTGAGCAACGTGGCAAGGACTATCCGCTATTTGAATGACCGACACCTTACCCATATCCGTGCCTTCCTTGACAATGATGAAGCAGGACGGAGGGCTGTTCAATATTTCATAAAGACAGGCTTTCATGTTGAGGACATGAACATACATTACAAAGACTTCAAGGATCTCAACGATTTTCATGTCAGCCGTGTCCGTGAGCAGCAGAAACGGAAAGCGCAAGAACAGACATACATATCAATTACAGGACAAAACAAGAAATCAAAACAAGTCAAACTTAAAATGAAATAGAAATGGAAAAGGAAACTATGATGAGCGACAAAGACCTTTCATGGTTCTTGGGTGTGGAAGATGAAACAGAGAACGAATCTACTTCACAAGAAGCGACTGCGGTTCCTGAAAGAGAAAGACGAACAAACAAGCAGGACACAGAGAATACCATGCACTCCGAGCCTGCACGAAATGCTGAGAACGTAACCGTTCAGAAACGTATCAGTGCCAAGATGAGAAAGAAAACACTTGAAGCCTACAAGCAAGCCTATCTTGTGCCGACCAAGTTAAACAATCGTAAGGCTGTCTATCTAAGCAAGGAGACACAGGAGCGTGCCGACTTTATTGTGCGTAGGTTAGGCGACAGGGGCAGCAACCTTTCAAGCTTCGTTGAGAACATCGTTCGTCAGCACATGGAGGAATATGGTGAGGACATAGAGAAATGGAGAAGACTGTAAGCCGTAAGAAAAGGTAGACGGTTTCTGGAAAAAGGTCTACTCTTTCTTCAAAATAGGTCTACCTTTTCAGGCAAATAGGTCTACCTTTTTTGCTAAAAGGGTCTACCTTTTCTTCTTCGGCTTAGCTCTCTATGAGAATACCACGAATGCAGTTAGTCATAGAATGCACGGCATTCGTTTTTAAGCTATAAAACGTTTTAAGCGTAAATGGTTTGTTCGGTAGCATTGCAAGACGTCAGTTTGTACCCACAAACTGCGCCCAGCTCCCCTCGTCAGACTATCGGGGAGATAAGACCGTAATCACTCCGTTCTCATCGGTCAGCATTCAAGAATTAAGAAACAATGAATCATCTATAATGATTAACTTTCAAAGAAACTTATATGAACAGACGCAAAGGAAAGACTGCCCAATGGCAGCAACAGAATAAGGAAGAGCAGAAGATGAATAAGACAGAGTTCATCAAGGTTAGATGCACCTTAGAAGAAAAGCAGCGTATCAAATCAAGGGCGGAAAGCGCGGGACGTAAGTTCTCCGACTACTGCCGTGAAATTCTCCTTAACGGAGAAGTGGTTGCCGTCCCCAAGATGACCGACAACGAGAGGGAAGCCATTGCCATCCTCCAACATACAGGAAGATTCTATGGGCAGGTTTCCAATCTCATAAAGGTCAAGGACGAGGATTGGCTACATATCACAAAGAACCTCTCGCTATGTGCCAAAGAAGCATTTAAGCGATTTTACGACCCGCATTTTCGTGTGGACGATGAGGTATATAAAGTCTTAAATCTAACAAGAAATGATAGGAAAATGTAAGGCGATAGCGCACGGCAGCACGGCTCTGGACTATATCTTCAGAGAGGGCAAACTCGGCTATCGGCTTGCCTTCCACAATCTTTGCAGCAGGGAACCAAAGACAATCTATGAGGAAATGAAAGTGGTCAGTGACTACAACAGCCGTTGCAGGAACAAGTTCCTCCGTATCGAAATAGGTATCGCACCACAAGACGAGGAAAGACTGCCCGTGTCCGAACTGATGCGGATAGCCCATTTGTTTGCCAAGCGAATGGGACTTGACAACCATCAATGGGTGGCGGTAACGCACAAGGACACCGATAATAGACACATTCACATCATTGCCAACCGTATCAGCCTTTATGGAGAAGTCTATGATACCACTTTTGTGAGCAACAGGGCAGCGAGAGTGGCGGAGGAAATAAGCAGAGAGAAAGGTTTGACTATTGCAAAAGAGGTTAAGGCGGAAAGGAAATACCAAAAGGCAAAAGCCAATCCTACGAGAGAGCAAACAAAGCATCAAGTACAGAATGTTTGTTATGCCCTGCTTGACAAGTACAAAGGAACAGGTATCACGGGACACTCCATGTTCCTTTATGAATTGAACAAAAACGGCATTATTATAGAGCGTATGAAGAACAAGCAAGGTAATGTTTATGGCTTAAAGTTCTCATACGGAGAACATACGTTCAAGGCTTCGGAAGTCGGCAGGGTGTTTGGTTATCGTTCCTTGCAGAAGAATTTCGAGGCAAGTCAGAAAGTCAAGACCAATGCACCTGCTCAAGAAATACATAATTCGGCAGAGCATACAGATGCTAAGAATTCAGGCTATCAGCTCGTACCCCCAAGCCGTTCATACAGTCCACAACCAACTAAGGATTCTCTACAAATCTCACAGATTGTAAGAGAAGTGGCAGATACAGCCATTAGCACAGCCGATGATTTGGTGGAGGGACTGGGCGGAATGATAACCCCAGCAGCACATTGCGAAGATTATGCAGAAGCAGCATGGCAACGCAAGCTCAGATTCCAAACTAACAAGAAAAAGAGAGGACGAAGACTATGATGCAGTTGATAGGCTCTTTTGTTTCATGGTGATAAACTAGTAGGGAGTGCCAATTTGACACTCCCTGTCTTCTTAGATGACGTTAATGTTTCCTGTCTTTTGGAGGGCAAGAGTCATTACCATAACTATTAGGATTCTGAATCTTACCATCCTTTCCATGAGGAATAAGTTCTGCCCCTTCTTTCTTGGCAAGATCACGTCCCCAGTCCATTGCCTCCTTCTTTGTTTCAAAGTGTTTTGAGGCTCTGTCTGCATTTGGTCGCTTTGCGTCCCACCCTCCGTCTGGATTAGAAACGATATGAATTTCTTTTCTCATATCAATAATTTTTAGTTGATAGTTTTGCTTACGGTGTCCTTCCGATTCCGCTACGGTGCAATAACAGCATATTTAAAAGCAAAATAGCAATTATGGTGCCAAAAAAATATTTATTTTTTCGCTTTTATGATAAAACGATCTGTTTCTAATTTCGGTTTGTAACAGATTCTATAATCTCATATAGTTGATAGAAAGATAAAAATTATAGGTATATTTCATCCAAAACGCTTGTTCTTCGGTAACAAAATATTATCTTTGCAGACAGAATAACAAGCGTTCTTTGTTAGGCAGAAAACAGCGAAGCCAAGTAGCTCGCTCGTTTCTAAATCGTTACCAGTTTTGTTGCATCAGCAAGGTAACTTCTTTATTTTCAGACAGATATATTTTTATAATTATCTTAGAATGCAACTAAGCATCAATTCATTCTTTAAAGATGACTTTTATATTATAAATTTGGTAAGGGTAGGAGGTGATAATTCCTTCCCTTGGACTTTATTCAGCCGATACAATATCAAACTTTAGTTTCTCACTATCTTTCTCTTTAGATACTTTGATAGTGTCACCAGCCTTGATTTCGCCAGAGAGAATCAGTTCGCTCAGTCCATCCTCGATATGGTTTGGATAGCACGTTTCAATGGTCGAGCACCGAATTGAACATCATAGCCCTTTGTTGCTACAAACGTCTTGGCTTCATCACTTATCTCCATGTCATAGCCTAACGCCTTAACACGCTTGAACAGACCTTTAAGTTCTATGTCGATAATCTTGAGAATAGCATTCAAATCAAGTTGATCGAATGTGATTATCTCATCTAAACGATTTAAGAACTCTGGGGCAAACTGCTTACTCAAGCTCTTTTGGATAATGCTTCTAGCTCTTTCCTTATCGCTCTCGCTATGTGAAAGTCCATTAAGATTGACAGCCCTAAAGCCTACGCCTTGACCAAATTCCTTTAGTTGGCGTGTACCTGCATTTGAAGTCATAATGATGACAGTATTACGGAAGTCTATTAGTCTACCATTACCATCGGTCAACCTTCCTTCATCAAGAACTTGCAGGAGCATGTTATATACATTCCCATGTGCTTTCTCAATCTCGTCCAACAAGACAATAGAGTAGGGATGACGGCGAACCTTTTCGGTTAGTTGTCCTCCTTCTTCATATCCAACGTATCCTGGAGGTGCACCAACAAGTCTAGAAGTGTTGAAGCTCTCTGTATATTCACTCATATCAATGCGAATAAGTGCATCAGAAGAACCAAACATCAATTCGGCTAAGCGTTTAGCAAGATAAGTTTTACCAACACCGGTCGGACCTAAGAACATGAATGCACCAATAGGGTGATTAGGGTCTTTCAGTCCAACACGATTACGTTGAATTGCCTTAACCATCTTGTCAATAGCTGTATCTTGAGCAATGACCAACTTCTTTAAATCACTATTCATGTTCCGTAATCGTATGCCTTCTGCTTCTTGCATTCGCTGTACGGGTACACCTGTCATTAGGGAGACGACATCAGCTATAGTATCCTCTGATATCTCGACCTTATCAGTGGTGTCTCCTTTCTGCCATTTCTCTTGCTCGTCCTTTAACCTTTGTTCTAGTTCGGTCTGCTTATCTCGGAACCCTGCAGCTAATTCAAAGTTCTGATTCTTCACTGCATCTTGCTTCTTTTGCAGTGCTTCCTCTATCTGACCTTGTATGTCAAGGATGACTTGCGGAACCTTCACATGCTGAAGATGAGTGCGCGAACCGGCTTCGTCAATAATATCAATAGCCTTATCGGGGAAGAAGCGGTCACTTATATAACGATCGGCATACTTTACACACGCCTTTAAAGCCTCTGTTGTATATTTCACGTGATGGTGAGCTTCATAACGATCCTTTATATTCTCAAGGATTTGTAAGGTCTCTTCTATAGTTGTTGGTTCAACTTGAACTTTCTGGAAACGACGCTCTAAGGCTCCGTCCTTTTCTATAGAATTGCGATACTCATCCATGGTTGTAGCACCAATACATTGGATGGTACCCCTAGCCAAGGCTGGCTTTAATATGTTGGCTGCATCCATAGACCCAGGTGAGGAACCAGCTCCAATTAAGGTATGGATCTCATCAATGAAGACTATAATGTCAGGGTTCTGCTCAATCTCTTTAATCAAAGCGCGTATACGTTCCTCAAATTGTCCTCTATACTTAGTACCTGCGACAACTGCGGTTAGATCGAGTGTCATCACACGTTTATCAAAGAGGATAGGAGAGGTGAGACGCTTAACGATGAGTTGGGCTAAGCCTTCAACAATGGCACTCTTACCAACTCCCGGTTCGCCAATAAGAATTGGATTGTTCTTCTTCCTGCGACCAAGTATCTCACTAACACGCATAATTTCACGCTCACGACCAACGACTGGATCAAGTTTACCTTCTAAGGCAGCTTGAGTTAAGTCTGTACCGAAACTATCAAGTACTGGAGTCTTCGACTTCGTGCGAGTTGCTTGAGTTGTTTTAGTATTCTTTGCGCTCGATGAAGGTGACATATCCTCATCATCCAACTCTTCTTCTTCCGCCATACCAATGCCATTCCTTGTTGGGTTTGCATGTGGTTTTAACATTGCGGTTACATTGTTATAACTAAGTCCTCTCTCTTCCAATAATGTCTTTGCAGCATTGTTAGACGAGTCGTGAAGAATCGCTAGAAAGAGATGAATAATGTCCACAGTCTGTGCGTGCTGTAAACGTGCTTCTAGAACTGACAGCTTCAATACATTATTAGCTTGTTCATTCAATAGTAAGTCAGAGACAGCTTCACCCGCTCCAACGTTCTCCTCCTTTATCTTATTTTCTATTTCTTTCTTTAGGTGGTCGGTATCAACCTCCCAGCGGTTGAATAGATCCCAAACAGGCCCTGACTTCTCTCGCAGGATAGCTAACATGATATGTTCTGGAGCAACTGACTTACTTGTCAATCGCTTAGCTTCCTCTCTACTGAATGAAAGAATTTCCGAGACTTTCGGGGAAAATTGATTCATCATATCCTTAAACCTTTCTTATTAATTAACTCACTTATTTAAGGACAATAAAGCCCTATAATAGTGATGTATCATAAACAAATGCTATGCCAAAACAAACAATAATCGGATATACCTGTAACTGATATATCCGATACTATTAATATTTAACGTTTATCTTGCGTCATCGTTGGCTTTTCTGAACTTTTCTTATGTATTAATCCCAATTTCTTTTTCTTAAGCCAAGCAGCCTTACGACGTTCGTAATCCTCTCGATGACGTTCTAAGAAGTTATCTGCCATTGAACTTGCTATATATAACTGAAATCTTTATGTTATTTGCTCCTGTGGTGTTACCTAGCAACTTTGTGCTTGACAACCCCATGTCATGAGAGACCTTTATAATTTTAGTTACTGCACTTTCACCCGTACCTTGCTGTACAGTCTGAACTTCAACCGGAACCAAGGTTACTTTACCCCAATTAGCACTTCCATTCTGATGGTGTGCAAACAAGTTTACTATCCCTGCTATATTATTAAAGGTATAAGCATTTTCCTTTGAATTGTATGTTGCCAAGAACGACGTCTTACTATCAGGAAGGCGGTTGTTAGCAAAGAACGATTGAACACTATCTGAAGGAACCATCACAATGTTCTTTGGTATGCCAAATTGATAATTACTTGTTGACGTATTATTTTGGCGTAGCAGAACAATCTTCGCTGAATTTATAGAGTCATTACTGTGAGCCGACAAAATGTCAGACATTGGTAGTGAAAGTTCCGTGAACAATCCAGCAGGAGACTTTAGGTATGTATAACCTGTCTCTGCAGCCAACTGCTGTAAGCGGGTGTTATCATTAGCAAAGTTAGTCATCTGTAGCACTTCTTCCGTACCTATAAGATTCGTTGAAGTTTCATTTATCTTTCCTTTCTCTTTATGCTTGAAATAGATATTAAGTTGGGCTGTGAGAATATGTGCCATAGAACCAGAGCCGCCATCTATTTTAAAGTAGAATCCAGGACAAATATCATGTAAGAACTTATATGGATTACGGAAAGCAGCAGGGTCTTGTTGATACTTGCGCATCAAGTAAGTTCCATAGTTATTGTATGTCTGCCCATTCTTATCCGTATAAGGTTTATTGAGTCTGATGATAATATTACGTTTATACCCCTTTGTATTACGAATACTATCCTCTTCTGTATAATCTAATAAGGTGTAAGAACGTCGTACTGCAATTCCATTTGTACGTATATACCCCTGTGCCTCTGGATCAAAGTCAGAGTAATATACCTGTCCTTCCTCTATTGGCTTTGTAGTTCATACGCAGTGAGCTTCATCTGACTAAGAGAATCACCATAGTAAGAAGAATAGTACAAACGTATATCACATGAGTCAGCTATGATTCCATTAGCATCACGACTCATGATAGAGTCAGCCTTTGGTAACTGGTAATCATTTAATACATGGAATTGTGCCATGAAGTTACCTGTAACCATTGTTCTAGTTTCAGGATCTTCCATTCGCCCCAAGTATCCAGTTGATGTACGCCCAATAACTCTATCAGCCAATACCGTTTTCGATGTTACATTGAAAGTATCAGCTTTCACGGAGAGTTTATCAATATTGTCTATTAATGAACCTCCAATTGTATTAGTTGTATCGTCACATGATACCATGCCGAAACAGGCTGCCAGTAAACATGCTACAATAAAGTTTCTTTTCATTAAATCAAGTTGTTATAAAAGTCTGAATACTTACCCTTTAGTTCCGTATCATTAGCTATATGCTCAAGAAGTTGTTTTTCGTTATTCTTTGCATAATCAATTAGTGCTGCATTAACGCCCTCACTAGTGCTAATAACACCATCAGAGTAGTCGATTGCCAACTTACCAAGTTCCATAAAGTCAAAGTTATCTCCATACTTCTTTAGGCTCTCAGCCTTTGCTTCGCGGAACTCTAAACTCTTCTTGAAATTGACCCCAAGACTATCCTGTGGTTGTTCCGAGAAAAGAGATGTGACTACTTTTGAGTTAGCAAATTGAGGCTCATCACGATAAGCCGTCTTAACATAGAATGGTATAACAGATGCCATCCAGCCTTGACAATGAATAATGTCTGGTGACCAACGGAGCTTCTTTACTGTTTCTAGAACTCCTCTTGCAAAGAAGATTGCACGTTCACCATTATCTGGATAATCATTGCCTAATTCATCCTTTGTCATAGCAGAACGCTTCTGAAAATAGTCTTCATTATCTATAAAGTAGACTTGAATGCGAGTCTGCGGGATACTTGCCACCTTGATAATCAATGGATGGTCTGTATCGTCTATAATCAAGTTCATCCCCGAGAGACGTATCACTTCATGTAACTGTCCCCGACGCTCATTAACACTTCCCCACTTAGGCATGAATGTACGAATTTCATATCCTGCTTCTTGCATAAGGTGTGGCATCTCAGAACCATAATGAGACATTTCAGTCTCAGGTACGTATGGTATGATTTCTTGATTAACAAATAATACTTTCTTTCCCATTCTTTATGTTAGAAATTTAATATTGCTTACAAAGGTACGAATAAAAACTGAGATTCAGCTTGTTTTCAATTAGAAAGGGTGGAAATGTATTACTTATTCTCATTATTTCATGTTATTTCTCGTCTTTTTAATAATTTTGTTGTTACTTTGCAGCGTTTAAATTATAGTGACTAATGAAAGTTTTTAAAAAGATTGTTGATGTCCAAAATGAGCTTTTCTCTTTGCGAAAAGATAACAAGACTATCGGATTAGTTCCGACAATGGGGGCTTTACACGAAGGACATGCTTCACTCGTTAAGCGTAGTGTGGAAGAGAATGATGTAACGATTGTCTCTGTCTTCTTAAATCCAACACAATTCAACGATAAGGGAGACTTGGAGCGTTATCCACGTACATTGGAGGCTGATTGTAAACTGCTCGAACAATGTGGTGCCAACTATGTCTTTGCTCCATCTGCTAATGAAATATATCCACGACCTGATACTCGACAGTTCAACTTCCCTCCACAATCAACTGTTATGGAGGGAGCTAAGCGCCCAGGACATTTTAATGGTGTTTGCCAGGTGGTTAGTAGATTGTTTTATATCACACGCCCTAATCGTGCTTACTTTGGTGAGAAAGATTGGCAGCAGATTGCTGTTATTAAACGTCTCGTAGAATATCTTGGTTTACAGAAGAATATAGAAATAGTTGAATGTCCTATCGTTCGTGACAAAGACGGATTAGCAAAGAGTTCTCGTAACACATTGCTTACGAATGACGAGCGTGCTATTGCTCCTAACATTTACAGAGCCTTGAAGGAAAGTATAGAGTTCTCTCAAAGCCATAGTGTAAAGGAAACTCATGATAAGGTTATAGCTGACATCAATGCTATATCTGGACTAGAAGTTGAGTACTTCGCAATCGTAGATGGTAACACACTTCTTGATGTTACTGACTGGAACGAATCTTCAAATATCGTTGGATGTATAACCGTCTATTGCGGTAAAACTCCAATAAGATTGATTGACCATATTAAATATAGAGGATAGAATAGAAATGCAAATAGAAGTATTAAAGAGTAAGATACATTGTGCAACAATCACAGAGGCAAACCTTCACTATATGGGAAGTATAACCATTGATGAAGACCTCATGGATGCTGCTAATATGATAGCTGGCGAGAAAGTGCAAATTGTCAACAATAACAATGGTGAACGTCTTGAGACTTATATTATAAAAGGTGAGCGTGGAAGCGGTTGCGTTTGTCTCAATGGTGCTGCCGCCCGTAAAGCCGTTGTAGGTGATACTGTAATTATCATCTCTTATGCAATGATGGATTTTGAGGAGGCTAAGAAGTTTAAGCCTTCTGTTATATTCCCAAAAGAGGGGAACACTCTTTAATAGTAAGCAAAAGACTTAAGATTAAAGTCCAATAATTCTTATTAGTAGGGCTTGATACACTACTAATAATGAACTTAATTCTTCACCCGTTAACTTATTCGAACACATTGACTTAAACAGCTTTCTATGTTTAAGTCAATGTTTTGTTAACATCCTACTTGAGGTAAGATTAATCTCTCACTTAGAGTACGAAAGCATTTTAAGTTAGAGTGCGATATTATACACGTTTGTATAATTGATTATACACGTTTGTATAATTCGCTATACAAACGAGTAGAAAGTAGTTCGCTAAGTATAAATCAGAAAAGATGTTTAAGTTAAAGTACGATTGGACACTAACTTAAAGTAGAATCAACCTCTAACTTAAAGTACATTTGTCGTTTAACTTAAAGTTTCACCTCATACAAGAGCGTATAGCTGATGGAGTTGTTCTTTATGTGGAATCCGTATTTTTCTATAGATTAGATGGGGCTAAACATTAAAGTGCCACCTTATTATATAGTAATCCCCGAAAGTGATGTAAATCGACTTCCGGGGATTACCTTATTTATATATACTAATTACATGTATATAGAGAACAATATTGTCTTACTCAATAACAACCAATGGGTCATCCTCAAGTACAGCTTGACCAACTTTAACAGCAATAGCGGTTACCTTACCATCCTTTCAGCCTCAATGCTATTTTGCATCTTCATAGCCTCAAGAACAACTACGGTGTCGCCAGCCTTTACTTCCTGTCCAACAGTTACTTCAACAGAAGTGATCGTACCAGGTAGTGGAGCCTTGATAGCAGCAGATGCGTTGATTGCAGCTGCTGGTGCAGCGTCTTCATTAGCTTCAGTTGCAGCAGGTTTGCCGAGCTCAACCTTCTTCTTCTCTGGCTCAGTTGGCTTATCCATCTGAACACTGTATTTGTCACCATTTACAGTAACTTCAGCAACATTCTCTGCGCTAATCTCACCAATCTCGACTTTATACTCTTTGCCGTCGATTGTATATTTAAATTCTTTCATTTGACTTTCTATTATGGTTTCTTTGTCATTATCTCGAACTTAGCATCCCACATTGTTTGCTTTGGCTTAATGGTTATAATGCTTGGTTCGATGTCGTGAACATTGTTTCCGGCAAACTCGTAGAGTGCCATCGCTATTACAGCATATACGTTCTTATCCATAGTCTAGCCTCCTGCAATTACATTGGCATACAACCATGCTTCTTAGCTGGGAGATCCTGCTTCTTGTGAGCAAGTTGTGCTAAGCCACGGCAGATGCGGAAACGAGTGTTGCGTGGTTCGATAACATCATCGATATAACCAAATTGAGCTGCTTGATATGGATTCGCAAACTTCTCTGAGTATTCCTCTTCTTTCTCTGCGAGGAACTGCTTTACATCACCACCTTGCTCTTTAACTTGCTTAGCCTCTCTACCACAGAGTACTGCAACAGCACCAGAAGCACCCATTACAGCAATCTCAGAGCTTGGCCATGCGAAGTTAAGATCTGAACGAAGCTGCTTGCAACCCATTACAATGTGAGAACCACCATAGCTCTTACGCAATGTGATTGTAATCTTTGGTACTGTAGCTTCGCCGTAAGCGTAGAGCAACTGAGCACCATGAAGAATAACGGCATTGTACTCCTGACCTGTACCTGGTAAGAAGCCAGGAACATCAACGAGTGAAACGATTGGAATATTGAATGCGTCACAGAAACGAACGAAACGAGCACCCTTACGGCTAGCGTTCGTATCCAATACACCAGCGTATGCTGATGGCTGGTTAGCAACGATACCAACACTCTGACCATTGAAACGAGCGAAACCTGTAATGATATTCTTAGCAAACTTAGGTTGTACCTCGAAGAACTCTCCGTTATCAGTTACAGCCTGGATTACCTTATACATATCGTATGCTTGGTTTGGATCGTCTGGGATAATCTCATTCAAGAGGTCTTCCTTACGATCAATAGGGTCGGTACACTCTACGCGTGGAGCTTCCTCACGATTGTTAGAAGGAATATAAGAAAGCAACTTCTTAATCAAGTCCATTGCCTCTTCTTCTGTCTTAGCCGTGAAACTAGTTACACCACTCTTAGACGCATGAACGCTGGCACCTCCAAGATGTTCTGCATCAATGTCCTCACCTGTAACAGTCTTAACAACCTTAGGACCTGTAAGGAACATATAACTTGTTTGTTCCTTCATGATGATGAAGTCAGTTAAAGCTGGAGAGTAAACAGCGCCACCTGCACAAGGACCAAGAATGCCAGAGATCTGTGGAATCACACCTGAAGCAAGAATGTTGCGCTCAAATATCTCGCCATAACCTGCCAATGCAGAAATACCCTCTTGGATACGTGCACCACCAGAGTCGTTCATACAGATAACAGGTGCGCCGTTAGTCATAGCCATGTCCATTACCTTACAGATCTTCTGTGCCATGGTTTCTGAAAGAGAACCACCATTTACAGTAAAGTCTTGAGCATAGAGATAAACAAGGCGACCATCAATTGTTGCTGAACCTGCAACAACACCATCACCTAGATATTGTTTCTTCTCCATACCAAAGTTGTGGCAACGATGGAGTTTGAACATATCATACTCCTCAAAACTACCTTTATCAACCAGCATTTCAATGCGCTCACGTGCTGTGTACTTGCCGCGCTCATGCTGCTTATCAATGGCTTTCTGACCACCGCCTAAGCGAGCCAACTCACGCTTCTCTACGAGAGCCTTGATCTTTTCTGTTTGCTTACTCATAATTTGTTTTTATTTTCTTATTTATAGCTTCACTATATGTTCGATGTTACTTTCCCTTAGAAAAGGATCTTACGTCTATTTATTGTAGACGTCATTTCCTTTTTATAAAATTATATGCAAAAGTAATAAAAAAGGTGGAGATACTAATCTTCACCTCTTTAAATATTGTTAAGTCTTACCTTTGCTTATGTCGTCTATTGCTTCTAAAGTTTGGATTATAACTCTTGGGTTTATTGCTACTTTGTGTAGAAGAACTATTACGACTTGTAAACTGTTGCCCTCGTTTTTGTTTTCGTGAGCGACTACTACTTTGATGTTGATCCACTTCTGGGGAACTTCCAATTGCTTTTGGATCATAAACCGTGCGAGGATGTTGCTTAGGCATATTGTCGTAAAGTTTCCCTATAAGATCACTACGTCCAATTCTTTGTAATTCCCTTTCGATATCACGACGTGCCTCTGGCTTGTACCAAAAGAAGAACTGTCGTTGAGCAAGTTTCTCCTTTGGGGTCTTTGCAGAGAAGATAGGCTCTAAAGTATATGGATCATAACCTGTGTACCATGCCTCTGTTGATACTGTCATTGGAGTTGGAGTGAAGTCCTGTATTTGCTCCAAATGGAAGTCTAAGTCCTTTGTCAGTACTGCCAATTCCGCCATATCTTCTTCCTGACATCCAGGATGTGAAGAGATGAAATAAGGAATAATCTGTTGTCGTAAACCTTCTTCACGATTAATCCTATCGAATATTCTCTTAAAGATATAAAACTGTTGGAAGGAAGGCTTTCGCATTAACTTTAGAACACGATCAGAAGTGTGTTCCGGAGCAACCTTTAGTCGTCCACTGACATGACGTGTAATCAGTTCATGTGTGTATTGTCTTGCTGCTTCATTACTCTTTTCATCTTTACTCTTGTGCAATAGTAAATCGTATCGAACACCGGAGCCAATGAAACTCTTCTTTATTCCAGAAAGTTCATCAACAGAATGATAAATATCAAGCAGTCTTGAATGATCAGTATTGAGGTTAGGGCAAATCTCTGGGTTTACACAGCTTGGACGTTTACAATGTTCACATGCCTTCTGATTCTTACCAGCCATACCATACATATTAGCCGAAGGGCCACCAAGATCGGATAGGTAGCCTTTGAAATCAGGCATCTCTATAACTTGTTTTACCTCTTTCAAGATACTTTCCTTAGAACGACAGCTAACAAACTTACCTTGATGAGCGGAGATCGTACAGAAAGCACAACCACCGAAGCAACCACGATGAATGTTAACACTATGTTTAATCATTTCGTAGGCAGGGATTGTTTTACCACGATACTTGGGATGAGGTTCTCGAGTGTATGGCAAATCGTATGCAGCATCAACCTCGGCAGTTGTCATCGTAGGGTAGGGAGGGTTTACAACAGCATAAAGATTATCTACTGCTTGTAGAATACGTTGAGCATGCTTCTTGTTGGACTCCTCTTCTATATATTTAAAGTTCTCTGCTTGAAACTTTTTATTATGAAGACACGCTTCATGGGAATGGAGAACTATATCATCCTCATTAATTCCACCAGGTATTTCTTCTTCTTTACATAGATAGACTGTTTGAGGGATATTCTTAAGATCCTTTATGCTAATCCCTGTTTCTAGTTCCTTTGCAATCTCAACGACTTGCTTTTCCCCCATACCATAGATAATCATGTCTGCATGTGCATCACAAAGAATACACTTGCGCAGGCAATCTTTCCAATAGTCATAATGAGTCAAGCGACGTAAAGAGGCTTCGATACCTCCCAACACTACAGGAACATCAGGGTAAAGTTGTTTTAGAATATTAGCATAAACAATACTAGGATACTCTGGACGTAAGTCGTGACGACCATCAGGGGGAATAAGCATCTTCCGAACGTAAGCGACGATTGGCTGTGTACTTATTTACCATTGAGTCCATGGCTCCTGGTGCAATACCAAAGTAGAGACGAGGACGACCAAGTTTCTTAAAGTCTCTAAGGTCACCATGCCAATCAGGTTGTGGTACAATTGCAACTTTATAACCAGCAGCTTCTAGTGTACGACCTATAACAGCAACCCCGAAAGCAGGATGATCAATATAGGCATCACCTGAAAATAGGATGATATCCAACTGATCCCATCCTCTCAATTCAACTTCTTTCTTTGTTGTCGGCAAAAAGTCGGTTAATTGAAACCGACTATAACTTTTTGTTTGCTCTTTGAAAGTAGTTACTTTTTGCTCTCTTCTTTGTGGAGTAGAAGTTGTGTTCTTTCTATTCTGCTTAGCAGATTCTTGTTTTTTCTTTTGTGAACTCAAACGATTACTTCTTTAGTTTATTCTTCTATTGTCTCTTCTCCAAGATTTACCTCAACCTGATGTTCTGCTACCCAGGTCTTGTAAAGCTTAATGAGATTGTTAAGTCCAATAGCTTTCATATTTTGGTTGTAAATAACATCTAAACATAAATCCAAAAGTTCTTTATCCTTTCCAGGTTCAGACTCTAATAGACCTCGAATATTAAACTTTAACTTATCAAGAATGTTTTCATCAACAATACCATTAGAATCTACAAGACCAGTGAGAAGGGCATACTTCTGAATAGTCTTTAGATGTTTATCACTAATTTCGATACTTCTCGTGCCTGTGGCATTTGCTTGAATTTTGTACATAGCTTTAACTTTTAAGATTATTATTTACTCATCAAGTAAGTGATGATTCCTTTCATTATGTTGTTACGTATAGATGAACTCTTTATACATTCAAGAGGGAAAGATGTGGTAAACACGCTATAATCATTACCTTTGTATGCTACAGCTGCACTATGCCCATCTGCATAAGTAAGAGCACAGAAAGCATTATCTGTTGGTGAAATATTATCAGGTGTATAAGCACCATAATGCTGCTCATTTATTGTGCGATAGATATCAAACGATGTTCCCATTCCACTAATTGTAGAATTGTAATTATCAGCATTAGAACCATCATAAGAGACTTTAAGATAGTTCTTCAACCAAAGTTGTTCATCTGCACCTTGCATATCTGAAGCAAGATAGGAACCACTAACAAGCAACTTACCGTGTTTCTGAAGATACACCGAAAGTTTGACGAAGAGATGGTTTAAAACTCTTATAATAAATAAGACTATGCCCATCATCTTTCTCATTTCCAAGTACTAAATCAACAAGGGTATATTTGGAAAGATCAATCTCGCCATTTTCTACAGCTTTACCACTACAACTAACAATATTATAATTACCAGCATGTGATAAAGCTTCCGCATGTTCACGTGTATAACTAAAGTTATTACCTGCTATAACTTTACCAACAAGTTCTTCGCCACCATAACCAAGAGCATCTACACCTTCTTTTCCCATCATAGAAACATCGAAGTTGCTCTGCCTACCACTCCAGCCTGCATTATTAATGTAGCTTAAACCAAGGGTCAGCTTCTATATCAAATCCTTGCTCTAAGTTGTTATTGATAACAGCTGGAGAAGAAAGACGATGAAAACCATTGATAATTAAAATGGTCTGTTTTGCACCATTACGTTGGAAAGCAGATAATATCTCTGTTGGGAAACTTTCTCCACCACGATTACAAGCTGTAATCTTAAAATTATAGACCATCCCAGGTTCTAATTCTATGTCGTAATAAGAATCACGCACATTCACACCATTATCAAAGCCACTGTTTCCGATAGATGTATAAACATTATATGAAGTTGGTATAGCTGTTGGCTCACTTACATCTGATGTTGCTTTCCACTGCAAACGTATCTTCTTGGCAGAAATATATTCCATTTTAAAGCTATTAGGAGCAAGTGGTTGAACCACGTATCTTGTATGATGCATATCTGCTTCATACTTCAGAATAGTCTTATATATAGAACGTGCAAGTGTAAACTTAAAATTAGGATCCTGTCCCAACTTGATATCAGGGAAGTTTTGATGTGATAAAGTCTCTAATATTGCAGAAGGAATTGCTGGTAATCTTGTTTCACTATAATTACGATCCCATACAGAACGTGTTTGCCAAGAGATATTAAGGCTCTTTTCGATATCTTTCTTTGCATTTGCAACAAGCTGTTGAGCCAATGTCTTAGATGCTTGACGAGAAAGACCATCACCCAATGTAGTGTTACCTTGTTGTGTTGTACATATTCCTAACGTTCCAACCAGACTACCATCAGACTTTACCCCCGCATCACTGTGTACAGCTAAAGAAAGTTCTATAGGAACCATCTTACCATCTTTCACATGAGGAAGATAAGAAGACCCACCAGCTAGCCAATTTGTCATTAGTGAACGAGAATTAATGTCGTCATTATAATCATTAGAACCATTACTTGTGCTTACAACATTCCTTGGAGCACCAGCCCATTGAGTATAATATCGAGCACCTTCTAGGAAACGTGGTAATCCACTAACAGAAGTTCCACGAACAATATTGCCCATACCACCACCAAAGCGAACAGCATCAGCAGTGACAATCCCCTGTGAGCACTACGATTGGTGAGTACTACAGAGTTATTGATACTATTTCCTTTATCAAATTCGAAAGTACCAAGATATACCCATGTTCCTCCGCCCATTCTTTGATTAACATGGAAATGTGTTTCCTGCCCTTTATGAAATACAATATATTCTGCATCATCGACACTCTTCTTCTGTGTTTGATAGCTTACATATACAGCATAACGTCCAGACTCAGGAATTGTCGGTTGATAAACGACTGAACTTAATTTACTTTTACGCTTACGGGATTTTACTTGGCGGGCAGTACCTGCTATGAAGGGATTCTCACCATCGCTATAACTACCATAATGCTGTGCAAAGCCTGGTACAGATGTATTCTCCCACTGCTTTTTCAGACTTTCTTCTTTATAGCCGTTATACTTACTATCGTTATCAACGATTACTTCATTCTTTTGCCAATCTCTTTCACGAGGAGTAAAGACTATTGCACCAGCATTCTCTAGCATTGGAATGAGATAGGGGAGTACTATTGTTTGAGTATATAGATCTTCCGTTGTACCAAACAGAATTGGACGTTGCCATTTCCATGTACCTTTCTTTGAATCGTAATATCTCCCATGTGATGCCCATATAGAAAGGTGTCTATTCTGCAATCCTTCAGAAATCTCATTTGGACGAGACACATTCTTTACCCATGGCTTCCCCTGATAATCGGTCTTATCCCATGTTATTTTGCCCGTTTGTGCATGTAAATTTAGAGTAGATATAGCAATAAACGCTGTATACAACCATTTAATCTTCATTCTTTATCTCTCCAATTGTGAATAGCTCTGGATGTCTACCTTTAAAATCTTTGAAATATAATTTTATCTCTTTCAATTCTTTCTCTATATCCCCTGTCGGAGTTATCACTTTAGAGCATACTATCAATTTCTTTTCAAAATCGACACCATAGAGGAAGATTGGCAATTTTGCTTTCATCGCTATATAATAAAAGCCTTTCTTCCATTCTGCATTTAAACTTCTAGTTCCCTCTGGAGTAACACAAAGTTGGAAAGAGTCAGCCCTCATAGCATATTCAGCTAATCGATCTGTCATACTTGTGTGCTTATCACGCCAAACAGGTATTCCTCCAAGTTTACGAAACATCCAACCTAAAGGCCAAACGAACCATTCCTTTTTCATCAAGAAATTGCTATGAAGCCCTTCTGCTCGTGCATACAACTGCCCTATAATAAAATCCCAATTACTTGTATGAGGCGCAAGACAGATAATAGCTTTATTGGGTAAAGTGAAACGAACATCTTTCTTCCACCCCATACGTTTATATAAAAGCCACTTTGAAAGAGATTGCAACATTACTACGCAAGGTTATTAAGTTGGTCAATAACTTCATTGACTTCCTTACTGAATTTATCTTTGAGGTCTTTAAAATACACCTTAGCAGGCATACCAGGCTCAACATGTGAGACGCGTCTAATATAATTATTGTGCATAGACAAAATAGAAGTGAGGAGAGCCTCTATATTGTCTGACTCACGACTCTCACCATAGAGAGAAGCTGCAATACCCTCTACAAACAAATCACCACAAATATAATTAATGGTGCGCTTAAGATCTCTTTTGTTGCTCATATTAATCCTAAATAATCTATTATTTAACTTTTAAATGCTCAAAGATAGATAAAATAATTAGAAATACAAATATATCTCCTAATAAAATAGAGTTAAAAGAATAAATTAATGCCATTTCTTTTTTTATTTATCAGATAAAAAAAGTAATTTTTGCATCATAGATAAATTATTAATAATTCATACATTTAAATCATTTTATTTACACAATGGAAATTAGCGCATTGCAGAAAGAAAGAGCAGGTTACCAACCAAAGTTACCAAAAGCTCTTCAGGGTGCAGTAAAGGTAAAAGAAGGTGCTCCTACACAGAGTGTTGATAATCAGGAGGACATCAAGAAGTTGTTTCCTAATACATACGGAATGCCTCTCGTAGAGTTCGAACCAGCTGACTCTGCTAATAATGCAAAGATGAATGTTGGTGTAATCTTATCAGGTGGTCAGGCTCCTGGTGGTCACAACGTTATCTCTGGCTTATTTGATGAAGTTAAGAAGTTGAATCCAGACAATCGCCTCTATGGTTTCCTAATGGGACCTGGTGGTCTTGTTGATCACAATTATATTGAGATTACAGCAGAGAACCTTCAGGCTTATCGCAACACTGGTGGTTTCGATATGATTGGTTCGGGAAGAACTAAACTTGAGAAGGAAGATCAGTTTGAGAAGGGACTTGAAATCATTAAGAAACTCGACATCAAGGCTGTTGTTATCATCGGTGGTGACGATTCTAACACAAACGCTTGTGTATTGGCTGAATATTATGCAGCAAAGCAATATGGCGTACAGGTTATTGGTTGTCCAAAGACAATTGACGGCGACTTAAAGAATGATCAGATTGAAACTTCTTTCGGTTTCGATACAGCTACTAAAACTTACTCTGAGCTTATCGGTAACATCGAGCGTGATTGTAACTCTGCTCGTAAATACTGGCACTTTGTTAAGTTGATGGGGCGTTCTGCTTCTCATATTGCACTTGAGTGCGCATTACAGACACAGCCCAATATTTGTCTTATCTCTGAGGAAATCCAGGCAAAGGATCAGACTTTGAATGACATCGTTGAGTACATTGCAGGCGTTGTTGCATATCGTGCAGCACAAGGCAATAACTTCGGTGTTGTTTTAATCCCAGAAGGTCTCATCGAATTTATCCCAGCTATCGGTCGTCTTATTCAGGAATTGAATGATTTGTTGGCTGCTCATGGTGCTGATTATATGAACCTTGACAAGGATGCACAGCGTAAGTATATCCTCGAACACCTATCTGCTGAAAACAAAGCTACATTCGAAACTCTTCCTGAAGGCGTTGCTCGTCAGCTTTCTCTCGATCGTGATCCACACGGAAACGTACAGGTTTCTCTCATCGAGACCGAGAAACTTATTTCAGAGATGGTTGCTGCTAAGCTCGATCAATGGAAGAAAGAAGGCAAATATGAAGGCAAATTTGCTGCACAGCACCACTTCTTCGGTTACGAAGGTCGTTGCGCTGCTCCTTCTAACTTCGACGCTGACTATTGTTATGCACTAGGTTCTTCTGCTGCTCAACTAATCGCTAATGGCAAAACTGGCTACATGGCTATCGTAAAGAATACAACTGCTGGTACAGACCAATGGAAGGCTGGAGGTGTGCCTATCACGATGATGATGAACATGGAGAAGCGTAATGGTGAAATGAAACCAGTTATCCGTAAAGCTCTTGTAGAACTTGATGGAACTCCATTCAAGACTTTCGCAGCACAGCGTGATAAGTGGGCTAAGGAAACATGCTACGTTTACCCAGGTCCTATCCAGTATTGGGGACCATCTTCAGTTTGCGATCAAACAACTAAGACTCTTGTCCTAGAGCAAACGAAGTAAGCATACCCATAATAAGAAAGGTGTGCCAAATAAAAACTAATAAGGTTAAATATTTGGCACACCTACTTTTATAATCTAGCGAAACCTCATTTTATCTTCAGGCATAATGCAATTCTCAAAGCTACCTCAACATTTATTTCATCTTTGGATTATCATCCCACGTTGGGCGAAAGTATTGGGAGCACTATGTTTAGCTTGTATTTATAGTATTTCATTCTATCTCTTATTTGTAGCCCCTACAGGTTTCAGATGGCGCGGTATATATGGCGACCCAAACTATCCAACAGGTTACACAATTCATGGTATTGATGTAAGCCGATATCAAGGTACAATCAATTGGAATCGACTAAGAAATGCAATGATTGAGCGGTCACCAATTCGATTTGTCTTCATTAAGTCTACAGAAGGAGATAGCCACCTAGACATAAGATTCAGGGATAATTTCCATAATGCAAAAGAATCGGGATTCATTCGAGGTGTGTACCATTTTTGGAGCAATAACTCATCTCCAAACAGACAGGCTTATTACTTCCTGGCAATGGTAAAATTAGAATCGGGCGATCTCCCCCCTGTTTTAGATGTAGAATCAAAACCAAACAATATCAGCACTAAGGAGTTTCAACAAAATATCCTTACATGGTTGCGTATTGTAGAACAGAAATATCATGTAAAACCAATTATCTATACTTATTATAAGTTTAAAGATCAATACCTATCCGATTCTCGCTTCGACGAATATCCTTATTGGATTGCACATTATTACGTAGATCAAATGGGCTATCAAGGAGCGTGGAAATTCTGGCAACATACTGATGCGGGCAAATTACCGGGCATTAAAAGCTATGTAGACTTAGATATATATAATGGAAGTTTCTATAGCCTGCAGCGTATGTTAATACCATAAGCAACACGAATTGAGCGTCTTATTTTACAGGAAAGATTTTTACATTTATTTTCCTCAATATAGACTCTTTGCGTAAATATTATACGCAAAAACAACTTTTTAATCTTGTTTTTTTCCAAATCGTATATACGTTTTTTTAGTAAAATGTACCTCCGTTTTCTTCAAAACATACCTCCGTTTTGATGAAAACCAACCTCCATTTTAGCAAAAACCAACCTCCATTTTACCCAAAACGATAGTACTTTTCACCTAAAACGATAGTTCTTTTTAATTAAAACCTCCTATCAATTCGACTGGAACTTCTACAGAAATTTATAATTCCCTATAATTCAAATACTTAAAAACGAAACTACATATTCTCTTTCATAAATACGATATTTGAGAAAAAAATAAGCCAGCATTTCAGAATAACGTAATTATAAGCCACTAAAATGGCAATATTTTATTACAAAGAATTATTTTTATTGATTAATATTTAACTTACGTATTTTTTTATGCTGTAACAAGTATACTATTTTTGTTGATATACTATAATAGCATTCAAGTATGAAATATCAATCCAATATTTCTTAACTATCAAAAATTTTATAATCATACTCTATTTTGGCTAATCTCTAATTAACAAAATCAGAATATTTAATATCATTTAACAAAATGGGGGGTAAATAATAATTTTTTTAAATAACTTTGCACGCAAATTAAAGAGAGAACTTACAGAACTACCAAATATTAAAAAAATATCTTAATTATCTTATTCCTTTAAGGATATATAGATAGAAATGTTATGTAAACTAAATAATAAAATTTATTGTATGAAACGAAAAAAAGAGTACATGACTCCAGAGTTAAAAAGTGATTATGTGCGAGTATGTGAGTATGATATGTGGGAGTAAGCCCACAGAACTAGATTCCGCAAATTCAGAGGAATCTGACTGGGATAATAATAGAGATATTGATAATAATGAATATGGTTTTGAATAAAATTAAAAACAAATTAGACACGAAGAAATGATGATAAGAAAGAATATGAAGTGGGGATTATTGGTAGCCATTTTCACGTTTTCGGCTTGTAACAATACTGAAGAGATTGAAAACGGAGGAACAAATAGTAAAAGTAAGGTGACTATTGAGATTACTGAAAGTAATTATGAAGATATTAGTACCCATACACGTGCCCATGTTGACGAGACAAACTTAGAGAATCTTCCAGAGCTTACACAAATTTCGGATTGTAGTGTTGCTACAGATGTAGAAAGTGATACGGCAAAAGACGAGAAAGCTGCTACAAGAGCAATCACTACACCAACACATTATAAAGTACGTGTTTATCAAGGTTCTACTAAGGTTGGTGAGTTGAGTGGCGTGTTAGCTGGGAATAGCTTTACTCCAGATGCAGGTACAAGTAACCAATTAGACTTAAAACGTAATACAACTTATACATTTGTATGTTTTAATGATGACGTTGATTCTAATGGCGACAATTTAGAAGTAGTATTAGCTAAGGCTGCTACAGCTCGTATTGGACGTAGTACATTCACAACAAGTGGTGATGGAAGTACTGCTATGATAAAGATTGTTGCTAAACATGCTGGCGCAAGAGTAAGGACAAAGATAATGGCTTATAAGCATATTGTAAAACCATTTAAGGCAACGTTCTCTTCTAACACACCTGATATTCCAACAAAGGTTTCCTTTAACCCTCTTACCAATAGTTATACCACATTATCTTCCGCAGCATTTGTATCAGAAGAAAATAACTCTCCGCTAAGTAATGAAACTAAATTCTCAGGATCAGGTTATGGTGGTTTTCCTGGTTTTACTTCTTGCGGACCTTGGCATTACGTGTTGCCTGGCACAAATGTAAATCATTTCCAAATGGATATTACTGAAGGACAAGTTTATTGGAAGAACATTGCTGGTAATATTCCAAAATTAACTATTAGTGATTATATAGTAGCAGCAAATGGAACTTACTCAGCAAGAGTACCGATGAAACCTGTTTATACTTATCTTTTTAGTGACGGAACAACAGGCTCATTGGCTGCAAACCCTACTAAGCATGCTGTGGCTGTTGTTGTTGATGCTGACCAACGTCTTGCGGCTGCGATAGAAGAAGCAGGGAATGGAGCAAAATATGTTTGGCAAGCCGCAAAGTATGGGTATAATCATACAGCTGCAAAGATTGTTGCTGATAATTGGATGCCCTATTTAGATTACACTTTCACAAATGGTGAGAGTGGTTATGACAACACATGGGATGCCTCTACCAGTAGTAGTATTGTTGAGGGAAACAAAGTGAGAGGTGAAAACCCTGATTTCCCAGCTTTTTATGCTGCTGCTCACTTCATCCCATCTGTAGGTGTAACAGGTTCATTAGTGGGGAAGAAATGGTTCTTGCCATCTGAATTAGATTACTTTTATACTGTTGTAACCCTTGGATTCACAGAGAAAGCCGAATTGAAAGGCTTATACAAGGCTTATTCTATGTATGGACTACTGTTTGAGCGTGCATTTAAGGAAGCTGGTGATAAGCCTTTCTTAAATGATGAAGATACCAAGCACTTCTGGACAAGTACTGCCTTTAATGGTGGAGGAAGAGTTGAATTCCAAGGAATTGCAACAATCTTTGGTTCTCAATATCCCGATTATGAATATAAAGTGCGTGCTTTCATAAAGTATTAAACTTCAACTATCAATATTGATTACTATTAATCAATACAAAGAAATGGACTAACTTTTGTTTGAACTTTAAAGATCTATATCTTTAAGTCCTACGCAAGTTAGTCCATTTTTATATAACGCAATCAATAAGATTGTAATTTAATATTTAAATCTTCTCAAGCAATAGGCAGCACCAGTCATGATTCGTAATTCGTTTGCACTCTTCTAAACCTAAGTTTTTCGCTTCCTTTAAAATAATTTCAGCATCTTGTTCATAGAATCCGCTTAAAATAATCCTAGAATTAGTTGTCATCCCACTCACGAAAGCTGATAAATCCTCAAGAATTATATTTCGATTGATATTAGCCAAAACGAAATCGAATACTCCACTTATGTGAGATAGTACACGCTTATCGCCTTCCAGAACATCTAATTCAACCTCATTTAATTCTGCATTATGTTGCGCATTATTAACGCTCCATTCATCAATATCATAGGCGACAACCTCTTTTGCTCCATATTTTGCAGCCACAATACCTAGGATTCCTGTTCCGCAGCCACAATCTAAAACTCTTTTTCCCGTTAGATTTTGGTTCAAAAGAAGCGAAACAATCATCTGAGTTGTCTCATGCGTTCCCGTTCCAAAGGCTTGTTTTGCATCAATAACTATCTTCGTTGGAATCGATTCGATATTTTGCTGATGATTTACGTCCTCTAGTTTATTACCACAAACAATAGCACATTGATTGTCAATAATTATCGGATCGAAGCCCGCTTTCTCCCATTCTTCATTCCAGTTCCTATCTTCAACGTTACTAGCAGTAAACGTTATTTCGACATCTGGTATCGGAAAGTTCTGAAGTGTGTTTTCCAAACTCTCCGCATGAAAGAGTTCTTCTTGACAATAACCAATCAATTTCCCATTTTCATCGGAAAAAGATTCAAAACCGATCTCACCAGTAAGAGCAGCAATAATGTCTCTTATATCCTGATTATCAGGCTTTGCAGTAAATTCTACTTGTATATATCTCATAATGGTGTTAAATTTCTATTGCAAATTTATAAAAATTAGGGAAAAACCTACCATGGATTAGGGAATTTCTGTATATTTGCAGAGAAAGTTATTCTATTTTTGCACTATCGAAAGTGTATTAAGTGCATTGGAGAATAAATTGGTGTTAAACAAGTTACAAATTAAAAAATAAAAGGCATATGAAACGAGTAGTATTACTTTCGGTTTTATTTGGAGCCATGCCATTATTATCAATGGCGCAGGATGACCTTTATTTCACACCTTCAAAGGTGGAACAAGCAAAATATCTCAAGGATAGGGTAGAAGAGGATCGCCCAGTTTACTATAGCGGTATTGGTAAATCAAATGATGAGTATAATCGTCGGGGGCAATACAGCTATAAGAAAGTTGGAGTAGACTCTTTGGGTAATGATATTTTTATGTCACGCATCTCAACTTTGCATGGCGATTCAGTTGTCTTGGATACTATTTACGGTGGATTAACACGTAGATATGATAGTAATAATGATGACTTTGCTTATAGTCGTCGCATGAGTCGCTTCGATGGTTATTGGGGCGGATATTATGATCCATGGTTTGCTGGTCGTTCTTCAATATATGTAGGTTGGGGTTTTGGTTCTCCTTTCTATGGTGGCTGGTATGACACTTGGAACGACCCATGGTATTACGGCTATTATGGTGGTTATCCTTATTACAGTTATTATGGCGGATATCCATACTACAGCTATTACGGCGGTTATCCTTATTATGGTTATGCTGGTTATGGATGGTATAATCCTTGGAGAGGATATTATGGTTATGGCTGGGATTATCCATATTATGGCTATAGAGGAGCTTACGTAACTTATCGTAATGGGCATACTGGTACGGCTAACCATTGGGGAACTACAGCAGGAGATTATAACTATAATAGAAATCGCACATATTCAAACTATCCTCGTACCTATTCTGGTCAGAACAGAAATACCACGAATACTCAGCCTAATGATCTGAGAAGTTACCAGGATAGATTTGGCGGTCAACGTCAAAGTGACTTCCAGAATCAGACTCGCCAGGTTTATTCAATGCCAGAGAATAATTCCTTTGGTGGAGCTAGTAGAGGTTCCTTTGGTGGTGGCTTCGGTGGTTCACAAGGCGGAGGTGCAAGCTTTGGTGGCGCACGTGGCGGTAGCGGTTCTGTATTTGGAGGACACAGATAATTTAAAGTAGTTAGAAGTTAAAGGAAATAATGTTTATCATTATGAAGAATAGATATTTTTTATTTGCGACAGCATTAATGATTGCAATGTCAGCAAATGCTCAGGAAACTTATGAGAATGCAAAGTTAGTAGGGGAGGATCTCAATGGAACAGCTCGCTATGTAGGTATGGGTGGTGCTATGGAAGCATTGGGTGCTGACATATCAACAATAGGAACCAACCCTGCTGGCCTTGGTTTGTTCAGACATAGTAATCTCAGTGTTAGTGGTGGTCTACTCATGCAATCAAATGGTAAGGAGTTTACTAATGGTAATAAGACTAATGCTAGCTTTGATCAAATAGGTGGAGTATATTCAACTCGCACTGGAGCAAAGTCCTTCCTTAACTTTGGTTTCAACTATCATAAAGGTAAGAACTTTGATTATATCCTGAATGCAGCAAATTCATTGAATGGTAGTTCACAAAATAAGCAATCATTTATTAAGGGATTAGTTGGCAGTGAAGGCAATGGTGGCTTTTATGTAGATAGAGATCCTAAGACAAATGCGAATGTTGGATATTCTGACTTAAATAAGAAAAGCAATGCTTATACATTTAGTCAGATAGATTATCTCTATTGGAACACTTTAATTCCAACTAACAATCCTACGAAACCTTATGACTATGATGGAGGAAATGATTATACTTTCAATCGTGCTCACAATGGTTATATAGGTAACTACGATTTCAGTGTTAGTGGGAACCTGAATGATAGGGTATATCTCGGTGTTACTTTCGGTATAAAGGATGTACACTATAACGCATATAGCGAATACTCTGAGAATTTAGTTAGTGGTGCGCGTGCTTCGGTAGCAGATAATAGAAGTATCACTGGTAGTGGTTTTGATGTTACAGCAGGTGTAATTGTACGTCCAATTGAATCTTCACCATTTAGAATTGGTGCGTATGTAAAGACTCCAACATGGTATGATTTGACCACATCTAACACAACTAGTCTTATAGATTATAAAAACTATGGTGCTGCAAATAATAGCAAGTACGTAAACAACTCTTATGACTTTAAGATATGGACTCCTTGGAAGTTTGGTTTCTCATTAGGTCATACTATCGGAAGTTCTCTTGCTTTAGGTGCAACTTATGAGTATGAAGATTATAGTCGCATCAATACGAGAATCAATGATGGTGGTTACATTGATTATTGGACTGGTAGTTATTATGATTCATCTATCGCTGATACTCAAATGAATAATCACACACGAGAAGTTCTAAAAGCTGTTAGCACTTTAAAGTTAGGTATTGAGTATAAGCCAACAACAAACCTCGCATTACGTGCTGGTTATAATTATGTAAGTCCAATGTATTTTAGCGATGGACAGAAAGACCCAGGTCTATCTTCATTAGGAACATCTTATGCTTCAGCAACTGATTATACCGACTGGAAGGCAACGAATCGTTTTACCTTAGGTGTTGGTTACCAGATTGATAAGTTTAATATAGACTTAGCTTATCAATATAGTAGTCAGGCTGGTGATTTTTATCCATTCTCAAATGTAAAGAATATAAATATCAACTCAACTACGTATAATAATATAGCAACAGGAACTAAAGTTAAGAACGATAAGAGTCAATTATTATTGACCTTAGGTTACCGCTTTTAACCTGACACATATTCTTAAACAGTAGACAATAGATAGAATAATATTCTTACTTTAAATATTAGGATATTCAAGTTTGGATCAATAACCTGATTAAAAAAGATCAAGAATAATCTTTTTCAAAAGTAAGAATATAACTATAAAGAGGATAATCCCGAAAGTTCTTTCATTAGGCTTTCGGGATTTCTATTTTCATATAACAACTATTCTTTTACATAGAACACCTTTTCTTTTTCACATAACAGCCTTTCCTCATCAACAATGACAATCTTAAAGCATTAAAGGAGAGCCTTTCCTTAATTTATTTATCATAATCATCATTAATAAACTCTAGGACCAAAGATAGCTGTACCGACACGCACCATTGTTGAATGGCATTCAACGGCTATTGGGTAATCATGGCTCATACCCCATGAACGCTCTTTAAATTCGGGATCATCAAAGAAATAAGATGCCTTTAGTTCATCAAATAAATTGGAAGCAAATGTCATTTCTTTACGTATTTGATCTTTATCTTCAACATTAGAAGCCATCATCATCAATCCAGATATATGCACATTCTTTAGTTCTCTCCATTCACCACTCTTCAAGAACTCGCGACAAGCCTCTGGAGTAAAACCATATTTACTCTCCTCTTCTGCAATATGCAACTCTAAGAGAACATTGATGACTCTATTATGCTTTGCAGCTTGCTTGTTTATCTCCTTCAAAAGCTTGACAGTATCTACTGCTTCTATCATTGATATATAAGGAGCAATGTACTTCACCTTATTTGTTTGTAAATGCCCAATGAAGTGCCATTCGATATCTTTGGGAAGACTCTGAACTTTACCAGCCAGCTCTTGTTCGTGACTTTCACCAAATATACGTTGTCCTTCACGATAAGCTGCTTCTATATATTCTTTAGGATGAAACTTACTGATAGCAACCAATTTCACTCCATCAGGAAGCGTATCGAGTACTTCATGTAAATTCTTTGCGACATCAAACATAAGTTATAAGTTTTTATCGTTTGATTATTGTTCAAATTCTGGCTTACTCTCTATTTCTTCCTTTTTCCCTGCACGATGTTCAAAGACATCCATAATCTTTGTTTCGGTGATAGCTGCAATTTCATAATCAATCAGTGTAGCTCCCATAACTTCGTCTACATGCTTAACGGCTCCATTGACAGAATGTGCTTGAACAAGATAAGTAACAGAAGAGCGTTTCTCTTTCTCTGTCTTTTCATCAATAGTAATAAAAGCTAGACGAGCTTTAAACCACTTATCATCTGTATCAATATCACTAAAGAATATCTCGCCGTATGCTGCTGGTGCAATTGCTTTTACATCAAATTCACCACTCACATAATGTGACATCTCTTCGGTAATAAACTCTTCTGCTTCTGAAAAACTGAAAGCATCAACGACATATTGTTCTATCACCTTTTTATTCTGACCATCTTCCATGGTTTTATCATATCTCACTCTTGTTTCAAACCATGTGCTAGTTCTACTTCTCATATCTTTTAATAATTTAGTTGAAAAGTTCTCATCCTCAAAGAGAAGATGAGATACTACATATTTAATGTAGCGCAAAAGTAGTAAAAAATCTGCGTTAATCACCTAAATGTGCCATTAAATAAAAAAAAATATATAACTTTGCAAGCATAGTAAAAGAACTATGGGTGGATGCCCTTCCTCCTATTTGTAATCAGTAAAGGAGGATAAACAAAACAATTATGCCAGAAATATCAGTTCGTGGGCTTGAAATGCCAGAGTCGCCTATTAGAAAGTTGGCGCCACTTGCTGCTGCGGCAAAAGAACGTGGCACTAAGGTTTATCATTTAAATATAGGACAACCAGATTTACCCACACCTCAATGTGGGCTGGATGCATTGAAGAATATTGATCGAAAGATTCTAGAATATTCTCCATCACAAGGTAATCTGTCTTACCGCAAGAAACTATGTGACTTTTATAAGAAGTTTAACATAAATGTTACGCCTGATGATATTATTATCACATCAGGAGGTTCTGAGGCAGTCCTATTCTCATTCATGTCCTGCCTTAATCCTGGAGATGAAATCATTATCCCAGAACCTGCATACGCTAATTATATGGCATTTGCCATTTCTGCAGGTGCAAAGATAAAGACTATTGCTACATCTATTGAGGAAGGTTTTGCACTTCCCAAGGTTGAACAATTCGAGAAGTTGATTAATGAGCGTACACGTGCTATTATGATTTGTAACCCTAATAATCCTACGGGTTACTTGTACACACGTAGAGAGATGAATCAAATACGTGACCTCGTTAAGAAATATGATTTATATCTCTTCTCTGATGAGGTCTATCGTGAATACATCTATACGGGCTCACCCTATATCTCGGCAATGCACTTGCAGGGGATAGAGAATAACACGATACTTATAGATTCTGTTTCTAAGCGTTACAGCGAATGCGGAATACGTATCGGAGCTTTGATAACCAAGAATGAAGAGATACGCAAAGCCGTTATGAAGTTCTGCCAAGCACGTTTGTCTCCACCACTTATTGGTCAGATTGTAGCAGAGGCAAGTCTTGATGCTCCACAATCATATTATCGTGATGTATATGATGAGTATGTCGAACGGCGTAAATGTCTTATTGATGGTTTAAATCGTATACCTGGAGTCTACTCCCCTATCCCTATGGGAGCTTTCTATACTGTAGCAAAGTTGCCTGTTGATGATTCTGATAAATTCTGTCGTTGGTGCTTGGAAGAGTTCAGCTATGAGGGTGAAACAGTCATGATGGCTCCTGCTAGTGGCTTCTATACAACCCCCGGTGCTGGTCGTAATCAAGTTCGCATTGCATACGTACTCAAACGAGAAGACTTACAGCGTGCTTTGTTTATCCTACAAAAGGCACTAGAGGCATACCCAGGACGTACAAAGGAAGAATAAAACCAAAACTCAAGTTTATAATTCTAAAATTATAGTCCATGAACACCGTGGACAGAACTTATGAACTACCCACTTTTTATTGCTCGAAAGATTTATAATGGAGGCGACAAGACCAGAAAGGTTTCTAAGCCTGCTATCCGTATTGCCACCATTGGAGTGGCAATAGGCTTAGCTGTAATGATTATCTCTGTCAGTGTTGTTCTCGGCTTTAAGCACTCTATCCGTGATAAGGTTATTGGCTTCGGAAGTGATATAACTGTAGCAGACTTCCTTACATTACAAGGTTCCGAGCAATACCCCATCCAAATCAATGATTCTTTAATCAGAGCTCTAAAGAGCACACCTGGTATAAAGCATGTACAACGTTATGCTTACACACAGGGAATCTTAAAGACAAACGATGATTTCCTGGGCGTATTATTAAAAGGTGTTGGTCCTGAGTTCGATTCAACCTTCATTCATTCAAATATGATAGAAGGGACTCTTCCAAAGTTTTCTGATTCTGAAAGCCACCAAAAGATTGTTATCTCAAAGACCATCGCAGATAAACTAAATCTTAAAGTGGGGCAACGCCTCTTCGCTTACTTTATTAACAAGCAAGGAGTTCGAACCCGTAAGTTCACCATTACTGGTATTTATGCTACTAACATGAAGCAATTCGATTCGCAGATTTGCTTCACTGATTTATACACCATCAACAAGCTCAATGGATGGGAGCCTGATCAATATAGCGGAGCTGAATTGCAAGTCAATGACTTCTCACAGCTCAATCTCGTCACAATGCGGATATTAAATAAGGTGAAGAACACTGTGGATCATTATGGTGAGACCTATTCTGCCGAGAATATAACCGAGATGAACCCACAGATTTTCTCATGGCTCGATCTAATGGATATGAACGTTTGGATAATCCTAGCACTTATGACCGCCGTCGCTGGAGTAACAATGATTTCTGGCTTACTGATTATTATTCTTGAGCATACCCAAATGATTGGTATTCTCAAAGCTCTCGGTTCTCGCAATCGTCAGATACGCCACATATTTCTTTGGTTCTCAACGTTCATTATTGGCAAAGGCTTACTCTTAGGAAACATCATTGGCTTAGGTTGCATCTTATTACAAAAGTGGTTAGGCTTAATAACACTTGACCCACAGACTTATTATGTGAGTGTTGTTCCTGTAGAGATAAACATTCCCCTCATCATAGCCCTCAACCTTGCTACTTTATTAATTTGTATTATTGTTCTGATAGCCCCAAGTTATCTCATCAGTCATATACATCCTGCCAAGTCAATGCATTATGAATAAGAATAACCCTCCCTTACTTCGAATGAAAGTATCACAAGACATAGCGAAGTAATGGAGGGAAAATAAGTTGCAAGGACTTCGAAGTTCTTGAGCTTCCTTCCGTCTAAAACTATGTTACTATCCCCCTATATTCCTCTATTACCATGTCTCCAAAACCTATGTCATTGAAAAATATGTCTCTTTGTCCTTCTGTCTAAACCTTATGTTACTATCCCCCTATGTTCCTCTGTTACTCTGTCTTCAAAGCCCATGTCATTAAATAATATGTCTCTTTGCTTTCTAAAACCATGTTCTTCTGTCTCACACAAAAGCCCCACCCCGTTAGGCGCCCCCCTCTCTGTAGGAGAGGGGCAGGGGGTGAGGCCGTACCACGGAAGCGAGAGAACCAAATTAATACACTAGTTTTGAAAGACATTAATTTCACAATTAATATTATCGATTGTCTTATTACAGAACGATTGATACCCTGAATCAATCTTTGAAAATGCTCCCGTGGTATAAAACAAGAAAGCCCCCTAAAAGAAAGCCTCCCCAAGCCCCTCCGAAGGAGGGGATGTCCCTAACCCTACTTACATACTTTCATCGTCTCAAACTGTATGCAATAAGGACATCCCCTCCTTAGAGGGGCTTGGGGAGACTTTTTGAGGGGGCTTTTACCCTGCCTGTGGTCCTGGAGTCTCTTCACTCCCCTCTCCTTTTGGTTCGGGGGCAGGGGTGAGGCCTTGTTTCCTCCTCGCAGGATTATCCACATCCACCTGCAATTCCTTCAACGCCTTACGCACCGACTCTTTCCAAGTCAATGTCAACTTCGGAGCTTTAAGGCTCTTAGCACATACGTCCTTCTCATTCTCCTCCATCTTCGAGGGAACGTTGACACGCAAAGAGAAGATATCACCGAGGTCTAAGCCTGTTCCCATGCGTGCACATTCAAGGATAAGATTGCGCAGCGTGATGATAACGTTCCGTGCGTCACCCTCTGTCAATGAGGTTTCACGAACAATACGTTCCAACACCATTTCGGGTGAGATCTTCTGTTGACCTTTCGGTACGGCAATGTACACCGTCTTACCCTTCATTTTTCCCATTGTCGCCTTACGAGGCGCAACTTTGAATTCAATCATTTTGATTTGGTTTTTAATTAAACATTAGATTAATATATCAACATCATTTTGATGCCTTTTTCATGTGTTTTTATACCCAGCGGTTGGGTAGCACCGTACCCAACTGCTGGGTAGCATCGTACCCATTCGCTGGGTAGACCCCTACCCATTCGCTGGGTACGATCGCACTTCTTCGCTGGGTACGATTGGACTTCTTCGTAGGATAAAATATATTTTAGATTAATGCCCACATGATAGCTATTCTTATTCATTAACTTTTATAATTTGAATAGAAAGCCATTATCTGCTGTGTACTTCTGTTACTTTCTTCATTATGTGAATTCTTTTGCCTTGAAACCACGGAAATGAATAAAAGTAATAACTTGAGTGAAAAGACCTTTATTCAATAACGAATAAATGGTCTTACCTGTGCATGTGAAGTCTTTGATAATAAATCAAAAGAGTAGCTGCCTCCAATTCCTATTGTCGCTTGCTTGTACTCAGATCCATCTACACACTCTTCAGATGTCCAATATAGTCCACTTGGCGCAGTGCCTCCTACTTTTGTGAAAGCTCCATTAAACCTCGTTATATTCATCTGTGGGAATTGGATGAAAGAAGAAAAACCATTTGCAGGTGCATCAGAAGGAATTAAATAAGAAAAATCATATACGAAAGTTTCCCCTTTACCTATATTAGGTAATTTACCAAGATTTACACCCATAACTAGAATTTCTGCTAATGAAGGGACATACCATTCATTTTTTCCAATTAGACCACTATAAGATGGATTACCATAACCTACAGTTTGATAGTATTCAGAAGCCATTTGTTGAGCTGGAGAAGAAGAGGAATATACCTTTTTATTATATTCAATCAAGGATTTGGTAAATAATTCTGCATAGCTGGTTCTTGGGAAAGAGGTTTCTTGTGAGTTATATGATGACCATTGAGGCATATTACTTCCACCACTATAAGATGAAACTGCATCAGATAATGCTACTGCTACACGAGCATAAGGGTCAACAATAACACCAATAGGAGTTTTACTTGGATTACTATCAGCTGTCCCAAATGTCCCATCTTTAAAAAGATACATATAGTCCATGAAAAGATTAACAATAACACGATACTTTTTATTAGATTGCACTAATTTATGAGTAGGTATTGTTATAGTTTTTCCAACAAGACTCTTTCCATAAAGTTCTCCAAAAGTAAATGATAATTTCATGTTTGCACAATCTGTAGATGGCAAGAAATAGAGAATAGACTGTGCATTACCATATAAGCGCCCCCTCTGTACTCATAGATTCAGAAGTAACTAAGTTTCCACTATCCCAATGATCCATCGAATATGCTTGGGAGACATTCCCCATGGTTGGGTAAGTATATAAATTAGTCGAAAAATCATATACCATTGTTTCTGGAATCTTGTTAGGCAACGTTTCCACTGTATATTTGAGGCGCTCTGCTGCATTTTCTGGCATAGAGCCAAATGTTACTCCACTATAGGTCAGGAGTTTCGCCTTTATATTACAATTAACGAAACGGATTTCTGTATTTACTAATGCTCCTACATGCTTCATCTCAAAAGCCACATATTGTTTAGGGTCTTGATTGATAGCAACTCCACGTTTTATTGTGAAGCGAGCTGTTCCTGCATCCGTTCGATTAACAGTGAACTGTGTACCATTAGCCGTCACTTTGTCATTAAAACAGACAAAATCGTATGAGCCGTGAGGGAGATAAATAGATTCTGTTGCTCCTGCATCAGGGGTAAAAGTTGAACCCTTGAAGGTTCCCTTAGTCTGTCCCTTGAGTACACCGCCTTGGTAAGCCTGGATAGTGTAATGAGTTGGAGTATAGATACTGCGTGTTTTAGCCTTAGCTTCTTCTCTGTGGCTTGTGTCTGGAACTAAACTTACTTCTGCCTGCCAACCATCACCCAAGTCTTGCAATTCTGTCTGTGGTTGAGCTGCTGAACGTGTGCCAGCTACTTCCTCCGCAGGCTCAAAGTCTTTCTCACTGATCTTGAACGAGACACGCTCCATACCATCCTGTGGTGTCACACCATCTGCTAAGTCCTCGCTATTACTACAACCTGAAAAGGCAAAGCCAGTAACAATGCCAAGTACAAGCGTAGAAAGCGATGCTTTAAAAATATTATTCTTCATTGTTTTCTCTTTTAATCGTTATTACTCGTTAATTACTAGAATTCAATTGTTCCTCCATCAACATCACCACCGTCTTCCCAGTCCGTCTCGATTGTGTGTGGAGCATCTGGGTATACCGATGTACAAATAAAGTCTTCGGGTTCAAGTTGATGAACTTTACATTCGGGACGTTCATAATCCCTTTTCTGTTTCGTTTTTCTCATTGCTTTAATTGATTAAAATAGTTGTTATTTTGTTCTTATTTTGCTCTAAACGGAGTTCGCAAAAGGGCATAAAAAAGCGAACAAAGGAAACTCTTGAAAGTCCTTTGTTTACAGGGGTTACGGCACGCTTCGCGCGCGCGTATGCGAGAAGAAAAAATGTGTTATTAGACGCTAGGTGCGCATATTGTGTGTGTGTGTGTGTGTTAGCAAATTATTTGGATTGACCAAAGATAAAGTGCAAAAAGATGCAAAGAATCGAATAATTCTTTGCAGTACTTCGTTCACTTGATATGTCATTGCTAATTGTTTCACGGCGGCAAAGGTAAGAAGAATAAATTGAATGGGCAAGGAAAAGAAAGAAAAAAAAGCCTCACCCCCTCTCCGAACCAACGGTCACTGACCAACGGGAAGTAATGGAGAGGGGAGTGAAATGTACTGTTTGCTAGGGATTTGTGGGAGGTTTACAGGAGGATTTACAGATGGATTTGTTGGTAATTGGATAGAGGTTAGATAGAAGTTAGATAAAGAGATACCAGGTGTTTACTAATATAATAAAGGTGGAATCAAGGAATATGTGTCCTATTTGTCTTAAACATCAATGACCATCCCCTCTTGTGACAAGATAGTATTCGGGAAGATAGCTTGAGATTCTTTCAATAGTTGCTCTTCATTATTATATCGAGCAGAATAATGACCTAAAAGTAATTTACCGACCTTTGCATCATGTGCTACCTTCGCAGCTTGTTCTGACGTACTATGCCAATAGAGTTTAGCACGATCGGCATCCTTCGCAAGATATGTGCTTTCATGATAAAGTGTATTAACCCCTTGAACTTGCTTAGAAAGTGACTTGATATATCTCGTATCGGAACAATAAGCGTAACTACGGGCAGGAGTAGCAGGCGATGTAAGTCGGTCGTTCGGAATAATATCTCCATCTGGAGTGATCCAATCGGCACCATTCTTTATGTTATTAATCTGACTGATTGGTATATGATAGAAATCAATCATATCTCGACGAATATGTGGAAGCGTTTGTTTCTCTCTAAAAAGGAATCCACAACATTCTACTCTATGCTGCAAAGGAATCGTTTCAACTGTCAGACTACGATCTTCATAAATCACTTTCTGTTGAGTTGTATCTAAGCCATGGAATATTACCTCAAACCCTAATCCTTGACAAAAGAAGTCGAGTGTTTGCTGAAGGATAGGCTCAAAAGAAGAAGGAGCATAGATGTGTAATGGTGCGGTGCGCCCTGTCATACCAAATGTAGACAACATTCCTGGTAATCCAAAACAATGATCGCCATGAAGATGACTAATGAATACAGCTATAATTCTAGAGAAATGGATGTGCAACCTACGTAATTGTATCTGCGTTCCTTCTCCACAATCAATCATAAATTGCTTTTCCCTCAGTTCAACAACCTGCGAAGAAGGATAATGTCTCAATGTAGGTAAGGCACTTCCACAGCCTAAAATACGTATAGTAAATGGTTCCATACAGCAATACGAACGAATATAAAAATGCTCGAATCGCTTAGCTAATTCTCATTCAAAGAGCTATTACACGACACGAGCATTATAATGTTTTATCAGCTAAATCTTACTTTCCTCTTGTGAAGACAAAAATACCATTGTGATTTTCTAATGATAGTGAGTCAGCACCGAGGTTATCAACGTCAAAGGTATCTTTTGATAATATCAACTTACCATTCCAAATCTTCCATGAAGTCCAAGGACTCTTCTCCGACTGAAGACTGGAACTAACCGTTCCACCCTCTTTAATCTCGAAGTTACGATCAAGACTTGTCCAGTTTCCTAATAGAGAAGTTAGGTTAATGGCAGAACGCATGAAGTTATCTCCATATTCCTTATACCCAATCACGGCAAAGCGATCGCCGTGGATCTTTCCACCTTTCACAACATCGATTGTGTCATCTGGATTTACTAAGAACTCAACCGTATCACCTTTATCAGTAAGTAAGATTAAAGAATTCATACCTCCATCAACCATAGTACCATAAACAGTACTATCGCCCACAGTCAAAGAATCGGTACTACCACTTGCTTGAGCCAATGACGACTTGCCTTATTATCCTTACAAGCGTAAACAGCAGCAAGGATAATCAATGAAATAACTAAATAAAAACTCCTTTTCATATGCTTAAAATCTTTAGTTCTTATAGTTTCTTTGCTTCTTCCCAATATTGATCCATCTCCGCAAGCGTCAAATCCTTTATAGAGACACCTTTCTCACGTGCTTTCTTTTCGATGTAATCAAATCGTTTTATAAACTTCTGATTCGTATGTTCGAGTGCATTATCAGGGTTAATATGATAGAGGCGGGCTGCATTGATAAGAGAAAACATAAAGTCGCCAAACTCTTCGGTTGAACGCTCTTTATCTTCTTTCTGTAGTTCTGCCTTCAATTCGCCTAACTCTTCATAAACTTTGTCCCAAACCTGCTCTTTTTCTTCCCAATCAAAACCCACATTACGAGCCTTGTCTTGTATGCGATAAGCCTTTATAAGACTTGGTAATGATTCTGGAACACCAGAGAGGACAGACTTATTTCCATCTCTTTCGCGCTGTTTCCGCTGTTCCCAAGTAGATTCAACTTGCGTTGCTGTATTAGGCGCTGCTTGCTGATTATCGCTTGTTTGTTGTTTCAATTCATCTTTATAAACCACCTGTCCATTAGCATTTACAGCCATATCCTGCCGTGTGACTTCCCATCCTGTCCAATCAATAAAGTCATGTCTGAACATGAGTTTATCCGATTGCGCATTACAAACATCAGCAACATCAAACTCTTCTTTTTCCTGACCGAGCATTGAATAGAACACCACGTGCTCCATAACATCGCCCAATTCCTTACAGATATTCTTTGAATCGTTCTTGAGAAGTGCATCAGCTAACTCGAAAGTCTCTTCAATAGTATTAGGACGAAGACTCTCATTGGTTTGTTTTCTATCCCAAGGGCACTCCTTGCGAAGACGTTCCTGGACATCCAACAAACGTGCAAAGGCTTTTAATTTTTCTTCTTTTGTATGCAATGTCTTGATGTTTAAAGTTAAAGATAAACGTTAAAGTACTTGTTTGGAAGTACTAATATCGTTGCAAAGATACGCTTTTTAGGCGGATTTTTTGTACTTTTGCACCGTATTTTAATGATAATAAAGAATAAAAAATATACGAAACAATGGAATTAGCAAGCAAGTATGATCCACAGGTTGTGGAATCAAAATGGTACCAGTATTGGCTGGACAATAAGCTATTTAGTTCTAAACCTGATGGGCGTGAGCCTTATACTGTGGTGATTCCACCACCAAATGTTACAGGTGTACTCCACATGGGACACATGCTCAACAACACTATTCAGGACATTCTTGTAAGACGTGCGCGCATGGAGGGTAAGAATGCTTGCTGGGTTCCAGGTACTGACCATGCGAGTATTGCAACCGAAGCAAAGGTTGTAAACAAGTTGGCGCAAGAAGGTATCAAAAAGACAGATCTCACCCGTGAACAATTCCTTGAGCATGCGTGGGATTGGACGCATGAGCATGGCGGTATTATCCTGAAACAGTTGCGCCGTTTGGGCTGCTCTTGCGATTGGGATCGTACTGCTTTCACCATGGACGACACCAGAAGTAAGAGTGTTATTAAGGTATTCTGCGACTTATATAATAAAGGTTATATCTATCGTGGCGTGCGAATGGTTAATTGGGACCCACAGGCACAGACCGCTCTATCGGACGAGGAGGTGATTTATAAGGATGAACACTCTAAACTTTATCACCTTAAATATTATGTTGCTGCCGACGATCAGGCTAAAGTGGAGCGTAAAGACGAGGGCAACGTAATGCACAAAGATGAGAAAGGTTACTACGCTGTGGTTGCAACAACCCGTCCTGAAACAATTATGGGCGATTCGGCTATGTGCATTAATCCAGAAGATGTGAAGAACACATGGCTCAAAGGTTTGCATGTCATCGTACCATTGGTTAACCGCGTAATCCCGGTTATTGAGGATTCATACGTAGATATTCAGTTCGGAACAGGTTGCTTGAAGGTTACTCCTGCACACGATGTCAATGACCATGCGCTCGGTTTGAAGCATGGATTAGAGACAATCGACATCTTCAATGATAACGGAACCATCTCAGAGGCGGCTGGTTTGTATGTAGGTCAAGATAGAATGGACGTGCGCAAGCAGATATCTAAGGACTTAGAGGCGGCTGGTTTGATGGAAAAGGTAGAAGACTATGACAATAAAGTAGGCTTCTCCGAGCGTACCAACGTACCCATCGAGCCGAAACTCTCTACACAATGGTTCCTCAAAATGCAGCACTTTGCCGACATTGCGCTCGCTCCAGTCATGGACGATGAGATAGAATTCTATCCAAAGAAATATAAAAACACCTACCGCCACTGGCTTGAAAACATCAAAGACTGGTGTATCAGTCGCCAACTTTGGTGGGGACATCGCATCCCTGCTTACTATTTCAAGGACGCAGAAGGTAAGAACGCAACAGTCGTTGCAGAGACCGCAGACGAGGCATTGAAACTCGCAAAAGAGAAGAATCCTAACGTAACCGCAGCCGATTTAGAGCAGGAAAGCGATTGCATGGACACATGGTTCTCCAGTTGGCTATGGCCAATCTCTGTGTTTGATGGCATTAACAACCCCGATAATGAGGAAATAAACTACTACTACCCTACCAGCGATCTCGTGACAGGTCCAGACATTATCTTCTTCTGGGTGGCACGAATGATCATGGCAGGCTATGAATATCGTGGTAAATTCCCATTCAAGCATGTTTATTTCACGGGTATTGTGCGCGATAAGCTCGGTCGGAAGATGAGCAAAAGTCTTGGCAATTCGCCTGACCCGATTATGCTTATTGAGAAATATGGTGCCGATGGCGTCCGTATGGGTATGATGCTTTCAGCCCCAGCCGGCAATGATATTCTCTTCGATGAGACGCTCTGTGAGCAAGGACGTAACTTCAATAACAAGATTTGGAATGCCTTCCGCCTCGTACAAGGTTGGGAAACAACGGAGACAGAACAGCCAGAAGCAAACAAAATTGCCGTTGAATGGTTCGATGCCAAACTGAAAGCTGTGAACAAAGAGATGGACGAACAATTCAAGAGCTATCGTATTTCCGAGGCATTGATGACGGTCTATCGCCTCTTCTGGGACGAGTTTTCAAGCTGGTACTTGGAGATGATTAAGCCAGAATATGGCAAGCCTATCGACAAAGTGACTTACGATGCGACGCTCCGTTTCTTCAATTCTCTGTTAAAGATGCTCCACCCCTTCATGCCTTTCATCACCGAAGAGTTATGGCAGCACATCTATGATCGCAAGGACAGCGAGAGCATTATGCGTGACGAACTGAAACTTCTAGCTCCAACCAAGGACGAAGAGCGGTTAATCGAAGACATAGAACAGGTGAAAGCAATCGTCGGTGGTGTCAGAACGGTGCACAATCAGAAGAATATCGCACCTAAGGTTGAACTCGAACTCAATGCCATTGGGCAAATAACTACGAGGCATACAACAGCGTAATCCGTAAGATGGCGAACTTAAAGACAATCGAAGTGGTTGCAGAGAAGAGTAGTGATGCCTCAGGCTTCATGGTCGGAACGGATAGTTTTGCCGTACCTGTTGGCGATTTGATTGATGTTGCAGCCGAAATCGAAAAGCAAGAGAAAGAACTCAACCATCTGGAAGGCTTCCTCGCTGCCATCAAGAAGAAACTATCTAACGAGAATTTTGTTTCTCATGCCCCTGCGGCAGTCATCGAACGTGAGCGCAAAAAGCAAAGCGATTCCGAAGAAAAGATTGCAGCCCTCAAAGCAAGTTTGGAGGAATTGAGGAAAAAGTAAACTAATTTTACCTAACAATATCCGAGTAGGAATTAGGCTTATTAGCGAATAGCAGGCTTAATTCCTACTCTCTTTTTTCGTCATTCTGCACATGAAAATCACCCATTTTTAGCCCATTTTATATACCCTCGTAAACTACTGATTATCAGTACGATACAAAACCAATAATAAATTCAGAAAAAACGTATATACATTTTGATGAAAACGTATATACGTTTTATCGAAAATGTATATACGTTTTTAGTAAATCCAATATACGATTTCTTAGAAATGAATATACGATTACTCAAAATTAAATATTGGTTTCTGAAAAATGGATCACAAAAAAAGATAAAATTATATGTATCCTTTGCCTATTTATTCAAATAATTTCATTATATTTGTGGCATACAATCTGAGTGTAAGTACTGTGAAGTGTGCAGATACCCCACTCTAATTTATTTAAAACACATTAAAAAACCATTTAGCTTATGGATTTCTCATTAACAAAGCGCAAGGTTAGTATTGGCGCAAAGAAAAATCAGGAAGTCTTCGTTGCTCACCCTGTTTGTCAGAAACATCATATCACTTTTGATGAACTATGTGATCGCATGGCGGACGATTCAACCGTTGGTCAAGCTGACATTGCGGCTGTATTCTATCGTTTCCGTAAAGTGTTAAACGAACTTTGTTCGAGAGGTTACATTGTCGACGGGGGACCAATCGGTACGTTCCGACCCACATTCACCTCAAAATCTGTGCTGAAAGAAGAAGATTTCAGGCCTTCGGAATGTATTTCCAAAACGCAAATTCTCTTCACTCCAACCACCGATTTCCGAAGACTCAAGGATGTAGAGTTTTTCCGCGTAGCTGCGCAGGAGAAACCTAAAAGCAAGAAGAAGAAGAAAGAGGAGAAGAACGAGCACGAAGAGAATGGCCCAGTAGTTGGCTAAATCTCATTCCCTAGACACAAGACGCCACGAGCAATTTGCCCGTGGCGTCTTCATTTTTGGGAAAAGGTAGTCTATTGATTTCTCAAATAGCCTCATCACTTGATGATATTAAGCGCAAAACAAAATTATCCCCCGATTCACATCGAGGGATAACAACAACACAAACACAAAATAAAGCAGGATTCCCTGCAATTAATTGTATATGAAAATTCTAATTAATTAATTCAGTATCTTTTTTTTAATTACATCACTCCATCTGTTCTTAGCTTCTCTTGCCATTTCCAGGCAGATGCAAGAACATCAGATAAAGGGGTATCTGCTTTCCAACCCAATATAGTATTAGCCTTGGTGCAATCTCCCCAAATCTTCTCAATATCCCCTTCACGACGCGGACCAAACTTCCAATTCACCTTTACGCCCGTAGCTTTCTCGAAGGTTTCAACAATCTCACGAGTGGTATTGCCGTGACCAGTACCAATGTTGAAATATTCAATATTATCTGATTTATTATCTAAGATACGCTTCATCGCCGCAACATGCGCCTTAGCTAAATCAACAACATAGATATAATCGCGGATACATGTGCCATCAGGTGTATTATAATCGTTACCGAAGATGGTTAATTCTTTTCTGATACCCATCGCTGTTTGCGTAACGAATGGAATCAAGTTGTTAGGAACGCCGTTAGGTAATTCACCAATCAATGCTGAAGGATGCGCTCCAATTGGATTGAAATAACGCAAAACAATACTCTTGATGTTTGCTCCGCTATGGATGTAGTCAAGGATTATTTGCTCATTAATCTCCTTTGTATTGCCATAAGGTGAGGTAGCTTTCTGATGAGGCGCATTTTCTGTCACAGGCAAATTCTCTGGATTTGGCTGACCATATACGGTGCAAGAACTAGAGAAAATAATTCCTTCAACGCCATATTCAGGCATTAATTCAAGTAAATTAACCAGTGAAACAATATTATTTCTGTAGTACATTAATGGTTTCTGTACGCTCTCCCCTACTGCTTTTGAGGCAGCAAAGTGGATAATACCTTCAATCTTAGGATACTTACGGAATACATTTTCTGTTGCTTCGCGATCACGAAGGTCTACCTGTTCAAAAGCAGGACGCACACCCGTTATCTTTTCAATACCATCTAATACCTCAATCTTAGAATTAGATAAGTCATCTACTATAACGACATCATAACCAGCTTCTATCAGTTCAACACTTGTATGAGAACCAATGAAACCAGTACCACCTGTAACAAGAATTGTTTGTTTCATTTGCTTTTTAAGATTACCTTCTATTTAGGTTAATAAAACCATAAGTTTCGTTGCAAAGATAACGCTTTTTTCATTATCAACAAAAAAAGAACGTAAAAAAAACGACGAGATAATATAAAACAGAAAACTTTTTGTATATTTGCCTCCATAATAAATAAATATCATACCAACGATGAAAGTAGCCGAACAGACTCAGCAACAAATTGAACGTTTCTTAAAGAAAATCGCACAGAAATTCACAGCAAGTGATTGTAACCTGTCTATGACTGATCTCCATTTACGCGCTTCTCAAGATAGTGGCGACCTGATGGCATTTGATGATAATGATAACGAAATTACTCGTTGTGTTATCGAAGAATGGATTGATAATAAGAGCGATAACTTTTATCCAGAAATAGCGTTAGTACTGCGTTCTGAGATGAATCGTGTTAAAGATATAATAGAGAATCTTTCTATTATGAAGCCTTATAGCTTCGTGCTAGAAGATGATGATAAGAATTGTATAACGGAATTGTATCTTGTTGATGATGATTTAGGAATCATTGGTGGTGATCTTATGCAAGGACTAGACAAGGATTTAGATAGTTTCCTTCAAAATATTTTGGAAGAAGACGCATGAGACAGCTGCTCCTTACATTCTATTGCCTCTTATTATCATTCTTTCCTATAAGTATCTCCGCACAGAGACACGAGATTATCGATAATAATATTCGGTCATTGCAGGTCGTTGCTAATCAGAACTGGCTAACATTACCTATAATGTATCTAAACGGCGGCAAGATTAGTATTGATTTTGATGATCTTACGCATACTTATCGACGGATGACTTATAGTATAGAACATTGTGAAGCTGACTGGAAAACATCAGAAAATCTCTTTGATAGTGATATTGCCGACGGCTTCCTCAATGATAATTTAATAGACGATGTTAAAGAGTCTACCTTAACTAACACCTTATACACACATTATCATCTGGAAATTCCAAACAAGGATTGTCAACCAAAGATTTCAGGTAATTACAGATTAACGGTCTTTGATGATAACAAAAAGCCTTTGTTGACTGCATGCTTTATGCTTATTGAGCCTGCCGAAAACGCAATGGGCGTTAAACTGAGTGTGACAACTCAAACGGATGCCACAATTAATGATGCAAATCAGCAGGTTGAAATGGCTGTAAATTATGGAAATTACATTGTCTCTAATCCACAACAACAAATTAAAACTGTTGTATTACAAAATCGTAACTGGCTAGATGCTAGATGGAATAGCAAGCCACAATATGTAATGAATAATGGTTTACAATGGATTCATGATAAGGACTATATCTTCTGGGGAGGCAATGAATATCGTAAATTTGAACTTCTTTCGACCGATGTTGCTTCAATGGGAATAGATCATGTAGCTTGGGATGGTAGTAACTTCCATGCTTATCCTTTTATCACAACACCATTATTAAATTATATCTACGAAGAAGATGCTGATGGTGCTTTCCTTATTCGTAATTCAAATAATATAGAAAGCAATACAACAAGTGACTATGTTATCACGCATTTCCAACTAAATGTACCAGAACCAGCTCCTTATCATATCTTTTTAAATGGTGATTGGACGTACAGTCGCTTATTACCGCAATATGAAATGATCTATAACCCTACAAAGAAATGCTATGAAGCTGCTTTACCTTTGAAGTTGGGTTATTACAATTATCAATTCATAGCAGTAAATAATCAAGGAGAGTTAGTGCCCTTTACTATTGATAATAGTCATTACCAAACAGAGAATAGCTATCAAGCTCTTATTTATTTCCGCCCACAAGGTGGAAGGACAGATAAACTTGTAGGTTATGATAATATTAGATTCACAAAGAGATAAACTTAGCAACGTAAGGCTTCGATATAAAGCATTGCACTATATATCCATCTCATTATCTTCTTTCTTTGCATTTGTATCACGAATAACTTTCGCAATAGCTTCCTCATATCCAGTAAGCGCAGCAAAAGGCGCAAATTGTGCAGCTCGGTTATAAAGACTCATCCGTTGATGTCGTTTAGAGACATGATGAGGGAGATTGATTATGTCATCATACTTATCTGTCATGCTTTATGTCCTCCAATTTGTTTATTACGTTCACGTGCCGTAGAACCTTCTTCAAAATTTAATCCTCGCAATAGTGAATTCTTACCAAAGCGTTGTTTAATATTTAATATCGTTTCTTGCATTCTCCGTTCACGTGCTAGTTCTTTCCTTTCTTTTTCACGCTTCTTTATTAAGGTATCATTATCTGCAAAAAGATCCAACTCAACAGGTTCTGGAGTTCTATTATTGATAAATTCTTCTCGAAGTACATGATTCAATGAAATATTTACTCGTCTAATAAGCAATCTTCTATCAACAATCTCTTCATAAAGTTTTAAAACTGTTTGAGTCATTATATGTGAAGAAGAAGTAAAATGAGGAAAAGTAGCGGAACCATGAGCATGTTTAGGAACTTTACGTCCATACCAATCTTTAGATATCGGACCAGTATAATCATTTACCTTCGTTGATATCAAACTATCTTTATCATATCCAACATAAAGAACAAGTTGATCTGCAACACAACGTTTCTCAACTAAATCTAAAGATAAGGCATCAACCATCTCTTGTACAACAACTTTTGCTTTCTGAAAAGTATAAGCTTCATGTAATACTTGCCCACTACTCATAGAATTACATTCTGGACGATAAACTTTTACCATTTCCATTGTACATGGTTCCCAGCCCCAAGCATGATCTATCAATAATTCTGCATTAACGCCAAAGAGCTTATAAAATAATTCTTCATGTTCAAGAGACCAACGAGCTATCTTGCCCATAGTGTCAATTCCATAAGGATATAATTGTTGGGCAATACCATGCCCTACACGCCAAAAGTCTGTAAGTGGTTTATGATTCCATAGATTTTTACGATAACTATGTCCATCTAATTCTGCAATTCTAACTCCATCCTTATCAGCAGGTATATGCTTTGCCACGATATCCATCGCCACCTTACAAAGATATAAGTTAGTTCCTATACCCGCCGTAGCTGTTATCCCTGTCTCACGAAGAACATCACGAATCATCTTCATTGCAAAATCATGGGCTGATAGTTTAGAACTATAAAGATAAGGTGTGGCATCTATAAAAACCTCATCTATCGAATACACATGTATATCCTCTGGTGCTACGTATCGCAAATAGATACTATATATCTTGGCACTATGTTGAATGTAATGCGCCATTCTTGGGACTGCCGTGATATAATCAACTTCCCAATCCTTATGTTGTTCTAAATCAATTGCATTGGAAGACTTACCAGTAAAGCCTCCTTCTAACAATTCTTCCTTACGTTTATTATTGACTTCGCGCAAACGTTGAACAACCTCAAATAAACGTACACGCCCTGGTAAACCATAAGATTTAAGAGAAGGTGATACAGCTAAACAAATTGTCTTTTCCGTTCTACTGACATCAGCGACGACAAGATTAGTTGTCAAAGGATTCAAGCCACGCTCAACACACTCCACACTGGCATAGAACGATTTAAGATCTATGGCAATATAAGTCTTTGAATGTGGAACACATGATGTCTGCACTATCAATTATCCTGAATTTAATAAAGAATCTATCTATTGATAATCTTTTGTAGTATAAGTTGCATCAAACAACACTTCTGAAGGCTTCTTTTCAGAATGGTAGGTATATTGGGAAATTAAAGCCTGCATCTTTATAAGCTTTCGTTCCTGCATCTGATCTTAACCCTTCTTTCAAGGCTTGCCGTAATTTACCTTGTTGTTTATCAATAACCAATCTATTATCAGCTGTACCAACAAGCGTATTATAATAATGAATGGTTCGAGTAGTCGATTCAAAGACCATACTATCCAACCGTACATTATCTACTACCGGAGTTGGACATTTCTTCTCTGTATATTCTTTACATTCCTGAGCTGCTCTATCTTCTAAGCTCCTATGACAAGAAGAACAAAGTGCCAACACTAAAGCAAAATAGAATAAACGCTTCATAATTAATTCTTTTATTATTATTTCATTGGAATATATCATAAAGTAGATTCCCAACGAGCATAATTCTCTATCAAATATTCTTTGCAAAGATAACAAAAAATAGCTAATTTCCTAATTTATCATTCCACATTCTCAGAATTTATGATTATATTTGCATCTCAAATTATAGAACGAACTGATGGATCATATAAGAAATTTCTGCATTATTGCCCACATTGACCATGGTAAATCTACTTTGGCCGATCGCCTTCTTGAATACACCCAAACAATCAAGATTACTGAAGGACAGATGCTTGACGACATGGATTTGGAGCGTGAGCGTGGCATCACGATTAAGAGTCATGCCATTCAAATGGAATATACTTTCGATAAGGAGAAATATGTATTAAACCTTATTGATACTCCAGGACACGTCGACTTTTCTTATGAGGTGTCACGTAGTATTGCTGCTTGCGAAGGGGCTTTACTCATTGTTGATGCGACTCAGGGTGTACAGGCTCAGACAATATCAAATCTTTATATGGCCATCGACCACAATCTAGAGATTATCCCTGTCATCAATAAGATTGATATGCCTAACGCAATGCCAGAAGAAGTTGAAGATGAGATTGTCGACTTGATTGGTTGTGATCCTGAAGATATTATTAGGGCAAGCGGAAAGACAGGTGAAGGCGTTTCTGAGATACTTGAGGCAATTATTAAACGTATCCCATCTCCCAAAGGGGATGTAAATGCTCCTTTACAAGCTCTTATCTTTGACTCTATTTTCAACTCCTTCCGTGGTATTATTACCCTTTGCAAGGTCGACAATGGTGTCATAAAGAAGGGCGATAAAGTAAAGTTCGTTCAAACGGGGATGGAATATACTGCTGACGAAGTGGGTGTGCTGAAAATGGATATGGTACCCACCAAACAACTTTCGACAGGTGAAGTGGGTTATATTATATCTGGCATAAAAAATGCAACGGAGGTAAAGGTCGGTGATACTGTTACTCACATTGATGCTCCTTGCAAGCATGCTATCGAGGGATTCCAAGAAGTAAAGCCTATGGTTTTCGCAGGCGTCTACCCTATTGATCCAAACGATTATGAGAATCTTCGTGCCTCTCTAGAGAAATTACAACTTAACGATGCCTCACTTACATTCCAACCAGAAAGTTCACAGGCTCTAGGATTTGGATTCCGTTGTGGATTCCTCGGATTACTGCACATGGAGATTGTGCAGGAACGATTAGATCGTGAATTTAATATGGACGTAATTACCACAGTTCCGAATGTTAGCTACATGGTTTATGACAAGCAAGGCAACGAGAAGGAAGTTCATAATCCTTCAGGTTTGCCAGATCAAACCATGATCGATCATATTGAAGAACCTTTTATAAAGGCTTCTATCATCACTTCAAGTGACTATATTGGTCCTATCATGACTTTGTGCCTTGATAAACGTGGTGAATTAGTAAGTCAGAACTATGTAAGTGGTAATCGTCTTGAACTAATCTTCATGATTCCTCTTGGTGAGATTGTGATTGATTTTTATGACAAATTAAAGAGTATTTCAAAAGGTTATGCCTCATTTGATTATCATATAGATTCTTTCCGCCCATCCAAACTAGCAAAGCTCGATATACTGTTAAATGGCGAGCCTGTAGATGCTCTTTCTACATTAACACACGAGAGCAACGCTGTCACATTCGGAAGAAGAATGTGTGAGAAACTAAAGGATCTGATTCCTCGCCAGCAGTTCGACATTGCAATACAAGCTGCTATCGGGGCTAAGATTGTCGCAAGAGAGACTGTTAAGCAGGTTCGAAAGGACGTTACCGCTAAATGTTATGGTGGTGATATTAGTCGTAAACGTAAACTTTTGGAGAAACAGAAGAAAGGTAAAAACGTATGAAACAGATAGGGAATGTACAGGTTCCACAAAAAGCATTCCTTGCTGTATTGAAATTAGACTAAATGATAAGAAAAAGAAAGGATAGGAGAAATGAAAGAATTAGCAAATGATACTAGAGATATTGCACGCGAATTAGCACGCAAATATAGTACTATGACTCACGAGGAATTAGATGTTCTCGAGAGTATCCTAGTACCAATGAAATTCAGCAAAGGACAGATGATTCTCAATGAAGGAGAAGTATGCAAGCACTTTTATTATATAGAAAAAGGACTCGTGCGTCAGTTCTATTTTAAGAATGGTAAAGAGATAACAGAGCACCTTGGAGAAGATCATGGTGTTATAATGTGTATCGAAAGTCTCTTTCAAGAAGAACCAACGAAATTACAGGTGGAGGCATTGGAACCAACACTTATTTATGCTCTCCCTAAACAGAGACTAGAACAAGTAGCTTTGCACAATGTAAACATACAGATTCTGTATCGTAAATCCTTGAAGAAAGTCTAATCATTTCACAGATACACGCAGACCTTGTTCGATTTGAAACCGCACAAGCTCGATACAAGAGAATGTGCAAATTAAATCCACAAGTCGTACTTCGAGCACCGCTCGTTTACATTGCAAGTTATTTGCAGATGACACCAGAAACGCTAAGCCGTGTACGTTCATCTACACTGCTCGATGATTAAAGGAACTTTATAACAAGGCAGATAGAATATTCGTTTTTGTCATGTCGTAAATTAAATCTTATAACAATAGATTCATAATTTACAGCATGACAAAAATCGTTTTAGAGCTTAGCCAGTATCTCATGTGGTGACTCCACAAACAAGGTTGCACCATGTTCTATCAAGAATTCTTTATCTCGGAAGCCCCAAAGAACACTAATACAAGGCAATCCACTATTCTTTGCCGTCATAACATCCACATCACTATCACCGATATAAACCGCCCCGTCTTTAGATGCACCTAACTGACGAAGTGCTTCGAGAACTGTATCAGGAGCTGGTTTCTTACGAATATTCTCTCGTTCCCCAATAGCTACTTCTATCGTGTCAGCAAAGAAATGATGAGCAAGATCCTGTGTAGCTGCATAAAACTTATTACTTACTATAGCAAGTTTCTTTCCACGCTGTTTTAACTCTGCAAGAAGTTCCAATACACCATCATAAGGACGGGTCCTATCCAGATTGTGCTTCAAATAGTGCTCACGAAACTTTGCATACACTTCTTCAAAGCGAGGGTTTTGCTGACCATCAGGAATAGCACGCTCCATCAGAAGTTTAACTCCATTACCAACAAACATACGAACCTCTTCCAATGTCCTTTCTGGCATTCCTGCCCATCGCAATGCATAATTCGTACTTGCTGCTAAATCCTCTAAACTACTTAACAGCGTCCCATCTAAATCGAAAATATAAGTATTAAAATCCTTCATTATCCCTTGTTTTACGATGGACAAAATTACGCAATAATAGAGAAAACAGACTATCTTTTCTCTTAAAATTCAAAAAAAGTATCGATCTATATCACATACAACAACTCTTTTAATGGAGAATTATGTAACTTTGCAACATTGATAAATTAAGCATAACAAGATGACAAACAAATCGAAGAATAACAAGAAATCGAAAAAGAAATTGGTACTCACAACTATTGCTGTCGTACTAATCGGTATCATTTACTTTCTTTTCTTTGCAGGAATGTCGCGAACAGGGAAAGAGCAATATATTCTGATTGATCAGAATGATAACACTGATTCTGTCTACACTAAGCTGCAACCACTCTCTACTCCACAAGCCTTTTGGGTCTTCAAACAGTTAGCTAAAATCACTGGCTATGGTGATAATATCCGAACAGGTAGGTTTGCTGTAGGTTCAGCTGGTTCACTTCAAACATTCAGACATATAAGAAACGGCTTGCAAGCTCCTGTCAAACTAACTATTAAACCAGTTAGAACGCTTAACGACTTAGCTAAAGAGATAAGCAGTAAAATGATGTTTACACGCAGTGAACTACTTGCACGACTAACCTCACCTGCCACATGTAAGAAATATGGCTTCACACCTGAAACAATTCCTGCAATGTTTATCCCTAACACATACGACTTCTATTGGGACACATCCGTAGACAAGTTTCTAGACAAGATGTCTGAAGAAAATAAAAAGTTCTGGACATTCGAACGGAAAGAAAAAGCGAAAGCCGCAGGTCTAACACAGAACGAAGTAATTACACTCGCAAGTATCGTTGACGAAGAGACATCAAATGTTGCAGAAATGCCAAAAATCGCTGGTATGTATATCAATCGTCTGCACATCAATATGCCACTACAGGCTGACCCAACAATAAAGTTTGCCACTAAACTTTACAGCACATCGCATATACCAAAAGTGGCTTACCATTGATAATCCATACAACACATACAAGTATCGTGGCTTACCACCTGGTCCCATCCGCATACCTTCTGTTGCAGCCATTAACGCCGTTTTGAATTATGTACATCATGACTACATCTATATGTGCGCAAAAGAAGACTTTAGCGGAACGCATAACTTTGCAAAAACTTATCAAGAGCATCAGGAGAATGCTGCAAAATATGCCAAAGCTCTCAATGAGCGTGGAATAAAATAACGCAACAATTAGCTATACATAATTTCTACTTCTGAAAAGCCAGCCATCTGGTTTTTCAGAAGTTTTTTTTAATTCCCTAGTATAAGCTTTCATACACAAATAGAGATGCACCTTGAATCCCGTGTATGACAATATATACTTTCGTGCCCCACAAGATGTACTCCCGTACCCCACGAAATATACTTTCGTCAAAGGCAATCGAAAATAAAGAAGAAGATGCAGGTTGATGGGCTTTTATATTCTTGAACTCTATCAACTAAGAAGCACATAAAATTCTTCGCGAAGAAAATCAAAATTGTTCGCGAAGAATATTGAAATTGTTCGCGAAGAATATTAACCCCATCTTAATTCATTATATAAATTCCTGATTCAGGTTAATAACCTTGGATATTTATCCTTAGTAAAACTTGACTTATACAAAAACGAATAATAGTCAATCTGTCACGAACTATTCACAATTATTCTAATTGTGAAGTCTTAACCTATCAAAGAACAAGAGAGAACAAAAGGTTAAAGCACAATGAATTTTAACCGACCACCTTGGCTTCCTACCTTATCAAGATAACCATTATAATCACCATATACACCTGCCATTGGGAAGAATAGTCTTATCGTTAAAATAATAAATCAGTTACACTTTTAACTATAAAATAACATTTCAAAATAGTTACTTGCTTACACCACATACTCTATACACTCTCAAACAATAGCCAAATATTCAATAATGTAACAATGCCTGCCAATGAATACAAGAAGATCATATTGATTTTGCTATTGGCATATTTACCCATGACACGCTTAGAAGATGTTAAGCCCACTTGTAAGAAAACAGTAAAAGGAAGTTGCACCGATAGGAACATCTGCGAGATGATTAAACCTTTAAAAGGATCGCCAATAAAGAATATAATCAAAAGAGCTACGCCTAACGACAAAACAATTCCTAAGATAGAGTGTGTATCTTTTGCATTATATGACTCACCAAACAAGCCAGAAAAAATACTACCTGCTGCCATTCCACTTGTAATTGTGCTAGAGATTCCAGCCAATAACAAGGCTATAGCAAAGATATTTGCTGCATTATTACCCAATAGAGGCTGTAACATTGCTTGTGCTTGAGAGAGTTCTTCTACATGCTGACCATGTGAAAAGAAGGTTGTCGCCGCTAATAAAATCATAGCTGAATTGATTGCCCAACCTATTATCATCGAAAATAAGGTGTCAACAAACTCATACTTTAACATGTGCTGAATGCGCTCGTCACCTTTAAATGTATCTCACGGCTCTGAACAATCTCGGAATGGAGAAAAAGATTATGAGGCATTACAACGGCTCCCAATACGCTCATAATAATTAAGAGGGATCCTTGAGGAACAGTTGGCACAAAAGCTCCTTCGATTGCTGACGGCCAATGAATGTCAACCAAGAACAACTCATAAATAAATGAAAGTCCAATCATTGATACAAAACCAATAATGGCACGTTCCATCTTCTTGTAGCTATTTGTAAAGAGCATGATAAGAACAGCCACAGTAGTAAGTACGGAACCTGTTGGAATACTCATTCCGAATAACATCTGCAAAGCAATTGCTCCACCTAGTATTTCGGCAAGCGATGTCGATATACTAGCAAGAATCGCACTAATAATAATAGGTCGCCCCACCCATTTTGGAGCATACTTCACAGCAGCTTCGCTCAAACATAAACCCGTCACAATTCCCAAGTGCGCAACATTATGCTGTAATGCTATCAACATAATAGTTGATAAGGTAACAACCCACAATAAGGCATAACCATATTCTGAACCAGCAGCAAAGTTACTTGCCCAGTTTCCAGGATCAATAAATCCAACGGTAACTAATAGCCCAGGTCCAATATATTTAAAAATATCCAAGGCACCCAATACATGTGGGTGATCCTTTCGCCTCAAGTCCTTAAAAAAATTCTTCATAATTAATAAGTTTCTTGCAAAGTTACATTATCTATACGAGAAAACACAACTCACAAGAAAAGATTTCTTTTTAAATTACACGTAACATACATATAATAAAGAACTTTCCAACTATAAACTATCAAAAACATCATCTTTGATAAAAAAAATCTTAGTACTGATTCATGCTTATTAGACCGAAGAACCCATCATTTCATACAGAAGAACTATCACCTTTAGAACAATAATAAAATAAAAATGCCTAACGCTTCACAGCGACAGGCATTCAATCTCAATAGGTATTAGTTCTTTTTAAGGTAAAAAGATTGTATTCAGGATAACGATTGCAAAGATAAGGTATTTTTTTCTCCCGCAAACTTTTTCCACAACTATTTTTTTATTATAAAATATTATTTTTATTACATATCAGATAATTAACACAAGGTATTAATAATTTTCTATATACAATCAAAGAGCATAACGACAAAATGGATATTTGTATCGAACAATATAAATAAATGCTTATTTCGACTTTATTAATTTCTAGGAAACATTATCATAAACGAGAAAAAATAAGTAACTTTGCAACTAAATAATAAACAAGAAAATATGACTACGATAGAGAATAACACCAATGAAGAGAAGCGAAGTTTAAGCTTTGTAGAACAACTGGTAGAGGAAGATCTTGCAGAAGGTAAGAACGGAGGACGTATTCAAACACGTTTCCCACCTGAGCCAAACGGCTATCTCCACATAGGACATGCAAAAGCAATTTGCATGGATTTTGGTGTTGCAGAACATTATAATGGTGTTTGTAATCTTCGTTTTGATGATACCAATCCAAGTAAAGAGAATAATGAATATGTAGAGAATATCCTCCATGATATTAGTTGGCTTGGATTCAAATGGGGCAATATCTATTATGCAAGTGACTACTTTGAGAAACTTTGGGACTTTGCCATCTGGATGATAAAAAAAGGTTTAGCATACGTAGACGAACAAACAGCTGAGCAGATTGCAGAACAGAAGGGAACACCTACAACTCCTGGAACAGCATCTCCTTATCGAGATCGCCCAATTGAGGAAAACCTTGCCCTATTCGAAAAGATGAATACCCCAGAAGCTGTAGAAGGAAGTATGGTGTTACGTGCTAAGTTAGACATGGCTAATCCTAACATGCACTTCCGCGATCCTATTATCTATCGAATCATCCAGATACCACATCACAGAACTGGTACAAAGTGGCATTGTTATCCAATGTATGATTTTGCACATGGTCAGAGTGATTACTTCGAAGGTGTCACCCACTCTATCTGTACACTCGAGTTTGTACCACATCGCCCACTCTATGATAAGTTTGTTGACTTCCTCAAAGAATGTGACGGAACAGCAGACAATCTACATGACAATCGTCCAAGGCAGATTGAGTTTAACCGCTTAAACCTTACATATACAGTAATGTCTAAGCGCAAACTCCATACACTTGTAGACGAACATCTCGTTAATGGTTGGGACGATCCCCGTATGCCTACCCTATGTGGTATGCGCCGTCGTGGTTATTCTCCAGAATCAATCCGCAACTTCATTGACTCTATTGGTTATACAAAGTTTGATGCGCTCAATGACGTTGCTTTATTGGAAGCGGCTGTACGCGATGATTTAAATAAGAAAGCTACACGTGTTAGTGCTGTTCTTGATCCTGTTAAACTTATCATTACCAACTATCCAGAAGATAAGACCGAGGAGATGGAGGCTATTAACAATCCAGAGAATGAGGCAGATGGTAAACATACTATCACCTTCTCTAAGAATCTTTGGATAGAGCGTGCAGACTTCATGGAAGATGCTCCTAGGAAATTCCAACGTTTACGTCCTGGAAGAGAAGTACGTTTAAACAATGCTTATATTATAAAATGTCTAGAAGAGAATTACTGTAAAAGGAATGCAGATGGTATCATTACAGAAATCTACGTAGAATATGATCCCGATACACGTAGTGGTACTCCTGGTGCGGATCGTAAAATTAAAGGTAAAACTCTCCATTGGGTAAGCGCAGACCACTGCTTAAAGGCAGAAGTTCGTGAATACGATCGTCTCTTCAACGTAGAGAATCCATCAGCTGACGAGCGTGACTTCCGTGAATTATTAAATCCTCAAAGTCTATCAGTACGCACTGAATGCTATGTAGAAAAGTTCCTTGCAGAGAAGAAACCAGGAGATTATCTCCAGTTCCAACGCACAGGTTACTTTATGCTTGATCCAGATTCTACTACAGATCATCTTGTATTCAACAAGACTGTAGGGCTGAAAGATACTTGGACCAAGAAGGCAAAAGCATAACACTCATTAGAAAACAACTTGGATATATATTATCAAAGCAAAAAGTTCAAACGACTTCTTCAAAGATATGAAGAGTTGCGAGACAATAACATCAGTGAGTTCCTTGATTCCGAGGATCTCACTGATGTTGCTGAATATTATTATTCCATTGGGCAAGATGAAAAGGCAATAGATACTGCTAATTACACGAATCACCTTTATCCCACAGCGACTGCGCCATTAGCATTTAAAGCGAGAATGGCTCTACTCACTTACAACAATCCAACACTAGCAAATGAAATTGCAGAAACGATTGTCGATAAGAGTGATTTAGATTATCTCTATCTAAAAGCTGAAATTATGATTGCGGATAATCAGGTGTTTAAAGCCGACCAATATCTGCAAAAGCAATATGATAATGTAATAGACGAGGATGACCATGAGGAGTTTGCAATAGATGCGGCGGCTCTTTTCGCTGATTATGAAGAGATTGATTATGCAGAGAAATGGCTGAATCAATCTACTATGATTAATGAAGATGAATACAAAGAGATTAAAGTTCGTATTCTTAAAGGAAAAGGCAAATATGAAGCTAGCGAAACCCTTATTAACGAACTCATCGACGGCAATCCTTACTCTTGTGCGTATTGGAATCAACTCACCCAAATACAATTCCTGCGCAATGATGTTCAGGGAGCCATTACATCTAGCGAATACGCACTAGCTATAAATCCTAATGATGAAGAGGCCTTACTTAACAAAGCAAATGGACTTTTCTCACTGGATAATTTTGTCGAATCACTGAAATATTATCAACAATATCGGCAGACTTGTCACCATGTAGACTTCAGCATTATTGATGTCACCATTGGTCATCTCTATCTGATTCTTGGTCAACCGAAGGAAGCATTAGACTTCTATTTCCAATCTATAACCGAATCTGAAAATAAAGATCAGGCTCTTATCAATGTGGCTATCTCAATATTTGATAATGGATACTTTGAGTTAACTTATCGTATTCTTATTAATTATTTACCAAACGCAGCGAAGGATTGGACTGAAGGGTTTGCTTATTTAGCACGTTGCTGCTATGAACTAAAAAAAACGGAAGAATATAAGCAATTTCTTCAAATAGCAATAGAACGAAATCCTAGGGAATGTCAGGATGTTTTGTCTGACCTCTATCCCCCAGAAACAGAGATAAAAGATTATCCAAGTATCAACATTTGAAATAACAATTATATTAATTAATTAGAACACAATTATGAGTTTTATCACAAGCCTACTCGGACACCTTAACTATGGCACCATCTTTCTCTTGATGCTTTTAGAAAGTACGGTCATCCCCGTACCATCAGAGTTAGTGGTTGCACCTGCCGCCTACCATGCCGCAGGCGGAAATCTTGATATGTGGCTTGTCATTCTCTTTGCAACGCTAGGAGCTGATTGCGGTGCTACTATCAATTATCTCGCAGGATGGTATCTCGGACGACCTCTTATTTACAAATTCGCAAATAGTAAATGGGGACACATGTGCCTGCTCAATCAAGAGAAAGTAGAAAAGAGTGAGAAATATTTTGATAAACATGGATTGGTAGCAACCATCACGGGGCGATTACTTCCTGGTATACGTCACCTTATTTCTATCCCTGCCGGACTTGCGAAGATGAGTTATTGGCGCTTCCTCCTCTATACAACAATCGGTGCTGGTGCATGGCATAGTATTCTCGCATTATTAGGTCATTATATGCACTCGTTTGTTCCAGAAGAACAACTCGAGGAAAAAATCCTTGAATATGGAGAATATATCAAGATTGGACTCATTGTCCTAGTACTCATTGCGTGCATTTACTTCCTTGCTAAATGGTATATCAAACGCAAAAAGAACCAAAAACAGAAGTAATATCCATATTGTCAATATATATAAATCTTCAACTTTAAATATTGTGTATCATGAGTGTAAACGAGAAATATATAGAAGAAATCATACAAGAGCAACTCTTAACTGATAAGGAAGAACAATTACTTGCTTCTAAGATTAAGTTAGGTGATGCCAAAGCATTAGAAAAGTTGACAAAAGCTAATCTAAAGTTTGTAGTCTCACTGGCACATCAATATAGGAATCAAGGGCTAGGAGAAGATGATTTAGTCAGCGAAGGCAACATAGGAATGATGCACGCTGCCCAGAAATTCGATGGAACGAAAGGGGTGCGCTTCGTTACTTATGCCGCACCTTATATCAGAAAGGCTATGGAAGAGGCAATAAAAGAACAGGTTTCGCTCTATAAATTGCCTAAAGATGAGAAGAGTAAATTTGAACAAAAACGATCTCGTGCTATCTCCATTGACCAGCCCATCCCTGTAGGTAGTAGCAATAACTTCACTCTACAACACGTATTAGAAAATGAGGATACGCCAAAGACTGACGAGCATTTGAACAAAGAATTACTAAGTTTTGAGATTCAAAAAGGCTTGAGCGAACTCAACGAAAGGGAAAAGAAAATCATATCGGCTATTTATGGGCTTAATGGCACACACTACACAATGGCAGAAATAGCCGAAGATATGGGATTAAAGCGCGAACGTGTACGACAAATACGCAATAAAGCTCTGCGGAAGCTCCATAAAAAGATGAAGTAAAACACGGAAAATCTAAGGGCAACACTCCCCTATTCTCAATATCGTAATCAATGATTTGAATAAAATTCTGTCTTATCTCCAGTTTAGTTCTATAGCTAAATGACAAGTAAAAGTGAGTGGATAAGAGGATTTTATTCAAATCATTTTTGTAATAGAATATTGCTAATTTGAATACCCATAGCTGCAATATTATTCATGACTCCTATAATTGCACTCAAATATTCAAATTACAGAGAAGTTCTTAACAGAAAGATAACGAACTAATAATCAATGTCTTAGGAAAAAAAGTATAATCTTTCAAATCAGAAATACTATACTTTTTTGCCAAAATGTATATACTTTTTGCCGAAAACCAACCTACTTTTTAGCAAAAACCTATATACATTTTGAGAAAAACGGAGGTACAATTTATGAAAAACGGAGGTACGATTTACCAAAAACCTATATACGTTTTTTAAAAAAGCTACCTAGCACTTATTTTTTACGAATAATGTCTTGTTATAAAAGCTAGATTGAAAAAAGTAAATATAAAGGATATTCATAAACAAAACAGACGGCTAACGAATAACAATCGTACGAAACCAATCACGCAAAACACCTCCATACTGGTTTTGACTATCCGCACAAAGGACAAGAACCTGACTACCATTTGCAAGTTGAGGACCAAGGCACATACCTTCATAGTTAGCCAAATCTTGACAAAATAAGCTTAAAGTCGTTTTCCATTCGGCTATTAATGTCTTCGCAAGATAGGGCGAATCAGATTGAAGGGCTGTATCGGGAGAGACAGGAATACCTACGTTTGGATTGACGCAATAGATTTTATTGATGACAAATGAACCTAATTTACCTTGAGTTACCAGGAACTCTCGTTCTAAAACAAGTAATCGTCCATCATTTAAAGCTGTCAAAGCAGGCACCCCCATAGCATAATTAGAGGCATTCTTCTTTGTCTTTGGACTATCCATACGATAGGCATATTCAGCTTGAGGCAGTAGGTTTTCATCAAAACTTTGTAGACGTAAGCGATTACAAACTTGATTTTGAGGATTAGCCTGCGCACCATCACATCGTAAAGTACTCTCTGAAGTGGTCCAAAACAAGTGGGTTTTCTTGTTATAAGTAAGTGCTTCAAAGCCATATTGTGCCGTAGAACCATTGAAAATAGAGGGTACTTTGAGACGTCTACCAGTTAGCTGTCCATGCAAATCATATTCTAAAATACTGTTATCAGCCTCTCTAGAAATAAAGATTGTACTATCTTTTGGTAAGAAAGTAACCCCCTCCTCATCATGATTTCCGTCGGAAGATGCACGAAAGCCATCAGAAGTTATATTGCGAATATCGCCAGTTATACTATCAAGTTGTATATGAAAAATAAAGAAGCCACTTCTCTCTGCCTTGTCAGATACCACGGCATAAGAATTACCGCCTAACCATGTCAGACCACTATAATTACCTTTCGGCAAATTTTGATGGAAATAATGCTGAGGATTGACTCTTACTAACGTTGGAACCTGTGCTATTGATGGACAAGAAAGATTTACAGAAATGAAAAAACAATCTTTGGAAGTAACTTCATTAAACCCATAAAGACGAATAATCAAATGATATAAAGACTTAAAATGCTTATTCTAAATTCGTAAAATGATTCTATTTCTCAACTCATTTTACTAATATATCCACATATTATGTGCTTCAAAAGATATTACACATACTATGTGGATATAAGTTTTCAAATATATCGTGGGAAGAGAAAAACCTTATCCTTCCCCCGTAAATTGCTTCAATCTTTGTTCTTCAGAGAGTTTACAAATCAGTAATTTACCTCCTTGTTCCGCAACAATATAGCCATCTAAACCTTGAATCACTACTTTGCGTTCCTCTGTTGTATGGACGATACAATTCCGACTATCAAAGAGATGTATCTCTTTACCAATAGTCGCATTCCCATATAAATCATGCTGACTCTGCGCAAGAAGAGAACCCCAAGTGCCTAAGTCGCTCCATCCAAAAGACGCTGGGCAGACAAAAATCTCTTCAGCACGCTCCATAATGGCATAATCAACAGAAATATTTTCACATTCAGGATATACCTCATCAATGATACGTTGCTCCTCAGCAGTGCCAAGAACATCTATAATCCGCTCAAACACACGGGCAACACTCGGCTGATAAATACGGAAAGCATTTACGATTGTTGATGCACTCCAAATGAAGATACCAGCATTCCAAAAGAAATTATTTTGACGAACATATTGTTCGGCTGTCTCAAGGTCTGGTTTCTCACGGAAATGATCAACACGATAAATCTCCTTGTTACGTGCTGAAGCATTTGAAAGATCAGCCTGAATATAACCATAACCCGTTTCCGGACGTGTTGGTTTCATTCCCAACGTAACAATAGCATCTGTTTCCGCTGTAAACTTCATACAATTCGTAACAACACGTCTGAACTCCGTATTGTCCATAACAATATGATCACTTGGAGAAACGACGATGTTAGCCTTAGGATTTTCTTTCTTAATACGCCAACTGACATAGGCAATGCAGGGAGCTGTATTACGACGACAAGGTTCACTTAGAATGTGATTCAGTGGTATCTCTGGCAGTTGCTCATGAACTAAGTCAACATACTTCTGATTGGTTACGACCCAAACATTATCTGGAGAAACCACGCCCTCAAAACGATCATAAGTTAATTGCACAAGAGTCCTTCCAACTCCTAAAACATCTATAAACTGTTTAGGGTGCTCTGTTGTACTCATTGGCCAGAATCGACTACCGACTCCGCCAGCCATAATAACAAGATGATTATCCGATTGTGCCATAGATTGTGTCTGAAATTAATATATTTGCAAATATACAAATAAAAAATATAATGACCAGCTTATAAGAACTTTTTCTTATTTAACTGGCATTTAGATGATAGAGTTTTCAAAATAATGAAAGACTTTGGTCTTTCATAGGCTTTTCTATCGTAGAATCTTCTTTCTCATCACGAAATTGAAGAATAAATTGCTGTGAGAAACTATTATTTGCATTGAGACGATAGATACCTTTTCTAACTCTCTCTATCAAAGAACTGGGTAATTTACTATTCTTCAAGAGATAACCTTGTACATATTTACGTACATCGTCTTGTACTATTGGATGGAAAAGAGAATTGCAAGCATTATAAACATGATGGGAGATTTTCCAAACAGAAAGTCCCTCTTCACCAGCTTCAACAAGCACGCGGATTATTTCTTTATCGTATTGCATATAAAAAAGGGAGTCAATACACTTTCATACGGCTCCCTTTCTATTCTAATGTTAATGTATTCGATTAGGCAAGTGTAACCTTATTGCCCTCGTCCTTAACTTTTCCTTCCTTTAAAAGCCAACCAATACCCAAATAAACTTCTTCGGTAGAAATACTAGCTGCCTTTGCAATCTCTGCTACACTGAGAGCTTTTTCTTCAGCTGCAAGCGCATTGTAAACATCACCTGCTCGGTAACCAACATTTACTTCGTTGATAGCAATGGCTGTAGCCTTTGAAACTGACTTTCTGGTAGTGGCTTTCTTTGCTGCCGCCTTAGGAGCAGACTTAACTTCTTTCTTTTCTGTCATAATCTTACAAAATTAAAGTCTCATTCTATTTGACCAAATCACTATTTATTAGTATTTGCTTACAAAGATACATCAAATATCCTAAAGTCTTAAATATATTTTACAAAAAGTAAGTTGATACGAATGGATTAATTTCAAGAATATCGATTTTATTGATATAAATCAACAATATGACTAATCTTTTATGTCAAGTTTGATCTCCAATTCGTCTAATTGCTTCTGATCTACAGCAGAAGGAGCATCTAACATTACATCACGACCACTATTATTCTTAGGGAAGGCAATGCAATCACGAATAGAATCAAGACCAGCAAGGATACTTACGAAACGATCAAGACCGAAAGCAAGACCTGCATGAGGTGGTGCTCCATACTTAAAGGCATTCATCAAGAAACCAAATTGTGCTTCTGCACGTTCTGGAGTAAAGCCAAGAACCTCAAACATCTTCTCTTGTAATTGGGTATCATGAATACGGAGTGAACCACCACCAACTTCAATTCCATTGCAAACAAAGTCGTAAGCCTTAGCACGTACTTGCTCTGGATGCTCGTCCAGCAATGGAATATCATCAGGATTAGGCATTGTAAACGGATGGTGTGTAGCCATGAGACGCTGCTCTTCATCGCTCCACTCAAACAATGGGAAGTCAACAATCCAAAGACACTTAAATACATTCTTATCACGAAGACCTAAACGATCACCCATCTCAAGACGTAGAGAACAGAGCTGAACACGTGTCTTATTTGCATTATCACCTGATAATATCAAAACAAGATCACCATCTTTGGCACCAGTTGTCTCCTTTACTATAGTTAAGTAATTTGGATTATAGAACTTATCAATAGAACTCTTAACTGTTCCATCCTTGTTATACTTGATAAATACAAGACCATGTGCTCCAACCTGTGGACGCTTAACGAAATCAGTAAGTTCATTGAGCTGCTTACGACTATAATCAGCACAGCCTGGAACAACGATACCGCCAATATAATTAGCTTCATCGAATACAGAGAAAGAACCAGTACCTTTCAACTCACCCATCAATTCAACGAACTCCATACCAAAGCGCAAGTCAGGTTTATCAGAACCAAAACGCTTCATAGCCTCATGCCATGTCATCTGTTCTAGCTTAGGAAGTTCAACACCACGAATCTCACGGAAGAGATGACGAGCCATTTCCTCAAACAGATTGATAACATCATCTTGATCTACAAATGACATCTCACAATCAATCTGAGTAAACTCTGGCTGACGATCGGCACGCAAGTCTTCATCACGGAAACACTTTGCAATTTGGAAGTAACGATCGAAACCTGCTACCATCAATAATTGCTTCAAAGTTTGTGGACTCTGTGGTAAAGCATAGAATTGTCCAGGGTTCATACGTGATGGAACAACGAAGTCACGAGCACCCTCTGGTGTAGAACCAATAAGAATAGGGGTTTCCACTTCCATAAATTTCTGTGAATCGAGGAAGTTACGGATAAGGATTGTCATTCTATGACGTAACTCAAGATTCTTACGTACAGCTTCACGACGAAGATCAAGATAGCGATACTTCATTCGCAAATCATCACCACCATCAGTATTATCCTCAATGGTGAAAGGAGGTGTCAAAGAAGGACTTAACACATTCAAATCCTTTGCTATAATTTCAATATCACCAGTAGGAATCTTGCTATTCTTACTTTGTCGCTCGCTAACAATACCTTTTTACTTGAATACAATATTCACGTCCCTAACTTGTTGGCTTCACCACATAGACTAGCATTATCAGCCCTCATTAAAAAAACTAACTGAGTGATACCATAACGATCACGAAGGTCGACAAAGGTCATACCTCCCATTTTACGCGAGCGCTGTACCCAGCCAGCTAGGGTTACTTCCTTGCCTGCATCCGAAAGGCGCAGCTCTCCACAAGTATTCGTTCTATACATAATTATTATGTTGATTATTTTGTCCTCTAAACTATAAGTTTATGCAAAGATACTAACTTTAAATGAGAATCAGGATATACCTTACAAAAAAATATAAGAACGTGAAGGAAACTTTCAGTCCTAACGCTAATTTGATGACTAATATTTAATAATTCCTACTTAATTATTGTGAAACATCATGGAAACTATAAACTTTCTAACTAAATTTGCACCAAAAATAATAAGAAACAACTAAAGGAAATATAATATGAAAAAAAGCTCTTATTAATGACACTCCTACTAGTTATGGGAGTAACTTTTGCAATTGCACAGAATCAAGCAGAGATTAAATTTGATAAGGTAACTCATGATTTCGGAACATTTAAGGAGAGTAGTCCCGTACAAAAAACAACATTCACTTTCACAAATATTGGTAATGCGCCGCTAGTCATCAATCAAGTTATTGCAAGCTGTGGATGTACTATCCCACGCTATGACAAGCGTCCTATCGCTCCTGGACAAAAAGGTAGTATTGACGTAACCTACAATGGTACTGGAAAATTTGCAGGACACTTTAAGAAGAGTATCACCGTGCGCACCAATGGTAAAAATGAAATGACCCGATTGTATATAGAAGGTGTAATGGAGAGATGATAAAAGTAAGAAAGATAAAAACAATTAGCGGCAGACATTATTGTCTGCCGCTAATTGTTTTTATACTCCTACTAGCAATTACTATCCCAATGTTGGTACAATAGCAAGATATACAACATCATGATCTGTACAATTCTCAAACCAATGGAAGTGTCCCTCTGGACAATAATGTAATTGTCCCACCCTTGCTACTTCCATACAATCATCATAATGTACAGTTAATTCGCCACTGATAATAAACATCGCTTCAAAAGTACCAACATGTTGATGCTTTCCACTACATGCACCAGGTCGTAATGTTGAATACATGATACGAGCCTTATCATCAACAAACGCACGCATATCAAGTTTCCCTTTTCCACCTTTGAAGCCTTCTATATGCTCTTCAACAATCTTATCGAAATCAATAATCATAATGTTTGAGTTTTAATTATGATGCAAAGGTACTAAAAAAGAAGAGTGTACCAAAATGCAAATGCTTTTTTGACACACCCTCATCCTATTAAGTCCTCCTTCCTAACTGCACCCCGTTAGGCACTCCCCTCTCCCTCGGGAGAGGGGTTGGGGGTGAGGCAGTGTACCACGGAAGCGAGAGAACCAAATTAATACACTAGTTTTGAAAGACATTAATTTCACAATTAATATAATCGATTGTCTTATTACAGAACGATTGATACCCTGAATCAATCTAAAAATGCTCCCGTGGTACTGCCTCCCCAAGCCCCTCCAAAGGAGGGGATGTCCCTAACCCCACTTACGATGCTTTCATTCGTTTCAAACTATATCCAATAAGGACATCCCCTCCTTTGGAGGGGCTTGGGGAGGCTTTCTTTCCTACCCTGCCTGCGGTCCAGGGTGGTCTTCACTTCCCTCTCCATTCGGAGAGGGGGCGGGGGTGAGGCTTTTTTCCTCTTCTTCTTTCTTCCTCAACGATTCGTAAGAGTTTGCAGCCAACTCACGCTTCAATTCCGTTCCCGGCGTGAAGACCACACGAGGCTTAATCGTCTCGGTCTTAAAAGCTTTTTCTGTTTCCGCTCCTTTGCTCGACAACGTGACACGCATCGAACCGAAATTACCCAGCTGAATACTAAAACCATCACGGAGGTAATGAGGCAGACAATCAATGAAGTTATACAACACGTTCGATACATCACCACGTGTCAAGGACGAACGTCCAGCAATATCACGTGCAATGTCGTCCAGTGACTTATGCCCTACGTTTACCGGATTGGCATAAAACTTCACTTCCTCCCGCTTCTGCGGATTCTTCTTTTGAACTAATTTAAATCTCATGATTCTTAGGTTTTTAAATTATTAAATAACTATTGTTTATCATAGCGTAGGGTAGCACGCCTCCGCAGCTTTTTCTTGCATCTTCATGCTGCCCCATTCTATTTTCTTAATTAATTTCCTCCTCTCACCGTTTCATCTTTCACCCTTTCAGCATCCCCCTCCTGCCAGATGCGTATTACCTTGCTGTTGAATACGCATCTACATTCTGACAGATGCGATGAGCGCTGCCGTTAGATACGCATCTAGCAGCTGCGCAATGCGTATCTAGCGGTTCGTAGATACGGTGAGCGCAGAGACGGAATACGCATTCAGCAGAAGCCCTGTCCGTTAGGCACTTCCTCCCCTTTGGGAAGGGTTGAAGCTTTCTTCAAAAGGCAATCGCTAGGTCTACTCAAACGCCCCAACTCTCAAACCCTGGTAGCGGCTGCCGTAGCCTACGGTGACGTAACCAATGGTAAAATCCAACATGTACGCTTGGGACCTGCTCTCTGGCTGAGCACTCGACGACCAATAGGCGCCATTGACATTATTGATGTACAGTTGGCCATCGCGGTAGTAACCCATGACGGGCAGGTAGAAATAATTGCCTGCCTCAGCAGCAGAAAGAAGAATCTCAGACGCTTTCCAACTTTTGTAATTTGATTGTGCGCCAATCGGTTCCGTCGTAGGCTGTGTTAGAATTGAATCCACTTATGTTTACCTTCTTCTTAAACCACATACCACCTTTATATAAGTGCCCCATTGTTGTCCATAATTCGTCTTTATCTCCACGGGGATCGCCCTTTGCAGCATACCATGTCATCTCGTTAACGTTGGGGACGTTATTAAATGAGCTGTGGGTTGCTGAGTTGCTTACACGATAACCAGGGTAACTTTCGTTTGCGTAACGTGAATCCCCGTCGGTGTAGGCGTAATTGCCTGCTGGCTGACCAAAAAGGGTTGGCTGACTACGCCTGTCCCCAAATTCTTTGTCCATTCGTAACCTTTCCAGTATTGTTCCTGCGCATCCCACATATAGTAATGGTCACCATCGTAATTCTTTACGTCAAGATTAGCAGTAATGTTGTAATACTTATTCTGGTCGTAGATTGCTGATGATAATGTCTTGGTTATAGTTCCCTCTGTACCTGTTGCAACGTCCTTCACCCAATAACGTACCTTGAGTGTGTGAGTACCTGGCTTAATCACCACGTAAGCACCATTTGTTGCTGCGCTTGTAGCGTTATTAGTTAAAGGGAATCCATTAGCGTATGTTCCGCTACCAACTGTTGCAACAACAATTTGATTACCACTACCAGTACCCGTTAGTTTGCCTGTGACTGGGTTAAGCGTGTAAGTACTGGTAATATCATTATCTGAATTTACTTCTACCTTTGTCAAGTAGCAGTCATGCAAGATAGTGTTACTGGTACGTGGTAAGAAGAGAAGGTAAGCAGCCTTGTGGTCAAGCGTGAAAGCAAAACCATTCTTTGCATTTGACCATGCGGCATCTGCCATTCCGCAATCGCCTGATGTACCAAAATGAGCAGTAGTGTTAGGCTCTGCCTGGCTCTGATTTGCAGCGATTGTAACTTGATTCTGATTGCCATTCTTACCTGGGTAATAAACCTTATAGGTGCTAGTCTTTGTAAACGAACCAGGTACTTCGAACTTAAAGCTGGCTGTCTTTTCCGTTGGAGCATTGCGACTTTGCCGCCATGTACCGTTATCATCCTTTACCCAAATCTTGTCGCCTGCTTCCCAATAGAAAGCGCCATTGCTTTCCATGGATGTGCGAGTTGCGGGATCGCCCGTTGAGAAGATGGTAAAGTTCTTATTGCTATCTGTGCCATTAGGGTTCTGCGCTATGTCCTCATTGGCACAAGAAGCAAAAGCCAAGGCAATGCCGAACACAAGTGCCAAAGACTTTAGTCGTGATGCGAATGAATATTGTTTCATTGTTTTCTTCATTGTTACTTTGTTTTTTTAGTTAATAACTCTCTGTTAGTCTTCCCACATTGGATTTTCTTCCTCGCCTTCACCTTCAGACCTCCAATTAGGAGCCTTCTTGGCATCTCCCGATGTTCCACCTGATTGTGCTGGATTATGCTGACCTGGCATAGACGCATCCATCAAATAAGTGGCTTCGTTGACTTGAATTATCGTACACGCTGGTGCAGAATAACTCTTCTTTACTTGCTTTTTTCTCATTACTTCATTGATTAAAATAGTTGTTATTTCGTTCTTATTTTGCTCTAAATCGAGTTCGCAAAAGGGCATAAAAAAGCGAACAAAGGAAACTCTTGAAAGTCCTTTGTTTACAGGGGTTACGGCACGCTTCGCGCGCGCGTATGCGAGAAGAAAAAATGTGTTATTGTACGCTAGGTGCGCATATTGTGTGTGTGTGTGTGTGTGTGTGTTAGCAAATTATTTGGATTGACCAAAGATAAAGTGCAAAAAGATGCAAAGAATTCGATAATTCTTTGCAGTACTTCGTTCACTTGATATGTCATTGCTAATTGTTTCACGGCGGCAAAGGTAAGAAGAATAAATTGAATGGGCAAGGAAAAGAAGAAAAAAAAGCCTCACCCCCGCCCCCTCTCCGAATGGAGAGGGGAGTAAAATGTACTTTTTGCTGGGAAGTTATTGGGGGATTAGCACTAGAAAGAATGTGCAATTTGTTAGGAAGTCGCTAGATGATTACTAGGAGAGTCGCTAACAAATTGCAAGAATTGAATACTCTTAATTAAAAGGTATAACGTAAGCCTAACTGACCACGCCAACGGCTATAATATGTATCATAGTTTCGTGCTACGTGTGTACCATCAAATTTGAATACTCCATTACCTTCATAATTGAAAGGACTAAAGTAACGACCAAACTCGTCACCATAAGTATGTCCCCAATCTTTATTCAAGAGATTGCCTATATTTATAATATCCAAACTTAATTCAAGAGAATTAGTTTGACCTGCAACTTTGAAGCTATACTTCTGTGCAAGGTGTACGTCAAAGTGATTCTCAAAAGCAAGGTTATCAGCATAACGCTTGAAATATTCACCACGATGATGATTCATATAAGAGTCATCTGCTATCCATTGCTTCATCAAAGAGCGTTGCTGTGCCTCTGTGAGAGTTCCATTGAAGCCAGAACCAAGTACTTTTGTAATCAATGGATAAATATCCTTACTATTATTAACTTTTACACCACTCGCAAATTTCATGCGATCGATTTGAGCATCTGTTGGTATCCACATCAAGTCATTACCATTTGCACCATCACCATTCATGTCACCATAAACTTCGATTACGTAAGGGGAACCACTACGACCTTGATAAATCACTCCTATTGTTGATTCCCATTGCTTCCTTGCACCATACTTTACATGATAATAAGCACTTGCTTGAAGACGATGAGGAACGTTATATGCACTAAGACTAAGTTCAGGATCATTAACATCACGATAAGTTGCATTAAACTTCCAGTTACTACTAGCAGTTGATGAAGTTCCACTATTAACACTCATAGAACGAGTCCATGTGTAACTTGCCATAAGATCGAGCCCGAAGTTAAAGTGCTTCTCACCCTTTAACGAAAGACTCGTTGTGTATCCCTTGCTTGTGTTGTAGAGTGCATAGACATAAGAATAAGGAGTGCCGTTGGTTGTACGCTCATACATTGGACGATTATCCCATTCGTAACCTGTAACCTGCGCAAATGTTTGTCCAGTCTTATCAACAGCAAGATTCTTATAATAGATATCGTTCAAAGTCTTTGAGTAAAGGGCTTCTGCTGTCCAATCAATACCAAGAAGATGGAAGTCAAAGCCTAAGTTAGCTTCAGAGTCTGGGCAAACTTGAACTTATCTTCAAACACATTCACTTCCTGACTACCTGCAGCTCTCAATCGAGCAGCATTAGCTTCTTGCCCATTAGGATTGAGAATAAGCTCCAATCCCTTAGGATCATTTACAGAGTAGGTCTGCATCTGCAAACCAGTCTTTGCGAAGTTGTTACTAATCCATACGTATGGTATACGTCCTGTGAAGATACCCAATCCACCACGGAGAATAAACTGACGATCCTTATTAATATCCCAACGGAAACCAACGCGTGGACTCCACAAAGGAGTACTAGAAAGTTTATGGTTTGTACGAACGTCCCAATTATGCTGTGCAGCATAAGTATTGAAAGGTTCATTGGCCGTTGGAGTCTTGAAGAAGAGAGGAATCTCCATGCGCAAGCCATAAGTCAATTGGAATGATGGAGTTATATTCCACTTATCTTGTGCATAGAAACCAAGCTGACCAGCAGAGAAAGGCGTCTTCCAACGTGGGTCACCTGTAACATCAACATTTGCTACACCATAACGATACTGACGGAAGTAGTTATAGTTTGGATCAATTGTACCAGCCACAAAGTCTGCATAATACTTATCGAAATGCGCTTTATCAGTAAAGTTATAAGATCCATTTGCATCCTCGATAAATAGGTTAGCAAACTTATAGAACTCATTATGAGTACCAAAAGTAAAGGTATGATTACCCTTATACCAAGTCAAGTTATCTTCGACAGTATAGATATCCTGGTCAAGAGAGTTAGCCATTGAAGAGCGTTCATTACCAATATTAACTGATCCACCAGTTACTTGCAAAGAAATCATTGGGAATGCAGAAGCAACATTTCGCTTATCGCGAACACGTACATAGCTTACACGTGCCTCATTACTTATTGTAGGAGAGATACGGCTCTGTAATTCTGCTGTGAAAGAGTTTGTCTTACTAGTAAATGGGAAGTAATAATGATCATCATTAAGAGAAGAAGAAGAACTTACAACATTCAATTGCTTAGCATCTACATAGCTCCAACGGAAAGAGAACTTATTGAAGTCATTGATATTCCAGTCAATCTTTGCACCTAATTTATTACTCTTCGTGTAGATATCAGGGTTTGCAAAAGTACCATCATACGATAAACCTTGACGTTGAGCCATATCCTTAACCTTCTGAAGAACATCATCAGCTTCATCTGGATTTACACGTGAGCCTGCCTGACGATAGCCATTAAGATTTGGATAAGTCTTATTTGCATTTTCATAGTTAACAAAGAAGAACAACTTGTTCTTAATAATAGGACCACCCAACGTTACACCCCATTGATACTGCTCCTGTTTCTGATATTTTGGCGCATAACCTGTTCCATCAGAATAGGGATAATGATGACCTATAAGACTCTGGTTATTACCAAAGCCATAGACACTACCATGGAACTGGTTAGTACCAGACTTAGTAATAGCATTGATCGAACCACCAGTGAAACCACTCTGACGAACATCGAATGGAGCAACGTTTACTTGAATCTGCTCAATTGTTTCCATTGATACAGGTTGTGTGCCAGCCTGACCACCATTAGAACCACCAGCCGCTAAACCAAACACGTCATTATTCATTGCACCATCAATCATAAATGAATTATAACGATTGCTAGCACCTGCAAATGACATGGCACCATTACTTGATGTCGTAAGCTGAGGATTAAGACGAGCTACATCAGCAATACCATGAGTAATACTTGGCATGTCTGCAATTTGCTTAGACGAGATACTCTGTGCTGCTCCCGTCTTCGTCCCATTGACGCCCGCATTACCAGTTACAACAACTTCTTGAAGTTCCTTAGAATCATCTTGAAGTGAACAAGAAAGATCCTCCGTCTCACCAAGACGAAGCGTTACATTTTCAAATGTCTTAGTCTTTTGACCAATATAAGCCACTTGAATTTGTAAGGTCCACCAACGCGCATACCCTGAATAGTGTAGCGACCATCAATGTTAGTTACAGCCCGGTAAATAGTTCCTGATGGTAGGTGCGTAGCTGTAACAGTTGCCCCAATTACGTCTTCACCTTGAGACGTCACTCTACCACTGATTCCTGATGTCGTTATCTGAGCCATAACAGTAGTTGTCATTGCTAGCAACAACGTAACCAAGAAAAGTAATCTTTTTTGCATAGTTTGCTAAGAGATTAAAATGAAATAATAACGATATTTAAAATATGTTGCAAATATAAATAAAATAATTGAAACTTACATGAGAAATGTGAAATTGTTTTTAAATCCATATCACGGAGAAGTTATTTCCATGAAGATCTCTATCTTACTATATTGCTAATCATAACCTTTTAATATTCTAATTCTTTACTTTCATCTATTATTATCATACGTTTTTAAAAGGAATATATACATTCTATTATAAACAAAAACAGCTTACACTCTTCGTGCAAGCTGTGACATCATTACGGCACTAAGCCCTGCGGTCTCTGTACGCAAGCGACTATTACCTAAAGTTACGCTCTTGAAACCATGATTAATAGCATAACGTACCTCCTCAATAGAGAAATCACCCTCTGGACCAACTAAAACAGTAATATCTTCATTGAGAGAATGGTCGTCTTCAGACGCCAAGAGAGTACTTTCAGAAGAGCTATTAATAAGAGAAAAGAAGTCATCTTTCAATATTTCTGAGTAACAATGACAAATATACTTCTGCCCATCACAGGTATGATTATCAATAAAATTACAGAATGGAGTCATATCATTTACAATAGGTTTCCAAGCCTTATGACTTTGTTTCATAGCAGAAACCACTATCTTTTCTATGCGATCAGTACGCAAAACCTTTCGTTCAGAGAACTTACAATTTAAGAAGGTAATCTCATCGAAGCCAATTTCGGTGGCTTTCTCTGTCATCCATTCCATGCGACCCATATCTTTCGTTGGCGCAATAGCTAAATGAATTCTCCCATGCCAAGTAGGTTCTTGCTTTAATACTTGTTTGATTGTATAGAAACATTTCTTTGACGTAGCCAATGAAACTTCAGCTTGATAGAAACATCCCTCACCATCCATCAAAAAGATTTCATCACCTTCTTTCAATCTAAGCACACGCAAAGCATGAATCGCTTCCTCTGTTGGAAGTTCTTTCTCCACATTAGCATTAGGAACAAAGAAATATCTAACTTCTTTCATTGTTTATATATGACTTCTCTAGCTTATCTTATCCTTGTTTTCAAGCTTTAAGGAATAAAAGGAGCATTACCCCTCATTCTTACTCTTATCTCTTTGATTTAATTCATCCCTTAACATTGAAGCTAACTCATAATTCTCTTCTTCGATAGCTTTGTCTAATGCTTTCTTCAACATCTCCAAAGTCAAAGTATTAATGGGAACTGCCAACCTATTCTTAGAAGGACCGCAAGGAACACTTTGCCGATTAAAGAGATTTTCTTCCATAAAGAGATTCAATTTAGCTATATGAGCTAAAAGGATAGCATCAGAAGCACGCATAGGGGTAAGACTCAAATCGTCCTTATTTACAAGTAAGGCTTTATATTGCCCATTCAAAACTGAATTAAACAGTATCTCATAATGCTCGCTTGTCATAGACGGATTAATACTGCAAAGCACCTCTGGTAATAGCCGCTCCGTATTTATCTTTTCATCTGTTCTAAGTCCAAATTGATACTCCATGTGCTCATCACAGACAATGGCTATCTGTCGACTCTCTGACATGTCTGAAAGAACGAGAAGACCAAATTCAGAACCTCCTACAATCTGAGAAATACCAACATGTATTAATTGAACTTTACCCATCTATATATTGTCCAAAAAGTTTATGCCTTCTTAGGACGGAATATCAATGCAAAGCAAACACCTACAACAAAGGCATAACCTGCAAAGATGAACCAACAGGATGACCAATCACCGACTGTCAATTTATCCGAACCAACTGTCAGAGAATGGGTATAGACATTGACAATCGCCTGAGCTGCCAGCGTTCCTATCGTTGCGCCAACGCCATTCGTCATCAACATGAATAGTCCTTGTGCAGAAGAACGAAGAGCTGGCTCCGTACTATTATCAACGAATAATGACCCCGAGATATTAAAGAAGTCGAAAGCTACTCCATATACTATCATTGAAAGGACAAATAGCAAAATACCAGGGAAGCCTGGATTACCAACGCCGAACAATCCAAATCGTAATACCCAAGCAAACATGGCAATCAACATCACATTCTTTATTCCGTAATGGCGCATAAAGAATGGAATCAATAGAATACAGCAGGTTTCACTAATCTGAGAAAGACTGATTAGGATATTCGCATGCTGCACTCCGAATGTATCGGCAAACTCGGGTTGAGCTCCAAAACTAAATAAGAAGGGGTTTGCAAAACTATTCGTAATCTGAAGACTTACTCCCAAAAGCATAGAAAAGACAAAGAACACTGCCATCTTCTTTTGCTTAAAGAGGGAAAAGGCACGCAATCCGAAGGCATCAATAAAGCTTTTCTGCTCGGTACCTTTACTAACTGCGCAGTTCGGTAACGTGAAAGTGTAAAGGAAAAGAATGATACTTACAACGCCGGAAGTAATAAATTGGTTCTGATTGCTTTGGAATCCCATAATATCAACCAGCCACATTGTAAGGATAAAACCAATCGTTCCAAACACACGAATCGGTGGAAAGTCCTTCACGGTATCCATTCCCGCATTAGTCAATGCACTATATGCAACTGAATTTGACAAAGCCAATGTAGGCATATAGAAGGCAACTGATAAAGAATAAAGAGTAAAGATAGTGGTAAAGTTGGCATGCTCACCGACACTCAGACCATAACCTGCCGTGGCAAACATGAATACTCCTGCAAGTAAATGACAGAAACCTAAGAGTCTTTGGGCTGGTATCCATCGGTCTGCGACAATTCCCATCAATGCGGGCATAAAAATTGATACAACTCCTTGCATAGAATAGAACCAACCAATCTCCGAACCTATACCAATGTTACCCAAATAACGACCCATAGAGGTCAAATAGGCTCCCCAAACTGCGAACTCTAAGAAGTTCATTAAGGCCAAACGTACCTTCAAATTCATGTCTTCAGCTATTAATTTTGTGCCGACAAAAGTAGTAACTTTTTAAGAAACCACCAAATCTTAAAATCATTTTTACTAACGGAAATCCTTACCCGTCCAATGCAAAACCATCGGTTTTATATAAGGTTCCACTCGCTTTCTATCGTCTTTCGATAAGAGCGGATAGTTAAAACTCACCAACAGAGAGTTTCATCTGCGTTAAGATGTAATTCTCTCAGGCGAGGAGTCATTAACGACTTTATATCATTCCACTCTATTTCATTAATTGTGTCAGGTTTTTCTATCGTTTCTTGAGGGAGAATCGCCATTGCTCGTGACTGCCATTGCAGATTAAACAGACTTAGTTTACTCTCTGCGACAGGACCTTTCCAAGTCTGAACCAACGCAATAGTTGAATTATCTAATAACTTTATCTCCAAAGAACTAGCCTTGCTCAACTGAATAAGCATATAGTTTTTTGTCATGCGTTCTATCCGTGTCGTATCATCCAATAGATTTTTCACAGCAGGATCAACGCCCATCTTTACATAATCAGCTAGCTCTGTACGCAAACTCTTATTCAAATAAGGAGAAATTGTATCAGGCATATCTATCCAAACATCACGCAAATTCTGCGCTGATGCACCCACCCAACAGGTAAGGAAACAAATGATTACTAACCACTTCTTCATATCTTTTTCCAGTATGATATCTTCTAAATTCGATTGCAAAGGTACAAAAAAGAAAAGAACAAATGAATAAAAACCTAAATCGTTTTGGAATCTCTACCTTTTCACTTACCTTTGTTGCCAAAATCACAAGTAAAACAATGGATATGAATAGTTCTGAAAATAATACTGAAGGCAACAAGATGGAGCAAAATGACATTAAAAATGGAAAACCTATGCCAAATAAAGACAAAGACGAACCTACTCTGGGCAGAGGAATGGTTGTCTTTATCGTCTTAGGAACAATATTCCTTGTGGCTTTTGGATTCATCTATTACGCACAGCACAAGAATGATCCCGAATATACGCAAACAGCGATTGAGCCTGATTCTAACTTAGCGGAGACAAACAAGGCTAAGTTTGATACGGTTGCGATAGATACGGCAAAGACTAATTCAACCGATAAACTCGAGGAACAGCAGGCTGAAAAGGTATATAATAGTATTAGAGGGCGCAGTAGACTTCATCACAATAGTGGTCATAGCAAGTCGGAAAACGCCTCAACCAATGAGAGCAACGAGTCGGAAACTCCTTCAACTTCGCCAAATCCTACCCCTTCTCCATCGGCGCCTAAGCCTCATGTTGAATCAATCGAGATGGAGTAATGAGAATAATCAGAACAAAATACTTACCACCCAAGAATTATGATGCCATCAATATTCTTGGGTTTCTTTTCGTTCATCCTGAAGTAAAACTTACAAAGGAGCTTATCAATCATGAAAAAATCCATACGCACCAAATGATTGAAATGCTCGTTTTGCCCTTTTATCTATGGTATTTCATTGAGTGGCTCATTCGAATCCCCCTACCAGGTCGTGCATATATGAATTTATCTTTCGAACGAGAGGCGTATTCTAATATGAATAACCTTCATTACCTAGCAACTCGCAAACCTTATGCGTGGTTGAAATATCTAAAATCGCACTAGTAAATCAAGTTTTACTTCCTATTCGATTCCTTTAAAACAAGTATAATTCGCCCTATTTCTAATCTGATTTTAAAGGAATCAGTGAGAGCTATATTTGTAATAGAATATTATCATTTTCCCTATCTCTAATTGCGTTTTTCTGATAGAAGGCTCTATTCGCCCTCAAATATGCGCTTAAATAGAGAATTTCGATAGCACCTTATAAACTACTGATATACAGATAATTACAAAAACGATGCTTATTTCTGGATAAAAAGTACTATCGTTTTAAGTGAAAAGTAGTATCGTTTTAGGCAAAAAGTACTATCATTTTAACGGAAATGGAGGTTCGTTTTACTAAAAACAGAGGTATGATTTGCACAAAACGGAGGTACAATTCACCCAAAACGGAGGTTAGTTTTTGCCAAAAACGGAGGTACGATTTCAATAAATCGCTTAATTCATCTCATTGAGATGCCAGTAAGTTCGCTAGAATTTGATAGGATTGAAAAGAAATATGTAAAATATATTTTCCTAAAACCTACTCACATTTCTCCCCTCTTTACCCATCCTTATTCCTACAATTAAAAAAGAATCATTACCTTATATATATCATCCCAATATGCGTATAATGAACTTTTAATACATCTATGACTTATAAAACGTAAAAAGACGCCTTTCTATGTCTCTGAAAGGCGCCTTCTCGTATGTAGTTAGGTACAAGCTATTTCACCGTAATATGGAAACATCCTTGCAATTTCTCATGCTTGATATAGCATCGCCCTTGCTTACGTAAGTCATTAAGAACCTCACTTAACACCCATTTCAGAGTATCATTCCTCACCGGACGAGTGACAGTGGCATAGCGATTATAGGCTATATCGAAAGTTGTACCATATAAATGACAACTATTAGAGGTCGCATTATGGTTATGCTGACGCAGTTTATCAACATCCTCTTTCGTTCGTAGCACACTAGATACTAATATTTTATTGATAGGAACACCTTTGGCTTGCAAGCTATCCATGAAGGTGCGTGCTATATCTTGAAGTAAAACAGCCGCACGGGGCACAAGATAAGGAACACTGCTATTGAGTTTCTTTAAATCATAGTAAGGATTACTTCCTATATATACTAACTCGTTCTTACGTTTCTCCGCATCTTGACGATTAGCAACAGGTCGAACACCATAATGGAAAGCTGAGGCTAGTTGCAAAGATTGGGAGTCGGGGAAACTCTCGTCATAATCTCTTACACCAACTATCCTATTCTTCTTCAACGCACCACCCGACTTATAAACGAAGATAACTTCATTCTATCGGGAGTAGATTGGGATATAATCTTGATTGAATCGGCTCTCCTACGCTCTTCTTCCGTCATCTTACCATTCTTCACATTCTCCGTCTTATGCCCAAACGGCATAATAGATGGGAATAATAACTTAATGGTAATAAAAAAGAGTGTTATCCCTATGAATACTACTAATAAACGCCTTTTATTAATCTTTGATTTCCTTTTCATTGCTACAAAGGTAATAAGAAAAGGGGAAAGCAAATAAGAATGTAAGCTATCCTAATTATGAATTAAGAATTATTTGCAGGTATCACTAATTTATAGTAACTTTGTCACCATAATATATAAAACAGACAGCATTGATAGAAAAGCATATAGTTCTTGAGGACATAGACCCTGTAGTCTTCTATGGAGTTAGCAACGGGCATCTCCAAATGATTAAGTCCCTCTTCCCTAAGTTGAGAATCGTTGCACGAGATAATGTTATCCGTATCTTGGGCGACGAGGAAGAGATGGCGAAAATAGAAGAGGACATTGAGACTATGCGCAAGCATATTGTAAGGTATAATACCATTACAGAAGAGGACATCCTTGATATCGTGAAAGGTCGGAAAACGAAGGCTGATGCGGTGAAGGACGTCCTTGTTTATTCTGTAGCAGGCAGACCTATCAAAGGTAGATCCGAAAATCAACAACAACTAATAGATGCCTTTGATAAACATGATATGATATTTGCCGTTGGTCCAGCTGGAACAGGTAAGACGTATCTAAGCATTGCCTTAGCTGTTAAAGCACTAAAGGAGAAGGCTGCAAAGAAGATTATTCTTTCACGTCCAGCAGTTGAGGCTGGTGAGAAATTAGGATTCTTACCAGGTGATATGAAGGATAAGATAGATCCATATCTACAGCCCTTATACGATGCTTTAGAGGATATGATCCCTGCAGTTAAGCTACAAGATATGATGGATAAACATATTATTCAGATTGCGCCATTAGCTTTATGCGAGGTCGAACACTGAGTGATGCTGTAGTTATTCTCGATGAAGCGCAAAACACTACACCTGCTCAAATCCGTATGTTCCTTACTCGTATGGGATGGAATACAAAGATGATTATTACAGGTGACTTGACACAGATAGACTTGCCGCACGCTGAGAAGAGTGGATTGAAAGAAGCTCTCTCTATCTTAAATCATGTAGAAGGTATATCTGTTATCAATCTCGATAAAAAAGATATTGTTAGACACAAACTAGTTACGCGTATCGTCAATGCTTATGAAGCACACGATAAGGCGGACAAGAGATAGGACTCTATAAACATAAAAACAATGAAAGCATTAACAAAAACTGAATTCCATTTTGATGGACAGAAGAGTGTGTTATCACGGCAAAGTACGTGATGTGTATGACATCAACGACGACCTCATCGTCATGGTAGCTACCGACAGAATCTCTGCATTCGATGTCGTATTACCAAAAGGAATACCATTTAAAGGACAGGTTTTGAATCAGATTGCAAGCAAGTTCCTTGACTTGACAGCTGATATCTGCCCTAACTGGAAGTTAGCAACACCTGATCCAATGGTAACCGTTGGTCTGAAGTGTGAAGGCTTTCGTGTTGAAATGATTATCCGCTCCATTCTTACAGGTTCTGCATGGCGTGCCTATAAAGATGGATGCCGTGAGATTTGTGGCGTAAAGCTACCTGATGGTATGCGTGAAAATGAGCGTTTCCCAGAACCTATCGTAACTCCAACGACGAAAGCTGACGAGGGTCACGATATGAATATCTCTAAGGAAGAGATCATCAAACAGGGTATCGTTTCTGCAGAAGATTATGCAATCATCGAAGATTGGACACGCAAACTATTTGCACGTGGTCAGGAGATTGCAGCTAAGCAAGGCTTGATTCTTGTTGATACAAAGTATGAGTTCGGTAAACGTGATGGTCAGTGCTACCTCATTGATGAGATTCACACACCAGACTCAAGCCGTTACTTCTATGCAGAAGGCTACGAAGAGAAGTTTGAGAAGGGCGAACCTCAAAAGCAGCTTTCAAAGGAATTTGTACGCCAGTGGCTTATCGAGCACAACTTCATGAATGAACCAGGGTCAAACTATGCCAGAGATTACTGACGAATATGCCGAGAGCGTCAGCGAACGTTACATTGAGCTTTACGAGCATATCACTGGTGAGAAGTTTGATAAAGCAGCTGAAGAAGGTGATATTGCTGCACGTATTGAGAAGAACGTTAAAGAATATCTAGCTTCTAGAAAGTAACTAATTGAGGAAAGAAAGGAGTTAAGGTAGTTAAGAAAGGAAAAGATAATCTCTAACACTTCCTATGCCTATCAACAAAGCACATGGCATTAACCTTTTCAACTCCCTTAACTCCTTCCAAATTCCTTAACCTCCAAATAAAACATGTACGAACAGGAGAAGATAATACCCTATAATGGTAAAGGTGAGAAAAGCAAACTTGTCGAAGAGATGTTCGATAAGATAGCACCAACTTACGACACTTTAAATCATAGACTCTCATGGGATATTGATAAAGGGTGGCGAAAGAAAGCTATAAAGCAACTACAGCCTTATCATCCACAATTAATACTTGATATTGCAACTGGTACTGGAGACTTTGCCATCCTTGCAGCAAAGGAACTCTCTCCAAGTCATCTTATCGGAGCAGACATATCAGAAGGTATGATGGCTATCGGTCGTGAGAAGGTCAAAAAGGCAGGACTTAATGATGTCATCTCTTTCCAAAAGGAGGATTGTCTCAACCTATCTTTCCCTGATGACACATTTGATGCTGTTACTGCAGCCTTTGGCATCCGTAACTTTCAAAATCTCGACAAAGGACTCACCGAGATCTGTCGTGTATTAAAGAAAGGTGGACATTTGAGCATTGTAGAACTAACAACGCCCGTTGGCTTCCCTATAAAACAACTCTTCCGTATATACTCCAACACCATCTTACTCAATTATGCAAAGTTTATCTCAAAAGACAAGAGTGCTTACGAGTATCTCAACAAAACAGTTGAGGCATTCCCACAAGGTGAACGGATGATGGAGATATTTCACAAAGCAGGATTTGCCAAAAGCTCGTTTAGACGATTGACATTCGGAATATGCACGATGTATTTAGCCGAAAAATAAATGAGACAATAGGAAGATAGAGCTTTCTCTCACAAAATACAAACTCATAGAACAAGTTTAAAACATGGATAAGTACGGACTTATAGGTTATCCTTTGGGACATTCCTTTTCTATAGGGTACTTTAATGAGAAGTTTGATAATGAGAATATAAATGCTCGTTACATAAACTTTGAAATTCCATCTATAGAAGACTTTATTGAGGTTATAGACTCCAATCCAGAACTACGTGGATTGAATGTGACTATCCCATATAAGGAACAAGTTATACCTTATCTCGATAGTCTTAGTCCTGAAGCAACAGCCATTGGAGCCGTTAATGTTATTCGTGTCACCCACAAAGGGAAGAAGACACAACTGAAAGGTTTAATAGTGATGTGATTGGCTTCACACGTAGTATAGAACCTTTATTAGAGCGTCATCATAAGAAAGCCTTAATACTGGGAACTGGTGGCGCTTCAAAAGCTATAGACTATGGTCTAAGATCTCTTGGACTAGAAACAAAATTTGTCTCTCGTACGAAACGTGATGGCATCTTATGTTATGAAGATATAACAGCTGACATTATTCAGGAGTACAATGTTATTGTGAATTGCACTCCACTCGGTATGTATCCAAACGTTGATTCATGCCCTAAACTTCCCTACGAAGCAATGGATAGTCACACCTTATTATATGATCTACTTTACAATCCAGATGAGACACTATTCATGACGAAAGGACGTGAACAAGGTGCAGTTGTAAAGAATGGTCTAGAAATGCTCCTACTACAAGCATTTGCTAGTTGGGAGTTCTGGAATGGTGATGAACAACGTTAGCTTACACAAATTATAAACAATAAGATACTGATAAATCTCAACACGACAATTCCTTAGATATGGACAACAGATACATGATGCGCGGCGTAAGTGCTGCCAAAGAAGATGTGCATAATGCCATCAAGAACATTGATAAAGGACTCTACCCACAAGCTTTTTGTAAGATTATTCCTGATATTCTCGGTGGTGATCCTGAGTATTGTAACATTATGCATGCTGATGGAGCTGGCACAAAGTCTTCTCTAGCTTATATGTACTGGAAAGAGACAGGTGATTTGAGTGTATGGCGTGGTATTGCACAAGATGCTATCGTCATGAACACAGATGACTTGCTCTGTGTAGGTGCTGTAGATAATATCCTTGTTAGTTCAACGATTGGACGTAACAAAATGCTTGTGCCAGGCGAGGTAATTTCCGCTATCATTAACGGAACCGATGAGTTACTTGCTGATATGCGTAAGATGGGAATAGGTATCTACCCAACTGGTGGTGAAACAGCAGATGTAGGCGACCTTGTTCGTACAATTATCGTTGACTCAACCGTTACTTGCCGTATGCGTCGTAAGGATGTTATCGACAATGCGAATATTCGTCCAGGTGACGTCATTGTTGGTCTTTCATCTACAGGTCAGGCAACCTATGAGACACGTTATAATGGCGGTATGGGAAGCAACGGTTTAACATCAGCACGTCATGATGTTTTTGCTAAATACCTAGCAGAGAATTATCCCGAGAGTTATGACCATGCAGTACCAGAAGAATTAGTTTATAGTGGTAAATACAAACTAACTGATTCTGTTGAAGGAAGTCCTGTTAATGCAGGTGAGTTAGTACTCTCTCCTACTCGCACCTACGCTCCTGTTATCAAGAGATTGCTTGATGAGTTGCGCCCTGAAGTACATGGTATGGTACATTGTACTGGTGGTGCACAAACAAAGGTTCTACACTTTGTTGGTGAGAATTGTCGTGTTATTAAAGATAACTTGTTCCCTGTTCCTCCTCTCTTCCGTGCTATCAAAGATTGTAGCGGTACTGATTGGAAGGAGATGTATCAGGTGTTCAATATGGGTCATCGTATGGAGATCTATGTGCGTCCAGAAGTTGCAGAACAGGTTATTGCTATTAGTAAGTCCTTTAATATTGATGCACAAGTCATAGGACATATAGAAGAAGGGAAACGTAGCCTAACTATTAAGAGCGAGTTTGGGACATTTGAATATTAATACATCTAAACTTTACACCTTTATCTTTTAGAGGAAAGAGCGACAAACAAACATTAACTTAATATTCTTAACCGCTCAACCTACATTAACATTCCCCATAAAGATTATGATCGATAACAACAACATATTACAGAAACTTGACGGACTAGAAGCCCGTTATGAAGAGGTATCAACACTCATTACTGACCCGAGTGTTATAGCAGACCAGTCACGCTACGTTAAGCTGACAAAGGAATATAAGGATCTTGGCGACATTATGGATGCTCGCAAGCGTTACATCACTTGCCTTACAACCATTAAGGAGGCAAAGGATATCATCGCTAACGAGAGTGATACAGAGATGAAAGAGATGGCACGTGAGGAACTCGCAGAGAATGAGGAACTGCAGCCAAGACTTGAAGAAGAAATTAAGATTCTACTTGTACCAAAGGATCCAGAAGACGCAAAGAATGTCCAGATGGAGATTCGTGGTGGAGCTGGTGGTGATGAGGCAGCACTCTTTGCAGGCGACCTCTTCAATATGTACAAACGTTATTGCGATAAGAAAGGTTGGAAACTATCAATAACATCTGTATCCGAAGGTGCTGTAGGTGGTTTTAAGGAGATAGATTTCGCTGTAGAAGGTGAGAACGTTTACGGAACACTGAAGTATGAGTCAGGTGTGCACCGTGTACAACGTGTACCAGCGACAGAGACACAAGGACGTATGCACACATCTGCAGCTACAGTAGCAGTGTTACCTGAAGCTGATAAGTTTGAAGTTAATATTAACGAAGGAGATATCAAGTGGGATACCTTCCGTTCGAGTGGTGCTGGTGGTCAGAATGTCAATAAGGTTGAGTCTGGTGTGCGCTTGCGTTACCCATGGAAGAATCCTAATACTGGTGAGGTTGAGGAGATTCTTATTGAATGTACTGAGACCCGCGACCAGCCAAAGAATAAAGAGCGTGCTTTGAGTCGCCTTTATACCTATATATATGATCACGAACACCAAAAGTATATTGATGATATTGCTTCACGTCGTAAGACTCTCGTTTCTACAGGTGATCGTAGTGCCAAGATACGTACTTATAACTTCCCACAAGGACGTGTCACCGACCATCGTATAGGTTTCACGACTCACGACTTACAAGGATTCATAAATGGTGAGATTCAAGAGATGATCGATGCACTGACTGTTGCAGAGAACGCAGAGAAGTTAAAAGAGAACGAATTATAAAACACTTTAAAACATTACAGAATGGAGACAAAACAAAAAAAAGCCGTGTAAGTTAGACGTTGATGAAAAACTATGATTTAAGATTGGTCAAAACATGGAACCCTGCACTTAGATGGCTACTCACATTGCCAGCAGGACTTATAGCTATGCTCATCATCCAGCTTGCTTATGGGTTCATTGTTCGCCGTATCTTATCAAACTTCGATGAAGCAAGTACTGTTAGTATCATCGTTAATTGCTTCTTCTTATTAGCAAAGTATGCTATGCTTGTCGTGGCAATGACTGCAACAACACCAGTAGCAAGAGCTAAGAAGAAACTTGCATCAATTATATGTGCAATTATTGCTGCAATCATCTTATGTGGTTCAACATTCCTTGTGGTTCATTTTTGCAGATAGTATAAACCAAACGATGATGATATCTACAGTCGTTGCATCTTTACTTGGTATATTGTTTGGCGTATGGCATGTTTCCACTTCTACTTCTAAGCCATTAGAACAAGAGTAAATAGTGAATCAAACAAGATAAGAAGAGATAAAGGTAGGATAGACACCCTCGTTTGTCCGAAACACGATAAATTGTGTGGGACTAACGAGGGTTTTCTTTTTCTTTCCTCATGATAATTAATTAAACACCTAATATGAACAGACAACAACTAATCAACGAGATCTTCTCTAAGAAGACTTTTGTGTGTCGGACTGACACCGACATCAATAAAATCCCGAACACTTCGGTGAGGAGGATCCGGCCTTGGCTTTTCAACAAGGTAATCATTGATGCAACAGCACCTTATTGCGCTGCCTGCGTTTCCAATCTGCTTTCTCTATGAGTGCCACACCAAAGGTATGGCTGCTTCGAAAGACGATCAAGTATTTAAAGGAGAATCATCCTAATCACTTGACATTGCTGATGCAAAGGTGGGTGACATTGGCAATACTCTACATGTATGCCCAGACCTTCTTGAGGAGTATAACTCATTCCATTACGGTTGCCCTTACATGGGTGAAGACAGTGTGAAGCCCTTCCTTGAGTATGATGGTAAGGCGGGTTATCCTTCTCGCACTCACTCAGCAATAGCGTAGTCACGACTTCCACCACGAAGATCAGTCAAGGCGAACGACCTTTGAGGCATGAAGAAGTCGTGAATGGGGAACTACAGAGAACCCTCATGTATGTAGTTGGTGCAAATACAAGTGCAAAATGTTTATATCTGTCGGTTAGCTCCCAACCACTCTCTTAGTACTGTGTGTCGGCAGCACAAGGTGGTATTGCAAGAGGTAATATGTAAATATGGGAATGACAAGGACTGCGGTTTGTTTGTCAATTCTTCTCGTGGTGTATCATTTACGCTGGCAAGGACAAGACTTTGCTGAGATGGCAGCTCAGAAAAGAGTTGCAACAAGAAATGGCTATCGAAAGAAGCTATTAAATAAGCTAGCATAAAGCCCAAAAGGATTCAACAAAAAAGCTAACGAACTTTCAATAGCAAGTTGAATAACATTTACAAACATACTATCAAGTAGATTGTTACGGACTTCACTCCCTACTCACTTTGATAGTATAATAAAAAAGAGATAGAACGATAATGTTCTATCTCTTTTTTACTTTTTATTGTTAAGTCGATCAACTTAGATTCTCAATCCCTTCAGAATTTCATTCATCTTCTGCTTTGTCTCTATGCGTGTTGGAACCAAAGGAAGACGGAGCACATTCTCTATCATTCCCATATCATTCAACAGAGCCTTACAACCAGCAGGATTACCATCTACAAAAAGAAGTTTATATAACTCTGTGAACTGATGATGTATCTTTCTTGCTGGCTCATACTCTCCATTAAACTCTAGACGAATCATACGAGAGAACTCCTTAGGAAGTGCATTGCCAATAACCGAGATAACTCCAACAGCACCACTGGCAATCATTGGGAATGTCAAAGCATCATCGCCACTAATAACCTCGAAGTGCTTAGGCTTATTCTTGATAATCTCATCAACCTGCTCTAAATTCCCTGATGCTTCTTTAATAGCAACCACATTATCGAATTCTGACGCAATACGTACAGTTGTCTCTGCCGTCATATTCACACCTACTCTACCTGGCACGTTATACATGACAATGGGTAAAGGACTGGCTTGCGCAATAGCCTTGAAGTGCTGATAAAGTCCCTCTTGACTTGGTTTGTTGTAATAAGGACAGATACTTAGGATACCATCAATCCCCTGCCAGTCTATCGTCTTATCTCATCTACAACAGCTGCAGTGTTATTCCCACCGCAATACTTCAAGATAGGTACACGACCATTAACCACCTTCTTTACAACACGCGTCAACTCATCCTTTTCCTCACGAGTCAAGCAAGGAGCCTCGCCTGTTGTCGCTAGAATACAAAAGAAATCAGCACCATTAGCTAATTGATATTCAACTAGACTCACAAGTGCGTCATAATCTATACTACCATCTTCTTTGAAGGGAGTAATTAAGGCTATACCTAATCCATGAAAAACATTCTGCATAGTAAAACTGTCTTAAAGAGACCTTCTACAATTACCCGCCAATGCTAGGTATATTGTAGCTTATATCCTATATATGGTCTAAGAGATAATTTCAATGTTGTTGCAAATATAATAATTAATTACCATTCTTCAAAGGATTTCCCTTTTTATCTTACCTTTGTTACTGAAATGAATTGCCCTTTTATAGGTGACTTAGACCATGTTTGTACTTTAACTTAAACGATGAACGTACTTTAACTTAAACGTCGATTGTACTTTAACTTAAACCTCAATCGTACTTTAACTTAAACGTCAAAAGCATACTAATAAGAACCGATCCAAAGGAAGATCATACCGAGAATGACAAGGCAAAGATCAAGTGCTTTTGCCTTCAAGTTCTTCTCTCTAAAGAGTAATGCTCCACACAGGAACGACACTATAACGGAACCACGACGAACCATAGATACGATTGAAATCATTGCGCCTGGTAAGGAGAGGGCATAGAAATAAGCAAAGTCTGCCATCGACAAAAAGATAGAGATGAGTAAGATGCTCCATTTCCAAGAAACTTAACTTGAGTATCAGTCCCACCCTTGCGCTTGTATAAGTAGATAAGGAGTACGATTGCCATCATCAAGCATTGGTAAATATTGTACCAACTTTGTGCCAACATACGATCCATCCCCACTCCACCACTCTCTGTACTTGCCATTAAGTATTTGTCTAACAAGCCACTACAAGTACCCATTAAAGCCGCTAATAATAAGAAGAGTATCCACTTATTATGCTTGAAGTCTATACCTTCTTTCTTACCACTTCGAGCCAAAAGGAATAAGGAGATAATAGCGAATATTACACCTATCCATTGCCATACATTTAAACGTTCTCCGAACACAACCATTGCTCCCACTAATGTCATAACCGGACGTGTGGCATTAATAGGACCTACAATCGTTAAGGGGGAGATGGGCTATGGCAAAATAACCAAATACCCAAGATAACAAGACAATTACACTCTTCAGTATGATCCACTTATGCATTCCCCATCCTCCTACTCCAACTTGCAGAACGCTCCCTTCTAATAAGTTCGTATATTGTGAGAGCAATATAAGTGGGATGAAGATGAGGGAACAAAATAATGTGTTAAGAAATAAGACGGGAATAACATCATTACCTTTCAAAGAATACTTCTTAGAGGTATCGTACAATCCGAGCAAGGTTGCAGAGACAAATGCTAAGATAATCCACATAAAAGTCTACTTTAATATTTTTATATCCCACAAGAAAAGGGCATTGCCTGGCATGCTCTCACCCGCATCACTTCTCGAGCCATTATTTACAATAGCTTGAAACTCCTCTAAGGATAATCGTCCTCTTCCAACATCAACTAAAGTTCCAACTACAGAACGTACCATATTGCGTAAGAAGCGGTTAGCCGATATAACAAAAACACCAATTAGTGACCTTATCAGAAGTTACTAATGCTTGTTCCGCTTACATGGAATCCAACGTGCTTCTGTCAGATTACAGATGGTTGTCTTTACATCCGCACCTGTCTTGCAAAAACACTTGAAGTCTTTTTCTCCTATCAGATAGTCGGCTGCCTCATTCATTTTATCGAAATCCAACGGATAATGAATCTCACATGAGTATTGGCGTGAGAAGGGCTGCTTCGTTGTATGTACATAATAATGATAGGTACGGGATGTTGCGGAGAATCGTGCATGTAAGTCTTCACTCACAGGCACAATCTGACTAACAGAGACATCACGGGGTAACAACCGATTGAGCTTATAAACCAGTTGCTGGCAATCTATAGTCTTATCTGTATCAAAGTGAGCAACCATCATCCGTCCATGTACACCCGCATCTGTACGCCCTGCGCCAGTTATATTAACCTCTTCACGTAAAAGAGTTGATAAGGAACGTTCCAGTACTTCTTGAACAGATATACCATTAGGTTGTATTTGCCAACCATGATAGGCTGTCCCATCATAAGATAGTGTTATAAAATATCGCTGCATAATTGCGTGCAAAGGTACACAAAAATTAGCTAAACTCTGTCTTGCCAATATAAAAACTCCATAATCTCCAAGCTGTCAACAATGCCACATAATAAAGGATAATATGAAGGGAGGAAATATGAATTTGCTCCATGCTAGCACCTGGCAGACAGGCAAACCAATGTAGAGTGTTGTTCAACCATTCGATAGTTGTAGAAAGGCACTTGCTAATAAACAAAGAGAAAGAGGGTAATGGAGCGAATAAGAACAATAAACCTGTCATGTAAATAATTAGAGTTGTACAGGGCACTGCTATCAAACTACAAGGAAGTGAAACGAGTGACACTCTGTCAAAGTAATAGGCAATTAGAGGTAGGGTTCCTAACTGGGCTGCCACGGATAATGCTATCATTGAGCATAGCCAACGCATGATAGTAAAGTGCAGAAGTTTTCCCTTTCGGAACGTTGCTATCAGGAGTGGATAGAATAGTATGATACTCCAAACTGAAGCAAAAGATAACTGAAAACCTATGTCAAACAAATGATAAGGATTGAGAACAAGCATGATAAAGGCTGTTAATGACAGGGCATTCACTGATAGACGTTCCCTATTTAAGAGGGTAACAAACGAATAGATAGATAACATCGTTGCAGAACGCACAACAGAGGGAGAAGCACCCACTAACATGACGAAGAGCCAAACGCCAAAAAGGATGATAGGCTCCGTCGTAAACTTATTACGAAAGAAGGGAACTAACCTACTACATCCTCCCATTATAAGAACAAGCACGCCATAGATGATGGTTAGATGTAAGCCCGACAAGGCTAACACATGACTTGCACCAGTTATTGAATAATCTTCTTTTAAGTTCTTATTTAATAGTGTTTTATCTCCAATAGTCATTGCTGTTACTATAGCCAAATTATCACCTTTAAGATTCTTCTTTAATTGACTTAACACCTTATGCTGGTAGCGTCGGAAAGCAATAGAAAGTCGCTGAAACAAATTGAGTTTATTAAGATGAATTTGTTTCTTTTGCCATTGGTTATAGTAAATGAAAGTCTCAGCGACATAGTCATGCAGCCTTAACCATCTAGCATAATCAAAACTCCTATTTAAAAGATTCGTTGGTTCGGTGAGACGGGCAGATGCAATAATACCATCACCTACATGTAAATGCTTATAATTGTTTGTCAAACTATCACGTAATATTCTCGCTTTTATCTTCATGGGCTTTGACTGACTAACAACTAACAAGTCAGTCTGGATAACCTTCCCCACTACAACAGGCTCTGTTAGTAAAACAGCCTCAAAGGTTATCTCTCTTTGTGGTAAGCTGACATGATTAATTCGTTCTTTCGCCGTGAAGAAGGTAGCCCCCAATAGGAAGACAGAAAGCAGAAGCAATGCACTTTGAATATATCTCCAACGCCATGAAAGTATTGTCAAAATGATTGCTAACAATAGGAAACCACACCAATAATATAGTGTGATAGAATTGCTCGCAAACTGTCCCATAAAGATTCCGAAACCAAATGGTATAAGCAACTTAACAAAGGGATACATCTTCAAGTCTACTTTCTCCTTCATCGTGTTCTATATTCATGTATTGTTCACAAATATAGGCAATTATAATGAAAAATCAAAGTAAATGTGCTAGTTAGCTATTATTAATCTTGTTAGATTTACAAATAATGACTACCTTTGCCACATGATTTTCTATTTCTCTGGTACAGGTAATAGTCAATGGGCAGCGAAGACGTTAGCTTTACAAACCCAAGATGAGTTATATTCTATCGCTGAAATCATTAAAACCGATTGTACGTTTCAATTAAAGAAAGGCGAGCAAGTTGGTTTTGTCTTTCCTGTACATGGATGGAGAGTGCCACGCATCGTTAGGGTTTTCCTACAGAAACTTAAACTTACAGACGAAGAGGCTCAACCACTAAAGTATCATTGTTTCTGCTTAATGACTGCAGGAGACACAATAGCCAAAGCTATGGAACGATTCCAACAGCACCTGCATGAAGTTCCTATTGGGAAGATGTTAGAACTTGACCTTGTTGGTTCCGTCATCATGCCTGAGTCGTATGTGGGCTTACCAGGTATGGATGTTGACACAAAGGAGAAAGAACTTGAAAAGAAGCAAGCCGCAGAGATCTATTTAAGAGATTTCGGAAAGAAGATCATTCAGAAACAGAAAGAGGATGATTATCAGCCTTGTGGTTGGAAGGAACTCACGGTTGGTCCACTACCCTGGTTCTTCTCTGTCCCTGTAGGTGGTTTCTTTGAGCGGTTCCTCATCACTGACAAACCCTTTCATGTGAATCATCAACGCTGTGTCAAATGTGGCATCTGTGCTAACGTCTGTCCTGTTGCTGATATAAAAGGTGGCTTAGGTTACGAACCCGAATGGTTGCACAACAAGAAATGCCTCACTTGCTTCGCCTGTTACCATCATTGTCCACACCATGCTATAGAATATGGCAAGCGTACAGTGAAGAAGGGACAGTACTTCTATAATAGATACAAAGTAAAAGAGAATATTTAAATTAATTAATAACGAATATGACATTCAACTTTAAACGAATATGTCTCAGTGCATGCCTATGTTTAAGTTCCATAGGCGTTTGGGGTGCTAAGGCAAATTCGATTCCAGTACAAGTCAGACAGTCGGATGGAACAACTATCACCGTGATACTACGTGGCGATGAACACATCAACTGGTACACCACACTTGATGGTGTATTGCTTGTGCAGGCAGCAGACAATAGCTATTACGTAGGAAAGGTAACTAAGGATGGGCGTCTCATTGCTACTCAACAGCTTGCGCACGAAGCAGCATGGCGTTCTAGCATAGAGACTAATCTCATTCGTAAGCAAGATAAGGATAAGTTCTATACTTATGTATCTAAGGTTGCAGAGCAGTCTGAAAACTCATACAATAACAGACCATTAACACGTATAACAGTAGATTCAGGGTATGGTGGTGTACCTTACTTCCCTCACACAGGAAGCCCTAAAGCTCTTGTTATCCTCGCAGAGTTTGCTGATACAACCTTCACGATTCAGAATACAAAGCAAGTATTTACTAATTACTTGATGAACGAAGGTCATTTTACAGAGACTGCCTATGCACAAAACAGGAACTATAAAGGTGTACGTGGATACTTTAAGGATTGTAGTTATGGGCAATTCACCCCTACATTTGATGTTGTTGGTCCTGTAAAGTTACCAAAACCACAGACTTATTATGGAGTTGAGAATGATAATATAACAGACTTGATGACTGATGCTTGTAATGCTGTTGATAATGAAGTAGACTTCTCACAATACGATGCAAACGGCGATGGATTGGTTGATCTAGTTTATATCATTTACGCAGGTCACTCAGCCAACTATAGAGGGAATGCCTCTACTGACATTTGGCCTAAATCTGGAACGACAATAATATCTAAGACTTTTGATGGTAAAAGTATTCGTCGTTATGGCGTAAGCAATGAACTTGCAGGAAGAGAGAACAAGAAGAAAGAAAAGGAAACAATTAATGGTATAGGGCTCTTCTGCCATGAGTTCTCTCATACACTTGGGCTACCAGATATCTATGCATATAAGACTGATGCAGAAGACCAAAATGATCAAGGTATGGAACTATGGGACCTTATGGATGGTGGTACAGAAGTGCAAGGTGGCAGAGTCCCTTCACCTTATCTTGCTTGGGAACGTGAGGCTATGGGTTGGATGAGCATAGATACATTAACAACTGATTGCCACATAGCTAATTTAAAGACGATAGATAATGGTGGCAAGGCTTACAAAATCCTTAATCCTTCAGCATCAAACGAATATATAGTATTACAAAGTATTCAAAAGGGAGGATGGTACCAAGGTTGGGGGAATGGTTCTTATCCAAAGGGATTACTTGTTTATCGAATATCATACGTATCAAACAAAGTAAACGTATTTGATTTCCCTAATAATGTCAAAGGCAAACCACGTGTAATTGTAGTTCCTGCAGATGGAAAGGTATTATCAGCTCAGAATGCAGGAGGTTCTTGGGATACATATATAACACAACATAATGAAGACCTCTATCCATATAATAGATTGGATTCAATTAAAGGTTTCAAGATGTTTAATGAGGCAACACTTGACAGATCTATATTTAATATTGTAGAAACAGATGGTGCAAATACCGAAAATAGGTATGTTAGTTTCGACTTTAGAGATAGAATAACAACAGGCATCTATAACACAACAGTTACAGAGCTAACAATATCTGACAACCGCATCTACACGCTCGATGGTCGTTATGTTGGTACAGATAGAAATGCTTTACCTCATGGTATTTATATTCAGAACAGGCGTAAGTTTATTAAATAAATAAGTCAAGATAAACTTGAAGAATAAGTAAACGGGTAAGAAGGTAAGGATTTAACTCCTATCATTCTTACCCGTTTTCTCATACCTATAAAGCTACTAATACTATACTTTAAATACTATAAAGGAACACCTTACAACACACTTGGAAAAACATTACAAGTACTTTGGGTAAATACTACAAAAGGCTTGTAACATCATTGTATATGATGAATTGTCCTTGAAGAGAATTCTTTATTACTCACAACTAATAGGTTCTTGGGTACACAAAGTATATTCAAACATCACACTAAGATATAGGCAACTTAAAAGGGCATGCCCATGATGGACATGCCCTGTATTTAGTTTGAACTCTTATTCTAATTAGAAGAAGAGGTAACGATTATCAACTACATTTGCCTTGAGAATAAGGTCTTGCATAAAGTTACTCAAGTACTGCATGTTCTGTTGTGCTGCTTGCTGCATTGCCATAGCCTCGTTGTACTTAGAACCAGCACGAAGAGCCTTCTTAACAACCTGGAAAACATATACACCTGCATTACCCTTTACAGGATTCTTAGAGAACTTGCCTGCAGCAGTTGCTGCGACTGCACCTGAGAGAGCAGGCTCTGCAGAACCTGTAGCTTGTACGAAAGCAGGAGCTGCGAAGGTAATTTGGCTAACTGTGCTAACCTTAGCACCCTTAGCTTGAGCAGCTGCAATACTATTAACTCCCTTGAGTTTAGCCATCAACTTTTCAGCCTTCTTATCCTTGATTACTTCACGTTTAAGAATTTCCTTAACCTGTGGGTCATCCCAAGAACGATAACCTTTTGGATGGATAGCAGAAAGAACTATAACCATCAAGTGATCATTGTCACCACATTCATAAAGTGGAGAAACATCGCCTTGCTTAGCATCGAACAGCCACTTAAGTGCATCGCGCGTGCCATGTACACCTGCTACATAATGTTCTGAAGTTGAAACATCGTTAAGAGATTGTACATGATAACCATACTTACTAGCGTTCTTCTCAAGGTCGGCTGCAGTTGTACTCTTAGCAACAAATTCAGAGAACTTATTGTAAGCATCGCTACGTGTTGCCTTAGAGAAATCAATAAGCTTCTTGATAATAGCGGCTGTTGTCTTTGTCTTCATAGCCTTCTTATCAACAACTTGTAGGATAATATTGCCCTGTGTAAGTGCAACATTTTGGATTGCATTTACTTCACCATTAAGGAGCGCCTCAATGTATGTACGATTATCTTCGCTCATGCTAGGAGCAGCCTCATACTGCTGACCAGTGAACCAAACCTTTCTCCTGTCTGACCATAACGCTTTGCAATAGCAACGAAATCAGCGCCACCAGCTAATGCCTTCTGTATAGAATCAGCCTTTGCATGAGCCTCTTCAGGAGTATTAGCAGCAACTTGTATCTGACGGAACTGAACAGAATCAGGTAATTGAGCCTTAGACATCACACGAATAATATTCAATGTATTGTCTTGCTTATTCTCTGTTACACCTGTTGTTCCTACAGCAAGAGAATCAATCTTTGAAGCTATATCAGGATACTGCTGATAAGCCTTGCTACTTACAGGTAAGCCAAGATAAGGAATCATAGAGCCACTCTTGCTAATAACCAATGAAGGGTCAGTAGCTGTAGCAAGTTGCTTTTGAAGCTCATTCATTTCCTTGACAATCGCATTTCTATCAGAAGCACTAGCCTTAATCTGATAATCAACGAACTTAATGTCACGTGTTTCTGTATTCTGACGGAAAGCTGGTTTCAATTCCTCATACTTAGCTTTAAGATCTTCATCTGTAACCTTTACATCAGCATCTTTTATAGTACTATATGCCAAGGATGCAAGTTGAATATCACTCTCCTCATTATTATCCTTGAATGCCATCTTAGCTTCAGCCTTGTTTGAAAGAACACAGCTAGCTAACAAAGCTTGATACTTCTGACCGAGAAGTTGTGTACGGAGATTCTTCTCTACAAAAAGCCAGTAGTCATAAATCGTCTGCATCTGCTCAAGCTGTGGAGAGTTTGAAGCCTTTGCCTTATTATAACCATCAAGGAACTGTTGGAGTACATTAATATCAAAACGACCAGTTTGCTGATTTACAAATGGGGTCTGTGCCAACATTGGATTAGTTCCATCGTTTAATACATTTGAAAGTTCCTGTTCTGTAACAGTCAATCCAACCTTCTTTGCATCAGCTTCTAATACACGATTATTAACCAATTGCTGCCAAACCTGATCCTTTACTTGGTTAAGCTCATCCTCGGTAAGATTATCACGTTGCATAGTGAACTTAATTGCAGACTGATACTCATCAATCAACTTTGATAATCCTGAACGCTAATCTTCTCGCCCAGAATCTCACCAATCTGCTGTCGGGTTTCGCTCTTTATTCCATTGCAAGAGCGGAAAGCTTCTTCAGCTAAGAAAGCAAATAAGGCTAAACCGATAGCGGCTACCAGTATACCTCCTTTACTTCTAATTTTTCCTAATGCTGCCATTTTTAGATTTATTATTTGATTTTAATTATTTCTTCTGTACAACAAATTGCCCACAAAAATACGAAGAAAAAGGCAATTATCATAATTTTTCATGCACAAACTTAGTCAGTTACATTGACTTTTAGCTTCACAAGTTCAATTTTAGTCATGGTACTCTTGATTATCTTAAATTCATATTGGCCAATGGTTATAATTTCATTGAGTTTAGGGAAACTTTGATAAACATGTAAGATGAGTCCACCTATCGTCATGTAGTCATCACTCTCGGGTAGCTCTAAATCAAACATCTCATTAACCTTGTCTATCTCGAGACGAGCTGAAAGGACATATTCATTGTCTGAAGTTTGCTTAGCAACATACTTCAAGTTATCATGCTCATCCTCAATATCTCCAAATATCTCTTCGACAATATCTTCTAATGATACTATGCCACTAGTTCCACCGAATTCATCAACAACGACACCTAGACTCTTCTTCTGTTGAAGGAAGACTTGCATAAGTTTCTGTGCAGCCATTGTCTCTGGAACGAAAGGCATTCGGCGGATATGATCACGCCAATTCTTTGGCGCTCTAAACATCTCTGAAGAGTGGATGTAACCTTTGATATGATCAATGTCACCTTCATAGACTATAATCTTAGAATTACCACTTTCAATAAACATCTGCTGAAGTTCTTCAAGCGAACAATTCTCTTCTATGGCATTAATCTCCGTACGCGGAACCATACAATCACGCACTTTGGTATCTTGAAAATCTAAAGCATTTTGAAAGATCTTCACTTCATCCTCAATATCATCTTCATTCTCTGCATTATCAATAGAACTTTGTACTAAGTAATCAAGATCAACTTTTGTAAACGTTCCATCATTTTCTTTTTCATCTATCTTTACTCCAAAAAGACGCAAAAGAACACGAGCAATAAAAGTTGTAAAACGACTAATAGGCCATAAGACGATAAAGAAGATGTATGCCAAAGGAGCAAAGAAAGTAAGTAATCGGTTAGGATTACTTTTAAATAGGGTCTTTGGCAGAAATTCCCCAGTAAATAAGACAATTAGTGTTGACAATATCGTATCAAGAACAACACGAGTAGCAGGCTCATACGGATGAAAGAGCGTTGCATCGAATAGCTGTGCGAAAAGTATACCATAAACAACTAGCACGATATTATTTCCAACAAGCATAGTAGATACGAAACCATTTGGATTATTGTAAAACACCGTTAGACATTTTTGTGCTAATCCATTCTTCTCTTTCTCCATCTCAACAAGGAGACGATTACAAGATACAAAGGCTATCTCCATTCCAGAAAAGAATGCAGATAAAACCATTGTGATTATAATTTCTATAATTAAACCTATATCCAATTTCTTCTATCGTCTTTTTATCACAGAACCCTTCAAACTATCAACATGACTGGTATCAATAGGCGTGTTACCAAGGTTAGAACCAGAAAACATTTTGTCATTTGAGAATATTCCCCACCCTTTCGTTTGGCGAATCTCATAATCTGTCATCTGTTCATCACTTCTAAAACCAATTTCCTTCTAGTTCTTTATCAGGAGTCTTGAGATGTGAATAAGTATGAGACCACATCTGATGATTACGTTCATCCCAATAAAGCTCATTACTATAAAAAGAAAGTCCTTGTGCTGTAAGTATTTTCACATGCCCATGTAATTCCCAACGGCGATCTTGATCATAATAAACAGCAGTATCACACTGAATATAACCAACAACATGTTTCTTTAAATTAAATTGAGTAAGTAAGATTCCTTTATTAAAGGTCCATCTAGATGGTTTCTTATTCTCATTGACCTCCCATTGTTCTGTTACAATTCTATATTTGATAACACCTGAATCTGATATAAGAGAATTTACACCATACGTGGTCATGACTGGGACAGAATCACGATCACGTATAGCAGGGGCCATGTGTTCATGCCCTTCAGAACAAGATATCAGGGCATAAACCGCTATAATGAATGCTGAACTTATGAATAAAACAGAAAGGTCGGAACGCATATTACTCAACCTTAAACTTAGCAAACCAACGTTCATTGAATGTTAGACCAACGTTGATTCGGAACATATTCTCTTTTACAAAACCTGTTGCACTACGATTTACCCATTCAGCACTAATATTCAATATGCTACGATTGTTATATGCATTAACAATAGGAATACCAACACCAAGGCTTGCGGATAACTCGCGAGGTCCATCTACCCCATTTATCTTTAGGTATGGGCTGGTATAACTAATACCTGCTCGATAATGCATACGATCAAAGAATCCACGATAGCGTTCACCTTTACAATAATCACCACCAAGTGTTATTTTATGAAGGTCATTAAATTGTCCGCCAACAAGACTATAGTTTGTTGTACTACTATTTATATCCAACTGGGGGTATTTAATCTTAGCCCATTTCTGCAACTGATAATCAACACCAATCTTTAAACGATTATCATGATTCCACATAAAACCGACACCAAAAGTGTTAGGAAGTTCAAACGCATCTGCAAGAACATAGCTTGTCGTATCCGAAACACCTGTTTGTGAATTCTTTGATACCACAGAACACTTTGAATCCGAATTCAACTTATGTCCTAAAGAATAAGTTAAACCTAAAGTCAATTCATTCTTCTTATCGAGTTTATGGCTATATTGCACACCAAAGTCAATCTTATAACTTTTAACTTGTGAAGCATACTCTTTAGATAACGTATTAACGTAAGTGTCACTATAAGTATTGATGACATTACGACTCAACGATCCCCAAAGATAAGAGGCATTTGCTCCAAACGCAAATCCTTTGAATGGTGCCCATCCTGCACCTAAATACACTTGGTGCAACCCTCCACTACCACTATATATATTAGAAAAGGTGGCATTCGGAGATGATGGATTATTAAAGGCATTGATATTCCTTGTATTGCTAAAGTTATAGCCAACATTTGAATAAGGTAATACACCAAAACTAACACCCAAATGCTTGAAGGCACGGAAAGAAGCAACTATATATTCTAGGTTAGCATTCTTTGCATTAATCTTATGACCATTCTCTTCATAATTAGTCAAATGAAGTCCTATTCCTGCATCAAAGATAAAAGAAAGAGAGTCTACAGATGCATAGGACGCAGGATTCATATAATTAACCTGATTACGCTCATGGAAGCCATATGCCAATCCATTCATGCCTCGATTGAACCCCGTAGCTTGTGACGCCAAAGTTCCTAATCCATATTGACTATAAGGTGAATTAGTGCCACTTTGAGCTGAAGATTGTATAACCACCCCAGCTAATAGTGCTGCTACTATAATCTTTTTCATTCGTTTTCTTTTTCTGATTTGACGATAATATCTAAGAGATATATTGGCGCAAAGTTATTAAAAAAAATCTATATAGCGGAAAAACGATAAAGGATTTTGTTTTTTAATAAGCTTTCTTTGTGCTCTCATGCTTTTTTGTTATCTTTGCGGACAATAATGAAAAAGAGAGTGCTATATATTATAATAATGTGTCTTCTACCGATTATCCAGATAACAGTAGAAGCACAATCTGTGAGTCATAATACAGATAGCATTCAAATTTCTCTCTTGACATGTTCCCCCGGAAAAGAGATATGGGCTCAATATGGGCACACAGCTATACGATATAAGGACGAGAAAGCAGGGCAAGATATAGCCATTAATTATGGTCTTTTTTCATCTGATCAGCCTTTCTTCATACTTCGTTTTATCTTTGGCTTAACTGATTATCGTGTTGGTGCAGAACCAATGGATATGTTTATTGCCCAATATAGTTATGAAGGGCGTGGAGTAATAGAACAAGTCCTTAATATATCTCCTAGGGATAAAGAACTTATTCGTAAAGCACTAGAGGAAAATCTAAAACCAGAGAATCAAGTATATCGTTACAATTTCTTTTATGATAATTGTACTACAAGAGCACGGAATATAATAGTCGACCATTTACATGGAAAAATCATATATCCAATTATTAAGAATCAAAACGAGACTTTCCGCTCATTAATTCACGAATGGAATAAGAATTATGAATGGTCGCAATTTGGAGAAGACTTATTACTTGGTATAAACGCTGACAAGAAAGTTTCACAGTCGGAACAACAGTTTCTACCAGATAACCTAAGACGTGACTTTGCAAAGGCAACATATAACGGGAAGCCTCTAGTAATTGAGACACATGAACTACTTGCACCTCAAACATCAGTTATTGAGTCTGAGTTCCCTTTATCTCCATTAGAAGTGGCTTGCATATTTGTCATTATATGCACCATTATGATGGTGATAAGTAATTACAAGAAAAAAATGTATTGGGTATGGGACACAATTCTAATGCTAGCAGCAGGGCTTCTTGGAATCATCTATTTTGTGATGGTATTCTCACAACACCCATGCGTAAGTCTCAATGCAATTATCTTCTTCTTTAACCCTCTTCCATTGTTCTTCCTCTACAAGAATATCAAGAAGACAAAACGGCAAGAATCAAATATATGGTGGAAGATATGGGGAGTGCTTATTATATTAGGTTTTATTGGTGCTTTCTTCCAACATATTCCTACAGCTATTCTAATTATGGCATTGTTCTTGCTTTTACACTGCATATTACACATAAGATTAGATAAATCAGTCAAAAAGATAAATAGAAATGAATAAATACATCACCGCTTTACTTGTTGTCCTTGCTTCAACAGGAGTAGAAGCACAGACCTATCAGTCTGCGCTTAGGATTGCATTGGGTGATGCTACAATAGAAGATTTATGTCATAAGCAGACCTTAAAGGTATAGAACAGGATATTCTCTCTATCCTTGATGCAATAAAACAGATAAAAGAGGAAGAAGAGATAGAGCCTGCACAAAGTCAAATTGTATTTATTTCGGAGTTATCTGATAAATACACACCAGTATTTACACTTTATTCTAATCATACACAACAATTATCATCCTTTCTCCCGAATCCCTCATTAAGATCCGGGATTAAGATTCGTGCGCCCAGCTATACCTTTTAATATGGAGTTTAAATAGAAATATCCATACATGCAATGAGAAAGATTCAGCATGGACAAAAGAGATTTTAAATAATAATATTCATCGTCCATAAATAAACAACAACACATAAACGGACGTATTAAAAAATAAGAAATGAATTTCAATAAGATATTAAAAGCACTTTTTGGAGATAAGTCAAGTCGTGATATGAAGCTTATTCAGCCTTTTGTAGATAAGGTTAAGGAAGCATATCCAGAGATTAAAGCCCTCAGTAATGATGAGCTACGTGCAAAAACAAAAGAAATACAGAAGTATGTTCAAGATGCAGGTAAAGAGCAACGTGATAAGATAGCTGAACTACGCGCTAAGATTGAAGAAACTCCTATTGATGAGCGTGAAGAAATCTTTAATCAAATTGATAAACTTGATAAAGAGGCTCTTGACAATTACGAGAAGGCACTTAATGAGGTTATGCCAGTAGCTTTCTCTATTGTGAAAGATACAGCTCGACGTTTCGCTGAAAATGAAGAGACTATTGTTACAGCTACGGACTTCGACCGAGAGCTAGCAGCAGACCCTGCTAAAGATTTTATTACTATAGATGGTGACAACGCTATTTACCACAACCATTGGACTGCTGGTGGTAACGATCTCAAGTGGGAGATGGTTCACTATGATGTACAGATCTTCGGTGGTGTTGTATTGCATCAGGGTAAAATTGCAGAGATGGCAACTGGTGAAGGTAAAACCCTTGTTGCGACCCTACCTGTATTCCTCAATGCTTTGACAGGTAATGGCGTACATGTCGTAACCGTTAATGATTATCTTGCAAAGCGTGACTCAGAATGGATGGGACCTCTCTATATGTTCAACGGACTCTCTGTTGATTGTATTGATAAGCACCAACCTAACTCTCCAGCACGTCGTAAGGCTTATCAGGCAGATATTACTTTCGGAACCAATAATGAGTTCGGTTTCGACTATCTTCGTGACAATATGGCAGTATCTCCAGCCGATCTCGTACAACGCCAACATAACTATGCTATCGTCGATGAGGTCGACTCTGTGTTGATTGATGATGCTCGTACCCCTCTTATCATTAGTGGTCCAGTTCCAAAGGGTGATGATCAAATGTTTGAAGAGTATCAGCCATTAGTACAAAGTCTTTATGAGGTTCAACGTAAGCAAGCTACTGAGCTTTTATCAGAAGCACGCCACAAGTTAGCAGAAGCACAGAAAACGAACGATAAGTCTGCTGCACAAAAGCTACAAGAAGAAGGATTCCTTGCTTTGTATCGTTCCTTCAAGGCTCTACCAAAGAATAAGGCTCTCATCAAGTATTTGTCAGAAGATGGTATCAAGGCTGGTATGTTGAAGACCGAAGAGTATTACATGGCTAATAATAACCGTGAAATGCCTAAAGCTATTGAGCCTCTCTACTTCGTAACAGATGAGAAGATGAACTCTTGTGACCTTACTGATAAGGGTACAGCTTGGTTAGCTAATAAGGTAAATGATAATCAACTATTCGTATTGCCAGACATCACAACAGAGCTTTCTGTACTTGAGAAGCAAAAGGATGACAAGTTAATTGATGAGCAAACATACATCGACCAAAAGGATGCCCTAATGGCACATTATGGTGTACAGAGCGAACGCGTACATACATTGCAACAGCTATTGAAGGCTTACACCATGTTTAACAAGGATGATGAGTATGTTGTCTTGAATGGTGAGGTTAAGATTGTTGATGAGCAGACTGGTCGTATCATGGAAGGTCGTCGTTGGAGCGATGGCCTGCATCAGGCTGTTGAGGCAAAGGAGCATGTAAAGGTGGAAGCTGCTACACAAACCTTCGCAACCATCACATTACAGAACTACTTCCGTATGTATCACAAGTTAGCAGGTATGACGGGTACTGCTTCCACAGAGGCAGGTGAGTTCTGGGACATTTACAAGTTAGATGTTGTCGAAATTCCGACAAACCGCCCTATTCTTCGTAAGGATATGGAGGATCGCGTATATAAGACAGCACGTGAGAAGTATGCTGCAGTCATCGATGAGGTAGAGACAATGAGAAACCAAGGTCGCCCTTGTCTTGTTGGTACTACATCTGTCGAAATCAGTGAGTTGCTAAGTAAGATGCTTACCATGCGTAAGATACCACATCAGGTATTGAATGCTAAACAGCACTTGAAAGAAGCTCAGATTGTTGCCGAGGCAGGACGTTCAGTAGATGGACTCGGTGCAGTAACCATCGCCACTAACATGGCTGGTCGTGGTACCGATATCAAGCTTACTAAGGAAGTAAAAGATGCAGGCGGTTTGGCAATTATTGGTACCGAGCGTCACGAAAGTCGTCGTGTAGACCGTCAGCTTCGTGGTCGTGCAGGTCGTCAAGGTGACCCAGGTTCATCAGTTTTCTATGTATCTCTTGAAGATAAGTTGATGCGTCTCTTTGGTTCTGAGCGTATTGCAAAGGTCATGGACAAGCTAGGCTTCGAAGATGGTGAGCGTATTGAGAGTTCTATGATTTCAAATAGTATTGAGCGCGCCCAGAAGAAGGTTGAAGAGAACAACTTTGGTATCCGTAAGCGTCTGTTGGAATACGATGATGTCATGAACAAGCAGCGTACAGTTATTTATGAGAAGCGTCGTCATGCTCTTATGGGTGAGCGTATCGGTATGGATATATCCAATATCATTTGGGACCGTTGCGTAAGTATCATCGAGCATAATGACTATGAGGGCTGCAAAGAAGAGTTCTTAAAGATTCTCACCATGGAATGTCCTTTCACCGAAGAGGAATTCACAGGTACAAATCAAGAGGAGCTTGCAGAGCGTAGTTTCCAACAAGCTATGGAAGCTTTCAAGCGCAAGACGGATCGCATCCAAAGCGTAGCATGGCCTATTATCAAGGACGTATATGAGAAACAAGGTGCAATGTATGAACGTATTATGGTTCCTATCACAGACGGAACACGCGTTTATAACATTCCTTGCGACTTGAAGGAAGCATACGAAAGTGAGGCTAAGTCGGTTGTAAAGCAGTTCGAGAAGGTAATTCTTCTCCATATCATCGATGATGATTGGAAGGAGAATCTCCGTCAGTTGGACGACTTACGTCACTCTGTACAGAATGCTTCTTACGAACAGAAAGATCCATTACTCATCTTCAAGCTAGAGAGTGTGAAGTTGTGGGATAATATGATTGACGATATGAACAATCGTACAGCGAGTGTTCTCATGCGCGGTCAGATTCCAGAGATGCAACAAGCTGATGAAGTTCAGGAAGCAGCGCCAGAACAACACAGCCAGCGTTATAATGAGGAGAAGGTGGAACTTGATGATCCTAACCAGCGTGCTGCTGCACAACAGGACACACGCGAAGGAGCTCAAGAGATAAATCGCACTCCTTATCACGCAGAAAAGACTCCACGTCCTAACGATCCATGTCCATGTGGTAGTGGAAAGAAGTTTAAGAATTGCCATGGTCGCAATATCGATTAATAAACTCACAAAGAATTTCGGGGATAAGACAGTTGTGTCTATCCCCGAATTTTGTTTTCCAGCTAATGAGATTATAGGATTGGTTGGAAATAATGGTGCAGGGAAAACCACGCTTTTCCGTTTGATTCTTAATCTACTGAAAGCCAATGGAGGTTCAGTAGATTTCCTTTTCGAGGAATGTCAAGAGGATTCACCAACAGATGGGCTTTCCCCCACTCTTTCAACAAAGTCGATTGCAAATTACGATGACGCATGGAAGAGCCAAATAACAGCCTATTTGGATGAAGCTTTCCCTCATAGAATATCTCACAGCCGAGGAGTTCTTTTCATTTATTCTTAAAGCGCATAACATTCAAACAATAGGATTGGAGGAAAGGCTTGAGGATTATAGAGAGTTTCTAAGCGACGAAATTCTTGGACAAACAAAATATATTCGTGAGCTATCAGCAGGTAACAAACAGAAGGTTGGAATAGTTGCTGCCTTACTTCCTAAAGTGAGTGCCGTAATTCTTGACGAACCTTTCAACTTCCTTGATCCCAGTAGTCAGAATCTTCTTAAAAAGTTGTTAGTCGATTACAAAAATAAGTATCGTGCCTCTGTCATCATCTCTAGTCACAATCTTCAACACACAATAGATATCAGTGACAGAGTTGTCTTGATGGAACATGGTGAGATTATCAAAAACATCGATCATATCACCCCTGAATCAACAAAGATTTTAAGTGAATATTTCAAATCCGCTCGGACGTAATTTTGTGTTTCTATATGTAAGCTCGAAAAAACGTACCTCCGTTTTCGATAAAATGTACCTCCGTTTTTATCAAAATGGAGGTACGTTTTTTATAAATCCTATATATGATTGATTTTCAATGGATTATAAAGCTCCTAATTTTATCTATAAATTGGAAGCTTTAGGCACATTAAAATGACTAGAATTTCCAGCGTATTTGTAGTTCTAAATCGGACTTTGTAGAGCCATTAATCTGTTGCAAACCTGATGAAATCTTATCACGATCAAAGTAACTGGTTGTAGAGGATTGGAGGATTAGGGCTAGATTAGGAGATAGTTCTGCCCGTGCAAAGAGAGCATAATGTAAACCGATTCCATAGAATGAAGGAAAGGAAAACGAATAAAGCGGTCGGCGCTCATAGATATAGATGCGTGAAGAGAAATCATCTGTGTGAAAGTATCCGAGTAATGCTGTGAGTTGAAGCCAAGAGTTGGGTATCCACGTAACGTTTTCGCTCGCCATGTATCCAATGCTATTGCTGAAATAATGGCATGCAGATATATCGAGTTGTGTTTTACTAACCCACGTTTGCCTTATAGTTCAATGTTAATCGGCCGCGCTGAGTAATCTCATTGATAAGTGCTGTCTTATTGAAATCGTCTTTCTCTCTCAATTTTAATTTATATCCAGCACATAAGGACCAAACTTTATGTGTATAGTATATATTTAGAACGTTATCCCAAGTACGACTAGCAGTATGCGATCCAAAACGAGGATGAGAAAAATAAGAATAATCAGTATAGGCAATGAGTGAAAGTCCATGTTTTATTTCCCAATTAGTTCCTAAGAGCAATCCATTTTCATTCTGAATCTTCCCGCCTTCGGCAAAACTACGTGCGTACAATCCCGTATAATCATAACGATAGTAACGTTGCATGGCTAATAATGATAAGTTCGACTTCACTTGAACAGAAATGTTATTGATTGTAGCCAATGTCCCTCCATTGCAGGTTGCAGTCTCACCTGCCAAACTCCAACGCTTACGCACATAGCTATAGTTTATACCAACATTCCAAAAGTCATTGCCCGATGGCGCATAACGACGATAATACAAATCTGTGTTAGGGCTAAGAGCTTTATCAAAGTGAGTGAAGAGCGCAGTCAATCCAAGCGTAAGCCTGCCACATCGCCAGTTAAGATTACCTCCAGTTGTGAATTGTGAAGCATTATCTTTCCGTTCCATCTCCTTCGCAGTGCGGTGATAGCCAGTGTTTAGAATCGTCTTTATATCTCCGTTACTTGTTAATGTTGCGTCAATCGTCCGATACGAGAGGAATGTGGTTAGATCCAAGTTGTGAGCAAGTTCGATGGTTGCTGCTGCTCCTTGTAAATAGTTTATCGAAGAGCGAGAAGAATATACCCGAATCCCGTTATTCTGTCTGCCCAACGTTGACAAAGCGGCATATTTACCGAAGCTCAAATTATTATTGATAACTAGTCCTTGTCCGAAACTTAGTTTGTATCTTCCTAGAACCAAGTCCTTTATCTTTCCCAGTTTACGAAGTTGGATATAAAAACTATAGTGGTCATATCCAAACTTATTCTTATTGGAGAAGAAGGGTTCGCCCGCATCTTGTGCCCCTATCAAACCTATTTGAAAGTAATCATTGTAATGGAAATTATACCTAAAGGAGTGTTTATACGGATAGCCGAGATAGCCATTTATATCGCCCTTTCGCTGATAGAAAGGAGTTTGCAAGTAAAGAGTAACGTGTGACGCCCTTTGCTTAGGATTTCTTTCAGACTGGGGAATGGTTTATTATCATTTACTGGCGACAGATAAACAAAGTAAGAGAGTAATTGTCTTCGCTGGAAGTCTAAGGACTCTATCATGGAGAGCTCGCCTAACGTTCGCATCCCATGGTATTGATATACATACGCTTGGATATCTTCTATTTGTTGGGCATTCAAGAAAGGGATACGCTCTAAGTCTTCACGTGTAGCAGTATTGAGGTCTAATGGGCGTTCCGACAATTCGGACAATATAGCAAAGATCTCCTCTTTATCTGACTCGTTGATATCACTCTCTGCATAAAACTGTGCAAAACATTCCTCCCATGTCATGCTTTGCTGTGCAATGATGGGAATGGTGGAGCATAATATCAAACAAAAGAGTATTAGCCGTTTCATAGACGTAAGGTTTTAAATGAGTGTGATTAGGTAAAAGGTGGCTCCTCCTAATAGAATGGAGATTGTAGAGAAAGGCTAGGAAAGACTTCTACTTTGAGAAGTAATATGCGGTATAACTACCTTTCTTGTAAGGTTTATCGGGTGTTAGTCTTTTCTGACGAAGCACATAAAGATCGTAAGCCTCCTTATAATATCGAGGACGAAGACTATCTACTGGATAATATTGCGGTAAGTAACGAGCAAAATCATGAAGATTGCGATCAAGAAGGAAACCTATTAATTGATAATTGGCAGAGGTGCGAGTTACCTTTAGTAGAACGCTATCGGGCTGGAGCCAAGAATGAATTCTGCCAGGACGTAAGACTCTTCCCCCTCCTACCAAGGGATAGTAGAATAGACTATCTGCTAAGTGTCCTCTACGTGCAACCGCATACACTGTCAACATCGAAGTGACGGAATCGGTATGTGGCATAGTCTTCACGACTTGTAATGCGCCAGCATAATCTCTCTTATCTATCAAAGCCTCAACCTTTGCGCGCTGATGATAATACTTATCGGTATTGCTGAAGAGTCCTGTGAACAAGAAGAACGAAAGGAAGATAGCTAAACTCATCCATGTTAATTGAGAGAATATGCCAAAACTACGTAGCTCTGGTTCATAAGGCTCAAATCGCTTTGTCATTATCACGATAATAGCATAAAGGATAAGCAATAATGGAGCTATCCACAACCAACTGCCCAAAGTAACTCCTGTAACGGTTGGTCTAATATCCGATACTATTGTCAAAAGAAGGAAAGAGGGGAAAGTAAGTTAAAGCATAGCCACGCTTAGAGAGTTTCGTCCAAGAACTGATACCTATTTGCAATAACTTTAAGGTAATCGTTATCAGTACTGCACCCAACAAAGGATTATAGAACGTTTGTCCCCCAGACGCTAAGTGCTGTACAATCGTCATCACATCTGCTTGAAAAAAATAGAGATAGCAGAATGAGAATAAACAAAACAAAACAGCACATACTATGCGTATAAACCTACTTTCCATCATCTACTTACTTCTTTTTCAATACTACTGCACTGCGAGCAGGAATATATAACTTAAGCCATCCCTTATGTTGATCGGTATAAAGAGGGTCTGGATTGGTGAAATGCTCTACAGAGTCATCAGCAAAGCCATTGCCTCCAAACTCTTTCGCATCTGAGTTCAACTCTACAACATAAGAACCTTCTGGTACTAAGAACCCATAATCAGCATAAGAACGCGTTGGTGAGAAGTTGAATACAAACAACAGTTCTCCCCTACTGAAAGCTAATATTTGATCTCCGTCGTTATGCCATATCTCTTGTAAAGGTGTTGCATTAAATTTCTTCTCGCTCTTTATAACCTCTAACATCTTACGATCGAAGTCACCAAGATAATGATAACAGAGTTCTTTATTATCCACGAGATTCCACTGTCTGCGAGCATACTTATAACTCCAACCATTGCCCTCACGTGGGAAATCGATCCATTCTGGATGACCAAACTCATTACCCATGAAGTTGAGATAGCCACCATTCATAGCTGCAATAGTTGCCAAGCGAATCATCTTGTGCAGTGCTATACCACGATGAGCCATTTCATTCTCATCTCCCTTACGGAAATGCCAATACATATCAGCATCTATCAAACGGAAGATAATCGTTTTATCTCCAACAAGTGCTTGATCGTGAGACTCGCAATAAGAAATGGTTTTCTCATCCGCACGTCGGTTTTTTATCTCCCAATAGATAGATGATGGCTTCCAAGCCTCGTCTGGCAATTCTTTAATGGTCTTGATCCAATAGTCAGGGATATTCATTGCCATACGATAATCAAAGCCATAGCCACCATCCTTAAACTTCGCAGCTAATCCAGGCATACCTGATACTTCTTCTGCAATCGTGATAGCATGCTTGTTTACTTCGTGAATAAGACAATTAGCAAGGGTCAGATAACAAATAGCATTATCATCCTGATGTCCATTGAAGTAATCACCATAGTCACAGAAAGCTTCGCCCAAGCCATGACTATAATAAAGCATGGAGGTTACACCATCAAAGCGGAAGCCGTCAAAGTGATACTCGTCTAACCAATACTTACAATTAGACAATAAGAAATGAAGTACATCATCCTTACCATAATCAAAGCATAGAGAATCCCAAGCTGGATGTTCGTGTCGATCTCCTGGATAGAAGTATTGGTTAGGATCACCAGCAAGGTTTCCTAATCCTTCCACCTCATTCTTTACTGCGTGCGAATGGACTATATCCATAATAACCGCTACCCCATTGCGATGTGCTTCATCAATAAGTGCTTTCAGCTCCTCGGGAGTACCAAAGCGAGAACTTGCCGCAAAGAAAGAACTAACATGATAACCAAAGCTACCATAATAAGGATGTTCTTGGATTGCCATAATTTGAATAGCATTATAACCATCCTTTATGATACGTGGCAGAACATTCTCACGGAATTCTGTATATGAACCAACCTTCTCTGCATCTTGTGACATTCCAATATGACACTCGTAAATCAGTAATGGGTCGGTGCTAGGTTTAAAGTTTTTCTTCTTCCAAACGTATGGTTCTTCAACATTCCATACCTGTGCAGAGAATATCTTTGTATTCTCATCTTGTACAACACGCTGTGCCCAAGCAGGAATGCGCTCTCCTTCTCCACCATTCCAATGAACTCGCATCTTATAGTATTGCCCATGCTCCATTGCATGAACAGGAAGACGCAACTCCCAGTTACCTGTACCTTCAATACGCTTACATTTGTAAGAAGGTAACTCCTTCCAACCATTGAAATCGCCTACAAGATAGATATCTGTAGCGTTAGGTGCCCACTCCCTAAAGACCCAGCCTTCATCGGTAAGATGTAGACCATAATAGTTATATCCATTGGCAAAATCAGAAAGGGTCATCTTCCCGTCTTGCGTCAGTTGCTTGATTTTCCAAAGCGCATGCTCGTGCCGCCCACGTATAATATCTTCATACGGAGACAAATATGAGTCATTCTTAACAAGCCCGATATGAGCCGGTGCTCTCTTACTCTTCTTTACAACATCTTTAGGTGTACTCTTAGTTATACTCTTCTTTGTAACCATGGTAAATGTATTTTGTTCGTTATTATATCTTTAAGTTAAGCTAGTTGACGTGACGTTTTCCATTCTCATAATATCCGACGGCAGTAATCTTACCATTCTTATCACGCTCTATGAACTTTCCGTCACGTTGATTGTCTTTATAGTTGCCTTCAAAGCGTACGCCATTAGCTGTTTCTTCAATAGCACTACCATTTCGTTTACCATTATGATAGTTTCCCTTGAACTTGCTTCCGTCAACATAGTGAATGATAACGAGCCCTTCAACTTCACCATTCTTGAACTGACCTTCATAGACGTCCTTATTCTTCTTAGTCAACTTTCCTTGCCCATTCTGCAAATCCTTTCCCAATAACCTGTATATATATCCCCATTATGCCAGGACATCGTACCAAATCCAGACTTCATTCCATTCAAGAAATGACCTGTGTATTGATCTCCATTCTTATATTGGAAAATACCTTGCCCTGTGCGCTGACCATCTACATATTCGCCTTCATAAACCTCACCATCCTTGAACTTGTAGATACCCTTACCATTCTGAAGGTCGTTCTTCCATTCACCATCGTATTTATCACCATCCGAATAGATATAAACGCCCTTGCCTTCTTTCATGTTATTAACCCAGTTACCCGTAAACGAAGAATGATCCGACCATTTAAAACAGCCGTATCCGTTCTTCATATCATTTGCCCACATACCATCGTATGAGGCTCCATTTGCGAAGATATACTTACCTGCTCCACTGCGTTTATCATGTTCCCAATTACCAATATACTTGTCTCCATTGTAATAAAACATGGTGCCTTGACCTTGTTGATAATCTTTATACCACAAGCCTTCATATCGGTTCCCATTCGAAAAATAAAAGGTTCCCATTCCATGTTGCTGATTCTGGAACCATTGCCCAACATACTTCTCACCATCAGCAAAGATATAAGTCCCATCCCCATGGCGCAAACCTTTCATATACTCACCTTCATAGGCATCCTTATTCTTGTAGACCGTCTTACCTTTACCATTAGGCTTCCCTCGAAACATCTGTCCATGGTAATTTCCTCCATCACTGGTAACACAAGAACCAACTTCTATCTTTTGGGCAAAAGCAAAAGAAGATGTAATAAGTAATACTAATATTATAAGATATCTATTTCTCACGCCATTCAGTTTTAAAGTAATTGTACAGACTTAAACACCCGACGTTTGCAAAGATAAAGAATTTCAATGAAAGTCACAAATTAATAAATCCTTTTTAAGGCTGTATCATCAAACTTTTAAGCAGGGCGTGAATCAACATCAGTATTAAAGATCAATGGGCAAAGGGCAAAGCTAATACTTAAAGTTACCAAAGCATAATACTTTTGTCTTATACAAAAGCCTCACCCCGTTAGGTTGGGGGTGAGGCTGTGTTCCACGGAAGCGAGAGAACCAAATTAATACACTAGTTTTGAAAGACATTAATTTCACAATTAATATAATCGATTGTCTTATTACAGAACGATTGATACCCTGAATCAATCTAAAAATGCCCCCGTGGTATAAAAAAGAAGAAGCCTCCCCAAGCCCCTCCAAAGGAGGGGATGTCCTTATTGCATACAGTTTGAAATAACCAAATATATGTGAGCGGACTTAGGGACATCCCCTCCTTTGGAGGGGCTTGGGGAGGCTTTCTTGGGTGGGGCTTTTATCCTGCCTGCGGTCCAGGGTGTTCTTCACTCCCCTCGCCTTTTGGAGAGGGGGCGGGGGTGAGGCTTTTTTCCTCTTCATCTTTCTTCCTCAACGATTCGTAGGAATTTGCAGCCAACTCTCGCTTTAATTCCGTTCCCGGTGTGAAGACTACACGAGGCTTTATAGTCTCAGTCTTAAAAGCTTTTTCAGTTTCCGCTCCTTTGCTCGACAACGTGACACGCATCGAACCGAAATTACCCAGCTGAATGCTGAAACCATCACGGAGGTAATGTGGCAGACAATCAATGAAGTTATACAACACGTTCGACACATCACCACGTGTCAAGGACGAACGTCCAGCAATATCACGTGCAATGTCGTCCAGCGACTTATGCCCAACGTTTACCGGGTTGGCATAAAACTTCACTTCCTCCCGCTTCTGCGGATTCTTCTTTTGAACTAATTTAAATCTCATGATTCTTAGGTTTTTAAATTATTAATACTATTGTTGTTTATCATAGCGTAGGGCAGCACGCTTCCGCAGTTTTTTTCGATGCATCTTCATGCTGCCCCATTCTATTTTCTTAAATTATTTTCCTCCTCTCACCGCTTCATTTTTCAGCCTTTCAGCATCCCCCTCCTGCCAGATGCGTATTGCCTTGCTGCCGAATGTGTATCTACGTGCTGACAGATGCGGTGAGCCTTGCTGTTAAATACGGTGAGCGTTGCCGTTAGATACGCATCTAGCAGCTGTGCAATGCGTATCTAGCAGTCCGTAGATACGCATCCGCCAGCGCGTAGATACGGTGAGCGCAGCGACGGAATATGCATTTGGTAGCAAGTAACCTTGTAGTATCACTTGAAGTGTCAACTTTTAGAGGGCGACACCTGTAGAAGGTAATGAATCCGCTTATGTATACTTTCTTATTAAGCCACATGTCACCTTTTATATAAATGCCCCATAGTTGTCCATAATTTGTCACTATCCCAACGAGGAAATGCTGATTTTGCTTCCTTTGTCTTAGTACTTGACGAAAGCACGAGTCCAAAAATGAGGAGCTCTCTTTACTTCATGATCCCAAGATATACTAGTCGGATTTGCAACTACTACAGCTGCTGCATAATCTCCGACTGCTGAACTCGTCCAACAGCCTGTAGGAAAGGATTCTCCACCGACTTGTGTAAAAGCACTCCAGATTAATTCATTATAACTTTCACATCTTACTACCCATCCGGGGGCAGGAATCTGAAAAGTGCCAAACCCTAAGTTAGAAAGTACTTCTTTATAATCACTTGATGATGGTAAATACCACTGTAAAGCGGGCGAACCAGTATAAGATACACCAGGATTATAGTTGGCAGCAGCATAAAATGTAGTAAAGTCTGGATTTTTTCCTTTAATTTTCTCGCCTGTTACAGCTGAGGTTGTATAGCTGGCATCCCATGTTTCATCGATTCCTCGCTTCATTAAAGAACCATATAAAGCATCATACATTCTCACGTTGGATGCTGTTCCGTATGTATTTGTTCCTATTGATGAATATTTGCTGTCACACCAAGGAGTCTGTAGTGGTGAAGCATTATTCAAGGCAACGGCTATGTGACTGTATTTATTTAACACCACAGCAATTGGTGTCTTTGTACCTCCACCGAAAGTTGTTTCCCTGAAAAAACCTGTGGATCCGTCACTCATCAAGTAGGTGTAATTAGGCTTAACTTGATTTTTACGAGATAGGATTTGTTTGCCTGCATGGTGAGTGTGGCATTAAGTTGCGCAACATTAAATGTTGGAATCGGATTCCAAAAGACAGTACCGGCAGAAATACCAGTTAGTCTCAACTTACTGCCTTCAGTAGTGGGAAGAAAATAATGGTAGTCGCTGGTGGAAGTGTAGGCATAGTCTTTACCACCATTCGAAGCATAATATTTGGTTTCCGTACTGGCCGGTGAGTTATTTGAAATGGTCGCCATAGCTCCGTTAGTAGCAGTGTAGTTTTTTGTTGCAGGGTCGTAAGCTACGCTCGTAGGGATTACATTGGCTGCGGTAGCTTCAAGGGTTGATGTAATATTGTTAGGAAGATGTTTTTGGCAAATAAATTGGGTTCGCAGGCGGGCGCCCACGTGCTTCATCGTGAACATGACCTCTTGCTTCTGCGGGGTCGCAGTAATGACTTGGGTTGCGAATCCCATACGCGCTGTTTCAGCCTTGTCTCTTGCCACGGTCAGTTCGCTACCCGATGGAATCACGTCATCATTGAAGGCAATGAAGTCGTAGGTGCCGGGGGGTGAGGTTGAAGTTCTTAGCGGCTCCAGCGTCGGTAGTGAATGCTCCGCCACTGAACGTGCCTTTCACTTCACCCTTCAAGGTACCGCCCTGGTAGGCGAGGATGGTGTAGTGCCCGTTGGCGTTCGTCAGCGTGCCGCGTGTCTTTATGGCTGGCTCACTCTCCACGCAGATCTCGGCCTCGCAGTCGCCCAGGTCTATCGTCTGCGGCTTTGCCGTCGGTGCGCTGGTGCGACTTAGGGGCTCATCGGCACCGAAGTCTTCATTCGTAAAGCTGAAATGCACCGTTTGCTTGGCGTCATTCGGATTGTTGATGTTCTCGTCGTTACTGCAGCTGGCCGTTATTAACAGCAGCATGGCTGCGCTTAAAAATATAAGTTTCTTCATATTCGTTTGTCTTTTTATTCAGTTGTTGTTTACTCGAATTCATACTCTCCGCCGTCCACGTCGTCGTCCTGATCCCAGTCTTCCTCTTGCGAAGATGGGTTGGGACGTACGGAAACTCCGCAGATAAATTGCTCGACCTGCGTTTCCAGCATCTTGATGCTCGGTGCCTCGTACGGCTGGAGCAGTTTGTTTGCTTGAATACTCTTTTTGTTCATGAATGATAAATTTAATGTTTATTGAATGAAAGATTCAGCTTGCAGCCCCTTTGCCTGCTTGGCAAAAGGGTACGACTTTATGGGCAAGAGAAACTCGTGAGAGTCCCTTGTCCATAGGGGAATACGGCACGCTTCGCGCGCGCGTACGCGAGAAGAAAAAAATGTGTAATTTACGTCTGCTCTACTAGAGAGAGAGAGAGAGAGAGAGAGAGAGAGAGAGTATACAAATATTTGGAACTACCAAATAATTTGCTGTCTTTTTCTCGTTTTTAGATGTTAAAGAATCCAACGCAACGGCACGGCTTACACCTTTATTATATAAGGCGCAAACGTTAGCTTGATTGAAATTCGTTGTTTGTAACATCATTATTAATTGGGTTAATTCTCACTCAACGGGCGCAAAGGTAAGAAGAAATATTGGAATAATGCAAGAATGAGGGAATTAAATATGAAAATAATAAAGAAAAGGATGTTTTTTAAGACTTATCCACGCTTTAACCCTTGCAATGCTGCACCAATAGCCGTACAATACTCCGAATATTTGGGAATAATAAATCGAACGTCATAAATCTTCTCCATGACAGGAAAGAGTAATTCGCATTGTGGTAACAACGTGAGATTACCTATCAGAACAAAATCACGAATATCACTATTTAAGGAGCTTAAGATTGTTGCAGAACCTATTGATTGCAACACTAAACCTATTAAACCAAGAGCAATATCCTCTCTACTAGCATTTACTTGTGCATTTGCAAACAAAGACGCTGTTGCATCCATAGGCAAACCTGGTAGTGGGCTCGTTGATATATCTTTTATCTGAAGATTAATGCGTGAGATGTCTCCTTTCATTGCCAAAGACACAACTTCTTTAACATCATCTGTCTGTAATAACAACCGAGAAAGCCCACTTAAAGTACCGCCTCCAATACCAATACCACCAATGTGACGGATTTCATTGCCATCACAAAGCACTAAAGAGGTTCCTGTACCCATAGAGACAACTATCATCCGTTGAAGTTTCGACTCGAACTGAGCTCCCAAGCCATCAGCTAAAAACTCATCAGCCTTTGCTGTCGGAAGTCCATAAACAGGCTTATTAACATAATGAGCACCAACTCCTGTCAACATCACTTGCTCTACATCTGATAAATCAATCTTATTATCATACAAGTATTTACCAAATGCACCGTACAAGGAAGTCACAGGGTCAGTAGCCTTTATACGTAAAGGTTTAACGACCTTCCCTTCTCTAATTCCAACAATCTTCGTTGTTGAAATCCCCACATCAATTCCAATGGCAATCTTCATACACCTTATATAATTAGGTTACAAAGATACAAAAAACTTAAGAGTAGGGAACTATCAGAGAGAGTTTTTGCAAAAAAACACTCAAAACATTTCTCTATTAAGCTGAAAATGAGTATCTTTGCAATCCGAAATAATGAGAGAATAAAGAATTAAACATAAAAAGAATAAAAACGAAATGACGAAAGCAGACATTATCAATGAGATTGCAACATCAACTGGTATTGCCAAGAAAGACGTTTCAGCTGTAGTTGAATCATTCATGGATGCAATCAAAGATAGCTTATTAGGGAAGAAAGAGAACGTATATTTACGTGGTTTCGGTAGCTTTATTATTAAGCATCGTGCAGAAAAGACAGCTCGTAACATCTCAAAGAATACGACTATCACAATCCCTGCACATGATTTCCCAAGCTTCAAGCCTGCAAAGACTTTCATTGAGGATATGAAGAATAAGTAAACATAAATATTATAACAATTTAAAACATTAAAGCTATGCCAAACGGAAAAAAGAAAAAGGGACATAAGATGGCTACGCACAAGCGTAAAAAGAGATTAAGAAAGAACAGACATAAGAGTAAGTAAGCCCCATAGGCTGAAAGCACTTATTACGACTTTCAAACATGACGGGGCGTGTCATCGCAATTAATTCCAACCATGGAATGCGACGGCAGGTTCCGCCTTTTTATTACCTATAAATATCATGTAGTACGATTAGGTGTATTGTTTATTACCACAAATCATAACGTATAAAACATTTATAGCTAACTTATACGATTCGATACAATCATGATGTTTATAACAAGAGAAGATAGATGACAAGCGAAGTAATTATTGATGTCCAACAGAAAGAGATTTCGATAGCACTACTCGAGGATAAGCGTTTGGTTGAATATCAACGTGAACCAAGAGAAGCTAGCTTTTCGGTTGGAAACATCTACGTGGCAAAAGTAAAGAAGCTGATGCCAGGGCTAAACGCCTGCTTTGTAGATGTAGGTTATGAGCGTGACGCCTTTCTTCATTATCTAGACTTAGGGAGTCAATTCAACTCCTACGCCAAATATCTGAAACAGGTTCAGAGCGATCGTAAAAAACTTTATCCCATTCAGAAAGCCAATCATCTCCCTGACATACAAAAAGATGGCACGATACAGAATGCCTTGCAAGTAGGTCAAGAAGTATTGGTACAAATTGTCAAAGAACCCATTTCCACCAAAGGTCCGCGTCTTACAGGCGAAATATCATTTGCTGGTCGCTACCTGGTGCTTATACCTTTTGGGCATAAAGTCAGTGTTTCATCTAAGATTAAGAGCGGCGAAGAACGAGCACGCCTAAAGCAACTCATCCAAAGTATCACTCCAAAGAACTTTGGCGTAATTGTTAGAACAGTAGCTGAAGGCAAGCGTGTTGCGGAACTTGATGCAGAGATGAAAGTCCTTCTGAATCGTTGGAATGAAGCTATCACGAAGGTACAAAAGACACAAGAGCGTCCTCAATTAGTATTTGAGGAGACTGGACGTGCCGTTGCTATGTTACGTGATCTCTTTAACCCAACCTACGAGAACATCTATGTCAATGATGATGACATTTGCACAGCTGTACGCCACTATGTATCTCTAATAGCCCCTGAAAAGGCAAGCATAGTGAAGAAGTACAATGGAAAGGTGCCTATCTTTGACAATTTCGATGTTACAAAGCAAATCAAGTCGAGCTTTGGCAAGACAATCAACTACGGGCATGGTTGTTACCTCATTATCGAACACACAGAGGCTATGCACGTTGTTGATGTAAATAGTGGAAACAGAACCAAGGAGAAAGCACAAGAGCAGAACGCACTTGACACAAACCTTGGAGCTGCCGACGAATTAGCACGTCAACTTCGATTACGTGATATGGGAGGAATCATCGTCGTTGACTTTATAGATATGAATCTTGCTGAAGACAGACAGATGCTTTACGAGCGTATGTGTAAGAACATGCAGAAGGATCGAGCCCGTCACAACATTCTTCCATTAAGTAAGTTCGGCTTAATGCAGATTACTCGACAACGTGTTCGTCCTGTAATGGATGTTGACGTAGATGAGAATTGCCCCACTTGCTTTGGAACAGGTAAGATTCACTCAAGTATCCTCTTTACTGACCAGTTAGAGCGAAAGATTGATCGCCTTGTCAATAAGGTAGGAGTAAAGAAATTCTACTTACACGTCCACCCATACGTAGCTGCTTACATTAACAAGGGTTTCATCTCGCTAAAACGTAAGTGGCAAATGAGATACGGATTAGGCGTAAATATTATTCCTTCACAGAAGCTAGCTTATTTGCAATATGAGTTTTATGATGCAAACAAGCAGTTTATTGATATGAAGGAACAGAGCGATAAATCATAAGTCGCTCATAAGTCATTAGATAAGAAAGAAAGGTAAAACAAGTAAGAGGTAAGCACTATCAAAGAGCTTATCTCTTATTTGTTTTTATAAGAGAACTAACTCACAACACACATCTCGTAATTGTTCTTCCTTAGTTCTCTTTTGTTTTTCTATATGCTCTGCATTCTTGTTGTACGTGCGTAATTATATTATCTAAGCGTCATAATTCATTATCTAAGTCTGATGTACCTCTGACATCTCTTTCTCCCTTTCATAGAAAACCCTCGAAAGTTATTTTGTTTAACTTTCGAGGGTTGATTAACTTGCCACATTCTCATAGTGGTAGTGAGAGTTTTCTATACAACAACCTTAAACCGAATACGGAAGGCATGTTTTGCTTCGTCCCAATTAGTACCTAACAATTCAAAGCGACCTATCTGACTCGTTGATCGAACATGCTTACCAATGCAAGGGCACACATCAAAGTCGCCTATTCGCACAAGTCGTAACATCTCGGAAGCATCATCTGGTAGCTTATCCAAGCTCACTCCTTCAGGAATATGATTCCTATCAACCATTTCGAACGTTACTGGCAAATCCTCTGCAATAAGGCGATTCATCTCATCAACAATAGCCTTCTCCTCCTTACGATTAGGTTTATGATCAAGGATGAATGTCATCTTACTCTTCTTTCGTTCGATATGCGCATTATTACTACGCTCCGCCCCAAACATACGAACCATGACTTGATTCAATAAATGTTCTGCTGTATGAGCCGGTGGGAATTCCTCCTTGTTATGCGTATTCAATACATAATCCATGGGCTTCTCCTTTACGTTAAACTTATATATCCTACCATAATTTGCCTCGACATCTAAGGCAACCTGTCCATCTCGTTTCAGTTCTACTGTCTTTGTAAAACCTGAAAGTAAATCGGTCATCTCTACTTCCCGCTCTGGTAATCCAAGGAAGTCGTAAGCATGCGCAGGAATGGTAACATTGATTTGCACACGTTTCTGATCGAAGTTCGCTACAACGAGTAACACTTCATCGTCTGCCTTACGCAAGAAGGCAAATTGTTTGCGAGGGTTGAACTGATAGCTTTGATTATTAACATACATGAGGTCGAATGTCAATCCTTCACGCACTGCCTTCTCGCGATTGCAGAAGCGAAGCAGACCTTGATAGACCAATGATAATCTCTTCTCATCTGTTGTAAGTTTCTCGTGATTGAAGAAGCCTTTATAAATAGCCTCACTCGTCCAATAGTCAAAGATTGTCGAACGACCATCACGTCCCGAGAAGCCCTCTTTATCCATACCCCGCTCGCCAAACTCTTGCCCTGCATAAACCATAACTGGATTCTGCTGGAGCAATGCGGAAACAATCATGCCCGGGCACTCCTTTCCACGGGTTACCAGCAAAGAAGTCGGAGGCAATGCGCTGCTCATCATGATTCTCTAGGAAGTAAAGCATGTGGTCGCGTATATCGTCAACTTGCTGCCACTCGTGCGTGATAGAAGAAGCCGGACGCTCGTCACAGATGACACCACGTATGCAATCATACATACCCACCTTATCATATAAGTAATCAAAGCCTGACTCAACATACATACGATACTGGTTAGGATCATATACCTCTCCGATGAATATCACGTCTGGATAACGCTCCTTGACCTGTTGTGTGGCGTATGACCAGAATTCGTGAGGTACCATCTCCGCCATATCACAACGGAAACCATCAATCCCTTTAGCTGCCCAGAAGAGGAGTATTTCAGTCATCTTCTTCCAAGTAGAAGGAATGGGATGATAATGATAACTACGCCCACCAGCATCACAATAGTCTACTCCATAATTGAGCTTCACCGTCTCATACCAATCATTCTGCTGTGGATGCGAATCGAAGCGATCGTTACCCGTGCACTTGGCTGGATATTCATGGTAAGGCTCCGCTCCGTTTGCATATTCATTCTCGGCTACCCCAGACAGGTCGAGTGCTTCACCCGGACAATAATAGAAGTTGTTTTGTGGATCAAAATGCTTCCCTAAGTCATCGTCTTCTCCTAGATCGCTCACTCCTTGCGGCTTTGCTATACTCTTATATTGGCGTGCAACATGGTTAGGCACGAAGTCGATGAGCATTTTCAGTCCTTCGTCATGTGTTCTACTAATAAGAGCCTCGAACTCTGCCATGCGCTCATCAACATTAACCGCAATATCAGGGTCAATATCATAATAATCAGTAATGGCGTATGGGGAACCAGCGCGTCCTTTTACAACTCGTGGGTTCTGACAAGGAATACCGAAGGAAGAATAATCAGTACACGTTGCATGACGGATAACACCAGTATACCAAAGATGAGTGACACCGAAGTCATGAATGCGACGAAGTACCGACTCGTCGAAGTCATTCATCTTCCCTACCCCATTCTCTGCTAATGTACCATTCTCCTTTCTCGTAAGGTTCTTATTACCGAAAGTACGAGTGAAGACTTGATAAATAACTAATTTAGTTTTCATACAATGAATAAACAAAAGTCCCTCTTCCGTATCACTCCTAAAACAAGGAGGGGTTAAGAAGAGGGACTATTAGCTATAGTATTAAGCTATGCCGTGAGCATTAACATTTCTGTCAATACGTCCAAGCATACCCTGCAATGCTTTACCTGGTCCACACTCGATGAACTCATCAGCACCATCAGCAATCATGTTCTGGGCACTCTTCGTCCAACGTACACTTGAGGTGAGCTGAGCTATCAAATTCTTCTGAATCTCAGCTGGGTCGGTATGTGGCAATGCATCTACATTCTGATAAACAGGGCACTTTGGAGCATTGAATTTAGTTGCCTCTATAGCTGCCTGCAATTCGTCTTTAGCTGGCTGCATCAATGGAGAGTGGAAAGCACCACCAACCTTCAATGGTAATGCGCGCTTAGCACCTGCTTCCTTTAACAACTCGCATGCCTCGTTGATAGCATCAACAGAACCTGAAATAACTAACTGACCAGGGCAGTTAAAGTTGGCTGCTACACAAACCTTACCTTCCTTTGACACTTGAGCACAAATCTCTTCAACCTTCTCGTCTGGCAAGCCTATAATTGCAGCCATAGTACCAGGGTTCTGCTCACATGCCTTCTGCATTGCGTTAGCACGAGCAGCAACCAACTTCAAACCATCCTCGAAACTTAATGCACCCGCAGCAACAAGAGCAGAGAACTCACCCAATGAATGACCCGCTACCATATCTGGCTTAAACTCGTCACCTAAGCAAAGGGCAGAGATTACACTATGAAGGAATACTGCAGGTTGAGTTACCTTCGTTTCCTTTAGTTGGTCATCAGTGCCTGCAAACATAATATCGGTAATCTTGAAACCAAGAATCTCATCTGCTTTATCGAATAATTCTTTCGCTAATGGGCTGTTCTCGTAAAGGTCCTTACCCATCCCAACAAACTGAGATCCCTGTCCAGGGAATACAAATGCTTTCATCTTATTTTATGCTTTAATTGTTAATACTTTCAGAATGCAAAGATACAGAAAATTAAATAGATAATGAAGAATTAAGCTCTAAAAGCAAAACTTATATCTTAAATAGCTATGCACTGAGGATTATATGCAGATAATACAACGTGTTTGACTGTTGAAAGATGTAGTAATTTAGAGGGTATCGAACACTAACTTAAAGTAGGATTGACGTTTAACTTAAAGTACAAGCGACCTTTAACTTAAAGTACAAATGGTGATTAACTTAAAGTATCATACGATAAGAATTGGAACGAAGTTGAGCGTTGAACTTTCCATATCAACCTCAACCCAAAACATCTGACAAATTAATACTTAAAGTATTCCCGTTTTACACTAATATTCACTATCTTTGCCCTACAATTATAATTAAAAACCAATAATCAATAAATAAAAACCCAAACTATGAGAATTAAAAAGACCTTTGCTGCAATACTCATTGCAAGCAGTTTCTTATTACCAACGAATGCTTTAGCACAATTCAATTGGCCTTACAAGATTGTTAACGGAAAGGCTGTCACAGAGGTTCCAACCCGTCCTGCTGGTGAGCAAAGTGCTTTGAACCTTGTAACACCAAAGATGAAGGTTGTACGTGTAGCCTTCGTTGGACTTGGTATGCGTGGTCCAGGTGCCGTTGAACGATGGACGCATATCCCTGGAATACAAGTGATGGCGTTGTGTGACTTTGAGAAGGATCGTGCAGAAAGGTGTCAGCAATATTTACGTAAGGCTAGTATGCCTGCTGCGGATATCTATTCGGGCGAAGATGGTTACAAAGAATTGTGTAAGCGCAAAGATATAGACCTTGTTTATATTGCACCTGATTGGAAACATCACTTCCTTGTTGCAAAGAAGCAATGACACATGGTAAGCACGTTGCAATAGAAGTTCCTGCAGCGATGAATATGTCAGAGATATGGCAACTCATCGAATTATCTGAGAAGAATCGACTACATTGTATGATGCTCGAGAACTGCTGCTATGACTTCTTTGAGTTGAACTCTTTAAACATGGCTCAAAAGGGTATCTTCGGTGAGATTCTTTATGTACAAGGAGCTTATCGACACGACCTTACTCCTTTCTGGAATGCTTATTGGAAGAAGGATAAAGAAGATAAATTAGGCTGGAGATTGGATTACAACCAGAAGTTCCGTGGTGATGTATATGCTACTCACGGCTTAGGTCCTATTGCACAAGTGTTAGACATTCACCGTGGCGATCGTATGAAGACGCTTATCGCAATGGATACAAAGTCTGTTAATGGTAAAATGCACGTTGAACAAATGAGCGGTGAGCCTTGTAAGGAGTTCCGCAATGGTGATCAAACCACAACGCTGATCAGCACAGAGAATGGAAAGGTAATCGAGATTATTCATAACGTAATGACTCCACAGCCTTACAATCGTATGTATCAGTTAACCGGAACAAAGGGTTTCGCTAATAAATATCCAGTTGAAGGCTATGCTCTATCATCTCAAGAACTTGCAAAAGCAGGTGTAACCCCTTCAGCAGATGACTTATCTGGTCACAGCTACTTATCGGGTAAGGATAGAGAAGCTTTGGAGAAGGCGAACGAAAGCCCTATCATCACAAAGTATGAGAAACAAGCGAAGGAAGTTGGTGGTCATGGTGGTATGGACTTCATCATGGATTCACGTCTAGTTTATTGCTTACAGAACGGCTTGCCATTGGATATTGATGTGTACGACTTAGCTGAATGGTGCTGTCTAGCCGAGTTAGGTTCTATCTCTATGGATAATGGTAATATCCCTGTGGAAGTACCTGACTTTACACGTGGTGAATGGAATAAGATTAAGGGCTTCCGTCATGCTTATGCATCTCCTGCTGACGAGGCACAAGCTAATGCTGATGCCGTTGCCTTTACGAACCAACTAAAAGAAAAGGGTAAGAAGTATTGGGAGAAGGTTGATAAAGCAGCAAAGAAGAAATAAGGTTTAGACCTTTGCTATACTGAAAGGTGCCATAACTGATCATACAGTTACGGCACCTTTTTAAGTTATGCTCAACTTAACCTCTTACTTTCTCAAGGCTAAGTTGTAATTGTAATATTCTGTCTTACCCGTAATATCTTCTACAACCTCGATAAAGGGAGGGAAGTTGACATCCTCATGGTCAACAATGCCCTTCGTTTCAAGTATCTGAAGATTGCGCATTGGAGATAAATAGGTATCAAGCTCAAAGAATTGACCACGCCATATAAACGTTTTACGAATCTTATGGATTGACTGACGATAAGGGTCGGCTTGACGCATTAATGACTCATAGAGGTTATTATCTATCTGTCGCTCGGTAACTACCTGTGCATTGTTTGCTAAGGTCTTTTTCGTTGTACGAACATTAACAGAAACGCCGTTCAATGTACGACGACGAAGACGCACCTCACTACGTGGGTCGGAGGTTAGATAAGTTTGAATAATCTCGCTTTCTATAGCATCAGGAATATCACCTGTAAGACGCACGATATATTTACGTTCTTCTACTATTTGCTGCGGAATCTCAAGTACATTCGATATCTCTTGAATAACACGATTGATCTTTGTGTCAAAGTTCTCGTGGTTATTGATTACACGTAGATGAGGATGCTCTGACCAGGCTTGAATGACTTTCTTGTCAAGTTCACGTGCAAGCTCTAATCCCTCTGTACGCTCCGCATTGGTAGCCGTAGTGTAGAATTGTTCTGCACCATCAGCAGCACTGACAAGGTGAAGTACCGCATCATATCTAGCACGTAACTTCTCCGAACAAGTTCCAACGCCAGCCGTAATCTCCTTCCACATTTCTGGTTTCATATAAGCAGAAATATCCATCGTTCCACGATCACAAACGATGATGGTTGGAGTAGTAATTGTTTCGGCTATTCGTGTAAACTTATCCTCCAAAGCAAGCTGCATTTCTAGTGTCGCCTTCTCTCCTTCATAAAAGAAAGCGTGGTTATCCGTAAGGTAATCCATACCTGCTTGGCTAAAGAGTGTTGGCACTTCAGGAATAATAAACACCTTGTAACCGAGACTGGAGAAATGCTCGATAATCTTGACAAGTGCTGTCGTTTTTCCGGCACAAGGTCCGCCGGTAAGTACTATTCGTTTCATAATAAACTAATAAATCCCTTCCACCCGGAAGTGAAAGGGACTATTATCTAACATTACTGCTTTACAGTGCAAAATGTCATTTGTTGAATTACTCAGCTGCTGGAGCTTCCTCCTCTGCAACAGGTGCCTCTGCAGGCTGCTCTACTGGCGCTTCCTCAACAGCAGGTGCTGGCTGGTTCTCTGCAACTACAGTTACAGGAATCTTAACCTCAACCTCCTTGTGGAAGTGTACAGTAGCTTCAGAAGTACCAACCTTCTTCATATCGTGCATTGTGACAATCTTGCGATCAACCTCAATACCACGCTTTGCAAGCTCTTCAACTACAGTTGCTGCATTAACAGAACCGTAAGTTACACCAGTAGCTGATACCTTTGTTTCAATAACAAGTTCTACACCATCCAACTGTGATGCCTTCTTCTCTGCCTCAGCCTTAAGAGCTGCTAGCTTAGAAGCCTGCTGCTTTAAGTTCTCTGCCAACTGCTTCTTAGCTGAAGGAGATGCGATAACACCTTTACCTGTTGGAATAAGATAGTTACGGCCATAGCCGTTCTTTACATTAACGATATCGTTCTTGTATCCAAGACCGATAATATCTTCTTTTAATATAATCTCCATCTATTGACCTCCTTTTTACTTCATCAAATCGGTTACGTATGGAAGTAATGCAATCTGACGAGCACGCTTAACAGCCTGTGCCACACGACGCTGATACTTCAATGAAGTACCTGTGATACGACGAGGAAGGATCTTACCCTGCTCGTTAAGGAACTTCTTCAAGAACTCACCATCTTTGTAATCGATGTACTTAATACCGCTCTTCTTGAAACGGCAATACTTCTTCTTCTTTGTGTCGATAGAAGGAGCGGTCAAATAACGGATCTCTGATTTCTGCTCTGCCATAATTATGCCTCCTTTTTAGCTGCCCATTTAGCACGACGTTTCTCAGCGTATGCTGCAGAATACTTGTCCTGCTTAACGGTAATGTAACGAATAACCTTCTCGTCACGACGGAAGCCAGTTTCGAGAGTGTTAATAACTGATGGTTCTGCATTGAACTCTAACAATGCATAGAAGCCTGATGACTTCTTCTGAATGTTGTAAGCCAACTTCTTCAGACCCCAGATCTCTTCGTTCAAGATCTCAGCACCATTATCAGTGAGCAGTGTCTTGAATTTAGCGACCGCTTCCTTCATCTGTTCGTCAGATAAAACGGGAGTCAAAATGAAAACGGTTTCGTATTGATTCATACTACTTAATTATATAAAATGAATTAAAAATGCACCTTGCATACGCAAATGCAGCGCAAAAGTACTACTTTCCATGCAATTGACCAAATAATTTTAGTACTTTTGCTCATCGTATAGCATAATTACAGGTTCATTATGAGAAGATATATCAAATATTTAGGTCTTATTGCCATCATCATTGGCATTCTCTTATTTGCAATCCACGTTATCATCAATTATCCAAAGAACACCTTATTGTTTACTGGTTTGATATTGATCCTTGGCGGAACGATTACCTTTATAAAAGGAAATCAAACAACCTTCTGACAAATCTCAAAGGTCAATTTTCAAAGCTCAAAGCTCAATAATAAGGAACGCAAAAAAGAGTTCGCGAACAAAATCAAAATTCTTCGCGAAGAAAATTAAAATTGTTCGCGAAGGATTTCGAATTTCTTCGCGAACAATTTTTTTGTTGTTTTAGCAGAATCTCAAAAATCCGTTATCATCCTTCTGTTACAGGACCTGAAGGCTCTGTTCCTTCTGCTTTCTTTTTCTCTTTCTTTCCTTTCTTTTCTTTCTTCTCCTTTGGTGCTACTTGTTCATACGTAACATCATTCAGTGTAAAATACTTCGCAGAAGCAAGGAACTTTATAACAGGCTTCTCAATATGCTGCTGTGCACGAAACTGCTCAACAGTCTCTACTGCCTTGCTCTTAACGAGGGTGTCAACGTTCCCATGTCGCCAAACTCCACAATGTCACCATTAGCTACGATGTCACGGGCGGTTTCACTTGCAAGATTCAGCACGGCTGCCACCTCCTGCGCATTAAAGGTTGTTGACTTCGCAATGCGTTCGCAAAAGTTGCGGAAGTCTACACGGTGCCTACCAGTGGGACGAGCAACAATTACAGTCTTTCCAGCCTGCTTACCGATGTTTAGCTTCTGCTCTCTCAAGAAAAATTGAATAGGTTTGTTAGCCATATTATCATTAAGGTGGTCTCTTTTTGTGATAACTCCGTGAGTTCGAGACCTTTTAGCCCACGGAGCGTTTGCAAAAAATATTAACTATATCTTCTAACTATTAAAGCCACAGCTATTAAAAATGTACAAAAGGCATTACATTCATGTTATATCCCCTACTATTATCATGATACATAGACCATTGAGAATATATTGCAATATAGAAGCCTGAGTCATAAGCTATAGAACCAGGGGCAGCAGGTTTATCTAATTGGGTACTTGTCCAAATCCAAATCCAGTTTCGTGATGTTAATCCTTCATTGCCTGTTTGATAGAATATAGCATGTGCACGTTGCCACTCCTCTAAGGTATGAGCAGCAGGACTACTTGGCCCCAACATTGTAGTACGTGCATATTCTGGGCGCATTTTTAATGGACCTGTTAAAGCCAACTTCCACTCACCGACAGCAGGTAAATACCAGTTTCCAACATTAGCTCCTGTTACTGTTATCCCAGGATTATAATGTGCAGCAGCATAAAAAGCAGAATACTTATTAGAATTATTAGCTTTTATATCTCCATTAGGACTCGCACTATAGGTCCAACGGTATCCATCCATATCGTTAAGAAATGTTGTTGCAGTAAACAGAGTAGCATTGCTTATTATATTATCAGCCCCTTGTTGATAGTTCATACCAGGAAGAACATTCATAGCCATCGCAATACCTGAACCAGGCGTACCATCATTATCTTTTACGACAACTCCAATTGGCGTACGAGTACCACGATTGAAATAAGTATCTACAGTACCATCTTGAAATAAATATTTAGTCTTATAAAGTAGACGTATACTTACTGTGTAAGAGCCATTAGCAGCCATCGTTCCAAGTTTGTCAAGTGTATAGCTTGAACCTGCAAGTGGTTTAATATACATAGAACCGCTGTTAAAGGTCACTTTTAACTGTGCGCCATTAGTTCCCGCCATGAAATACTGATAATCAGTAAGAGACGTATAACTATGATCAGTTGCAGCTGTTGTGTTATTAGCGAATGTATAACTATTAGAAAGAGCTTGACTCATTGTAGTTGTATATGAAGAACCATCAGCAGTATAAGTGTTCTCTTTTGGTTGATTACTTATTGATGTAAGTGTTGCCGTAATACCGCTAATAGGCATATAACTAACCATTTAAACGTAAACGGGCATTAGTATGCTTCATTTGGAATGCCACGTGATAACGACTTGTTCCAATTGTTGCAGACGTAATACCAATACGGCTATTCTCCACATTCGCATAATCAGTTGATAAACTTGTACCATTATCTGTCATACTACTATTTCCACATACAAAGGTGTAATTTCCTGCTGGAAGCTTGATTTTGCCTGTAGAACCTGACACAGGTGTGAATGTTGTTCCTCCTGTTACAGTCCCCTTCATTGTGCTATTATTTACACGACTACCACCCTGCGTAGCATAGATAGTATAAGTATCATTACTTAATGGGTTAGCACGAGTAATTGCGGCTTTCTTTTCGATAGGGTCACGTTCAATACGTACTTCCGCCTCAATATCATTATTAATACTTACAGTATCTTTACTAATAAGGTTTGAAGCACCAGCACGAGTAATTTCTACATCAGAATTATAAGGCATCTCTTCTATGCTAAATCCAATATTAGTTTCCTCTTTTCCTTTTGTACCATCGTCTTCATTGCTGCAAGCTGTTAGCAACATTGTACTTACAAGTCCTGCTAAAATATAATACTTCTTCATTTATCTCTTTTATTATTTTGTTTTCAATTAGGGTTAAAATCTTTTAGAGTTCTAATTCTGTACCACCTTTTTCTTGGTCGTTATCCCAATCTTCTTCCGTGGAAGCTGGAGGATTTGGAACGACACTTGTTTGCATAAAACTTTCAGTCTCTACCAACAGAATGTCACATTGTGGAGCGACATAGAGTTCATTTTCTTTCTTTTTCATTAGAGTGTATTCTTATATGTTAGTACTACTATTTTTCTCATATTATCTCCATAGTATTCAAAAAAATAAAGAACAAAGGAAACTTCTAGAAGTCCTTTGTTTACAGGGGTTACGGCACGCTTCGCGCGCGCGTATGCGAGAAGAAAAGAATGTGTTATTTACGCCTGCTCTACTAGAGAGAGAGAGAGAGTATACAAATATTTGGAACTACCAAATAATTTGCTATCTTTTTCTCGTTTTGAGATGTTAAAGAATCCAACGCAATAGCACGCGTATTTACACCTTTATTATATAAGGCGCAAACGTTAGCTTGATTGAAATTCATTGTTTGTAACATCATTATTAATTGGGTTAATTCTCACTCAACGGGCGCAAAGGTAAAAAGAAATATCGAAAGAGAGAAAAGAAAAGCCAGAAAATATTGCTTTCTTATTCAATTTAAAACGATTTGTCTGATCTCTCGGATATCGTTCTACTAATCAAGGAGTGCAAAAAGCAGAGAAGAGTTACCACCTTTTATATATAATAAGAAGATGTGCCAAATACCTATTCGGCTTTGACACATCTCAATCACACTTACAAGAATAAATCCCTTTCTAATCTTCGTCTGGTACAATAAGCTTGTAGCCTTTACCATGGATATTAATAATCTCTATTTGATTATCAGGCTTCAAATGCTTACGGAGCTTTGTGATATACACATCCATTGAACGAGCATTGAAGTAATTATCATCAATCCAAATGGTCTTTAAAGCATAATCACGTTGGAGAATCTCATTAGAATGAGCACACAACAAAGCTAGTAATTCATTTTCCTTCGTAGTAAGCTTAGTTACTTTCTCTGGATTATTATCTAATGTCAACAATTGCTTCTGTGTATCGAAAGTAAACCGACCAATATTATACATAGTAGATTCTTTCGTCTTCTTCCCTCTTACTCGACGAAGGATTGCTTCAATACGGAAAACAAGTTCTTCCATAGAGAAAGGCTTGGTAATATAGTCATCTGCACCAATCTTGAAGCCCTCAAGTATATCTTCTTTCAGTTGTTTTGCTGTAAGGAAGATAATTGGAATTTCCGCATTTGCTTGACGAATCTCTTGTGCTAGTGTGAATCCATCTTTCTTTGGCATCATCACATCAAGTACACAAATATCATACTTATTCTTCAAGAAAGCTTTATAGCCTACTTCACCATCTGGGCAAAGGTCAGCTTGAAAGCCTTTTGCCTGTAAATATTCACTCAATAGTGTTCCGAGGTTCTCATCATCTTCACACAATAAAATCTTTAACTTATCATCCATAATCTATAACTTTTAATGTTTATTCTTATACTTCTTCTTCTATTTCTTCATCACGAATCACGGGAAGTTTTATAATAAACTTAGTTCCCTTACCAAACTCGCTTAATACTTTAATCTCACCACCATGTAAATCAACCATTCTCTTTACATAGGCTAAACCTAAACCGAATCCTTTTACATCATGCCTATTACCTGTATGTACACGATAGAACTTATCAAAGATCTTCTTTAAGTTTTCTTTCTTTATTCCCATACCTGTATCACGCACAGAAAGATAAAGGTGTTCATTCGTATTCCATGTCTTCAAATAGACATTTAATGGTTCATCTGGCTTTGCATACTTGACAGCATTATCCAAGAGATTAAATATCACATTCTGGAAGTGCATCTCATCAACATACACAGTTGAATCAACAGCTTCAATCTCCGTATAGACTTTACCACCTGTATGTTCTACTCGCAGTGCGAAAGAGTGTGCGATAGTCTCAACCATTTCGTTTAAGTCCGTATGCTTCTTCTTTAGTACTGCTTTCTTCCTATCGTACATACTCATCTGCAATACTTTCTCAACTAGGAAACGAAGTCGCTTAGCCTCATCGTTGATAACACCACCCAAGTGTTCCACCATCTTCGGAGACTTTTCCAAACTCTTGTCGTTCATCATCTGTGCCGCCAAAGAGATACTTGCAATAGGTGTCTTCAACTCATGTGTCATATTATTGATAAAGTCGTTCTTTATCTCGCTATAACGCTTCTGACGGAAGATCGTCACAATAGTGAAGATAAAAGTTACCAACAATACAAACGTGAAGATGATTGAAGGTATCATAAAGCGAATACTAGAGAAGATGTAATTATTCATCTCAGGGAAGTGTACCTTCACAACTCCCATTCTACTCACTGGGTCATTACGGAATAACACCTGTGAGTAAGTATTCTCTTCCCCATCCGATACATAATCTGGACAACGATAGACTTCACGACCATCTTGCGTTGTAACAGTAAAATGATAGGGGATGTTAATACCATTATTCATCATCTCCGCCTTTAAATCTTGGTCTAACAATTTAAAGTTAATACGTTGTTTTAGAGGCTTATCTGATGCTGAATAAAGTATATTATAGACCACCTCCTCGAGCATTGCTTTCTGATAGACATAACGATTACGAACAATCTCTTGCATGTTACGTTTTGTTGCAGAAAGCGAATTACTATCATTACGGAGAATCATTGCCTTAGGGGTCAATGATGGCTTCGATTGTAATAACTTCGCTTCAAAAGATGTATATGCATCGCCTTGACTATCTACTGCTGGAGTTTGATGTGTTGCAACAGAATTATCCTTTGAAGTTGAATGTTGTTCCGACTGCTTACGCTCTTTCTTATTTACATCATCTTCTAAATAACGAAGGGTCTCATTCAATTCCATATTCCGAGAAGCCTGATAAAGAGCACGATTGACTGATTCGTCAAACTGTTCTTTCTTCATCTCAGCCATTTCTTCAATGTAATTGAGTTGGAGTAGAAGTAAGCCTAGGAATGATAATCCCATGATTACTGCAATAATCCAAATTGTCTTCTTCTTCATTATTATTACTTCTATTCGTGTAGGCTACGACTTCTGAATGAGATTAGGACTATAGCTCTACTACGATGTTCACGATTGCAAAGATAATATTTTATTAATCCATTAACACAAACGTTAACAAATAGAATATGATTTAAATTAATTAACGAATTATTATACTTAGGATTAATTATTATCAATTATATCACAAGTAAATTAGCACAAGGATGACTAAAGAAAAGTCCAATGGGCAGACTCAAAATTGAACCTGCAAAATCGTAATGAATAACGAAACATCATTGATTTATTGAGGAAAGACAAAAAGACCTATAAACCCATGTAAGTTAGCCTAGATTTAAATATAGGAATACTTCACCTTAAACGTCAATTAATCTCTAACTTAAACGCGAATTAAACTTTAAGTTAAACGATGAATATACTTTTAAGTTAAACGATGAATATACTTTTAAGTTAAACGATGAATATACTTTTAAGTTAAACGATGAATATACTTTTAAGTTAAACGATGAATATACTTTAAGTTAAACGATGAATATACTTTTAAGTTAAACGATGAATATACTTTAAGTTAAACGATGAATATACTTTAAGTTAAACGATGAATATACTTTAAGTTAAACGATGGTTGTACTTTAAGTTAGAGGTTAATTGTACTTTAACTTAGACTTTAATTAAACATAAACTTAAAGTGAAACAAAGTAGAATTAGGACATAAAGAAAGAGGCACGTTACAATCTTATCAAGAAGAAATAAGAAAGAACGCGCCCCACTAGGAAGATGATTATTAACTAAAAAAATAAACTATTCTTCTTCATCCTTTACTTCAGCTTCATGCTCTGCAATTAACTTCTGCTGTAAATCATTAGGAACAAGCTCATAACTAGCAAACTTAGTTGTGAAGCTAGCTCTACCACCAGTGAGGGAGCTGAGAGAAATACTATAGTTAGCAAGCTCTTTTAGAGGAATCTTGGCTTGTAACTTCTGATAGCCTGCTTCTGAATCCATACCCATAATCATGGCACGACGTCCTTGTAAATCGCTCATAACATCGCCCATATAGTCACCTGGTACGTAAACCTCCAAGTCATAAATAGGTTCAAGAATCTTTGGACCTGCAGCTTTGAAGGCATCAGAGAAAGCATGGCGAGCAGCCAAAGTGAAAGAAAGTTCGTTAGAGTCAACTGGGTGCATCTTACCATCATAGACAATCACACGAACATCACGCGCATAACTACCAGTCAGAGGTCCACGCTCCATACAGTCCATGACACCTTTCAATATAGCTGGCATGAATCGAGCATCAATAGCACCACCGACAACAGAGTTGATGAACACAAGCTTACCACCCCAAGGAAGAGTGCGTTCTTCACAACCTTTAATATTCATCTTAAACTCTTGTCCGTTGAACTTATAGGTTGTTGGAGCAGGCATACCTTCAGCGTATGGCTCAACAATCAAATGAACCTCGCCAAACTGACCAGCACCACCACTTTGCTTCTTATGACGATACTCTGCCTTTGCTTGCTTAGTTATCGTCTCACGATATGGAATCTTAGGCTCCTTAAAGGTTACCTGTAGCTTTTCATTGTTCTCTAAACGCCATTTCAAAGTACGAAGATGGAATTCTCCCTGTCCATGTACAATTGTTTGTTTCAACTCCTTACTTTGCTCAACAACCCACGTCGGATCCTCTTGACGCATCTTAGTAATGCTGCCATGAGCTTCTCCGTCTCTTGTGAACTCTTTGCCTCGATAGCCCTAGAGTATTTTGAATTAGGATATTTAATGAAGTCGAAACGCTGATCAGTACCCTTACCATTGAGAGTGTTACCAGTCTTAACATCCTTCAACTTCACCATACAACCCAAATCACCTGCATTCAGTATGTCAACAGGAATACGGTTAGCACCTGCACAAGCATAAAGCTGTCCAACACGCTCTTTTGAACCGCGATCAGAGTTAGTAAGATCATCACCTGTCTTCACACAACCACTCATCACCTTAAAGTAACTTACTTCACCAATATGTGGTTCCATACCCGTCTTGAAGAAATAGAGTGATTCTGCACCCTTAGAATCAGGAGCGACCTCTTCACCACGTGTGTTATGTAGTTTAGGCATTTCGTCAACGAACGGAACGACATTACCTAAGAACTCCATCAATCTACGAACACCCATACTCTTGCCAGCACATACACAGAAGACTGGGAAGATAGAACGTGTAACAAGACCTTTACGAATACCCTCACGCAACTCGTCTTCAGAGAGAGTTTCTTCTTCAAAGAACTTCTCCATCAACCCTTCATCATTCTCTGCAGCAGCCTCAACAAGTGCCTTATGAAGTTCCATAGCCTTATCCATCTGATCGGCAGGAATATCCTCAATGATTGGTTCTCCACCTTCAGGCTTCCAGCTATACTTCTTCATCAATAGAACATCAATCAGACTATTAAACCCTGGTCCTGTTTCTAATGGATATTGTACAGGAACACATTTCGAGCCATAGATCTCTTGCATACTTGCAATAAGATTATCAAAGTCACACTTATCAGAATCAAGCTGATTAACCAAGAAGATTACAGGCTTCTTGAGTTTCTCTGTATAACGGAAGTTATTTTGTGTGCCAACCTCCGGACCATACTGACCATTGATAAGAATAACTGCTTCATCAGTTACATTAAGAGCGGTTATTGCACCACCAATAAAGTCATCGCTACCCGGACAGTCAATGATATTCAGCTTCTTATTATTCCATTCTACATGGAATACCGTTGGAAACACCGAGTAACCATACTCCTGCTCAACTGGGAAGTAATCGCTAACTGTATTCTTAGCTTCAACTGAACCGCGACGCTTAATAACGCCGGCTTCGAATAACATACTTTCGGCAAGAGTAGTCTTGCCGCTACCCGCACTGCCAACTAAGGCAATGTTCTTAATCTCGTTTGTCTGATATACTCTCATATCTGATAGATTTAAGCTGTTAGTAATAATTTATTCGTTTCTAGGGGGACAAGTATTAACTCATCCATTCAGCGGTCTAAGTTAGACATTTCCTATGAGAACACCAAAGTTTCTTACTAAAAAAAGCAAATTCTTTTAAAACTTATTAGTACATTTGCATTAGTTCTTATTAGTCATACATTAATATATACGAACAAACACCTATCATGTTAGGATTGTACATTCACATACCTTTCTGTGCTAGTCGCTGCATTTATTGCGGCTTCTATTCTACTGTGCCAGCCAAGAAGAAGGACGAAAGGCTTTCTGTGGAAGAACAGTATGTGAACGCTATCTGCCATGAGATGGAAATGCGTGCAAAGAAGAATAATAATCTGTCTGATGAGAGAACGACTGGTTTGACAAGTATCTACTTAGGTGGTGGCACTCCCTCACAACTTTCCTTTGAAAGCCTCAAGAAGATATTCCAGACGATAGATAAGGTATATCACATTGGTTTAGAATGGGATATAGAGAACAACAGCTGCACCACTACTCTGCCTATCGAAGTCACTATGGAGTGCAATCCTGACGATGTGACAAAAGAATTTGCACAGAACTTGCGCTCTCTTCCTATCAATCGTATCTCTATGGGAGTACAGACTTTCTCGGATGAACGCCTACGTTTCCTACATCGTAGACATACAGCTGACGAGGTAGAAACTGCTGTCAAACGTCTAAGAAATGTAAACATCAAGAACATATCAGTAGACCTTATGTTTGGTTTTCCCAATGAGACACTTGAAGAATGGAAAGAAGACATTGAACGACTACTTGCTTTAGACATTGAACATATCTCTGCATATAGTCTTATGTATGAAGAAGGAACTCCCCTCTACCGCCTTCTTCAAGCAGGAAAGGTTAAGGAGATGGACGATGAACTTTATCGTCAGATGTACGATACACTTATAGACCGCTTAGCCGAAGCAGGTTATGAGCAATATGAGATTAGTAACTTTGCCAAGCTCCAAGTTCAAAGCCTCCAAGTTCAAAGTCCCTATCGCTCCCAACACAATAGTTCTTATTGGCACAATGTATCTTATATAGGTATCGGTGCTGCTGCCCATTCCTACAGCAATGGTAAGAGAAGTTGGAACGTAGCAGACACTAGGCTTATATTGCTTCTATCCAAGAAAACAGGCTTCCTTGCGAAGAGGAGATAATTGATGCTGACACACATTACAATGATATGATAATGACAGCCTTACGCACAAGTGAAGGAATAGACCTATCGACGCTCTCTGCTGAATATCGAACTTATCTCATGCGTCTTGCTAAGCCTTTACAACAACAAGGTTTATTGAAAGAGGAGAATGGTTGGATCCACCTTACACGTGAAGGTATCTATGTCAGCGACTCTGTTATGAGCGATTTAATGAAAGTATAAGTATATCATCACCCAACATTCCCATGACCAACGAAAAATTTGAAAAGAAATGGGCAGAGAATCGCAAAGAGGTTCTTGCCAACAACGAAGAGTATCAGCGTATTGCCCAGAGCTATAAAGGTTCGGGCTGGATTGATTATATCATCTTAATAGCAGGTTTTGTCATCTGCGAGAACTATACCAAGACGATTGTAAACAGCATTGTACTCCAATATCTCCTTGCACTTGTAGGAATGATCTTGATATGGTTGGGCTATCGCCTTATCAAGAGTTTATTCAACAGCAAGCAAACATTAGAGGAACTCGAAGAAAAGATTAAACAGCAGTATAGAGACTCACTCTCCAACTGATAAAAAATACAAACCTCCGACCTTACAGTGACTGAGAAGCACTATAAAAGTCGGAGGTTTCGTATATTCTGCTTATCTGAAGAATGCCTGAATAAACTTATTCTTTCTTTGCAAGCGTCTTCTCCTTTGCTGGTGGTAACACTAGATTTAAGATGACACCGACAACTGCAGAGAGTCCGATACCACTAATCGAGAAACTACCCCACTGCAGCACTGCACCTCCAATACCCATTGTCAACGTAATAGATATAATAATGATGTTACGTGTGCGGTTAAAGTCAACCTTATGCTGAATGAGGTTCTGAATACCTACAGAAGCAATCGTACCGAAGAGCAATAACATAATACCTCCTAACACTGCAGAAGGAATACTCTGTAACAAGGCACTCAACTTACCTATAACAGAAAATACAATTGCTGTGCAAGCCGCAATACGTATTACTTGTGGGTGTGTTACTTTTGTAATACTCATAGCTCCCGTTACCTCACTATAGGTTGTCACAGGGGGACCTCCAAAGAAAGATGCAGCCAAACAAGCCAAACCATCACCTAACATTGTGCGATGTAATCCAGGAGATGCCGTAAAGTCTTTATCAGCAACAGCACTTACTACATAAATATCGCCCACATGCTCTATCACTGGTGCTATAGCTACAGGAATCATATAAAGGAATGGTTCCCATGCGAATTGTGGAAAATGGAAATCTGATAAGGCGGGAGGCAAAGCTAACCATGGTGCTGCCTCAACATGTGAGAAGTCAACAACGCCCAAACAAATAGCGACAATGTAACCTGAAACAATACCACAAATAACTGGTACAAGCTTCATCAGACCACGCCCCATAGACAACACACACACTGCTACTGCCAATGAGACAAACGCCAATAACCAATTCGTCTTTGCCATATCAACTGCTGACGTCGATAAGGACAAGCCTATTAAAATAATAACAGGTCCTATGACAACAGGTGGAAACAATCTGTCTAGCAATTTCTTTCCCTGCCATTTTATTAAGGCTGACATAACAAAATAAACGAGAGAGACTCCTGCTATTCCTGCCAATGTACCGGGCATTCCCCATTGCTTTGAAGCAGCAATGATTGGTGCGATAAAGGCAAATGATGAACCTAAAAAAATAGGAACCTTACCTTTCGTAACCAAATGAAAGATAAAAGTTCCTAGACCTGCTGTGAATAACGCCGTTGCTGGATCAAGCCCAACAAGCAAAGGGACGAGGACAGTAGCACCGAAAGCCACAAAGAGGAATTGTACTCCCACTATGGTTTTGCGCACTGGTGATAGTTTTAAATTATCCATGTATTGATTGATAAATATTAGTTTTCACAAATAGCCAATAGACTAAGTATGGTCTACGTCTGCAAAATTATAAAAAAATGTGCATTATGTAGGAACAATGGATGAAAAGTTTAAATCTAAGGCTAAAAGCCATGGTAGGAGATTGATAAAAGAATATTTTTCGTACCTTTGAAGCCTTAATTATCTATATTCAATAATATTGCCGTATGACAACAAAACTATTTTATCTCGCTTTTCTATTGCTATTCACTAGCTGTATCAATACCTCTCAAACGGCTAAAACACTTGAGGAAGCTGCCGAGGAAGAAGATATCCCTGACTATACACTTTCAAAGGAAGAATACGAAATCATATCTTCTTCCAACGCATTCGGACTAAAGCTCTTTCAGCAACTATCCAATAAAGAGAACGAGAAGAGCATTGTATTCTCACCAACAGCTGTCATCTATTCTCTTAACATGTTAAACAATGGTGCTGCTGGGAAGACAAAGCAGGCATTATGTCATGCCCTTGATTATCCAGAAAAGCAACTTGATGAAGTCAACAAACTTAATAAGAAGATACTTATAGGTCAAAGACGAGAGACCTTCTCCAATACAGGCGTAAGCAATCCAAAGGATAAAGGCTCATCGAATGGGTATATGGTCACAGCTAACTTCATGGCTCTCAATGAAGCAACGGAACTATTGCCCGAATACCAGAAAGCACTTCAAGATTATTACTTCACGAATATCATAGCCTCAGCTAACAAACAACAAGAACGAATACAGGCTGATTCTCTTTGTGCAAAGATAACGAAAGGCGACATCACGACACTACCAATAGATGTCTCAACTCCTTACTCTGCACAGATCATCAACGCTGTAGCTCTACGAATCCCATGGAGTAATGAGTTTGTGGGAGAGACCACTAATGGACAAACTTTCTATAAGCAGGATGGTAAGCTGACCAAGGTAAACATGATGCACACCTTTGATCAAGACAAGAACTTTCTAGGATACGAAGGAAAGCAATATAAGGTTCTGACCTTAGCCATGCAGAACGGCTTCTTTATGTATGTCGTTCTCCCTCACAAAGGCAAGAAATTGGATGATATCATCAGCGACTTTAAGGATAGCACTCTCGATGATTTAACGAAGCTACATAAGCAATATGACGAGGTTGAGATTGCCCTTCCTAAATTCTCAACATCTATCAAACTCTCTTTAAAAGAGCTATACACCCAAGCAGGACTAGGCGTTCTCTTCGCTCAACAAGCAGCTGACTTCAGTCAGATGAGCCCGTCACCCTTATATATAGATAAGGTGTATCAACAGATCAGACTGGATGTTAACGAGAAAGGAGTTGCCGCGAAAGCCGTTCAATCGACCTCAATGATGACTCTTGGCATAAATACCCACCCCACAAGGTTCACGTTTACAGCAGATCATCCATTCTTCTATTACATTACAGATCAATATGGTAACATTTGCTTCATGGGAAATTCATGGGCGAATGATTCCCTTACAAACGTAAGTCAGTCAGTTTACATCCAGATAGGAACCACTATTATTTACATAACTATTTCTATATTCTATAAAAACAAAATGGAGACAATAGCATTTAACTTCGATTCCGTCCCATCAACATGGGAAATTTGTTTCAACAAAGATTGTCCACGCAAGGACACTTGTATGCGTTATTTTGTTGGGCAACATCTACCAGAAGACAAAAACATAGGCTTCGCCGTCTTCCCCAATGCGCTACAAAACGGCAAATGCGAGTTTTATGTAGAGAAGAAAGTGATACGTGCAGCATGGGGATTCCATCATCTATTCCTCAATGTCAAGCATGTAGACGACACGCCGATACGCAGGGAAATACAGCAATACCTAGGAAGCCGCCCTACTTACTATCGCTATATGAACGGACAACTCACGCTCACACCTGAGCAACAAGCAGATATTATCGACATATTCCGTTCGTATGGTTACACCGAAAAGTTAAGGTTTGACTATTACGTTGACCGCTATTCTTTCGAATAGAATAGTGTATCACCAATCGTATCATAGGCTGAGACAGTGTGTCTCAGACCTATGAAACACACAGTCTCAAACCTTTGAAACACACAGTCTCAAGCCTTGATACACACAGTCTCAAACCTTTGAGACACACTGTTTCAAGCCTTGAGACTCTATGGATATCTGTATTACTATGTTTTACTATGAAATATTAAGTACTCATAAAGCTTATTCAAACGGACGGACAATCATACCGTTGGTAGGAGCGGAATCTTGTAGAGTAGCTGTCTGGTTGTTAATCATTAGAGCATATCTACCCGTTTGATTAGACGGTACTGCGCTTGAAGACCAGTAATAACCTGTCACACCAGCAGCATTGAATTTATAGTTGTTCAAGCTTGTACTATAATAACCTAAGAGTGGAAGATAGAAATACTGATCCATCTCTGTGCTGGCAGGGAGCGTCTTCGAAACTGCTTTTAATAGTCTTTATAAGTATTGCGTAGGTCGGTTGAAGCGTCATCAGGCTGATGACTATCAGAGAAGCCCGTGATATAAGCTCTCTTCTTAAACCATGTACCCCCTTTATAGAGGTAGCCCATAGTTGACCAAAGCTCATCAGCATCATAGCGTGGGTCGCCCTTCATCACATACCATGCCATCTCGTTAGCGTTAGGGAGAGCAGCAAAGTGAGAGGTTGAGCCTTCAAGCGCACCAGCAGTTGTACGATTAGGAGTGTAACTATCACTTCCTGGCTTTGGATAGTTCGTACTACTGGTTGTTAAGAACTTTGTTGGCTGCCATGGGTCAGCACTGTTCCATTCGTGCCCACTCCAATAGTTCACCTTTGCATCCCACATATAATAGTTGGTACCACCGTAGTCATTGATAGAGAGGTTGGCGGTCACATCATGAATAGAGCCTGGAACAAAGGTGAGGGTAACATACTTAGTTACAGTACCTTCGATAGTTCCCCTTCGGATTATCAGCCGTATTGCGAAGCCAGTAACGGATGCGAAGACTATGCCTACCAGGTGCTATCACTGCGTAGGAAGCGTTCTTACTCATGTCAGCGGTCGTATTGTCGATAGCAAATCCACTCCCTGTCGTGAGTGTGATAGTCTTCGAACCACCCGAAGCAAGAGTGAGCGTACCATCAGAAGCAATGTTGTAAACACCTGCTATATCGTCTTCTGATGAAATCTCAATCTTGGTAATCTGACTATGCTGTACGTATATATTACTTGAACGAGGGATGAGACAGATGAAAGAAGCCTTGTGCTCGAGGGTAAACTTATAGTCGCTCCCTACCTTTTGGGCTGTTGCAACACCGCAGTCGCCCGACTCACCTGCATGGTCGAAGTTGTTAGGAGCAGTCTGAGTCTGTACCTTCTTTATCTCTACTTGTGGTTGTGAGCCTGTGAGCCCTTTATTGGTATAGACAACCGCATGTGTCGCACCGCTGTAGTTACCAGCAACGGTAAACACGGCGTTCGACTTCTTTGAGGCAATAGGGAAGGTGGCTGGTGCACTCTGTCGCCACTGACCAGCATTGTCTTTCACCAATATCTTGTCAGTATTTCTCCATATAACAGAGGCTCCGCTACCCTTTGTATGATTGTAGATAATCGTGCGTGTCGGTACTTCTTCTTGAGAGACACCACTGAAGGTCATGGAGTCCTCCACAACACGATGGCTCTCCTTAGCATTCTGCAGAAGGTCATCATTTGAACAACTCGTCGTTACTGCTGCACCTATCAAAGCACAACCTACCCATGACGATAGTAATCGTAAAGTCTTTATAAACATATATCTCTTGTTCGTTAAGTGTGTTTTACCTTATATATATGAAGTCTATTCGCTCCAATTATGATTTATATTCGACGCATCATCATCGTCCCACAAGAAGGTTTTCTTTGCGTCACCAGCACTTTCTCCAGGGTTAATTCCACCAGCGTTACCGCTTGCATTGACCATAAGAGTCTCCGTATAAGTTTTCATCAAATTACATTCGGGCTTAACATATACATTACGCCTTGTAAGTTCTTCTTCTTCATCAATTAAAATAAATTACTATATTACTCTTTACGTCTACGAGCATTTCACATAAAATACCATCGTAGTTTCAGTTCTTGGGTTAATTCCGATGCAAAGTTAAGAAAAAAAAAAACGAAAGTAACAAACACTATAACAGAATAATAGGATGTTATGGTGTTTATTACTTCCTACTTATATACATCATTATTGGGAACTTATCGACGCTTAATGATCACATAAATGATAACAGGTGCACCGATGAGTGGCGTAACAGCATTAAGTGGGATAATGCCTAATTCTCCGGGGAGATAACAAATGAGGTTACAGAACAAAGCTATTACCGCACCTGTTAGCACTGTTCCAGGAAGGAGGATTTGATGGTTGTCTGTGCGGAATAAGAGCCGAGAGATATGTGGTATAGCTAAACCAATAAACGAGATAGGTCCACAGAAGGCTGTTGTTACGGCTGTCAATAAACCGACTGTCACGAGTAATAGGTTACGTATCTGGCGGATATTAATACCGAGACTTTCAGCATATTGAGTGCCTAAGAGCATAATGTTGAGGGGCTTTATCAAGAATATGGAGGCTATGATACCAACCAAACAGAGCAAAGCGAAGAGCAACATGTGATCCATTGATACACCTCCAAAGTTGCCCATTCCCCATACCATATAACTCTTTACACCTTCTTCTGAAGCAAAGAAATTCAATAATGCCACAGCTGACGAGGAGACATAGCCCACCATCAGACCAACGATAAGCAATAGGACACTGTTCCTTACCATAGTCGAAAGAAACAGAATAATCATCGTTACGACTATTGCACCGATGAATGCAGACGTAAGAATAGCAAGGAAACCTGATACGGTAAACAGGGTTGTTGACACACTCCCACCTAAGAATAACATCACGATTGCCACTCCTAACCCTGCTCCCGAGCTGATTCCGAAGACATCAGGACCAGCCAAAGGATTACGGAATGCCGTTTGAAGCATTAGACCACAGACTGCCAGCGACGCCCCACATAACATTGCTGTTAAGGCTTGAGGGAGTCGATTCTCCATTACGATATACTTCCAACTCTCCTTACCTTCGAACTTATCAAAGAGTATGTCGCAGACATCGGCTAATGGGATTCTCACCGAACCCACTATAAGATTTATGGCAAATAGTACGATAATGCTAGCCACTAGCAATAGGATGATACAGACGTTCCTCTTCATCATTTAAGTTTCTTGTAATAACGCATTGCACCTAAATGCAAGTCGGGATGAAAGAGTTGGATCAAGTCAGAAAGTAGCCAATCTGGTCGCCAACTGACTTCCTCAAAGTAGGGTGTACTATCCACCTTACAGCCATAAACCTCTCCTGTTTTATAAGGCTTCAACGCTCCATAGCCTTGATACTCCGCCAATAAGGTATTCAGACTGAAGTTCCCATTATAACTGAGAATCCAGAAGTCACTGTCTCCAAACTTATCTAATATCGTTTCAAAGGGCATTGAAAGACTACCGCTATGTTTGTCCTGCGCATAAGCATAAGAACCATTGGCATCCTTATACAATAAGCCTACGCTACTCTCTCCACCTGGCAAATACCAAACAGCACCAACTTTCCTATCTGGCAATACACTTCGCTTCACCTTGCTCTTCTTCGCCTTTGCACTCAAAGCCTTATAGTTCTGCTCTACAACCGCAAACAAGGAGTCTGCTTCATGCTCACGACCATATAACATTCCATAAAACTTCATCCATTCGGCACGCCCTAAGGCTGAACGTTCCATATAATCTGCACACTCAATAATGGGTACGCCAATCTCTTCCAATCGTCCATAACCACCACTATTCTCAAAAGGAGAAAGCAGAATAGCATCGGGCTTTAAGTCTATAATATGTTCTACATCGGGCTTCATCGACTCACCACAATTAGCAATCTCTCCCTTCCGTGCTCGCTGTTGAACATCGGGGATAAGCATATACTTCAGATCAGCAACACCCACAATAGCCTTCTGAGCATGTAACATCTCAAGAAGATTCGCATGAGCCGTCGTAAACACAACGCTTCGCTGGATCGGAACATCCACACGTACTCCATCCGAGATATTCTCCGACTCAACATTACGTGGCATGAGATAATATGTTTGTAAGATTGTTCCCTTCTTCCAAGGGTTCAGCAACTTTACAACAACATAACCATCCTTATGCTCCATTGTGATATTCCGAGCATATTTAAACCCTGTCTCCCCTATTTCTTCGTTTGCTTTTTGTTGTCGAAGACTACAAGAAACCAACAATGAGAAACAAAAGACAAGTACTGATAATTGGCGCATAACTTAGAAAATTGATATGCAAAAATACAAAAAATCAAGTATTCTCTTGCCCATTAAGGATATTTTTTATATTTTCGTCCGCGTATTACTAAACAACCTAAAACATTAATCTAAACAACTCGCACCATGGCTGAAGAAAAGTCTAATGCACTTAGTAGCCACGTCGAAACAAAACATGTTTGGCAGCTACTGGCTATTATCATTGTAACAACTATCGTTTGGAACCTTCCAACAAGTGCTTTCGGTATTGATGGGTTAACCATCGTACAACAACGCATCATTGCAATCTTCGTGTTTGCTACCCTATCGTGGCTGACGGAGTGCATCCCTGCGTGGGCAACCTCGCTGAGTATCATGTCTATCATGTGTGTCACCGTTTCGAAGAATTCTTTCGGAATATTCAAAGGTGATGGAGTTGGGGAATTACTCGACTCGGAGGAGATTATGGCATCCTTTGCTGATCCAATTATTATGCTCTTCCTTGCAGGTTTTATCTTGGCGATTGCCGCTTCTAAGTCGGGACTTGACACGCTCTTGGCACGCAACCTTATCAAACCTTTCGGTAACAAGAGTGAGAATGTTCTTTTGGGCTTCCTACTTATCACAGGTCTTTTCTCAATGTTCATCTCAAACACAGCTACAGCTGCCTTAATGCTTACCTTCCTTACCCCTGTCTTTGCAGCCCTGCCTGCTAATGGTAAGGGGCGCATTGCCTTGACAATGTCTATCCCTATTGCAGCCAACCTCGGCGGTATGGGAACACCGATTGGTACACCTCCAAACCTCATCGCACTTAAATACCTCAATGACCCAGCAGGTCTTAACATGAATATCGACTTCATGCACTGGATGGCATTCATGGCGCCACTTGTAATCGTCTTACTCCTTCTCTCATGGAGAGTTATCCTCCACTTCTTCCCATTCACACAGAAGACTATCCACTTGAAAATTGATGGTGAGGTACATCGTGGATGGCGAATGTGGGTAGTTATCATTACCTTCATTGTCACAATCCTTCTATGGGTTATTCCAAAGAAGGTCACTGGTATTGACACTAACACTGTCTCAATGATTCCAATGGCAATCTTCGCTGTCACGGGCGTAATCACTGCAAAGGATATGCAAGATATAAATTGGAGCGTCATCTGGATGGTTGCTGGAGGTTTTGCTATTGGATTGGGTATGAACGGATCGGGCTTGGCTGATGCCGCTATTGAGAGTATTCCGTTCGGCAATTGGAGTCCTATCGTCATCCTTGCCGTCTCTGGTTTGATTTGTTACTTCCTCTCTAACTTCATTTCAAACACAGCAACCGCAGCCTTGTTAGTTCCCATCCTCGCTGTTGTCTGCCGTGGGATGGGCGATAAGCTCGGTGGTATTGGTGGTACCAGCACCGTCCTCATTGGTATTGCCATTGCTGCATCAACAGCAATGTGTTTACCAATATCAACACCTCCAAACGCCATTGCTTACTCAACGGGCTTAGTAGAGCAGAAGGATATGCTAAAGGCAGGTCTCACCTGCGGACTCGTTTCCCTCATCTTAGGTTACATCCTACTCTATTTCATCGGCGAAATCCACTTCCTTGGTTAAAAGCATAAGCTCTATTTAGAGCGATTAAAACCAATATTTATAAATGTCTCTCTCACGGCATTATCAAACAATCGTTTGGTAATGCCGTATTCTTATGTTCCTAGCTCCCAACTTATGTCATTAAATAATATGTTCTTCTGTCCTTCTGTCTAAACCCTATGTTACCATCCCCCTATGTTCGTATGTTACCATGTCTTCAAAGCCTATGTCATTGAAATATGTCTTTATGTCCTTCTGTCTAAACCCATGTTACCATCCCCCTATGTTCGTATGTTACCATGTCTCCAAAACTTATGTCATTAAATAACTATGTCTTTATGGCATTCTGTCTCTAAATCCCATGTTCTTCTGTCTCACACAAAAGCCCCACCCCGTTAGGCTGGGGGTGAGGCTGTACCACAGGAACGAGAGAACCAAATTAATACACTAGTTTTGAAAGACATTAATTTCACAATTAATATAATCGATTGTCTTATTACAGAACGATTGATACCCTGAATCAATCTAAAAAAATGCCCCCGTGGTATAGGAAGCCTCACCTACCCTGCCTGTGGTCCACTTTCTTCCTCTTTCTTTTTCTTTTCCTCCTTTTTATTATCTATCTCTTCATCTTTCTTCCTCAACGATTCGTAGGAGTTTGCAGCCAACTCTCGCTTTAATTCCGTACCCGGCGTAAAGACCACACGAGGCTTAATCGTCTCAGTCTTAAAAGCTTTTTCCGTTTCCGCACCTTTGCTCGACAGTGTGACACGCATCGAACCGAAATTACCTAACTGAATACTAAAACCATCACGGAGGTAATGTGGCAAACAATCAATGAAGTTATACAACACGTTCGACACATCACCACGTGTCAAGGACGAACGCCCCGCAATGTCACGTGCAATGTCATCCAGCGACTTATGCCCAACGTTTACAGGGTTAGCATAAAACTTCACTTCCTCCCGCTTCTGCGGGTTCTTCTTTTGAACTAATTTAAATCTCATGATTCTTTGGTTTTTAAATTATTAATACTATTGTTGTTTATCATAGCGTAGGGCAGCACGCTTCCGCAGCTTTCTACTTGCATCTTCATGCTGCCCCATTCTATTTTCTTAATTAATTTTCCTCCTCTCATTGTTTCCTCTTTCACCCTTTCAGCATCCCCGTCCTGCCAGATGCGTATTGCCTTGCTGCCGAATGCGTATCTACATGCTGACAGATGCGGTGAGCGTTGCCGTTAGATACGTATCTAGCAGCTGCGCAATGCGTATCTAGCAGTTCGTAGATACGCATCCGTCAGCGCACAGATATGGTGAACGCAGCAACGGAATACGCATTCAGCAGAAGTCCTGCTCGCTAGGTGCTCCCTCTCTGTAGGAGAGGGATATAAGGTAAGACCTATTTGTAGACTGCCTTATGGCAGTGTTGAAGGTGTCGCCTTTTAAAGAATACACCTATAAAAGGCAATGCAAGGGTTATTCAAACGTCCCAACTATGAGACCTTGGGAGCGTTCTCCATGGTAGAAGTGCACATGGATTCCAGTACTATAGAAAAACAGATAGTATGCACTGCTATTGCCCGTCGGCAGAGCACTTGACGACCAATACCAACCGAAGTTGCTAATGCCCACCAGATTATCATTGTTGTAGTCACCCAAGGCGGGCAAATAGAAGTAATTGCCTGCGTCAGTTGCGGATGGAACTCCTGAATTGATACTACTGCTAGTGTTAGTGTAGGTCTTAGTAGTTGTACGTAAATCGGTAATATTATCGGCGGATTTCTCATTGTTGTAATGATTCTCTATCTGCAACACAGACTTTTTCTTAACCCACATTCCACCTTTATATAAATGCCCCATACTTGTCCATAGTTCGTCTATGTCCCAACGAGGATCGCCGAACATGCAATACCATGACATCTCGTTGGCGTTGGGAAGCGTAGCGCATGACTTGGTAGCTTGCAATGGACCATTACCATCGTTGTAGTAACGAGTATCACCACTCTTGGGATAGTCGTTGTTGGCAGACACGCTTGCGCTTGGCAGTGTGGGCTGGCTTCCACCAAGATTCCATTCATGACCCTTCCAATATTGCTGCTGTGCGTCCCACATATAATAATTGTTACCACCATAAGCACGAGTATCAAGGTCAGCAGTCATGTCATAGTAGGTATTCTTATCGTAAGTGAATGAGCCGGGAGCCTTGGTGATGGTGCCCTCTTTACTAGTGACGGGGTCTTTCAGCCAGTAGCGAATCTTTAGCTTGTGCGTACCTGGTTTGATAAACATATAGATCTTGTCAGCTGTGGTGCTGCTGGTAGAGTTGTCCAACTTAAAACCATCAGCGTATGCACCGCTACCCTTGGTGGTGAGGATGATTTGCTTGTCGCTACCTGCGCCCGTAATCTCACCGTTGCTAGGATCAAGAGTGTAGTTGCCTGCGATATTGTTGTCGGCTGTCACCTCAACCTTGGTTAGATAGCAGTTCTTAAACACGGCATTCTTCGTGAAAGGTTCGAAGACGAGGATAGCTGCTTGGTGTTCGAGTTGGAAAGAAAAGGACTTGCCACCTACTGTACCAGTTGCGTCTGCTGTACCACAATCGCCTGATGTGCCGAAATGATCAGTAGTGCTAGGAGTTGTTTGTGTTTGTGCAGCGGGGATTGTCAGTTGGTTGTTACTGCCATTCTTGCCTGGGTAATAAACCTTGTAGTTGGCATGGTTGCTGAATTTACCAGATACTTTGAACTTGAAGTAGCTGGTCTTGCTTGTTGGACTATTGCTGCTCACTTTCCATGCGCCGTCATCGTCCTGTACATAGATCTTGTCGCCTGCTTCCCAATAGAAGTCGCCACTATTGTAATCCATTGTTGTACGGGTCTTCGTTGGATTGCCTGCCACAAAGGTTGTCATGTTCTTATCGTTATCGTTGCTTCCTGTGTCCGTACCATTCTGCGCAACATCCTCATTGGCGCAGGAAACGGCTGTAAAAAGCCATACTGCAAAAGGGCTGCAAAGGACAATAGGCGAGTCTTGAATAATTGTTTTGTTCTCATCATTACTTTGTTACTTTGTCTTTTCTGATTCTTGTTGATAACTCTCTTAGTCTTCCCAAGGAGAAGTGTTTTCTGCATTGTCTTCTTCCTCTTCCTGCCATACGGTCGCTGCTTTCGCACCGGAAGGACCAGTACCATGGTGTCCTGGCTTATGCTGGCTGGGGAAAGACGTTTCCATCAAATTAGTGGTCTCGTTCATTTGGATTATCATGCAACTGGGTGCAGAATAATCCCTCTTAGTTTGTTCTTTTCTCATAACTTTCTTGATTAAAATAGCTGTTATTTCGTTCTTATTTTGCTCTAAATCGAGTTCAAAAAAGGGCATAAAAAAGCGAACAAAGGAAACTCTTGAAAGTCCTTTGTTTACAGGGGTTACGGCACGCTTCGCGCGCGCGTATGCGAGAAGAAAAAATGTGTTATTAGACGCTAGGTGCGCATAGTGTGTGTGTGTGTGTGTGTGTGTGTGTGTGTGTGTGTGTGTGTGTGTGTGTTAGCAAATTATTTGGATTGACCAAAGATAAAGTGCAAAAAGATGCAAAGAATTCGATAATTCTTTGCAGTACTTCGTTCACTTGATATGTCATTGCTAATTGTTTCACGGCGGCAAAGGTAAGAAGAATAAATTGAATGGGCAAGGAAAAGAAGAAAAAAAGCCTCCTTCACTCTCAAAAGAGGAAGGAAGGCTCTTTGATTTCCTTACTATTTAGTTCACAGAAACTATACGAAATGATAATCTGTAATAGCCTTAAAGCCATTAAGAAAAGAGGCAGCATCCATGCGTTTCTTTCCAGATAATTGAATATCCAGAAGCTCTAGCAAGTAATCTGTGGTATTCACATATAGGCGATTCTTCTCAACAACAAGGCTACCAACTGCGCCTGTAGCTGCACGATTCGTCTTTGAAGTTTTATAGACTTTCATAACCAATGATTTGCTCTCCGAACCATCATCCAAGACTAACGAACTCCATGCACCAGGATAAGGACTAAGTCCACGAACAAAGTCATAAACAGCCTTTGCTGGTTGACTCCAATTTATCTCGCAGGTTTCCTTAAATATCTTCGGTGCACTCTTGAGTTCGATATCCTCTTGCTCTTGGGGTACGCTAATCTCGTCTAAGACATGAGAGAAATCAACATCTAAGTTATCTTCTGGCAACTTAGAGGCAATAAGATTGATTGTGTCTATTGCTATTGATGCACCCAAGTGCATTAAACCATCATAAACATATTCAACATCAGCTGTATCAGGGATGTCGAATGGCTTTTGCATAATAATCCTACCCGTGTCAATGTCTTTATCAAGAAAGAATGTAGTAACACCCGTTTGCGTCTCTCCATTGATTACTGCCCAATTAATAGGAGCAGCACCTCGATATTGAGGCAATAGAGCAGCATGAACATTGAAAGTTCCCAAACGAGGCATTGCCCAAACGATCTCTGGTAACATACGAAAGGCAACAACAACTTGTAAGTCCGCACGATAAGAACGAAGTTCCTCGATAAACTCAGGATCCTTCATCTTCACTGGTTGAAGTACTGGTAAGCCTTTCTAAAGCATACTGCTTAACAGCAGAAGGTTGCAGCTTATCTTGGTGCCGCCCAACAGGTTTATCAGGTTGAGTAACGACGGCTACTACATTATAATCGTTTTCCACTAAAGCCTTTAGGGACTCCACCGCAAACTCGGGGGTACCCATAAAGATGATGCGTATATCTTTACTATTCATTCTTTAAGATTTTACAATTAAGGATGCTGAATAAAATGAGAGTAAGAGCAGGACTTACTCGGCACTAAAATCTGCAACGAACTGACGATACATACTATACAATCGTATTCGTGAGATATATCCTACCAAATGACCATCTAACCCAACCACTGGTAAATACTGCGCTCCTGTACTATCAAACGTCTTCATCACATCTTCCATAGGGTCATTAACACCTAATGTCGCTGCTGGAGCTGTCATAAGTTGACTCACATGAAATCGATGATAAAGCTCTGTACGGAAAATAATATGGCGAAGTTTGGTAATATCTATCTCGCCCATAAGACAGCCACTTTCATTGAGAACAGGGATATAATCATTACGGCTCGAACTAAGGGCATGAACGAGTTGCCCCATTTCCATATCAGGAGCAACAGAGGTAAAATCACGGTCAATAATCTTATCCATTGTCATCAATGTAAGGATAGACTTGTCTGTGTGATGCGTGAGTAATTTGCCTTGTTTGGCTAATCGGACAGCATAGATACTATGGTGCTCGAAAATATTAATCGTCAGATAAGAGCAGATGGTTACTATAATTAAAGGTATAAAAAGCTGATACCCACCTGTCAATTCTGCAATCAAGAATATTCCTGTCAAGGGCGCATGCATGACAGCTGCCATGACAGCAGCCATTCCATAGAGCGTAAAGTTCTTCTCAGGAACATAGACACCTAGCTGTTGGATATTCCAAAGACGAGCAAAGAAGAATCCGCCGAAACCTCCAATGAATAGTGCTGGAGCAAAAGTTCCACCACATCCACCTGCACCATTTGTAGCACTAGTAGCAAAAACCTTAGTAAGCATAACGAAACCAACATAGAGTACAAGTAAGTTCGTTTGACCAGCAAACATAGAACCACTCATAACTTGCATCCAGTCAGCCTCAGTCTTCCCCTCAATGAATAATCCTAAACTATTATAACCTTCACCATAGAGAGAAGGGAAAAGGAAGATGAGGGAGGATAGTACTAAACCACCAACAAGTAGCTTTAGATAAGGATACTTAGAAAGTTTGCCGTAACCATTTTCGCACCATGACATAAGACGCATGAAATAAAGCGAAATAAAACCACAAGCAATACCAAGGAGTATCGTAGGCGGTACACGTTCAAGACTCCAAAGATAATCCATTTGGAAGTGGTACATCGGAGATCCACCTGTGAAGAAGTAAGAAAAGCATGTTGCTGTTACTGAGGAAATAAGTATCGGTAACAAAGAAGCCATGGTAAGATCTACCATCAATACTTCTAGCGTAAAGACTAACCCAGCAATAGGAGCCTTAAAGATGCCAGATACTGCAGCTGTCGCCCCACATCCCACAAGGAGCATGAGTGTACGATTGTCTAGATGAAAAATGCGTCCTAAGTTACTTCCAATAGCGGAACCCGTCAATACGATAGGAGCCTCAGCTCCAACAGAACCACCAAACCCGATTGTAATGGCAGATGCAACAATAGAAGACCATGTATTATGCGCTTTCAATCGAGATTGCTTCGTGGAAATAGCATACAGAACACGCGTAATACCATGGGAGATATTATCACGAACTATGTATTTGACAAATAAACTCGTAAGCCAAATACCGATAACAGGATAAAGCAGATAGAGCCAATTGATTGTCATCACATGGAAACCAGAAGTAACAAGTTCCTCTATCTGACCAATAATAATATGGAGAATATAAGCAGCTAAAGAAGCAAGAAAACCAATAGCAAATGCTAGCACTAAAACTAACTCACGATCAGATACATGCTTCTGACGCCACACATCAAATCGAGAGAGAAAGCCTAATTTAGCCGATACTTCCATCTATACGTTTACTTATTTTCTAATAATTTTCACCTCACCATCAACACTCAACTTTATAATACTAGAAGGTGTATGGGGCTTATGTTCTTGACGACGAGACTGACAAACATAGTCTACACCATCAAGTATCTCTTGAGAAATATCGCAATAGTTCTGAGCAGCAGGCTCACCGCTAATATTAGCAGATGTGCTCACAATAGCTTTTTGGAATCGATAACATAATTCATGAGAGAAGGGTTCCTTTGTGATTCGAATGCCAATAGAACCATCTTCTGCTATCAAATTAGGTGCAAGGTTCACTGCGCCATCTAGAATTAATGTTGTTGGTTTCTCTACAGCATCAATTAGTTGCCAAGCAACATCAGGGACATTATGAACATAACGTTGTAGACGATTATCAGAATCAACCAAACAGATTAGTGCTTTAGAATCGTCTCTACGTTTTAATGAATAGACTTTTGCAACAGCTTCTGCATTGGTAGCATCACAACCAATTCCCCATACAGTATCTGTCGGATAAAGTATGATTCCGCCTTGTTTCATCACTTCAATAGCTTTTTTGATATCGTCTTCCTGATTCATTTGTTGCTTTAATTAATTATAGATTAACTTTATTCCGAGTCGCAAAGATATAGTAAAAAAGTGAGAACACAAAATAAAACAACAAAAAAGGCTAACGCTATTAAGATAGGGACTCCAGAGTATGATATTATCTCAAGAATCACATCTAATATTAACGTTAACCTTTTCTTTTAGCTTGAGAGAACTTAATTTTAAAAAGAAGCAACTATAGTTCTATGCAAATATAGATATACGAACTTAGGCTTTACCTTTTATATATTAAGTCGAATATCTTTAAATTACAACTCCCATCCAATAGCAGATGCACCAAGAACAGCTGCTGCAGCATCATCAAGTGAACTTACCAAGAACTTTGGCTTATCACGGAAAATCTCCAAAGCATTCTCTCTATAAGCACGAATTAATGGCTCCATCAACAAGTCACCCGCTTTTGTTAAACCTCCAAAGAAGATAAATGCTTCAGGAGAAGAGAATGTCGCAAAATCAGCACATGCTTCACCTAACATCTTTCCAGTAAATTCATATACACGCTTTGCAAGTGCATCACCACGACCTGCTGCAATAGAAACATCAAGAGATGTAATCTCCTCTATATTCAACTCACGCAATAAAGAATCTTCGTCACTCTCTTTTAGGAACTCACGAGCAGTACGTGCAACGCCAGTTGCAGAACAATAAGCCTCAAGACAGCCTGTACGACCACAACCACAGCTACGTCCTTTTTCGCCACGAACCATAATCACGTGACCAAGCTCACCGGCAAAACCATCTGAGCCATAAACCATCTGACCATTAATCACAATACCAGAACCGACGCCAGTACCAAGGGTAATCATTATGAAATCCTTCATTCCACGTGCAACTCCATACTGCATTTCACCGATAGCAGCAGCATTAGCATCATTGGTAAGACCAACAGGAATACCTAACTTCTCTGAAAACATATCACCCAATGGCACAACACCATCATGTCCCCATGACAAATTTGGTGCAAATTCTATCGTACCACGATAGAAATTACCATTAGGAGCACCAATACCCATAGCACGGAATTGTCCTATTCCACCATACTTTGCAATAAGTGGCTTCAATGCTTCAACACCAGCCTCTACAAAGTCATCTACTGTTTTATAGGCCTGCGTCTTAATTGAATTTGTCGCAAGTACCTGACCACGCTGATCTACGACACCGAAGACAGCATTTGTTCCTCCCAAATCCAAGCCAATAACAAATGGCTTTTCTAAACCAGTTACAACTGGTTTCTGTTCTGTTACGTCCATATGACCTACTAAGTTTTTAGTTTAATTATACTTGGAGCAAAGTTATGAAAAAACTAGAATACCACAAAGTTTTGTTAGGTAAATTTGTTTTTCTCACATAATTTTTGCAATTTTGCACCCAAAATAACAAGCATGCAATTTCCTATTCAATTAGATATACTGGATTTTATCTTTAAAGGTTTGTTGATTGGTATTATCGCATCAGCACCTATGGGTCCAGTCGGAATATTATGTATTCAGCGTACTTTAAATAAAGGACGTTGGTATGGTTTTATAACAGGTATTGGAGCTGCCGTTAGTGATACTATTTATGCTCTTATAGTTGGTTTAGGTATGAGTTTTATCATGGGACCTTTACAAAACCCTACTTATAAACTTATACTCCAAATATCAGGAAGTGTCTTACTTTTATTATTTGGACTTTATTGTTTTAAGTCAAATCCAATGAAGAAAGTACACCAAAGCGGAAAGACTAAAGGTAGTATTTTTCACAATGGATTGACCGCATTTCTCGTAACATTCTCAAATCCATTGATCATCTTCCTATTCATGGCTTGTTTTGCACAATTTGCTTTTGTACAACCAGGGCAGACATTTGAGATGATTGTGGGTTTCGCTTGTATCCCAGCAGGAGCATTATTATGGTGGTATGGTTTAACATGGCTTATCGACAGAATTCGAGGAAAGTTCGATGTCAATGGTATTCTTATAATAAATAAGGTGATTGGTTCTATTGTTATTTTATTTTCGATTATCATGCTCTTAGGAACGGTATTCAATCTTTATCACCTTCCTACGGTCGATGGTCTGATGAAATAAATACAAATAATAGGTATTTTATATGTTTGTTGCAAAAGAATTAAGAAAAAAGAGTGTAGCAGAATATCTGCTTTATATGTGGCAGATTGAAGATATCATTCGAGCTTATGGATGTTCACTCACAAGAATACGTACCGAATATATTGATCAATTTCAATATACTGACGAACAAAGGAGGAAGAGGAGGATTGGTTTGGTGATCTTGTTAGAATGATGAATCAAGAAGGTTGCCGTGAGGGAGGTCACTTACAGATTAATAAGGTCTTGATGCAAGGACTTACAGAACTTCATAAAGAGTTACTCCAATCTTCTAAGTTCCCTTTTTATTCAGCAGAATATTATCGTGTCTTACCTTTCATTGTTGAACTAAGAGGTAAGACTAAACGTACTGCTGATAAAATGGCAAAGACAAATGACAATCGATTGAAGAATGTAGCTTCTCAACTTTCAAAAAGTGAAATAGAGACATGCTTTGACTTGCTCTATGGAGTCATGATGCTTCGTCTACAAAAGAAAGAGATTACACCAGAAACAGAGCGTGCCTTAAAAGAAGTAACAACTTTTATTGGTATGCTATCCGACTATTACATAAAGGACAAGACAGAGGGGTTAGATTTCGGTGAAGAATAAAAACTATAAGGGTATGAATATTTTAGTTACAGGTGCAAATGGACAACTCGGTAATGAGATGCAGATTGTATCTCAAAAGAGTAAAGACAAGTATATCTTCACAGACGTATGTGATGGTTATACTAAGTTAGACATCACTAATTTGGAAGCTATACGCAAAATGGTGAAAGACAATGATATTAAATGTATCATCAATTGCGCAGCTTGGACAAATGTTGACAAAGCAGAAACTGTAGGAGAGATTGTCGAGACGCTCAATGCTATTGCTCCTGAGAATCTTGCGATTGCAATGAAAAGAAGTAAATGGCTTACTTGTTCATATCAGCACTGATTATGTCTTTTGGAGGCGACCCCTATAATACTCCTTGTAAAGAAGACATGAAAGGTACTCCAACAGGCGTATATGGTTTAACCAAATTACATGGCGAACAAAAGATTCAAGCAACAGGAGTGAAACATATCATCCTCCGTACTGCCTCGGTTGTATAGTGAATTTGGGCATAACTTTGTTAAGACAATGATTAATCTTACAGCAACAAAGCCACAATTGAAAGTTGTTTTTGACCAATGTGGCACTCCAACTTATGCTGGCGATTTAGCTGATACGATCTACGATATTGTCGAGCAACGCAAATATGAAGGAAACAATGGTATCTACCATTTCTCTAACGAAGGTGTTTGCAGCTGGTATGACTTTACTATTAAGATTGCAGAACTTGTTAGCAATCATAATTGTGATATTCAACCTTGCCATAGTGATGAATTTCCATCACCTGTTACACGCCCAGCCTATTCTGTACTTGACAAGACAAAGATAAAAGAAACCTTTGGCATTAAGATTCCTTATTGGGAAGACTCATTGAAGAAATGTATCAAAGGATTACAAGAACAAGACAAATAACATAAAGAATTTAAATGAACGAAATAGAACGCAGACGAACTTTTGCCATTATCTCACACCCTGATGCTGGTAAAACTACATTGACAGAGAAATTCCTGCTCTTCGGTGGACAGATTCAAGTAGCTGGTGCTGTTAAGAACAATAAGATTCGTAAGACAGCAACATCTGACTGGATGGATATTGAGAAGCAACGTGGTATATCGGTGTCAACCTCTGTGATGGAGTTCGATTACGAGGGGTATAAGGTAAACATTCTAGATACTCCTGGTCACCAAGACTTCGCCGAAGATACTTATCGTACTCTAACAGCTGTGGATTCTGCCATCATCGTTGTCGACTCTGCAAAAGGTGTTGAGGCACAAACGCGTAAATTAATGGAAGTTTGCCGTATGCGTAACACGCCTGTTATCATTTTCATTAATAAGATGGACCGTGAAGGTCGTGATCCGTTCGACGTTTTGGATGAATTGGAGGAAGAACTTCAAATCAGTGTGCGTCCATTATCATGGCCAATCGGACAAGGTCAACGCTTTAAGGGAGTATATAACATCTACGAGCAACAATTAAACCTTTTCACACCCAACAAGCAACGAGTTACAGAGAAGGTGGAAGTAGATATCAACTCTAAAGAACTTGAAGAGCATGTGGGTGCCGATTTCTCTCAACAACTCCGCAATGATCTCGAATTGGTTAATGGGGTCTATCCAGAATTTGATGTTGATGCCTATCGACGTGCAGAAGTTGCACCAGTATTCTTCGGCTCTGCCTTGAATAACTTCGGTGTACAGGAACTCTTAAATTGTTTTGTAGAGATAGCTCCAAGCCCACGACCAACGAAGGCAGAAGAGAGAATCGTAGAACCTACAGAGCCAAAGTTCACAGGCTTTATCTTTAAGATTACCGCCAACATCGACCCTAACCATCGTAGTTGCATTGCTTTCTGCAAGGTATGCTCTGGTAAATTCCAACGTAACCAGCCCTATTTGCATGTACGCAATGGAAACAATGCGTTTCTCCTCCCCTACCCAATTTATGGCACAGCGCAAGAGTACGGTAGAAGAGGCTTATCCAGGAGATATTGTTGGTCTCCCTGACAATGCTGGGGTATTCAAGATTGGTGATACTTTAACAGAAGGCGAATTGATTCACTTCCGTGGTTTACCAAGTTTCTCTCCCAGAGCTCTTCAAATACATTGAGAATGATGACCCTATGAAGTCTAAGCAATTCCTTAAAGGTATTGAGCAATTAATGAATGAAGGTGTAGCGCAATCATTCGTTAATCAATTCAATAATCGCCGCATTGTTGGAACTGTTGGACAACTACAGTTCGAGGTCATCCAATACCGATTGGAACACGAATATAATGCGAAATGCCGCTGGGAGCCAGTTCATCTATACAAGGCTTGCTGGATTGAAGCTGATGACGAAACGGAACTAGAGAATTTCAAGAAACGTAAGTATCAGTACATGGCAAAGGATAATGAAGGGCGTGACGTCTTCCTCGCTGATTCCAGTTATGTTTTGAGTATGGCTCAACAAGACTTCGAACATATTCGTTTCCACTTCACAAGTGAGTTCTAGATTAGGAAGACAATATTAGCTTTATGCACGCTTATAAAGCTAATTGTTGATATAAAGGAAATACTTTCCCCAAATAATATAGTTAAGGGCTGAAATCCTCATTGGGATGTCAGCCCTTCTGCTATATTCACCCTATACCCCACTTTCCACATCAATGATATGCCCTTCTCAAATAAAGAGGAGTTCCCTTTGGTAACTATATTGTCATAAACACAAAATAATTAGTACCCTAATCGTTCTCTGTTAAGTATCTCTACCATGTAAAAGGAAGAACAAGTATCCAGAGCTTTATTCTATCGTTTTATACACGCCTGTATAATCAGTTATACAGCTTTGTATAATCAATTATACACGTGTGTATAATTAGTTATACATACGTGTATAACTTGGTCCTTTAACTTTCCCTGATTTGACTATACACTTATCTGTTACATTAGCCGAATAAGTAGACAGTCGTTCTGTAAGTCTACTGGAAAGCTATACACAAGTTGAGAATCCACACTGGAAAGCTAGTAAGTAAGAAGATATATGAAATGATACTAAACAAAGGTATTAAACTGAGGTAAAAAGAATGAGCCCAGTACAATACTGAGCTCATTATAGAGAAATAAATAGTTAACGTGTTAATTGACTGTTCAACATTCGAGGATATAATAACAAAGAATATCCTCTCTGTTCAACCTAACTACTTAATTAAAAATTCCACCAATGCTTCTTCTTGGGTGGCTTTTGATCTTCAAGTGAATGATTAGAGAAATTTCGACTTTCCCATGTCTCATGATTTGTCACCATCTGATAGATAGTTCCCCAATCAGGCAATCCTCCGAAATTGCGATCATCAATAAACATGTCAGCTTTAATCTTTCTCGAGAAATGATTATTCTTCTCTTTCTCTTCCTCTGGATAATCCTTATTGATTGCCCAGAAATCAACGCCTCGTGCGTGGCACCAATCAACCGCCTCTTGGAGTAAGTCATCTTCTCTAACGCTCCATAAGATCAAGCGATGACCATCTTTGATTAACATCTTCAAAGTATCGGTGGCGAAAGGAATTTCGTCACCGATTTTAGGATATCTATGTTCTACGATGGTTCCATCGAAATCAATAGCTATTATCATTCTTAACCTTTAATTTTATCGCTTTACAGAATGGTCATTTTTATCTCCATAATGGCTGTTGCTATAATTTCCGTAGTTACCATAACTACCATAAGAATAGCCACCATATCGCCCATATCTACCATACTTGCCATACTTGCCATAGCCATAATAGTAGCTGTACTTTCTCTTCGACATATCAACGCCATTAAGTACCATAGCCATGTTAGGCAATTTCTCTTCCTTGGCAAGTGAATTGATCATTGCAAAAGATGCCTTTGGAGTGTAATCGGCACGACACATGTAAACTGAAACGTTTGTCACACGTGCAATCTGAAGAGTATCAGTTACCAAACCAACTGGCGCAGTATCAATCATGATATAATCATATTTCTCTTTCAGAATCTCAATAATCGTATCAAGAGAATTGCGCGCAATAAGCTCGGCAGGATTAGGAGGAACTGGACCAGCCATAAGAAGATCCAAATTCTTATTTACACCAGAAGGTAGAATCTGTGCCTCAACATCTTCTCTATTCGGATTATCTTTCACAAGAAGGTTGGTAATACCATGCTTGTGATCGTTAATGCCGAATTGTTCTGCCAAACGTGGACGACGAATATCAAGACCTACCAAGATAACCTTCTTACCAAGAAGCCCGAAGCTGACAGAAAGGTTGGCTGCTGTAAATGTCTTTCCTTCTCCAGAGGTTGAAGATGTGAAAAGAACAACCTTCTCACCTTCATGCAACATAAATTGAAGATTCGTTCGTAGAGAACGGAATATTTCTTCCATCTGGTTGTTCTGATTTTCATGAACAACAATATCAGCCTTACCCTTAGCCGAATTACTTGCAATTGCAATATCTGCAATGATTGGTAACTTGGTAAGACGTGCAACATCATCGTGTCCTTCAATCTTATAGCGGAAGAATTGTATAATTAAAATGATAAACACAGGGATTGCCAAACCTATGACAAATGCAATCAACATTATATATGTTGAGTTAGGACTTACTTTACCATTCAATTGTGGATCATCAATCAACCTACCCTTGTCGGCCGTTGCAGCAAGAGAGATACTATTTTCCTCACGCTTTTGAAGTAACATCAAATAAAGCCCTGATTTCACCTCCTGCTGACGACCAATCTGTGTCAACATACGTTCTTGTTGAGGAGTCTCCTCTACTTGATCTGTGTATTTTGTAACCTGCGCTAAAACTGCATCTCTCTGAATCTGTAAGTTCTTGCGTGCAGCGGCAATAGCACGACGAATATTAACATTTAAATCACGAATCTGATCCGTGAGAGGTTCAACAACTGGCGAGCTCTCAGATGCACTACGAAGGAGACGATTACGCTCAAGAACTAACTCATTGTATTTATTAATCAAAGAAGTAGAACTTTCATCATCCAATCCTACATTAGATGGAATAACTTGTGTTAGATTGCGTGAAGAGCTTTCTACTTCACGAGCAATCGTATTAAAGAGCTCAATTTGAGTCTCCATTTCTGCAAGTTTCTGCTCTGATGTATTCTGGTTGGAAACAGAATTACTAGCATTCATCTTCAGTTCTACCATGCCATTCTTTGCTTGTAGTTCTGAAGCTCACCTTCGGTCTTACCTAATTCAGCATTAATCTTCTCCAAACGTGAATTAATGAACTTCTCTGTTTGGTGTGCAACAGCATTCTTATCCTCGTTTGCTTGACGATTATAAACAATCGCTAATTGCTTCAAGTAATCAAGAGAACGTTGAGGAACCTCATCAGTCAATTGAAGTTGTAAGATAGAAGTACCTTTCCCACTTTGACCTATTTTTAATTCACCTACATACTTATCAGAAGCCATCTTAGGAGAAAGAATGCTAACCTTTAGAACTTGACCTTCATGTAAAGTTCTACCATTATTAGAATTAATGGTAATAATACCTGCACGTGTAGGGATTGTTGCTGGCAGACTCGTAAACTTTTTATTGATAGAGAAAGGACCTTCACTATTTTCCTCATCTGTTGGAACAGAATATGTTCCATTAACAACAAATGAAGAACCATTCTTTGTAATGTTAAGATTGATAGGTCTATTCAGTCTATCCAAATGGGCAGCATCAATATCTACAACCAAAGGTTGGTCACGGTATGTTATAACATCCTTAACCTTTCCCTCTGTCGTGTAATTCACATACAACTTTAAATCTCGGATAGCATCTTCAGCAATAGAATGTGATGAAAGAATCTCCATCTCATTATCGATACCAGCGGAATTAGAGATTGTTCCCAAGTTAGTTATGTTCTGCAACGAAGAACCTCGTCTACTACTTCCATTGTCATCATCTTTAATAAGCAATTTTGCTGTTGATTGATACAAAGGTGTGGTGTACCTTAAATAAATAGCTCCAATTCCACCAAAGATAATCAGTGAAAGTACGAACCAATACCAATTAAGAATTATGGTTCGATAAAGAGCAGCAAAGTCAAAGAAAGAAGCTACGCCTTCCTTCTCTTGTTCTTTGTCTAGTTCTAGTTTTGTCGTTTCTTCCATATTTGTTTTATTTTTGTTTCATCCGCTAACAAGACTCGTATCTTATTCTAATCAATCAATTCAAGTAGATATTTCCCATAATTGTTTTTGGCCATCGGTTGAGCTTCTTCTTTCAAACGATCTACTGTTATCCATCCTTTCTTATATGCGATTTCTTCAAGGCATGCGACTTTGAGTCCCTGCCTTTTCTCTATACACTCAATAAAAGTACTGGCTTCAGACAAACTATCATGCGTACCTGTATCCAGCCATGCAAAACCACGCTGAAGAGTTTGAACCATCAGAATATCTTGATCTAGATATTTCTGGTTTACACTCGTAATCTCTAGTTCTCCGCGTGCAGAAGGTTTAATCTGTTTGGTAATCTCAATAACACTATTGGGATAAAAATAAAGTCCAACAACAGCATAATTGCTCTTGGGTTGCTCTGGCTTTTCTTCTATACTAAGACACTTTCCATTCTTATCGAACTCTGCAACACCATATCTCTCAGGATCATTAACATAATATCCAAACACTGTTGCTTTATTTTCTTCTTCAGCCCTTTGAACACTATTCTTTAACAGACTACTAAAACCCGCACCATAGAAAATATTATCTCCTAAGACAAGGCAGACAGAATCATTTCCTATAAACTCTTCACCTATAAGAAACGCTTGAGCAAGTCCATCAGGAGAGGGTTGTTCTGCATATTCAAATCGCACCCCAAAACTACTACCATCTCCCAGTAATCGTTTGAACGCAGGCAAATCATGTGGCGTAGAAATAATTAAAATTTCCCTGATCCCAGCCAACATCAATACCGATATAGGATAATAGATCATTGGCTTATCAAATATAGGAATAAGTTGTTTGCTTATTCCTTTCGTTATCGGGTAGAGACGAGTGCCAGATCCACCAGCTAGAACAATTCCTTTCATAATCAGTTCGTTTTATATCTTTACTTAAATTTAGTTGCTATTATGAGCAGAGAAGAATAACGGAATTGAATAGGTCAGCTCTTATGAGTTTATCATGCAAATAATTCCTCATTCAACGATGCATATATAACGCATGCAAAGATAACAAATTTAATTTAATTAAAATAACTGTAAATGAGAAAACATACATTAAGAATGTGTTTTTCTTGTTTTTTTTAGTAACTTTGCAAGCGAATAAATAATTTAATTACATTGTAATAACTTAAAAACAAGATATAAGAAATGGGATTTTTTTCAAAGCTTTTTAGTAAAAGTGGGGATGAAACAGTGAAGTCTGGAGGTATGGAAGACTATATGACTCTAATTAGGGTTTATTTTCAAGCAGTACTTGCTTCTCGCCTAGGTATCAACAACTTGGCTATGCTCCCTGATTTACGCACATATAAACAAACATTCCATGTTCCAACCCTACATAATAAGTTGGGATTAGGTGAAATGGCTAGTGTTAAGAAAACCATGAAAAGTTTATATAAAGTTGATGATAATTTCTTTGATGAAATAGACGCAAGTATTAAAAAGAATTGTAAGAAGATGCAAGATGTACAGCCTTATCTTTATCAATTCCAAGGCTTCACACAAGACTTAATGATGTTAATTGGCAATTTGATGAAATTCAAATTACGTGTTCCAGGCTTCTTCAAAAAAGCTATATACACAATGACGGAGAAGACCGTAAATGATATTTACGATAAAAATGACTTCTCTGATGCTGGTGTCATCAAAGCAGTTGTAGCAGTTCGACAATATAATCAGCGACTGCGCTTTAGTAGAAAATGGACTACTGATTTCGTTTATCAGATTGTAACTTTAGCAAAGAAAGAACCTAAACCCGCAGAACAAGCAGAGTCAAAATAATTAGGTATATATTTGCTTAAACAGAAACTTTAATGTAATTTTGCGTCCAAAAATGAATTATGGATTCGAATGAGAAAACTCTCAATACGTTTGCAACTCGTGTGCGTCAGATGATTCTTCAGTATGCAGAACTGAAGAAAGAAAATGATGAACTTTACACACTTGTTGATCAACGTGAGAAGGAAATTAAACAACTCCAAGAAGAGTTGTCTCAAGCAGAAGCTGACTATAATTCGTTAAAGATGGCAAAGATGCTCGAAGTAACTGATGGTGATATGGAAGGTGCACAAAAGCGTGTTGCCAAACTAATCCGGGATGTTAACAAGTGCATAACACTTCTAAGTGAGAAATAATCCAGAATATAATGGCAGACGATAAGCTACATATAAGACTGCATGTTTATGATACAGAACTCTCTGTAAACGTTCCACGCGACGATGAGGAGTATTATCGTTCTGCAGCCAAATTAATTACTGATACTGTCAATACTTATTCTACTCTTTTCAAAGGTAAAAAAAGGGGATAAGGATATTATGTATATGGCAATGCTTGATATTGCATTGAAATATAAGAAAGAAGGAGTACGCAATGATACAGCTCCATTCAATGATATTCTCGGTAAACTCACTTCAGAAATCGAAGAAGTATTAAAGAAATAACGAGAATATTAACTAAAATAATAAAAGAATAATAAATGAGTCCAATTGTTACAGTTGTAATAGCTGTGCTTTGTTTGTCTGCAGGTTGTGCTGGTGGATTTGCTATTTTCCGCTATATACTTACAGGAAAATACAATGACACAATAAGTGAGGCAGAGAAAGCGGCAGAAGTTATAAAAGAAAAGAAATTACTTGAAGTCAAAGAGAAGTTCCTTAACAAAAAGAGCGAGCTTGAAAAAGAAGTTCAACAACGCACACTCAAGATACAACAAGGAGAAAATAGATTAAAGCAACGTGAGGTTGCTCTTAATCAGCGTCAAGAGGAGCTCAATCGACATAAGCAGGATGTTGATCAGCAGCAACAGCGTGTTGACAATGAGAAGAAGTTGTTACAGGTAAAACAACAGGATCTTGAAAAGATGCAAGAGCAGGAGCGTATTAAGTTAGAAGAACTTTCAGGACTTAGCTCTGAAGAAGCAAAGGAACGTTTGATTGAAAGTTTGAAAGATCAAGCAAAGTTGGATGCAGCTTCTTATATTAATGAGATTGTTGATGAAGCCAAACTTAATGCAAATCAACAGGCAAAAAAGATAGTTATTCAAACTATACAACGAGTAGCAACAGAAACAGCTATCGAAAACTCTGTAAGTGTTTTCCATATTGATAGTGATGAGGTAAAGGGTCGCATCATTGGTCGTGAGGGTCGTAATATCCGTGCTTTGGAAGCTGCTACAGGTGTAGAGATCGTTGTTGATGATACGCCAGAAGCAATCGTTATTTCAGCTTTCGACCCAGTTCGTCGTGAGGTTTGCCGCTTGGCACTTCATCAGCTAGTTGCAGATGGACGTATTCATCCGGCACGTATTGAAGAGGTTGTCGCAAAAGTTAAGAAGCAGCTTGATAATGAAATCATCGAAACTGGTAAGCGTACAGCAATCGACCTTGGTATTCATGGCTTGCATCCAGAGTTGATTCGCATTGTAGGTAAGATGAAATATCGTTCTTCTTATGGACAGAATCTTCTCCAACACGCTCGTGAAACCGCAAACCTCTGTGCAGTTATGGCAAGCGAATTAGGCTTGAACCCAAAGAAGGCAAAGCGTGCAGGTTTATTGCATGATATTGGTAAAGTCCCAGATGAGGAGACTGATTTACCACACGCTATCTATGGTGGTAAGCTTGCTGAGAAGTATAAAGAGAAACCAGATATTTGCAATGCTATTGCAGCCCACCATGATGAGGTAGAGATGACAACACTTCTTGCACCGATTGTTCAGGTTTGTGATGCTATCTCTGGTGCTCGTCCAGGTGCTCGTCGAGAGATTGTAGAAGCTTACATTAAGCGCTTGAATGATTTGGAAGCTATTGCAATGAGCTATCCAGGTGTGACAAAGACATACGCAATACAGGCAGGTAGAGAACTCCGTGTCATCGTTGGTGCTGATAAGATGGACGATGTAGAGAGCGAGAAACTAAGTTCTGAAATTGCAGAGAAGATTCAGAACGAAATGACTTATCCTGGTCAAGTTAAGATTACAGTAATTCGTGAAACCCGTTCTGTTGCTTATGCAAAGTAACGACAAATAGTTTTATCTATTTCAATAATAAAGAAATGCACTTCAGTTCATGGGGTGCATTTCTTCATATCTATTCTATTTTAGATAAACATTTACTAAAACTTAAACCTAGCAGCATTACTATCCGCTTATCCAAAGACTTTTATTTGATATAAATTTATTTCTAACCGCTTCCCCGTAAATTTCTAACCGTATATAAATTTATGAGGAAGCGGTTAGAAATTTTACGCAAACAGCATATAAATTTATAGCAAACCGCATCCGCAATTTCAACAAACTACTTCCCGTATTAGTCGCTCTTTGACGAAAGTATATTTTGTGGGGCACAATAGTACATTTCGTGCGGCACAAAAATACATATTGTCAATGACAAAAGTATATATTGTCAGGAACAGAGAACGATGCTCCCAAATAAGTGGTTGAAACTCCCAAGAGAGATTTACGCCTTACAGTATAGACATTCTGCTAGATGCGTATTCCAGTGCTACACTCACCGCATTCCCCTACCGACAAATACGTATTGCGCTGCTGACAGATACGTATCTAGTTACAACGCTCACCGCATCTAACAGCAACGCTCACCGCATCTAACAGCAACGCTCACCGCATCTAACGGAACAAGAATACGTATCTAACAGCAACGGAATACGCATCCGGCAGAGGATAGATTAAAGAGTACTAAGAGATTCACAAAATTGTTCGCGAACAATTTTGAATTTGTTCGCGAACACTTTTTTGCGTGTCTTATGAAAACGGTTTTTGAAGCCTACCCTTAAAAGCTAACATTGCTTTGTGAGGGATTGCCGATAATACGGAGGCACGAATCTCACGCGGTGAAAAACGATAAAAGCGATAATATAATTGGAGTTTTCGATAAGTTGTAACAAGGAAATATTGGCTCTTAAATCGGAAACTCCTATTATAACCATGAAAGCCAAAGTTACCACCGAACCAAACTATATCCATAAACAAAGAAATTGTGTCGGAAGATTCATTGACAGGAATAGGACATAGAGCAAACTTCTCATCCAAGCCTAACAACTTTACCAATATCAACTGAATAGCATCAAAGGCTTTCCTAAAGTCTAGTTCATCCAGCCATCTATACAGCTGTTCTTTATCGATAACGTCATGATAAACTTTAAGAAGGATTGCAACATCACAGAATTGGCGCAAACCAACACCTAACTCTATCAGATGATGATAAAGATGCAGGAAGGTATAAAGGAGATTTAATGTTGGTTCTAATGTTTGAATAGAAGAGCCATTAACATTGACAAAAGAAGGCTTGAGATTCTCAAAGATACGATTCCATATCTTTTGGGACTTATGACTAGCAAATCTCATCAAGCAATGGTGCAGCTCCAATGTTATAGCGTTGTGGTCTATCTCAAAATGTTGATCGGTTGGTTCAACATTAATATTAATTCCCCAATCATGCGCAATAGCAGGAATAACCTTTGCTAGATTCTTTTTGTCGCAATAGAAATCAATATCCCCTGGTGTACGCGAAAAAGGATCAGGATAATAGATACCTATAGTTTGCCCCTTTACAACAATCGCATCTATTTTATTCTTATCCAACAGACAACGCAACCTTTCCAACTCTGCATTCAGAGCTCTATTACTTTTCGCTATCGTACCTTGAATAGTCAGGACTTTAAGTACATCTTGCCTCTCTAACTGTACGTTATTACGAATCAAACTTGCTGCAAGTATGCCTAACATTGCTTGCTTTGAAGCAATGTTGTAAACATCAGTAAACTCGGAATGAGATAAACTCAAATCTAAAGGAGTTTGCCACAGCTCACTTTTTACTAAGCTCAGGAATATAGAATAGGCTTTATCCATTATTTATTGCTTACAGTTTGCTTATCCAATATAGTATACTTGCTGTTATTACTTACATACTCTGGTACTATCTCTTTCATCTTTTCAACGATAGCCATATCATCGTAGGTGTGACTCAAAGAGATAAGGGAATTAATCTGAGCCTCAACCTCTTTGAAGTCATACTCACGTACCTTTGCTATTCGAATCTTCTCATGGAAACTAGGAAGAGTATTCTCTGTTGTGCTCAAAACTTCTTCATATAGCTTCTCACCTGCACGTAAACCAGTATACTTAATCTCAACATTCTTTGCTCCAGAGAGTTTTATCATTCGTTTCGCTAGATCTGCTATCTTTACGGGCTTACCCATATCAAAGACAAATATCTCTCCTCCACTACCATGTGTACCAGCTTCCAACACGAGTTTACAAGCCTCTGGAATAAGCATAAAGAAACGAATAATCTTTGGGTCAGTAACCGTAACAGGGCCACCTGACTTAATCTGCTTCTCAAACAAAGGAATAACAGATCCATTAGAGCCTAATACGTTACCAAAACGAGTTGTTACAAACTGCGTCACTGGTTTACCATTAGCTTGTTCGTTAATCATTTTGTTTAAGCTCTGGCAATATATCTCACAGATTCGTTTAGAGCAACCCATCACATTCGTTGGATTTACAGCTTTATCTGTAGATATCATAACAAACTTCTTTACGCCATACTTAACACTCAAATCCGCAATAACTTTCGTTCCCCAAACGTTATTTTGAATACTCTCTGATGGATTATTCTCCATCATGGGCACATGCTTATAAGCAGCTGCATGGAACACGTAATCAGGCTTATATGTTTGGAAAATCTTATCCATACGATCAGCATTAGCAATACTTGCAACGATTGTATGTGCTGTTATATTAGGCCACTCAAAGTGCATCATCAATCGAATATTATGTTGTGGCGTTTCGGCTTGATCAATCAGTATCAATTCCGCAGGATTATAAATGGCAATCTGGCGCACCATTTCAGAACCAATACTACCTGCAGAACCAGTAATCATAATCTTCTTTCCACGCAGGAGAGCACCGATAGAATCCATATCTACACGTATCTGATCACGTGGGAGAAGGTCCTCAATACTAATCTCCTTTAGTTGTACATTTGAATAATCATCATCCTGACTCCATTCCTTTCGCCTTCACTCATAAAGATCTGGACGCCTTGACTTAACAAGACATCTTGTAGCTTTTGGTCATCACGGAAACGCTCATTCTGTAAAGGAGAAACTAAGACTGCCTTAATCTTCAACTCCCTAATAATTTCTGCCAAATCATCATCTACTATATAGACCTTCTCACCCATCAAGATACGTCCTTTGAAAGTTGAATCATGAGCAATAAAGCCCTTCAAAGTAAACTTATTAGGTTTACTACTTCGAATGCTCTTGGCTAAACCGATACCACCATCTTTCACACCATAGATGAGCGTACGCATACCACCGCCCGTATTGAAGAGAACATCATATAGAGACTTAACAACAATTCTAAACAACATCATTCCAATTGTAGCAACTAGATACATTGCCGCAATCTGTCGTCCTTGAAGTCGAATGAAATCTAAATCCCAATAATAAATAACATAATGCATGGCTTCAGCAACAATTAAAGACGATAACATTGCTAAACCAACACGTCGTAAATCAACAAAAGAGGAGTATCGAATGATTCCTGAATAGGTATGGAAGATTCTAAAACCTATCAGGTTGAAAATCATGTAAATAAGGATTGTCTTAGAGAACAATGCAATATAACCCCAAGCCAAAGCACCATGAGAATACAACCAAAAGACGAATAAACCTGAGAAATAACAGATAAAGATATCAATGGCTAAATAACCCAGTAAGGTAAAGCATTGGCAGATAAATACCAATTCCAAAGTTTCTCAATTACTTTCATATTCGATATGTTGTCGTTATATTTAGTGTATCAGAAAGAGAAGACTAAGAGACACACCGAAGTTTCTTTAATTCACAATTACGTTGATTCTGCAAATATAGACAAAAATTTGCAATTCACCACATATCTCACGACTTATTTATCTCAGCTTTATAAAATCACCTCATTTTATCATCTTACATCCATTTGAATATGGTAAAGACCTCCATAAAGACTGGGCTGATGCGTAAAGGTAATAAGAACAGATCGTGAGCCATCACTGACCTTCGAACTCTTAGGCTCTAAGATAAAGTTACCATCTAAGGACTGATAATCTCCTCCACCCAAGACATGATAACCAACCTCAATAGCTTGTCGAGCAAATGATAAAATTTCATCTGAAGACCAAGTAAATAGGTTGATGCGTTCTAACATTAACTGATGATCAACATAAGTACCTAAATAGCCTATTTGTCGTGGTTGTTTACCGACAACTTTATCTTGACCTGTCTGTTCATCATAATACATATTGTGATGGAAGATAATCTCTTTCTGAGTACTATACCCATTGATGGTTTGTGAATCTTTCAACGCAAACACTTTACTCAACGCAACCAAAGAGGGTATATCCTTCAAACGTTCAGTATCATCTAGTAAGATGTGACATAAGTAAGGGAATGGGAACAAACATTCATCTGGAATCGTTGGTGCTTTCACCTTCTCTTTCTTCGAAGAATTACCTTTCGATGACTCGGTAACAACTGCTGGTGCATCTGGATATTTCACCTCTGCTATCAATCGCTCTTCTTCTGTCATTTCCTTGGAAACTTTCTGTTGAGAAGCAGCTGTTCTATTCGCTTGTTGGCTCTCATTCTTCTTTATTGTAGAAGATGTAACTTTACTTGCAGGGGCTTCACGCTTTTCAATCTTCTTGTCATCAATCGTTGATGTGTTTACCTGTCTAGATTGCGCCACGTTTACACGCTCCCTTACACGATACCGCTCACAAAACTCATCTTCATTCGTCACCTTATTTATATAGTAATCTTTACCTCCCTTTGAATCTGATATACGAGAGCCGTCACGCCAGATAGTCGTGTACTCTACCCTACCTTGTTCATTATAAGCATAACAAGGTCCATCTAAAACACCATTACGATAATTCAGTTTCATACCGACCTTCCCACTAGGAAAGAAAGAAAGGGCACGCCCGTTAGCTACACCATTCTTATATTGCATTACAGACTCAACCTTACCTGACTTATAAAATGTACGGCACACTCCCTCTAACTTCGTTAGTTTATCATCTTGACGATTGATGCTTATGTAATGCTTCTCTGCACGCAACTGCCCCGTAATGTAATAGTCATAGAACATCTTAGCCCCTCTATTATCTACAATAAGAACACGATAATACGCCGCCTTACTTGCCGTGGCAACTCCTTGCCAACGTGCATTATAGAAAATAGCATCTTTTGGTATAGGCGTATGATTAGTTGTCTGTGCGAAACCAATAACAACAACCATACACGTTAAGAAAAAGAAAAGTAGACGTTTCATATAGACTCTAATTTGGCTGCAAATATACTGCAACTAATGGGAATAAAAGAATTTTAATCAGTTTTTTCCTTAAAATGAATCTATATATCAAAACAAAATAGTATCTTTGTTGCGTTATCATACTACTACTTAAAAATCAACAAAACATGCCAGAAAAAGAAAGAAGTATCAAAGACTTTAAACAACTAATAAGTCTGCTCAAAGAGAAACATATTTGTAAGCGTGCAGTTGTTGTATGGCCAGAAGAGAGCCACACACAAGAAGCAGTCTCATTAGCTGCCCACGAAGGTTTTATAAAGCCCATATTGATATGCTCTGAAACTACACGGAACACTTTTGCACAAAAGGAAGGCTTTGAAACTATTATTGTAGACTCTCCTGAAGAGGCATCACGTAAGGCTGTGGCACTTATCCGAGAGAAGCAAGCCGATATAATAATGAAAGGTTTTGTCAATACGGATGTTCTGCTACGCGCTATATTAGATAAGCAACTAGGTATATTACCTAAAGGGGCGGTCTTAACCCATATTGCTGTTGCTAAATTAGCAGAGTATAACAAACTAATATTCTTTACTGATGCAGCTGTGATTCCTTATCCTACTGATGAACAGCGTAAAGCTCAAGTACAATATCTTGTTGACTTTTGCCATGCTTTCAACATCACTTGTCCTAAGATTTCTCTAATACATTGCTCCGAGAAGGTCGACACCAAACACTTCCCTCATACTGCAAATTATCTAACATTAAAAGAAGATGCGAAAGCAGGAGTTTTCGGTAAGTGTGAGATAGATGGACCCTTAGATTTAAAGACTTCATGCTCTAAGGAAGCAATGGAGATTAAACAAATCAACTCACCTATCAACGGAGAGGCTGACGCACTTATCTTCCCCAATATAGAGTCGGGCAATCTATTCTATAAAACTATCACGCTCTTCTGTCATGCAGAAGTTGCAGGTGTACTTCAAGGAACAATGGCACCTGTAGTTCTCCCCAGCAGAGGCGATACTATTAACTCCAAGTTATATAGTCTTGCACTTGCAAGTCTCATAGTAAAATAAGGTTATTACCCTTCCCAATATAACCAATTAAAACATTATGGCATACAAGATTCTAGCTATTAACCCTCGGCTCAACCTCAACCAAAAATCTCCTTAGCGAATGACGATGAACCTGTCTTTGTTGCAGACATACCTCATTCAAGAGAAGAACTAAGTACTTTCAAGAAGATTACAGATCAATTTCACTTTCGAAAGCAACTTGTTATTGAAGAATTAAAGAAACGCAATATCCTCTTGACTTTGATGCTGTTATCGGAAGAGGCGGCTTAGCTAAGCCCGTATCAAGTGGCGTATTTACCATCACGGAAGAAATGATACTTGACCAGCAACAAGCTATTCACCAGCATGCCTGTGACTTAGGTTGTATGATTGCTGACGAGATTGCACGTGACATCCCTGGTTGCAGAAGTTTTGTTGCAGACCCTGGTGTAGTTGACGAACTAGAGCCAGAAGCCCGTATCTCTGGTTCTCCTCTAATGCCTCGTGCATGTATCTGGCACGCTTTGAATCAGAAAGCCATTGGTAGACGATACGCCAAAGATATAGGTACTAAATACGAGAAGCTCAACCTTATCATCTGTCATCTTGGTGGTGGAATCTCAATTGCTGCCCACAATCATGGTCGAGCAATCGATGCTAATAATGCCCTTGATGGTGAAGGTCCTTTCTCACCCGAACGTGCGGGTAGCCTCCCAGCAGCCGACTTAATACGCCTTTGTTTTAGTGGTAAGTACACTGAGAGCCAATTACTAGGCAGAGTCAGTGGACAGGCTGGTTTAATCGCACATCTTGGTACAAATGACCTAAGAGAGGTCATGAACTGGATAAAGGCTGGCGATAAACATGCAGAGTTAATCGTGTCAGCTATGATATGGCATGTTGCGAAGAACATAGCCGCAGAAGGGGCTGTTCTATATGGTAAAGTCGATGCCATCCTTCTCACGGGTGGAATGGCAAAGAGCGATTACATCATCGACCGCCTTAAACGTCGAATAGAATATCTTGCTCCAGTGCATGTTTATCCTGGTCAAGATGAGATGCTCGCATTAACAGAGAACGCCTTGGCTGTCTTACGTGGAGAAAGAGTAGCTAAAGACTATTGATTCACATTCAATTGATTTACAAAACACCTAAACTATAGTTTATAATTAAAAACAAATCTTATGAAGGTACATGAATACCAAGCAAAGAGTATCTTTGCATCTTATGGACTACCGGTAGATCGCAACATCGTTTGTCGAACACCGGATGAGGCTGTTGCTGCGTATAAACAATTAGGTTTAGCAAAAGCGGTAGTAAAAGCACAAGTACACACGGGTGGTCGTGGTAAGGCTGGTGGTGTTAAACTTGGAAGTAGTGAAGAAGAGATTCGCCAACATGCAGAAGCAATCTTAGGCATGGACATTAAAGGGTTCACTGTTGATCGCGTCCTAGTTAGCGAAGCTGTCAACATTGCATCAGAGTACTACATGAGTATTCTTGTTGATCGCAAGTCGAAGTGCCCTATGTTGATGTTGAGTCGTGCCGGTGGTATGGATATCGAGCAAGTGGCAAAAGAGACTCCAGAGAAGATTGAGAAGATTGTCATTGATCCAACTATTGGTATGTCTGACTTCCTCGCACGTGAAGCAGCGTTCAAGTTATTCGATGATATGGCACAAGTGAAACAAGCGGTGCCTATCTTCAAGAACCTTTATAAACTCTTCGTCGAAAAGGATGCCTCACTTGCAGAGATAAATCCTCTCGTGATGACACAGGAAGGTACACTAAAAGCCATCGACGCAAAGATGACCTTTGATGATAATGCTCTCTTCCGCCATCCTGATATAGCAGAACTCTTCGAGCCTACAGCAGAGGAGAAGAAAGAGCGTGAGGCTAAGGATAAGGGATTCAGTTACGTTAACCTTGGAGGCTCAATCGGTTGTATGGTTAATGGTGCTGGTCTTGCAATGGCTACGATGGATATGATTAAACTCTATGGTGGCGAACCAGCTAACTTCCTTGATATTGGTGGTAGCTCTAACCCCGAGAAGATTGTTGAAGCCATGAAGCTCTTATTAGCCGACAAGCATGTAAAGGTTGTTCTCATTAACATCTTTGGTGGAATTACACGTTGCGATGATGTTGCTAAGGGCTTGCTTGAAGCATTCAAGGTGATTCAGACCGACATTCCTATTGTCATCCGTCTCACTGGTACCAACGAGGCGGAAGGAAGGGCAATATTAGAAGGAACCCACTTCAATGTTGCCACCTCTATGGCAGATGCTGGACATAAGGCAGTTGAACTAAGTAAACAACTTTAAATAAGATATTATGAGTATTCTGATCAACAAATACAAGACTAATTGTACAAGGTATAACTGGTCGTGATGGAAGTTTTCACGCATCAAAGATGAAAGAGTATGGAACCAATGTTGTGGGTGGTACCTCTCCCGGCAAGGCTGGACAAGAAGTCTGTGGTATCCCTGTTTTCAACACGGTGAAAGATGCGGTGGCTGCAACACAAGCAAACACTTCTATTATCTTTGTCCCTGCACCTTTCGCTAAGGATGCTATGCTAGAAGCGATTGATGGCGGTATTCAACTTGTCATCTGTATTACCGAAGGTGTACCAACGCTCGACGCTGTAGCTGCACAGTATTATGCTAAAGTTCGCGGTGTAAAGGTTATCGGACCTAACTGCCCTGGCTTGATATCTCCAGAAGAGAGTATGGCTGGTATTATGCCAACAAACATCTTTAAGAAAGGACACACTGGCGTCATCAGTCGTAGTGGTACTTTAACTTATGAGGTGGTGCATAACCTCACCCAAGCAGGTCTCGGACAGTCAACAGCCGTTGGCGTTGGTGGTGACCCAGTTGTAGGTCTTTACTTTGAAGAACTATTACAGATGTTCCAAGATGACCCAGAGACGGATAGCATTGCACTCATTGGTGAGATTGGTGGTGACGCTGAAGAACGTGCCGCACAGTTTATAAAGGAACATGTAACTAAACCCGTAGCTGTCTTCATCTCTGGACAACAAGCTCCTCCGGGCAAACAGATGGGGCATGCTGGTGCTATAATTTCAAGTGGCTCTGGCTCTGCAAGCGAAAAGATAGCTGCGTTTGAGGCTGTTGGAGTTCCTGTTGCACGTGAGACGAGTGAGATACCAACACTACTAAAGCAACAGATGAAGAAGTAAAGATGGAGTCTCTCAAAAGGAGATAAATCGTTGATACAATAAGTAGGGACAGACGCTTTCGCCTAACTGAAGCACATTTGCTTTAATAAATAGACGAGGCTGTCTGTCTTTACTTTTAGTCTGTCATCGAAATACTCTAGACAATATCTACATGAAGACACAACCTTTATTTGTTCATTAGTTTCATAAACATTAAGTACTAATCAAGACTTTCATTTATAGAAAAGTCGTAGGACTTCATAGGGGTAACTTTTGTCTCAATAAAGCCTTAATCTTAACTTGAAGCAAGCTTATAGTTTATCATTTACAAACAATCTATTATAAATTGATAAACAACCTGATAGTAGTTTATATTAAACTTTTTAATATAATACTAAACAGCCTCCAATTTAGAGTTAATTTTCACGTTAACTTAAAGTCGGTTTATACTTTAAGTTAAACGTCAATCGTACTTTAACTTAGACATCAAATGTACTTAAACTTAGAGGTGGATAGTACTTAAAATTAGACTATCATCCTGCACATGGGAGTAAACCGAAGATAATCCTAATGTAGTTTGCTAGAACATTTGCTCACGTCATAATTAATCAGTACTTTTGCATGAACAAAGATTTGATATGGAAGAAAAGACAAACACACAAGAAGAACAAATATTAATCAGGGTAACAGGGCAAGACCGACCGGGACTAACAGCGTCTATCATGGAAATACTTGCACTATATGACGCACACATCTTAGACATTGGTCAGGCGGATATTCACTCCACTCTATCACTCGGTATTCTCATCAGAATTGACAAACAAAGCTCAGGGCAGGTGATGAAAGACTTGCTCTTCAAAGCTACAGAAATTGGTGTAAACATTGGTTTTGCACCAATCAGTGACGATGAGTATGAGGAATGGGTGAATCAACAAGGTAAGAACAGATACATCCTTACTATTATTGGGCGATCATTGTCGGCAAGGAACATACAAGCAACGGCACAAATCATCTCGGCGCATGGCTTTAACATTGATGCTGTACGACGCCTTACTGGACGGCAAAGTATTAAGAAACATTACTTGCACGTCAGAGCCTGCATTGAGTTTTCACTTAGAGGAACCCCTACCGATTATCAACGCTTACAAGCGGAGTTGATGCAAATGAGCCATGAACAAGGTATTGATTGTTCTCTACAGAAGGATGATATGTATCGTCGTATGCGCAGACTCATCTGCTTTGATATGGATTCGACACTTATTCAGACCGAGTGTATTGACGAACTTGCAAAGCGAGCTGGTGTTGGCGAACAAGTGGCAGAGATCACAGAACGTGCGATGCGTGGTGAGATTGATTTCAAAGAGAGTTTCGCTGAACGTGTAGCACTATTGAAGGGATTAGATGCTGGCGTAATGAAAGATATTGCAGAATCAATGCCAATTACGGAAGGCGTAGACAGATTGATGAATGTGCTGAAACAATGTGGTTATAAAATAGCGATTCTCAGCGGTGGATTTACTTATTTTGGTGAGTTCTTACAGCGTAAATATGGTATTGATTATGTCTATGCAAACGAACTAGAAATAGATGAGCATAATAAGTTAACTGGGCGTTACCTCGGCGATATAGTTGACGGAAAACGCAAGGCAGAACTATTGAAGCTACTGGCTCAAGTTGAGAAAGTCAATCTCGCACAAACGATTGCTGTAGGCGATGGAGCTAATGACTTGCCCATGATTTCAGAAGCGGGATTGGGCATTGCTTACCATGCAAAGCCACGTGTGCAAGCTACTGCCGAACAAAATATAACAACTATCGGGCTTGATGGTGTGTTGTATTTTCTTGGATTCAAGGATAGTTACTTGGGAGACGCAGGGAAGCTTTAAGTAAAGAAGTTTCTTCTGAGTGAAGGACTCTCTTTCTTTTGTTAAACCAACAGAAACAAACATCCTCGTTTGTCCAAGCTCTTTAAATTGAGTGGGCAAACGAGGATGTCAATATCTAGGAGTAAACTTATAGTAAGATTACAGAAGTCAGACTACTTATGCGTACATAAATAGCCAGGTATCTACACTAATTCCGTGTAAGCCATAGTCATTTCATCCATTAATCTTTCGAAGTTTTCAGAGTTTAATGAAGCCTTGCGGAACATCATTTCTAAATTCTCCTCCTCGAGAAGAATAGGTGAGTCATGTAACAAAGATTCCATGCCCGAGAGCATTAAACGATAGATAGTAGCCTGTCGCAAGTCGTTCGTAGATGCTTGTGCACTTGTAACGCCAGTTACATACGCTTGCATCTGTACACGCACCACAGAGCGAATGGCTAAAGAAACAGGAACTGTATCGTCAGCCTGCAAGCTAGGGCAAGAAGCAAAGAACTCCTCCTTTGTCAACAAATGACCTTCCATTAAAGCAAAGACGTTTTTCTGATATTCCGCAGTAACCAAGTCATATAATTCCTTTGACCCACAAGCATAGCGCAAGAGCAACTTTGAAGAAGTAGAAGAGGAGAAATGTCTACGTTTCATATCAGTAGTCACCTTATCAAAGTCATCATAATTCAAACGAATAAGAACGGGGAATAGTACCGATACAAATTGTGAAGACAGGTTATCGAAGTTATTAACTAACAACTGCTTATACTCTCGTGGTTCTAATTTCTTCTTGTCGGATGATAAAGCATCTATCTGTCCAGAGAAGAAAGAATGAAAGTAGCCCCTGACCATTGCAGTGGCTACTCTCGATCGGTTAATGTCCGTTATTCTCATATATTCTTTAATTTATCTATGACCTCCAAATACACTCCCAGTTGACGAACTAGAAGAGCGTGTGCTTGAAGGAGATTGGCTTCCAAATGAAGGTTGACTCGGTGAGTCCATCCTCCGTGCGTTACCAAATGAAGCTCTATTCTCATTGCTTGGCTGTTGAGGGAAAACAGGTGTGCTCTGCGAAGGAGAATAAGAAGGAGATGGCGCTTCACGTCTAGCGTTTCCAAACGACTGATTGTTAGGGCGTGAGTAAGTGTTATTTGGCGTACTACTCCTCGTATTGTTCATATCCATGTTCTCTCGAGTAGCATTACCAAGACTGCGATTCCCTTGCTGGCTGTCAGTTCTAGGTGAGTTGGGCGCATTCCAGGAACCACCATTTGGATAAGGATTTTGATAAACCCTTGTACTGCTTGGCATTGGAGCTTGATCCCTACGGGAACCGAACTGGCTTTGATAATAGCTACTTGGACGCCCACCCCTGTAAGAGTAATACTCCGAAGGACATGTACGGTAGAAGTAATTGCGATCACCATAACGCGAATAAACGCGGTAATAGTAATTGTTGTTACTCCAATAAACTGGACGATAGAAGTAGTCTTCCCTTGTAAAGTAATTATACTGGTTAGTATTCAACACAAAATATAAATCTCTGTTTCGTTGATCCCAGTAACTACCATATAAAGAGTTGCCTCCCTGTAAGTTCAGCAAGTAGTCTAAGTTGATCTCATAGACAGCTGCATATTGAGCGTCGTTCAAACGTAACTCATAAGCCATCTTATCAGATAAGAATAATGCTTGTCGACGAGCTTCTTCATAGCCGAGACGATAATAACTATCGCCGTAATCATCATAACGACCATAAGAATCATCATACACACTTCCAACTGCTCCCACAGGACCACCAACACCCATTCCTACTGAGAATAGAGAGCCACAAGAAGTTAGACTTAAACTTGTAAACGCCAATGCTATTGTATATAAAAATCTTCTATCCATTGCTATCATATTAAGTTAATAACTACCTTTATTTTACAATGACAAAGATAGCTGATAACGTTTAAATACACAATAGGTAAATTCCTAATTACGAAGGGAATGTTCCTATACTATAGTCGCATTACTCTACTTCCTCAACGATTGTATTAGGAATTTCTTTAGATCTTAATAATTCATCTAAACTCTTAAAGGTGTAGGCAGCCTTATCTTGAACAACAGTCTTAGAGAAGCGGTCGCGCAAGCTCATTAGTTTCTGAACAGCCTCTTGATAGTTATCGGCAGTTATACGATCAGCCATCTGTTGGGCGTTCGCTGGAGTAAAATTAAAATACTGCACAAGGTACTGCTGGAACTGACGACGTTGTGCTTGTATCATATTCTCTAACTGCGCATTCATCTTGTCCTTAGTACGATGGATGATAAAGATTAAACGGTCTGGTTCGCCACCACGTTGCCCATGATCATACTTCTTGTCATACTCAAAGAAGCAATCACAAGAACCTTTCTCGGATAATTCCTTTAACTCTTGCATGGCAGGATCGAGTACTCGACGGCAGAAGTCAGAGAACTTTTTATAATTATTCTCAAGACGTAACATCTTGCGGAAATCTAATGTTGCAATGACGGCACGCCCCTTATCAGCCCATGACTCGATAAACATATAGATGCGCTGTGTGTATCTATTCTTACAAGCAAAGACTATCTGCTTACCAAACTTATGATAACCTAAATCTAAAGAAACCAGACGTTCAGCTACTGTATGATCCAACTTTAAAATTGCATACTTATTATAGGAACGGTCTTCGGGAATATATACATCACAAAGGTTAGTTGCCTTCGTGTACTTACGCCCTTCACTCGTCTTATAAGGTATCTCAACAGGGATGGAAGCTAACATCTTCAATGAATTGCGAAGTTGAGGATAATGGTTAGGATCAACACCTAATTCTTGAAAGGCAACTTAATCGGCATTCTTCCATCTTCATCAAGCTCATCCGTCTGAAACAAATCTAACTGAAAGCCTCGTTTGCTCTTTAAGATTCCATGCAAAATATCTTGTAAACTCTCAACAATAGAAACGAGGATGCGGACTTGAATTAGCGAGTAGTCATGACGCATCATTGTCACAGCAATTGGCTGTAATAACCATGTCTCTTCTTCAATAGGGATGAGGTCGTTCGATATGGTACGACTCTTTAGTGGTGCCTTTTGGGCTTTTGCTCCACGCTTACGAGTTATCTTCTTGCTGGATATCTTATCACTCATATCTGTTTAATTTGCCTTAGCTCTACATCTTTTATTGACTTGAAGTTACAAAGATACTGTTTTTTTTTGAACAATCAACTAATAACACCGAAAATGATAACTTATCATTAGTCGATTGATTAAGGTTAAACGCAAATAACTTTAAAGGTTAAACGATTGCTTTGATGCTACTTATTTCCACGCATAAGTTAACACATAATCATGTGTAACTTCACTTACAAACTTTATCTCGATATTACTTCTAAGGTTGGTAACATGGTCTAAGGCAACGTTTACCTTCATCTCTTGAAGGGCTAAGTGCTCTTCTGAAAACAGTTTATAGGTGGTTTCCTTTGCACACCAAGCTATAAGCTGGGAACGTAAGTCGGTGAAGGGTTCGTCAGAGCGGAGATAACGAGAGGCGATACGACTCACACGATTGGACACATACTCAATGTCAATCCCTACTTCAAAGTCTTTGGAAAGGATGATTGCAACGTAACCAATGGTGTGAGATATACTAATGTGATAGCCCTCAATAGTTGGTTTACCATCCTCATTATGGTTGATAACAGGAACATAACCCAACATAGCAAAAAGAAGACGTTGCTCGCCTTCTTTCTCTGCCTTTCGCCCTTTGTCTATCGTCAAAAGACCGATAGTGATTTTATCAAAAACGTCACGCGTTATCCTCACAACCTATGATTACCTTGACTTTACTAATACGACGTTCATCTATCTCTAACACTTCAAAGGTATATCGCTTATACTTCAAAATCTCATGCACTGCAGGGAAATCGCCTTTGATTTCCAACAATAAACCAGCAAGCGAATCAGCATCACCTTCTATGTCATCAAACTCATCATCTGGAAGATTGAGTATTTTGGTAAAGTCATTCAATAAAGTTTTACCTTCAAAGATATAACTATTAGCGTCTAATTTTGTGTAATTATGCTCTTCCTCGTCGTACTCATCATTAATCTCCCCGACTATCTCTTCTAAGATGTCTTCGAGCGTAACTATACCACTGGTTCCGCCAAACTCATCCACAACGATTGCAATATGAACTTTGTTCTCTTGGAACTCACGTAAAAGGTCGTCAATCTTCTTCGTTTCAGGAACAAAGTAAGGTGGACGTATCAAACTTTGCCATCTAAAGTTAGCTGGCTTTGATAGATGAGGTAGCAAGTCTTTGATGTAAAGAACACCTCTAATATTGTCTTTATTATCTTGATAAACAGGGATACGGGAGTAGTTGTTATCAACAATACACTTCAACACATCTTCATAAGAACAGCGTATATCAAGGTCTATTATGTCTTGGCGAGAAGTCATCACCTCCTTTGCTGTCTCATCACCAAAACGTATAATGCCCTGCAACATACTTTGCTCATCTTTGATGTCGCTCTTATCGGTAAGCTCCAGTGCTTGTTCCAAATCATCGATTGATAATTGCCTATTTTCTTTCTGCAAGACTTTCTCTGCGAAAGCACCACTCTTTAAAAGAATTGTCTCTATTGGCCAAAATACCTTACGAAAGAACATAACCCCTTTCACTGCCTTACGACAGAAGGCAAGTGGATTCTTACTACCATATACTTTAGGAATAATCTCACCAAAAAGTAACAACAAGAAGGTTAATAGAATCGTAACACACAGAAATTGTAACCATTCTGCACTAAATGTTAGCAAATTGATGAGGATATAATTACACAGCATGATGATGGTCACGTTAACAAGGTTATTCGTTATAAGAATAGTTGCCAGTGTGCGCTCACTATCATCACGAAGTTTCTGAACCAACATATCCAATGGGCTTTTATCTGGGTCCATAGCCTCTAAATCTGCTGGAGACAAACTAAAAAAGGCTATCTCTGACGCACTAGCAAAGCCAGATAAAAGGATAAGAAAGAATGCCAAGAGGATAGAAATAAGTATACTTGGACTTATTGGATTAACGGTGATATAAGAAGATATATCTAATAGAAAACTATCCATTAAAAAGGTAATTTGTTATTATCAGAGATGGAATTATCAGCATCTTTATTCTTCTCTTCTGACGCATTTTCCATCTTTCGAGATGCACTTAACCATTCAAGATTATCCACATAGATTTCTGTAACCTGTCGGCGCACCCCTTTTTTATCATCATAAGAACGATTCCTTATACGTCCTTCAACATATAGCTTGTCGCCCTTATGAATGTATTGTTCGGCATACTTTGCCAAGCTCTTAAATAGTACTATATTATGCCAATCAGTACGATCAGGAACTTTCGTTCCACCAGGAAGCTCATATCCACGCTCTGTTGTAGCTAACGTAAAGGTAGCAACACATTGATCCGCATCATAATAGCGCACTTCTGGTTCACGACCAACATTACCAATTAACATCACTTTGTTCATATAGCACAAATCTAAAAAGAAAGAGAAATTCTTTACTTCCACATACCCAAATACTTAAATCTAAAGTTCTTACCTTTAGCTGAAGGGAACTGACTTCTATTGTCAACTCTCTCCTTCAAGTATTCAACCATACGTGTATAACAATCCCAGCCTGAAACAGCCTTGCATTGTACAACAAAATGCGTATCCCTGTATTCGTGCTTACCTGTAGATGGTATTAAAACAACACGCTTGAAATCAAGTTCACCTTCATACCAGCCCTCACGTTCTTCATTAAGATGCATAATTGCAGGATTCTCCTTACGCTGTATGCTATCAACGCTAGGACGCAATGCTTTCTTCTGTTTAAAAATCCATCATACTAGGAGCCTCTGTCTTTATGACGATAAAATAAACACGAGGACGAACCTTATAACGTTTAGGATAGAATACATCACTCGCTGCATAATTCCTAATATCATCTTCCAATTCTGGAGTGAGTTGAATATCAGGAATAGAACTCAAAAAATCTAACGCCTCTTCAACATTATGTACTAATACTTCACTATCGAAATACCGTAAATATAAATTCATAAAGATAATGTTATGTATGTTTCTCTTTCTAACAAATAAGAGCGGCAAACGAGACTCGAACTCGCGACCCCCGACCTTGGCAAGGTCGTGCTCTACCAACTGAGCTATTGCCGCATACAATGTAAGTAATTACTTACCAAAATCTGCATGTGAAGAGGAGGAGACTCGAACTCCCACGAAGCAATTTTCACTACCCCCTCAAAGTAGCGCGTCTACCAATTCCGCCACCTCTCCAATATGCCTATAATATTCAAAGAACTTCCGTGCCCAGAACAGGACTCGAACCTGCACGTCGTGAAACACACGCACCTGAAACGTGCGCGTCTACCAATTCCGCCACCTGGGCATTAGTTTTGAGATAACTAAAAAGCCTTTCAGAATATCAAAGAGCGGCAAACGAGACTCGAACTCGCGACCCCGACCTTGGCAAGGTCGTGCTCTACCAACTGAGCTATTGCCGCAATAAAACATCTACTTACTCTAAAGATTGATGATTGTCGGGGCGACAGGATTCGAACCTGCGGCCGCCTGGTCCCAAACCAGGAGCGCTACCGGGCTGCGCTACGCCCCGTTGCATATCCAGGAATTATTAGCAGTATTTCTGAATTGCGAGTGCAAAGGTAGTACTTTTTTTTGAAACTACCAAACATTTCTGCGATTTTTCTATCAAAAAGTTTATTTATTTTTTAAAACAAAGAACTTTGGGCACCCAAAGAATATATGTAAAAGCCTGATAAACAACACTATACATTTATCTACACCTACATAGGACAAAATAATACAGAAAATTACATTCCATCGTCGTCTGCATTATTTCAATTCAAATTTACTTTTTAAAGGGTATTTTTGCGACAAAGAGTTTAGCAAATAAGAAATATCAAAATGAAAAACAAATGAAATTCATATCAATCACAAAATCACAATCACAAAATCACAAAAATCAATTATGGTAGTATCGCATTTTTTTCTTACTATAAATAATGTATCATTATATATTATTATTTATTAATAAGGTATTATATTATATAAGAATCCCTTTTTACACGTTGAAAATCCTTTTTGTGATTTTGTGATTGTGATTGTGTGATTGGGAATAAAAAAAGCCCTACCCTAACCTCTACAGCCTCCCCCGACCCCTCCGAAAGGAGGGGAGTTCCTATGCGCACACGAGAGGATAAGGACTCTTGACTCTTTTCTCAGATATTTTTCTGCAAAATACTTGCAAACTTGTCTCCTCCTCCCCCTTCGGGGAGGTCGGGTGGGACTTCTCCCCTCCTTTCGGAGGGGTCGGGGGAGGCTTCTGTATATCTCTCTGTAAAACAGATAGTTACAAAGGCATTTGCGGAACTTGTTACTCCAGTACCCCGAAAAACGATTGTTTTCAGAATAAAGTTGCTTACCTTTGCAAACAGAAAAGAAAAGCCTCACCAACAGTCCCCCGACCTCCCCGAGAGGGGAGGAGTGCAGATCGCGAGATTGCCCCAAAAAGTTTCAGAAGTTAGTGCTCGTATGCTTAGAGATAAGCGTTCTTAGCGTCAAAGATTAGCATTAGCAAACTCAAAGATTAACCTTAGCAAGGTCAGAAATTAGCGTTAGCAAGATCAGAGTCAAAAGCAAATGCACTACAAAAGATTTTGATTAATTTGATTAGGAGAACTTGGATTTCAAAAAAGTGAACATAGAAAAAGAAAATAAAAAAAGAAGATTGCGTAATAACACACAACCTTCTCCTCTATTTCAGTGACGAAAATATCAATTAGAAGAAACTTCTACTTAATGATACCTTCTTCTTTAAAAATCTTCTTCAACGCCTGTACGCCACGCTCAACCTGCTCCTCTGTATGAGTAGCCATCAAAGCAAAACGAACAAGTGTATCTTGAGGTGCACAAGCAGGAGGAATAACAGGGTTGATAAACACACCTGCCTCATATGCCAACTTCGTTACAATAAAAGTCTTCTGTATATCACGAACATAAAGTGGAATGATCGGACTCTCTGTCTCACCAATCTCGAAAACCCTCCTCCTTGAAACGCTTCAAAGCATAGTTTGTAACTTTCCATAAATGTTCTATACGCTCTGGTTCATTTTTCCAAGATATGAAGAGCCTCTAAAGCCGCAGCTGTAGCTGAAGGTGTATTACTTGCAGAGAAGATGTATGTACGACATGTATGACGAAGATAATTGATTGTATCCTTGTCTCCTGCAATAAAAACCACCTATTGATGCAAGACTCTTTGAGAACGTTCCCATGATCAAATCGACTTCATCTGTTACATGGAAATGATCACAAACGCCCCTACCCTGACGACCAAACACACCTAAACCATGTGCCTCATCAACCATAATAGAGCAGTTGTATTTATGCTTCAGTTTCACAATCTCTGGTAGATTAGCTAAATCACCTTCCATTGAGAAGACACCATCTACAACGATAAGTTTCACAGCCTCATGCGGAAGTTTCTGGAGAACACGCTCCAAATCCACCATATCATTATGCTTATAGTGAAGTTGAGTTGCGAAACTCAAACGACGACCATCAACAATACTAGCATGATCACGATCGTCGCAAATAATATAATCACCACGCCCAACAACCATTGCTAGAACGCCAGCATTGACGGAGAAACCAGTAGAGAAAACAAGAGCTTCATCCTTTCCTTCAAAAGCTGCAAGTTCTTTCTCTAATTGAACATGAAGATCCAACGTTCCATTCAAGAAACGACTACCTGCACAACCCGTACCATACTTGTCTAAAGCACGATGTGCTGCGTCTATAACACGCTGATCATTTGGCAGACCCGTATAGGCATTAGAGCCAAACATGAGAATCTCGTTTCCATCGATATCTGTAACTTCTGTTCCTTGCTTACTCGTAATCTCGCGGAAATAAGGATAAACTCCTGCTTCTATAAACTTCTGCGGATCACGGTAACTTTTGTACTTATCTTGTAACTGTCCCATTATATTTAATATGGTGTAGCCAACGACTACATAATAATTATTTTAGGTTGCAAAGATACTAACTTTGCACGACAAAAAGAACAATTTGATTAGAAAAGTGCTTTTTAAAGTTTTTTTCATACCACTTTCTCAATAAGATATAAGATTAATGTGTAACTTTGCCGAAGGAACTATACTCTGACCATACAGCACTATGAATAAGAAAAGAATCGTTTTCATTCTTAACCCTATATCAGGAACTATCAGCAAGGCTGGTATTCCCGATCTTATTGAAGAACGACTTAACAAAAGTGAATTTGATTACAACATATTAGAAACACAATATGCAGGACATGCCACAGAGTTAGCAAAACAAGCAGTAAAAGATGGCATCAATATTGTCGTTGCTGTTGGAGGCGATGGGACTGTAAACGAAATCGGTAAATCATTAATTAATACATCGACAGCTATGGCGATCTTACCCTGTGGGTCGGGTAATGGACTTGCACGCCATTTAAATCTACCGATGAACCTCAAGAAATGTATAGATATCATAAATGAATGCGAAATCAGAGCCTTAGATTATGGTATCATTAATGAGCACCCTTTCTTCTGTACCTGTGGTATGGGCTTCGACGCATTTATATCAATGCAATTTGCTCAAGCTGGTAAACGAGGACCTATCACCTACATGCAAAAAGTTTTGGAAGAAGGACTCAAATACCAACCAGAAACTTATGAGATAGAAGATGAAGATGGCGTCAAACGCTACAAAGCCTTCCTGGTATCAGCCGCCAACGCTTCTCAATATGGTAACAACGCTTACATAGCTCCTCAAGCTTCTATGAGTGATGGACTATTAGACATCATTATCATGGAACCTTTCGATATTATTGAGGCACCACAAGTAGCTATTGAACTCTTTAACAAAACTCTTGACAAGAACCTCAAAATCAAAACTTTCAAAGCAAAGAAAATACATATCCATCGAAAGAAAGAAGGAGTAATCCACTACGATGGAGACCCCGTACTTTCTGGTGCTGACGTTGATATATCTATTGTGTCAAAGGGAATCAACATCGTGATTAACCACAATGCTGATAAGACACACAGACAGCCCAATATACTACAAACAGCTTTCTCAGAGATTTTCTATAACATTGACTTAATGAGGCAGGATATCACCAAACAAAGTAGAAAGGTGCAAGCTATCAACAAGACAATATTACGTAAGTTGAATATATAACTGTACCAATAAGACGAATGGGCTTTACACTAAAAAACTTTCATATCACCCAAGAACATTCTGCTATGAAAGTTGGCACTGATGGTATACTCCTTGGAGCATGGGCACAAGGTGGCGCAAGGATATTAGATATTGGAACAGGAACTGGACTTCTAGCCTTAATGATGGCTCAGCGTTTCCCTAATGCCTACATTGATGCTATAGAAATCGACGCAAAAGCATTAGAAGATGCAACGACCAACACACTATTATCGCCATTTAATAATAGAATTAGTCTCATCCATACTTCTCTACAAGAGTATCATCCAGATACATTCCAAACTGACTTTGACAACATTTATGATGCGATTGTGAGTAATCCCCCCTACTTTATAAAATCATTAAAAAGTCCTTTACAAGAAAGGACTATTGCAAGACACACAGACTCTTTAACTCCCCATGATTTACTACATCACGCATCACGCCTATTGAAAGATGGAGGGCTTCTCTCTATCATTATTCCATCAGACAATAAAATTATTATAGAGTCAGAGGCTGTATTTTGTGGATTATCAACCACTAAAGTTGTTAATATAAAAACAAAAGATTCCAAGTCACCTAAACGGTGTTTACTCGAATTAAAAAAAACATTAACCGCACCGAAAGAAGAGATAAACGTAACATTAATGCAAGACAATGGAGAGCGTTCAGAGTGGTACCACCATCTCACTAAAAATTTTTACATTAAGTAAGAAAACAACTCATCACCATAGAATTGCATCAAGGTTACAAAACATTAAAGCACACTAATTCTTCTGTCTTTCGCTTTTATTTTGTAACTTTGCAAGCTAATATAGGTATAACAAAACTTTATGAAACAAAATAGCTCAATACAGATGTTTACAGATTACGAAGGCGACTTACCTGACTTAAATATTAAAGTTAATGGTGAAATCCCCATATTCGTAACCCGCAACCTCGTAATGTTCCCTGGAATCCTTTCCCCCATCCTTGTTGGAAGAAAGGCAACATTAGCATTGGTAAAATATTTGGAAAAAAATCCAGAAACCATCATTGCCATTGTAAGTCAGAAGGATAGCAATGTCAATGAGCCACAGGAGGACGACATCTATAAAACAGGTATCTATGCACGCTATGTACGTTCATTTGATATGCCGGGCAATTATGAGGGAGATAACAAAACCATTATTTTACAAGGATTTGGCAAATGTCGTATCAAAGAGATAACGACCAAATCACCTTACATGAAGGTTTTACTGAGGCGCTGCAAGAAGAAATGGATTCAAAGAAAGATAAGGAATTCATTACCGCTGTAGAAGACATGAAATTAGTAGCTAAGGAGTATATTCATGGGAGCGAGGAAGTTCCTGACGATACTCAGCTTGCACTTGACAACATGGGCAACCCTATCATTGCTGTCAACTACACCTGCTCTACAATGCCTTTCCCCGTAGCTGATAAGATTCAAATGTTGGAAGAGAACTCCATAAAAGATCGTCTCTTCAGACTAATGAAGGTTTTAAATAGAGAGATCCAGTTCCAACATTTACGTCAAGATATTCGCTCAAAAACACGTGAGGATCTTGATGAACAACAGCGTGAATACTTTCTCCATCAACAAATTAAGAATATAAAGGAAGAACTTGGTGATGGCGATTCTGCACCAGATAAGAAGGAATTACTGGAAAAGGCAAAGAATAAGAAATGGTCACAAGATGTTGCTAAAATCTTCCAAAAAGAAATTGATAAGCTCGACACACTAAACCCTCAAAGTCCTGATTATAGCATACAAGTAAACTATCTTCAAACGATGGTAGCCTTACCATGGAATGAATATACAACTGATAATCTCGACTTAAAGCGTGCAAAGCGTATATTAGACAAAGATCATTATGGAATGGAGAAGGTCAAGGAGCGAATCCTTGAATATATAGCTGTATTACAATTACGTGGCAGTCTAAAGTCTCCTATCCTCTGCCTTTATGGTCCTCCAGGTGTAGGAAAGACTAGCTTAGGAGTAAGTATTGCCGAAGCAATGAAACGTAAGTATGTACGTGTATCGTTAGGTGGTTTACATGACGAGTCTGAAATTAGAGGTCATCGCAAGACTTACATAGGTGCTATGCCTGGACGTATCATCAAGAACATACAAAAGGCAGGCTCTTCCAACCCTGTCTTCATCCTTGATGAGATTGATAAGATAACGCAAACACCATTAATGGAGATCCCTCTTCTGCATTATTGGAAGTACTTGACCCTGAACAGAACAGTGCTTTCCATGACAACTACCTTGACATAGATTATGACCTCTCAAAGGTACTTTTCATAGCAACAGCCAATGATCTCAATACAATTCCGAGACCCTTGTTAGATCGCATGGAATTAATCAATGTCTCAGGCTATATCACAGAAGAAAAGATAGAAATAGCAAAACGACACTTGATTCCAAAAGAGCTCGAAAATACGGGCTTAGATCAGTTAGAAGTTAAACCAAAGTTTACAAAGAGCGCATTAGAAAAGATTATTGAAAGTTACACACGCGAGAGTGGTGTACGTCAATTAGAGAAACAAATCAATAAGGTAATGCGTAAATTAGCATTTGAACAAGCGATGAATGCTAACTTACCTTACACGAAGATTACTCCAGATGCATTGGAAGATCTCATTGGCAAGCCTCCTTTCACACGTGATATTTATCAAGGAAATAAATACGCTGGTGTAGTAACAGGACTTGCTTGGACAAGTGTGGGGGGGTGAGATATTGTTTATTGAGACTTCTCTATCAAAGGGTAAGGCAGGAAAGTTAACACTAACTGGTAATCTTGGAGATGTGATGAAGGAATCAGCGGTTATTGCACTCGAATATGTCAAAGCACACATTGATACTTTAGGGGTTGATTATCGTATCTTTGAACAATGGAACATACACATCCATGTACCAGAAGGAGCAACACCAAAGGATGGTCCTTCCGCTGGTATAACTATTGCTACAAGTATAGCCTCAGCCCTTACACAACGCAAGGTGCGCAAAAACACTGCTATGACTGGCGAGATAACGCTTCGTGGTAAAGTTCTTCCTGTTGGTGGTATTAAAGAGAAAATCCTTGCCGCTAAACGTGCAGGTATTACAGATATCGTAATGTGTTCGGAGAACAAGAAAGATATTGAAGAAATACCTGAGATTTACAGAAAGGGTATTGAGTTCCACTTCGTTGAGAATATCAAACAAGTATGGGATTTCGCTCTTACCGATGAGCTGGTAGAACATCCAGTAGACTTCACTATATCTGAAGACAATAAAGCTACAAAGAAATGACATTTGAACTGCAACATACAGATAACGCAAGCGATGCACGTACAGGATTAATCACGACAGCCCATGGACAGATAAAGACTCCTATCTTCATGCCAGTGGGTACTGTGGGTTCTGTGAAAGGTGTACACTTTGAAGAACTACGAAGACAGGTAAAGGCGCAGATTATCTTAGGTAATACTTATCACCTTTATCTACGTCCAGGTTTAGATGTATTAAAAGCTGCAGGTGGCTTGCATGGCTTTAATGGTTGGGAGCGCCCTATCCTTACTGATTCAGGTGGGTTCCAAGTATTCTCATTAACTGGTATTCGTAAGTTATCAGAGGAAGGATGTGAGTTTAGGAGCCATATTGATGGTTCTAAGCATTTCTTCACACCAGAGAATGTTATGGATACAGAACGTATCATAGGTGCAGACATCATGATGGCGCTAGATGAATGTCCTCCGGTCAAAGTGATTATGAATATGCAAAAGAAGAGTTTAGGCATGACCCAACGTTGGTTAACTCGATGTATCAAACGATTCAATGAGACCGAACCTCTCTATGGTTACGAGCAAAGCCTCTTCCCTATTGTTCAAGGATGCACCTACAAAGATTTACGTCGAGAGGCTGCTAAGTTTGTGACGGATCAAGGTGCTGATGGTAATGCTATTGGTGGATTAGCTGTCGGTGAGCCTACTGATGTTATGTATGAAATGATCGAGGTAGTTAATGAGATTCTACCTAAAGATAAGCCACGTTACTTGATGGGTGTAGGTACACCACAAAACATCCTTGAGGCTATCGAGCGTGGTGTTGATATGTTCGATTGCGTCATGCCTACACGTAATGGTCGTAATGCAATGCTCTTTACTTACAATGGAACGATGAATATGCGTAACAAGAAATGGGAGAAAGACTTCTCCCCTGTTGATCCTGACGGATGTGACATCGATCAAATTACAAGTAAAGCCTATCTACATCATCTATTCAAGGCAGGCGAACTATTAGCAATGCAGATTGCTAGTATACACAACTTAGCTTTCTATCTTCGTTTGGTAACAGACGCACGCACACACATTGAGCAAGGCGACTTCGTTCAGTGGAAGGCATCTGTAATTGAGCAATTAGGAAGAAGAATTTAAGGATACGCACAATGCATAAGGTCAAAGAGATTGTAAGCATAATTAAAGGATTATTAGGTAAGCTAGTCAAAAGATTAAGCCTTGCCTACCTTATATATATAAGGTGGGAAATTTACTCAAGAAGATCTCCCCAACTAGATATCTTGGCATTCTTGATTGGTACATCATTAAGAAGTTCATTGGAACTTATATCTATGCCATCCTTTTGATTATCTCCATCGCTATTGTATTCGACTTTAATGAGAATCTCTCAAAGTTCACGCAATACCACGCACCATGGCGAGCCATCATCTTTGATTACTATGCCAACTTCATACCTTATTATTCCAACCTCTTCTCACCGCTATTTGTATTCATTGCAGTTATATTCTTCACATCTAAGTTAGCTGGAAACTCGGAGATTATAGCAATGTTAGCAGCAGGCGTGTCTATAAAGAGGTTAATGCGTCCTTACATGCTCTCATGCATAGTCATTGCAGGCTTAACATTCTATCTCAATAGCTTTGTCATCCCCCATGGCACTGTTATCAGACAGAACTTTGAAACCTTATATCGTAATTCGAAGAAGAATACATCTGCGGAGGACATCCAACTATTTGTAGCTAAGAACACCACTGCTTATATCCAGAATTATGACGACCAATACAAACGTGGTTATGGCTTTTCGCTTGTTAAAATCAAAAACAAGAAGATTGTAAGTCACTTAACCGCAATGGAGATTCAATATGATACGATTGCTGACTCAAAGTATCATTGGAAGTTAAGTAACTGGAAAATCAGAACACTCAAAGGACTGAAGGAACACATTCAGAGTGGAGCAACTAAGGACACGGTTCTACTCATGGAGCCTACTGACCTTGTGTATTCAAAAGGACAACAAGAAACATTCACCTCTCCGGAGCTTCTTGATTATATTTCTAAGCAGACAAGCCGTGGCTCAGGGAATGTGGTACAATATGAGGTTGAGTTCCATAAACGTATAGCCATGTCGTTCTCCTCTTTCATATTGACGATTATTGGCTTGGCTCTTTCTTCCCGCAAGCGAAAAGGTGGAATGGGACTCTCGTTAGGTATAGGTCTCGCATTGAGCTTCAGCTATATTATGTTGCAAACGGTTTCTGCTACCTTCGCCATCCAAGACAACACACCACCAATGCTCGCAGCATGGATACCGAACATTATCTTTGCTATTATAGCATACTTCTGTTATAGACATGCACCAAGTTAATAAGGAGAGTTAGAAGAAGAAGTAAGAACTACCCTCTGTTACAAAGAGGATAAATTGTAAATTATGTTTTTTGAAGATTTAGATTTAAACGATAATGTACTCGACGCACTCTATGATATGCGTTTTGATAAATGTACGCCCGTACAAGAGAAGTGCATTCCAGAAATATTAAAAGGTCACGACGTATTAGGCGTTGCACAAACAGGAACTGGTAAGACTGCGGCTTATCTTCTGCCTGTATTATCTAAATTAGCCGATGGAGGCTACCCAGAGTCTGCCATAAATTGTGTGATCATGTCACCAACACGCGAACTCGCACAGCAGATTGACCAAGCAATGCAAGGTTTTGCTTATTATCTGAATGGCGTTTCCTGCGTTGCCGTCTATGGTGGCAATGATGGCAATCGCTATGACCAGGAACTTAAGAGCTTATCGCTCGGAGCCGATGTTGTCATAGCTACTCCTGGTCGTTTCATCTCTCACCTTTCATTAGGCAATGTTGATTTGTCAAAGGTTAGCTTCTTCATTCTTGACGAGGCTGATCGTATGCTTGATATGGGTTTCTCTGAGGACATTATGACCATTGCCAAGAAGCTCCCTAGTACTTGCCAAACGATTATGTTCTCGGCTACAATGCCTAAGAAGATTGAGGAACTCGCAAAGACACTGCTAAAGAATCCAGTAGAAATCAAGTTAGCTGTCAGCAAACCTGCTGAAAAGATACATCAAATGGCATACGTGTGTTACGAAACACAGAAGATGGGGATACTCAAGGATGTCTTCAAAGGTGGAAACATGAAGCGTGTCATTATTTTCTCTGGATCGAAACAAAAGGTTAAGCAGATTGCTGGTGCGCTTAGTCGTAAGCATATCAACTGCGGTGAGATGCACTCCGACCTTGACCAAGAGCAGCGTAACGACATAATGTTCAAGTTCAAGAGCGGGCAAGTTGATGTTCTAGTGGCAACTGATATTGTCTCACGTGGTATTGATATTGATGATATCACAATGGTTATTAATTATGATGTGCCACACGATGTAGAAGACTATGTACATCGCATTGGTCGTACTGCACGTGCTGATCATGATGGAACTGCTATCACACTTGTGAATGAAGATGACATCTACTTCTTTCAGCAGATTGAGTCATTCTTAGGTAAGGAGATCGAGAAGGTTCAACTACCTGATGGATTGGGCGAAGCACCAGAGTATAAGAGCAACGGAAAGCCTAAGAGGGGAGCTAGCGCAAAGAGCATTCGCAGGAAGAATAGGGACTATCAAAGTCACAAGGATAAGAAACAGGGCAATAACAAGCAACGTTCAAGACGCCCCGAACAGCAAAGTCAAGGCTCTTCTGACAATAAGGTGCAGCACTCGCAGGAGCGTAAGCCTAACTACAGGCAGAAGAACAGAGGACAAGAACAGCAGAACAATAATAACAATGCTGTTGAGGCAAAGAGCACAAACAAGCGGAATAATCGTCAAGACAAGAATAGGCAAACCGACAAGCAGACGAAGCCTAACAATAACAGACGAAACGACAAGGAGGCTGCAAACAATAAGGAGGCTAGTCAGAAGACGAACGCTCAACAAAATAGAAAGCCTAACAACAAAAAGAAGAAGAATAACAATCGTCAGCGTAACACGAACGAGAAGGGAGCAAGAAGAAGTACGAAGTACGATATTCGTGAAGAGCTACCAACAAGTTCTAAGAGTGACTCTGGATTGAAAGCACTGATAAAGAAGCCGCTCAAGTGGCTCCGTAATCTTGGAAAGAATAACATCCGATGATGATAATGCCTGTAGCTATACGCAAGTAAGCTACAGGCTTTCTTTTTTACCATAATTTTTCTCTGCATAATACTTCAACTTAAAGTAGGATGAGACTTTAAGTTAAAGTGCGATTGCCCTTTAAGTTTAAGTACAAATGGAGTTTAAGTTAAAGTACAAGCGCACTTTAACTTAATGCACAAAAAGCCACACTAGAAAAGCACAAAGAACGTAAAGATGCAACCCTATAGCAAGCACTATTTAACCTTGTTAAGGAGCATAACCTTCCTTCTTCTGTTTCTCCAAAAAGCGTTGTATTGCAACCTTACTTTTCAATGTTTTTGTATGTGCAGAATAAAGATCACCATAATACACCTCACGATAGAAAGGTCCCCAATGTTCCTCTATTCTCACATTATCAGAATTAGTTGTAAAGAAGCCATAAAGTTCAGTGACTCGATACTTATCGTCTTCATACGATACATGAGTAGTTTCGCTATCTGACATCAGAAGCCATGAGAAGAAGATTTGTATAACGAATAGAACAGGCACCATTACCCATAACAAACTATGCAAACAACCTATAAGTACCTCATGATTCTGCTCCCACCGACCTCTAATAAAACGAATAAGAAAGAAAAGCACTAACCAAGGAAGTGTGAACTGAGCAAACTTTGTAATAAAAGGATAGAATGACCATGGTGATAACCAAACAACAATCAACCATAGAAGTTCGATACACAATAGGTATCGTAATAACTTAATTAGCCCTTTCTTGTACATACACTCACACTTATAAAAGGTAGGAAACCAGATATAACAACAAACGAGAAACAACTCGTTTTATTATCCTCAAAGCTGAGAAACATCCTACAACGATTGAAACGACAATGCAAAATCAAATAAGACCAACGTTGTTTATTCCCGTTTAATTTATTACTTTTGCAAGTGATTTTAAAATAAAAGTATGAAACTATCAATAATCGCACTCACAATCATGCTAGGGATCAGTTCTTCCTCCATGGCACAACAGAAAAATATTACCATTAAAATCGTTGAAACATCTGACGTACACGGCTCGTTCTTCCCTTACGACTTCATTACACGTAAGCCAAAGAGCGGTTCCATGGCAAGAGTAAATACTTTCGTTGAAGACTTACGTAAGAAGGAGGGTAAAGAGAATGTTTACCTATTGGATAACGGAGATATCTTGCAAGGGCAACCTATCTCTTATTATTACAACTACGTAGCTCCTGATAAAACGAATATTGCAGCGAGTGTGCTCAACTATATGGGATATGATGCCGCCACTGTAGGTAACCATGATATTGAGACAGGGCATAGTGTCTATGACAAGTGGTTTAAAGAACTGCGCTTCCCTATTCTTGGTGCAAATATCATCAATACCAGAACTAACAAACCTTACATACTTCCTTACACGGTCATCAAAAAGAAGAACGGACTGAAAGTGTGTGTCATCGGTATGCTGACACCTGCAATACCCAACTGGTTGAAGGAAACAATATGGAGTGGACTTCGTTTCGATGAGATGGTTTCATGCGCTAAACGTACCATGGCAGAGGTGAAAAAGAAGGAGAATCCTGATGTAATAGTTGGTTTGTTCCATTCTGGTTGGAATGGAGGTATCAAGACGCCCCAATATGATGAGGATGCATCTCAAAAGGTGGCGCAGGAGGTTCCTGGCTTTGATGTTGTCTTCTTTGGACACGATCACACTCCGCATAATTCAACCGAACGAAACATCATAGGCAAGGAGGTCATCTGCCTTGACCCTGCTAACAATGCGCAACGCGTAGCAATGGCGACACTAACATTGACTCCTAAGAACATCAAAGGTAAGAAACAATACACATTGACGAAGGTGAAAGGAGAACTCGTGGATGTGAGGGACTTGAAAGCTGATGAGGGCTTCATTAAGCATTTCCAACCAGAGATAGATACTGTAAAACAATGGAGTGAACAGGTGATTGGTAATTTTGAAAATACAATCTACACGAAGGACTGCTTCTTCGGTAATTCTGCTTTCAACGATCTAATCCTCGACTTGGAACTAAAGATTACAAAGGCTGATATTGCCTTTAACGCTCCTCTACAATTTAACTCTGTTATCAAGGCTGGTCCTGTAACTGTGGGCGATATGTTCAACCTTTATAAATACGAAAACCAACTCTGTGTGATAAAGATGACTGGCGAAGAGATTCGTAAGCACCTTGAGATGAGTTACGACTTATGGGTAAACACGATGAAGAGTCCTGATGATCATCTGTTGTTACTCTCTAACACGCAGAATGATGCACAACGTTTAGGCTTCAAGAACTTCTCATTTAACTTCGATTCTGCTGCTGGTATCGATTATACGGTTGATGTAACTAAACCTAATGGCGAGAAAGTTCACATCTTACGTATGAGCAATGGGCAACCCTTCGATGAGCATAAATGGTACACTGTGGCTGTTAATAGTTATCGTGCAAATGGCGGTGGGGAACTACTCACAAAGGGAGCTGGAATACCACATGATTCACTTCAAGTAGGATAATCTGGGAGAGTCCAAAAGATCAACGCCATTACCTCATGGAGGAGATTAAGAAGGCTGGTACCATGAATCCGCAAGCACATCAAAATTGGAAGTTCATACCAGAAGAGTGGACCATCCCTGCAGCTGCACGTGACCGTAAGCTCTTGTTTGGAGAATAAGTTAGAAGGGAGCATAAACTTCATAAACAGCTGATTATAACTATCATAAAGATGAAATATTACTGGTTTATCTTTTGTAAGACCGACCTTCTCTTAGAGAAGGTTGGTAATAACTATACGATTCCACTTTCAGAAGAACCACCCATCGCTTTACGTCCTTGGACCCATGTGATGAATATTGGTCCAACGGAGGATGGTACAGAGGTAAAGGCTTTCATGATTGATAGTCCTGTAACTGATAATCCCAATTACGAGATGTGCGGACTTAGACCATCCTTTTATCTTCTTTCAACTGAATTGTACTTGAAGGCTGGCAAATGTCATGAACTGCTTTACTGGGATCAGAACACAAAATTCTGCGGTGTGTGTGGCGCACCCATGAAAATGCACACAGACATATCGAAACGTTGCACGAATTGTGCGAAAGAAGTATGGCCACAATTAGCGACAGCTATTATCGTCCTTGTTCATAAAGGTGATGAGGTGTTGTTAGTTCATGCACGCAATTTCAAATCCGACTTCTTTGGATTAGTAGCAGGTTTCGTTGAAACAGGAGAAACACTAGAAGAAGCAGTGCATCGTGAAGTAGCTGAAGAAACAGGTATCAAGATAAAGAACCTACGATACTTCGGTTCCCAACCCTGGCCTTATCCTTGTGGGCTAATGGTGGGCTTCAATGCAGATTATGATGGAGGCGATTTACAGTTACAGCAAAGCGAAATATCAAAAGGAGCATGGTTCACAAAAGAGAATCTGCCCAATATTCCTGAACGTTTGTCAATCGCACGTATGATTCTTGATGATTGGATAAATCAAACTTCAATATAAACGAAAGAGTATTTAAACCTTAAAACAATGATGACTTTCTTAGAAAAAGCCCTTGGCTTTAACCCCAAGTCAATGAAGCTCCGTACTGAACTTATTGCTGGAGCTACAACCTTCTTAACGATGAGCTATATCTTGGCCGTCAATCCAGCTATCCTTACATCCACTGGAATGGATAAAGGAGCATTGTTCACTGGTACAGCCTTAGCAGCTGCTATTGCTACCTTGTTATTGGCTTTCATGGCCAAACTACCATTTGCACAAGCTCCTTCCATGGGTCTTAATGCTTTCTTTGCTTACACGCTTTGCCAAACTATGGGTTATTCTTGGCAACACTCTTTAGCCATTATGCTTATTGAGGGAATTGTCTTCATCCTCATTACTTTCTTTAATGTGCGTGAGATGATTCTCGATTCTATACCGAACAATTTACGATACGCCATATCAGCAGGTATCGGTATGTTCATTGCCTTTATAGGACTCAAGAATGCAGAAATTATCGTTGCGAAAGACGCTACCTTTGTTGGTCTTGGTGCCTTCACTCCTAGTTGTATTCTTGGTATAATTGCCATCTTATTGAGTGGCGTGTTAATGGCTAAGAATGTCAAAGGTTCGCTCTTCTGGAGTATTATTATTACAACCGTCATCGGTATTCCTTTAGGAGTAACGGTTATTTCTAGTAGTTGGATGCCTTTCTCTGCACCACAAGATATTGGTCCGATATTCTGTAAGTTCGACTTTAGTGGTCTTTTGAACCTCAAAACTGTATTGGTTGTCTTTTCATTGTTATTGGTAAATATCTTTGATACGATTGGTACTCTTATGGGCTTAGCAGATAAGACGGGTATTGTGGAACCAAATGGTAATATCCCACGCGTAAAAGAAGCTATGATGAGTGATGCCATTGGAACAACCTGCGGTGCAATGTTAGGTAGTTCGACCCTCACTACCTACGTTGAGAGTGCAAGCGGCATTGCCGAAGGTGGTCGTTCTGGTGTAACTGCATTCTTTGTAGGTATTCTGTTCCTTGTATCACTCTTCCTCTCCCCTATCTTCATGCTTATTCCAAGTGCTGCAACAAGTGGAGCCTTGGTTATGGTAGGTGTGTTGATGATTGATTCCGTGAAGAAGATTAACTTGAATGATATTACAGAGTCATTCCCTGCCTTCATCACAATGATAACTATGGTGCTCTGCTACTCTATTGCTGATGGTATCTGTCTAGGTATTTGTCATTTGTGTTTATGAAAGTATGTACAGCGAAATGGAAAGATCTTAACTTGACCCTTTGTATATTGGCTGTTCTCTTTGTCTTGAACTTTATCATCAGTTAAAGATATTCATAACATTGCTTCACCCTGTAAGTATCGGTTCTCACGGACTACTTACAGGGCGAACTTTATACAAACAATTAGCCCTGAATAGTCCTCACACTATATTTATACCCAACACAACAACTATAATCCCGTTTTTCAGAACTAATTAGTAAAAAAGGATGAAGAAAGTTTGCAGAGTTCAAATTAAATCATTACTTTTGCAACCGCTTACAATAAGTAAGGGCGTTTAGCTCAGTTGGTTTAGAGCATCTGCCTTACAAGCAGAGGGTCGGCGGTTCGAATCCGTCAACGCCCACTACCAAAGGGTAGTTTCCAGAGTGGCCAAATGGGGCAGACTGTAAATCTGCTGCTTCTAGCTTCGGTGGTTCGAATCCATCACTACCCACAAAAGACTTGCAGTCCAATCGATTGCAAGTCTTTTGTTTTATATACCATGTAATGTATAACTAACGTTCATCCTAGTTATCATTTAACGTATAACTAACTTTCATTATCCTAATTAAAAGAATCCTTCTTCTTCGTTATGAATATTTTTTGTAACTTTGTAAGTACAGAACATCATAAAACATATATTTTATAATATGAAGATAAAAGAAACACCAGTTCTATTGCTTACCGGTTACCTAGGAAGTGGTAAAACGACATTGGTAAACAGAATCCTTGCCAATGAGAAAGGTATTAAATTTGCAGTTATTGTTAATGATATAGGTGAGGTGAATATCGATGCGAACCTTATCGAAGCAGGCGGCGTAGTAGATCAAAACGATGATTCTCTCGTAGCTCTTCAGAATGGTTGTATCTGCTGTACACTGAAAATGGATCTGGTAAGCAGTTAAACGATATTGTATCACAAAATAAGTTTGACTACATAGTCATTGAAGCTAGCGGTATTTGTGAACCAGCTCCTATTGCGCAAACTATTTGTGCATATCCACAAATGTATCCCGACTTAGCAAAGAACGGAAAGGCTGTACTCGATTCTATCGTTACCGTCGTTGATGCGCGCCGTATGTGTGATGAGTTTTCAGCAGGTAATGACTTGTTAAAGAAAGACCTCAAAGAAGATGACATTGAAAACCTACTCATTCAACAGATTGAATTCTGTAGCATTATCTTACTTAATAAGGTGGATGATGTTAATGCAGAAGAGTTAGGATTGGTAAAAAGCATTATTCGTTCGCTCCAACCAAAGGCAGAGATTATTGAATGTAACTATGGAGATGTCGACCTTAATAAGATTATTAATACAAAAGCATTCAACTTTGATGAAGTAGCAACATCAGCCGCTTGGATTGCTGAGATTGAGGGACATCATGACGAGCATGAGGAAGAAGAAGAGCATCATGGACATCACCATCATCACCACCATCATGGACTAGAAAACGAAGAGAGTGGTGAGGCATTAGAATATAACATTCAGACCTTCGTTTACTATGCGCGTAAACCTTTTGATATTAACTTCTTCGATGATTTCGTAGCACGTAAGTGGCCAGCACAGATCATTCGTTGTAAAGGATTATGCTATTTCAAGAATGAAAAAGATATATGTTACGTATTCGAACAGGCAGGAAAACAAGTTAGCTTACGCAATGCTGGACAATGGTATGCTACAATGCCCGCATTTGAATTAAGGAGTTTCCTTGAGAAGAACCCTAAAATAAACAAAGATTGGGAAGAACCTTACGGAGATCGTATGCAGAAACTTGTATTTATTGGTCAGGATTTAGACAAAGACGCAATTACAAAAGCACTTGATCAATGCCTAACTGATTTCTAAAACAAGCATACAGATAACCAAAACAAGAGGATATGTCAATCAAAGCATATCCTCTTTTTGTATGCTTTCTTATACCGTTTTAATCGGATAATCCTTTACAAAACAAAATATAATTCTAGCGTTAAAAATGGAAAGAAATTACGAAAAATAAGAAGTAAAAGGTGATTTTTAAATAAAACGATAGTGCTTTTTTTGAGTGGAACAATAGTACTTTTATGCTAAAACGATAGTACTTTTTGAATAAAAAGATAGTAGGTTTTTATCCAAAAGATGGTGATTTCTGGAGAAAAAGATAGGTTTTAATCGACTAACTGCTATTATGTTTTTAAGAATTTACTGATTATCAAAGTATTACAATAAGTATGAGAACTATCCTATAACTTGCGTATTTGGACAATAACCTAAGCTCGGATGAAAATAACGCAAATACAAGTATCGAAATTAGCAATATTCTATTACAAAAGTGAGATGATAATTCTGATGATTCGATAGATAAAAACAAATACCCTCGCCTATCCGTTAGATAATTTCTTAAGGACGGGCGAGGGTATTTTCGCTAGGAAATTTATGTATTAGTATAACTGAACTTCATCTCCGAAACGGAGTCCACGCTCAGCAATCGCTTTGTTTTTCTTAACAAGACTCTTCAAACGGATACCATACTTCTGTGCAATATCATACATGCTCTCTGACTTTCGCACATAATAAGGGCGATTCTTAAAATTCTTTGGTGCCTTTTTACGCTTCTTCTTTAACCAAATATACTCACCAGGAATGAGTTTATCCTTCTTATTACGCTCATTATATCTAGCGAGCTTATGCGCACTAATGTCTAACTCCTTACTTAACGACTTAAAGGAATCTCCCTGTCTTACAATGATATAGTAGTTTTCATTATATTTATGTATCGGGTGTGGTCCCGCTATAGGAGTGTAAGCAGGAAGTCCATTATCGGGAGTAAGAATTGGTGGTTCTTCTCCGCTGTGCTTCACCATGAATCGATCGTAATGCTTTGCTTTATCAAACTCATATAGCTTATAAAGTTCAATAATGTTAATGAGCATTTGCGCATAAGAAGGGTTCGTCGCATAGCCGGCACGCTTCAATCCGTATGCCCAACCACGATAATCTGTACGATCTAAATCGAACAAACTACGATAACGAGGGCGCTCGCGAAGGAATTTGCAATGGTCTTCATAACTATCCAAAGCACTGGGATATGCTCGGAAACATTCCCCTTTTAAGTCATCGTCATGATAAACAGTTCGACCCGTCCAACCGTGACACTTAATTCCAAAGTGGTTATTGCCTTGAATGACAAGATCGCTACGCCCAGCACTGCTCTCTAATAGCCCTTGCGCAAGGGTGATACTTGCTGGTACGCCATATTTCAACATCCCCTCAATCGCTACATCTTTGTATTGATTAATATAAGTTTGATAGGCTTGATTCCACTTAATCGGAGCACCTATCATCGTGGATAAAAAGCAAAATAGGGTGATTAAAAGAAAGCTATATCGTTTCATAAAAAGTTCTTTTGGATTATTTGTGTGCAAAAATACACGATTTTTAATACATTCCAAAACGAATTCTCTTAAATTCTCTCAAACATTACAAAACTAATCAGTAACTTTGCTCTCATGAAGGTAATTATTACATTAGGTTCTAATTATAATCAAGAAGAGAACATTCGTAAAGCGAAAGAACGATTAAAGGAATTGTTCCCCAATATATGCTTTTCTGAACAGAAATGGACGGAGCCTATCGGTATTGTTTCTGATAGGTTCTTAAATTGTATTGCTACTTTTGAGACATCCTATCCGCAAGCTATCATAGAACGATATTTCAAACAAATTGAAACGGAACTCGGGGATTCGCACGAGAATCATAAGAATGGACTTGTACGCATTGATATTGATCTCATTAAATATGGCAATAAAACAATAAGGGATATAATATGGTTATGAATTTCTTGAACAAGATGATAATAACCTTCGCTATGCTTTGTTTGTCGTTCCAACCTTTATTGGCACAAAAAAGTAAGGATTCTGAAGATTTAGGTAAGGCTTTAGATTATTTCACTTCACAAAAATATCATGAAGCATTGCTCATTTTTCAGAGATTAGATAAGGCATATCAACTTAATCCTAGGTTTAAAGCTTATATTGGATTATGCTATTATAATGAATGGGATTATGAAATGGCTGCTAAATACCTAGATAATGCTATTCCACAACTAGATGCTTTTGCTCCGCATGAGCGTTCGGTGTATTACTATACGGCAGGTGAAAGCCATTTTAATATGAAACAATACGAAAAGGCTATTCCCTATTATGAGAAAGCCGCTACACTTTGTTACAAAAGGGAGAAGCCTGACGCTTATTATCGTGTAGCAATGTGTCACATGTTTCTGGAACAATGGAAGCAAGCCTATGATAATTATATGAAAGCCGAAATAGATTATAACCCTTATAAAGCGGAAGAAATCGTCAAAACGAGATTAGAACAAACGAAAAGAATGACAAAAGCTTGTTGGAAGAATTATATACAAACCTTGCCAAAAGATTCCATGATTAGTAAAAACAACTAATCAAAATCACATCATTTTATCTACATTTACCACAAACATGCCGACAATAATGAAAAACATGATACTTGTTAAGAATCAAGTACTTACAAAGTAAAAGTAAACCATACATCCTGCAAAGTAACATCGAAAAAAAAACACAAAAAGAGCTACTAGTTTTTTTGTGATTTCTTCTTCTATTAATTTTTTTTTCGTACTTTTGCTGCATACAAGATTTAAATGTATCAGTAAAGAGAAAGTACGCTATTCTAGGTAACCTACAAACTAACTTGCAAATTAAAAGGATTCTCAAAGATTACAAACTCTATTAATCCACAGGTTATTAAAGGATAAAACTTAGATAGGCGAATTAGATATCACCATAATCTAATATATGGAGAAACACAACAAGGGCTGGCACCGAAGACATTAAGATCTACGACGTCAGCCCTTAATATGGGTTATAAAAGATAACACTTATGCCATTGCCTCTTTTATCTTCTCCACAATATATTTCACATCATCATCTGTTACTAATGGTCCACTTGGTAAACACATACCTACTTTAAAAAGACTTTCGCTCACACCATTTACGTATGCTGGACAATCCTTATAACATGGTTGCTTGTGCATTGGCTTCCAAAGAGGACGGCTCTCAATATTGGCTTTATCAAGGAAGACACGCATAGCCTCAACATTAGCATTTGGCTCACAATCAGTATGTGCATTATCTACTGAATGAATAACACCAGCTGCACCACCTACAGCTCCCTGTACTGTTGTCTTATATGCATTCTCCTGACCTTTCACCTTAACAGAAGGGTCAAGAACCATTGTATTCAGCCAGAAGTTAGAATCAAACTCTGATGAAGGGTTTGCATGGAAGGTAATACCATCTACCTTACTGAAAGCCTCTTCATACAAATGAGCAATATGACGGTGATGAGCAATATGCTCATCCAAGACTGTCATCTGACCACGACCGATACCAGCACAAACATTACTCATACGATAGTTGAAACCTATCTTCTCATGCTGATAGTATGGATAACCCTCACGAGCCTGTGTTGCATAGAACATCACATTATTACGAGCCTCTTCATTAGGACAAACAAGTGCACCACCACCTGATGTAGTAATCATCTTGTTTCCATTAAATGAGAGAACACCATACTCGCCAAAGGTACCACATACCTGTCCTTCGTATCTTGAACCTAAACCCTCTGCAGCATCCTCTACAACAGGGATATCATATTTATCTGCTACTGCAAGAATTTCTTTTATCTTTGCAGGCATACCATAAAGATAAACAACGATGATTGCTTTTGGTTTCTTACCGGTCTTAGCAATTCTATCCTTAATAGCTTCCTCCAAAAGCGCAGGGTCAAGATTCCATGTTTCCTTCTCTGAGTCAACAAACACTGGAGTTGCACCAAGGTAAGTTACTGGATGTGAACTGGCACAGAAGGTAAAACTCTGGCAGATGACCTCATCGCCTGCCTTAACTCCCAATGCAACTAAAGCGAGGTGTACAGCAGAGGTACCAGAACAGAGTGCTACAATACGCTTATCCTCCAATCCTGACAAAGACTCCTTCCAAAGGTTATCAGGATTATCCTCATGTGGAAGAATTGATTGTGGATAGCCTTCATCTCTAAAAGATGATTCTTTCTCTTTAGAATTAACCACAGAGGTAACAAATCTCTTTAGATCATCTTCAAAACCATTGACATTTTGGTCCCAATGGCACCACCCAATTGGTATCAAACGCCTCTTGGATGTATTTCATCTCGTTACCACTCATGTGAGCGAGACAAAGTAAAAACACGATTTCTTTCCATTTTTTTACTAATACGTATTATGATCTATAAAGTGGGAAAAAAAGAAGATGAGGTATCAAATGAAACATCATTCTTTTTCCCTCAATTTTACTAAATATGAATATTTTTTTCATCATCGAAAACAATCCTTTGAAATACAAAAGAGTAAGTCACCATTCTTATTAAACGTTTTTTTGAATTTATATAAAGGATCTTCACCACTACCTACACCGCCTCCAAGATGTAATATTTTATAATCATGTTTCGCTCCATATATCGCAGCTTCATAGAGAATCAGATTTGTTGCGTTAAGATTACGATATTTCAAAACACTACCTGATAAATGGTAATGCATTCTTCCATTACACATAAGAATAATGCTCATTGCAATTATTTCATCATCAAGGACTGCATAAAACATTTGCCATGCCCCCTGTAGGTTTTGAGCCATTGACTCATAAAACTTCGCATCAAAATAATAATAAGAATCAGCATTATCTTTATCCATCGTTGCATTATATATACTACGAAACTTCTCAAACAAAGTAAAATCTTCACTATGCTTGACAACAATTCCATTTTTAATAGCTTTCCTTATAGTTGCACGGTCTTTGCTTTTAATATTTTGGAAAATAATATCCTCAGAAGTTAAATCTATAAAAAAACTGTTTTTTTCCCAAGTCAATGATATTTGACCAACCTCTTAACAATTCTTGATTATTCAGCCAAGGGCTCCATCTAACAAATGCATCCACAATATTTTGTTTCTGCATAAAACAATTTACCTCTTTCCAGAACGTATTTATTTCATTATGTGTAGTATCGCCTTCTAATAACCATCCTCCATATCCATATGGAGTCACGATATCATAAAAAGAGCCTTTCTCTATACTTCCTTGTGCCCATTCTTCATTCGCTATATCACGAAGCATAAAAGAACATATTGCTCTTAAACATTCACCTTGATAATAAATTAAAATAGGCATACCATCACCATGCACTTTGAAAGGAGCTAAATAACCACTAAGATAGTATACATCATAATTGGAAAAAAAGACAGGACGATATCATCCCATTCTTTCCTTTGTCCAAAATTAATAATCCTAAACATTACAGTTAAAATGTAATTAATAAATTATATATTATATCTCCCAACTCTGAAATCTCTTCTAGACGATAACGTCCATCACAATGTATTGAAAGCATTGTATTAGAAATTTCTTTAGAACTATGTGAACAACTTTCTGGTAGTTGCCATAAAACAGTTGGATAAATTGATTGTCTAATTAAATTCTTTTTAAATTGTTCACGCTTCTTACGATTAGGAAACAAGAGTATTAAAGAAAAAAAGGGATTAAGTCTTCCAACTCAGAAGATAAAACACGAATATTTTTTTACTTTTTCAATACCAATGAAAGCTTTTTGAACTAAAAATCCCCAATTTTGCAATTTCTTTTTGATACCAGTTCGTGATATCAAAACTTTCCAGAAAGTTTTTTTATCTAATGTAGATAAAGAACAAAGAGATAAATTATCAAACATATTCTCAGTTTGAATATATTTATTTCTAAAAGAGTCTTTTTGTATAGAACAGGAATTATTCCGAGATAAATAATCAGCTTTCTCTTTCATAGCCTCCCACCTAATCTGAGATAGTTGTTCATTTTGTAGATTATTTCTTACTGTTATAGCTATGTCAGATAAATTATGAGTATTACTCCAAATTATTCCTCCCCCAGCTAAAGGAAGGGTCTTTCTCAAAGATGCAATGCAATAATCAGCTTTACTTTGTCTCACCCATTCACTATAAATATCATGTGAGTGATCTTCTATAACAGGAACGGAAACCTCGATGTCATACTTTGCTTTTCTAAAACCAAAATAATTCATTTTTAGTAGAACATCACCATCTTGGAAAGAAAGATTTTCTATGCCTTCTCCGTTCTTTTTTAAAGGATTATCTTCATAGATTTGAATCTCAACCTTACAACGTTGACTAATATACTCTATTATCTCCCAACAAAAATACTCTGGTATCCAAATTCTTTTCCATTTATTATGATTCACCAAGAGTTCTATAGTTTGCCTACCATCTGCTAAATATATAGCATTAGGGAATAAATCAAATATAGTATTCTCACACTTAGATGATGTTTTAATAAAATGATAATCTGACCCGAATTCTTTCATTTACGTTTCTTTTAACCTCCGAAGTTTTTCACCAAATCCCAAATCGTCAACCAATTCATCTTGCACTTCTCCTTCCCCTACACCGTCTCTCTTAATAACATTAAGAAAGGTCATCCATAGTATTTTTAAATCGAGTAGAAAAGAGATATGATCTACATACCACACATCGTATTCAAACTTTTTACTATATTTGACAAAATTACGACCATTAACCTGAGCCCAACCAGTAATACCTGGACGAACTTCATGACGTCTGATTTGAATATTGTTATAACATTTTAGAAAATCATCGTATAAAGGGCGCGGTCCTATTAATGACATATCTCCCTTTAGCACATTGATTAACTGAGGAAGTTCATCCAATGAGGTACTACGCACAAAACGTCCAACCTTAGTCAGTCTCTGCCCATCAGGTAACAAGTTTCCTTCTGCATCTCTCTCATCTGTCATCGTCTTAAATTTGATAACCTTAAATATCTTATTATGCCATCCAGCTCTTGAATGAAGAAAAAAAGTGCCACTACCTTTATTTGCATAATGTAACCAAATAGTAACTATTATCAAAATGGGAGATAACACCAGCAGTGCCACGAAAGCAACCACAAAATCTATCAAACGCTTAAAAAAAGATCTGTACATAACAATTAGTCCAATAAATTATACATATTCATCAAAGCTTTCCACACGTCTTTCTGTTCGTATCGTTCTTGAATCACTCTACGGCTATTATGCCCCATTCTTTTCACATCGGATGGATGTGTCAGCATCCAATCCATAGCTAAAAGTAAAGCTTCTGAATTGTGAGGAGGAATTATCTTTCCATTGACTTCTTCTTGTATTATTTCATTACAACCATTAATATCTGTAACGATTGAAGGTATACCCATACATCCAGCCTCAAGAACAACATTAGGAAAGCCTTCTCTATAAGAAGGGAACACTAATACATCTGCTGCAGCTAAATAAGGACGTACATCTTTCTGATAATGAACAAATAAGACATGTTCATTATCTTTAAAGAAAGATTCATCTTCATAAGATAATGGATCTAAATTGGGTTCGAAATCACCAACAAGGAGAAGCTTTGGATTCAATTCATATTTCCTTTTTAGTAATTGTTGCATGGCATAAGACAACTCTCTCATACCCTTATCATTGACGACTCTTCCTACAAATACAAACACAAAATCAGATGAAGTAAAACTGAGTTCTTTCCGAAGTACCGCCTTAACTGATTCTTGTTGTAAGATTTTAAACGATTTCTTTCCATTGTCTAAGCTACAGTTCTCTCGTAAATTCTCAACAGAATAGAAAGCCGTATCTTTACCATTGATATTACCATTCCATATTACGTCTAAAGTTTTATTCGTAATATGATCCTTTTTCAAAGTTTTTAAAACACCCTGACCTTCAGGAATAACCTTTGTCGCGCAAGCACAAGTAATTCGTTCCATTGTTTGTAAGACAAATCTAAACGAACCTGTAGCTCCCTGATATCGAAGTCCAGTAACAGTATATATACGATGCGGAACACCACAAATCCTCGCTGCTATCATTGCTAACAATGAACCTTTTGGTGTATTCGAATGCACACACCAAGGTTTTTCTTTATTAAAAAAATGAATTAACCACCTCAAGGCAATGATATCTTTCAACAAAGAAATAGGACGCTCAATAGGTGCATCAATAACTCTTACCCCTTCTCGCTCTCGTACTTTTTGTAAACGCCCATCATCTTTTGCAACAGCAACAACTTCAAAATATTGATTTAAATATTTTAATTGTCCTATTAACAAATCGTCTAAACTTTCACCAGCAGTAGTTAATCTTATAATTTTTTTCTTTCCCATAAATATAAACGCCAATTAGGCAGACTAATGATTCTCTATTACATTACGGTATACAAGTTCATAGCCAACAACCATCTTACTAATGTCAAATTCCAAAGCGCGTTTATAACAGCGTTCTGCAATCTCATTATAATAAGCTTCATCATTTGCCAAATGAGTGATTTCTTCAGATAATGCTTTTGCATCCTCATGTGGGAAAAGTAAACCATATCCCTTAGTAACCTCTTTTAAGCCATTAACATCAGAGGCTATAAAAGGCTTATGTGCACTCATTCCCTCCACATTACTAAGACTCAATCCTTCCCAATGAGAAGACATTACAATAATATCTGCTGCTCTCAGAACATTAGGGATATCAGTACGTAAGCCTAAAAATCTAACTCGGTCACTAACACCTAAAGACAAAGCTAATTGTTTTACTTCTTCCATCCGTTCACCTATACCAGCAAACCAAACTTCATATTTTTCTTTATCTAATAAGGTTAAAGCCCTAATAATAGTATCTTGGTTCTTTTGCTTTCGGAATCCAGCCACCATCAAAATAGACTTACGACTTTCTTTTAAATCTAACAACTCTTTACAAGGTTCAGCTTCTGATATTATATTGACATCAATTCCATTATTTATTGTGGTAATTGATTTGTACTTATTTGATGATTTGACAAGCCATTCTCCCCCCATATATTCTCTTAGTTTGTCTTCTGCAATCTTACTAATACATATTACATGATCATACCTGCCATACATCCAACTTTCTATCGGGCGGTACCACATCCAATTTCTCTTCCGATTAGAAGTATTATGTTCTGTAGAAACAAGATTCGTATGACTAAATAAACTGGCGATTGCTACAAAGAGTTGTGGTGACGAATTATGCGTATGAACAATGTCATAATTCCTCATTATTTTTATTAGCTTCAATATATAGAGCGGATTATAAACCCCATATCCTAACGCATATATCTTTGTCCGTGGACTCTCTTTCTTCAATCTATGGGTCAATGGTGTTTCTTTTCCATTAAATATACATAAATCCACCGTATTCCCCAAAGCCTGCAACCTTGGTATCAAATTAACTACCAACGTTTCTGCCCCACCCATATCCAAAGATGTAATGACTTGTAATATTCTCATTATCTGGCTGCGTTTATTCTATAATAATAATTCTGTTTTAATCGTATTCCAAATAAGAATACCACAATAAGTTTAAAAACTATTTGCTGTCACTTTTAACATTTCAATATAGGGAAGTGATATTCAACAGATTATGCATTATTTTCGAATGATAGCAATGACAGCAAAGTTGAAAAAAATACGCAATAGTAATGGTATCTCTGCTCTGGAGAAGACACATAATCATATAGCATTTTCAGTGTTAGTATGCTTGATACCTAATTTATGATTTGCATTCCAGTTTAACCCATATATATAGAGATGTTATGAATTATAGAATACTCATAACTATCTTTTATTTACACGTATATCATTCAAATGCATCAACCAACCTAAAGGCGCAACAGCATTCCATAGTCCAGATAACTTCGGATAACTACCACTTCCATTATAACACAGACGAAATCTCCAATAGTTGATAGCAGCTTTCATCTTATCTTTAAAGGGAATTTTAAGATCTAACATCTCTGTGTAACACATCATAGAGGTAATTGGACTTTTCATCCTAACATTTACTATATTAGATGTTAATCCTTCTGCTTGATACTCTACCTTGTATATTATCTTGTTAAAATAACGTAATTTATATTTTTTAGCAATACGATTCCATACCAAAGCCTCTGGACAAAACCTTTCTCCTTCTATATCTGGGAAGGGGAACTCTTTCATTACAGAAGTACGAAAGACTTCTTTCATATCTCCTGTCACATGAAACTTATATCGAATATCAACAGAATTGCAATCTATAGACTCATAAGGAAGCCCACTACCTATTATACATCCATCAAAATATCCATCTATGCCTGACACACCAGCAAAAGATATATCATGTTTAATAGGTTGATAAATTTCAACTACCAGTTCTAAAGCATTATTAGGAAGGATATCATCACTGTCTAAAATAAAGAAGAGTTCTCCTTTAGCTAATGCAACGCCAGTATTAATAGCCCTATGCTTTCCGCCATTCTGTTGCTGTACATAATGTATATTTAGCTTCCCTTCTTTTACAAAGGAACTAACAACGTCTTTAGTATTATCCTTAGAACCATCATCTACTATAACCCATTCAAAATTCTTATATGTTTGAAGAATTAAAGTGTCGTATAAACGGTGCAAAAGGTCTGCCCGATTATATGTGGGAGTAAAGACACTAATTAATATATCAATCATATCAAATACATTTACTTTTTGAAAATATTATCTTGCTTAAAACAAGACGAATCTGATCCAAAGATATAGCCATTATAAACACAGCAAAGATTAAAAAGAAGGTTCTCATAACAAAGTTTGTCGCTGTCTCACAACTATACCACTGAGCAATCCACTTACCATAATATGGACGCAAGATAAGTTCGTTTCCATGCAATAAATAAATTGCTAAACATGAGAAAGCAATTCGATTTATGATAGAACTTCTAAATTTAATTTTGCTAAATAATAAAACTAAAACAATAGATTCTAATATAACAAGCGGATTTGTATAAGTAAACAAACGCCCTTCTATTGGGATTCCTAAATATGTTACTGTATACGCTAAAAAGGTTAGAAGAAAAGCAATACTTGAAAATAATAGCAATAGATTTCCTTTTTGAGAGGGAACGAATTTTAAAATATCTTCCTACAATAATAGTATCGCCGTATTTTTTTATATATCTACCTAAAAGATAAAGACAAATAAAAAGAAAAAAAGCAGAGTATCCACCTGCTATCCATAAAAGCTCCATCAATACTGAACCATCCATAAATAGTCTGGAAAATATAAAGTAGTATCAAAATATTACGATAATACTTTTTGATCCACATTTTCCACGAAGACATTAAGAATAGGCGATAAAAAATAAAGTCCCAAATAAGATTTTATAAACCAATAGTCACTACCATTTAACATTAAAACCGTTGCTAAATTTTGCAAATTCATATACTTACTAGGTTCAATAAAGACAAGCACTCCCCATATAATAATAGCAAAGAAAAAAACTTGAAATAAAAAGTATACAAAGTCTTTGCAGTCTTAAATTTATACCGAACCATCCGGAAATAAGAATAAAGACATTAACACAAATTATAGAAATCGCATCTGTAAGATAGAAACTTATTGCCTTAAAAGGTTCTGCTATAACGAAAGCGGTTGTAGGGCGAGGTAAACATATAAGGACATGAACTATTAGAACCAAAATCATCGCAACAATTCTAAGCAATTCAAAGTTTGAATATCTCTCCTTTATTTTGTCCATAAATTATATTACAAATTTGGTAAAAAACGAAAAGCCTTACGACAAAATTTATCATTATCGTATTCATGATTGTATTCATAATTTTTCCCAACTATAATCTCCAACTCTAACACCATTTGTAAAGAATGTTTTATAAGGATATAAATTAAGATAAACCTGCCATCCTGTATAAATTCGTATATAAAGGAATAAACTCAACCCTATAAGAAAAAAATAGGAATCTTATTTTTGTATATTTGTTTTTATAAGTACAAATAGATGTTATCGTTGCAATTATACCGATCAAATAATACCAACTCAAACGACCACCATTCTCAGAGCGAACAAAAAGTAATAATATACCACAGAAGATAAGTGCCATATTCAACAAGACTACATGAGACTTATCAGTAGGAATATACCTATAGTTCTTAAGTATAAGGTATAAAAAGAAGAATGCTTCTAAAATATATGCAACTCTTAAGCCTCCACTTGCATTGTACTCAGCATGCCGTTCAACAATAGAACTGCTCTCATATACTTCAAAAAGCGAGTTAGGTAAAGATGACAATCCTAAAACAAGTAAAGACAACATAACCCCCACTATTAACTTTGGTGAGAACTTTCTTAATGGTACAAAATATAGAGGAAAGAAAATTATTGCAGAGTTATGCATGGAGAAACCTATAAGAAAGACTACTAAGAACTTCCAAAATTTACGCTCAATAACATACTGGATTCCTAACCAAACGATAGTCGCACCAAGTACTTGTCTTAAATATGTAAACGTAAAGAAAAACCATAATCCCAAAAATAAAATTGTCGCCAAAGGATAATTTACTGTATATTTCTTTATCGAAATAAACAACAAAGTATAAATAATCAAGGTAACAATTAAGATAAAAAAATATAGCGATTCTCTGTAAAAAAAGAGATTATCACATTTAATAAAGTATATCCTATTTCACTACTATAGAAATTATAAAGAAATGAATCAGAGTAATCACCTTTTATCGTTGTTACATCAGCAATTTCATCAAAAAAACTTCTCCATAAATATATCTGTCATAACCACCAAACATATCAGAAAAAAACCTACGAAAAGAGATAACCCTAAAAGAAATAGGAACAAAAATGAACTATGTTGATTCCCTCTCGGATTAAAAAGATAGATAGGAAAAAAAACAGGTATAAAGAAAATTAGAAGATACAACCACATAAATTACTTATTTAATTAATAATTCCAAAAAGATTTCTTGCTATAGCCATTGTATTATGTTCTAATAGGACTTTATTTTGCCCCTCTTTAGCAATTCTCTCATAGAGAAATATATTTTTCTTTATAGCATAAAGAGATTGAATAAAATCAATACCATTAGAGACCATAACACACGACTCTCCATTCTTTACAGATATATTCTCTAATGCGTATGGTGTACCAATGATAAGCAAACCATTTGCTATCCCATCTAACACCTTACCTTTTGTTCCAGTACCAACGTCTATAGCATTAACTTGTATATCATGTTTTTGTAACTCGACTATATAATCTGGTGCAAAACAAATATGATGAGAGTAAAAACCTGCCCTGTGAAGTTTTTCACTCCACATCTCCCATCCTTTTCCTAAAAAAGTTATATCAAAATTGGAAGATAGTTCATGACTATTTTTTTCAAGTTCTGACAAAAAATCATCACTCCCATGTTGACAATAAAAATCGTATCTACCTGTAAATAATAATTTTATCTTCGGTTGATGGAACTTTATAGTCTTTTCGCTATTATAGGCATATAACGGATGGCGCATAAATAAAGAATTAGCTTGACCATTCATCGATTTAAAAAAATCCGCATCTTCCTTACCAACAAAATGATATATTACATCTTTCTTACAGAAACGCCTCTCTAAACTCTTGTACTGCCAGTATGCAAATGAATACTTCATTATTTGCAATAGACTCATAGTTGCCCAAGGCTGCCGAAGCATCCTATAATAATAAAGAGATTCACAATCAGGCATAGTTACTAGACATTTTGAACCTTCAAAATATTTAGAATGATTGGCTAACTCTTCACCATAAATCCAAATAACATCAGAGTCTGTACTTTTAATAGCATCAATATGTTTTTGGGGTAATCTACAATAACTATACAGTGGATATTTCAAGAAAGCTCGAAGAAATATTAATTGTAACTTCATCATTATTTTTAACCACTTGGGCTTATCTAACAGATGAATTGTTATATTCAGTTCTTTTTCGACTTCCTCTATCTGGGCTGTATCTAATTCATTAATATTATAGCTATATACATTGATCGAAGCTGAAAAAAAGACTTCTTTACAGAAGATATCAAATGATAAGGTAAAGCACTCGCTGCACGACAATTATTAAATGTAGGAGTGGATAAGGATATTAAAGTCAATCTCATAAAAATACAATTAGTTATTAAGCCCTAAACGATATCTAATGAAATTCTTTACCATAATCATGAAAGCACAAAGTTTTAATATCTTTTTTGTACGAATATGTACCATTAGCCATTGTGAAAAATTTAGCTTATATTGATATCTTTTTATATCACTCTTAAGCTGGATAAGATAAGAGTGTTTCCATTCAACAATAGACTCTGGATTATTAAATGCAATACTAACAAGACCATTCAACCTGCTCCACAAAATTTCTGACATATAACAAGAGATTACATCAGAAGGAATAGATATAGCCCTTATCTTATCAAAAATCTCCTCATGTTCTAAAGAAGCCTTTTTCGTGTGAGAAACACTAGCTGTATTACGCCGGAAATTATACACCTTCTTAAAACATATATGTGGTGCACGAGTAATCTTGAACATTAAACGAATATTCATTATCATATCTTCTTCTCCGTCTATTTCCCGAGGAAAATCAAAAATATCATCTGTCAATAATGAATGACGATATAGTTTCGCCCAAGGTGATGGCGGGAGAAGCCTTGCTGTAATCATATTACTACGACAATCATCAAGTGACAATTCTCTACGATAATTAGGAGTATCTGGAAAGCCAATTACAATGTCTGTGTTCTCTGTAAGACAATACAAATTTTCTAAGGCATCCTGTGGTAAAGAATCATCATTATCACAGAAATTAATCCACATCCCATTTGCTTCACGAACTCCACGTCTTCGAGTAGCGTTTATACCTTCATTTTGCTTATGTATAACTCGTACCCTTTGGTCTTTCTTGCGTAATCATCGCATATATGAGCAGAGCCATCTTTACTGCCATCATCAACTAATATTAACTCAAAGTCTGTAAAACTTTGATTAAGAATGCTATCTATGCACTCATGAAGATAACGCTCTCCATTATATACAGGAACAATAACAGATATTTGTGGATTCATTTTTTATTATATTTATTCCATTCACGATTCCATCTTCTCCAAACGAGGCGTCCCAGTTCCTTATGTGAGATGACTTTTGCTGGATTCCCTGCAACAGTTGTTCCAGCTTCAACGTCTTTTACAATTACAGAACCTGCACCAATTGTTACTCCATCTCCTATTTTTACATCCTCAACTATACAAACAGATGGACCGATATAAACATTATTACCAATTTGAGCTGCATGAAACAGAGAACTCCCAATAGTTGTATACTGATAGATATCTACATTATCCCCAATTATAGCCGATGCGTTGATAACAACAGGACCTCCATGAGCTATATTTAATCCATACCCAATCTTTGTACTCCTTTGAATAGAAATACGAAGATTCGAACCAATTATCCTATAGAATATACGACTAACTCCACTTAGTAGAGTATTATCACAATTAGAAAGCCTAAACCAAAAGAGGAATCTAAACCCTTCTTCCAAATAGTTGTAGCCCACATCCTAAAGAGTCCAACATCCTTCTTTCCAGTTATTCGATAATAATCACTTCGAATATAATCCAAACATTCTTTATATCTCATCCTATATGTAATTAGCAATCGTCTATTTCATCATGAAACTATTATTAAGCAGCATTGATAAAATACGTTTTTTTAACGACGTATAAGTAAATTGTATTGGATAATAATTACATTTACGATACTCCTCAAGAATTGCACTATAAATACCGAGTTTCTTTAATCCTTTTTTTCCTCTATAAATTGCTAGGATATTCCCAAGTAACACATTTTTCCGATGCTCTACAATGTAATCAGCCAATTCGTTATCTTTACCGTTATATTCTTCCGACAAAGTTTTGAAAGAGTCTAAAATAACAATATCATCTTTTAAATACTTCAACCTTTTCTCAGGATTGGGAGTATGTCGTACAGATAAAGGATGTTGAATATAAATATATGGCGCTATATCAGAAAACAAAACTTTTGAAGCATGAGAAACCAATCTGTATGATAACTCTACATCTTGATGTGTTATACCTACTACGAAGAAAAGTTCATTATCAATTATAAACTTCTTACTTGTAATAAGAGCACACACGGAAGAAGGTTTATACCCTAATAAGATAGCATCTCTACCCAATATAATTTTATTATGCGGAAGAGATGGTTGAGTACAACTATAACATATAAATTTGTATTCCTCATCTACATCTTTTAGTTGTACGCCAAGTATATCTATACTAGGGTTTTCTTTCAACAAGTATAATATTCCAATAATATCTTTTTCAACAGCATCATCAGCATCTACACACCAAACATATTCACCTTGACAAGTTTTTATTCCATAATTTCTCGCAGTACTCTGTCCTTGATTCTCTTGAGTTAAGTATGTTACATTGGAATACTTTGCTGCATAGTTCTGAGCAATCTCTGAAGACTTATCCTGTGATCCATCATTAACAATAACTATTTCATACTCCTCTTTTAATAAATTGGAGCCAAGAATAGAGTCTAAGCAAATCCCAATGTATTTCTCTGCGTTATACATTGGGATTATTATGCTAAGTTTATATTTATAGTCGTCCATCAACAATATCTCTATTTAAGAAGCCTTTGACATCATAAATAACACCATTCTCATTTAATTTCTCTCTCCAGTCTGTATCAGCAAACTGCTTATGAGAAACGGCAAGAATAATAGCATCATATTTCTTATCCTTAGGCAAAGACGCGACAGCATCAATCCCATATTCTTTCTTCACTCTTTCAACATTAGCCCATGGGTCTAAGACCGTAATGTTTGAAGTGTATTCCGACAATGTAGAATAGATATCAACAACCTTAGTATTACGTACATCAGGACAATTTTCCTTAAAGGTGATACCAAGTATCAAGATATTAGAATCCTTGACGAGTGCACCCTTCTTATTCATCATCTTGATTGTCTGATTTGCGACGTAATCTCCCATACCGTCATTCAATCTACGTGCTGCAGACATAATACGTGGCAAAACTCCATAGATCTGTGCCTTTGAATGAGATAATAAGGATCTACACTAATACAATGACCACCAACTAAACCAGGGTTCAACTTAATAAAATTCCACTTAGAAGCAGCAGCATCTATCACATCTCTTGTATCGATACCCATTGCATTAAAGATCTTAGCCAACTCATTCATAAACGCAATGTTAACGTCACGTTGAGAGTTTTCAATAATCTTTGAAGCTTCAGCTACTTTTATAGAAGGTGCTTTATGTGTTCCGTTAATAAGAACTGCATTATACACATTATCTACCAAATCTGCAATCTCAGGAGTAGAACCCGATGTTACCTTTTTAATTTTCTCTACAGTATGCTCCTTATCACCTGGGTTAATACGCTCAGGAGAATAACCTGCAAAAAAGTCTTTATTGAATGTTAAGCCAGAAACTTTCTCTACTACAGGTAAACATTCTTCTTCCGTTACTCCTGGATAAACAGTTGACTCGTAAACAACGATGTCTCCTTTAGAAATAACTTTACCTACCGTCTCACTTGCACCCCAAAGAGGCTTCAAGTCAGGACGATTGTTTACGTCAACTGGCGTCGGTACGGCAACAACATAAAAATTACAGTCTTTAATATCCTCAAGATTAGTTGTACATACAAATCCATTCTTCAAAGCAGACTGTAATAACTCATCTGACACTTCTAATGTAGCATCATGACCCGCCATTAACGCATCAACACGTCCTTGATTCATATCAAAACCAACAGTCTTAAACTTTGTTGAGAATAGTCTTGCCAAAGGCAAGCCAACATAACCTAAGCCAATAACGGCGATTTTAATTTCTTTGACTATCATATTATCTATCCTTTGTATTTAACTTAAAAATATCATTTAGAAACTTTATTTAAAGCTTTACGCAGAGCCTTAATATAACCATCACCATTTGAGATATCTGGTTCCATATAATTCCCTTCTCCCCATTCATTCCATGATTTTAATATTAGAATCTGCTCTTCTTCAGGCTTTTCTTTTATTACTTCAAATGCATCTAAACAATGAAGATAAAAACTTTCCGGTGTAGAATTATAATATATCAAATCAGCCGCATGCTCACTCCTAGGACTGTGGTCCCATTGTGGAACAATCTGTGGAATAACTCTTCTATCTTTGTCTTGCTTAGTAATTAACTTTGGGAAATCCTTACTATAGTCTCTTGCACCTCGCGGACGTCCGGTAATCAGTTGCTTAAAGACACGATACATAGAAAAAAAGTTACGTTCCAATTTTCCCATTCTTCTTATTTTTTCTGCCCAAAGGGAAGAAAGGCGCGCATAACTAACGGCATCATATCCTTTTTCAGTAAAGTAATTTGGAGATAATTCTGTTTTATAGCTATTTGCTACAATGTATAAATCAGGGAAACCAGCCTCTTTAGCGAATTTTCTAAAGTTTTCGATATATATATCAGGAAGAGTAAAAGGGTCGAAAATCAATAAGAAAGGTTTATTGTCCACCTTAATGTATCTTGGGTCTTTAAAGGCTCTAAGTAGGTATTGAAAGTGCTGTATTTGATCTTCTATACCTGGATATTCTTGCTTAACCAGTAACTTATTCGGTGTCGTTTTATCCCATGATTTTGCAAACCAAGAATGATTTGCCCACCCCAAACAAAAAGGGAAATCCGGCTGGCCAGAACTTAAGACTTCATCAAAAATTTCTGACAACATCTGCTTCCCATTTCCAAACCAATAATGCCAATAACAAAAAGCAGTAACACCAGCCTTTCTTGCCAATTCTGCTTGTTGCTCGCGCACCACTGGTAATCTCAAATCGTAATAACCTAACTCTGTAGGAACTCTTGGTTGGTCATGTCCTTTAAAAAGAGACTTAGCACGTCCAACATTAGTCCATTCGGTGAATCCTTTTCCCCACCACTCATCATTTTCTGGTGTTGGGTGATACTGAGGTAAATAATATGCTATAATTTTGGGTTTCATTTTTTATTTATTTATGCGAATCCATGTTGCAGGATACACATCTTTTATATTCACTCCTTTTATAAACTCTTCTGGACAAATTGTTATCATGTCATTATATCTACATAACCAAGCTCCCCACCACGAGAAAGTTGAATTTGCATTAATATGATGATGACAAAGTGACATTAGATACATATCACGCCATGATTTTTCCCCTTTATTTATATCAACATAGTAACATCTTTTATCTTCAAAATGTTTTTGACACCATGCTATATCATCAGAAAAAACAAAATATGTCGGGTCATCTATGATTGATTCTATCTTTTGAAAAGCCTGCTGATAATATTCTTCAGTTGCTACACCCGCAAATTGATAATAATCAGATGGAGAACTTTTTAAATAATCTCCTCTTCTTACATGAACTGAAACACTATTAGTATTTGATGATACTGTTTTTGCTAAATGCCGAAAAGTTTCGTCTTCATTCTCTACATCAAACTTAAATATTTCTTTAATTTCCTTCTCACACCCAGAGAAATATTTTTCACTATGCCATCCACCAACATAAAAGGTTATACCCCATTTTGTATGCTTTAAAAGCATATTCTTCTCATAAGTGTATTTCTTATTTTTCTCTTATACATTTTTATTCCTATTAAATGAAAAAAACTTACGAAGTTTTGGAATACCATCATAAAGACTATAAACCTTATATAGAAAACGATTAAGCAGTGTACGAGGAAATTTTTATATGAAAAAAAGCTTATCCAACTCAGAACCATTATGACTACAGCTCGATGTGAAATACAAATAGCGACATTTTTTTATATGCTTTTTTTTCGAAAGGAAAAAAAGCATATTGAGACATTTGATTACCTAATCCATTAAATATTAAAACTATATCCATCTTTTAAATCTATCATTTAAAACACTTCTTACATATAACTTTTCTTCTTCTTCAAGTCCTACAGTGTATATAACAACAGTAGAGATAATTAGTGTAGTTAATAAAACAATTAAGAAATCATGCCATGTTGATGCATTATAGAAATGCTTGACTACAAGTGGAATTGGCGTTGATAAAAAAAGTATATAAACAACCCTCTTAACAACCATTTTGAGAAAAAGCCTTACATGAAAACCTACTTGAGAGACACATAATTTATATCGCATCACACCAGAAATGAGAGTGATGAAAATGCCTATTACAAATACCATTTGTGGTTCACACCCCAGTTTCAAAGCAAGATATGAGATCGGAAGAATAGATATGACAATACAACCAACTATAATCTGATATTTTTTTATATTACCCGTTGCCTGTAATGAATTAGCCATAGGACTACCAAAAATACTCCAAATCATATTATCTATTAAAAGAAGAATAATGAATATATTTGCATTATTGGGGGCTTTAACAAGCCAAATATTTAATAAAAAGTCGATATTAAGCGCAGCAGGAAAACCCAAAAAGAAAGTTAGTATGAAAGAAAGCTTACTTCCACGATATACAAGGCGCTCCATATTATCTAATTCATTAGAAGCATAGTATTTTACGACTTGAGGATTTATTGCTGTTTGAAAATTTATCATAAAATTTGCAATAGCTGAAGAAACCTGATAAGATACTGTTCGCGCTGCATTAACAATAGGACCAAAGAATAAATTTAGTAAAATATTCAACCCTTGATCTTTAGAAAGTACTGCAACAGCACCAAAAAGATTCCAGCCTGCAAAAGACACTAATTGCTTATATAATAATTTATTATAGAAAAAACGAAGTCCAATCTCTATGAAGTGCCGTTTACAATAAACTACATATAAAATAAATCTAAATAGAACAACTAATGAATACAAGATTGCTAATAAAATCATTTTTATCCCAATCTACAATCATTAGAATAAAAACAACTGCTAATTTTAAAATTATATCTAATAAACTAAAATAGGCAAATATATCCATCTTCTCATGAGCAATAATAGTACCATCAAAAGGAACTTGAATAATACTTATTAAAGACATAAATATGGTTAATTGATATACCATATTAGCTGCAAACACACGGTCCGCTGGTATAACTAATTTATTGTTAAGAAACCACAGTCCCAACGTTTCTCCCAACAAGACAATAAGTACTGATAAAATAATATGAATATTCAATGAGGCTGTAAAAACTTTCTTTAATTGTTTAAAATCCCCTTGACCAAGAGAAAAGGTAAGAAAGCGTTGTGTTGAAGAAGACAAACTTGAATTTAAAAAAGCAAACATAGAAATGACACCTCCAACAACATTGTATATTCCATAATCAACAACGCCCAAAGTTGCAAGTGTAACACGAGACGTATACAAGGAGATTACCATTGTTAAAAGCATCCTCATATACAAAAATAAGGTATTTTTAGCTATACGTTTATTATTTTGAGACTCACCCATTACATAATCACCTTTATTATTAATATTAGAACTTTATCACCTACCACCTAAAAATAATATTTTAAGCCAGCTATTCTTTTCTAAGAAAGTTGTCAAAATATATGTTATAAGTAATATACCCACCGTTTCTAAAAGCAACTATCCCATATGAGATTCCAGAATCAAAGGACAAAAAGTGGTAAAATAAAACTATTAAAGAAAAATAGTACTTATAACATATATACCAAGACTTTTTCCTTCCAATCTTAGCAATTAGCTCATTTATTTTTTATAGCATCTCTTATAAATAAAACTTATAAGTACTAAAAAAAGCCAGAACCAACAAAACCCAACTAAATATCTATAAAGGTCGATAGATAATTGATGAAAATCTATATATGGATTCGATGTTCTTAAGCCTTTTTAATATCCCTGTTCCAGAGACATAAACATAATCATTGACAGTATACTTTCGGCACAAGACAACAAACAGAAAAAGTAGAATTACAAAAAAACAATTCAATAGAACCTTTTTTGAGCCAACCTTTTAATTTATCTGTAATCTGATACTTATTCCCCATATACCCTACTACGAAATATGGATACATATATACATACAAATTAATTCCATAAATTCCGGAATAAATAACATCACTATCAATAATGCTATATAAATAAAAAAATATTATCACGAAACCACCGGTTTACAAAAAGGACAATTATACTACACCAAAAAAAGAGCCCATAAAAAAACCAAAGAGCTGTGAAATAAGATAAAATTTCTTCTTTTTAATAGAACAGGTTTTTCCGTCTATAAAATCAATAGAATTTCGTATTATAAGATAAAGAGAATTCCAAAGAAAAAAATAGGTAAAAAGCAGTTTAGTAAATCGACTTTGAAAATTACATATCCATAAATGCTTCTTAATAGAACCATAAAACAAGTATCCACTAACAAGCATAAATAATGGCATATGAAAACTATATATTATCTTATGAATTAAATCCGAATAAAAAGAAATTACCATTAAGATATTCTGTAGAATAATATTCGATACAATGACCATAGACCACTAAAATTATAGCAATTCCTTTCACTATATCAATATAAAGATTCCGATTACTTTTTATTTTTGCATTTGCTTGTCAAATTTATATAGAAATATCCATTCTATTTTTTTATAACCTAATATATGATGATATTTTTTTAATTATTTTTAAGTATTTAAGTATTATCGGACATATTGTCCAAGGTCGCCGGACAACATGTCCGGAGTAGCCGGAACGATTGTCCGGGGATGTCGGAAAGACTGTCCGGAGCTGCTGGACAAAACTATAAGAGCATTATTATCATGCTTAAATGAATAGAACATTAAATTAAGACAGAGTCTATACCTACTCATAAAAGACTATTGACTTGAATGTTCGTTCGTATTTAGGTTCGTTATAGCCATACTCAATAAATAACGCTTTCACATCGTCCGCCATCGACTGCGTATAAAGATAGCCTCTTTCTGCATTGCCATAACGATAGAAATTACTTCGTCCTCGGAAATACGAATAGACTTCATTGCGGAGAGAGGGTAAGTCCTTACGTCTTACCTCATCAAAGAAATGAATGAAACCTGCATAACAGGTGACGAAACTCTTCGCATGAAACATTCTGCAACGACCATTAACAAGGTTTTCGGGTATAAGTGCCGAGGGAAAGATTGCATCTCCCCATGTATTGGAAGCTGGTTGTAACTTGAAATATAAATGGTGAAGACAATCTTCTCTCACTGCACAATTCTCAAGAAAGCAAGCTTCATAACGCTTTGGGAAAGTTTCTAAGCTCAGAGATTCGTTTGTTTCCATTGGTTATTCATAATATTAAGATACTCTTAGATTAGATAAGGAAAAGAGAACAAAACAAAGAAGACGTAGATACCGATTAAAGCTGAAAAAGAAATATCATCTCCTCCCTACAAACAATGAATAGCTTGCAGGCTGACAACTATCACGGTCACTCCACATAAGAACGAATGGGCAAAAAACAAATAGACGTGGTACAGTAACAATCGTTAACTTAAACAATAAGACTGTGTTGGTCAATTCAGTAGATGCTTCGTTCGCAGAATCATTCTGTTAATAGTTCTAATTCCCTTTTATTATCAGTGCAAATTTATATAAAATCTTCGAAAAGAGAAAGAATATCAGTGGAATAATCTTATTAGCAAGTGAAAATTATGGGAAGTACAGATGATATTCCCTGTTTGAGATAGAATAAAGCACACACAAATCAGCTATTTAGAGAAAAATAACTAACTTTGCATCCAAACCATTTACCCTAAGGAATGAAAAGGATTCTATTGATTACAGCCATTTTGTTTATGGCATTAGCGAACGGGCAGGCACAAGTGCTGAACAAAGATAACACGAAGCAGATTGGGCAGGCAGTTAAGGAGGGCATCAAGGATGTAAAAGATGCTATCGTGCAAGATACTAAGCCAACTGGCGAGCATGAACAATGGGACATCTATGCTGCACCTAAGCTTGGTCTGAATCTGTCTAACCTACCAGGCATTGACGGAAAGGTCAAGTTAGGGCTTGTTGGGGGAGCTTATGTGGAGGTGTTCCTAGCCAAAAATATTGCCATAGATGTTGAGATGCAATACAGCCACCAAGGTTCATCAGGCGTTTATCGCACCATTAACACTACCAACGCATCGGGCGTACCAACGTCTCAGAAATATGGTCCATACGACTTTAAGTTAGATTATATCAACACCAATTATATTGTGCGTTGGTATCCCTGGATAGACCTCCCCGTGAGTTTCACAACAGGTATACACGCAGGCTATATTATCAGTGCTAAAGCGAAACTGGATAATGGCACGAAGCATAACCTAAAAGACTATATATATAAAGGTGATGTAGCAATCCCATTTGGTGTTAGTTATGAATGGAGCCAATGGCAGATTGAAGCACGCTATAACCTCTACTTTAGGAAGCTCGCCCGCAATACTGAAGCTCAAGAACTCATGCGAAATGCTCGCAATAATATGTTCGAGGTAACACTGGGCTACAGGATTAAAGTGCTATAATATAATAAGGTGAGAACAGCTATCCTCATACTTCTCTCTACCCTTTCGATCAATGTGACAGCAGAGGTGAATGACTCGCTCTCCATTGCGAAGATGGGGATAGAGTTCCGCTATATCCCTGCACAAACGCTCACTTTAGATAAGGAGCCACGTATTTGGACGAAGACGAAAGACACGCATTCTTGGGCTGCACAAATAAACGTTACACCTACGAAGAATGCATATGCACACGACTATAACTACCCCACTTTCTCATTCGGTTTGCGCTATCATCTCAACCATGGTACAACCATGCACAGGGATGATCCATGGGGCGAGGCACAGCCTGTAAACTATACCAGTAAGCTGGGGAACTTCCTCACCTTATATGGTACTTTCAACCGACCACTCTATCGAAGCAAGCACTGGCAATGGGGCTATTATCTAGGAACAGGTATTGCCTACACGAGCCTTAAATATAATCAGAAGAACGATATAGATAATGAATATATCGGCTCACACCTAAATATTTATTTCAACGCTGGCTTGTACGGACAAGTTAAGATAGCGAAAGAATGGAGCATAAAGGCTGGATTAGACTTCGCACATCATAGCAATGGAGCTATGGCACGACCCAACAAAGGAGCAAATTACTTCGGTCCGTTCGTAGGACTTGTTTACGAGCCTCAACAGGCGACAAGCCCCATTGCGAAACGTAATACTAATGACACTAAGCCCTTTCAGAAATATTGGTTCACTGAGTTTACCCTCGGACTAGGTGGAAAAACATTACTTGAGGAATGGCTACAAACTCAGTTCAATACCCCTCAGGGACAGCCTGATTATCGTAAAGAACATTTTACTTATTACGGGGCTTACTCCTTTCACACACATCTCCTCTATCGTTACGCTCGCCGTTGGGCATCGGGGGTAGGCGTCGGACTATTCTACGGCGAATATGCGCATCGGATAGCAAGAATGGATAAAGAAAACGGACATACTGACGAGAAACATAGTCCGTGGTCAGCAAGCATCGAGGCACGTCACGAGGTTTACTATGGGAATGTTTCCGTTCGCCTCACACTCGGTTATTATCTTTACCGACACATGGGATATAGTGCCAATCACGGACTTGAATATCCTTATCACGAGCAGGTGGGTGTCTTCTATAGTTTCCCTAAGCTAAAGGGCTTAACCCTAGGATTCAGCGTGAACGCACATGCCACGAAAGCCGACTTTACCGAACTACAACTTTCCATGCCCGTTAGGTTATAGCTCCCACCAAACCCTCTCCTTCGGGATAGGAACACCTAACAGAACATAGGCTTTACCTAACTATGAGAAACAGCCTATAACACAAGGTATTAGAATCAATTACATGAAAGACTAAATCGACCAATAGGAGGTAATAAAAATGACACATACGTGTTACGTGATTTACTCGTATGTGTCACCATGGTTAACACATACGTGTCACGCACGTGACTCGTATGTGTAATTGAGCCGTCAGCCTAGAAGTAAATAAACGAACAAATAACTCTCATACTTGTCAACACGTCTATCTCGTCAACTTCAACACCATCACTTCCATCCAACTAATCACTCGTCTACTCGTAAACTTGTCTACTTGTTAACTCCCTCAAAACTTATATCTAAAGTCAACACCTAGCTGGAAAGGATTACCGCGCTGGGCAAATGTAAACTTATTACCCGTAGCAGCACTTTGGACAGCAAACGTGTTATACTTCGTGTCTGTCAGATTACGAACCCAAAGGTTCACGTGCAACTGCCCGAAGTCAGCATCAGCATGTGCGCCCAATACAGCATAAAAGTTCTGTCCTATCATATTCTGCTCATCCCAATAAGTCTTGCCCTGTGCCGAGAGGTTCAAACCTACGGTCACACTACGTAAATGGAAACGATAAGAAGCATCGAGTAAGGCGGCTGGGTCAACATCAATACGATAGTCAGCACTTGCGCCCAATGTATGTTGTGGGACGAAAGGCACTTTCTTATCTTTGTAATTCACCTTATTGCCACCAGCGATAGAATCGGAATACTCATCGAACTGGGCACTTGTAAAGCCGTAACTAAGGGCATAAGACAAACGATTATCAAGTGCACCACCTCGAAGAGTCGCCTCTAAACCACACGAATGACTACGGCCTGCGTTTGTCATAACACGTCCGAAACCATAATTACCAGCCATTACAGAGAGTTGTTGATTACGGATTTGCATGTAATAAGCTGCTAGGTCAAGATGAATTTGATGACCCAAGAGGTTGAGGTGAGCACCTACCTCATAGTTCCAACTCGTCTCGGGCTTATATTCTATCGTCTTAGCGATTCGCTTATAATAAGCCTCATCATGCTGAATATCCACATCAGCACGTGCCTTTTGTGCGGCTTGCGATGTTTCAGCCTGTAATATATCAGAGAACATTTGGAAATTATATCCACCAGCACGATAGCCCTTAGACCATGTGGCATATAGGTTACTCCCGTCATCGAAACGATAAGTTAGTCCAACCTTTGGTAGTAATTGTTTGAAATGATTACCCTCATGGTGATTCAACGTTGATGTGATTACAGGATTAATATTCACGCCTAGCACGTGCTCTTGCAATGCGACACGAGCTGAAGTCGCATAGTCTATCGCCACATGCGAATAATCATAGCGCAAGCCGAGCGTCGCTCTTAGGCGATTGGTGAGGTCGATATTGCTCTCATGATAGACGCCAAAGTTAAATGTTGGTGTACGGAAAACGCCTGGAACAGGATCCATCGTCATATTAATGGAAACGCCTCCGGCACGTGCAATATTAGTAGCTACTAGCGTGCGAGCCGCTAGCATAGCCGCTTCTTCAGACATACCACGTGCTATGAAACTAGGCACCATACCACGTGCCATAGCATTGAGCATCCCGTTATAAGCATAGTCCGTTATCTTCTTTGATAGGGCTGCATTCATATCCTTATCGAAGTAGATGGGCGCCATCGTCTTCAACCATTGATAAGAACCAAAAGCACCGAATGTCCATTGCCATTTGCCGTTTCTATTACTCTTCACTGACAGTTCCTCAGTAATGCTATTACCATGCTGACGCTGGGTAAGATGGAGAAAATCTTGTGGGAGATAATCAATATCCATTAGCATATTGTCATGGAGGAATTGCCAGGAAGTCATGCTATTCACGTCAAAGCCATTGCCAGCATACTTGATTCCCATTCCTGTATTCAGCATATTACGTCTGTAATAGCTCTGTCTGTTCTGATTGGGCATTTGTGTGCCAGCCTTCATAGCATATAAAGGTGAGGTAAGGGGGTGCAGATGCTATCTCTTCTTTTGACACGAGTTGTCCATAAGGGAACCCATTCTGGTGCATGTATTGATAGTCGGCAATCCAATCGAACATCCATCTGTCTGACGCTTTCCCACATAAAGCGTCCCTTGCCTCCGAACTCATTGATAAGGTCGGCACGACTTCCGTCAAATTGGTTTCGGAAAAAGCCGTTTTGTCCACCATAGAAAGCTGATAAAGAGAAGGCACGCTTGTCATCGAGCTTTTGATAATGGCTCAGTTCCACCTTGCGCAATAGCTTTGTACCAAGCGAGAACTTAACATCTGTGCCCTGATACTGGAATGGGTTACGACTATACATACGAATGAGTCCGCCTTCTGTATTCATTCCGTAAAGCGTTCCTTGAGGACCATGCAATACGTCGACACGGTCAATATCATAAGTGTGGAAGTTAAAAGCACTCTTATTCAATATTGGCATTCCATCAACATAAATACCAACAGCTGGTGAGTTCACCCGTGAGCCGATACCACGCATATAAATAGAGGAAGTGTAACGACTTCCATATTCAGGCATAACGAATGACGGGACAAAGGTGGATAGATGGCGAGCATCCTGCACATTTAATTGCTGGAGTTGGCTTCCATCGAAAGACGTACTACTCAAAGGCTGTTGGCGAAGTCGATAGACCTCTTTCGGCTGATTGATTACCAATACCTCATCAATATCATAAACCCGAGAGGTATCACCTATTGCTATGGTATTATCAGCATGAACTCCTACTGACAAGCCTGTTGCTATCAACAAAGCTAAGCTAAACTGGTATTTAAACATATCTTTTTCGCTTTCTTACGTTTAAGTATTATTTCACTCTGCAAAGATAGAGAGAATATATATATCACACAATCCTAATTTATTAGGATAACTTATTCATTCATCGCACCACAATGCGGACAACGCCCCTTACGATGTAAGCGAGTCCCGCAATTCCCACAATAATAAGTCTCACTACTCCTTCGTAAATACATCCGAAAGGCATAATAGATATAAACGACAAGTAGGATATAACCTATGTAATATAAGGTGAGAACGGAGAAGATGATATAATTAACGGCACATACGGCGGATAACCCACTAAGATAGAGTATGGCATCACCCGACTTCAATAAACGGCGCACATCGTCAATAGTCGCTATGGCGATGATCAGCATTGCCCATACTAAGCCCAGGAAGATATTAAGAAGTAAGGGCTGGGAGAAAGGGTTGAGGGATGGGTGGAAATAGAATTCCCTCCACGTTTCTGGGGCAAAAAGTTGTATGCTAGCATAGAAGGCCGCTGATAATGCCACTACTACAGCTAGCAATGTAGGATAGAAGGAATTGATGTCATTGAAGTGGACAATATGCGCATTACGCTTTAATATCTTACGTGCCAAATAGCCCACACCTATGATAGAAATAATAATCATAAAGATGAGCAAGTGGATGTTAGAGAAGGTGGAGATAAACTGGGATATGGGGTCGTCAGGGGTTACCTGCTTCAAAAGACGCCCTTCATGTATCCATCCAAAGGCGTAATCTTCAGTCGCTATCTGAACCCATACAGAATCATTCTTATCGTCAGGAAGAATACGAATATCAGCCACAACAATCCCCTTACCCTCATGCACGGCGAACGAATCAGTCTTCATTCGATTCACGGCCTCTTCGGGTTGTTGGCGTATAAGCATAAGTGAATCTGAGCTGACCACAAAGTTAAAGCCTTGCGAGTAATGGTGTTTCACACGGAAAGAAAGCGAGTCAGCCCCACTTATAGAGCCTTGCCAATCATCCTCCGTACTATCTTTTTGCTTTGAAAGAGAGTCGCCTCCTGCCTCTAATCTACGTGTAATCTGTGCCTCTTGAATACTGTCTGGTAATCGGAAGGAAGAGGGTGTCTTCTTATGATAACAGCCTGTTATGATGAGTGTCACACTAAACAGGAAGACGATCAATATCGGATAATATCTTCGCATATTGTGAGAATGTTTGGGGTTAAAGGTTAGATGAAACACACTTACTCTACGTCAGGATGGATATTCATTTGGCAATCCTTACAATCGAACTCTAGGCGAAAACGACGCTTATCGGGTAACTCTAAATAGAGAGGTTCACGCCATGTGGGTTTCTTTCCTCCACGTTTCACACAATAGCCTAACGAATAACGAATACAATGACGGCATTGCATGAGTAAGGCATCTTCCACTTGTCCACGCTTCACTTGTACGCCTTGTGGGTGTTGATTCTCGAAAGCCTCATCGGGTTTTGTTAATCCTTGTTGTTCGTAAAACTTACGGGCGACATCGTTAGAGATATTATAAAGGTAAGGGAATGCCTGATATTGACTAGGGTTAGCCTCTCTCACAAACTTATAGGATTGCGCCTTATCACTATCCAATCTTGTCGTTCTGTGAATGGTGATACGCTTTCTTTCCTGTATCTTCTTGTCTAATTCTGTTATCAATGCACGACGCAAATCAGCAAGTACACTACTAGGAATAAAGCATTGCTCCACCCCATCTTCAAGTCTAACATCCGAGCATTCATAAGCCGTGTTTCCGAGTTTTGTCAACTGACGAACGATATTATCATGTTGAGGTTTCTGGGCTTGTTGATGATCGAAAATAATAAGTGTTTCAGCACTTAATGTATCTTCCATACTATCATCAGATACGAGCTTCCCCCCTTAATATAAAGCCATTATCCGTAAGCCCGAAAATCATTACAATAGGGATTTTACGGATAGCCGTAGTACCACTCAACTCCTTATCAAAGGCTTGATCTTGATTACGATACAATGCCATACCAGGCTTTAAGCCATGTGGCATCTTGTAGGGATAAAGGCGATTACCCACGGCTCGATTCACACGAAAGCCATGAAGTACAGTTGGAGAGTTGATGGGTTGACGAGTTGACGAGTTATTGGAACCATGAACTTGTCGACTTGCCCTCTTGTCCTCTTGTTCACTCCCCAAGAAACACAATCCATCGCCATTAGCAAAACTTGACGTACCAGCCACATTAAAACTATCACGCCTAATCTCTTTCACCGTACCTACAAACTCGCCTAAGGCTTTTGGCGTATCAGGGGAGAAGATATCAGCCTGTCGACCATTTAAGAAATAGCTCGTATATCCACGATTAAAGGTCTTCTTTAGGTTAGGCGTAAACGAATAAGCCACACGCCCTAAAGAAGCACGACGAAACTCACGAGGATGTTGGCGGATAATCTCATCAATGCGTTGGCTATAAGCCGAGACCACATTCTTTACGTAATTTATATCTTTCAGTCTTCCCTCTATCTTAAAAGCACAAGCCCCTGAACGCATTAGTGCCTCAAGATTATCTATCTGACTCATATCCTTCAATGAGAGAAGATGACGCTGGTGTTCTATGGTTTTCCCGTCTGAATCCTTCAAGTCAAACGCTAAACGACAGAACTGAGAACATGCACCACGATTGGCTGAACGCCCAAAACAATATTGTGAGGCATAACAGATTCCACTATAACTCACACATAATGCACCATGCACAAAGGTCTCTAACTCCAGATTGGGCAAACGTTTATGTATCTCACTGATTTCTTCAACTGATAATTCTCGAGCCAAAACAATGCGATCAAAACCCTGCTCGCTCAACCATTGGGCTTTCTCCCATGTACGTGTGTCACATTGTGTGCTGGCGTGGAGAGCTATCGTATCAGGCACTATCTCCCTCACCTTACTCATCAATCCCATGTCTTGCAAAAGGAAGGCATCAACGCCAACATTCACCAACTCACGGACTAAAGCAAGCGTCTCTTCAAACTCTTCATCATAGATAATCGTATTGATGGTCACATGAACCGTGACGCCATAACGATGAGCATATTCGCATAACTTACCAATATCCTCAACACTATTACCAGCCGATTGGCGTGCCCCAAATCGAGAGGCACCGATATATATGGCATCTGCTCCATGATCAATAGCGGCTATTCCACATTCAAGATTCTTGGCTGGAGCAAGGAGTTCAATAGAGCGACTCCCCCCAGCTATACCAGAAGTAAAATGAGAGGAATAAATATGACTTTTATCTTTTATCATTATAGATTACGCTTTTAAAGGGGTATTATATTGAGAAAAAACCCTACTCTATTTCCCTTCTACTCACTAAAGGGGGTGGCAATCAGCTTTACCCAATTCATAAATAGTAGGTTAGCGTGGGCACGCCAAGTAACAAGTGGACCTTTCATAGGATCATCCTCACGATAATAATGCTTTGGAATCTCTACATCATCACGCTTACCAAGGTCACGATGATACTCCCTATCTAATGTTTCAGGGGCATACTCCAAATGACCTGTGATAAAGAATTCATACCTATTACGTGACCTTACAATAGACACCCCACTCTCCTTTGATTCGGCAATGATTTCGAGGTCATCAACTCGCTCAATATCCTCACGTCTTATCTCTGTATGACGACTCTGAGGCATACGAAAGACATCATCAAAACCACGAAAGAGAGGCAATTCAGGCTTTAAAGGAATCGTAGGGAAGATTCCAAACATCTTCTTGGATAAAGGATATTTCGGGATGTCATAGAAATGATAGAGTCCAGCCTGTGCCGACCAACAGATGTAAAGCGTTGAACGTACATTCTCACGAGCCCAATTAAATATCTCCTGTAGTTCTGCCCAATAGTCCACCTCCTCGAAAGGCATTCCTTCAACAGGTGCTCCTGTAATAATCAAACCATCAATCTTCTCCTTGCTGAGTTCTTCAAGCGTATGATAGAAACGATTGATATGTTCCGCAGGCGTATGGATGGAAGTATGGCTCTTGAGCTTCATAAAACTGATGTCCAACAATAGCGGACTATTAGAAAGAAGGCGAATGAAATCAGTTTCAGTCGTAATCTTAAATGGCATAAGATTGAGTATGACTATGCGAAGTGGATGATAATCATCCTCCCTTACAAGCCTATCCTCTATGTTGATATGCTCACGCTTTAATATGTCTATGGCTGGAAGTCCATCGGGTAATCTTAATGGCATAAATCCTGTTCTTCTATTAGGAGTTTACCTACTCCTATATCACTTACGAAATCAGATACAAAGATAGTGATTAATTACCAATTGAACAAATACATCAGACAAATAAGGGAAACACGATAGATTAAATAATATAAACCCACGAATAAAATAGGAAGCAAACGTCCGTATTTATTCATATATCACAAAAGCCTTCATCAAGTAAAAAGTCCCCCTCTGATTGGAGGGGACTAAATCTATTATGTTTTAATGTGAGCAAACGATACGTATGCCCTACATAAACTTATATCACAAGTTTCGTTTACCAAAGTTTCAGACGTTCGTTCTCTGGGATGAAGAGCTTATCACCCTCCTTCACACCGAACGCCTTATACCACGCATTAATATGAGGTAGAGCACCATTCACACGCCACTCGCCAAGAGAGTGAGGATCACTCTTCACACGACTACGAATCTCGGCCTCTGTAATATTGTTTGCCCATACACCAGCATAAGCGATGAAGAAACGCTGTTCTGGAGTAAAGCCCATGATAACCTTGCCTTTCTTGGCTTCTGGCGTCTTCTCAAAGCATTGAAAGCCACCTCAAGACCACCATGGTCGGCAAGATTCTCACCTAATGTGAGCCTACCATTCGCATTAAGATCAGGCAAAACCTTGATAGCACTGAAGAAGTCAGCATACTTACCTGTACGAGCCTCAAAGTTCTTACCATCCTCTTTGGTCCACCAGTCTGTCATATTACCATCCTTATCATAATGGCGTCCTTGATCATCAAATCCGTGCGTCATCTCATGTCCAATCACCACACCAATAGCTCCATAATTGAAGGCATCATCGGCCTTAGGGTCAAAGAATGGATACTGAAGAATACCTGCTGGGAAACAAATCTCATTTGTCGTAGGATTATAATAAGCATTCACCGTTTGTGGGGTCATCAACCATTCATCCTTATCAACAGGCTTACCAGCTTTCTCTTGAATAGTTACGTTAGCCCAGAACTTACGACATGCCTGAACGTTATCATAAAGACTTTGAGGGGTCTATTGTAAGTTTACTCAAATCTTTCCACTTGTTAGGATAACCCACCTTCACATAGAAGGTAGAGAGCTTCTCAAGAGCGGCTTTCTTTGTCGGCTCACTCATCCAATCTTGTGCTTTAATACGCTCGGCAAGGCTCACCTGCAAGTTCTTAACTAATTCCTCCATACGTTTCTTACTTGACGCTGGGAAATAACGCTCACAATAAATACGTCCGAGTGGCTCGCCCATTTGTTCTTCCACTTGTCGTGTGGCACGTTTCCAACGAGGATAATCCTCCTTGGTTCCACGCATGGTCTTACTAAAGAAGTTGAAATATTCAGCACGTACATTATCACTCAAACAATTAGCTGACGACAAGATTGCATCCCATTCCATTCGTGCACGAAGTTCATCTGCATTACCAGTAGATGCCAGTTTATCAACGCCAGCGAAGAATGAGGGTTGTCCAACCACCATTGTTTGAATATCCTTACTCTGTATACCTTCAGCATTTGCCAATGATTCCAGAGGAAGATTAGGATATTTCTCCTTGAACTCATCAAGCGTCATCTTGTTGTAATTTGCCTCAACATCACGTAATTCTGTATTACTTTGAAATCAAAGCTAACATTGTTTCATAACGCATAATGGCATCACGACGTGCCTGAGCCTGTGTGTCAGAGAATCCAAAGAGTCGGAACATATTGACAATAAACTGGCGATAAGCATTACGAATCTCGCTCGTGGCTTTATCATTATCCAGATAATATTCCTTCTGACCAAGTGTTAAACCTCCTTGACCAAGATTTAATATGTTCTGTTTAGCATTCTTTTGGTCGGCATCAAAACCATATCCAAAGGGTACACCATATCCAAAAGAGGCATACTTAATCTGAAGATTGCGAAGATCGGTCAACGTTTTTGCATTCTCCATTTCATCCAACAGAGGTTTAACAGGACTTACGCCTTCCTTATTACGACGAACCGAATCCATAGCGAGCTTATAGAAATCGCCTAACTTTCTCTCTACCGAACCTTCCTTGCCCTGCTTTTTGAGCAAGTCTGTAAGGATTGTGTTAATCCGCTTGTTATTGTTCTCCTGTAACTGGTCGAACGAACCAAAGCGTGAGAAAGCGCCAGGAAGGGGATTGAGCTTCTGCCATCCACCTGTGGCAAACGTAAAGAAATCATCAGCCGGACGTACCGACTTGTCAAGATTTTCAGCCTTGATACCTGCCTGACCCTGTGCCATAGCAATAAAGGGGACAGATGCAAGGAGCATCATTGGTAAAAGTTTTTTGATACGCATAGTAAAAATATTTTTAATAAAATTAAAGCCTCAGAGTTTCCAACTCTTCCGACAGTATGAGCCATCGTTCATTCTCCTCATCGAGTTCGCGCTGAAGGTTGGTGTATTCTGTCACAAGCTCCATGTTCGAGGCATTTTCTGGTGTCATCAATAGATCATCCAATTCTTTCTTACGTGCCTCCAACTTGGCAATCTTGCTTTCGGATTCCTCCACAGCACGTTGAGCTTTACGAATCTTCTTCTGTATCTCTTTGCGTTCAGCGTAAGATAAGGACTCACCCGACCCCTCCGAAGGGGAAGAAACCTCCCCCAACCCCTCCGAAAGGAGGGGAGCCCTATTTGCTGAAGATTTGCAATGATCGCCTTGCTTATCCTCCAATGTGCGAATTGGGGCTCTCCCCTTTTCGGGGGAGCTGGAGGGGACTGGAGGGAGCTGGAGGGGGCTTTTCAACCAATCATAGATTCCCCCTAAATGCTCTTTCACCTTACCACCACCAAACTCATAGACCTTACTTACCAATCCATCGAGGAACTCACGATCGTGACTCACGATAATTGCCGTACCATCAAAGGCTTTGATGGCTTCCTTCAACACTTCCTTTGAGGCGATATCAAGGTGATTGGTAGGCTCATCAAGGATAAGAAGATTCACTGGCTCAAGCAAGAGTTTAATCATCGCTAAGCGTGAACGCTCACCTCCCGAAAGTACTTTGACATACTTCTCTGACGTCTCTCCACCGAACATAAAGGCACCGAGCAAATCATTGATTCTTAATCGCATATCGCCTGTGGCGACCCTATCAATCGTTTCATAGATCGTAAGGTTCTCATCTAATAATTGTGCCTGATTCTGTGCGAAATAACCTATCTGTACGTTATGACCTATCTTCAGCGTACCATCAAAAGGAATCTCGCCCATGATACACTTCACAAAAGTAGACTTACCTTCACCATTCTTACCGACGAAAGCCACTTTCTCTCCTCGTTTAATAATAAGGTCGACCCCCTCAAACACTGTCTGACCTGGTCCATCACTATGCAATCTATTGGGATAAGTCTTCCCTAAGCCTTCAGCAATGATTGGATAATCTCCACTTCTCAGACAAGGAGGAAACTTCAGACGCATAGCTGAATTATCCACCTCGTCCACTTCTATTGGCACTATCTTCTCCAACTGACGAATGCGTTGTTGAACCTGTACGGCTTTGGTGGCTTGATAACGGAAACGCTCAATAAACGCCTTTGTATCGGCAATCTCCTTCTGTTGGTTCTCATACGCACGAAGCTGTTGTTCACGACGCTCTTTTCTAAGCACGAGATATTCGTCATACTTCACACGATAGTCTTCCACATGCCCACAGGTTATCTCCAGTGTACGATTCGTGACATTATTGACAAATGCTCGGTCATGACTCACAAGGACAACCGCCTTGGCACTCTGTGCAAGGAATTGTTCCAGCCATTGGATGGACTCAATATCAAGGTGGTTCGTTGGCTCATCCAGTAGGAGTACGTCTGGACGACGGAGAAGAATCTTCGCCAATTCAATACGCATACGCCATCCACCAGAGAACTCACGTGTAGGACGATCAAAATCATCACGTGTAAAACCTAAACCTGTCAAAGTACGTTCAATCTCTGCCTCATAATTCTCGCCTCCCATCATCATATAGCGTTCGTGCTCAGTCGTAAAGCGTTCAACGAGTTCGGCATAGCTATCACTCTCATAGTCAGTACGCTCGGCCATCTCCTGCTCCATCTTCTTGAGCTTCTCCTCCATCTTCGTCGTATCAGCGAAAGCCTTACGTGTCTCCTCCTTCACCGTTGTATCGTCAGAAAGTTTCATCACCTGTGGCAGTATCCAATCGTCAAATCATTGGGTACTGAGACAGCACCACTTGTTGGTTTCTGAAGACCACACAAGATTTTCAACATCGTCGATTTTCCAGCACCATTCTTTCCAACTAAGGCTATCCTATCTCGTTCATTGATGACGAATGAAACATCCTTAAACAATGGCTTCACGCCAAATTCCACCGTCAGTCCGTCTATTGATATCATTTCTAATCTCTTTCCTAAATGTTCTTTGCAAAGATAATACATATTTCTGAGAACTAAAAATGCAAGAAGACAAAACATTGTATTCTTTCTACATACTAAGGAATAATATTAAAGGGTATTTCTTCCTATCAAAGAGGGGCTTTTTTGTAATCAAAAGAGGCTTAATGCCTTTTAATTAGATTAATTAGAGTATGAAATACAACCGGGGAAAGTTATACAATGAATATAGATTACAAAATATTGCTTCAAAGGAAAGTACTGAATACGATAAGTTTCAGACTATCTTCTCTCCATATTAACGTATTTTAAATCTCTCCATATTCACACTGAATTGCAAGCCTTTCTCCGTACTGATAAACTCTGGGGCGTATGCACATTGAGCCGTGACGGTGCCCGTCGTATAAGTTCCTGAACGATCAAGATAATACTCCTGTTCTATTACATGCACGCCCTTGGGTAACATTCCGATAAACAAGTTAGTGCAATTATCTTTGACATCCAAATAATAAGAACAATCTCTACCATATCGATACCCACTCGTCTTATCAACAGGTTCCATACAAGCGGCACGATTATCAATAATTTGTACAAAATCGAGATCTCGCATACTAGTAAGCGTTATGCGCACTTTCACATGACTCCCCACCTGTAAAGCCCCAGCTTGTAAGGGGATGATTTCTCGCTTGACCTGCAATTCGCCCTTCGGGGCTTTTATGTCCTTGACGGATTGAATGGATTGAAAATAAAGGGCTCCAAAGCTGATATGAGTAGGCGAAACAGATTGAGAATCAGACGTTAATTCTGTTCCATTATATTTATCATTCAACCATAATCGTCCCTCACCTGACAAAGAAATATCTCTTATTCCGTTCAATTTATCAGCACTGAAAATATGCGTTTCTGTATCTCTAAACGTAGGAGCATCTGTAAGAGATTTTCCATTCAAGAAGGCGTAGATTGCATTCGCACTATTGATGGTCGTTAACCAGTATTGTGTGCGCTTTTCCTGCAAGAGCCATTGTTTCATTTGGGCAATCGTAAGACGATCTTCTGGCGTTATCATTTGTAGGGCTTCAAGAGCCGACACGTGGGATGGAATCTTGTAATCAAGCCATGAATACCCAGCACGCTGGCTATCATAATAACGCCCTTTGAGCTGGTCATAAACCGTGTATTGCTTCAACGTCTCTACGAGCTGGCGGGCTTCTTTTTGCTCACCATAGTGATAAAGAAGGATGGCTGATTGTGCCAACGAATAGATATCATACGTGGAGACGTTTTTCTTTAAACTTCGTATAAGTTCTTTACCATATTTTGTGAGCGTCTCCTTTCCGCCTCGCCCATCTAATGCGCGTAGGTAAAGTTCCTCTAAGTCGGTCTTTCCTTGTGCTAAATAATGAAAACCTTTCTCCATCATCTCATCAATAGCTCGCTGGTGCCCAATCATAGCGTTAAGGCGAACAAGAAGTTCCATGACGGTCTCGGTGACCCACCGATTACCCGACATTCCCTTAAACCAAGCCCATGAGCCATCTGATTGTTGGAGTTCACGCAATCGTTCTGTCAAGTCTTTCTCATATTCCGACATCTTTGATTCGTTTAGGAAATCAACTAAAGCCAACTTCTGTTCGGTTTCTTTTTTTGCCGTCAAAGTCCACGGAGTTTCTTGTAAAGACAGGGATTTTAAGTCTTCATTTTTTTCAAGATTTGATGTAAGATGTTTTCTTTCCACACTATCTCTCACCTCAAACAAATTTGGATGAGCCTTTGCCAATTCATGTCCCAGCCTTGTCGTATAATACGCCATAGCCTGACAGATCGCACATCCATCCACAGGATGAGTGTAAGCGTGTAAGGCATCAATAATCATTGTCTCGGGATGCTTTGTATATTCCACCCGCAGGCAAGGATAGATACCCTTATGCTCACTATTTGTCGGGAAGAGCTGATGGGGGTGGAATGTCAGTTTTTCATTACCAACAAGTGTAAAGGAATTGCTTGTGTAATGAGTTCTTTATTATCTAACACAGGGAGATAATGCTGTTCGCCATCACTCATTTTTCCATCCGTCACAATCACTTTACAAACGAGCAAGGAGGGCGTATTATTCATTGCTGGGGTATAAGAAAAACTTACCACCTGCGTACTATCACTCTTCAGTTGGAAGGCTTGTGTCTCTGAATAGATGACCTTCTCATTCTCTGCATTGAGGAGGATAAGGGTGGCTTTTCCATCTATATTTTTATCTGACACGTTAAATATTTTCGCACTCATACTTGCCTTATCTCCTATTCGAATGAATCGTGGGAGGTTAGTTTGAACCATCAGGTGTTTACGGGCCAATATCGATGAGCGAATCAATCCATACTTCATGTCTTGGGTATGTGCCAAGCCCATGAATTGCCAAGAGGTAACACTCTCTGGTAAGGTGAAATTGAGCGTGACATTCCCCCTCTGTATCGCTCATCAAATTAGGATAGAAGAAGGCAAGTTCCGTAAAACTCTTTCTTATCGGAAGATTTGTCAAATGTTGTAATTCTTCAGGGGAAAGAGTCAAAGTAGGGCTTGTCTTTTCTTCTGGGATATATATAGGATAAATGGGGGCACGTGAGCCATAAAGGGAGGAAACATTCTTTACAATGGTCACACTCCCTGTAAGAGATTCTTTCTTCACAGAGCTATAACCTCTAACAACTACCTCCTGGAGTTGGTCACTGTTTTCTTTCATGGTCATATCCAATCGTGAACCATAGACCTTACGCACAACACTCTGCATGCCAATGTATGAGAACTGGAGCGTCTCGCCATAGTGCACCTTCAATCGGTAATGCCCATCAATGTCGGTCACAGTGCCTAATCCATTTCGCTCGCATGACATGACAGTCGCCCCTATGATGGGTTCTCCATCTTCACCAACAACCTTACCTTCTACGATAAATTTTGCATCTCCAGCTAGCCCCATATCTAAGGAAGGATAATTGTAAGTGATTGAGGGTGAGTGAGAATAAATGCTCATATAATAGGATAACAGCTTGTCCATTCCTAACCATTCGGCACGAACCTCGGTTAGACGATCACCCAATGAAAACTTCCATTGATTCTCGGCAATCCTATCTAAAGCCCTGTCATAGAGTGTCGCCATTAACTGGGCACGCACAGGGTGACCATCGGGTGTAGAAACTTTCAACCTCCATGTTTCTTTATCTCCTGGCACGAGTCTATCACGGAAAGTGGTCCATGAGAGATTCAAATTTTTATCATCGAGCCGACGATTAATCGTTTGATAAAAACTAAGGAATTGACCATCTACATAGTAAGCATAACAAATGGTCATACCATCCCCATATTCAGGACGATAATTAAATGTGCGACTGACGATGGTATCGCTCAATTCTAAGGTTCCATTTTCTAATGTTTTTTCAGGGGTAAAGATGGAATAAAGCACGTGGATATTTCTCTTGCTCGTGCCGACATAAACTTTTACAGAAGAATTATCACCTTCTCCAAAATCAGAGCCTGTGGCATAGAACCACCCATTCATCTCTTCACACGGACGCTTATCATTTTCATCAAAGAGAATGAACGAATAACGAGCCGTATCACCTTCACAAGTCGCTATGAGCTCATTCCGACCTTTCTTTACATTTGCAGGCAAAGGTAGGGTGATAACACCGACAGAACGATTATCAGATTTGTCCGAAGGTTTCAATGTATATGTATCACTGGTCTCACAAGATTGAACATCACTTTCATAGCCTTTCAACCAATACTTAACTCGACCTTTCTGTAATACTCCACACCTGTTTGTAAGCAAGAAACAGAGTTGGGGCAAGTGATGAAGTTCTACTCGATAATCGCCATCTGATTGAATCGTAAGATAAGCCCGTTTGTCATCGGCATAGACGGTATAATTAAACGTCTGTTGTTCACCAGTTCCATCAGTAAGCGTACCATTGATTGAGAAGTAATTACGTGACACACCTGTCCTTACCGAACTATCGAGTTTCATTGGAATCAAGAATTGCCCTCTGTTATCAGTAAAGAGTGTATCTGGCTTTGTATTAGATAGATAGCTTCTATTTACAATCACCCTCGCACGTCTTACAGGTTCACCCATCAGGTTTTGAGCCTTACCTTCTAGCGTGATACTATCGCCTAAAGCATAGCGCATTGTTGGTTTGGAAATTTCAATGGTGAATGTGGGGCGTTTGTATTCTTCCACACGGAAGGAAGCCACATTCCACCCTTCCCCTATCGTATAAGCGCCATTGAGCGTTTTATTAGGTAAGGTGAAGGAGGTGTGTGCCGTGCCATAATCATCCGTAAAAATACTGACAGAATCAAGAATTTCTCCTTGTGGATTACGCAAGTATAGTTTTGTAAGTGCATTACTCCAAGCCTTTGTTTTTGTATGATTTATTTGATGACGTATAACCCCCACGTGGACAATCTGACCAGGTCGATAGACTCCTCTGTCAAGAAAAATATTCATACGTGTGGTATCTGCTTTGTCAAGATCATAATCACTCAATTGATCCACATCAATGGGAGGAAGATGAGAGCCCTCTGGCGTAATAACATATAAGGAGGTGGAATCTTCATAATCATAGAGACGTAATTCGCCCTGACCATTTACGGCTATCGGTTTACCCTCATCCAACTGGATAGAAGCATTGTGAATGGGCTGATTGTCTTTTGCTCGCACGATTGCCAAACGAAGTGTATCACCAGCTTGTGGAAGGCTCATCAATCGAATGTCACTAACGAAAAAAACATTGTTCGCTCACCTATCGTCTTAGGATCAGTCTTCAATTCAAGAAGATACATACCAGCCTTGAGTTTTTGGTAATTTAATTTCGTCTCGATACTGACGTAAACGATTGGTATTTGTCAAATTATATGTTTGTGAAAAGCATTTCCTACTATGTATCGTTTCATTCTCCACCATATCGTCTATATCATTGTCTTCCCAATTAAGATTCTTCTCTTTAATTTTTCGTACAATTACCTTTACATTGTTTACATTCTTATACACCAACGTAAGCGTTCTCTCTTCATCAGTAGACCAAAGAGAACGCTCTTGGGCAAGAGATAGAGAGGAACGTGTCATATCAGATACCATTTGTCGAAGAATATTGACACGAGGATAAGAAGTCCACTGACGAATGGCTCGCTCGGCATTAGCCAGTAAAACACTATCATTCACAAGTCCGTATTCTCGCTGGAGCTGACAATAGAGGATTGATGCCTCAGCCCCCTCCTTAATGTCATGATAAGCCTGTGCAAGAGAATCTAACTGGTGAAGATAATTTGACTTTAAAAGACTGGCTTTATCCGTTGGCGCATTTTGTTTTAACATCTCTAGGGATGTAAAGAAGGTGGCTGGTCGATTCCCTACACGCGAATAATAAGACTGAAGCGTGGAGAAATCACCCAAAGTATAGCCTATTATATGCAAGAGATCATAATGAAAATACTTGTCAATCGTATTCCCCTTTGTTTTCACACGTGTGTGCGCCAAGAGTTCGGGATGAGCCAAAGCAAGTTGAGCATACGCTTGCCCATCAGGGCTATCACTTTGCCCCAATGCACAAAGTAATGTACTATAAATGGAGGAGAGCACAGGCTCATTCCTACGCACAAGTGCTTCACGTTTTTTCAATCGTTCGGCATAAGGCAAGAGACTATCTGGAGCCCAATTCATCGTCACCATACGGCGTTCAACGCCAGCATTCAGAAGGATGTCATATCGTTTTTCGTGTTCAGCTTTTAGCATTAGATCGTCATACGCTCGTATTGCATCTTGTGGTTTACTTTGTGCAATACTTTGCGCATTATTCCACATTTGTTCAATCTTCTGTGCTCTTAGACCGAGAGAAAAGAACATCAAAAGGGGTATCAATAAGCTTATAATCCTTCTCATCTTATGGTTATTTGAGTAAATAAAATTCAAAATAAGATTACTTAGACAGAATGACGTTTTTAGACAGAATGACGTTTTTAGACAAAATGACAAAAGAACATATTGTTATGACAGATTATATTTTTAGACAAAATGACGTTTTTAGACAGAATGACAAAAGAACATATTATTTAATGACAGATTATAATTTTAGACAGAATGACGTTTTTTAGACAAAATGACAAAAGAACATATTTTGAATGACATATTTTGAAACACAAGACTTGAAGCATTGAATTTTAAAGGTCAATGATTCAAAACGCAAAGGTAATTGATACAATGCTCAAAGATCAATGATACAATACCTAAAAAGCAATGACACAATGCTTTAAAAGCAATGTTCCAAGTTCAATGCTTAAAAGGTCAAAGCTCAATGGGCTATTACTCGTATTTCAATAGATATGCGATGTTAGCCTTCTCAAACTTATTCAATTCTCGTGGACTAACCTCATTCTTCGTTGGTCGATACCATGATTGAGAAAGGAAATATCTACGAAGACGAGCGTCTTGGAATCGACGACCATGACGCGCATAAATAGAGTTCTTCAAAACTCTTATCTGACCACGATCAAGATATGCGATGTCGTTATAAGTAACATAACGTAAAGACAAGTAATCGTATTGCGTTCCCCAAACAACACCTGGTTGATAATTACGATAGGTTGTTGTGCGTCTTGGAATAGATGGTATCTGAGCCATTGCGCTTAATGATAACAAACAGAAGGATACCATTAAGAATACTTTTCTAAATAATTTTGCTTTCATAATTACGTTTATTTTGATGACTGCACAAATATAAATATTTTATTTGAAAATAACAAGTAAACGAGTGAATAAGTAAACGAGTGGACAAGTGAGCGAGTTAACAAGTGAATGAGTTAACAAGTGAACGGGTGGACAAGTAAACGCATGAGTGGGCAAATCATAGTAATAACTCGTAAACCCGTCAACTTGTCTACTTATCAACTTGTCAACTCGAATACTTGCTTACTTACATTATTAATCGTATCTTTGCGGATATAAACACCTAACACCTATGTAAAATGAAACAGAACTTAAAGAATGTAATGATTGCCGTAGGGCTTGTTTGTACGGCTCTTACAGGGCAAGCACAAACGTCGAAGGCACATAGTGCACAGATTGTTAGTAATTCACTTATGAAACAGAGTACATTACCTTTCAATGCCCCTGATTTCAGTAAAATCAAGGGGAATGATTATCTTCCAGCTATTCGCACGGCGATTGATGAACAGAGGGCTGAGATAAAAAAAATTACAGATAATAAGCAAAAGCCAACCTTCACTAACACCATATTGGCTTATGAACGGAGTGGAAAGAACCTAGAGCGTATATCAAATATTTTCTATGCGTTGGTATCAGCTGATAAGACACCAGAAATTGAGAAGGCACAAGGAACCATCGTTCCACTGATGACCAACTTTGAGAATGAGATTAAATTTAATCAGAAGTTCTTTCAACGTGTGAAATATGTTTACGACCATGAGTACACAAAGCTCACGGGAGAAGACAAGAAACTACTGGAAGTGGTTTATAAAAGTTTTACTCATGCCGGGGCTTTACTTCCAAAGAGAAGATGGCTCGTATGCAGGAGATTAATAAGGAGTTAGCCACTCTCCAACAAGAGTTTGGTGATATGTTACCCAAGGCTGGAAACGAGGCCACTGTATGGGTCAACGATATCAAAGAACTATCAGGATTGAGCGAGGCTGATATTGCCCAATGCAAGAAGGACGCAGAGAGTCGTGGAGGAAAAGCGCCTTATTGTATTGTAATTACAAATACCACCCAACAACCAATCCTTGCTAGTCTTGATAATCGTAATCTGCGTGAGCGTGTTTATAATGCGTCTATCCATCGTACGGATGGCACAGGGGCTTACAACACCTTCCCTATCATTGTAAAGATTGCTCGCTTGCGTGCAGAGAAGGCTCAACTAATGGGTTATAAGAATTATGCGTCTTATTCGTTGGAGAATACGATGGCGAAAAATACAGACAATGTATATGCTTTTCTCCGTCAGATGATTGAGGCTTATCAACCAAAGTCAGAGGCGCAAACAAAGGCGATTGAAGAGTATATGAATAAACAAGTGAACAAGTTGACAGGTGAGCAAGTGAATGCAAGTAACTCGTCAACCTATCAACCTGTCAACTCATCAACTTCTCTCCAACCTTACGACCGCTTCTATTATTCGGCAAAGATGAAGAAGGACCAGTATAGCTTTTCTGATGATGACGTGAAGCCTTACTTCAATCTTGACTCAGTCCTTGTGAATGGTATCTTCTATGCCGCTCATCGTGTCTATGGACTCAACTTCCATGAGCGCAAGGATATCCCTACTTATAACAAGGATATGAAAGTGTTTGACGTGCTTGATGCAGATGGCAAGCAATTAGCTTTATTCTATTGCGATTACTTCCGTCGTCCAACAAAACGAGGTGGTGCATGGATGAGTGCTTTCCTCAAACAAAGTTCAGATAGAAATCAAAAACCATTAATTTATAATGTATGTAACTTTGCGAAAGCACCTGAGGGTCAACCAACGCTTTTAACGTGGGATGAGACTCAAACAATGTTCCACGAATTTGGACACGCTTTGCATGGTATGCTTTCTAATTGTAAATATAATACATTGAGTGGTACTGCCGTGTCACGTGATTTCGTTGAAATGCCATCACAATTCAATGAGTCGTTCGCCAGCATTCCAGAAGTATTCAATCACTATGCACGTCATTACAAAACTAACGAACCAATGCCTGATACTTTGCGTGAGAAGATGCTCGGTTCACTCAATTTCCTTTCAGCTTATTCGTTGGGTGAGAATCTTGCAGCTACTTGCTTAGACATGGCTTGGCATTGCCTCTCACCTTCTGAAGTGCCGACGGCTCAAGAAGCACCAGAATTTGAAAAGAAGGTATTGTTAGAAATTGGTCTACTGAACAATCAAATTCCACCACGCTATTCCACTTCTTACTTCAACCATATCTGGGGTGGAGGCTATGCGGCTGGTTATTATAGCTATCTATGGAGTGAGGTATTAGCAGTAAATATTGCTGACTATTTTGCTGAACATGGAGCATTAACACGCAAGGTGGGTGACGACTTCCGACAGAAGATTCTCTCACGTGGAAACACTCGAGATCTAATGACAATCTTCTCCGATTTTACAGGTCTGAAAGCGCCTAACACAAAGGCTTTATTGAAGGCAAGGGGGATGTAAAAGTCTCCCTCAACCGCCTCCATCAGTAATGCTGTGTTATCGAAGTCGATAAGCGTCGCAAACGTATCGGGTTGAGTATGAAGAAAATTAAGCAATAAAAAGTTATTCTTTTCAGCCTAAATGATGGATGAGCGATTCGAGGTGGCACTTGCATCGTACAAAGAGAAATTGGTAGAATTCCAATAATATAATCAATAATAACTCCTAATACTTAGTATTATGACAACAGACAATTATTTTTTTCCTGCTAAGGATTTTGATGCAACCAAACACTTCTATGGAGATATCTTAGGCTTAGCCATTAAGTTTGACTTCTCAGAAATGGGGATGATTGCTTACCAAATCGGAAATGACGAACCTGCTCTAATCATTAAAGACATCAAACGATTTCCCGATGCTAAGCCAGCATTATGGATTGAAGTTGATGATGTCAAATCGGAATACGATAGATTGAAAGCAAAAGGTCTTACCTTTCATTCAGAGCCATTCAGAATTAAGACTGGGTGGGCTGTTGAGTTCGATGACCCTTCTGGAAATAGATTAGGTATAACAGATTATAAAGACTGAACATTCTAATAAAATAAACAAATAACACTATTCACACCCTCCTCCCTTCGGGAGGAGTTGGAGGTGGGTATTAGCTATGCATGACATTATTGGAGACTTTATAGGCTTAACATTGGTTCATATAGGTGCTGCACTTCGCTTCGTCTATCATCGCTTTATTATCAGAGACAAATATAGTTATCATTCTCTGATAACAGAATCGCCAGTGTTTGATTGCTCCAAGAAATCATACAAAGAACAATTTAAGAAATGGAAACAGAGACAAATTCAACGTAATCAAGCATACGATATAGACCTGGATGAGGAACAACAACAAACACTCGAAATGTTTCTCAAAGAGGGTAGAAGTAAGAAAGAGACAATACAAGGTATGATTGAAACTGGCGAATTAAAGCTAATAGATGTTGACATTTACCCTCGTAATCCCGAGTACTTCTCCAATCGTGTCCTTGATGGTATCATTGGTTTATGCTTCCTTATCATATTAATCCTCATCATTCACTACATCTAAATCAAAAGAATATGAGCGACAACCTCTTTAGCTATTACCCACCTCCAACTCCTCCCGAAGGGAGGAGGGGTGATTACTCCTATCTGCGTATAAGACAATACCCACTTCACTATTCAAGCCCTCCTCCCTTCGGGAGGAGCTGGAGGTGGGTATTAGATCCTTATCATTCACTACATCTAAATCAAAAGAATATGAGCGACAATCTCTTACTTTATATCAGCTCTATTATCTGCATACTCCTCACTATCTATCAGATATTCAATCGCCAGAAAAGAGCAGGTATCTTATCAGCTATTGTATTATTCGGTTACTCCCTCCCACTCTATTACCTCTTCTTCTTTCGTTCAGAACATGGGGCAGGTCTCACATGGTGGTTTTATCTCCTTGTGCTAAACCTCATATACATCCTCTCAACAGCGATACACCTTATTTAAGCGTATCAAGGGGAGATAAACTAAAATACAATATAAGGTTATTTATCCAAACAAATCTGAATGAGTACCAGTATCAATCTGCTGTAAGATTAGTTTATCATCATCTTGAAACCATATCAATAACCAATCAGGTTGTAAGTGACATTCCCAAAGCCCACGATACTTCCCCGATAACTTATGAGGTTTATAGTTTTGAGGGAGACTACCTTTCTCTACTAATATACGAAGAGCTGCCTCAAACACATGAGAATCCAATCCTCTTTTAAGACATTTTTTAAAAGAGCGTTTAAAGCTATTTGTATATTCAATTTCGTACATATAGCTTACTATCTCATCAATTGAGACATAAGTTCATCAACATCTTTAGCATGATGAAGATGTCCAGCCTTTAGATCTTCGATACTTTTATCAAGCCCATTCATTTCCTCTCGTTCAAAAGACCAACCCATTCGTTGAGCAAGTTCTTTTAAAAACCTAAGGTCAGAACTATTGGGAAGTCGAAGCCTTACAACCTCTGGATGTATTACAGATGTATTCATATCTAATTTATCCATTACGTGACAAATATACGATTTTAATATGATATTAACAAACATATAAAGTAAAAAAACATCCATAAAAAAAAGAGGATTCCTCCGCAGAAGAATCCTCATAATCTTTAGAAGTCACCAACCTCCCTATCCAGTCCCTGCCTTAGCAAAGACTTAGAGGTGGGCTCTATTCTTTCCCTCCTTGAAAAAGCCAGATAAATAAATAGGAGTAAGCAATAACTCTCCCACTTCAGTATCTAGCCCTCCTCCCTTCGGGAGGAGCTAGAGGGTGGGTATTACTTTACCTTGTCAACAATAGCCTTAAAAGCTTCCTGATTGTTAACAGCGAGGTCAGCGAGCACCTTACGGTTAATCTCGATACCAGCCTTGTGCAATGCACCCATCAACTGGCTGTAGCTCATATCATAAAGACGAGCAGCAGCGTTGATACGCTGAATCCACAATGCGCGGAAGTTACGCTTCTTGTTACGGCGGTCACGATAAGCATAAGTCAAACCCTTCTCATAGGTATTCTTTGCTACCGTCCAAACATTTTTACGGGCACCATAGTAACCCTTAGTCTGCTTCAGAATTCTTGTTCTCTTTGCTTTTGAAGCAACATGATTGACTGATCTTGGCATAGTTTTTCTTTCCTTTTAATTTGTTTGACTAATGAATTAACGGAGATTGAGCAAGTCGCGTACCTGCTTCAAGTTTGTACCATCCACGAGCGTCTGGTGAACAAGATTTCTCTTCTGTTTCTTTGTCTTCTTAGTCAGAATGTGACTGTGGTAAGCGTGATGACGTTTAATCTTACCAGTACCGGTGAACGTGAATCTCTTCTTTGCGCCGGAATTTGTCTTCTGTTTTGGCATTTTTGTAAAATTTAAAATTATTATTTATATTCATCTGTGGCAACGTATATACCAGGACGTTACGCACAGGTTGCCCATGTCGCCCCTCATAACGAGGAGACACCCAACGGGCGTTAGTCAATATTCAGTTTCTTCAATGCGTCAGCACCATTCTTAGCGTTGGCAAACAAACCGCCATCCGTCTTTGGCTCCTCGCTGACGCCCTCAGCACCTGCCTTCGCACCAGCCTCTGCCTCCTCACGGTCGCGCTTCTGCTGACTCTTCTTGGCAACACCTGCCTTCTTAGGTGCAAGATAGAGGAACATCTTCTTGCCTTCGAGTTTCGGAAGCTGCTCTACCTTTGCAAGCTCCTCAAGATCGTTGGCGAAACGAAGCAATAACACCTCGCCCTGCTCCTTAAACAGAATCGAACGACCACGGAAGAACACGTATGCGCGTACCTTATTACCTGCATTGAGGAACTCCTGCGCATGCTTGAGCTTAAACTTATAGTCATGCTCATCCGTCTGAGGACCAAAACGAATCTCCTTCACCTCCTGCTTAACCTGCTTCTGCTTCATCTCCTTCTGATGCTTCTTCTGCTGGTAGAGGAACTTAGAATAGTCGATGATACGACAAACCGGTGGCTGTGCATTAGGAGAAATCTCCACAAGGTCAACTCCCTCTTTCTGAGCCAATTCCAACGCTTTTCGCGTAGGCATAACCTCAGCTCCATCATCACTTACCACACGTACTTCCCGAACGCGAATCTGCTCGTTCACGCGGTACTTCATTTTCATTTTGTCATTCTTCATTCAACTATTTTAATGTGTTTAAATTCGCTAAACGCGTGCAAAGTTACTATTTTCCAACCGATTATCCAAGCGTTTTAGTTATATTTTTTTATATAAAGAGGAAAATAAAGCCCTCACCCAACCTCCCCGAAGGGGAGGAGGAGTCCCACCCAGCCTCCCCTGAAGGGGAGGAGTGCCTATGCGCACATAAGAGGATAAGGACTTTTGACTCTTTTCACAGATAATTTATGCAAAATACTTGCAAACTTGCCTCCTCCCCTTCGGGGAGGATGGGTGGGGCTCCTCCCCTCCCTTCGGAGGGGCTGGGGGAGGCTTTACAAACAGCTCGACATACCCAGCGTTGTAGCAATGGCAGTGAGCACAGAGATAATCACATTAAGAATTGTTTTCCACTTTTCGTTTTTCATAAGATCTAATTTTTGAATTTTAATTTTTGAATTGTACTCGGGCGTCAGCTTCCGTGAATTCCCATGTTCCGCAAGGAACTCTGTGTGCCTCGGCTTTTGTGCCATCCGTGTATTCTGTGTCAAAAATGAGTTCCAGTACTTCGGTGCAGAAATCTTAAGCACAGAGTGCACAGACGTTTACTGCCAGGAGATTACACGGAGTACCTAAAAGGTACAAAGAATCCACAGAAAGCCCCACCCAGCCTCCTCGAACCAACGGTCACTGACCGAAGGGAAGTAAAGGGGAGGAGTGCCTATGCGCACACGAGAGGATAAGGCTTTGACTCTTTTCTCAGATAATTTCTGCAAAATACTTGCAAACTTGTCTCCCCTCCCTTCGGAGGGGTCGGGGGAGGCTTCCTTTCGGGCTGTGCTGGTTGTGGGGCTTCCCTATCATCCAACCACAGGACCCTCAGGCTGTTCGCCCCCTTCTGAATGCGTATTCTTCTTCTCCACCTTCTTGTCCCCCTTCTTGCTCTCCTTGATGGACTTATCGTACTTATCGTACTCACGCAGGCGCACAGAATGCTTCAAACGAGCCGCCATCAACGAACCAGATGCCCTTGCACGCAAGTGAGGTTTGTAAATATCCCTTGCCGGAGTAAAGTCCTCCAACTTCTCCGCACCCTGACTGCGAATACCAGCCGAGAAGATTGCCAAGTCGGGGATTTTCACTGCCACTCCCTCCAGCACCAACTCGCGGATGCAAGCCACCATATCGGTCAGCACACCAGCAATAGCACCCTTAGAATAAGGCGTGTTATGGGCAGACATATACTCCGCCAACTTCTCCAAATCGTAGGTCTGAACGACCACCGAACGTGCATACCAATATCCCTTACGCTTACTGGTCTTGCGATTGTCTTGATAAACTTTGTAATGAATCATAATATTGAGTTTTTGGTTTAAAGTTTTGAATTGAACTATTAACAACTACGAATTTCTCTAATTACGCTAATGCTTATTGCGGTGTAATTCGTGTCATTCGCGTAATTCGTAGTTAACTTTATGATTTGAACTACGAATTTCTCTAATTACGCTAATGCTTATTGCGGTGTAATTCGTGTCATTCGCGTAATTCGTAGTTAACTTTGCACTTTAGAATTATGTTTGACCTTGCTAACGCTAATCTTTAACGCTAAGAACGCTAATCTCTAAGCATAAGAGCACTAACTTCTAAACATCTTGGGGCTTATCTCGCTATTCACTCCCCTCTCCATTACATCCCTTCGGTCAGTGACCGTTGGTTCGGAGAGGTCGGGCGAGGCTGTTGGCGGGCTTTTTCTTTTCTGTTTGCAAAGATAAGCAACTTTATTCAGAAAGCAATCGTTTTTCGGGGTACTGGAGTAACAAGTTCCGCAAATGCCTTTGTAACTATCTGTTTTACAGAGAGATATACAGAAGCCTCCCCCCAGCCCCTCCGAAGGGAGGGGAGTGCCTATGCGCACACGAGGGATAAGGGCAGGGCTCTTTATCTGATAGTTTTCTGCAAAATACTTGCGAACTTGCACTCCCCTCCCTTCGGAGGGGTTGGGGGAGGCTTTTTTATTCCCAATCACACAATCACAATCACAAAATCACAAAAAGGATTTTCAACGTGTAAAAAGGGATTCTTATATAATATAATACCTTATTAATAAATAATAATATATAATGATACATTATTTACATAAAAGAAAAGCATAATACTACCATAATTGATTTTGTGATTTTGTGATTGTGATTTTGTGATTATTAGCTTTTCAATTACATGACTTTTAATTGCACAACTTTCTGATTATGCGACCTAACATTTTGCCTTCAATTATTTGTTAACTAAAGTTTCCCACCCCTTAAAACATTGTCTTTTCTCATTCACTTTTGCCTGTCGTCCCCCATATCCATTGACTTTTAACACATGACTAACAGAAGTTATGTAGTCTGTCCATATACTTCATCCCATTTTTTCCAATGCTTCAGCCATTACAAGGATTTTGCTCATCTCTTTGTTATTATCGCTGATTGTATCCATAAGGTGTTGGGGCATCACCCCAAGCGTTTCTCCAATGAAAGGCAAGATAACAAGTGACCAATGCCAGACTTACCAAAAAGATGAAATAAATCATCACTCATTCGAGTTTTAACATTCAAAAGTTTGGATAACTCACTTATTTTCTCTATTTTTGCTTCCATAATAGTTTTGTTGTCTTGTCTTTAAAATCAGTTCTTTAGCGATTACTAATTTACAAAGAAAAATTCGACAAACTGTTATTTTTTTCTATCTATTTATTAGGGTGGGAAACTTTAGTTATAAAAGAATTAGACCCATTTTTTTAAATGACAAGAAAAATGGATATATAAAATTAATAGAAGATAACGAGATTGCTTTTTTTCTTTTTATTCCAGAGAAATTACCATCAAAAAGAACAACTAATAGAAGAGAGCCTGAATCTCAAATAATGATTGATGAGAATGGTGAACTTGAAAACAGGTAGAACAATAACATTAAAATAATATGAAGAGAATAAAAAAATTGTTCGTGTATTGGCAACTTATATTTGTCATGATCCATTTGCATATAGTCCTATCTGGACATGGGATGACTTTCCTCCAATTATATATACAGAAAGGGAAAGAATACTTCCTGTATTAAAAGAATGGGAACATAAAGGATATTTAACTTTAATATATGATGAGAAAATAGCCTTTATCATTAACGTAGAAAAATTACCATCAAAAGAAAAACTAATAGAAGAAAGTCGTTATATTAAATAAAGAACTAAAGTTTCCCACCCTTTAAAACACTGTCTTTTCTCATTTTCCTTTGCTTGTCATCCCCATATCCATTGACTTTTAACACATGCCTAACAGAAGTTATGCAGACTGTCCATATACTTCATCCCATTTTTCCAACGCTTCAGCCATTATAAGGATTTTGCTCATCTCTTTGTTATTATCGCTGATTGTATCCATAAGGTGTTGGGGCATCACCCCAAGCGTTTCTCCAATGAAAGGCAAGATAACAAGTGACCAATGCCAGACTTACCAAAACGATGAAATAAATCTCACTCATTCAAGTTTTAACACTCAAAAGTTTGGATAACTCACTTATTTTCTCTATTTTTGCTTCCATAACAGTTTTGTTGTTTTGTCTTTAAAATCAGTTGTTTAGCGATTACTAATTTACAAAGAAAATTCGACAAACTGTTATTTTTCTATCTATTTATTAGGGTGGGAAACTTTAGTAATAGAATATCAATTAATTAAAATCATAATAAAATGACGGAATTAGAAAAAAATGCCATTCTTGATTTTGCGTCTTCTGAGATAACTATTGATGATTTTTTACAAAAAGATGCCTCAATATAAAAAAACGAAGATTTCATAGTCAAGAAATATAATGAAATTATTTTTCAATAAAGATAGCAAGACATTGGGTTACTTGAGACTTATACCCATAAGAGATGTAAGACTTTTTTTAAAAATATCTATAGGCAATTGCTGTTAGAAGATTGGCATATAGAGCATGAAGATATTGTAGGCTTTTTTTCAGTCGTATTTCAATAAAGACATTGAGAATATATATATACTATTAAATGCGTTAATTAATATACCTACATATCTTCAAGAAGATGAAGTAACTAAATATTCTTATATAAAAAAAATCATTTATGCTATTGGTGCTCAACCCCAACCGGAGAGTCTCTCTGCATTAGAGGACTTAGCATCAGAAACAGGCGATGAAAAGATAAAAGAACTTGCACTACATCAGTTGAAAAAAAAGGAAAAAACTCGGTAGATGGGAATACGAAAGAAACAAGCAAATAAGAAAATAGTTTACAGAAGTGCAGAATACTTCTTATAACAGAATATCAAATAAAGCAAAATGAATAACGATAATATTCCATCTCGTTCAATACGAATTGCTTTTTACAGTTTTGCTATTGTCTTGTCTCAAGGAGACTGCTGTTCCAATCGAGTCTGTATTCTCAAGCGAATCATCAGAAGGCGAGGCTTTGTCTGTAATGATTCAACAAAACATTTAAAATTGTTGGGGATGAGGGTAAAAGTTATTTTCCCTATTTTTGCTTCCATAACAGTTTTGTTGTCTTGTCTTTAAAATCAGTTCTTTAGCGATTACTAATTTACAAAGAAAATTCGACAAACTGTTATTTTTCTATCTATTTATTAGGGTGGGAAACTTTAGTTTGTTAATTATAAATATTTTTCGTAAATTTGCAAGAGCAATCCTAAAAGCTCATTAGCAAGGCAGAATGTTTCTTCTGCGTTTTATGGCTTACAGAACTGTGAAAAAACTATTATCAGACAAAAACAATCTTTTTACCAAAAAAATATAACAAAAACAATCAGTACAATGATAAGATTCTCACTTTATAACTACATGTTTGAGAAGTGCGCCGAAGACGACTTCTTCTACGACGAAGAGCGCCAGCAGGAAGTTGAGAGGAATTTCATCCACCGACAAAAATGCTTTGACGATGTGTTTATTGATGATTTCAATAAAGAAAAACGCATTAACTTCACCAACGCACGAGGCACGCAGTATCTTCATCGTTTCCTCTTAGCACCTTACAGAGAAGAAGGCGTTTACATACTGATGATTCTCAACAACTGCCGAGGAACACGACACGACGAACAACTCAATTCAATCCCCTTTGATGACTATCGACGTTGCATAATTATTATTGACAATCGACCTGGCGTGCAGCTCCTCGCTATAGAAAATTCAACAACAGCATTTCGAACGATGAAATCGGTGGAAAATATCCTTGAAAAAACATTCTCAAGAATCATGGCACAACGATTCTCTCTAAAAATAAGTATCAGAAATCTCTACAATTCATCCTGCTTTTGGGAGATTGTTAACGATCGAAACCGCTACCCCAGAGGCTTCCGAAAAGTGGAATTTACATGGCCCAAACCTAACCTCGAGCGACTCGCAAAGCGTTTCGAGTTTATCCAAGGAATCCGCAAAGACACGAACGCAGGAGTGAAACTTGTCACCGATGCTGGCGCAGGCAACGCTGTGCATTTGAATGCGAAAGACAAATGGACAAGAGATGTTGTCGAGGTAGCAAGCGATATTGGTGGAGACGCAGCTATCTGTCTGACACCCAACGGCAGTAGAAAAAAGATTAATGTCGGGAAAGATAACTACAGATACATCAACTTCGAGGATGCAACCTTCAGCAATATGAGTCTCGACAACCCAGAACTCTATCCAAAAGAGCATCTTAAAGCATTGATAAATAAAATTGAAAAAGACTTACAGGAATATGGAGATTCTGACAGACTATGACAATGAGGTCTACAAGACGCAGGTAATGAACTCACCAGAGGGTTCGCTCTTTAAACAATGGGCATCGCCACTCAACCGCCTACAAAGAGAGAAGGGAGAAATCTCTGTGATGGACATCTGGCAAACGAGTACACAATGCATTGAAAAACTCTACCAAGCAGGGGGAAATAAAATTGACGAAATCCCCTTTATCTACACCTCATTAATCAAAGAGTGTAGCATTATCAAGCAGGGAAGAAACACCATCAATCGCACAAGAGCTGAAGCTGAAGCGTCAGCACAACTCATTATGACCGTAACAGCCACAAGAAGTCTGAATTATATTCAACCTGGACACGAGCAGAATCCTGTAAGTGAGAACGATGGTGTCGTACTGAAAATAATGAACGAAATAGGGGAAACCGCTTTCGATAAGTATGCTGAACTCTTCTTCTCTCAGAAGACTAACATTTATGGTGAGAAGATTGTCATTGACAGCTATAACCCCTTCACCGCAAAAGATGCAAACACCACCCCCACCCTACAGAAGGAAGCACGCAGAAAAGCCGTCCTGACGAAAGTATTGGCTAACACGCAAAAGCTGGAAAAAATATTGCAAAAAACCGACTATGACGACTTACAACAATGCTTTGAAAACATCTGCAACGACGACACCCTCCTCGCCCAATTCGAGATGAAAAAACCCAACGCCAACACCTGGGGCATAAACCGCAAAATGGCACTCAACATCATCGCCATCTTCGTAAACAAAAGAAACATCAACATCCCCATGAACCAAATCAACACAACCATTGGCGGAAGCAACAACAGCCCTTACCTCACTCACCACCGCCCTTACAACGACAACCGCACCGCTTTCGGCATCACCACCGACAACTATAATGCCATTGTCAGAATTATTGAGGCTCTGTAAAACTGTTCTTGCTCAGCTGATATCACCTTGCTGTCGGGAAAAGAAACAGCCTACAAAAGCCGTTATTTTGCACATTTATTGCGGATTTAAGGATAAACAGAGCGTTTTTTAAAAGATATTAATTAACTTTGTATCTCATTCGAGCTATTTTAATAGCATGATTATAATTTATCTGCTAATTATTCTTGCGAGCCGCTTAACAGATTATTTGACAGATATAAACTTAAAATAAACATCAAAATATATACTTAAATTAGAACATAATGAATAAGAAAGAATACACCAGCCCCTATTGCGTTGTCCATTCTTTATGCGAAGAGGTTGTATTATTAGCAGGTACAGGCAATAACCCACACCAGCCCTCTACTCCCACTCTACGTGTTGATAATGGAAGTGGTAAAGAGATAGAGAAAGAAGAAGACATCCTCTAAAAAGTCACATATATTTGCAAGAGAAATTGACATTCTTGTGGAAAAACATTTTATATTCGTAGTATAAATCAAAGAATCAGGAAATAAATAGAGGGGGTAGCCACGAGGTTATCCCCTTATTTTTATCGTGTAAGAACAAAAGAAAAGCGATCCTAACTATCTATTAACGCCCTGTTAAACAAGCTATAAATACATGAGAGACAATCTATAAACACATGAAGGATTATCTATAAACAAATTATGAACAATCTATAAACACATTATAAACTTTCTATAAACAAATTATAAACTATTTTCGTAACCTATTGATTATCAGTTTATAATTTTTTGATAATAAAAAAATATTTTTTTTATAAAGCCTTTGCCAGGTTGAGCTTCATGCCAACGCTCCCTGTCTATAACTTTGTACTCACGTCACAGTTAGAATGACTTGACGTGGGTTTTCTCTTTCGCGAGATTACACCCAAAGATCAGACAGATTGTTTCACCCGAGCGGAGTGGGCAGGAGAAATCTCATGAGATAAAGCTGCGCAGCGTTTCCCGTGCTTTCTCTTCTCACAACCCTTGGGAGAATGAGAAAAAAAGCATTACACACGACAGCGTGTGCAGCAACAGCGCAAAGCAAAGCGCAGATACCCTTTTGACGAGAACACGATGATGTGCGAACTATTCAAACCAGAATACTTCAAGCGTTTGGACGAACTAACCAATCAACTGCGACCCTATCTATCCAATGACGTGAATACATTGCGGAGAGAGAAAGGATTGTTCTTATCGGAGGAGGGAAAGAAGAAGATAAAACGCACATGGTTCTATGCCCTTATTGCCCTAACAATAGCTCCAGGAGAGCAGGGAGAAAGCCCACTAAGAGTGGCTAAAAGTATCTTCTTCAGATACCTCGTCAGCAACGATCATAGTAATATCACACTTTCTGAATCAACGTTGAAAGCCTCTGTAAATAAAGCATTTAGCGATTAAGATTAAGAGATTTTAAGAAACCTCAGATTACTTCTAAAAGTTGCAATCACGAATGAAGCGAGATAACTTTGCAAACATAAAAACAAACCAATGGCAATGTTGCCTGCGGAAAAAAATATCATTATGAACAACATTTTTAAGATTACAAAACTCGGAGAAGTCCGCCCGTACACCAATCAGAAAGGAATCACCTCACACTGCCGTGACATCCAGTTGCAACAGCTTGGAGGTAAGTTTGCCGACCGCTTCACATCAACCCTCTTTGATGCAGAGGCAGAAAAAGAACTCGAAGAGGGTGCGCTCGTCGCAGCACAACTCTACTTCTACACAACGGAATATAATGAGCGTGTGTTCCAGAATGTAAGTATTTCAGACATCGAGATTATCAATAAAAAATCATAAGATTATGGAAGTAAAAGTAATTATGAGTGACGCTGATTACCAGCGCATTATCGCCGCTAACGGCAAGAGAGTGAGAGGGTCTATTGCAATGAATTCCCCACAGGAATTTGATTTCCGTGCGTTCGCGAGAGAAACGCCATCAACGGCAACGCCCAACCGCATACTGAACATGAAACACGGACGAGCAACAGTGGCACCCGACCGCGTAAGGCTTTACATCATGGTGAAACGCTCTAACGAGACAGCTCCCGTAGACATTGTTTTCGATGAAAGTCAGCAGGCAATTAACTTTATGGAAGGAAGTCTGCTTGCATAGTAATAATTTTTCATGGGGTTGTTCTGCATTATAAATCATGTATGAACATCCCCGTTTCTAATCATAAAAGTAAACAAAATGTTCGATTATATACAAAGTATTCGTTCCCAGCACACAATTCCTTGCACAGCTGATATCTTAGATGTGGTAATACATTCGACCATAGTAAACAACATCTGTGCTGAACTTGCCGATTACCGCGAACAAGTGATGCGTGGCGAGATGAGTCGTGATGATTTCGCAACAAAGAAAGCGGAGTTGAAACGCCGTTTACCAGCCTTCTGCTTTCATGCCCACTTCAAGAATGGTCATCGACTCAACGCTGAGGCAATTCCTTCAGGGCTTTCCATTCTTGACATCGACCATATCCCCTCACCTGAAACCTTCTACAACGAAAAAGTAAAAGAGCGTACGAAGGAGTTGGGCATCGTATTGGTGCACATGACGCCATCGTCAGAAGGACTGCGCATTGTCTTCACGCTTCCACAAAATATGACTTTGGCAGAGGGACAGCAGTGGCTTGCAGGGAAACTGGGGCTGAAAGATTTTGACGAAGCATGTAAGGATTACGCCCGCTGCTCCTTTGCCGTGCCAGCCGATTACATCTTCTTCATCGACAAAGAGCGTCTATTTACGGAGCAAAAAGCACCGACGACACCAGTAAAGGATACTGACATAAAAGACATACCCGTCACCCCTCTACCCCCTATAAAATCCACAGAAGAGAGCATAGAGCCGACTACAGAAGACACAGCAAACGCTGACGACACACCCGTTGACATCCATCCAGACACGGAAGTGCTCTTCGACGCTTTTGTTTCCGCTTCGGGGCTATCACCTGCTGCATTTACCAGCAAGGGGACCCGCCACAATTCGCTCGTAACACTACTTTCTATGGGAATCTGTAGACTCCTCCCACAAGAGCAGCTCAAAGCCATTATCGCACAGCGTATGCCAGAATATTCACGAGAATCCGACTGCCGACAGCTGATCAAAGACTTCTACGAGAAATACACCAACACCAACCGCCCGATGTCATTTCAACTGCGAAAGATTTATACAGAATCACTCAGAAATAAGTCAGATTCAAAAGTATCAACCGAAAACAACCTGGAACAACTTGAAATAAAAAGAGAGGCAGAGCAGCAAGCGCAGATAGCTTGCATTAATAAAATATTCAACACCCTTCCACCCATATTGTGTAAAACGCTTGAGGGCGTTCCTGCCAATATGCACATGCCCGTACTATGTGCTGTGCTCCCCCTTGCTGCTGCCTACGCAGACGGCGTTCAAGTAAGATATTGTGATGGTCAGTTACACCGACTCAACTTAATGTCGGTCATTGTCGGTCCACAAGCATCAGGCAAGAGCGTTTGCAAATCAAAGGTGGACTTATGGATAAGTCAAATGCTTGAGGACGATGCTCGCTCACGTGAGATTGAAGAGAAATGGAAACAGGAAAAGAAGCGTCGCAAAGCCAACGAGAAAGCACCTGAAGACCCTTGTGTGTTGATACGTTCAGTGCCCGTCACCATTAGTTGTTCAACGCTGTTGAGACGCTTTAAGAATTCCCGTGGTCACACGCTCTTCTCCTTTGGTGAGGAACTTGACACGCTTCGCAAGACAAATGGTGCAGGGTCATGGTCGCAGAAGTATGATGTCTATCGCCTTGCCTTCGATAATGGTGTATGGGGGCAAGATTACAACTCAGATCAGGCAGAGAGTGGTGTGGTTCCCGTAGCCTATAATTTCTCTATCCTTGGCACTTACGGCGCCTTCAAAAGATGCTTCAAAAGAGATAATGTTGAAAACGGATTGTCATCGCGCATCTTTATCGCAGAAATGCCCGATTCCACTTTTGCCCCTATGCCCCTCTATGGTGAAGAAGTGGAGGGCTTGTCAACTGAAGTTAATGCTGCTGTAACAATGTTGCGCGCCAGCCACGGCATTATTGACACCCCCCTATTGCGAGAAGCTATCGGCGAGTGGGTGGAACGGAAAAGAATAGAGGCAATGGCTGATGGAGACATCGTCAAAGACACCTATCGTAAGCGTGCTGCTGTCATTGGCTTTCGTTGTGGCGTTATTGCCCGTCTACTAATGGGTGAAGAGAACGAGAAGGTGCTGGAATTTGCCCGCTTGATTGCCGAATATATTTGGAGAAACAATGTAACTTCTTCGGTGAAGCATTACTCTGTGAATATAAGTCGGCAGAACAAGAAATGGGAAAATATTCGGCAAACGGATGTATTTTTGATAAACTCCCACCTGTTTTCACCATCAATGACCTGCAAAAAGAAAAGGGTTCTACTGTGACCAGAAACGTAATCAACAACATCATCTATCGATGGAAGAAGAGTGGATGGATTGAAAAGAAAGAGGAAGGCAAATGGATGAAAACGACCCAAGATAAATATAAGGTGTAAACACTTTTAATCGTGTCATGTAATATTTATTATAATCTGAAACTCTCTATTAGCAATCACAAAATCACAATCATAAAATCACAAAATCGAAAAACAAAACAAAATCAAAAATCAAGATCACAAAATCACAATCATAAAATCACAAATCAAATTAAGTCAACGCTATGGAAATAAAACTAATAAGACAATATTACCAGAAGAAATATACTATCGGACGTTTATATGTCAATAATTATTTTTTCTCTGACACCCTCGAACCTCCCTCAAAGCGTCTGTCAGAAAAGTGTTCATTGAAAACGATTAAGAAAGTGAAAGGCGAGGGTTTTAGGGCTATCCCCACAGGGCGTTATCGCATTCTCATCACTCGTAGCCAACGGTTCGGACGATGGTTGCCACTGCTGCTGAACGTGAAGGGCTTTGAAGGGATAAGGATTCATGCAGGGAATAAGCCAGAAGATACGAAGGGCTGCATCCTCCTCGGTTTCAACCGCCGCAAAGGCTATGTGCTGGACTCTACCCGCTGTGTGCTGACACTCGTTAAGATGATGACGGAGGCTATGGAGAAAGGAGAAAAAGTGTTTGTGATGGTGAAGTAGCCTCACCCCCAACCCCTCTCCGAGTGGAGAGGGGAGTGATTAGTGAGATACCCCACCAGTGTTGCTGCCATTCTGTCGTTTACATCTGTCATTCTGTCATTTTGTTTTCATAGGCACATCATTTGAGATAATGGGTTACAGAATTAGTAAAAAAGTAAGAAATAATCGGGAGGCTGATGATGAATAATTAGGTGATTGAAAAACGTCTGGTTAGAAATGATTAGAGGAACGATAAGAAAATAAGAAAGGAGATTTGAAGAATGACATTTGATAAATTTACAATTAAAGCGCAAGAGGCTGTTCAGAGTGCGATAAATATTGCACAGAGAAATGGGCAGCAAACCATTGAGCCAGTGCATATTTTGGCTGGTGTGATGGAAAAGGGAAAGGACGTGATTAATTACGTCTTCCAGAAATTAGGTGTGAACGCACAAGCTGTTCAGAGTGCCATTCAGAATGAGATGAGCCACTTACCGAAAGTATCTGGTGGTGAACCTTATCTCTCTTCTGAAACCAATCAAGTAATGCAACGCACGATGGATATTTCGCAGAAGATGGGCGATGAGTTTGTGAGCATTGAACCGATGTTGCTCGCTCTGTTGGCTGTAAATTCCACGGCAAGTCGGATATTGAAAGATGCGGGTTGCACAGAGAAGGAGATGACGGCAGCTATCAACGACCTTCGTCAAGGTCAGAAGGTGCAGTCGCAAAGTGGTGACGAGAACTATCAGTCGCTGCAGAAATATGCCCGCAACCTTATAGAAGATGCACGTGCAGGCAAGCTCGACCCAGTGATTGGTCGTGATGAGGAGATTCGAAGAGTATTGCAGATTCTGTCTCGTCGTACAAAGAATAACCCTATTCTCATTGGTGAGCCAGGTACTGGTAAGACCGCTATTGTTGAGGGTTTGGCAGAGCGAATCGTTCGTGGAGATGTGCCAGAAAACTTGAAAGATAAACAACTCTACTCATTGGATATGGGTGCGATGTTGGCTGGTGCTAAATATAAAGGTGAGTTCGAGGAGCGATTGAAGAGTGTGGTTAAGGAAGTGATGCAGGCTGATGGTAATATCATCCTCTTCATCGATGAAATTCACACATTGGTCGGTGCTGGTGGTGGCGAAGGTGCTATGGATGCAGCTAACATTTTGAAGCCAGCTTTGGCACGTGGCGAGTTGAGAGCTATCGGTGCAACAACGCTGAATGAATATCAGAAATATTTTGAGAAAGATAAGGCGCTTGAGCGTCGTTTCCAAACAGTTATGGTAGATGAACCAGACGAATTGGACGCTATCTCCATTCTTCGTGGATTGAAGGAGCGTTATGAGAACCATCACAAGGTTCGTATTCAAGACGATGCTTGTATAGCAGCTGTTAAGCTTTCTGAGCGTTATATTTCAGACCGTTTCTTACCTGATAAGGCTATCGACTTGATGGATGAGGCAGCCGCAAAACTACGCATGGAGCGTGATTCTGTTCCAGAGGAGTTGGATGAGATTACTCGTCGTTTGAAACAACTTGAGATTGAGCGTGAGGCGATTAAACGGGAAGACGATAAGGAAAAGATTGCACAACTCGACAAGGAGATTGCCGAACTCAAAGAGCAGGAACATAGTTTCCGTGCTAAGTGGGAAGGCGAGCGTGGATTGGTGAATAAGATTCAACAAGACAAGCAAGAGATTGAGCAGCTCAAGTATGAGGCTGATCGTGCCGAGCGTGAGGGCAATTACGAGCGTGTTGCAGAGATTCGTTACTCTCGTTTGAAACAACTGGAGGATGATATCAAGAATATTCAACAGCAGTTGCAAACAACGCAAGGCGGTGAGGCAATGGTGCGTGAGGAAGTTACTGCGGATGATATAGCTGAGGTGGTAAGTCGCTGGACGGGCATTCCTGTCACCCGAATGTTACAAAGTGAGAAGGATAAGTTGCTCCACTTAGAGGATGAGTTGCACAAGCGTGTCATTGGTCAAGACGAGGCAATTACCGCCGTTGCAGATGCTGTTCGTCGTTCACGTGCAGGTTTGCAAGACCCAAAGAAACCTATTGCTTCCTTCATCTTCTTAGGTACAACGGGTACAGGTAAGACGGAGTTGGCAAAGGCATTGGCTGATTATCTCTTCAATGACGAGTCAATGATGACGCGAATTGATATGAGTGAGTATCAAGAAAAGTTCAGTGTAACTCGCCTCATCGGTGCGCCTCCGGGGTACGTTGGTTATGACGAGGGTGGTCAGTTGACTGAGGCTGTACGCCGCAAGCCTTACTCTGTTGTTCTCTTTGATGAGATAGAGAAGGCACATCCAGACGTATTCAATATTCTTTTACAGGTATTGGATGATGGTCGATTGACTGATAATAAGGGTCGCACGGTGAACTTCAAGAATACGATTATCATCATGACGTCTAACCTTGGTTCGCAATACATCCAACAGCAGTTTGAACATCTTAACGATACGAATCGTGAGGAAGTAATCGATAAGGCAAAAGTTGCAGTGATGGATATGTTGAAGAAGACGATACGTCCAGAGTTCCTCAATCGTATTGACGAGACTATCATGTTCTTGCCATTGACAAAGGAGCAGATTGGTGGTGTTGTTCGTTTGCAACTCGAAAGAGTTAAGGAGATGTTGGAACCACAAGGTATCAATCTCGAATGGACCGACCCAGCCATCAACTATCTTTCAGATGTTGGCTACGATCCAGAGTTTGGTGCACGACCCGTAAAGCGTGCTATCCAACGTTATGTATTGAACGACCTCAGTAAGTCATTGCTTGCAGGTACTGTCAATCGTGACAAACCAGTAGTCATTGATTGCTTTGGCGAGGGCTTAGTATTTAGAAACTAATATTAAGGAGTGTGACTTATATGAAAAGAGCCTCCATCGGAAAGGGTGGAGGCTCTTCTTTTATTCAATCGGTAATTATCGCTTTTCTAACAGAACCACATTTTCAACGTGTGGCGTGTGTGGGAACATATCAACGGGTTGAACAGCGGCTACCTTATAATCAGCATCAAGCAAAGCTAAATCTCGTGCTTGTGTTGCTGGATTACAACTAACGTAAACAATTCGTTTAGGACTTGCCCCAAGGATGACGTTAACAACGTCAGGATGCATACCAGCACGTGGTGGGTCAGTGATGATAACATCAGGGCGACCATGCTTTTGGATAAACTCTTCGGTGAGAATATCTTTCATATCGCCAGCATAGAAGAGCGTATTATCAATGTTATTGACGTTGGAATTGACCTTTGCATCTTCAATCGCTTCGGGAACATACTCGATACCAATCACCTTACGAGCTTTCTTAGCAACGAAGTTGGCTATTGTTCCCGTTCCTGTGTAGAGATCGTAAACAAGCTCATCTCCCGTAAGATTGGCAAATTCTCTAGCAACAGAATAAAGATGATAAGCCTGTTCGGTGTTCGTTTGATAGAAACTCTTTGGACCTACCTTGAACTTCAGGTCTTCCATCGTTTCAAAGATATGGTCATTACCTTTATAAAGCGTTAGTTCTAAATCGTTGAACGTATCGTTTCCCTTCTGATTATCGACATAGAAAAGAGAGGTTATTTGTGGGAATTTCTCAGCAATATGCTGCATGAGAGCTTTTGCTCGCTCGTCATCTCCCTCTTCATCGTAATGGAATTGTACGAGCAACATCCACTCACCCGTATTAGAGTTACGAAGCATGAGGTCACGTAATAAACCATGTTGGGCGCGAATGTCATAGAATGTCATCCCCGTTTCTAAAGCATAGTCACGAATATCATTGCGTATCTCGTTACAAAGATTATCCATGAGCCAGCACTTCTCAATAGGGTAAATCTTATCGAAGCTGCCCGTTATATGGAATCCAATGGCACCACCTGAAAGCCCGACACCTTCTGGTAATGCAGCTAATTCTTCGGCGGTGTACCAACGTTTATTAGCACAACCAAACTCTAGTTTATTGCGATATTCCTTTGTGTGGACAGAACCCATGATAGGTCGGAACTCAGGAAGCTCAACCTTTCCAATGCGGCTCAGTTGATCGTAAACCTGCTGCTGCTTTGCCTTTAATTGTTCGCTGTAAGGTAAGTTCTGCCATTTACATCCGCCACAGATACCAAAGTGTTCGCACATAGGTTCTTCACGCACATTGCTCTTGCTGATAAATCGAATGACGGTAGCCTCGCAATAACTACGTTTCTTCTTCCGAACTTGCAAGTCGACGATGTCACCAGGAACAACAAATGGAACAAAGACAACCTTGTCTTCAACGTGTGCAACACACTTTCCTTCGGCAGCAACTGCCTCTATAGTGACATTCTCAAATATAGGAAATGGCTTTCTCTTTCTACTCATAAATTGTTTTGTATTTGGCTGCAAAGTTACTAAAAAAATCTAGTATGCATCGTTGTGCCTATCTTTATTGTGTATGTGTGTTCGCTAACAAGATGAAAATGTAAGGTAGAGATTACATTATTCATTGAAAAGTTTGTCACTTTACCTAATTATTGGTATATTTGCACGTAGAGATAAATAACTAAAATACATTATCAATTATAATTATGAGCGAAAAAAGAGTTTATACCTTCGGTAATGGTAAGGCAGAAGGTAAGGCTGATATGAGAAATCTCCTCGGTGGTAAGGGAGCTAATCTAGCAGAAATGAATCTTATCGGTGTTCCTGTTCCTCCAGGTTTCACCATTACTACCGATGTATGTAACGAGTATTTTGAGAAGGGTAAAGAGACAGTTGTTGGTTTATTGAAATCAGAGGTTGAGAATAGCGTTAAGCATGTAGAATCTTTAATGAACTCAAAGTTTGGTGACCCTTCTAATCCTCTTCTTATGAGTGTACGCTCTGGTGCACGTGCGTCAATGCCAGGTATGATGGATACAATCCTTAACCTTGGTTTGAACGATGTTGTTGTAGAGGGATTGGCAAAGAAGACGGGCAATGAGCGTTTCGCTTACGATAGCTATCGTCGCTTCGTACAGATGTATGGTGATGTCGTATTAGGCATGAAACCAGTAAATAAGGAAGATATTGACCCATTTGAGGCTATTATACAGCAAGTAAAGGCACAGCGTGGTATCAAACTCGATAACGAAATGACGGTTGAAGAGTTGAAGCAACTGGTGACTTTATTTAAGAATGCTATTAAAGAGCAAACAGGTCGTAACTTCCCTGACGATCCAATGGAGCAGCTGTGGGGTGCAGTATGCGCCGTGTTTGATTCTTGGATGAATGAGCGTGCTATTCTTTATCGTAAGATGGAGGGCATTCCACAAGAATGGGGCACAGCCGTTACAGTTATGGCAATGGTCTTTGGAAACATGGGTGAAACATCAGCTACAGGTGTTTGCTTCTCTCGTGATGCTGCTACTGGTGAGAATTGTTTCAATGGAGAATATCTTATCAATGCACAGGGTGAAGATGTTGTAGCAGGTATCCGTACACCACAACAGATAACAAAAGAAGGTTCATTGCATTGGGCAGAGCAGCAGAATATTGACGAAGAAACCCGTCGCAAGAAGTTCCCTTCAATGGAAGAAGCTATGCCTGAGTTATACGCCCAGTTGTATGCTCTTCAAGATAAGTTGGAGAAGCATTACCACGATATGCAGGATATGGAGTTCACCGTACAAGAGGGTAAACTCTGGTTCCTACAGACTCGTAATGGTAAGCGCACAGGTACTGCAATGGTGAAGATAGCCATGGACTTGCTTCACGAAGGTGAGATTGATGAAAAGACAGCTCTTTTGCGTTGTGAGCCAAATAAACTTGATGAACTTCTCCACCCAGTATTCGATAAGGAAGCACGCGTTCAAGCACATGTATTGACACGTGGCTTTGCCAGCTTCACCGGTGCTGCTTGCGGTCAGGTAGTATTCTTTTGCTGATGATGCAACAAAGTGGCATGAGGATGGTCACCAAGTAATTATGGTGCGTATTGAGACCTCTCCAGAGGATCTCGCAGGTATGTCAGCAGCAGAAGGTATCTTGACAGCTCGTGGCGGTATGACTTCACACGCAGCAGTTGTTGCTCGTGGTATGGGTAAGTGCTGTGTCAGTGGTGCAGGTGCAATTATGGTTGATTACAAGGCTCGTACTGTTGAGATTGATGGAACAATCATTCGTGAAGGTGATTACATCTCATTAAATGGTTCTACTGGTGAGGTTTATGCAGGTGAAGTGAAGACACGCCCAGCACAGGTAACTGGCGACTTTGCCGAGTTAATGAATCTCTGTAAGAAGTATAGTAAATTGGTTGTACGCACCAATGCTGATACTCCACACGATGCAGAGGTTGCAAGCAACTTTGGTGCTGTTGGTATCGGTCTTTGTCGTACAGAGCATATGTTCTTCGAGAATGAGAAGATAAAGGCTATGCGTGAGATGATTCTCGCTGATAGCACAGAGGATCGTGAGAAGGCTCTCGATAAACTATTGCCTTATCAGAAACAAGACTTCTATGGTATCTTGAAGTGTATGGATGGTATGCCAGTAAACATTCGTTTGCTTGACCCACCATTGCACGAGTTCGTTCCTCATGATTTAAAGGGTCAAGAGATTATGGCTCAAGAGATGGGTGTAAGCGTTCAGTTCATCCAGAGCCGTGTAAGTTCTCTGTCAGAGCATAACCCAATGTTAGGACTACGTGGTTGTCGTTTGGGCAATACATTCCCAGAGATTACAGCCATGCAGACAAAGGCTATCCTCGGTGCTGCTATCCAGTTGAAGAAGGAAGGCTTTAACCCAATGCCAGAGATTATGGTTCCATTGGTTGGTATCGTAAATGAGCTTGATATACAGGAGCACATCATTCGTAAGACTGCTGATAAGCTCTTCAAGAAAGAAGGTGTAGAGGTTCCATTCAAGGTGGGTACGATGATTGAGATTCCTCGTGCTGCTCTAACTGCCGACCCTCATCGCACAAAAAGGCAGAATACTTCAGCTTTGGAACAAACGACTTAACACAGATGACCTTCGGTTATAGCCGCGACGACATTGCTAGCTTCTTGCCAAGCTACTTGGAAAAAGAAGATTCTTGATGTTGACCCATTCCGTGTTCTCGATCAGAAGGGTGTTGGTCAGTTGATTCAAATGGCTGTTGAGAAGGGACGTAAGACACGCAAGAACCTCAAGTGTGGTATCTGCGGTGAGCATGGTGGTGAGCCAAGTTCTGTCAAGTTCTGCCATCATGTAGGGCTCA